>VFQP010000031.1_pt1 | contig 471946 bp, 449 predicted proteins | sample 3512351 | NCBI WGS metagenome assembly VFQP01 (sample SAMN10412372, study PRJNA504923) | tailings metagenome | isolation source: Relicate 1 Philex TSF1 revegetated site | place: Philippines: Tuba, Benguet | collected 2017-08-29 | reverse complement strand
GCCGATCATCAGCGGCACGAACCAGTTGCCGAACCCGCCGATCATCGCCGGCATCACCATGAAGAAGATCATGATGAGCGCGTGCGCGGTGGTGAACACGTTGAACATGTGCTTGCCGGCGTCGAGCGCAGCATCGCCCTCGGCGCCGTAGACCATGGCCGCGAGGCCGTGGAAGATCTGGATGCCCGGTTCCTGCAGCTCGAGGCGCATGGCACCGGACAGAAGGCCACCGATCACCCCCGCGCAGATCGCGAAGATAAGGTACATCGTGCCGATGTCCTTGTGATTGGTGGAGTAGACGTAACGCCGCCAGCCGGTCGGATGGCCATGATCATGCGCCGCGGCATGGCCGTGGCTGTCATGGGCTTCCAGAGCGTGAGTATCGGCCATAGTGAGCGATCCCTTTATCGAATTCTCGCTGCGCCGGGTCGAGGACCCGCGCACGGGTCCTTAGCTGAGTGCAGGCAGGGTGGCGTTGGCGTCGTCGACGGTACCCGCCTCGAACGCGGCCATCCAGGCTGCGAATTCTTCCTTCGTCACGACACGCACGGCGATCGGCATGAAGGCGTGGTCCTTGCCGCACAGCTCCGAGCACTGACCGTAGTAGATGCCGGTCTTGCGGGCGTTGAACCAGGTCTCGTTGAGCTTGCCGGGAACGGCGTCGATCTTGATGCCGAACGAGGGAACCGCGAAGGCGTGGATCACGCCGGAAGGATCCGCAGTGATCTGCATGCGCACGGTGGTATCGACCGGAACGACCAGCTGATAGTCGACGGCGAGCAGACGGGGCTGCACCGGCACCTGCGCCAGGCGGGCCTCTTCCGACAGGATCGAAGAGGACATCGACTTGCCCTGGTCGACATACTCATAGTCCCAGTACCACTGCTGGCCGGTCGCCTTGACCGTCAGCTCGGCGGCGGGAACCTCGACATCGCCGAACGAGAAGATGTTCGAGCCCAGGTATTTGCGCTGCCCGTCGGGGACGGTCAGCTGGTCAGTCAGCACGGCGAAGGACGGGATGGCGATGATCACGAGGATCAGGATCGGCACGACGGTCCAGACGATCTCGACCAGCGTATTATGCGTGGTCGTCGACGGCTTGGGATTGGCCTTGGCGTTGAAGCGCACGATCACGATGATCAGCAGCACCAGCACCAGCAGGGCAATCAGCACGGCGGTCCACAATAGCGGGCCATCGTGGAAGGCGTGGATGGAATCCATGATTGGGGTCACGGAGGGCTGCAGCCCGATCTGACCCGGCACCGGATGGCCTTGCTCCTGCGCAGTTGCCATCATCGGCACGAACGCAAGGGCTGCGGCTCCCAGCGAGCCAATCGAACTCAGTAGTTTGCCGGTCACCTAAAAACCCCCTTGAGATCCCGTCTGGTCCGGTATTCTAGCGCGGGTTGAGGTGGGCAAATGCGGCATAGCGAAACGCCGCCCCGACTCAACCTCGGAGCGCTTGAAACTTGGAATGTGTCTAAACCACATCGGCCGACCCAAGGCAATTCATGCCTCTCGTCGCACCGTGCGTCAAAACGCACCTCGGGCCGAATTGCGGGAGTTATCGGGCACGCCTCACGCTCGCCTTGATTGGCAGGCGTTTATCCGCGGCGTCCCCGGACCGGCTTGTTGACAGGCGTGCGGGGCCAGCCGACTAAGATGCAGAGCCCGCGGGAATGCGGGGATTCGTTATGTCACATATAGAGAGAGTGGATCGGTGCAGCCAATCCTCGGGCTTGTGGTTCGAACCGTCGCGGTGGCCGCCGTCGCATTGGGGCTGATGTCCCCTGCCCTGTCGCAGGGCGTGGTCAAGGCGCAGTACGGCGACTGGCAGATGAGTTGCGATACCCCGCCGGGCGCCAGCTTCGAACAATGCGCGCTGATCCAGAACGTGTCGGCCGAAGACCAGCCCAATGTCGGGCTGTCGGTGATCGTGCTGAAGACCGCCGACAAGCAGGCCCGCCTGCTGAGGGTGCTGGCGCCGCTCGGCGTGCTGCTGCCCAATGGGCTGGGGCTGAATATCGACGGCGCCAATATCGGCCGCGTGGCGTTCGTGCGCTGCCTGCCCAATGGCTGCGTCGCCGAAGTGGTGCTGGACGACGACCTGATCACCAAGCTGACGACCGGCAAGAGCGCGATCTTCTTCGTGTTCAAGACGCCGGAAGAAGGCATCGGCATTCCGGTGTCGCTCAACGGCTTTGGCGACGGATTCGCGCAACTGCCGTAAGGAAGCGCGCGTGATGGCCCCGGCACGGCAGATGCGCCTCAACGAGGCCCACGTGGCCCGCATGGCGCTGCTGGTGACCCCGGACGGTCCGCTGCCGCCGGCTGAGACCGCGACCGACGACGACTTCAGGCAGTTCACGCAGGAAATCCTCGCCGGCAGCGATGGCTCTGACCAGATCTGGGTGTTCGCCTATGGTTCACTGATCTGGAAGCCGGCATGCGAGTTCGTCGAGATTCGCACCGGGCTGCTGCGCGGCTGGCATCGCGCCTTTTGCCTGGGCTGGAACACCTGGTTCCGCGGCTCGGAAACCAATCCCGGGCTGATGCTGGCGCTCGACCGCGGCGGCTCGTGCAAGGGCGCGCTGTACCGGTTGCCACCGGGCGCGGCGGCAGAGAATATCGAGAAGCTCTGCCGGCGCGAAATGGGTCGCAAGCCGTCGCCGTTCCCACCTCGCTGGGTGACGGTGATGACCGAGCAGGGGCCGGTACGCGCCTTCACCTTCTGCATCGACCGCAACAGCGGACGCTATGTCTCAGGACTGAACGAGGCGCAGATCGCCGACGTGCTGGCCAGGGCGGTCGGCTCACGCGGTTCGATGGTCGAGTATCTGTTCAACACGGTCAGCCACCTCGAGCAGCTCGGCATCCACGACCCGCATTTGTGGCGGCTGCAGGAACTGGTGGCGGAACGGCTGGACGGGATCGGGTAGGAAAATATGGCTCACGTACCGCATCCAAAGAACGTACCTGGCGACTTTTATGTTGAGGACGGCTGCTGCCTCGCGTGCTTGGTATCGCAAGAGGAAGCCGCGAACTTGGTGGGGTGGGATGGAAAGCATTGCTTCGTAAAAAAGCAGCCGCAGACGGAGGACGAGCAGAATTCAATGCTCGACGTTATCTCGGTCGCGGAAGCGGACTGCTTTCGCTACCGAGGAACGGACCTTGAGGTGCTGCAACGCCTGGTTTCCCACGGGGACCGCGAAATATGCGACTCGCCGATCGCACGTTACCTGCATCCAATCGAGCGGATAAATGTGCGCTTTGCTCCGTTTGTCGAAGCAACAGATCCGGAGAGTCTCGTCCAGTCTTTTGGCAGCCATCTGTTGACGGAGAACGAGGGACGATCAAACCAGTTCGAAATCAAGGCACGCCCACCTGTGGCGCAGGTTGGCCGGTTGGAGTTTCGCTGGTACGGCGACGACTACCACCGCGTAGATATCTGGCATGACCAGCACACACACGGAGCGTTTGTCGCGACAATTACCACAAAGCGACGGGATCGCTGGCTAGGGGTGGCTTATGCGCTACACCGTTGGCTGCAAGGTATCGCCTCCAACGTTCGCTGGCTTACACCCGAGGAACTACTGCGAGGCGACCAGGGCTCAAAGCTGCCAGTATGAAAAAAGCCGGGCCCTAGAGCCCGGCAGTTCATCAGGAAACAGGGCCGGCGGGTGAGCCGGCCCGAAGATGGCACAACTGGGGTTGAGCCAAGGGTGAGGCCAACGGCCTGACGAGTTCCCCTAACGGGGCCTCCTCAGGAGTTGAGCCAATTCCGGGAGCTCTCGGCCCGCCGCTGCGACAGCTTGTAGCCGGGACGCTGGCTGGGGCTGTCGAGCGCTTCGAACAGGTCCTGGCGGTTGATGCCGAGATCCTCGAGGCGGGCGGTGTCGTAGTCGAGAAGCGACTCGAAGGCGACGCGGCGCGCACGCGCAGCCCGGGCTTTGGCGAACCAGTTCACCAGAGCGCGCAACGGGTTGGACGACGCGGCAGCCATCGACGGCCGCTCGCTCGAAAGCAAGTGGACCATGGTCCTTCTCCAATTTCATCTTTGCCTGGGCAGGGAGTGCCGGGGCGGGGCAAGCGATCGGGAGGCGCCAACGGCGGCCTCGGGATCACCGATGCGGCCTGATATGAGCGCTTGCCTTGTATTCGTCCAACAAATAGATTTCATCCCGATCATCAAATTTCGTGATGGAGAAACGGGATGAGCACGCCTCTCGATCTCGACCAGTTGCAGAGCTTCTGCGCCATCGCCGATTGCGGCAGCTTTACCGAGGCGGCGCGCCGGGTGAACAAGACGCAATCCGCCGTGTCGATGCAGATCAAGCGGCTTGAGGAACGGCTCGGCCAGGCGCTGCTCAGCCGCGACGGCCGCACGGTGGCGCTCACCGAATATGGCGACGCCCTCTATGCGCGGGCGCGGCGCATGCTCAGGATCAATGCCGAGATCATGGACGTATTCTCCGACGGCGACCTCAAGGGCTCGATCCGTTTCGGGGTGCCGGACGATTATGCGGTGCGGCTGCTGCCGGTGATCCTCTCCAGCTTCCAGCGCACACACCCCAAGATCGTCGTCGATGTGCGCTGCCAGCCATCGGAAGAACTGCTCGATGGGATGAAGAAGGGGCGCTACGACCTGATCGTCTTCACCCAGGGGACCAACCACGAATATGGCGAGATGTTCCGCACCGAGCGGATGTTCTGGGTGGCCTCACATGGCGGACAGGCGCTCGCCACCGAGCCGCTGCCGATCGCGGGCGGTCTGCACTGCTGCTGGAAGGAGAACGCGGTCGAGGTGCTGAACCGCATCGGCCGCGACTATCGCATTGCCTATACCTCGTCCAACGCCATGGCGATCGCCAGTGCGGTGCTGACGGACCTGGCGGTCGGGTTCCTGCCCGAGAGCGCCTTGCAACCGGGGATGCGAGTGATCGCCGAGGACAAGGACCTGCCGCGACTGCGCGACGCCGAGATCGCCATCATGCGGGCGAGCCATGCCTATGGCGGCATCTACGATGCGCTGGCCAGCCACATCGTCGCCAGCATGGGCAATCTCGACGGCAAGGACAGCCTGCCGATGGCGGCCGAGTAGGCGAGCGGAATAGCTCTTCACCGCGCTTGCGGCACCCCCTCTCTTGCGATTTCTAAGGCTTAGCCAAACGGCTAAACCTAAGAAATCGCTTTCTCCCCCGCCAAGGGGGAGAGTCCCGACTGATGCTCCTTTGCAGATGGAGGCCACCGATCGTCTCCCCCTTGGCGGGGGAGAAAGCGAAAACTTGGGCTTAGCGCAGCTAAGTCCTTAGTTTTCGCAAGAGAGGGGGTCTTGGAGGGCACCGCCCTCCCTGATTACCGCCCCTTCCCATCCAGCAACCCGTTCAACTCCGCCTGCAACCTCGTCCGGTTCGCCTCCACCGCCCGCTCGAACGCCCGGGCCTGGATGAGCCTTGCCGCCGGGGTGGTGGCGCGCGGATCGAGGTGCTCGCGCAGCGCTTCAGCCATTTCGGTCTGCAGGAACGTGCCGATCTCGAGAAACTGCATGATCGCCGCCAACTGATCGGGTGAGAAGCGGGCCAGCATCATCGGCCCGGTCTCTTCATAGTGGCCAAAGATGCGGCGGGTGATGGCCTTCATGTCATCGGTCAGCTCGATCCAGATCTTGCGGCGGTCGAGCGTGTCGCGGGTGCGCAGCACGTAACCGGCCGCTTCCAGCCGATCGATCACCGCGGTCACCGCACCGGTGGTGAGGCCGCTATCATTGGCGAGCTGGCCGGCGCTCACCCTGCCCCGCCGATCGATCAGGTCGAGGCACCGACCATCGGTGCGGTTGATGCCGAGAAACTGCGTCAGCGTCTCGTCGAACAGGTCGTTGGCGGCCTGGCTGGCCCGGGTCGCTTCCTTGAACTGCAGGCCGAAGCCGTCGACTGCAGTTTCTCTTGACTCGTTGATATCTTGATCCATAAGATAATTATACGATGAGATATCGGGGAAGGCAAGATTCCCGGATGTCGCATGCGGCCGTCCGGCACCGAGCAACCGAAATCAAGCCGATCGACCGCCAAACCAGCATGAAGGCCACGCAACCAAGACCTAAGCAAAGATGACGGCCGGAGGGCCGGCATATGAAACCGCAATCGCATCCATTCCAGCCGATCCGGCGCCTGCCGGCCGCGCTGATCGCCGTGCCGAACAACGACAACGAGGCGCAAGTGACCAACACCATCATCGAGGCCAAGGGCCTCAAACGAAGCTTCAAGGCGCGCGGCGCCAAGGGCAAGACGATCGACGCGGTGCGCGGTATCGACCTGAGCGTGCGCGAAGGCGAGATCGTCGGCTTCCTCGGGCCCAACGGCGCCGGCAAGACCACGACGCTGAAGATGCTCTGCACCTTGCTGACGCCGACCGACGGCTCGGCGACCGTGGTGGGCGCGGACCTTCGCCGCGACCCGGTCGAGGTGCGGCGGCGCATCGGCTATGTCAGCCAGGCCGGCTCGACCTCGCCGGAAGCCAAGGTGGGCGAGGAGATCGTCAGCCACGCCCGGCTCTACGGCATCGACAAGCAGGTGGCGATCCAGCGCGGCAAGGAGTTGCTCGCGGCGCTCGACCTGGCCGAGATCTGGGACCGGACCTGCGGCTCGCTGTCGGGCGGGCAGCGGCGGCGGCTCGATATCGTGATGGGGCTGATCCACCAGCCGCGGCTGGTGTTTCTCGACGAGCCCTCGACCGGGCTCGATCCGCAAAGCCGGGCAAACCTGTGGAATCATATCCGGAAGCTCCGCGATGAGCTCGGGACCACGGTGTTCCTCACCACCCATTACATGGATGAGGCCGACTCGCTTTCCGACCGCATCCTGATCATCGACAACGGCACGATCGTCGCCGAGGGCACGCCGGCCGAGCTGAAGAAGCGGGTGTCGGGCGATACCATCACGCTGACGCTCAGAACCGAGGCCGATGCGGCACGTTCGGCCGAGATCGCGGCGCGGCTCACCGGGGCAGATGCGCCGGTGAGCCGCGCCAACGTGGTGCGCTTTCACGTGCCGGACGGCGCGACGGCCTTGCCGGTGCTGCTCGGCGACCTCACCAAGGCGGGAATCGACGCCATCGGCGTCGACGTCAACCGCCCTACCCTCGACGACGTGTTCCTGACGCTGACCGGCCGGTCGCTCAGAGATTAAGGAAAAGCACCATGTCCTTCATTCGCGATACGTGGATCATTTTCAGGCGCTCGATGGTGCTGTCGCTGCGCCAGCCGCTCTGGGTGGTGATCGGGCTGTTGCAGCCCATCCTCTATCTAACACTGTTCGGGCCGCTGCTGCAGACCATCGCCGCGACCTCCGGTTTCCAGGGTGATGCCTGGCAGGTGTTCGTGCCCGGGTTGCTGGTGCAGCTCGGAATCTTCGGCGGGTTGTTCGTCGGCTTCGGCATCATCGCCGAGTGGCGGTCCGGGGTGATCGACCGGCAACTGGTGTCACCGGCGGCGCGTACGGCAATCATCACCGGGCGGACGCTGCGCGATGTGGTGGTGATCACGGTGCAAGCGATCGTGCTGGTCAGCGCAGCGTTCTTCATGGGGCTGCGCGTGCCGGTGGGGGCGCTGCTGATCGGGCTGGTGCTGGTGGCGCTGCTCGGCGGGGCATTCTCGTTCATCTCGAACGCCATCGGCATCGCAACCAAGAGCGAGGATGCGCTGGCGCCGATGGTCAACACGCTGGCGCTGCCGATCCTGTTGCTCTCGGGCATCCTGCTGCCGATGACACTGGCGCCGGCCTGGCTGCAGATGGTCGCCAACTTCAACCCGTTCAAGCATATTGTCGAGGCGCTGCGCGCAGTGTTCCTCGGCCAGTTCGATGCGCCGATCGTGTGGATCGGGCTGCTGCTGGCCGTGGTGCTGGTGGTGCTCGGCGCATGGGTCGGCAGCCGGGTGCTGGCGGCGCAGACCAAATAGCTAGGCGGCCTCAGCGCCCGGCCGGCTTCCGAAGGCACGGAAGCTGCGGCGGGCGAGCGGCAACAGTGTCGCGGCGAAATAGGCCAGGCCGGTGAGCCAGAGCGTCGGCGCGAGACCGACCAGAGCGACGAAGGCTCCGCCGACCAGGCCGCCGAATGGGATCAGGGCCCAGGCGAGCGCTCCGACCAATGCGCTGGCGCGTCCGATCATGGCGGGAGGGATGCGCTCCATGATGACGGCGTTGACGATCGGGTTGATGAAGCCTGCCGCGAAGCCGCCAATTGCCAAGGTGACGAATACGGCGAGGAGCGGCACGTCGATGGCGAAGACGGCGAAGCGCGGCAGGCCGGCAAGCAGGAACGCCACGATGTAGACCGTCAACCGCGGCAGGCGCTCGCCGGTTGCCGTGGCGATGGCGGCCCCCGCGATGGAGGCTGCAGACATCACGGCAAACAGCAGGCCGAGCAGCGCCGCATCAAAGCCGGCCTGCTGGGTCCATACCGGCAGCAACACGGCGGACCAGGCGGCATCGAGCAGGTTGGTGATGGTGATCATCACCACGATGCCGACCAGCAGCGCATCGCGACGGATGAAATCAAAGCCTTCGCGCAGCTCGGCGAAATAGGAGCCGCGGGTCTCGGTGCGCTCGCGGCCGAAGGCCGGAATGCCGGTGGCCACCACCGCCGCGGCGAGAGCAAAGGTCGCCGCATTCAACGCCAGGGCGAGACCGGGGCCGATCAACGCAATCAGCCCACCGGCGGCAGCCGCGCCGACAGTGGAGGCAAGGCGGTCGATGACGCCGGCGACGCCGGTGACGCGCTCGAGCGGCACGTCGGCCAGTTTGGCGATGGCTGGGACCATCGAAATCTTGGCGGCGTCCGAAGGCCCCCGCAAAATTCCCATGACGACGACGATGGGGAGCAGCAGCGCGAGATCCAGCCAGCCAAGGAGCGCCAACAGCGGCACGAGGCCAACCACCACAACCGAGGCGGTGTCGCAGCCAATGGCCACCCGCTTGGGGCCGATACGGTCGATCAGCGGACCGGACAGCGCCTTGGCGACGACATAGGGCAGCATCTCCGCCATGGCGACGACGCCGGTGAGGATCGGGCTGCCGGTGGTGGTGAGCACCAGCCACGGGATGGCGATGGTGGAGAGGCGCGTACCGGAGATCGAGAGGGTCTCGGCAATGGCGAAAGCCAGGAAGGGGCGGCGGTTCACTTGTTGCCCTCCCTGGTGTTGAGACGCCCGGGATAGGGGAAGGCATGAAGCATCACGGTGTAGAGCTCCACGCCGGGCGGCAACTCGGCGCCGGGCCCCGGGGCCTCGCGCATCGCCTGCCAGAGCAGCTCGAGCAGCTTGTCCTTGAGCGCGTTGGCCTGCTCGACGGTCATGGCCATGGTGAAATCGCTGATCTGGGTGGTGCCCTGCCAGTCGGGCGGCAGGCCCACGAACTCGTCCTGGGCGCGCTGCATCACGTTTACCTGCTCGGTGAGGGCGGCCTGCGCGAAGGCGACATTGGAATCGAACTGCTCCTCGGTGGCGCCCGGTTCGAAGAAGGACGTCGACTCATGGCGCGCCCGCCACCAGCGGTCGCGGCGCGAAGGCTGGTCGGGGGCTTCTTCGATGAAGCCATGCTGGGCGAGCTGGCGCAGGTGGTAGCTGGTTGCCCCGGAATTGAGGCCAAGCCGTTCGGCGAGCCGCGTGGCGGTCGCCGGACCGTCGATCCGCAGCATGCCGAGCATGCGCAGGCGCACCGGGTGTGCAAGGGCCTTGAGGGCGGTGGCATCGGGAACGATGCGGCTGATTTCGCGGGTCGGGGCTTTCATGCCCGGAGTTTATGATTGCAAATGTCTCTTTGCAAATGATTCTTTGCAGTCATCTGCGAAGCGTAGAGCGTGTGGCCCCCACCCTTGATCCCTCCCCACAAGGGGGAGGGAGAGGCAGCAACTGAGGCCGCGCAGCTATCGCCTCCCTCCCCCTTGTGGGGAGGGATTGAGGGTGGGGGTGCCCCGCGCGCCGGAGTTTGGGAAAGAGAATTACCGAGGAGACTCTGGCTGCCCCCTCCACCAGCTTCGCTGGTCACCCTCCCCCGCCATGCGGGGGAGGATGAAGAAAGAAAGCCTAGATCTCGGCTTCGTCGAAGATGCGGGTCAGATCGCCCGCCCACGCGCCATTATACTTGTCGAGCCAGCGCTCGGCCTGGGTCTTGCCGAGCTCGAGGGTCTCATTGAGCGGCGCGAGGAAGCTGGTCTCGTCCTTGCCGGCGGCCAAGTGCTTGCGGCGGCGCAGGCCATCGCCGGCGAGATCGACGACAAGCCGGGCAATGTCGGCGACGGTGCCGCCCCGGAACGGGGTGTGGATGGCGGTGCGTGGCACCTCGTTGCGCAGCGTCTGCCGCTCGACGTCGGTCCAGTCACTGACCAGATCCCAGGCGGCGTCCAGCGACTCGCTGTCGTAGAGCAGGCCCGTCCAGATGGCGGCGAGCGCCAGGACATGGTCGCGATCGCCCATATCGGCGCCGCGTTGCTCGAGGAACTGCTTGAGGCGGACCTCGGGGAACAGGGTCGACAGATGGTTCTCCCAGTCCTTCACCGTGGGGCGGACGCCGGGTAGCTGGGGGAGCTTGCCCTGCATAAAGGCGCGGAAGCTCTCGCCGGCGACGTTGATGTACTCGCCCTTGCGGATGACGAAGTACATCGGCACGTCGAGCGCGTATTCGGCGTAGCGGTCGAAACCGAAGCCGGGCTCGAAGGCGAAGGGCAGCATGCCGGTGCGGGCGTTATCGGTGTTGAGCCAGATATGCGAGCGGAAGCTCAGGTAGCCCGAGGGCTTGCCGTCGACGAAGGGCGAGTTGGCAAACAGCGCGGTGACGATCGGTTGCAGCGCCACCGAGACACGCAGCTTCTTGACCATGTCGGCTTCGTCGGAAAAGTCGAGGTTCGCCTGCACGGTGGCCGAGCGATACATCATCGAGGTGCCGAGGCTGCCGACCTGCTGCATGTACCTGGTCATGATGCCGTAGCGCGACTTCGGCATGGCGGCGATTTCGGCGACCGACCAGAGCGGGGTGACGCCGAGGCTGAGGAAATGAATGTTCAGCGGACCGCCGACAATCCGACAGTCCTCGAGATGCGCATCAAGTTCGGCGGCGGCATCGTGAATGGTGAGCTGCGGGGCACCCGACAGCTCGAACTGACCACCGGGTTCGAGCGAGATGCCACCAACCGCACCCAGGTTACGCAGGCCGATCGGGTTGCCGCGATCAAAGAACGGATGCCAGCCGGTGCGGCCTTCGATGCCCTGCAGCAAGGCATGCACGCCATCGTCGCCGGCATAGGGAACCGGGGCGAGCGGCGCTTTGCGGTAGACGTGCTTTTCGTGCTCGGTGCCGACGCGCCACTCGGATTTCGGCTTGCTGCCGACGGCCATGACCTCGAGCAGGTCAGCCCGCGATTCAATCAGCGGTGCATCTTCTTCGCCGGACATAGGCACTCCAGTGAGGCAAACTGCCGGGCTCCTGGCCGGGCGCGGCGGACAATACTGAGCCGCGCTCCGAAAGCAATGGGCTTTATCGCCAATCGCCGATGGTTGACTGAACCACCGCCAGAGCCGCCACCGCCGCGGTATCGGCGCGCAGGATGCGGGGACCGAGGCTGATCGGGATGACGAAGGGTTGGGCGAGGAGCAGCGCCCGTTCGTCATCGGAGAAACCACCTTCCGGACCGACCAGGATGCCGATGGGAAGACCTTCGAGGTCGAGCAACTGGGTGTTGGGGGCGTGGCTGGGAGCGCTCTCGTCGGCGAAGACCAGGCGACGGAGGCCGTGGTCGTGCTGCCAGTGCGCGATGAGGTCAGCGAGGGTGATTTCTTCGGCGAGGCTTGGGACGCTGAGCACTTCGCACTGCTCGGCGGCCTCGATGATGTTGGCGTAGAGCTTGTCGGCCTTGAGGCGCGACACCTGGGTATAGCGGGTGATGACCGGCTGGATGACGCCGGCGCCCATCTCTGTGGCCTTCTGCACCAGATAATCGAGGCGTCCGGTCTTGAGCGGCGCAAAGCCGAACCAGAGATCGGATTTCGGGGTCTGGTGCTGGGTCTGCACCACCAGTTCGAGCGTCGCGCCCTTCCTATGATCGTCGGCGATCTTCGCCAGCCAGGCGCCGTCCTGGCCGTTGAACACCACCAGGGCATCGGCCGCTTTCATGCGCAGCACGCTGAGCAGGTAATTGGTGTGATCGCGACTGAGTTCGAGCAGCGCGCCGGCAGCGAGCGGCGCCTCGAGATAGAGGCGCGGGAGGGTCTTGTGCGATCTGGGCATCGTGGTACGCGTGACTAAGAAGTGGCCGACCGCCATCAAGGCATACAAGACAGACGATGCAAACCCCTGAAAAAGCAACAGGTACGGTAGCGGACGCCAGCCGCGGCAACTGGCTCGACCGCTATGCGCCCGAATGGCTGAAGCCCTATGGGCGGCTGGCGCGCTGGGACCGGCCGCTGCCATTGCTGCTGCTGTTCTGGCCGTGCGGCTTCGCCCTGGCGCTGGCGGCGCTGGCCGAGCCGGCCCGCGGCTTCGACTGGTGGGCGCTCATCCTGTTCTATGTCGGTTCGGTGGCGATGCGGGGGGCCGGCTGCACCTTCAACGACATCGTCGATACCGACATCGACATGAAGGTGGCCCGCACCCGCTCGCGCCCGATTCCGTCCGGACAGGTGAGCAAGCGCCAGGCAGCGGTGTTTCTGGTGCTGCAGGCGCTGGTCGGGCTGGCAGTGCTGCTGCAGTTCAACGCGACGACGGTCATGCTGGGCATCGCCTCGCTGGTCCTTGTCGCGATCTACCCGTTCATGAAGCGGGTGACCTGGTGGCCGCAGCTGTTCCTCGGGCTGGCCTTCAACTGGGGCGCCCTGGTCGGCTGGACATCGCAGACCGGGTCGCTCGCCCTGCCCCCATTGCTGCTCTATGTCGGCGGCATCCTGTGGACCATCGGCTACGACACGATCTATGCGCTGCAGGATATCGAGGACGATGCGCTGGTTGGCGTGAAGTCCACCGCCCGGCTGTTCGGGCGGCGGGCGCGCCTGCTGGTCGCGCTGTTCTATGCCGCCACGGTGGTGCTGTGGGTGGCCGCAGGGCTGATGGTGGGGGCGGGGTGGCCGTTCCTCGTGGGCATGCTGGCGGTGGTCGGCATTCTGGGCTGGCAGGTCCGCACCCTGGAGCCGCACAGCCCGACCAATGCGCTGGTGCGGTTTCGCGCCAACCACTGGGTGGGCCTGGCGCTTACGGCTGCGCTGCTGCTCGACCTTGCGCTGTGATGGCCTGCCCGCCCGCCGCCATCATCGTCAGTACTTCGCCTCGTTCTCGGCGTTGAGCCTGTCAAAGGCGTCGCCGTCGGCAACATAGCCGCCGATCGAGGCGCTCCAGGTATAGGTCTGGGTGATCAGCCGATCGTAAGGCGGAGCCGCTGGTGGCGTTGAACTCTCGGCGTCCGCCGGGTCGGCCGGCTCGACGGCGCGCGTCGCGTGGATAGTGGCAGTGATCGGCCAGTAGCCGGCGCCATCGGGCTGGGCAGTGACGCTCAGCGACTGCAGCTCCTCGTAACCGGCCCCCTTGACCGAGAAGAAATAGACCGCGTCGATGAGCGCCAGTTTGCCGTCACGCGCAAAGACCAGTTGAGCGGCATCGTAACCCTGGCTCGAGTTGAAGTGCTCGGAATCGAGACGCACGCCATCGTTGCCGGCGCCGATGGCAAACACCTCGCCGAACCAGTTGTTCTCGTAGACGCCGACATCCACCGCATCGAGCAGTTGCAGCCTGTCGTCATAGAGCGCCAGCAGCACCACCTCGGCCACTGCGTCGCTGCGCCCCAGCGCCGAGTAGAGCAGCTTGAACGGCCGCCCATCGACGCGCAACGTCACCAACTCAGCCCCGGAGATGGCGATGTCGGCCGGCGGATCTGCGTCGACGTCGTCGCCAAGGTAGCGAAGCGGCGCCATAGCCGTGCCGTGGCCCTGGCCATCGGCGTCGATCGTCAGGTCGGCGATGACCTGGCGCATCAGGTCAAGGACACTGGTCTGAGGATGGCCAGGTACGGCGTCGGAGAGGGTCAGCTCCCCTGCCCCTGCGCCGCTTGATACCCCGAGCATTGCCGCGATGGCCAAGGCCTTGAGCATGTTGATCCCCCTCGAACTGGCAGGGGCATCTGCGCCTTGGCGGCTGAAGCCGCGATGAACGGCAAACAGAAGCGGGGCCGACCCATTTCTGGATCGGCCCCGGCTCGAAGTGAGTTTGGAGGTCGCTACGAGTCTTCCGACAGTTCAAACGTGCATGGGATCGCTGTCGGCTTGTTCGATTAGTAACGGCTCAACGCCGCAAAGGTTGCATCAAGAGGCGTTGCTTTCGCCCGGTTTGCGGCGATTGAGGAAGCGGGGCCGGCGTTCGGCGTCGGCGGCGAGACGGCGGCGGTCGTGCTTCAGGCCGAGAGCAATGCCATCGACCTGCTGCGAATAGGGGAGGAGGTTGCCGTCGCCGGCCTTGATGAACAGCGGCAGGCGCAGCTTCTTGCCCCAGTTCTGCCACTCGGCCACGACGTTGGAATTGCCGATCTCTTCGAACACCCGGTAGTTCAGGTCGGGATCGCCATGCACCAGCTCGATGGCGCTCGACAACATCCCTTCCTCGGTGATCGAGGTCGAGACGGCGACGCCGATGAACTCATCGACCGGCACCTTGATCTTGATGGCGACGCCGCTCTTTTCGAGCGTCTTGCGCACCGTCACGGTCTTGACCGGATCCCTGGGGCCGTTGTCGTTGGCCGGACCGAAATATTTGGCAGTCAGCGGACGTGTCCGCGGGGCGCGACCCTCACCGAACAACATGACAACCGACGACCCGTCGATCCCAACACGACCCTGCATGATAAGCCTTCCTGTCAACTCTCGAGAGCTTGTTTTTGCCGCCCTCTTTGATGCCCCCAATCTACCCGCGCCCCTTGCCGCCCCGCTTAAGAAACTGGGTTAAGTTTAGGTTGTTTTGCGAAGGGTTAGCGGGTCGTCACCGGGTGTAACGCAGTCTTAAGTGCGTGTGCTTGCTTGGCTTTAACCAACCGGCTCGGCACAAGCGCGTAGGCGGGCTAAGTAGCCGCCGCGACCGGCTCAAACCCGGTGGCTGTCGCATCCCGGCCCTTGTTCCAGCAAGGCGATGCGCCTAGAAGCACGGCCAGCCGAAAAAACCCGGAAACCCGATGCTCAGTGCCGCCCCGACCACCGCTGCCGACGACCGCGAATTGCTGCGTTCGGCTGCCGTGACCGCGGGGATCATCGCCTCGGGATATTTCCGCAAGGACCTCAAGACCTGGACCAAGGAGAATGCCTCGCCCGTCAGCGAGGCGGATATCGTCCTCGACAAGTTCCTCAACTCGGCCCTGCTGACGGCTCGCCCCGACTATGGCTGGCTGAGCGAAGAAAGCGTCGACAACCCGGATCGGCTGAGCCACCGGCGCGTCTTCGTGGTCGATCCGATCGACGGGACGCGCGGCTTCATCCGCGGCGACGACAGCTGGACGGTGTCGCTGGCCGTGGTCGAGGACGGCGTGGCGATCGCCGGCGTGGTCTACGCGCCGGTGCGCGACGAGATGTATGATGCCGCGATCGGCGACGGCGCCCGGCTCAACGGCAAGCCGCTGGCGCGGCAGCGCCACCCCGGCCGGACGGCGCCGCTGATCCCCGCTCCCGGTGCGGTGCACCAGGAGTTGCAGGCCGCGGGTCTCGACTACTCGCGTGGACCGTTCTTTCCTTCACTCGCTTACCAGCTGGTGCAGGTGGCCTGTGGCGGGCTCGACGCGGCGGTCAGCCGGCGCGGAGCGCGCGACTGGGATGTCGCGGGAGCTGCGTGCATCCTCAGCGAGGCCGGCGTGAGCTTCGAGGATGTCTGCATAGGTGCCTTGCGCTTCAATCGCCCGGAAACCCGGCATGGGGCGCTTGCGGCACTGTGCGAGCCTTCGCTAAAAGCGCCGCTACATGCTGCGCTGGTCAAGGTCTATGGCTGCCCGCAGCCGCAGGAAGTCGATCTGGAGCGTCTGAAGCCGTGAGCAAGCCCAACAAACCCGAGCCAAAGCAGCAGCTCTTGCACCTCGTCATCGGTGGCGAGGTGGAAAAGGGCGAAGACATCGTCTTCAAGGATCTCGATGCGGTCGACCTGGTCGGGGTCTACCCGAGCTACGCTGCGGCGCACGCGGTGTGGAAACAGAAGGCGCAGCTGACGGTCGACAATGCCGAGATGCGCTATTTCGTGGTGCACCTGCACCGGCTGCTGAACCCGGAAGACGACGAGTAGGGTCGCCTAGTTTCCGACCTCGGCAACAAGGCTCGTCGCCAGCGCGTCGAGCCGTGTCGTCGCCTGCTCGGCCACGCTGCGGAAAGCCTCGATCATCTGCCGGCGGCGCGGCGCGTCCTCAAGCAACCCGACCAGGACCTGCGACAGGTCGCCGGCTGAGCCGACCTGTACCGCGCAACCGATCGCCGACAGCGCCTGGTGCAGCGGTTTCTGGCGTTCGACATGGGGGCCGTAGACACTGGCGGCACCCAGGTGAAGAGGCTCGCTGAGATCGTGCCCGCCGATCGGCGAGAAGGTTCCGCAAACGACCCCGATAGTGGCGCGCGCGTAGAGCTTTGACAGCGTCCCCATTTCGTCGAGCCAGACCAGGCCGCCGGCCTCCGCGATGGCGGCCTCGCTGTCGACGATGGCCAGCTCGGCGCCGAAGCTGGCACTGAGCACTTCACCAGGGATCTTGCCCGGATAGCGCGGAACCAGCACCAGCCTGATGTCCGGACGCCGGGCGCGGAGCTCGGCCATGGCGGGGGCGAGCCGTTCGATCTCGTCGCGGTGGACATTGCCGAAGACGACGAGGGGTGGCGCATCCTTGCCGGCCGCAGGGGCGCTGCTGAGCGGCACCAGCTTGAGGTTGCCGATCACCTCGATGCGCTCGCCGGGCACCCCGAGTTCGGCGTAGCGGGCGGCGATCGCTTCGTCCTGCGCATAGATGCGCTGCGCCTTGGCCAGGGTGCGGTCGGCGACGGCGCGATTGCGTTGGTGCCGGGCGAAACTGCGGGGCGACATGGTGGCATTGACCACCACCACCGGCACACCGGCTGCCTGCGCTGCAGCGAACTGGGCCGGCCAGAACTCGGACTCGACCAGCACCAGCAGATCGGGCCGCACCGTCTCGAGAATGCGCCGCTGCGCCTCGAGCGTATCGAGCGGCATGATGAAGCTCGAGGCATCGCCGGCAATGGCGCGAACGCGCGCATAGCCGGAATAAGTGGTGGCGGACAGGACGACCGAGAGCGTCGGATCAAGCGCCAGCAGACGCTGGCGCAGCAACTCGGCGACTTTCGATTCACCGGCGGAGACGGCGTGGATCCAGATGCGCCTGCCGGTCGCCGCCTGCGGCAGCGCCGGGTTGATGCGCTTGCTGAACCAGGCCGCACCGCCCTCGTCGCTGTTCGAAAAGCGTGACAGCACGGCATAGTGCAGCCAGGACGCCGCCGTCACCAGCCCGCCATAAGCCTTCCAGCGAAACGGCACGGCTTGGGTCACGCGAGGGGCTACTCCAACTGGCTTGTGCTGCTGACTAACCCTTTGGCCCGTGGCGCACAACCTTGCGAGTTCTTAGCGATTGCTGATAAGCCACGGCATGTCCTCAGCACGGCGTGGGCCGGGTCCTCATTTGCGCTATCCCATTGCCAACGATGCGCGTCTGCAGCAGCTCGCTCTCGATGAGGCGCGCGCCGCGATCCGGCTGGAGGCCGAAGGGCTGGAAGCGCTGGCCGCCGGGCTCGACGGCGCCTTCGTGGCGCTGGTCGAACTGATCCAGCGAGCCCCGGGCCGGGTCATTCTGTCCGGCGTCGGCAAGAGCGCACATATCGCGCGCAAGGTCGCGGCGACCCTGGCCTCGACCGGCACCCCGGCGCAGTTCGTGCATGGCGGTGACGCCAGCCACGGCGACCTGGGGATGATCACCACCGCCGACGTGGTGGTGATGTTCTCGAAATCCGGCGATACGGCCGAGCTGTCGGATCTCGCCAACTATTGCGTGCGCTTCGATATTCCACTGGCTTTGATCACCGCGCGACCGGACTCCCGGTTGGGGCGCGCGGCCAATATCGTGGTCAGCCTGCCCGATGCGCGGGAAGCGTGCGAGATCACCGCGGCGCCGACGACATCGACAACGATGATGGCCGCGCTGGGTGACGCGATGGCTGTGGTGCTGCTGCGGCGACGCGGCTTTCAGGCCGCCGATTTTCACGTCTTCCATCCAGGCGGCACGCTGGGCAGCGCGCTGCTGACGGTCGGCGAGGTGATGCACCGGGACGACAAGCTGCCGCTGGTCGGGGCCGAGGCGAGCGTCGCCGCGGCGATCCTCGAGATGACGTCGAAGGGCTTTGGTTGCACCGGCGTGGTGGATGCATCGGGCGAGCTCATGGGCATCATCACCGATGGCGACCTGCGCCGCCATATGGCGGATGGCTTGCTGCAACAGACCGCGGCGGCGGTGATGACCGCCAGCCCGCGCACCATCGGCAGCGAGGCGCTGCTGAGCGAGGCGCTGCGGCAGATGACGGCGCTGACGCCACGGATCACTGCGATTTTCGCCATGGATGGACAGCGGCCGGTCGGCATCGTGCATGTGCACGACTGCCTGCGCGTCGGCCTTATCTGAGGTGAGCGACCTCATCGTCATTCCGGCCCGGTATGGTTCGACCCGGTTGCCCGGCAAACCGCTGCACCCGATCGCCGGCCGGAAGCTGCTGGAGCGGGTCGCAGCGATCGCCGTGGCAGCGGCACGGCAGCTCGGCGATGCCGACGTGCTGGTGGCGACCGACGACGAGCGCATCCTGCTGGCGGCGCGCGAGCTCGGGCTCGAAGCCGTGATGACGGCAAACGAGATCAGCTCGGGCTCAGGGCGAGCGCTGGCGGCGCTGCGCGCGACCGGACGCTCGGCGGAACTGGTGGTGAACCTGCAGGGCGATGCACCGTTCACCGCGCCCGAGCATATCGTCGAGATCGTGCGGACGGCGCGGAGCTCCACGGCCGATGTGACCACGCCGGTGGTGCAGCTCGACTGGGCCCGGCTCGATGCGCTGATCGCGCACAAACAGACGACGCCGGCCAGCGGTACGACCTGCATCCGCGATGGCGCTGGCCGGGCGGTGTGGTTCTCCAAGGCCGTGCTGCCGTTCATGCGCAAGCCGGCCGAACTGCGCGCCGCCGGACCGCTGTCGCCGGTGCTGCAGCATATCGGGCTCTACTGTTACCGGCCGCCGGCGCTCGAAGCCTTCGAGGCGGCACCGCAATCGGAGTACGAGCGGCTCGAGGGGCTGGAGCAGTTGCGACTGATCGAGCTTGGGCTCGATATCCGGGCGGTGATCGTTCCGCCGGCACGGATCACCATGAGCGGCGTCGACAGCCCGGCTGACGTGGAGCGCGCCGAGCGACTGATCGGCGAGCACGGCGACCCGTTCGTCGACTGGCGATCATGACCCGGTTGGTGATCGTCCGGCATGGCAACACCTTCGAGGCCGGGGAGCCGCCGCGCCGCATCGGTGCCCGCACCGACCTGCCGCTGACCGCGACGGGGGTCGCGCAAGCGGAGGCGCTGGCGCGGCATTTCGCGGCCAATGGGGTGGCCTTCGACCGAGTCCTGAGTGGCGAGCTGCAGCGGACGCGCCGCACGGCCGACGCTATCGCCGCCGGCCAGCCGATCGAAACCGCCGCCTTCCTCACCGAGATCGACCATGGACCCGACGAGGGGCAGCCCGAAACCGCCGTTATCGAGCGGATCGGTAACGACGCCATCACGCTGTGGGAGACACAGTGGATCGCGCCAGAAGGCTGGGAGGTTGGGGCGCAATGGCGCCTTGTGGCCTGGCGGGAGTTCGTGGCGCGTACAGCCGAGACGCTGCCCCACGGAACGATCCTTCTGGTGACCAGCAACGGCGCAGCACGGTTCGCCCTTGCGGCGATGGGCCTGAAGCCTGGGGAAAACCGTGCTGGTGTCAAATTCCGTACAGGAAGCTATGGTGTGGTAGAGGTCGGCGGCGGGGCCGACTTTCGACTACTTGGATGGGACATACGACCGGGCGAAATACCCGGCGATACAGGTTTGTTTTGATGCAGCAGGTTTTTGTCGATGCGCCGAACGGGCAGCGCGTCGGGTTTGGTACTGATCTCCCGCTCGCCTTCATCCTTGGACCGTGCGTGATCGAAAGTCGCGATCACGCCTTGAAGACTGCGAGTCTGCTGGCCGAACTGGGCCGGCGGCGTGGCATTCCGCTGATCTACAAATCATCGTTCGACAAGGCCAACCGCACCAGTTCGAGGAGCTTTCGCGGCATCGGCATGGACGAGGCGCTGCGCATCTTCGAGGCGGTGAAAAGTGAAACCGGTCTCGCGGTCACCACCGACGTGCACGAGCGCGAGCAATGCGCGGCGGTGGCCGAGGTGGTGGACATCCTGCAGATTCCGGCATTTCTCAGCCGGCAGACCGACCTGCTGGTCGCCGCGGCCGCCACCGGCCGGGTGGTCAATGTCAAGAAAGGGCAGTTCCTCGCGCCCTGGGACATGAAGAACGTGGCCAACAAGCTCGACGGCGCCGGCGCTTCGGGCGTGCTGCTGACCGAGCGTGGGACCAGCTTTGGCTACAACACGCTGGTGGTCGATATGCGCGGCCTGCCGATCATGGCAGAGACCGGCAAGCCGGTGGTCTTCGATGCCACCCATTCGGTGCAGCAACCGGGAGGACGCGGCGACTCGTCGGGCGGTGAACGGCAATATGCGCCCGTGCTGGCGCGGGCGGCGGTGGCCGTCGGTATTGCCGGCGTGTTCATCGAAACGCACGAGGACCCCGACAACGCCCCGTCGGACGGCGCCAACATGATCCCGCTCACCGAGATCGACGATCTGGTGGGCGAACTGCAGGCGCTCGACGCCATCGTCAAGGCTCGAGGCTCCGGGAGATGACGCCGGCGGTCAGCGACGGCGCGCCCTCCTATATGCGCTGGGCCTGCCTGGCGATGATCGTCTTCCTGTTTGCGTTGCCGTGTATCACGGGGCGGCTCACCACCTATTTCGTACTGCTGTTCGGCATCTTCGCCCTGCTTTCGCCATCGGTGATCGCGGCCTTCCGGTCGCGCAGCAGCAACCCGATCGACCTGATGTTCGTGACCGCGGCAGCCTTGCCGTCGCTCGCCTTCCTGTTCACTTCGGAAGACCCGGGCGACCTGCTGTTCGCCTTCAACTTCGTTCCGCTGCTGCTGGCCCTGCCGATGCGCTGGCAGCTGCAGCGCTACGCGCGGCTCGACAGCGCGCAACTGATCGGCCGGCTGTCGCTGGCGGGCGCCGGCATCGCGGTGATCGTCAGCGTGGTGCAGGTGCTGATCCTCGGCTACGAGCGAGCCGGCCCGCCGCTGATGAGCGCGTTCCACTTCGCCGACACCGCGATGCTGCTGGGGTTCGTTGCCCTGGTGGGAGTGTTCGCACCCGGCGCCGATCGGCGCTGGCTGTACCTGCTTGGACCGGTGCTCGGTATCGTCGCGGCACTGCTGAGCGGCACGCGCGGCGCGCTGATCGCAGCACCGGTGCTCGGCTTCGTCGCACTGGCATTTGCGTTGGCGCTGGCGCCGGCCCGCAAGCGCACCATGACGCTCATCGTGGCGGTGAGCGTGGCGGTGGCAACCGTGGTGCTGGTGGTCGTGGCGACAAAACTGGGGTTCAACCGCGCCGTCGACGGCTTCTCGGTTACGCAGGATGTGCTGGCAGGTGACGCCGTCGACCAATCCACCCGGGAGCGGCTGATCATGCTGTGGGGCGGCTACCAGGCGTTCCTGCATGCGCCGCTGTTTGGCTATGGCTGGCCCGACATGGTGCCAGCGATCCTGCCCTACGTGCCCGGCAGCGAGATCGAGCGGATGCTGACGTTCCGCCAGTTGCACAACGGTCTGCTGAGCTTTGCGGTCGGCGCCGGCATCCCCGGGGTGATCAGCTTCCTGATCCTGTCGGTGGCTCCGGTGATTGCGGCGCTGAAAACGCCGCGGGACGAACTGTTCGTGTCGCGGCTCTACCTGTCGGTGACGCTGTGCGCCGCCTACGCGGTGTTCCAGCTGACCATCATCATGATCGGCTTCGAGTTCCATACCGTGCAGTACGCCTTCATGACGGTGGTTATTCTCGGCTTCGTCAGAGCCCCGGCGCGGGTCGCGCCCGCCGATCAATCGGTGCGCAGCAAGGCGCCGGTAAGCCAGGAAACGGCCAGCACGGCCTAGCGCGCTTCGTCGCACCGGCGATCTTGCCGTGCACCATCGCAGCGGGTCCGCTCCCTCGGCGGGCAGAGCGCCGGCGCCCCGCCGTCGGGTGCCGCGACGCCGGCGCGGCGAAATTATGCAGGACTACGCGATAGACAGTATTTCGGCGACCGACCGGCGCGCGATAGACTTTTCTTACCGCTCGGTAATTTGACTTAAGGCCCGACAATCGCTAGCCAAATGCCCAATGACGCAAACGGCAGGTTAGGGACCCAATCGTCCATGCATGCGCCTGCCTTTCCCCATGGCGAATCTGCCCGTAATGCGCTGATGCGTCGCTGGGCCCTGGCCCTCATCGCCGCAGCGACGCTCGCCAGGCTGGGGCTCGCCGCGGTGCTGCCGGTGGGCGTCGACGAGGCTTACAGCATCGGCATCGCGCGGCAGTTTTCGCTCAGCTATTTCGACCACCCGCCGCTGCATCTGTGGCTGGTCGGAGCCTGGGCGAAGCTGTGGGGCAGCGAAGACCTGCTGCTGTTGCGGCTGCCGTTCATTGCTCTGGGGGCACTGTCATCCTGGCTGATGTACGCGCTCGGAACGAGGCTGTTCGGGCCGGTGGCCGGGCTGTGGGCGACGGCGATCTTCAATCTCGCGCCGGTGTTCGGCCTGGCGCACGGCGCGCTGATCTTCCCCGATGGGCCGCTGCTGGCGGCGGCGCTGGCAATGGCGTTGCTGGTGGCGCGCATGGTGCTCGTGCCGGGCGACGGGCAGCGCCTCGGCCTGTGGGCCCTGGCCGGGCTTATGGCCGGGCTGGCGCTGCTGTCGAAATACCATGGCGTGCTGCTGGTGCTGGGGCTGCTGCTGTTCCTGGTGACAACCCGGCAGGGGCGGCAGTGGCTGTTGACACCCGGCCCCTGGCTGGCCGCGGCGATCGCAGCCGCCTGTTTCGTGCCGGTGCTGGTGTGGAATGCCCAGCACGACTGGGTATCGTTCGCCTTCCAGGCGGGGCGCGGACGGGTCGGCAACGGCGCGAGCCTGCGCCTGCTGGGGCCGATCGAATCACTTCTGTCGCAGGCGGTCTATCTGCTGCCGTGGATCGCCGTGCCATTGGGAGCTTTCCTGGTCCGTGGCGCGCTGGGCGGACCGGGCAATATGCGGCGCTGGCTGCTGGTGTGCCTCGCGGTGCTGCCGATCGTCATCTTCACCGGGCTGACGCTGTTCGGCCGCGGCCTGCCGCACTGGCAGATGCCAGGCTGGCTGTTCGCGATTCCCCTCCTCGCCGAAGCACTGGCCAATGCCGGCAGGAGCACGCGGCGGCTGTGCGTGGCGGTCGCGGTCGTCACCGCGCTGGCGCTGGCTGCGCTCGCCACCGTGGTGACCATGCAGGCGCGATGGGGCAGTTTCGATCAGCAGACACTGCAGCTGTTCGGCGGCAGCGACCCGACGGACGCCTTGTTGTCATGGGAACCACTGAAGTCCGAACTGGCGGCACGCGGACTGCCGGCCGACGACAGGACATTCATCGGTACGTTCAACTGGGTCCGCGCCGGCGAGCTCAATGCGCTGTTCGGCAAGCAACTTCCGGTGCTGTGCCTATGCAGCGACGCGCGGCACTTCGATTACCTCAATCCGCCGCAGCAATATGCGGGCTGGAACGCGATCCTGATCGGGATGCCGGGGAACATCGACGACGATGCGCGGTTGAGCGCCGAGTTCGCAACGCTGGGCCCGCTGCAGGATATCAGCCTTAGCAAGGGGGAACGCGTCGCGGTGCCATTGCGTCTGCGGCTCGCGAGCGGGTTCAGGCCTTAGGGCTTTTGCCCATCACGGGCGTGGCCATGCCGCCCTAGCGGCCACCCAGACCGTAGCGCTTATAGGCTTCGTGCGCGGCGGAGGCGTTGGCGTAGGGCTCCTGCCGGTCGACGTTCCAATAGGTCAGCTCGTCCAGCGGGATGGGGACGCCGGTAATGGCGCAACGGACAAAGCTGCCCGGCCGCAGCACGACATAGTCGGCATCGAGGTAACGGACCTGCGCCTCGGAGGGGCTGAAGCTCTTGTCGAAAATGTTCATGGCGCCAACAGATATAGGTCAGATCAGCTGACTTGGAAACCGGCCGGTCTCAAACCGAGCCCGAGCATCGTTGAACCGATTTCGTGGCGATTTTCAGAACAGGCTTTCCTGCCCCTCCTCGTCGCGCGGTGGCCGAACCTTCTTTCGCGCCACGAGCCCGCTGCCGATGGTGGCGCCGATGGTGCCGTCGGACACCTGGATATGGACGGGGTCTCCCGGCTTGACGTCGGCGGTGTGCTTGACGATGTGGCCTTCGGCGTCAGTGACCACCGAGAAGCCGCGCGTGAGGATCGAGCGGTAGTCCGCGGCCTCGAGCAGCCGGGCTGCGAGGTCGAGACTGCGGCGGCGCTGGTCGATGAAACGGGCGACGGCCGGATGGAGCGCCGTGGCGAGCGGATCGAGGCGGCTGCGCAGGTGCCGGATCTCGTTGTTGAGCGCCTTGGGCGACAGGCGCCCGCTGGCAGCGGCGAACTGCCCGCGTTTGCGCTCGGCTGTACGCGAGGCAGCGGTGTCGGCGCGGCGGCGGAGATTCTCGAGGCGGGTCGCCAGTTCGGTGGCGCGCCGCGAGAGCAGGTTCGGCGTCAGCTTGTTGGCCGAGCGGCCGAACTCGATGCGCTTTTTCTGCTCGGCGTGGCGCAGCGCCGCGGCGAGATTGGAGGCGGCATGGTCGAGGCGCTGGCGGGCACTGGCGACCAGATCGAGCGGACGCGGCAGGCCGGCGGCGGCAGCCCGCAGACGATCGCGATAATTGGCGGCGGTGCGGCGCATGGCGTGGCGCTGGCGCCCGCCGATCTCGTCGACATAGCCGATGAGGTCGGCGCGCACCGGCACGGCGGCCTCGGCGGCGGCAGTCGGGGTGGGGGCGCGATAGTCGGAGGCATAGTCGACCAGGGTCGTATCGGTCTCGTGCCCGACGGCGGTGATGACCGGGATGCGGCTCGCCGCGACGGCACGGACCACGATCTCTTCGTTGAAGCCCCAAAGGTCCTCGATCGAGCCGCCGCCACGGGCGACGATCAGCACATCGGGGCGCGGAATCGGGCCGTTCGGCGCCAGCGCATTGAAGCCGTTGATGGCCGCGGTCACCTCAGGCGCGGCGGTCTCGCCCTGCACGCGCACCGGCCAGACCACGACGTGACTGGGGAAGCGATCGGAAATGCGATGCAGGATATCGCGGATCACCGCGCCGGTGGGTGAGGTGACGACGCCGATGACGCGCGGCAGGTAAGGCAGCTCGCGCTTGCGCTCACTGGCGAACAGCCCCTCGGCGGCGAGCTTGCGGCGCCGATCCTCGAGCAGGGCCATCAGCGCGCCGGCGCCGGCCGGCTCGATCTGCTCGATGACGATCTGGTATTTCGAGGAACGCGGGAAAGTGGTGAGCCGCCCGGTGGCGATGATCTCCATGCCCTCCTCGGGCTTGAAGGTCAGGCGCGGCCAGGAACTCTTCCACACCACCGCGTCGATCGAGGCGTTCTCGTCCTTCAGGGTGAAATAGGCATGGCCGGACGAGTGAACACCGCGAAAGCCGGAAATCTCGCCGCGGACGCGGACATTGCCGAACTCGTCCTCGACCGTGCGCTTCACCGCCTGGGCGATCTCGGAGACGGTAAACTCGGCGGCATTGGTCAGCGGAGCGGGCATGCTGCATGAGGTGCGGGAAAGGGACGAGTCCGTCAAGGGTGGCGAGACAATCGAGCAGATGCTAGATGGCGCGCAATGGCCAGACGCCGCGCGCCTGACCGCCCCCTCCCCCGCCAGGCGGGAGAGCATCGACGGTAACATCGGAGCTTTGGCTGATGCGTATTCTGGTGATTGGATCGGGTGGCCGGGAGCACGCGCTGGCCTGGGCGATTGCCAGATCGCCGCGCTGCGACAAGCTGTTCGTGATGCCGGGCAATGGCGGAACCAGCGAGATTGCCGAGAACGTGCCGGTGGATATTACCGACCATCAGGCCGTGCTCGCCTTCGCGCTCGCCAACCAGGTGGATTTCGTGGTGATCGGGCCCGACGCGCCGGCGGTGGCGGGGCTCGGCGACGACGTGCGCGCGGCGGGTCTGTTATGCTTCGGCCCCTCGAAAGCGGCGGCGCAGCTCGAGGGATCGAAAGCGTTCACCAAGCAGCTCTGCGACGAGGCTCGGGTGCCGACCGCCGTTTACGGCCGCTTCGACAACGAGGGCGATGCGCTCGCCTATGTGCATGACCAGGGCGCGCCGATCGTGATCAAGGCGGATGGGCTGGCGGCCGGCAAGGGCGTGACCGTGGCGATGACCATCCAGGAAGCAGCGGATGCGGTCCGCGACTGTTTCTCGGGCGCGTTCGGCGAGTCCGGCTCGACCGTGGTGATCGAGGAATATCTCGAGGGCGAGGAAGCCTCGATCTTTGCGCTGTGCGACGGCGAGAGCGTGGTGATGCTGCCGAGTGCCCAGGACCACAAGCGGGTGTGGGACGGCGATCGCGGGCCGAACACGGGCGGCATGGGCGCCTACTCCCCTGCCCCGGTGATGACGCCTGAGGTGACGGCGCGGGTCGAGAACGAGATTATCCTCCCCTCGATCCGCCGCATGGCGGAACGCGGCACGCCGTTCACCGGCGTGCTGTTCGCCGGCATCATGGTGACGTCGAAGGGCCCCAAGCTGATCGAGTACAATGTGCGGTTCGGCGATCCGGAGTGCCAGGTGCTGATGCTGCGGCTCAAGTCGGACGCGCTGGACCTGCTCGAGGCGACGGCGCGCGGCACGCTGAAGACGGTGGAGCCGGCGTTCAGCGACGAGGTGGCGTTGACCGTGGTGCTGGCAGCCAAGGGCTATCCGGTGAACCCCGAAAAGGGCAGCGAGATCCGCGGCGTCAACGGCCAGGACGACGACAAGCTGATGGTGTTCCATGCCGGCACGCTGCACCGCGACGGCAAGCTGATTGCCAATGGCGGGCGGGTGCTGAACGTCACGGCGCTGGGGCGGACAGTGAGCGAGGCGCGCGACCGCGCCTATGCAGAAGTCGACCGGATCGACTGGCCGGCGGGTTTCTGCCGACGCGATATCGGCTGGCGGGCGGTGGCGAGGGAACCGAAACCCGCCTGAACATCTTATAAACGAGAAGCGAGTACCCTACCTCCTTATCGTGACCCATGAGATGACAGCGCCGGTCGAGCCGACGCCGCTGCAGCGGCGGGGGCAGCAGATTGTCGATCGCCTGCGCGGCGAGTTTCGTGAACATACCCACGGTCGCGCTCCACCTCCGGAACCCCGTATCGGTGTGGCGCTCGGCGGCGGCTCAGCCCGCGGCCTGACGCATATTCCCTATATCGAAGCGATGGACGAAATGGGGCTCAGGCCCCACGTGATTTCCGGCACCTCGATCGGCGCCTTGATCGGCGCCGGCTGGGCCAGCGGCATGACCGGCAAGGAACTGCGCGAGCATTCGTTCTCGGTGCTGGGGACGATGCGGATCATCGCCGCGCGGCTGTGGGCGGCGAAGGTGCGCAACCTCGGCAACTTCTTCCAATCCGGCTTCAACGTGCAGCTCGATGCGGTGCAGGTGGTGGATGCGTTCCTGCCCGAGCCGTTCCCGCTCGAGTTCAAGGACCTGAAGACCAAGTTCTACGTGGTGGCGACCGACTTTCAGTCCTGGCACCAGGCGGTGTTCTCCGAAGGGCCGCTTCGCCAGGCGATCGCGGGCTCGATCGCTATCCCCAGCCTGTTCAAGCCAGTGGCCTTCGCCAATCACCTGCTGGTCGATGGCGGGGTGGTGAACCCATTGCCGCTCGACCAGGCGGCGGCCGACACCGACATCCTCGTCGGCGTCGACGTCAACGGCGATCCATCCGAGCAGCTCAACAAGACCAACCACAAGGCGCTCGATGTGTGGTTCGGCGCCGCCCAGATCATGATGCATTCGCTGACCGCCCACATGATGGCGGCCTATCCGCCGGACGTCTACGTGCGGCCGCACCTGAGCGCCTTCGGGGCGCTGGAGTTCTGGCGGGTGCGGGAACTGGTGGCGCATGTCGAAAAGGACAAGGACAACTTCAAGCGCGCGCTGGATGGCCGGATCGAGTCGTTCCTGAGCAAGCAGCAGGATTCGATGCGGGCCGAGGCGCGGTAGGTTTGGTGCTTGCCCCTGCGCAGGTGCGCGGGTCGTCCCCGTCCCTGACGGTCCACAGCCACTGATTTTCGGCGCTACCGCAACCCTTGGAAGAACGCCTTCAGCAGTTCGCCCGACCGGCTGGCCCCGACCCCGCCGATGACCTCGGGGTGGTGATGGCAATTGGGGCTGTCGAACAGGCGGACGCCGTTGTCGACAGCGCCGGCCTTCAGGTCTTCAGCACCATAGTAGACGCGGCGCAGGCGGGTGTGGGCGATGGCGCCGGCACACATGGCGCAGGGCTCGAGCGTCACATAGAGGTCGCAGCCATCGAGCCGGCCGGTGCCGCGCACGGCGAGCGCTGCCCGGATGGCGAGGAACTCGGCATGGGCGGTGGGATCGTTCAGCTCGCGCATGCGGTTGCGTTCGGCGGCCAGCACGCGGTCGCCTACGACGATCACGGCCCCGACCGGGGCCTCACCGGCTGCGGCGGCGGCTTCGGCGAGGGCGAGGGCCTGGTCCATCGGGGTGGGCATGATGCCTCACTAACACCGAAGGGGGACGACGGCTAGCGGCCGGCCCTACGACCAGCCGAACACTCGCAGCTCCTCGAAGTGGTTCATGTCCTCGAACGCGCAGAATGCCGGCGGCCGCAGGTCGAGGACCGGGGCGCGGTGGGAGATATCGCGGACCACTTCGTCCAGCATCTGTTGCCAGGCCGGCAGCGCAGCGTCGTCAAATCGCTCGATGACGTAACTGAAGGTGATGTGGAAGACGTAGTCATCGTGGTCCGGATGGCGGTAGCCGAGGATGGCGGCAAAGGCGTCGCGCCAATCTCGCAGGGCCTGGCGATCGGCTGCGGTGGCGCCTTCGAGCTTCAGGCCGGTGGGAAGCGCGTCGGTGACCTCTAGCTTGAACGGAGCCCCCCCGGCGTAGGATGCGAGGCGCTCGAGCATGAGCCGGGTCATCTCCGCAATCGGCGTGTCGGTGGGCACCTCGGCGGGCCAGTAGGGGACGGCACGGCGACCTTCGATGATGCCCTGGAACAGGGTCATATGGAGGCTGGAGATCGGCGTGAACGCCAGGTTGCGGCTTTCGGGCATGGTGAGGAAGCGGGAGCGGGCGTCAATCAGTGCCATCTCGGTGGGCGAGCCGGCCTCGAGGTGGCAGACCACCGTGTTGCCCGGCTCCGGCAGAAAGGTACCCGCGGTGTCGTAGCGCGTGCCGAGATGCGTGGGTGGATTGGGGTTCGCAGCGCGCGAATACTGACGCAGCAGGGGCGAGACGGCGGCAGGCATGGCGACTCCAGGTTGAATGGAGCGCCGCTGGTACGCAATGTTTGACACCGGGATGTGACAGGCGTGGCACCGGCCGAGCTGGATCGCTACATTCCCTGCCCAGGAGAATCGCCTTGCCCATCCGCCAGCTTTCCGAAGACCTGATCAATCGCATCGCCGCCGGCGAGGTGGTGGAGCGGCCGGCGAGCGTGGTCAAGGAGCTGGTCGAGAACGCCATCGATGCCGGCGCCAGCCGGGTGCAGATCACCACTGCTGGAGGCGGGCAGAGCCTGATCCGGATCGAGGACGACGGCGTCGGCATGGATGAAGCCGACCTGGTGCTGTCGGTGGAGCGACACGCGACGTCGAAGCTCGCCGATGACGGGCTCGAGGATATCAGGACGCTGGGATTTCGCGGCGAGGCGCTGGCTTCGATCGGGGCTGTGGCGGAGCTCGGCATCGCCTCGCGGCGAGCCGAGGATGCGAGCGGGCTGCGGATCACCGTCAAGCACGGGATGAAGTCGCGGCCGGTGCCGCTGGCGATGAATCGCGGCACCATCGTCGAGGTGCGCGAGCTGTTCGGCAATGTGCCGGCACGGCGGAAATTCTTGAAGACCGAGCGCTCCGAAGCCGGCGCGATCACCGACATGGTGAAGCGGCTGGCCATGGCCAACCCGCATGTGCAGTTCGTTCTGGATGGGCCCGACCGCACCACCTCGAACTGGCCGGGGCGAGAGGGCGATGGGGCGCTGCGTGCCCGGCTGGGCGACGTGATGGGCGGCGATTTCGGCGACAATGCCGTGCCGCTGGCGACGATGCGGCATGGCATGGTGGTGACCGGCCTCGCCGGGCTGCCGACCTACACGCGGGCCAACTCCCTGAGCCAGTATTTCTTCGTCAACGGCCGGGCGGTGCGCGACAAGGTGCTGGTGGGCGCGATCCGTGCCGCCTATGCCGATTTCGTCTTCCGCGACCGGTTTCCGGTGGTGGCGATCTTCCTCGCCGTCGATCCCCAGGAAGTGGATGTGAACGTCCATCCGACCAAGGCGGAGCTCCGCTTCCGCGACCCCGGCGCGGTGCGCGGCGCGGTGATCCGGGCCATCACCGAGGCGCTGGATGCGGCCGGGCATCGGGCGGCGAGCACGGTAGCCGAGGATGTGGTGCAGGCGTTCCGGGTACCGGAATATGTCCCCTTCGTCGAGCGGTCCGAGAGTTTTGCCGCCCCCTCCCGCAGTTATGGCGCCTCCCCTCCCCCGCTCCGCGGGGGAGAATCACAGACTGCGCGGTTCGTGGATTTTGCCGAACCGAGCGCCCGCTACGAGCATGCGGAGCCCGCGCCCGTCGCCGAGCCGGCGGAGTATCCGCTCGGGACGGCGCGGGCGCAGATGTTCGACAATTTCATCGTGGCGCAGAACGGCGACAGTCTGTTGCTGGTCGATCAGCACGCAGCGCATGAGCGGCTGGTCTATGAGCGGTTCAAGGCGCAGATGGCGGCAGGACCGGTCGCCAGCCAGATGCAGCTGATTCCGGTGGTGATCGAGCTCAGCGAGGACGATTGCGGGCGACTCGAGGAGGCCGCGCCGACGCTGGAGCGGCTCGGCCTCTATCTCGAGCGCTTCGGGCCGCGGGCCGTGGCGGTGCGCGAGACCCCGGCGCTGCTCGGCCAGGCGGACATTGACGGGCTGGTACGCGACCTCGCCGACGGGTTGGCGGAGTGGGACAGCTCCGCGGTGCTGGCCGACCGCCTCGAAGCCATTATCGGGCGCATGGCCTGCCATGGCTCGGTGCGCTCGGGGCGGCGGCTGCGGGTCGAGGAAATGAATGCGCTGCTGCGCGAAATGGAGACGACGCCGCATTCGGGCCAGTGCATCCATGGCCGCCCAACCTATGTGGAGCTGAAGAAGGCGGATATCGAACGGCTGTTCGGGCGGACGCGCTAGCCTCAGGGACTACCCAGTGCTTCTACCAGCTTGCCGATCCGGCGCGCCCTGACCTCCGCGGTCTTCGCCGCCTCGATGTCGCGGATATGCTTGCCCTTGAGGCCGAAGGGCAACTTGTCGAAGGCAGCGCGCGCGCTGGGGCGGTCGTCAAGCGCGGACTTCAGATCGTCCGGTTCCTCGACCTCGCGCGGCGCGGTGTCGAGCGTCAAGTCGATGTCGATCGTCTGGCCCGGCTCGATGCCGGCGGCCGTGCGGTTGGCGGCACTGATGCCGACGAGGCGCTTGCCGTTCATGGCGGCGACACGGCTGCGCCAGCTGTGACCGTTGATGGTGATCGCCACCGGCGGCCGGGCCTCGGAACCGAGCGCCTCCATCACCTCGTCAGGGATTTCGACGGCAGTGGCGTTACCGGAGGGGATGACGACGGCGCGGAACTGCATGGCTCGCCTCACTATGCGCGGATGAAATGCACCGCCGCCGCACCATACTCGCGCCGATCCTCGAGGGTGAAGCCCTCGGGCAGCGCCAAATCGATCTCGGCGCTCTCCTCGAGCACGATGGTTGCGTCCTCGCTCAACCAGTTGCCATCGCGCAGCGACGTCAGGGCCTGTTCGCCGAGACCCCTGGCATAGGGCGGATCGAGGAAGACCAGGTCGAACGGCCCCATGGTGCCGGCGGGGCCGAGCGCCGTGGCGTCGCGGCGCAGCAGCTTGGCGATGCCGGCAATGCCGAAGGCCTCGATGTGGTCGCGGATGATACCGCGCGACTCGGCGCCATTGTCGACGAACACCGCACCGGAGGCGCCGCGCGACAGGGCTTCGAGGCCGAGCGCGCCGGTACCGGCAAACAGGTCGAGCACCTTCAGACCATCGAGATGCACGCCGATGCGGCTCGCAAGGATGTTGAACACCGACTCGCGAGCCCGGTCGGAGGTCGGGCGGATGCTGTCATCCGACGGCGACAGCAGCGCCTTGCCGCGAAACTTGCCGGCGACGATGCGCATCGCTTACTCGCGCGGCTTCTTGGGCCCACGGGGACGATCGCCGGATGGACGGCCAGGGCCGCCCGGACGACCACCGCCTGACGGACGGCCAGCGCCACCCGACGGCTTGCCGTAGGGCTTGCCGCCGGCGCCGCCGGGCTTGCCGGCGAACGGCTTCTTGTCGCCGAACGAGCGGCCGGGACGGTCGCCGCCGTCGCGCGGACGATCGCTGGAAGGGCGATCACCGCGGGGCGGCCGGGTGCCATAGGGCTTCTTGTCGCCAAAGGAGCGCGGGGCATCGCCGCGTGCCGCGTAGGGCTTCTTGTCGCCCAACGGACGGCTGCTGGTGCGCTCACGCGGGGTGGAGTTGCGCGGCGCATAGGGGCGCTTCTCTTCGGCGCGCGGGCCGCGTTCGGCAGCGTCACGCGGACGGTCGCCATAGGGTTTCTTGTCGCCGCGGGGGGCGTACGGCTTCTTGTCGCCGTAGGGACGGTCGCTGGCGTCGGTGCGCGGCGCATAGGGCTTCTTGTCGCCGTAGGGGCGATCACCGGCCGGACGACCAGCGCCGCCCTGGGGGCGCGCCGAACGGGGCTTGTCACCATAAGCGCGTGCAGGCGCGTCGCCTCGCGGCGCGTAAGGCTTCTTGTCGCCAAAGCTGCGAGGCTTGTCGCCATAAGAACGGGCGCCGGCCGGCTTGTCGCCGTAGGGACGCTTGCCGGCGGGTTTGTCGCCGTACGCGCGCTTGGGGCGATCGCTGGCGTCCGGACGGGGTGCGCGGGCCGGGCGATCCTCGTGGTGGGCGGGACGGCCGAAATTCCTGGCCGAGCTGTCCTCGGGGTCGTTCCAACGCTTGCGCTCTTCGCCTTCCGCACCTTCGCGGCGGGGCGGCTTGACGCGGATCTCGGCCTCGCGCCCATCCTCGAAATGAATGGTACGGATCTCGGAGGGGTCGACCGGACGCGGGCGGCTCGGGGCCTTGGCCGGCTTCTTGTCGAAGCGACCAGGGCGATCCTGGCGCGGGCGCTCGGCGAGTGCCGCAGCGGCGGCGGCTTCGGTCTCGTCATCCTCGAAGCGGAACTTGTTCTCGCGCGACTTGCGCGGCGAATCCTTTTTGAGCTCCTTGCCAGGCGCGGCGGCGCGCAGCTTGGGGTTGGTTGCCGGCTTCTTCTTGGGCGCGACTTCGGGCATGTCGCTCTCGAAATCGGTATTGGCCTCGGCGGCGAGACGCTTGCCGAGCTGCTCGCGCAGCACGCGGGCCGCCACGACTTCGACCTCACCTTCAGGCAGATCGCCGAGCTGGAACGGCCCGTAGCTGACACGAATCAGGCGGTTGACCTGCAGGCCAAGCGCGCCGAGGACGTTCTTGACCTCGCGGTTCTTGCCTTCGCGCAGGCTCAGCACCAGCCAGCTGTTGGAGCCCTGGGCCCGCTCGAGAATGGCCTCGATCGGACCGTACTGGATGCCGTCGATCTCGATGCCGTCCTTGAGCGTATCGAGCTGCGCCTGGGTGACGGAACCAAAGGCGCGGACCCGGTAGCGGCGCAGCCAGCCGGTGGCCGGCAGCTCGAGCACGCGCTTCAGGCCACCATCGTTGGTTACCAGCAGCAGGCCCTCGGTGTTGATGTCGAGCCTGCCGATCGAGACGACGCGCGGCAGTTCCTTTTCCTCGAGCGCCTCGAACACGGTGGGGCGCCCCTCGGGGTCCTTCTCGGTGACCACCAGCCCGGCGGGCTTGTGGTAGAGCCAGACGCGGGTGCCCTGGCGCGCCGCCAGCGGCTCACCATCGACCTTGATCTTGTCTTTCTCGGAGACGTTGAAGGCCGGGGTCAGCACCTTCTTGCCGTTGACGGTGACGCGACCGTCCTTGATCCAGCCTTCGGCATCACGACGCGAGCAGAGACCGGAGCGAGCGATGACCTTGGCCAAGCGGTCGCCATCCGTAGGGACGGCTGAAATATCGGGCATGTAAAACTCCTGCGTGACCCGTTACGGGCGGCGCATCTTTCGAGTTGAGATCAGTTCGCCTGCGCGGCTAGGGCCTTGCGGACCTCCGGCGGGCACGACTTGTCGGTGAGCGGCACGAGCTCGCCATTGGCGGCGAGGCAGACCATGTCCTGGCCCTTCACCGTAGTATAGTACTCGTCGGGCGGCAGATAGAGCGGCTTGGGACCGCCCTGCAGCTTGGCGGCAGTCATGCGCGCCGTGAGCTGCCGGCTTTCCGCTTCGGTCAGCGGGCGGCCGCTCAGTGTGCGCAGGTCGACCACGCGGGCGTTGCGCAGCCGCTTCAGGTCGGCTTCGGAAATGTTCGAGGTATCGATCTGCACACGGCTCGAATCCTCGGGAATCAGGGCCGTCTTGGCGGCCTTGGGATCGGCCGGCGGCGGCAGCGCGGTGGATTTGGGGAGCACCAGCGGACCACGGCGTTCCGGGGTCTCCGGCTTCTCTTCACGCTCCATCATGCCCATGCCCTTCATGGTCTCAGTCAGCACTTCGCGCTCGAAAGTGCCGACATCGGTCATGGCATTGGTGCCTTCAGTGGTGGTGCAGGCGCTCAGGCCAAGGCCGAGCACGATGCCCACGGTCAGCAATCCGCCCCGGGTCACGGCTTTGAGAGTGGGCCGCCGCCCGGTCAAATCACTCAGCATGAAACTTCCCTTTTCCCCGACCCGTGCGCGCCCCGCGCGGGCCTTATAGACCATGACCGGCCGTAAGGCCAGATTGAGGCGCCTTTGCGTTCAGGCAGCTTTCCTGCGACCGATCCCGACGAAGTCGAGGAGGAGCAGCAACACACCCAAAGTGATCGCCACATCGGCGAGATTGAAAATGTAGAACGACCAATCCTGCCAATGAAAGTGAAAGAAATCCGCAACGGCGCCATAAAGCACGCGATCGAGGGCATTGGAGACGGCGCCGCCAATGGCCAGCATCAGGCCATAGCGCACCAGCACGTCGGCAGTGCGCGACCACCAGATGCCCAGGGCAAGGATGGCGACCACGGCAATGGCCCCCAGCGCCCAGACCGGCAAGTCGCCGAGGAGGCCATAGGACACCCCGGTATTCCAGACCAGCACGTAGTCGAAGAAGGGCGTCACCGGGACGATTTCACCGCCCTGCCAACCGAGCGGGGTGGCGGGGGTGACGAAGCCGAGATGCTCGATGCAGAGCGAGGACGCCGCGCCGATGCAGTCGGCGCTGACCTGCAGGAACTTGTGACCGCGGTCGAGGGCGAAGGCGGCGAGCCCGGCGAGGAGGGAGAGCAGGAGATGGGGGCGGGCTAGCATGGCAAACGCTCGGCTGCGTGTGCCCCGCCGATAGAGACGGCCCCCTCCCGGCCACCCCCATGAAGGGGGAGGTGAAGAGTCGAGCTTGTGGCTCGATCGTGCCTGGCACTCGATGCGGCACCTCCCCCTTCATGGGGGAGGATGGGAGGGGGCCGTCTGCTCGCGTTCAAGCTTACCGCCCCGCCGCCTTCAATTCGCGCATCGCCTGCGCGTCGCGCAGCGACAGGTCGGGATACTCCGCGTCGGTGCCGACCTCCGGCAGGATCCGCCAGGAGCGGGCGCAGCGCTGGCCCTCGGCCTTGGCAAAAACCACCGCGACGCCGCGCACCTCATCAAGCAAGAAGGCATCCGCCGGGCCTTCGCCCTCGATGATCTCGATGGCCGAGGTGATGGAAATCTCGGCCATGTCCGCGCCGCGAACGGCAGCGGCGAGTTTGTCGTCGGTGATGTAGACCTTGGGCGCGGCTTCGAGCGAGGCGCCGATCACCTTGTCGCGGCGGGCGATCTCGAGCGCGCCGGTCACGACCTTGCGGACCTCGCGGATCGCCTCCCACTTCTCGTCCAGCTTCTCGTCCGTCCACTCCTCGGGGAGCTTGGGGAACTCCCTGAGGTGCACCGAGGACTCGGCGCCGGGGTGACGCTCGAGCCAGGCCTCTTCCATGGTGAACACCAGGATCGGGGCAAGCCAGGCGGTCAGCGCGTCGAACACGTGATCGAGCACGGTGAGGCTGGCGCGGCGACGGACCGAGGAGATCGGGTCGCAGTAGAGCGCGTCCTTGCGGATATCGAAGTAGAACGCCGAAAGGTCGATGTTCATGAAGTTGGACAGCGCGGCGACGATACGCTTGTAGTCGTAGCTCTCGTAGGCGTCGCGGACCAGCGCGTCGAGATCCTTGAGCTTGGACAGGATCAGTTGCTCGAGCTCGGGCATGTCGCGATAGTCGATGGTCTCTTCGGCCTTGCGGTGCGCGAGGTTGCCGATGAGCCAGCGGATGGTGTTGCGGAGCTTGCGATAGCCATCGACGGTGGTGTTGATGATCTCCTTGCCGATCCTGAGGTCATCCGAATAGTCGGACTGGGCGACCCAGAGGCGGAGGATGTCGGCGCCGAACTGCTTGATGACGTCCTGCGGCGCGGTGGTGTTGCCGAGCGACTTCGACATCTTCTTGCCCTCGCCATCGAGGGTGAAGCCGTGCGTCAGCACGCTCGCATAGGGCGCGAAGCCATTGGTGGCGCAGCTTTCGAGCAGCGAGGAGTGGAACCAGCCGCGGTGCTGGTCGGAGCCCTCGAGATACATGCCGGCTGGGAACTGCATGTCCGGCCATTTCTGCGGGTTCTTCAGCACCCAGGAATGCGTGGTGCCGCTTTCGAACCAGACATCGAGGATGTCGTCGATCTTGGTCCAGTTCTCGGGGTCGGGCACGGCATTGCCGAGGAAGCGTTCCTTGGCGCCGGCCTTGAACCAGGCGTCGGCCCCCTCTTCCTCGAAGGCCTGGCCGATGCGGTGGTTGACAGTTGCGTCGTTGAGGATGGTGTCGGTCGCCGCGTTGTAGAACACGGCGATCGGCACGCCCCAGGCGCGCTGGCGGCTCAGCACCCAGTCGGGGCGATCGGCAATCATCGAGCGCAGCCGGTTCTGGCCGGCCTGGGGATAGAACCGGGTGGCATCGATAGCGGCGAGCGAACGGGCGCGCAGGGTGTCGCCCTTCTTTCCCTCGATGTCGCGGTCCATGTAGACGAACCACTGCGGGGTATTGCGGTAGATGATCGGCTTCTTGGAACGCCAGGAATGCGGGTACTGGTGCTTGAGACGGCCGCGCGCCAGCATGGCGTTGCGCTCGGCCAGGGCGGTGATAACGCGGTTGTTGGCGTCGCCCTTCTTGCCGGCATCGTCGATGACGCGAGCCCCCTCGAGGCCGGGCGCGGCCGCGGTGTAGAATCCGGCATCGTCGACGACGAACGGGATCGAGGTGTCGATGCCGCGCTCGGTGAGCTGGCGGCCCGATGCCATCCAGATCTCGAAGTCGTCGAGGCCGTGGCTGGGCGCGGTGTGAACGAAGCCGGTGCCTGCATCGTCGGTGACGTGCTCGCCATCGAGCAGCGGCACTTCGAACGCATAGCCGCCGCCCAGACCGCGCAGCGGATGGTTGCAGGAGACGATCTTCGAACAGTCGACATCGTGCAGGCGGACGAAGCTCTCGACCTTGGCCTTCTGCAGCGTCTCCTCGGCCAGCTTGTCGGCGAGAACATATTTCTCGCCCCTGGACGCCCAGTTGCCGTCCGGCGCGCCGGTGACCTCGTAGAGGCCATAGCTGATCTTTGACGAGTAGCTGATGGCCCGGTTGGCCGGGATGGTCCACGGCGTGGTGGTCCAGATGACGACGTAGGAGGAGCCGAAATCCTCGAACGAGCCAGTGCCGAAGGCGCCGTTGGCCGAGTGGATCGGGAATTTCACCCAGATCGCGTCGCTCTCGTAATCCTGGTACTCGATCTCGGCTTCGGCGAGCGCGGTGCGCTCGACCACCGACCACATGACCGGCTTGGAACCGCGATAGAGCTGGCCGGAGGCGGCGACCTTCATCAGCTCGCGGGCGATCTGGGCCTCGGCATCGAAGCTCATGGTCAGATACGGGTTGGACCAGTCGCCAACCACGCCGAGCCGCTTGAACTCCTCGCGCTGGGTATCGACCCAGTACTGCGCGAAGCTGCGGCACTCGCCGCGGAACTCGTTGATCTCGACGTCGTCCTTGTTCTTGCCTTTGGCGCGATACTGCTCCTCGACTTTCCACTCGATCGGCAGGCCATGGCAGTCCCAGCCCGGCACATAGGCCGAGTTGTAGCCGAGCATGGTCTTGGAACGGCTCACCAGGTCCTTGAGGATCTTGTTGAGCGCATGACCGATATGGATGTTGCCGTTGGCGTAGGGCGGGCCGTCGTGCAGCGTGAACAAGGGCTTGCCCTTGCCGGCGGCGCGCTGGCGGGCATAAATATCCATGTCTTCCCAGCGCTTCAGCCAGTCGGGCTCACGGGCCGGCAGGCCGGCGCGCATCGGGAACTCGGTTTCGGGCAGGAAGAGCGTCGCGGAATAGTCGGTCTCGGCGCCGCTGGTCGCAGTATCGTTCATCGTCATCGATCGATGTTCAAGGGAAGTTGCGGGCTTGTAGCAAGAGGGGGCGGCCGGTTCCAGTGCAAATGGCCCCGGGCGCCGAACACGCTACCTGAAGAACCCGAGCTTCTCGTCGAGCTCCGACACCGGCAAGGTCGACTGCAGCAGCAGGCGGGCCTGGGCGGCGTCGTTGTTGACGGCGGCGATCAGCTCGTCGAGGCCGGCGAACTTCACCTGGCCGCGGACGGTGCCGAGCAGCGCCACTTCCAGCGTTTCGCCGTAAATGTCCTCGTCGAAATCGAAGATCCAGGTCTCGAAAGGCGGCCGTTCGTTGTTGAACATCGGCTTGCCGTAGCTCGCGACACCATCGAGCAGGCGGCCATTGAGCTTGGCGCGCACGGCGTAGACGCCCTGCAGCAGGCCGAAGCCGGTGGGGCTCGCGGTATTGGCGGTGGGAAAGCCGAGCTCCCTGCCCCGCTGATCGCCCTTCACCACGACGCCCGAGAGGAACCAGTGATAGCCGAGCAGCTGCGCAGCGCCGGCGACGTCGCCCTCGCCGAGCAGGGCGCGGATGCGCGAGGACGAGATGTGGTCGTCGCCCTCGTCGAGCATATCGAGGATTTCGACCTCGAAGCCGTGGCGCACCCCGGCATCCCTGAGGAAATCCGGAGTGCCCTGGCGCTTGTAGCCAAAGTGGAAATCGGCTCCCACCGAGACACCGGTGACGCCGAGCGCCCCGACGAGGAACCGGGTAACGAAATCCTCGGCGACGATATGGGAGAATTCGAGCGAGAACGGCATCACCACGATGCCGTCGAGCCCGAGCGCCTCGGCGACCTCGGCCTTCTGGTCAGCATAGGTCAGACGGAACATGAACGGGGCCGGCGCGAACACGTCGCGTGGGTGGGGCTCGAAGGTGAGCACCAGCGCCGGCACGCCGAGCGCGGCGGCACGGGCCTTCAGCGCCCGGAACACGTGCTGATGACCGCGGTGGCAGCCGTCGAAATTGCCGATCGCGACCATGGCGCCGCGCAGCGACGCCGGAACCTGGTCGAGTCCAGCGAGCCTGATGAAGCCGCTCAAATTCGTACCCGCCTTGAGAGTGATGGCGATATGGCAAGAAACCGGATGGGTTGCAAGGCAGCTAAGGTTGGAGGCTGCTATGCGGATGCCGTGCCGGAGCATTCCGGTGCAGCTCGCAGCCACCCTGCAAAATGCTCCAGGCCTAAGGCACTACCCGACACACGAAATCCTCGAACTTCCCATTGGGCCCGCGCTGCAGGGCGCCCTCGTGATAGTGAATCACCAGATCGAAGGGGTGGCCCAGCGCTCCGCAGACAATGTCGCGGAAGGCGCGTTCGTCCCTGCCGTCGAAAGGGCGGCCGGTGACGAGGTGGGCCTCGATGGTATCGCGATCCACCTGGATGAACTGGAACTGCAAGATGGGGCCGACTTCGGGGAACCGGTGATAGCCGGTCAGCGGCCAGCGGCGCGTACCGTCCGGCATGACGATCAGGTTACGATCGCGCCCGACAATGCGGCTGAGGGTCGGAAGACCGCGCCCGCAGGCGGCGGGTTCGCCCATCTCGGCATAGTCGCCGATGTCATAGCGAATGACTGGCGTCGCGAAATTGGTGAGGTCGGTCACCAGAACGCGGCCGATCTCACCGGGCCGGCACGGCCTGCCATCGGCATCGACGACCTCGACGACAACGGTTTCCGCCACGACGTGGTATTGCCGGCAATCCGGACACTGGACCGCGATGATGCCGACTTCCTGAGCGGAATAGAGATCATCGATCTCGAGGCCGAAATAGACCCGCGCCTTGTCACGGATGCGGGGCGACAGCGTCTCTCCGATGGTCTGGAGATGCTTCAGCTCGGGCCACGGCTTGCCGCCCTCCGCCAAGGCGTCGATCAGCACGTCGAGATTGTTGGGGTAGCTGAGGAGCGTGCCGGGGCGAAAGGCGCGCAACTCGGCGGCTTGCCGATCCGGCGACAGGGAGATCGGCATGCCGAGCCCCGGCCCCGTGGCGAACAGCAGATTGTGGGGCGGCCCCCAATCCTTGAGCCGGGCCACCGCCGGCAGGTTGGCGCGAATGCTGGCGAATGGCGCGCGCATGTCCCGGCGATGCCAAAGGTGATCCCGCGCCCCTTGCGCCATCCACATCAGGTTGCTGATCGAGGTACGACGGATGACGACCGGCTCGCCCGTCGAGCCGGAGGTACTCGACTCGCCGGTGGGCATGTGGGTTTTGGGAATGCCGGTGCAGTAGAACGAGGCGCCCGCCAACTGGATATCCCGCCGCGTAATCGGCGGCAGGCGCTGCAACCCGCCCGGGTTTCCAAGGTCGGCTGCAGTCAACCCGGCGGCGGCCAGCCGGCGCGCAAAACCGGGCGAAGCCTCCTGGCAATGGTCGGCGAGGCTCGCCAGTTGCTGCCGGGCGTGGCTTGCGAGATCATCGGGCGACAGCCACTGGCTGGCATCGAGCCAGGACACCAAGGTGGCGATCGAGGCAGCCGGACCGACCTGGACCGGAGGCCACGACAGGCCCTCGACGGCGCTGCGCAGCGGCAAGAGCGTGGGTTTCATAGGCGTTCCAGAACCGCGAGCGGGCAATGTTCGGCCAACTCGTACCTGCCCGAGGCGGAAAACGCGAGGAAGCGGACGGATGCCGGCAACGCCGCGAGCAGTTCGCCGCCGGTGGGAAAGCAATAGGTCTCGGTCGACCCACGATAGATATCAATGGTGTCGATGTCCTGCCGGGACATGCCGCTTTCTTCGACGAATCGCTGGCGATCCGTCACCTCTCGCTCGAAACGATCGCGGATCGCGGCAACGGGCATGACCGGATCGCGGCGTTCGTGAGCGATGGCCATTGCCAGCCGCCACTTCAGCGCGCCGAACGAAATGACCCGGCGGGCACGAGCGGCCTGAAACACCTCAGCCACGGTTTCGCAATCATCGGGGGTGCGATAGACGCGGAAGGCCATGCGGCCTCCCGCCGCGACGAAACCGGCGACGCGATCGAGGATGGTCGTGACTGCCGCCAGCGAAGGCAGCGAGTTGAGGCTGCCATCACCAATGCAGGCCGTGAACGACGCCGGCGGAAAGGCCATGTCGCGCCAGTCGGCGCAGAGTGCACGGCGATGTGGGGTATCTCCCGGCCAGCGCGAAGCGATAACGCTGGGATTGCGCTCGACGGCGGTGACGTCCTCGGCAAAATCGGCCAACTGGGGTGTCGCCCCCAGCAACAAGCCTCGCGCCCTGTGCCCGGCGATGGCGCCCTGATAGGCGGCGGCGATCGTATCGTCGACGAACAGCGGCGGGCCAAGGCGAGGCGCCGGTTGATACACCGCAGCCCAATGGGCATCCGAGCGGGACGACATCAGGTTTCGACCGATGCGCAGCCGGACCAGGCGGCGGAGGCACGAGGCCTCCAGCTGCCGGTTTCGACCATCAGAACTTCCAGGTGACGCCCGCCGTCAAGGCGAAGGCCGACAGGTCCGCCTTGTAGCTTCCAAACTCGGCATCGAAGGTGTGCGAACCGAAGTTGTAGTAGAGGCCCTGCAGGCGGACACCAACCTTGTCGGTCACCATGGCCTCGACGCCCGCGCCGGCGACGAGACCAAGCTTCAGATCGTGCGCGTCGCTGCCGGCTGGGACCACGTAATCGGAGGTGGCGTAGGACACGGTGGCGGTACCGACGGCGATACCGGCGGTCGCATAGAAGAGCAGATTGTCGACCGGGATACCGACACGACCACGAAGGCTGCCGATCGCATCGACGGATGCGGAAACCGTCAGGCCCTCGCCATCGCTGATGAAGGTCTCGCTGTCGTTGCAATCCAGAAAGTTGAAATCGGCTTCGGCGCCAAGCACGAAACCATCCATCTGGACGTCATGGCCGGCGAACACGCCGAGGACAAGACAGGTGTCGGTCAGCGACACATCATCGAGGTCGAATACGAAGTCGTCGATCGTCCAATCGGAATTGAGGCCGGCGATGCCAAGCTGGGCGCCGATATAGGTGCGGTCCCAGGTGCTATCCGGGGGTGTGCTGCCGCCCTGGTCAGCCGCCAGCGCCCCGGCGGGAACCAAGGCGCAGACCGCGCCAGCCAGAAGGAGATGCTTCATACGTCCGCCGCCCTGTTGAATATCAGTTGGCGGAGGCTAGTACACTTTCAGGCGATTTGCAGATGGCCGGCGGCGAAAACATGACGGATTTTGGGCAAGCACTGCAATATTGCGCCGCCAGTGTAACGGCGGCGCAACAAATCAGGCCAGTCTTGGCATGAAGCCCACGACGTTGGCACCACTCGGCTCGACCAGGCGGCGGATGGCTTCGGGATCGGCATTGCCGAAGGCGTCGAGCTCAGCGGCGTGGATCGAGCCGGTGATGAACAGCAGGTCGAGCCCGGCACCGGCAGCGCCGATGGCGTCGGTGCGCACGGAATCGCCGATCGCCAGGATGCGGGTGCGATCGACCGCGTGGCCGGCGGCCTTCTCGGCGAGACGCAGGGCCTCGGTATAGATCGGCTTATAGGGCTTGCCGACCATGACGATCATGCCGCCCCGCGCCTCGTAGAGGTCGGCCAATGCGCCGCCGCAATAGAGGATCTGGTCGCCATGCTCGACCACCCGGTCGGGGTTGGCGGCGATCAATGGCAGGTTACGGCTGAGCCACAGAGTGATCCGGTCATTGTACATGTCCGGGGTGTCGTGGTCGGTATCGAGGTCGGTGACGACGATGGCCTTGGCATCCTCGGCACGACCGATGGTGATGTCGAGGCCTTCGAACAGGCTGTCATTGTCGTGCGGCGGGCCGACATAGTGCACCGTCTGGCCGCGGTAACGCTCGAGCACGACACGGGTCGCATCGCCGGAGGTCACCACATCGTCATAGGCTTCGCGCGACACACCGAGCCGATCCATCATCTCGATGATCGGACCGTGCGGACGCGGCGCATTGCTGATCAGCACGACGCGGCCGCCATTGCGGCGATAGTCGACCAGGGCGTCGACGGCAGTCTGGTGGGCGGCGACGCCATTATGCACGACGCCCCAGATGTCGCTCAAAACCACATCGTAGCGGGGGGCGATGCCGCTCAGTCCAGCCAGTGCCTGCATAGTCGGTTCCAGTGTCATTGCCTCGGCCCCTCCCCGCTTGGTTGAATCGGTGAAGAGCTCCAAGTGTTCGACCTATCACGCTTTCGAGCCGGCGGGTCGGCAAGTCTTCCCGTGCGAGCGCTAGGCCTGCGCCTCGATGCGGCGTTCGGCGTCGCGCGGACGCTCCGCCGTGAGGTCCGGCCGGACCGGGCCGGGACGGCCGACATGCGGTCCCTGAACAAGGCTGATGCCGTCTTCGAACAGGCTCAGCAACTGCTGCTCGTCGATCACCCCGGTGCCGCAGAGCTCGATTTCGAAGCGCTTGGCATAGGGCGCGATGTCCGCGGTGTGAAAGTCGGTGAAGCTCTGCGGCTGCGACAGGAAGCGGGTCGAATCGAACCGCACGTCGCTGAAGCCGAGCCCCTCGAGCTCGGCGAAATCGAAGCGCAGCGAGGTGGCGTCGGTCAGGACGAAGCCGGCACCCGCCTTGCGGAATTCGTAGAGTGCCCGCTTCTCGGTGGGGCCGAGCGGCTTCCACTCGGTCTGGCGGACGGCGAAGTTCAGCGATGCGGTGATCGCCTGATTGGCGACGAGCGTTGCCGTCACCTGCTCGAGTGCCTTCTTGTCAAGGATGGTGGCGCGGCTCAGCGGCAGGAACAGGGTGATCGGTTGCCCGGAGGTTCTGGCACGCCGCGCAATGGTGACGGCCTCATCGAGCGCCATTGCCTCGATGCGGCGGATCAGGTCCTCCCCGCCACGACGCGGCATGAAGTCCGGCGCGTCGGCCAGGCCTCCCGCATCCTGCATCAGGCGCGGCACCAGATCGTAGCCCAGTGGCTTGCGCGCCGGCAGGCGGACGATGGGTTCGATGTGGAAGACCAGCCGGTTGGCATCGAGGGCGGCGCGGAGTTCAGCCTCCGGGATCATCGGATCGAGGAAGATGTCGTCGTCTGCCTCGGCCGGCCCGGCCGTCGCCGCCGCGAGGCGCGAACCGCCGTCGGCGCGCCGGGCCTCCTCGAACTCGGCAAGTGCCTCGGCGAGCTGGCGCGTCACCGTGCCGAGTACGGAGATGTCGGCTTCGATACCATCGAGCCGGCTGCCCACATTGGTGTCGGCGATGGCGTTGACCCGCTGGCTCAACACCTGCCCCGCCTTGGCATCGGTCGACAGCAGGCGGGCCAGATCCTCGACAGCGCGCTCCAGCCGTGCCTCCGAGCGCTGGCGCAGGCGGCGCTCCATCAGCATGACGGCGAGCGCACCAAAGGCAATCGCGGTGACGAAGGCCTCGATCGGCGAAAAGGTCAGCCCGAAATAGGCCGCGGCCGCGACGCCAAGCGTGGCCAGCGCAATGAAGATGTAGACGAGGCCTTGCACTTAACGCTCGGGCTCCCAGATGCCGCGGGATTCGACGCATCCCGTCATAGCATCGGGCGGGGTCTGCCGATAGGCGCGGGGACGCGGCAGCTGTGGCTAACCGGACGGTCCGGCGCATTTTCCGCCGTGCCGGCTGAACGGTTTATTTACCCAGTTCGTCAACACTCCGTTCAGCACAGCCACGTGCCCAAGGACTTGTCGCCATGCCCGCTCCCGGCTTCGGCCTGGATAACGCCGCCCGCATCCTGCTCGTCGATCGCGACGAGGCGGGCGCTCGGGCTTTGATCGAAGTGCTTGATCAGGGCTTTATCGTCGCGCCCGAAATTGCGCTGGCCCGTGGTGGCCGCGAGGCGGCAGACCGGCTGCGGCTCGCCTCCTACGACCTGCTGCTGGCCGAACTCGACAGCCTGCGCGACCTTTCGGTCGAGGCTGAGGACGCAGTGGCGCGACTGGTGCGGCTGGCGCCGGGATCGCTGGTGGTGGTGCTGTCCGATGGCACCTCGGTATCGGCGACGCTCGCCGCCCTGCAGGCGGGCGCGCACGAGCACGTGACCCGCCCGGTGGATTCGGCCGTACTGTCGGCGCGCCTCAGCGAGCTGGCGCACCGGCACGGCCGCGCGATCGCCGGGGCCTTCCGTGGCCCGGCGGAGCAGGAACGTGTCGCCGGCCTGCTCGACGCATCCACCCAGCTGCAGACGGTCCTCGACTTCGTGGCGCGTGACCTGCCGGGCAGTGCGGAACATCTGGAGGGCGTCGCCCGGCGGATCGTCGCGATGTTCGACGGTGGCGAAACGGAACGGCGCGCCGCCTCGGCCGAGTCGCCGGTGCGCCCGGTGGTGCTGCCGATGTGGCGGCAGGAACAGCGGATCATCGAAGAAGCGATCGAGAGCTTCGCGGGCAACATCGCCTTGGCCGCCGCGGCGCTGGAGCTCAGCCCGTCGACGATCTACCGCAAGCGGCAGGCGTGGGCAGAGCTGGAAGGCAAGAAGGGCGCGGCTTGAGGTTGCCGCCGTAATGCACGTGCATTACATTGGGGCTCAAGCAGGAGTTCCGAAATGGCCGCCAACGCCCTCGTTCAAACTCGCATCGACCCCGAGATACGAGACCGTGCCAGCGAGGTTCTGGCGAAACTAGGCCTCACCGTTTCGGATGCGACGCGGATCCTTCTCACACGCATCGCCAATGACGGCATCGTTCCGATGGAACTGCTGGCCCCCGAGCAAGAGTACGATGCCTGGTTCCGAGCCAAGGTTCAGGAAGCGCTCGACAGCAAACTACCGCGCATCCCACACGAAGAGGTCAAGGCCGAATTCGCAGCGCGCAAGGCGATGCTTAGGGCGCGGATTGCTCGGGGAGAACGTTGAGGCTCGTCTGGGCCGATGAGGCCAAGAAGGATCGATTCGAACTCATCGGCTTTGTGGAGACGCAAAGTCTTATCAACGCAATCGAACTGGATGACAGGCTGGATGAAGCCGCCGAACGGCTCCTTTCCTTCCCCCACTCGGGCCGGCTGGGTCGCGTTCACGGCACGAGGGAGCTCGTGATCGCCGATGCGCCCTATATCCTGGTCTACGCCGTGGAAGAACGGGAAGTGGTCATACTGAGGGTGATCCACGGCGCCCAGGATTGGCCGCCGCGGGATCTGACTTAGCCCTTCAGTTTATCGCGAGCCTTCTTGGCCGTGGCGAAGGCACGGGCTTCTTCGCCCAGGGCAGAGCCCTTCTTCACCACGGTGCCGCTCGCGTCGACGAGACTCCAGTCCCACTTGGTGTTGGGGCCGACGCCACCGGTGCGGCGGAGCTTGATTTCGAGTTCTGCGCTTACCGCCATGTGAACACCTTTGTAACGGAATAGTTGAAGACGACGCTCATCAGCACGCCCAGCAGGCCGGCCACGTAGAACTGCCCATCATAGGCATAGATCCAGCTCGCCACCGAGACGTTGGCGAGGGCACCGATGGAGCAGACCGCATAGAAGGTCAGCATGCCGGTGAGATAGCGCCAGCCACGCAGCTTCTTGTTGGCGTAGGTCAGCTCGTTGTTGAGCATGAAGTTGAAGGTCATGGCGAGCAGCGTGGCCGCCACCTGAGCCCAGAAGAAATTGAACCCCAGCAATTCGTGGGTGATGCCGAGCGTCGCCATGTGGACGACGACACCAAAGCCACCGACCAGGGCGAACAGCAGGAAGGTGGTGGGCAGCAGGCCGCCGGAGAGCTTGGAGACGATCAGGCCAAGGAACTGCACCACGACGATCGAGCTCATCTTGCTCTCGCCGGCGTGGCGCGGCCGGAAGGTATAGGGCACCTCGCCGATGCGCAGTTCCTTGCCCTGGCGGGCGCGCGAGCGGCCGGCCGAGACGATGATATCGAGCAGGACCTTGAAGCCGTCGTCGCTGAGCGAGGGCGCGATCTCGTCGAAGACGCTGCGGCGCATCAGGAAAAAGCCGCTCATCGGATCGCTGAGCGATTTGCCGGTGACGAGGCTGGAGAGCTTCGTGGCAAAGCGACTGCCCGCTTCGCGAGTCTTGGACAGCCCCTCGCCGACGCTGCCTTCGCCCCCGTAGCGGGTGCCGACGACGATGTGGTCGCCCGCAATGGCCTTGTCGAGCATCTGCGGCAGAATGGTTTCGTCATGCTGCAGATCGGCGTCGATGACGGCAAAATAGGGCGCGGCGCTGGCGAGGATGCCCTCGACCACGGCCGAGCTCAGGCCGCGACGGCCAAGCCGGTGAATGCCGCGCACGTTCTCGTGGCGGCGCGCCATCTCGCGCACCACTTCGGAGGTGCCATCGGGGGAATTGTCGTCCACGACGATGAATTCGAAAGGTGTGGCGCCAAGCGCCGCCGTGACCTTCTCGTACAACAGCGGAACATTGTCGCGCTCGTTGTAGCTGGGGACGATCACCGCGAGCTGCGGAGCAACCCAGGTATCGGGGGATTTTCGAGGGTGGCTATCGAACTGGACGACGGTCACGTCTGCTCCGGGGGTATCTGCGGCGCCTCAGGTACTGCCAAGCTGGCCGCTTTGCAACTTACCATCAGGGCGGTTTACGGTTTCTCTCGGCACCACAAACGTGGCAAAGACGGGCTCGTTTCATGCGTTCGTCGCATAGCCGCCACATCATCATCGTATGGCTCGGCTCGTCCTTGACTCGCTCTGGACCCCCTCCTATATCCCGTGCCAGCTGTTAGCACTCTTCGATCATGAGTGCTAACAGACGCGAAATCACTTAGTTGCTGATAGGAGCAAAAATGGCTTTCCGTCCCCTGCACGACCGCGTGGTCGTCCGGCGCGTCGACAGCGAAGAGAAATCGGCTGGCGGCATCATCATCCCCGACACCGCCAAGGAAAAGCCCTCCGAGGGCGTGATCGTCTCGGTGGGCCCGGGCGCCCGCGACGAGGCCGGCAAGATCGTGCCGCTGGACGTCAAGGAAGGCGACCGGATCCTGTTCGGCAAGTGGAGCGGCACCGAGGTGAAGCTCAATGGTCAGGACCTGCTGATCATGAAGGAATCCGACATCATGGGCGTGATCTCGTAACCAGGCGCTCCGCCGGTTCCGACCACTCCCCCTCAACTTCGTAAGGAGCGCCTCCAATGGCTGCGAAAGACGTAAAATTCTCCACCGATGCGCGTGACAAGATGGTCCGCGGCGTCAACATCCTCGCCAACGCGGTGAAGGTCACGCTCGGTCCGAAGGGCCGCAACGTCGTGATCGACAAGAGCTTCGGCGCGCCGCGCATCACCAAGGACGGCGTCACCGTCGCCAAGGAGATCGAGCTCGAGGACAAGTTCGAGAACATGGGCGCCCAGATGCTGCGCGCCGTGGCTTCGAAGACCAACGACATCGCCGGTGACGGCACCACCACCGCGACCGTGCTCGGCCAGGCCATCGTCAACGAAGGCATCAAGCTGGTTGCCGCCGGCATGAACCCGATGGATCTGAAGCGCGGCATCGATCTCGCCGTCGCCGAAGTCGTCGAGAACCTGGGCAAGGCCAAGAAGACCATTTCGTCGAACGGGGAAGTCGCGCAGGTCGGCACCATCTCGGCCAACGGCGAATCCGCCATCGGCGAGATGATCGCCAATGCCATGCAGAAGGTCGGCAACGAGGGTGTGATCACCGTCGAGGAAGCCAAGACCGCCGAGACCGAACTCGACGTCGTCGAGGGCATGCAGTTCGACCGCGGGTACCTCTCGCCGTACTTCGTCACCAATGCCGAGAAGATGGTTGCGGTGCTCGAGGATCCGGTGATCCTGCTGCACGAGAAGAAGCTCTCGAACCTGCAGGCCATGCTGCCGATCCTGGAAGCCGTGGTGCAGTCGCAGCGTCCGCTGCTGATCGTTGCCGAGGACATCGAGGGCGAGGCTCTGGCCACGCTCGTCGTCAACCGCCTGCGTGGCGGCCTCAAGGTCGCGGCCGTCAAGGCTCCGGGCTTCGGTGATCGCCGCAAGGCCATGCTCGAGGACATCGCCGTCCTGACCGGCGGCCAGGTGATCTCGGAAGATCTCGGCATCAAGCTCGAGAACGTCACCCTCGACATGCTCGGCACTGCCAAGCGCGTGGAAATCTCCAAGGAGAACACCACTATCGTCGACGGCGCCGGCCAGAAGTCCGACATCGAAGGCCGCGTGGCCCAGATCAAGGCGCAGATCGAAGAGACCACTTCGGACTACGACAAGGAGAAGCTGCAGGAACGCCTGGCAAAGCTCGCCGGCGGTGTTGCGGTGATCAAGGTCGGCGGCTCGACCGAAGTCGAGGTGAAGGAGCGCAAGGACCGCGTCGATGACGCGCTGAACGCGACCCGCGCCGCGGTCGAAGAAGGCATCGTGCCGGGCGGCGGCGTCGCGCTGCTGCGCGCCTCGAGCGCCATCACCGCTAAGGGCGCCAATTCCGACCAGCAGGCCGGTATCGCCCTCGTCCGTCGCGCTCTGCAGGAGCCGGTCCGCCAGATCGCCAACAATGCCGGCGATGAAGGCTCGGTCGTGGTCGGCAAGATCCTCGAGAACTCCAACGCCAACTTCGGCTACAACGCCCAGACCGGCGAATATGGCGACATGGTTGCCATGGGCGTGGTCGATCCGGTGAAGGTGGTTCGCACTGCCCTCCAGGACGCCGCTTCGGTCGCTTCGCTGCTCATCACCACCGAGGCGATGATCGCCGAGGTGCCGAAGGACGCTCCGCCGGCAATGCCGGGCGGCGGCGGCATGGGCGGCATGGGCGGCATGGACTTCTAAGAAGTCCGGCCCCAAGCCAACACATCCGATCTTCTCACGAAGGTCACGAACGGGAGGGCGGTCCACTGGGCCGCCCTTTCGTTTTGACCTGTCGCTTACCCATCCAGTGTCATTGCCGCGAAGGCGGCAACCTGACGGGATGCCGCGATGACGCCGGTGCACAGGAAAGCCGCCGGCATCGCGCTTATCGCGAACGATTCATCGCTTTACGTGATGCGGACCGGCGTGGAATATGCGCCGGATTTGCGATGGAGCAGCAACATGGCGCGATCGGCGACACAGCGTGTCGGAGCGATAAGGACCTGGAGCCGGCGGTTCGGCGTGGGGTTGCTGCTGGTGATCGTCGCCCTGCCCGTGGGAACACTTGCGGCGTTGCTGGCGAGCCGGCTGTTCGGCGGCGACGTCTATATCGGGCCGCCCGACCCGGTGGACCTCTCGACCGTGTCGCTGGGGAGCGCCCTGCTGATCGGCGCGGGTGCGCTGCTCAGCGTCGGGCTCTACCTCGTGCCGCTCTACTTCCTGCGCCAGCTGTTCGGGCTGTGGGCAGCGGGTGAGATCCTGACGCGCGGCGCGGCGACCGCCATCCGCCGAGCCGGCATAGCGCTGCTGGTGGCGACGGCCGGCTCCAGCCTGATCGGGCCGCTGACCGACCTCCTGACCAATGAACTGGGCCGTTTCTCGATCAGCATCGACCTCGCCAACCTGCTGCCGGCGGGGGTGATCTACGTCGTCGGACTGGTGCTCGACGAGGCTGCGCGCGTCGCCGAAGACGCCGAGCTGACCATCTAGGCCCGGCGATGATCATCGTGAACCTCGACGTCATGCTGGCGCGGCGCAAGATGCGGCTGGGCGACCTTGCCGATGCCGTCGGCATCTCGATGCAGAACCTCAGCGTGCTCAAGACCGGCAAGGCCAAGGCGGTGCGGTTTTCGACGCTGAACCGCCTGTGCGACGTGCTCGAGTGTCAGCCGGGGGACCTGCTGGCCTACGAGCGGCGCCCTGAGGACGATCAGGCAGACGACGAGTAGACTCACGATTATCGTGATATAATTATTGACTATCGATATGCGATGCGGCATCTCTGAGCTTGCACGCAGGATACGCTTCACCTGCACCTGCCCCGCCGGCGTGCACGCGGAGGCTTTCGAGGTAACGACAATGATCTCTCGTCTCACGGCGTCAGCCGCGGGAGCGCTGGCGCTCGCGTCGGCGTTCGCCAGCCGCGGTCCCGCGTTGGCTGCACTTTCGAGGAGGGCGCCATGCTGAAGGCGCTGGCCTGGGCGCTGATCGCCCTGCTGTTGTCGATGCTGCCGGAGTGGGCGAAGGCCGGTCAGCCAGAGCTGAGCGGGCGCTCGACCACCGCCGATCGCGGCAGCCTGATCGAAATAGCGGCCTGCCCCGATACGGCGGGAGCGCTATGCGCGACGGTCCTCGCCGACCAGCCGGCTGCGGGTCAACCAAGCCTTGCCGGCAAGCAGATGGGCATCAACTTCGTCCCGGGCAAGGACGGCTGGTCCGGCCAGATTCTGACCGAGGACGGCAGCGCGTTGGCGGCGACGATCTCGCTGGCCAACGCCGGTCGGCTCGACCTCAAGGTCTGCGTGATGGCGGTGTTCTGCGATGCGACATCGTATTGGCGGGTCGCGCCGTAACCGAGCCCGGGAGAGCGCGACCAGGCGGGTGTCGCTCCCCTCGCCGCCTACTCGTTATGCCCTGATGCAAGGCTCGTGCGCATATGCCTGCAATTGACTCCGAGCCTGCGCTCGCGCCAAACGTCTCGGAGCCAAGCCCTGGAGTTCAAGCATGAGCGTTGTGCCGCCGATGATGGCTGTCCCGCCGATGACGGAGCAGAAACCGACGCCCGAACAGCCGCTCGACAAGGACTGGTGGCGCGGCGCGGTAATCTACCAGATCTATCCCCGCTCGTTTCAGGATCATAACGGGGATGGGGTGGGCGACCTCGTGGGCATCACCGAGCGGCTCGACTATGTCGCCGACCTCGGCGTCGACGCGATCTGGCTCAGCCCGTTCTTCACCTCGCCGATGAAGGACTTCGGCTACGACGTATCCAACTATCGCGACGTCGACCCGATCTTCGGCACGCTGGGGGATTTCGACCGGCTGCTGGAGAAGGCCCATTCGCGCGGCCTGAAAGTGATCATCGACCAGGTGATCTCGCACACCTCCGACAAGCACCCGTGGTTCGCCGAGAGCCGGCAGAACCGGACCAACCCGCGGCACGACTGGTATGTGTGGGCCGATCCCAACCCCGATGGCACGCCGCCCAATAACTGGCTGTCGATCTTCGGCGGCTCGGCGTGGACCTGGGACAGCCGGCGCATGCAGTATTACATGCACAACTTCCTCACCTCGCAGCCCGATCTCAACTTCCACAACCCCGATGTGCAGGACGCCGTGCTCGGCGACATGCGGTTCTGGCTGGAGCGCGGGGTCGACGGGTTCCGGCTCGATACGGTGAACTTCTACTTCGCCTCGCTCGGGCTCGAGTCGAACCCCGTGGTGAAGCCGGAGGATTTCAACGCCTCGACGGCGCCGGCGGTGAACCCCTACAATTTCCAGGAGCATCTCTACGACAAGAGCCGGCCGGAGAACCTCGAGTTCCTCACGCGCATTCGTGCGCTGCTCGATGAGTATCCGGGGCGAACGTCGGTTGGCGAGATCGGTGACAGCCAGCATCAGCTCGAGGTGATGGCCCAGTACACCTCAGGGACCGACAAGCTCCATATGGCCTATACCTTCGACTACCTGGGCGGAGCCTTCGATGCCGGGCACTTCAGAAAGTCGATCGACCTGACCGAGAAGGACGCACCGAACGGCTGGATCTGCCTCGCCTTTTCCAACCATGACGTGGTCCGGCATGTAAGCCGCTGGATGAGCCATGGCGACCGCGACGCGTTCGGCAAGCTGACGGCGACGATGCTGCTGACGATGCGAGGTTCGGTGTGCCTGTACCAGGGCGAAGAGCTGGGACTGACCGAGGCGGAACTGGCATTCGAAGACCTGGTGGATCCCTACGGCATCGAGTTCTGGCCGCAGTTCAAGGGGCGTGACGGATGCCGGACGCCGATGGTGTGGCAATCCACGGCGCATCTGGGCGGGTTTTCGACGGCGCCGCGGGCATGGCTGCCGGTGCCGGGCGATCACCTGCTGAAGGCGCCTGACCTGCAGGAAAAGCGGAACGACTCGCTGCTGCACCACTACCGGGCGACGTTGCAGTTCCGCCGGGCGCACGAGGCGCTGGTGAAGGGCACGATCAAGACGCTCGACGCCCCCGAGGGCGTGCTGATGTTCACCCGGACGGCTGGCGCCGAGACCCTATTGTGCGCCTTCAACATGACTGGCGGCCCGATCGTCGTCCGCCTGCCCGACGGCATCGGGGTCAGGGGCATCGACGCTCCCGGCTCCGTCGCTGCTCCCATCGGCGATGGGGACCTCGACCTGCCGGCTTTCGGCGGCTTCGTCGGGGCCGTGCTCTAGCGCCGGTACCTGCGCCGCGGCAACCGCCGGTGGCTCGGTGACGGCTGGAGGCGCCGAGGGCGGCAGTGGTTCGGGGTAGCGGGCCGAGAGCAGCACCAGGGTGGCCGGATGCTGCCCACCCTCCGCCAGCTCGGAGGGTTTGCCGCCTTCGACGATACGGCCGGCTTCGAGCACGAGGATGCGGTCGGCGACGAGGCGCAGCACGTCGAACTCGCGACTGGCACAAAGCACGGTGAGGCCGTAGTCCGAGCGGACGCGGTTGAACAGCACGAGAAACTCGGCCTCTTCGACCGGATCGAGCCGGGCGGTCGGTTCGTCGAGCACGACCAGGCTGGGGCGCCCCACAAGGGCGCGGGCCAGTGCCAGCCGCTGCAGCTCGGCGGCGGAGAACCGGCCGGGGAGATGGTTGAGCCTGTCGGGAGCGAGCCCGACGACGCGCACCGCTTCGACGAGGCGGTCGGCCTGTTCATCGATCAGCAATTGCTCCTCGACACGCAGCGGCTCGGTGAGCGACAGGCCCACGGCCAGGTCCGGGTTGAAGGCGGCGTGCGGATCGGGGAACAGCAGGCTGATGCGGGCGCGCGCCTCGCGAGCCAGATCGTCACCGTGATAGGGCATACGCTCGAAGGCGAGGCGCCCGGTGCTGGCGCGATCAAGGCCGGCGACCAGGCGCAGCAATTGCGACTTGCCGGCACCGGCGGCGCCGAGGAGGCCGACCGCCTCGCCGCGACGGACCGACAGGGTGATGTTCTCAAGCACCGAAATCGGCGGTCGGCGCTTCCAGATATGGGAAGCAGGATCGGCAAAGCGCTTGCCGAGGCCGTGCAGTTCGAGCAGCGGATCGCCGATGGGCGGGCGGGCCATGGTGCGCGTGCGTGGGCGGCCGGCGGCGACCAGCTCGCGGGTCGCCGCGTGCTGGGGGCGATCCTGCAGGGTGGCGGCCGGGGCGCGCTCGACCAGCTTGCCGCCGCTCAGGATCGCGGCATCCAGCCCCATGGCGTGCGGCAGGCGGAAATCGCGGGTGAAGATCAGCAGCGCCGCATGACGATCGCGATTGGCGGCGAGCAGCGCCGCGAGCAGCTCGCGTTGTTGGGCGGTGCCGTGCGCACTGCCCGGCTCGTCGCAGACGAGGAGAGTGGCGCCGCGATCGAGGCGGCGGGCGAGTTCGGCCAGATCCGCATCGGGCCCGATGAAGCCCGCGGCTCCGGTGGGAAGGCCCCTGCCCTCTGCCGTCACGCCCGCTGGAAGCAGGCCGGCGATGGCCTGGGCCAGCAGCGTCTTGCCGCTGCCGGCGCGACCGACGATGGCCAGCGCCGCGCCGTCGGCCAGAGCGAGATCAAGGCCGGCAATCGGACGGTTTTCGCCGATGGCGATGCCGAGGCCGGCGAGCTCAAGCACCGCGGCGCACTCCTCTGAGACCGGTGGCAGCCAGCATCAGGGCCAGCACGGTGCCGAGCACCACCGCCCCCGGGGCCAGGACCAGCAGCGGGCGGACGGCCATGACCTGCTGGGCCTCGCGCAGCATCAGCCCGAGGCTGGCGCCCGGCGGTGAGATGCCGAGGCCGGCAAAGGAGAGACTTGCTTCGACAAGGATCGAGACCGCCAGCAGTTCGAGGGCAAGCGCCGCCAGTTGTGGCAGCAGGCCCGGCAACACATGACGCTGCGCGGCGGCGAGTGGGCGAAGTCCGGCGAGCCGCGCCGCGGTGACGTAGTCGCGATGCCACAGCGGCGCGAGGGCGCGTCGGGCGATGATGCTCGCGATAACCATGCCGGGAAGCGCGGCCCCCAAGAAGATGGTGAGGTTGGCCGGCGCACCGAGGCCGCTGACCACCATTCCGATGAGCAGCGCCGGCGGGAGCATGGCGACGGCATGGGTGGTCAGCGAGGAGGCGGGCCTGAGGATAGCCAGTGCCGCGCCAGCCGGAACGCCGATGAACAGGCTGGCGAGCGTGCCGAACATGGCGAGCAGCAGCGTGGTGAGCGTCGCCGACATCAGCAGCGACGCAACGTCCCGCCCGATCGCATCGGTACCGAGCCAGTGCGCCGCATCCGGCTCGGCGAGCGGTGTCAGCAGTTTGGCGCCGTGCGGGGTCCAGGCCAGCGAGACCAGCGCGAGGGTGACGACAAGCAGCGCCAGCACGGCGCCAAAGACCACCCGCAGATCGATGACCGCCCGCCTGGGCGCTGCCTCGAGCGTCATCGCTGCAGCTCCCTGCGCATGGCGGGATCGGTCAGCAGGCGCAGGAGGGCCAGCAGCAGGGCACCGATGGTCGCCACGAGGACCAGGACGAGCAGCCCGCCGCGCAGCAGGGTGAGGTCGTGCCGTTCGGCTGCCGCGAGGATCTGCCGGCCGAGGCCAGGCAGGTAGAACACGCTCTCGACCAGCGCCGAGCCGATCAGCAGCGCGGCGAAGGTGCGACCGAGGGTCTGCGGCAGATCCGTCAGGACGTCGGCGAGGCCAAGCTGCCATGCCGCCTGCTCGACTGCGACGCCATCGGCGCGCAGGCGCGACAGTTCGCGCGCATCGATAGCGGCGAAGGCGCGGCGAACGCGCAGCGCCAGTTGGCCCGCATAGGGAAGACCGAGGGCAGCGGCGGGGAGCAGCAGCGAGGCCAGCGCCGCAGGCGGGCTGTCGCCCCAGGGAACGAAGCCGCCGGCAGGCAGCCATCTCAGCAGGCCGGCAAAGAGCAGCGCCAGGAGCATGCCGAGCCAGAAGGGCGGCACGAGGGCCAGCGGCGCCGCCGCAGTTCGTACCAGGCGGTCGACCAGACCGCGATAGCGGCCGGCGGCGAGCCCGAGGCCGACGCCGACCAGCGCCGCGACCAGCAACGCCAGCAGCGCCAGCGGCAGGGTGACGGCGAGGCGGTCGCCGAATGTGTTGGGCGTGCCGGTATCGCCGACGAACAGGCCGAGAAAGCGGGCCCAGGCCGGCCGATCCATGCCGCCGGCGCCAGGCAGAATGTCGAGAACGAGGAACAGCAGCGCCGCAGCTCCGAGGACCGTAGCCGCTGCCAGTGCGAGCCGCGTGAGGACGTAATCTCTCATGCCCCGGCGCCCCAAGAACCGATCAAGTTAAGGAAAGACCCAACCGGCTAATGCTTAGTCAATGAGCGGTTAATTTCCAATGTATCGGATCAGCGTCGGTCGCTGAAACGGGTGGAAAGGATCACCGGCACCAGACCGACCAAGACGATGGTCAGCGCCGGAAGCGCCGCTTCGGTGAACAGGCTGACATTGGCGCGGGCATAGACCACGGTCGCCAGTGTTTCGACGCCGAGCGGACGCAGCAACAGCGTGGCGGGGAGTTCCTTGACGATCTCCACGAAGACCAGCGTCGCCGCCGTCAGCAGAGCCGGCGACAGGGTGGGCAGGTCGACGCGCAACAACAATCGCCAACCGGTGACGCCAAGCACGCGGCCGGCATCGAGCATGGTGTCGCCGCGCTTCTTCATCGCCGCATCGATGGTGGAGTGCGACACCGCAAGAAACCGGATGGCGTAAACATAGAGCAGCGCAGCGATCGAGCCGGAAAGGATGAGGCCCGGCCGCCAATGGGCGACCGCCATGGTCAGGCGGTTGAACCACAGGTCGGCCTGGCCGAGCGGCTGCAGCAAGCCCAGCGCCAGCACCGTGCCCGGAATGGCGTAACCGAGGGTGGCGATGCGGACGAGACCGTGCGCCGAGCGCGACCTGGCGAGGCGGGCGGCGATGAGGCCCACGCAGACCGTGATGAAGGCGCCGAGCGCGGCGAGGGTCACCGTGGTGAGGCCGGCAGTGAGGGTGAGCCCCAGTGCATCGGGGCCGAGGTTGCGCAACGCCAGCACCAGCAGCTCGCCGACCGGGATGCCGAAGCCGAGCAGCAGCAGGATGGTGCAGAAGCCGATGGCGAGGGCCCGCTCGGCCCCCACCAGTTGCTCGCGCGGCGGGGCGACGCGGCTATCGCGATGCAGGGCGTAGACGCGGTCGCGGCGCGCCCATTGTTCGAGCAGGATCAGCAGGCCGATGATGAGCACGATCATCACCGCCAGTTGCGCGGCGCCGCCGAAATTGGAGCGGTTGATCCAGGTGGAGTAGATCACCGCGGTGAGGCTGTTGACGCCAAAATACTGCACGGCGCCCAGATCGTTCACCACTTCCATCATGGCGAGGGTGATGCCGACCACGAGGGCTGGCCGGCTCAGCGGCAGGGTGACCGAGAAGAAGGCGCGAAAGCCCCCTGCCCCCAGAGTGCGTGCGGCGGCGGAGATGGAGCCCGACTGCATGACGAAGAAGGCGCGGCAGGAGGCGTAGACGTAGGGATAGAGCACCATGGACAGCACAAAGGCCGCACCGGTGGGGCTCTTGATCTGGGGGAACCAGTAATCCTTGATGGTCTGCCCGCCGATAATGGCGCGCAGGGCCTGCTGGATCGGGCCGGTGAAATCGAGGAACTCGACATAGGTGTAGGCCGCGAGGTAGGTCGGGATGGCCAGCGGCAGGACCAGCGCCCATTCGAAGATGCGGCGGCCGGGGAACTCGAAATGCGTCACCAGCCAGGCCGAGACGAGGCCGAGAATGCCGGTGATCAACCCGACCCAGGCCATCAGGGTGGCGGTTTCGCGCAGCGCAGTCGGCAGCATGGCAGCCGCGAGGCCGCCGGCGCCGGTGGTGTCGAGCGCAGCGACGGCCAGCCAGAGGATCGGCAGGCCCATCAGGGCCAGCAGCACGATGGCCGAAACCGGCGGGAGCATGCCCCCGCCGGTTCCGGATTTCATCACTGCTGCGGTCGTCCGGCTGATGGTTCAGCCTCCGCGCTGGTTACTGCGCCTGGGCGCCTTCGTTGAACTTCAACTCATCGATCAGCGCCGCCGCTTCGTCGCGGAAATCGGCAGTGGCGGTCAGAGAGACCTTCGAGGGGTTGAGCGCGCCCCAGCTCTGGGTCAGTTCAGCCGGCTTGACGCTCGTTACCGCCGGATACTCGTAGTTGGCATCGGCGTAAAGCTGCTGCGCCTCGTCGGAGAGCAGGAATTCGACCAGCTTGTTGGCGTTTTCCAGGTTCGGGGCGTGCTTGGCGATGAAGGCGCCGGCGGCGTTCACCTGCGTGCCCTCGCCTTCGGCATCGGGGTAGACGATGCGCGCCGAGGCGGCCCAGTCCTTCTGCTCCGGCTCGGCGTCGTTGGTGAGCATCAGGCCCATGTAATAGGTGTTGGCGATGGCGAGGTCGCACGACCCCTCGAGGATGGCCTTGACCTGCGCGCGGTCGTTGCCGGCCGGCGGGGCCGACATGTTGTCGCGCACGGCGGTGAGCCAGGTGCGGGTCTTGTCCTCGCCCCAGGCAGCGATGCGGTTGGCGACGAGGCCGATATTGTAGGCGTGATCGCCCGGACGGGTGCAGAGGCGCCCCTTCCACTCGGGCTTGGCGATATCTTCGTAGGTCAGCGCGGTGGCATCGACGCGATCCTTGCTGACGTAGAAGACCCGGGCGCGCAGCGACAATGCGGCCCAGTGGCCCTCGGCATCGCGAAACTCCGGCGACAGGCGCTCGGCGAGCGCCGCAGTGGTGATCGGCTGGGTCAGGCCCTGCGTCTTGGCGCCGACCAGGTTGCCGATATCGACGGTCAGCACCACGTCGACGGGCGACAGCTCGCCTTCGGCGGCGACACGTTCGAGCAGGCCATCACCGGCATAGAGCACGGTGGCCTTGACGCCGGTGGCGGCAGAGAATTTGTCGAGCAGCGGCTGGATCAGGCCGGGCTCGCGGTAGCTGTAGATATTGACTTCGCCGCTCTGGGCAAAGCTCGGCCCGGCGGTGCCGGCAATCATCGCGGCGCCAAGCAGCGCAGCGGACAGTCGCATCGTCATGGTCATCGGAATCTCCTGTGATCGGCGCCCGGAAAGCGCCGGTGACAGGGGCAAACACGAATTCTGAGGCTCAAAGTCAACAATCGGCCAGCGTGGATTGCCGGCGGTTTGCGACGGTCTTTTAGAACCGTTCCAGAACAGCTCGGGAGTCGCCAGCCGGCCTGCCGGTTTCGGCGTGGCCGGCCGGAGCCAAAGCTGCGGCAACATGTCCGCTCAGTTCTGCGGACCTTCGTCAAAGCGCAGTTCGTCGACCAGCGCGCTGGCCTGCTTGCGATGGGCCGCAATCTCGGTGAGCGGCGTCTTGTCGGCCTTGAGCTCGCCCCAGCTGGCGACGAGGTCGGACGGGGCGACGCCGGCGACGACGGGGAATTCGTAGTTGCCGCTGGCATAGAGGTGCTGGGCTTCGTCGGAGAGCAGGAATTCCACCAGCTTCTGGGCGTTGGCCTGGTTGGGCGCGTACTTGGCGATGACCGCGCCCGAAACATTCACCTGGGTGCCGTCGCCATCGGGGTCGGGATAGATGATGCGGGCGGCGGCGGCCCAGGTCTTCTGCTCGGGCTCGGCGTCGTTGTTGAGCATCAGCCCCATATAGTAGGTGTTGCCGATGGCGAGGTCGCAGCTGCCATCAAGGATCTTTTTGACCTGATCGCGGTCGGCCCCGGAGACCGGGCCGTTGAGGTTGTCGCGGACCTTGGTCAGCCAATCGCGGGTCTTGTCGACACCCCAATGAGCAATGCGCGTGGCGATCAGCCCGATATTGTAGACGTGCTGGCCGGAACGCGTGCACAGGCGCCCCTTCCATTCCGGCTTGGCGATATCCTCATAGGTCAGCGCCGTCTCGGGGACCCGATCCTTGCTGGCATAGAAGACGCGGGCGCGCAGCGACAGGGCAATCCACTGCCCATCCGGATCCTGGTAGGCGGCGGGCACGCGCGCCTGCGCCTCGGCCGGAATGGTCTGGGTGATGCCGAAATCCTTGGCATTGGCGAGGTTGCCGATATCGACGGTGAGCACCACGTCGGCTGGCGAAAGTTCACCCTCGGCCGCCACGCGTTCCAGCAGGCCGTCGCCGGCGAACAGCACATTGGTCTTGATGCCGGTCTCGGCGGTGAACTTGTCGAGCAGCGGCTGGATCAGGCCGGGCTCGCGATAGCTGTAGACATTGACCTCGCCGCTTTGCGCGAAAGCGGGGCCTGCCGCCAACGAGACAAGGAGGGCGGGAGCAAGGCGCAGGTACTTGGTCATGATCGGATCCGGATCGCGGGAACCTCCCGCTCGGGTGGTTTTGCTTTTTCTGACCGAGCAAGTCAACAAACCGCATCGTGAACGCGACCTGCGACAACAGTCGAGATCATCGGCTCACTGAGCGGTTTCGCGAACGAGGTCGGCCGGGATCAGCAGCGAGAACATGGTGCCGACGCCGACGGCCGGGTCGACCGACAGCTGCAGGGCGTTGACGGCGAGCAGCGAGCGGGTCAGCGCCAGCCCGACGCTGGAGCGCACCGGCTGCAGGGTTTCGCCATCCTTGCCGACACCATCGCGGAACACCACGAAGCGCTCGCCGAGGTCGCGCCGGGCCTCGCCACCATCCCGGACATTGACGATCACCGCGCCATCATCCTCCTGCTGAGCCGAAAGGATCACCGAACCGCCGACCGGGGTCTGGTCGATGGCGCTGGCGAGCAGATTGAGGATCGCCTGGGTGAGCGAGGCGGTGTCAGCGGTGATGCGCGGCAGCCGCTCGGACACGGCGTTGCGGACCAGTACCCGGGCTTCGCCGGCCTGTCCCCGCACACGCATCAGGCAGCTTTCGAGCAGCGTCACCAGGTCGATATCATTGGCCTCCGCCGGATAACGCCCCTCGCGCAGGCGGCTATAGTCGTCGAGCTCGTCGACCAGCGTGGCGATCTCCTGGCCGGCGGTCTTGATGTCCTGCGCGTATTCCAGATAGCGCTGGTTCTCGATCGAGCCGAAGGCGGCGGAGCGGATCAGATCGGCGAAACCGATCACGGTGTTGAGCGGCCGACGCACGCCGCGAGTGATGCGGGTGAGCATCGAAGGCTCGACGTCATCGGGTCGCGGCGGCGGTACCGCAATCGGAGCGACGAAGCCGGACGCCGCGGCCTTGCGCACGAACGCATAATAGCCGGCGACGATGCCGGCCTGCCCCTCGGCGAACAGGGTGAGGCGGGTATTGGGGACGGCGCCGGCGAAGGTGATGGCAGGGCGCGCCGTCTCGGCAAAGCGCGCTGGACGCTCGAGGAAACGCTTGAGGTCACCGAGTTGCGATGGCTCGATGAAGCTCGCCAGCGGTTTGCCGACTATGTCCTCTTCGACATGGCCAAGCACGATGCGGCCGTGCAGCGATACCGAGGTGATGGTGCCTGAGCGATCGGCCGCGAGGAAACCGTCATCGGTGGTCTCGGCCGCCAGCTCGGCAAAGCTGCGAACGGCAGCCTCGTGGCCGATACGGTTCTCGGCGATGCCGGCCGACAGCATCAGCGCCGGACGGCCATGCCAGGTGATCGACTGCAACCGTGCATTGACCGAGGCGAGACTGCCGTCGCGACGCACCAGTCGCGTCACCGGTCCGGCGCCGGCCGCGTCCTCGGAGGGGAAGATGGCGGTGAGGCCGGCGGCGCGCAGGCTCTCGATCGACTCGTAGCCGGTGAGATCGGTCAGCGCGCGGTTGGCAAACAACACCTGCTGATCGCGGAACACCAGGATGCCCAGCGGCAACCGGTTGAGGATGAAGGTCTCGCCGGTCAGGTTGATCAGCGCGCCATCGTTGGCGGCGGTCGGTGGAGCGGCAGGCTCTTCGACCGGCGGGGCAGCGGGATGGGCGCTGACGCGGTCGGTGAGGATCCGGCTCAGTTCATCGAAATTGTAGCGCGACACCCGCTCGACGGTCTCGGCGTCCGGGATCGCGGCAGCCGTCTCGGTCGCCTCGTCTTCGGCCGGCGGCGGCGCCGCGAGGGGAGCTTCCGGCCCCTCCTCCGCAATGGCGGCGAAGCCACGGCCGATCACGCGCCAGGTCGTCGGCAGCGCGGCCTGGGGCTCTTGCGGTTCCTCCGGCGCAGCGGCGCGTTCTTCCTCGTCGGCGAAGTCGATCAGGGCAGCAATGACATCGGGCTCGGGGACGGACGGAACAGCGACCGCCGCCTCGGCCGGCGGTTCGGGAGCCGGCGGCGCGGCTTCGATCTCGACCGGCTCGGGCACCAGCGGCTGTTCCACCGCTGCGGGTGGCGGGCCGGCGAAGTGTTCGTCGCCGGGGCTGAGCGCGGTGTAAAGGCCGCCGTCATCGGCAAGGCGATCGAACAGCGAGGCGAGCGTGCCCGGCACCTCGGGTGCAGCGGGAATCGGCTCGACCCAATTGTCTTCCTCGGCGAGCACCGGCTCGTCGTCGGCGCGCTCGAGGGGCGGCAGACCCATGGGCAGCAGCGGTTCCGGCTCGGGCTCACCGGGCATCGGCCGCGGCAGCGCGTCCTCGAGCTCGACCATCCCTTCGTCGGCACGAATCTCGCTGATCGGCGACGCGGTTTCACTAGCGGGGGATACACGCTCGAACAGCACCAGCATGGCGTCGTGCGGGCTGGCCTTGAAGCGGGTCAGCCGCAGGTTCGTGCCGGCAAACGCGATCGGGGCGTCGCCAGCCTCGGCGGGCAGGCCTTCGCTCTCGATGATGGGACCGTAGTGCTCGAGGGCGTGGCGCGAGCCGCCGGCAATCTGGCCATCTTCACTGATCAGCAGAAACTCGGCGCCATCGGGCAGGAGCTTCGCCGCCAGCGCGTCGACGCGCAGCGGATCGTGCGCCTCGAGCAACTCGGGCTCGATCGGGTCGACGCCGACGATCAGCAGGCCGGCGCCGCCATCGGCAAGTTCGAGCGGCGTGCATGTGCAGGTGGTCGAGATCGGCCGTTCGCCGGCGAGGAACTGGATGCGGCTCAAACTGGCGCGCCCCATCGAGCCGAGCCGGATCAGGCGGGCGATCTGCCCCTTGATCGGTACGGCTTCGGGCGCCAGCTTCAGCCCGTGTTTCTTGATCTTGCCGTGGAAGTAGCGGGCCGCGTCATTGCGCCAGAGCAGCGTTTCGCCGTCCTGCGACCACAGCCATGCGGGGCGCGCGTCGGCCCAATGCACCAGCACCAGCCGGGCCGTCGGCGATTTGATCCACTCTGCCTGCACGCGTACTCTTTTCCTGCTTTGTGCCAAATCGACACAAAGCGAACTCGGAACTTAATCTTCTCTAAATATCCCGGGGCTTTGGCGGGGTCCATATCGCCCGGACGTGGGCGGCCGTCATTCGCTGCCGATGGTTAAACCGGGGCTCGTCAACAGGGGGTGAAAACAGGCCAAATCGGCGCTTGCCAGCAGCGATAAGTGAAACTATGGTCCGCCGCGCTTGCCGGGCCGCCTTAGCTCAGTTGGTTAGAGCGCTAGATTGTGGATCTAGAGGTCCCCCGTTCGATCCGGGGAGGCGGTACCATTCCCGCATTGGCCCGGCACCAAGCAAAAATCCCCCGCTGAACTGATCTAGCGCTGGCCCATCCGGGTCCGGCGTCACCGCACATGGAGCGAGGCGATGGCCCGCGAGTTCATTCTGACCGGCGCCCCGGGCGCCGGGAAAACCGTCATTCTCAGGGCACTCGAAGCCCGGGGCGTCGAGGTGACCGAGGAGGCGGCGACCGACGTGATTGCCCTCGACCAAGGGCGCGGCATCGCCGAATCGTGGCGGCGACCGCAGTTCATCAGCGATATCGCCGCGCTGCAGCTGCTTCGCGCGGCGCGCCCTGCGGCTGGGGCGCTGCGCGTTGCGGACCGCTCACTGATCTGCACCCTGGCGCTGGCCGAGTACCTGGAGCACCCGATACCGGACCAACTCATCGAATCGATAACCGCGATGGTGGCCTCGGCGCAGTACGAGCGGCGGGTGCTGTTCGTGGAGCTTCTGGGGTTCATCACCAGGACCGAGGCCCGGCGGATCAGCCTCGAGGATTCGATACGGTTCGAGCGGTTCCACAGCGAGGCGTATGAGCGGTTCGGGTTCGAACTGGTGCGGGTCCCGCCGCTGCCGGTGGACGAACGGGTCGCCATGGTGCTGTCGCTGATCGGTCACTGACTTGCCGCGACGATGAATGCGGTCTGAACGGCGCGTTCGCGAGGGGTTCAAGCGGCAGAGGGCAAGACGAAGGCAAGACTTCGTTCACCATGCCGCCGGGGCGCCAGATGTCCAGCCCGTTCGGACTGCTCACCACCGTCATCACCAGCAACGGCCGCGAAGGCACCGTTCGCCCCAAGTTCGAACTGACGCGGATTTGACTGGAAAATGACCCGAGCTCGCAGCAACCCGCCATATGCTCACGGCGTTATCGAACTGCACCGCCCGCATGGAGTATTCGCTATGGATCGCCGCGCTTCGAGACTGACCTCACCGGCCGCGAGCCGCAGGGCCAAGTCGTGGCTGGCGGCGGCACATGACGAGCGGCTGCGGCCCACCCATCCGGTTGCGCCGATCGACGCGCCGGAGCTGCCGATGGCGATCAGTTTCGAGGGCCTGACCAAGGCCGAACAACGCGCCGCCCTTGCAGCCTTCCCGGGCGGCCGGCGCTTCGTGCTGCAGGGCTGAGCTACTGTGACAGCCTGAGGTCGGAAATATTCTCGCCGATCTGCCGGAAAGCCGTCACCAGCCCCGCATTGTCGTTGGCCAGCTTTGCCTTGTCGGCGTCTGACGCACATTTCTTCAACAGGTCGACGGCGTTGCCGGTGGTGCCGAGATTGAAGCCGACGGTGTAAACAACGATCTTTTGCTGTTTCATGTTGTAGCAAAGGTCCTCGGCTTGCCCGAACGGACCGCTCATCGTGCCGGTGGTGCCGTCAGGCGCATTGCAACCGGCGGTGCTGGTGTCCACGCCCTTGCAGTAGTCCGTGTTGTACTCGCCGTCCGTCATGATGATGACGATCTTGAGGGTGTTGGGAGCGTCGTACGCTGCGGGCTTGCTCTCACTGCCCGTAGGGAAGAGCTCGCCAAAGTTCGGCGATACCAGGTACCAGGCCCAGGCCGTACCGATCTGGCCCGCCGTGCCGCCGCTCGCCTTGAGCGCGTCCTTCACCGTGTAGGCGTTCAGCTTGGTCTTGTCCGCGGTCAAGGGCAGAATCTTGGCCGGGTTGCCTGAACAGCTGCCATCGGAAGTGTAGTTGATGGACAGGCGTGTCGTGCTTGGCGCCGTATCGGTAAAGCTGTTGGTCATGCGCTCGGTCGCGCAGTTGGCCGTCGCGAGGTAGGGTTTGGCGGATTTGTAACGATAGCGCGTGCAGCCATACCGCAGGCAGTAGGCGGAGCCACTGGAGGTGTAGGTGCTGTACGCGCCACCGCTTCCGTCGGTGCCGGTCAGTGTGAACGCATTGTCGCTGACCTTGGTTATCGTGTAGATCGGCTTGTTGTAAGTTGACGACCTGGTGTCAGTCGTGTCGTCGTAATTCAGCTGCGTCATGCCCTTGATATTGAAGAACAGAACGTACTCGCCGGTCGCCATCCCGTGCGCGTTCGACGTGACCTGCAGATCGCAGGTTGCGTTGTAGCAACGCTGAATGGTTCCAGTGTTGTTAGTTACCTTCGTGTAATTACTGCTGCTGACGGCAACGCCGGCGACGGTCTGCAACGAAAACTGCGTTCCATTGATTACGACCACCCTATATTTCTTGCTGTTGACTTCGGTCATGCCGCTGACGCCGCTGATGTAGACAAAGTCACCGGTGGTGTAGCCGTGGTTGGCAGTGGTCGTGACGACCGCCGGGTTCGCTTTCGTGATGGTGCTGACGTTGCGCGAGACGCCGTTCTTCCAGTCGATTGCGCTTACGGCCGTCGGAGCCACAACAGCCCCGCGAGCGGTGTCCGCATAGGTTCCGGTGTTCACCGCCGTGGAATACGGCACCAGCGCCATCTTGGAATAGGTCGGAACCTGCTCGTCCTTGACCACCAGCGGAATGAGCGTCGAGAGCGCCGTCTGCAAAGTGGTGATGCCGGTGGAGCCCATCGAGCCTGTGGTATCAAGCGCCACGGCGACCTCGAGATTGATGGAGCCGCGGGTCGCCTCGGAGGCGAGCTTGGTGGTCATCGTGGAGATGCCGATCAACTGCACGAAGGCCATGGGAACGGTGATCGTGCCATCGAGCTTGAGCGTGCCGCTGCCGGTCGTTGCCTTGGCGGAGACGACCTTCACGTTCAGGGTGCTGTCGTTCAGGCGCTCCTTGACCAGGTCCTCGGCAGACTTGCGCAGTTGCTCTTCGGTCTGGGTGTAGATCTTGGGTGCGAGGCCGAGGGCGGCGGAGTCGAGGGCGATCTGCGCCTTGGCGCGAGCCGTCTCCAGGCCGGAATAATCCACCGCGGCCCCTGCCATCGCAACGAGGACGATGGCCAGCAGGCCGAAGATGACCGCGAACACGCCGCGTTCATCGGCGTGGAACCGTTTGAGAAGTTCGAAAATGCCGCGCATGACGCCGGAAAGCCCCCAGAATTCCGGCGTCAGTGTCGCTGAAAATCCTAACTAAAGCACAATCACCTTCGCGCCAATTTTGACGCGGGCGTACAGGTCTTCGACATCATCATTGACCATGCGGATGCAACCTGACGAGACGTCCTGGCCGATGGTCCAAGGCTCGTTGGTGCCGTGGATGCGGTAAAGGGTCGAGCCGATATAGATGGCGCGGGCGCCCAGCGGATTGTTGATGCCGCCCGGCATATAGTCCGGCAGGTTGGGCTGGCGGCGCTTCATTTCGGCGGGCGGAGTCCAACCGGGCCACTCGCGCTTGTTGGAAACCTTATGCGTGCCGCTCCACTCGAAACCGTCACGGGCGGTACCGATGCCGTAGCGCATGGCCTTGCCGTCGCCGAGCACCAGATAGAGGTGCTTTTCGCCGGTGTTGACGATGATGGTGCCGGGCTTCTGGTTGGACTGGTAGGCCACGATCTGGCGGCGGAACTCGGGCGCCAGGCGCACCTTGTTGCTCTTCACCTTGTAGCCGGGACGCGGCTTGGTATCGTGCAGCGACGGGCGCGACAGATCGAACATGAACAGACCCTGCGCAGCGCTGGCCGTATCGGCAAACACCGAGAAGGACAGAAGGCAGGCAACGGCGGCGAGCACCGCCCGGGACGAACGCAGCATGGCACACACTCATCAGAATTGCGCGGACGCCCGGGGGAAACCCGGGCGCCGCACAGTATTGATGACAATATCCAATGCCGGGTGAAGGAAGGTGGTTAAGTGGACGTGAGGGAACGGCTCCGGGTTGCTGTTGATCCCATCGAAGCCGATCGGTGAAAGTGCGCCGCCAACTCGGCGCTGCTGCGCGCCTCGCCCGTCCTGTCGGGTCCGCTATGCCACCTTCTCGGCCAGGAGCTCATCGAGGCGGTCGTAGCTTTGCGCCATGCCGTCGGTCATGCCGGTGAGCAGCACCTGATCGCGCACCTCCTCGCTTTCGAAGCTCATGGTGAGGGTGAGCGTGGTGCGACCGGCGTGTTCCTCGAAGGTCGTGGTGACCAATGCCTCGCCCGGAGTACCGATCATCCCCTCGGTGTGAACGATCCGGGTCGGCGCCGCTATCTCGCGGAACTGGCCGGTGAAGCCGAACTCGGAACCATCCGCCGCGCTGCGCCACATGTAGCGGTAGGCGCCGCCGACGCGCAGGTCGATCTCGCACACGGGCATGCTCCAGCCCGGCGGGCCGAGTTGCCAGCGCTGAACCAGCTGCGGTTTGGTGTGGCAGGCGAACACCAGGTCGGCCGGCGCATCGAAACTGCGCGAAACGGTGACGGCGTTGGCGGAGGGTTGGGTGACAGTCAAAGTCGCGGACATGGCAGGTCTCCATCTATAACCTGAATGTTCTATAACGTATCGGTTATGGATGGTCAAGCGCTCTAGAGGAGCACCTGCCCTGCCTCAGGCTCCTCGGGAATCTGCCAGCCATCGGGCAACAGCCGGCCGAGGGCTGCCGCGGCATGGGCGACGGTGAAGGGTTTGGTGAGCACTTCGCTGGCCCCCAACGCCTTGGCGCGGGCGATGGTTTCGCGGTTGGGATAGGCCGTGATCATGACCACCGGGACGCGACCATTGGCGGAAAAGCGCGGGTCGCGCATCACCTCGAGCAAGGCCGCACCGTTCATTTCCGGCATGTACCAATCCATGAACACGATGTCGTAGCGCGTCGCCTGGATGGCCCCTACGGCGAGCGCGGCGCCCGAGAGTTCATCGATCGTGACAAGTCCGAGCTTGCGCAGGGTTGCGGCCACGGCGGCGCGCGCATAGGCGTTGTCGTCGACGACGAGCGCCTTGAGGTCCTGTGGCAGGATCATTGGCGTTTGGCCCCCCAGCCGATTCGCCAGTTATGGTGTCGGCGGATCGAAAGCGTGCGGACTTCCGATCGCACGTGAACCGGAGAGGTCTCGCGACTTTCCAGACCTCGCTTGTGCGGGCTCATCTATTTACCGGGAGTTAACCATGTCAACGCCGACCGAGGTGACGCGCTGCAGCTGGGCGGGGAGCGATGCGCTCTACCAGCACTATCACGACCGCGAATGGGGCCGGCCGGTGACCGACGACACCAGGCTGTTCGAAAAGCTCTGCCTCGAAGGCTTTCAATCCGGGCTGGCCTGGATCACCATCCTGAGGAAGCGCGAGAATTTCCGCGCCGCGTTCCACGGCTTCGACCTGAAGAAGGTTGCGGCGATGGACGAGGCCGATATCGAACGTCTGCTCCAGGATGCCGGTATCATCCGGCATCGCGGTAAGATCGCTTCGACGATCAACAACGCCAAACGGGCGCTGGAGCTGCAGCAGGAATTCGGCTCGCTGGCCGCCTATTTCTGGAGCTTCGAGCCCGAGCCGGTGCAGGGGCCGGTCGTCTCGGGTAGCATTCCGGCGGAGACCGCTGCCTCCAAGGCAATGAGCAAGGACCTGAGGAAGCGTGGGTTCTCGTTCGTGGGCCCGACCACCAGCTATGCCTTCATGCAGGCCATGGGGTTGGTGAACGACCATGTCGAGGGATGCTTCTGCCGTCAGGAGGCGGAAACGGAGCGAAATGCGCTGAAGCGGCCGAAGTAGCCGACCGGCCCCGGCCCCACCTCGGTGCAATGCGAGAGATGGGGCCGGCGGCCGGAGGGCTACCTGATCAGCAGCAGCGCCATCAGTTCGAGCTTGGACAGCCTGAGCTGCGGGCGCAGCTCATCGTCGGGGTTGAGGGGTTGTTTCGGCTTTTGCGGGCTGCGGCGCAGGCCCGGCTTGCGGGGGAAGAACATGGTGTCGTCCTCTGGATGGATACCGGTCATCGGCTCATGAACAGGGCCATGAGCTCGAGGCCGGTGATGTTGCCGAGCAGCGGCAGGCTATCCTTTTGCCGGTCGCGAGGCGGGAGATCGGGGAGTGGTTTCCGGCGGCTGTCGCCGGAGCGCTTGAACAAAAACATGTACGTGTCCGGACGCGGAATCGCGCCGGCTCCTTGATTGGTGAAACCGTGAGTGGGGGCGCCGGGCCGGCCGAAGGCGAACCCTCGCCGGGACCGACGCCCTCCCGCCTACATCCGGAAATCGGGCGGCAGCCCGATGTCCTTGAGCAGGTGTGGCGACAACGGGGCAGCGCTTCCCCGGCGATAAGGCCGGAGCACGCGTCGCAGCATCGCATCGGCGCGACGCCGGGCGATGAACAGTCGGATACGACCGATGAGGCCGATCTGCCCGATGTCGAACTCGGGGGAATTGAGGACGCGCGACGTGGCGCGGTCCCGTACGATGAGAACCATCTCAATTGCCGGGCGCGAAGCCCGGTCCTCTGATGCAAAGCAGAGGGACAGCGGTGGCTGCTGCGCCCCGCGAACGAGGGCGCAGCAAGCGCCTTACCGATAGTCCCAGTGGCTTGTCGGCTCCATCACCTCGGGCATCAGCCCGAGATCGCGACGGAGATGCGGCGGCACAGGTGGCGATCCGCGAGACTTGTAGCGTCTCGCCGCGCGCGCCAGCTGGGCGTTGGCAAGCATCGTGACAGCGGCTGAAACCAGCGCGCCGGCGACGCCGACATGGGTGTGCGCAGGTGCGCGGTTCAAACGTGCCGGGGCACGGGTTTCGAGTTCGAGAGTCATGATCTCATCCGGGCGCAATGCGGCCCGGTCCTCTGGTTGAGAGACAATGGTGGTGGCGACGGAATCCGGACGCGCAAAGACGCCGAATGGCGATACCGGTGGCTGGAGTTCAGTCGAGGCTAGAAAAGGCTGGGACAGAAGACCCCGGGGAGGGGTCGGCGCGGGTTAGGCGCGATTGAGGCCAGCTTGGGTAACGCCAGGACCGGAAACGAACATCGAATGAATCATGCGTCGCCTCCTTCTGTGGTTGGCGTTGAACGAAGGGGCTGATACGCCGACTCGAAACCGAAGCCAACCCCCGATGCGGCAGCCTGACGCACCACGGATGTTACTGTTGCCGCAAAGACACAGGTGCTTTCCTTGAGTCGAAGGGGGCTTTCCGTTAGGAACCAGCCTCAGATTCCGGGCTCTGACCAGCAGACACCATGACCGACAAGAAGAAGCTCATCGCGCCGCGGCTGCCGCGCGGCTTCGAGGACCGTTTGCCCGCCGATATTTCGGCGGTGAACGCGATGACGGCGAAGATCCGCGCGGTCTACGAGCGCTACGGATTCGACCCGGTGGAGACGCCGCTGCTCGAATACACCGACACGCTCGGCAAATTCCTGCCCGACACCGACCGGCCGAATGCCGGCGTGTTCTCGCTGCAGGACGATGACGAACAGTGGATGAGCCTGCGCTACGACCTGACGGCGCCGCTGGCCCGGCATTTCGCCGAGCACTTCCAGGATCTGGCCAAGCCCTATCGCAGCTACCGGGCCGGCTATGTGTTCCGCAATGAAAAGCCGGGCCCCGGGCGGTTCCGCCAGTTCATGCAGTTCGACGCCGACACGGTCGGCGCGGCAGGGCCGGAAGCCGATGCCGAGATGTGCATGATGATGGCCGACACCATGGATGCGCTGGGCCTCGCCGGCAAATACGTGGTGAAGGTGAACAACCGCAAGGTGCTCGACGGCGTGCTGGCATCGGCCGGTGTTACCGACGATGGGCAGAAGCTTGCCGTGCTGCGCGCCATCGACAAGCTCGACAAGTTCGGCACCGATGGCGTGGCGCTCCTGCTCGGCGCCGGCCGCAAGGACGAGAGTGGCGACTTCACCAAGGGCGCGGAGCTCAGCGACGAACAACGTGCCACGGTGTTGAACTACGTGCGGGGCGAAGCGCCTGAGCACAACGAAGGGATCGTCGAACTCAACGCCATGCAGGCGCTGTTCGATGCGGCCGGCTATGGCGCAGACAAGATCAAGATCGATCCGGCAGTGGTCCGCGGGCTCGAGTACTATACCGGACCGGTGTTCGAGATCGAACTGACCTTCAAGGTGCAGAACGAGAAGGGCCAGGACGTGGTGTTCGGCGCCGTCGGCGGCGGCGGACGCTATGACGGGCTGGTGAGCAGGTTCCGCTCGGAGCCGGTGCCTGCCACCGGGTTCTCGATCGGCGTGTCGCGGCTCGCGCACGCGCTGCGACTGACCGGCAACCTGGGAGCCGAGGAGCCGCTGGGGCCAGTGGTGGTGCTGGTGCTCGATAAGGATCAGACGGCACGCTACCAGGCGATCACCTCGCGGCTGCGCCGGGCCGGCATCCGGGCCGAGATGTTCATGGGCAACACCAAGAACTTCGGCAAGCAGGTGGCCTACGCCGACAAGCGCAACGCCCCTGCGGTGATCATCGAAGGCACGCAGGAGCGCGAGCTCGGCAAGGTGCAGATCAAGGACCTGATCGCCGGCAAGGAGGCCGCCAAGGCGATCGCCGACAATGCCGAGTACAAGGCCGCGCGCCCCGGCCAGTTCGAGTGCGACGGCGACCTCGACGCGATCGTCGCGGCCATCTCCGAGCTGCCGGCGGTGGCCGCCTACCTCGGCGTGAAATATCCGGACGCCGACAAGTGAAGACAGCATCCGAACGATATGCCGCGCTGGTGCGGCTGGTCGAGTCGCGCACCGTGACGCGCGCCACGCCGGCGCTGCTGTTGCCGGCCGGGCCGTATTTCGACCTCGCCGGCGAGGAGTTCGGGCGCAACCTGTTGCTGACCACCACCAATAACGGGCTCGAATACTGTCTTCGGCCGGATTTCACGCTGCCGATCGCCCAGCAATATCTGGAAGACGGATTGATCGGCGCGCCTGCCGCCTTCACCTATCTCGGACCGATCTTCCGGCAGCAGAACTCGACGCCGGTGGAATTCGAGCAGGCCGGGCTGGAACTCCTGGGCCAGGCCGACGCCGACAACGCACTCGACCAGGTGCTGACCTTCGCGCGCTGGGCGCTCGCCATCTACGACATTACCGCGCCCAGCGTACGGCTGGGTGGGGTCGGGCTGTTCGAGGCGTTTCTCGAAGCAGCTGAGATTCCGGTGGCGTGGCGCAGCCGCATCCGCCACCGCTTCGGCCATCCCGAGGCGCTGGAGCGGCTGATGGAGCGGCTCAGCAACCCCGAGCAGAAGGTCGACGCCCCTGCCCCGGACAGCCGGGACACGGTGATCGAGATCGTCACCGATGCGATGCTGTCGGGCGGGCTGAGCCTGATCGGCAGCCGCACGCCGGAAGAGATCGCCGACCGCTATCTCGAAAAGCAGGCGCTGGAATCGGCGCCGATCCCGCCCGAGACGGTAGCGTTGCTGCAGAACTACCTGTCGGTTGCCGAGAGCACCGATACGGCATTCGAGCGCATCTCGGAGATGTGCAAGGAAGCCGGGTTCGATTTCGATGAGCCGCTCTACCAGGTGCGCAACCACGCCGCGGCGCTGGCGGCACTGTCGCCCAATGCCGACGTGATCTTCGATGCGAGCTTCTCGCCGCGGCTCGACTACTATACCGGCATCGTCTTCGAGATGACCGGGTCGGACGGTGAAGTGCTGGCTTCGGGCGGCGAGTATGACCGCATGCTGGAGCGCCTGGGCGCAGGCGAGCCGGTAAAGGCATCGGGCTGCGCATTGTGGGTCGACCGGCTCGAGAGGGAGGCCGAACAATGAGCACCTTGCCCGGCGGCCTGACGCTCGCAATTCCCAGCAAGGGCCGGCTCGAAGAGCTGACCCGCAAGGCCTTTTCGACGGCACGGATGAACATCGCCCGCCCCGGCGGGGCGCGCTCCTATGTCGGCTCGATCAAGAACCAGCCGCAGGTGACGGTACGGTTCTACCCGGCGGCCGAGATTGCCCGCGAGCTGATCCTCGGCGGCGTCGATATCGGGGTTACCGGTTCGGACCTGATCCACGAGGCCTCCGAGAACGGCGAAGAGAACGTGCTGTTCGTGCGTGGGCTCGGCTTCGGCGAGGCCAATGTGGTGGTCGCGATCCCGGACAGCTGGATCGATGTGCAGCAGATGACCGACCTCGCCGACGTGGCGTCGGATTTCCGTTCGCGGCACGGGCGCTGGCTGCGCGTCGCGACCAAGTATGTGAACCTGACGCGGCGGCACTTTGCCAAGTATGGTATCGCCGAATATCGCATCGTCGAGAGCGCCGGAGCGACCGAATCGGCGCCGGCCGCCGGCTCGGCCGACCTGATCGTCGACATCACCTCGACCGGCTCCACCCTCGCCGCCAACCAGTTGCGGGTGCTGGAGGACGGGCTGATCATGAAGTCGGAGGCGAACCTGATCGTGTCGCGCACCGCCGACTGGACGCCGCTCCGCAAGGCGCAGCTCGAGGCGCTGCTGTCGATCATGGGCGGGGTGCCGCCGGGGATCTCCACCCTGCTGTGAGCTTCGACCTGACGATCCTCGTCGCGTTGGGCTTCGTGGGGCTGCTCGCGGGGTTCGTCGATGCCATTGCCGGCGGCGGCGGGCTGATCGCGCTGCCGGTACTCCTGTCGGTGGGCATTTCGCCGGTCACCGCCTTCGGCACCAACAAGCTGCAGTCCGTGGTGGGGACGGCAATCGCCGCCTTCACCTACTGGCGCAAGGGCTTCGTGTCGCTGCAGCTCCTGGCGCTCGCCATCCCGCTGACCTTTGTCGGCTCGTTTCTCGGGGCGCTGGCGGTCAAATCGATCGATACCACGGTGCTGCAATATGCCGTGCCGGTGGCGCTGATCGCGGTGGCGGTCTACTTCGCCTTTGCGCCCAAGCTCACCGACGAAGACAGCCAGGCCCGGCTCAGCACAGTGATCTTCGTGCCGGTGATGGGCTTTGCCATCGGGTTCTATGACGGCATTCTCGGGCCCGGGACCGGCTCGTTCCTCACCCTGGGCTTCGTAACGCTGTTCGGCTTGGGGGTGACGCGGGCGGCCGGACACACCAAGGTGCTGAATCTCACCTCGAACATCGGCGCGCTGGCCCTGTTCATCCCCTCAGGCAATGTGGTGCTGCCGGTAGCGATAGCGATGATCATCGGCCAGATCGTCGGTGGCTATCTCGGGGCGCTCACCGGCATCCGCTTCGGCGCCAGGCTGATCCGGCCGCTGGTGGTGCTGGTGTCGATCGCGCTGGCGATAAAGCTGCTGCTGTTTCCCTAACGGCGACAGCCCCGATCTACCGCCGAAATGTGAGTACCCGCCGCTCGAGCCGACCCTGCAATAGCGGCAGGACGAGACTCAGCGCATGCGCCAGCTGTCGCGGCACGGCGCGCAGCTCGTTGAGCGCTCCGCGCAGGCCACCGCGGCTCGACTGGCGCCTGCCGCGGATGTCCGAGGGCACGACAACCTGCTCCTGTTCGCAGATCGCAGGTTCCAGAACATAGGGCGAGAGGCGCCCGAACAGGGCCGAGCGGCCTGGGTTGAACATCATCTGGTCGATCGGGTCGTCGACCGATGCGGTCGCCGCGAGCAGCATGCGGGCGCCGGCGGCCGAGACGACATAGCCGGCAGTGCCGGCGCACTTGCCGTAAAACCGACCGACACGGCGGCCGTGCGCCGGCACCGTTTCGCGATCCATGAACATCGGGCGCTTCCGGCCATAGCGCTCGAGCTTGACGACTGCGGCGCCGGGAGGAATCCAGGCGCTATCGGCGAAGAAGGCGCCGCTGTCATCGGCGAGGATGGCGTCGTCCTCGAGGACCACCGCATAGGGCTCGCCGGTTTCAAGGAACGCTCGCCAGAACTTCCTGTGGCTCAGGGTGCAGGCGAGATCGCCCGTCGAAATGCGGCCATAGGCGCCGCTGCGCACCTCGATCTCGTTCAGGTTGGCGGTCGGCGATTGGGCATCGACGGCGTCGATGTAGTCGAACGTGAGGCCCAGCCGCTCCGCCTGTGCCTGCATGAAGGCCCGGCGATCGGGTCGGCGCGCCAGATTGATCACATAGACATGCATCGAGCACCGCAGGCTGGCCACGATTGGCGAGCAGTTTCTTGGCCAATGCCGGCCGCGATAGCAAGCACGGCGCGGCGACGGTTCAGGGTTTGTTGAGGACGCACGGAGAGTTGCGTCGGTCGTGGTCGCCAAAAATGCTATTATCCGGAACAACTTACATCAAACAGGTGAAATCATGCACGCACTTCTGAGCCTCGTTTCGGCCCTTTCGGGACTGCTGCTGCCGCTGCTCATCGCCGCTCCAGCGCAGGCCGCCAGCTTCGACTGCAGCAAGGCGACGGCGGCCGATGAGGTGGCGGTGTGCCGCGACGGCGTCACCTCGTCGCTCGACAGCGAGATGGGCGGGCTGTACTTCGCCTATGAAAAGGTGCCGATGTTCATGGGCGCCAATGGCGCGAGGCATGACGACGCCGAGGCGTTCCTCGCGGCGCGCGGCAAGTGCGGCGCCGACATCACCTGCCTGCGCAAGGTCTATACCGACCGGATCGCGGCACTGAAGACCAATATCGAAGCCTCGATGCAGCAGTTCTTCGCCCTGCAGAACGGCGAGCCTGCCGCCCCCGGCTTGCCGGCAGGCGTCGAAAAGGTGATCGCTGGCTATGCCGAGAGCTGCAAGCAACTGGGCGGCGCGCTGGTGGCGGGCGCCGACCGGCCGCTGACGATGAGCGCCGATCTCGATCGCGACGGCGTCGCCGATTATGTGCTCAACCCGCAGAACCTGCAGTGCAGCGCCGCGGCCACGGCGTTCTGCAGCAATGGCGGGTGTCAGATCGACATCGCGCTCTCAGGTGACGGCTTCGCCAAGCCGATCGAAGTGCTGGGCGGCGCACCGACCCTGACGCAGTCGGATGCCGGGACTGTCGCCAAGGTGTGGGTCGACGGCAGCAACTGCCCCAAGGCTGCCGCCGATGACGCCTGCTGGGCTACATACGAATGGGCCGACGGCAAGCACACCGTGACCTATGCGGCGTCGCCGGCCCCGGCGATGTGACGCTGGCGGCGTCGCTCTATCAATCGGTGCCTTCTCCCCTTGTGGGAGGAGGCCTGACTGAGAGCTCAGCAGCCGCCGATCACCGGGTGTTGTGCAGCATCCCCTGGAAGGCGCGGTAGCTGGCCTTCGGTGTGCGCACCTGGGTGTCGTAGTCGACATGCACGATGCCGAAGCGCGAGGTGTAGCCTTGTGACCATTCGTAGTTGTCGAGCAGCGACCAGGCGAAGAAGCCCCTGACGTCGGCGCCCTGCCCCTGTGCATTGGCGACGGCGCGCAGGTGATCGTCATAGTATTTCACCCGGCGTTCGTCATTGGTCTCGCTCATGCCGGTTTCGGTGACATAGAGCGGCAGCTTGGTGTAATCGCGGTTGACGCGGACCAGCAGGTCCTCGAGGCCCTTGGGGTAGATCTCCCAGCCCAGGTCGCTCTGTTCGAGATCGCCGGAGCGGCGCTCGGCACCGAACAGACCGTTGGGGCCGGCGGCATAGAGGCCACGGGTGTAGTAGTTGATGCCCAGCCAATCGAGCGGACGGGAAACCACCTCCATGTCCTTCTCGAAGCCATCGGGAAGATAGGCCGCGAGGCGGCTGGTGAGTTCTTCGGGGTAGCGGCCCTTAAACACACCATCGAGATACCAGCGGTTGAACAGCGCATCGCCGAGGTTCTGCGCCTCGAGATCGCCAGGCTGCTCGGAAGCGGCCTCGGCCTTTTCGAGGTTCAACACGATGCCGAGGTTCTTGACGCTTTCGGCCCGCAGCGCGTCGATTGCCGTGCCGTGGGCAAACAGCACGTGGTGCATGGCGCGCGCCGCCGCGCGCAGATCGCGGTAGCCCGGGGCGTGCACGCCGAGGAAGTGGCTGAGGAAGGCGACGCACCATGGCTCGTTGATGGTGGCAGTCGCGGCGAGCCGATCGCCGAAGTGATGGCCGACCAGGGTCGCGTATTCGGCGAACCAGTTGGCGATGTCGCGGTTCATCCAGCCGCCCTTGTCCTGCAGCGCGCTGGGCAAGTCCCAGTGATAGAGCGTCGCATAGGGCTTGATGCCACGTTCGAGCATGCCGTCGATCAACCGATCGTAGAAATCGAGGCCCTTGGAATTCACCGCGCCGATCCCTTCGGGAATAAGGCGGGGCCAGGCGAAGGAGAAGCGGTAGGCGTCGAAGCCGCCGTCGCGGACCAGATCGAGGTCGCCGGGCCAGCGGTTGTAGTGGTCGCAGGCGATGGCGCCGGTATCGAGGTTCTTCACATTGCCGGGGGTCGACGAAAACGTGTCCCAGATCGAGGTGCCGCGGCCATCGGTCTGGCCGCCTTCGATCTGGTAGGCGGCCGTGGCGGCGCCGAAGGTGAAGTTGGGGCCGAGCTCGTCACGCGAAATCGAAAACACGGGGGGTTCACTCCTCAACAGGGCGGCGCGTCTGCGCTCGTTGTGGTCGTTCCCGGGCGTCGATTCTCGACGTCCAGATCAATGTAATCGATTGCATAACAGTGGAGCGATCGACTGTCACCTCAGCTTGCCCACACTCGATGTCATCCCTGCGAAGGCGGGGATCCATCTCGCCGCCGGCAGCGGTCCGGCGGACGAGGGCAAAGCCCTCGCCGCGGAGTCAGGTCCCCGCTTTCGCAGGGATGGCACCGGCGTTGGGCGGAGTCAGTGCCCCTGGACCGGCCACCTGAGGAAGATCAGTTCCGGGTCGCCCTCGTCGAGGTGTTCGAACAGGCCGGTCTGCTCGAAGCCCAGCTGTGGCAGCAGAGCCCGCATCGAGGCGTTCGACTCGTTGGTCGAGGTCCAGAGCTTCTGCTCGGGCGGCGTAAGCCCGATGCAGTGCTCGACCAGGGCGCGGCCGATGCCGATGCGACGGAAGGCGGCGCCGACCATCAGCATTTCAATGAACGGCGAACGGAAGAAGCTGCGCGTGAGCGCAACGTAGCCGGCAACCGCGCCATCGTGTGCGGCGAGGTGGCACTGGCCCAGCGCCACCCATTCGGCGATGGCGTCGCGGCGGTCGGCGCTATGAACAGCGACGTGATCGGTACCGATCAGCGCGTCGAGGTCGGCGGCTGTCGCAGGCCGGATCGACAGCATGGCTCAGGGCTTCAGCTGCGGGCTGGCGGCGAGGATGGCGCGAACGATCGAACGGAAGGCCTGCGCCTCGGGCCCCTCGGGGTCGGTGGCGACGACCGGGCGACCGGCATCGGAACTCTCGCGGATCGACATCACCAGCGGGATCTCGCCCAGGAAGGGAATATCGAAGGTAGCGGCCGCGGCCCTGGCGCCGCCATGGCCGAAGATGTCGTAGCGCTTGCCGGTGTCCGGAGCGATGAAGTAGCTCATGTTCTCGACGAGGCCGAGGATCGGCACGTCGGTCCTCAGCAGCATGTCCATCGCCTTCTTGGCGTCAATCAGCGCCAGGTCCTGCGGCGTGGAGACGATGACGGCGCCGAGCAGCGGCACCTGCTGGACCAGCGAGATCTGGATATCGCCGGTGCCGGGCGGCAGATCGACCACCAGCACGTCGAGCCCGCCCCAGTCGCTCTCGCGCAGCAGCTGCCGGAGGGCCGAGGTGGCCATCGGGCCGCGCCACACCACCGCCTGGTTGGCGGTGAGCATCGAGCCGATCGACATCGCCTTGAGGCCATACGCCTCGTGCGGAGCGAAGATGCCGTCGTCGCGGACGGCGGGCTTGCCCTCGAGGCCGAGCAGCTTCGGGATCGAGGGGCCGTAGAGATCGGCATCGAGGATGCCGGTCCTCAGCCCTTCGGCGGCAAAGCCGAGCGCCAGGTTGACGGCGACGGTGGATTTGCCGACGCCGCCCTTGCCGGAGCCGACGGCGACGATATGGCGGACGCCGGGGACGGCCTCGCGCGGCGGCGGGCCGGGACGGCCCTGCGCCTTGGCCTGGCCGGTGGCGGCCTGGGCGCGGTCGGAGGTCAGCGACACCATGACCTTGCGGCCCTCGGCGACCCTCTCGGCGGCCGCCTGGGCAGCGACGCGCGCCGGGCCGAAGGCGGCCTCCATGCCAGGGGCAACGGAAATGGCGAAGGCCACGGCGCCGGTGGTGACGATGATCTCGCTCAGACCGCCATAGCCGGCCAGCGCCCCGCCGCCGGGGATTTCTACGGCATTGAGGGCGTTGCGGACGGCGGTAGCGATGAGTTCATTGGCCATTGTGGCCTGTCCTGGTCCACGGCGCTCTCGGCTCAGTGCCTTCTCCCCTTGTGGGAGAAGGTGGCCGAAGGCCGGATGAGGGGTAGCGCGAAACGAAGTGTAGCGCGATCCGAGCGTAGCGAGGAGCGACAGCGCAAGCGGAGAGAACCCCCTCATCCGCCCTTCGGGCACCTTCTCCCACAAGGGGAGAAGGCCCGACTGCGCTAATGTTCGCGCGAGCCGATCAGAGGATCGACTGGCCCGTGCCCTTCCAGTCCTTGACGAACTGCTCGAGGCCCGACTTGGTCAGCGGGTGGTCGGCCAGCTTGTAGATCACCGCCGGCGGGATGGTCGCGACGTCGGCGCCGGCCAAAGCCACTTCGGTGATGTGGTTCGGGGTGCGGATCGAGGCCGCGAGGATCTCGGTGGCGAACGAGTAGTTGTCGTAGATGGTGCGGATGTTCTCGATCAGCTCGACGCCGTCGGCGTTGATGTCATCGAGGCGGCCGATGAAGGGCGAGATGTAAGTGGCGCCGACCTTGGCCGCCAGCAGCGCCTGGTTTGGCGAGAAGCAGAGCGTGACGTTGGTCTTGATGCCTTCCTTCGAGAAGGTCTTGCAGGCCTTGAGGCCATCGATGGTCAGCGGCAGCTTGACGACGACATTCTCGGCGAGCTTGGCCAGCACGTGGCCCTCGGCGATCATGCCGTCATAGTCGGTGGCGGCGACTTCGGCCGACACCGGACCCGGGACGATCGAGCAGATTTCCTTGATCACGTCCTTGAACTGACGGCCGGATTTGGCGATCAGCGAGGGATTCGTCGTCACGCCGTCCAGCAGGCCGGTTTCATAGAGATCGCGGATGTCCTTGATCTCGGCGGTATCGACGAAGAACTTCATTTCTGTCCCCTCCAAGGGAGATGGTTTAGCTGCTCTTTAGGTAGTCACAATCGGGACGCCAGACAACGCCCGACCATCGGCTTTAGCGGATCGCGGCGAGCATCTTGTCGGCCAGTTCGCCGATGCGATCCTCGGGGATTCCCGCGACGTTGATGCGACTGTCGTTGATCATGTAGACACCGTCATCGAGCTTCAACTTGGTGACGACATCCTCGGGCAGGCCGAGCAGCGAAAACATGCCGGTGTGCTCGGCGATGAAATCGAAATCCGTCGAGTTCGAGCGTTGCCGGATGGCGTCGGCAAGTTTGACGCGCAGGCGCTTCATCCGTTCCCGCATCTCGGTGAGTTCGGCTTCCCACTCGGCGCGCAGCTCCTTGTCCTCGAGGATGACGCGGACGATCTCCGCACCATGGTCGGGGGTCTGGCTGATGGTGGCGCGGATGACGTTCTGCATCTGCGAGGAGACCACGTCGGCACTGTCGGAATCCCTGGCGATCGCGATGGCGACGCCGGCGCGCTCACGGTAGAGGCCGAAATTCTTCGACGCCGAGAAGGCGACCATCGCCTCGGGCACCGACGAGACGACCTTGCGCACCCCGTAGGCATCGGCCTCGAGGCCGTCACCGAAGCCGAGATAGGCGAGATCGACCAGCGGGAAGGCGCCGGTGCGCTTCAGGCTCTCGACCACCTGGTCCCACTGCGCATTGGTGAGGCTGGCGCCGGTCGGGTTGTGGCAGCAGCCGTGCAGCAGGACGATATCGTCGGAGGTGAGGGTATCGAGCGCGGCCAGCATGGCCGGGAAATCGACGATGCGGGTCTTGTGATCGAAATACGGGTAGTAGACCGGGGTCAGGCCGGCGAGTTCGGCCATCGGCCAGTGGTTCGGCCAGCTCGGATCGGAAATGAAGATCCGGCCCTTGGGACGGGCGCGACCGAGCACGTTCATCAGGATCGACAGCGCGCCGGTGCCGCCGGCGCCGTTGACGCAGCGGATGCGCTTGTTATCGACCACGCCACCGAGCGCCAGGTCGACGATGGCGGCGGAGAATTCCTTGTTGCCGACCACGCCCTTGTAGGTCTTGGTCTTGGCGCTATCGAGGATGCGCTGCTCGGCCTTCTTCACCGAACTCATGACGGGCGTGACGCCCTTGGGATCTTTGTAGACGCCGACGCCGAGGTCGATCTTTCCGTCACGGGGATCGGCGGCATACTCGGCCATCAGCACGAAAATCTTGTCGAGCGTGGCCTTCTTCAGGGTCTCAAACATCAGGTCTGTCCGGGGAAAACGAGAGCGGGGGTGTTATAGGCGGTGGCGGAGGAATTGCAACGGGGCGGATAGTCGGGGGGTTGGCATGTGGCCCCACCCCACCAACGCTGCAGTGAGCGTCTCCCTCCCCCTTGTGGGGAGGGATCAAGGGTGGGGGTGAGCCACAGGCACCAGCCCTACCGTTTCAACCCGGCGATCAGCTGCGGCACCACTTCGAACAGATCGCCCACCAGCGCGATGTCGGCGATTTTCATCAGCGGCGCCTCCGGGTCCTTGTTGATGGCGATGATCTTCTTGGCGCCCTGAATGCCGGCGAGATGCTGCAGCGCGCCGGAAATGCCGATGGCAATGTAGAGATCGGGCGCGATGATCTTGCCGGTCTGGCCGACCTGCCAGTCGTTGGGCGCGTACCCGGCATCGACCGCGGCGCGGGTGGCGCCGACGGCGGCGCCGAGCACCTTGGCGAGCTCCGAGACCAGCGCGAAGTTTTCCGCCGACCCGAAGGAGACACCGCCGGCGACGACGATCTGGGCCGTCGAGAGCTCCGGCAGATCGCTCTCGGTGCGATGTGCGGCGAGGAAGCGCGCGACTGCCGCGACGTCGGCATCGACCGGATGGATCGGGGCATCATTGCCCGTAGCCGCCGGGCGGAAGGCCGAGGCGCGGATGGTGAGAAGCTGCCTGCTCTGGCTCGACGACACCGTCTCGATGGCGTTGCCGGCATAGATCGGCCGGTCGAAGCGGGTCGGGCCGTGGATAGCGACGACGTCGGTGACCGGCATGAGATCGAGTTTGGCGGCGAGGCGCGGGATCGCATCGCGACCGGTCGCAGCGGCGGCCGCAACGATGTGGGTGTAGGGCTCGGCGAGCCGGGCGAGCAGCGCCGCGACGGCCTCGGGAGACAAACTGGCGAGGGCGGCGCTGTCCGCCACAAGCACCTTCTCGACGCCGGCAAGCTTCGCCGCTGCGGCAGCCACAGCGGACACACCCTCGCCGGCAACGAGCAGGTCGACCGGACCCAGCGTTTCGGCAGCAGCGACGATACGGGCAGTGGCGGCGGAGAGCGCGCCGAGATCGTGTTCGGCAAGAACCAGGACAGCCATCACAGGGCCTCCAGCTCGGAGAGTTCAGACTGAATTGCCGCGGTCAGTTCGGCAGCATCGGCGACCCGGTGCCCGGCGACGCGTTCGGCCGGCGGGCTCACTTTCTCGAGCTTGAGCCGCGGTGCGAGGTCGACGCCGAACGCGGCGGCAGGGCGCACGGCGAGTGGCTTCGAACGCGCCTTCATCACCATGGGCAGCGCAGCGTTGCGCGGCGTATTGAGGCGGAGGTCGGCCGTGACGATGGCGGGCAGCGAAACGCCGATGGTGGCGCGGCCGTAGTCAACCTCGCGGGTGACCTCGAGCCCGTCGCCCACCACCCTGATCTCGGAGGCGAAGGTTGCCTGGGGCCAATCGAGCAGCCCGGCCAGCATCTGGCCAACCTGGTTGGAATCGTCATCGACGGCTTGCTTGCCAAGCAGCACCAGGTCGGGCTTTTCCTCGGCGACGACGGCCCTGAGGAGCTTTGCTACCGCCAGGGTTTCGACCCGGCCGTCAGCTTCGATCAGGATTCCGCGATGCGCGCCCATGGCGAGGGCGGTGAGGATGACGTCGTTGCTCTGCTTTGGCCCGATCGAGACGACGACGATCTCGCTGGCGTGCCCCGCCTCGCCCAACTGCACGGCAGCTTCAACGGCGTGCTTGTCGAACGGGTTCATCGACATGCGGACGTTCTCGGTCTCGACGCCCGAGCCATCGGGACGGACACGGACGCGCACCGCGTGATCGACGACGCGCTTTACGGCAACGAGGATTTTCATCGGTTCCTCCAGTGTTGCCGGGTGTTTGGCAAATATGACGGAGAGGGGCAAGTTCAGGCGGGGAAATTCTGACTAGCGAGAGGGAAGTTGAGAGAATGAAGTGCCCCCACCCACCGGCGTCATTCCCGCGCAGGCGGGAACCCAGCGGGATCTCTCAAAGAGCTGTGGACCCAGAGACATCGCACTGGGTCCCCGCCTTCGCGGGGATGACGCTGGTGGGTGGGCCCCCATCTTGAGTGCCACGCCACCGCAAGATCGTACCTTCGGCGGGTTGACGCCCTACCCTCGTCCCCGCACAGTGCGTGCTTACTAGCATTCAGGTTTTCCATGCCCGTTATCAATCGTATCGCGGAATTCGCCGACGAGGTCGCCGAATGGCGCCGCGACTTCCACGTTCATCCCGAACTTCAGTACGACCTGCCCCGCACATCGGGGAAAGTTGCCGACCTGCTCCGGTCCTTCGGCGTCGACGAGGTGGTGACCGGCATCGCCCAAAGCGGCGTGGTCGGAGTGATCAGGGGGCGCGGCCCGGGCAAGACCATCGGCATTCGCGCCGATATGGACGCGCTGCCGATCCTCGAGCGGACCGGGCTCGACTATGCCAGCCAGACGCCCGGACGGATGCACGCCTGCGGACATGACGGACACACCGCGATCCTGCTCGGCACGGCGAAATACCTGGCCGAGACGCGCAATTTCGACGGCAATGCCGTGATGATCTTCCAGCCGGCCGAAGAAGGCGGCGCCGGCGGACGCGCCATGGTGGAAGCCGGGATCATGGACCGCTTCGGCGTCGACGAGGTCTATGGCCTGCACAACATGCCGGGGCAGGACGCGGGCAGCATCGCCATGCGGGTCGGCGGCCTGATGGCGGCGAGCGACGAATTCAACATCGTGGTCGAAGGCCAGGGCGGGCACGCCGCCTGGCCGCAAAACACGGTGGACCCGGTGATGATCACCGCCCAGCTGATCACCGCGCTGCACACCATCGTCTCCCGCGATATCGACCCGATCCGCTCGGCAGTGCTGTCGGTGACGATGATGCAGGGTGGCGAGGCGTTCAACATCATCCCGCAGAAGGTGAAGCTAACCGGCACGGTGCGCTCGCTGAACGACGAAGTGCGCGACCTGATGGAAGAGCGGCTGAAGGCCGTGACCAAGGGCATCGTCGAGACCTTTGGCGGCAAGGCCGAGGTCACCTATCGCCGCGGCTATCCGGTGGTCGAAAACACGCCGGACGAGACCGCCTATGCGGCGGCGATCGCCGCCACGGTCGTGGGCGAGGATCGGGTGGATGCCAATGTCGACCCCAAGATGGGCGGCGAGGATTTCTCCTACATGCTGCAGGCCCGGCCAGGCGCCTATGTGTTCCTGGGAAACGGGCCGAGCTCGGAACTGCACTCGGACACCTACAACTTCAACGACGAGATTATCCCGGTGGGGGTGAGCTTCTTCGTCAAGCTGGTCGAGGGCGCCTCGCAAAGATAGCAGTGAGTGGGGCACTCGATATTCGCCCAACGGCCTGCTTCCCGCCGCCCGCAGACTCGTCGATAGTTAGCGTCCTAGCCATCGCGAATTACCCTGCCAGATGACCGCCTCCCCTTCCGCCGGCATTGTCGTTCGCCGGACCCTTGTCACATTGCTGATCTCGGCGGCCGGCGGCGGTGCTGCGGCGCTGGTCAACCTGCCCGCGGCGTGGCTGATGGGCGGCGCACTGGCGGTGGCGATCGCGGCACTGATGGGCGTCAAGGTGATGCTGCCGACCTGGCTGCGCGACGCCACCTTCGTCCTCACCGGGCTGTCGATGGGCGCGGCAGTGGCGCGCGACTCGCTGGCGCTGATGGTGCAATGGCCGGTGACGCTGGCGGCGCTGGCGGTCGAACTGATCCTCATCATCACGCTCACCGGGTTTCTGCTGCGCAAGCTGTTCGGGCTCGACCGTGGCACCGCCTATCTCAGCTCGTTCCCCGGGCACCTGAGCTTCGTGATGTCGATCGCGGCGGCGGGCGTCGGGGATTCACGGCAGATCATCATCATCCAGGTGATCCGCATCCTGATTCTCACCATCTGCGTACCGATCGGGGCGCTGTTCCTGCCGATCGGCCATTACGAAGGCGCGCCCGTGCAGGCGCCGATGGGGTTCGAAACGCTGCTGCCGGTGGGGCTCGCCTGCGCCGTCGCCGGCTTCGTCCTGACCAAGCTGCGCGCGCCCGCCGGCTATGTGCTCGGCGCCATGGCGGTGGCGATCTGCGCCAAGTTCGCCGGGCTGTTCGAGGGTGCAATGCCGCAGCCGCTGCTGATCGCGACGTTCATCCTGATCGGCGCGTTGATCGGCTCGCGCTTCAACGGCATTACCCGGGCCGAGTTCAGGCAGGCGGCGATCGGCGGCCTCGCCGGCACGGCGCTGACGGTGGCCATTGCCACGGTGGTGACGCTGGCGGTGGCGCCGTTTGTCGACATGCCGTTCGGCCAGATCTGGCTCGGGCTGTCGCCGGGGGCGCTCGAAGGCATGGGCGCGCTCGGTATCGCGCTGGGCTTCGATACGGCGTTCATCGCCGCGCATCACGTCAGCCGGCTGCTGATGCTGACCTTCGCCATCCCGGTGGTCGCGATGCTCATTCGCGACAAGGAGTTGCCGTAAGTCTCCGGATCGGACAGGAAACCCTGCGACTTTTACCGAAAGCGCCCCGGCCGACTTGCGGGAAGCCGCAAGCCCGCCCAAATTCTCCGGCAAACGCCTCCCGATCCACGGAGATTCACATGCTGCGTCCGCTTGCCCTTGCCGCCGTCGCCACCACCCTGTTCATCGCCGGCCCCGCAATGGCGCGCGAGAACTGCGACATGAACGGCACCCGCCCTGGGCTGACGGTGGAGTTCGGCATTTCGATCGGCGGAAAGAAGGGCGGCGACGGCGACAGCTTCAACCAGGACATCGTCAAGATGGAACTGCGCAAGCGCGGCGTGAACGCCCGTTCGGTCAGCAAGGCCTCGGACGGCTGCATCGAAGCCTTCGTGCAGTACCCGGATGGCTCCTGGCACAGCGACTATTACGACCCGGACACCTGGGAACAGGTGGACTGAGACTTCCAGCAAGGTTCCCGGCAAGCAAAAGCCCCGCCTGCAGAGCAAACGGGGCTTGGAATGTTGTAAGAACCGGTATCTCAGAAGTGGAAGTTCACGCCGGCCCTGACGGTGTTCAGGTTGAATGACACGTCGTCGGGGACGATGGTGTCGTAGGTAACCACGCCGAAATCGTAGTAGGCATACTCGAGCTTCACAGAGACGTTGTCGGTCACCGCTGCCTCAACGCCGACGCCCGCCGTCCAGCCCAGATGGGTGCCAGAACCAGTCAGCCCGTTCTGGTTATCGGTATAGTCCACGCCTGCGCCGGCGACACCGGCCGTGGCGTAGAACAGAACCTTGTCGTAGGCTATACCGGCGCGGCCCCGCAGGCTCGCTACCCAGTTGACATCGACCTCGCCGAACCACGGGCCGGAATCGACCGCGGAGTCATTGTTGATGTTCGACCACGAGACATCGCCTTCGACGCCGAGCACGAAGCTGTCGAACTGCGCATTGGCGCCGGCCTGTACACCGAGCAGCCAACCGGCGGCCGTGGAGGCTCCCTCGGCCGTGTCCAGCGGATCCACGGTCACATCGCCCCAACCGTAACCCGCGCTTACGCCGGCGTAGAAGCCCGACCAGTCGAATGCCGACACCGGGATCACGGCCTCGGGCTGTTCGATGATCAAGTCTGCCGCCATGGCGGAGGTCGACATCACGGCGACGACGGCTCCGATCGCGATCTTGGTAAGCATTTCAGCACCTTCAACAGTTGAAGGCACGACGATAGCAGAAAATCGTAAGAAATATGTAGCCCACAGGCAACAATCGCCACAATTGCAAGAGTTGAGTGCCGACGCTATGCCTTGCGTCGTCTGCTGCTGAACGCCACGCCCAGCTCGGATGTCGAGAAGAAGGCAAAGCCGCTGGCCTCCAGCCGGAGCTTGCTCTTGCGGCGCTCGGCGCCGTGCGACAGCTCCAGCGGTTCGAGAGCTTCCCCACCCGACAGCGTCACGGTGATCGGATCGGCCGACAGGTTGAACAGGCAGGTGATGGCGCCGTCCTTGCCGATGCGCCGGAAGGCGAGCAGCGGTTCGGCGACCTTCAGGAACTCGATATCGCCTGAGGCAAAAACCGGATGCGCACGGCGGAAGGTCAGCGCTCTGCGGTAGAAGTTCAGCGTCGAGTCGGGGTCGACGTTCTGCGTCGCGACATTGAGGGCTGAGTGGTTCGGCTTCACCGGCAACCATGGTTTACCGGAGGAGAAACCGTTCGGGGCCTCCCCTTCCTCCCATGGCATCGGGGTGCGGGCGCCATCGCGCCCCTTGTACTCAGGCCAGAAGCGGATACCGGGCGGGTCCGTCAGTTCCTCGAACAGGATGTCGGCCTCGGGCAGGCCCAGTTCCTCGCCCTGGTAAAGGCAGACCGAGCCCTTGAAGCTCAGCAGCATCGCGGCAGCCTGCCGGGCCAGGTCGGCGGGGTTCTGCGCGTACGGGGCCCAGCGGGTCAGATGGCGGTTGACGTCGTGGTTGGAAAAGCTCCAGCACGGCCAGCCGTTCGGCGCCCCGGCGAAGAATTTTGCCATCTTGGTGCGGAAGTGTTCGGCGGTGAATTCCGGGCCGAGCATGTCGAAAGTGTAGGCCATGTGCAGCTTGTCGCCGCCGGAGGTATATTCCTCCATCAGTTGCAGGCCGCGATGACTGTCGCCGACTTCGCCGACCGTGGTGGTGCCGGGATACTGGTCGAGCAGCTGGCGCACCCGCTTCAGGAACCTGACATTCTCAGGCTGGCTCTTGCCGAACTTGTGGTCCTGCATGTCGTAGGGGTTGACGGCATATGGCAAGTGCCTGGGGCGGCGAGCCGGCGGATTGCTGCGCAGTTGCCGGTCGTGGAAATAGTAATTCACGGTGTCCAGCCGGAAGCCGTCGACGCCGCGTTCGAGCCAGAAGCGCATGACATCGAGCACCGCGTCCTGGACGTCCGGATTGTGGAAGTTGAGATCGGGCTGCTCGATCAGGAAATTGTGGAAGTAGTACTGCCCGCGGCTGGGGTTCCACTCCCAGGCGCGGCCGCCAAATACGCTGGGCCAGTTGTTGGGCGGCGAGCCGTCGCGTTTGGGATCGGCCCAGACATACCAGTCGGCCTTGGCATTGGTGCGGTTGAGCCGGCTTTCGCGGAACCATGGATGCATGTCCGAGGAGTGGGAAAGCACCTGGTCGATGATCACCTTGAGGCCCAGCGCGTGGGCGCGCTCGATCAACTGGTCGAAATCCTCGAGGCTGCCGAACAGGCGGTCGACTTCCTTGTAGTCGGAGACGTCGTAGCCCATGTCCTTCTGCGGCGACTGGTTGATGGGCGAGAGCCAGATGCAATCGACGCCGAGGCTGGCGATATGGTCGAGCCGGCGCATGATGCCCGGCAGATCGCCGATGCCGTCGCCATTACTGTCCTGAAACGAGCGCGGGTAGACCTGATAGATCACCGCGCCGCGCCACCAATCCGTCATCGAAGTCTCCGTCGTTCGCGCCCGAGTGTCGCGACGGGCGGCCGGAAAGGCAATCGCTTTGACGGCATGGGAGTTCCGCGCCGATTGCGGCGCAGTTAGCTTCGGCGCTAGAACTTATCCGGTGGCGCGAGGGCGCCGCGGGGGGACTCGAAATGCAACAGATTCCAATCAACTGGCTGGCCGTCATCGTGGCGGCAATCATCCGCCTGGCCGTGGGCACCGTGTGGTATTCGCCCGCCCTGTTCGTGAAACCCTGGCAGGCGCTGACCGGCGTGACGCCGGAGAGCATGAAGGCGGGGCTCGGGCGCGCCGTCGCCGTCGACGCGGTGCTGTCGCTGATCATGGCGTTCATCCTGCTGCACGCCGTGACCTATGCAGGCGCAACCGACATCTTCAGCGGCGCCGCGGTTGGTGCGCTCAACTGGCTGGGCTTCGTCGCCACCACCTTTCTGGGTCTCTGGCTCTACGAAAACCGGCCGCTGAAGCTGATCTCGATCAATCTGGGCGCGCTGCTGGTGTCGCTGGTGCTGATGGGTGCCCTGCTGGCGGTCTGGCGCTAGCCCGGCCACTCCGCCAACGCGACCTGCCCCTGTCATTTCCCGACGGGAAGAGACCGGGGACGGCTTGCCAGAAGGCGCGTCGCGGCTCAGCTCAGCAGCGATTTCAGCGCTTCGAGGGTCATCGCCCAATTGCCTTGCGCGGCGGTGGCGGCCTCCTCGGAAGGATTGCCGGCCTGCGATACGGTGAGCCGCGTGCCCGTGCCGCTCGCGGCCAGCGCGTAGGTGATGAGCTGCCGGTTCTCCGGGGCATCGGGCAGGCCGCTCAGGGCGCTGTAATAACTGACCTGCAGCAGGCGGGGCGGATCGATTTCCACGATGTCGCCCTTGTCCTCGAACGGCACGCCCTCCCACTCGCCGCGATAGGTGACGGAGCCGTGCTTCACCCAGTCGCCGCTGAGTTCTGCGCCGAACATATACTGTCTCACCATCGCCGGATCGGTGAGCGCCGACCACACCTGCGCCGGCGATGCGGGGAGGTCGAGGCTGGTGGTGGCCGTGAAAGTTGCGGACATGGTAGGTCTCCTCTGCTTGATGGTCGGGCGAACCTAGGGACGAGGCCGGGAGGCGCGCTTGCAAAAACCCGCAAAGCGGTTCGAGGAAAAGCGCGACGACTTTGCCGGCATCCTCGACCCGGCCGGATCGGCGCGCAGCTATGGGCTCAACCGCTACCGGCCCTCGCCGGCGCTGGCGCCGTTCGTCGAACATTATTGGGTGGTCAGTTGGGAACTGCCCGAAGGCGCCTCGTACCTGGCCGAGGTGTTGCCGCACCCCAACCTGAACCTTGCCTTCACCCGCGAGCGCGGCTGGATCACCGGCGTGACCACGGGGCGTTACGACTACGAGGTGAAGGGAGCCGGCGCGGTGTTCGGCGTGATGTTCCGACCGGGCGGCTTCCGGCCGTTCTTCGGCCGGGCGGTTGCCGAGTTGACGGACGCCACGCTCGACGCAGCGACGATCTTCCCCCGGGCGACCGAGACGGCGCGGGCCACACTGATGGGCGAGCCCGATCGCCAGCAGATGATCGCCCTGGCGGAGGCGATCCTGACGGATGGCGGATTACCGGCGACCGACCCGAATACCGAACTGGCAGCCGGCATCGTCGAGCTGGCGCGCACGGACCGGGAGATCGTCAGCGTCGCGGCTTTGGCGCGGCGCGCCGGGGTCAACGAGCGGACGCTGCAGCATCTGTTCCAGCACTATGTGGGGAGCTCGCCCAAATGGGTGATCCGTCTCTATCGCCTGGTGGAGGCGGCAGCGCGGGCGACTGCCGAAGACGCGCCAAACTGGACGGAGGTGGCGCACGAACTCGGCTATGCCGACCAGGCGCATTTCAGCAATGATTTTCGCCGCATCGTCGGACGGGCGCCGACCGAGTACCAGCGCGACGTTCGGCAGAGCGCTACGCGGGCGCCCTGATTGCGAGACGGCTGGCCTCGGCGGTAGCATCTGCCGGCAGGCGCGAGGGGCGCCCGGGGAGTTGGAAGATGCTGCCGATCAACTGGCTGGCCGTGCTTGTCGCGGCGATCATTCGCATGGCCGTGGGTTTTGCCTGGTACTCGCCGCCGCTGTTCCTGAAGCCCTGGCAGGCGAGCACCGGGATCACGCCGGAGACGATGCGCGCGGGCCTGGGCAAGGCGATGGTGGTCGACATCATCGCTTCGCTGATCATGGCCTTCGCGCTGGGCAACATCATTGTCGGCGCCAACATCACCGACTGGCTCAACGGTGCGCTGGCCGGCTTCTGGGTGTGGCTCGGCTTCATGGCGACGCTGATGGTGTCGCTGTGGGGATACGAGAACCGCTCGCTCAAGCTGATCGCCATCAACCTCGGCAACAACCTGATCGCACTGATACTGATGGGGGCGCTGCTGGCCGTCTGGCGCTAGACGCCGAACGAGGGGGGAGCACGCCGGAGCCCGGCGCCCCTGCCCTTCAGCTTTCGTAGGCCGCAGACGGGAACTGCGTGGCGTATTTGCCGCCGGAGCAATCGATCGAGGCGCCGGTGATGTAGTGGGCCTGGTCGGAGGCGAGGAAGCAGATGAGGTTTGCGACGTCCTCCGGATTGCCCCAGCGCCGCAGCGTCAGGGTGTCGAGCAGGCGCTCCTGGCGCGCATCGGGCAGCTTGGCGAAACCGTTCATCTCGGTGGGGATCATGCCCGGCGAATAGGAGTTCACCGTCACGTTGAACGGGCCGAGTTCGCCGGCGAGCACCCGGCTGAACTGCACCACCGCCGATTTCGACGCGGCATAGGCCGCACCACCAACCGACGGGATGATGGCGGCAAAGGACGCGGCGTTGAGGATTCGACCGACGGCCTGGCGCTGCATGATCGGCGCCACCGCCTGGCACATCAGGAAAGTGCCCTTGGTGTTGGTATCGAAATTGGCGTCCCACACCGCCTCGGCGAGCTTGTCGACCCGCGCGCCGCTCGCCACCCCGGCATTGTTGACGAGGATATCGATCCGACCGAACGCCTCATCAACGGCGCCCACCGCGGCATTGACCTGCGCCGCCTCGCGCACATCACAGAGGATACGCAGACCAGGCCAGCCGGCCTCGGTCCACTCCACGGCCGCATCATCGAGCAGATCCTGACGGAAATCGACGATCGCGACGGTGACGCCTTCGGCAGCGAGCGTGCGCGCAATGGCCCGGCCAATACCGCGACCGGCCCCGGTAACGACGGCGACTTTGCCTTTGAGATCGATCAGCATGATCAGACCACCGCGCTGAGCAGGGGTTCGCCGGCGAAATGCGCGACGATATTGGCAACGACCAGATCGCCCATCTTGTTGCGGGTCTGGTGGGTGGCGCTGCCCTGGTGGGGCGACAGCACGACATTGTCGAGGGCGAAGAAGCCCTCGGGCACCTGCGGCTCCTTCTCGAACACGTCCAGCGCCGCGCCGCCCAGCTTCTTGCTCTCAAGCAGTTCGAGCATGGCGGCCTCGTCGATCAGCGTGCCGCGGGCGACGTTGACGATGAAGCCCTCGGGGCCGAGCGCCTCGAGCACTTCGCGCGAGACGATCTTCTCGGTGCCCTTGCCGCCTGGCGCGATGATCACCAGCCAGTCGCAGTCGCGCGCCATGTCGATCAGCTTGTCGTAGAAGACATAGGGTTCGTCATGCTGGCGCGATCGGCCGTGATAGACGACGCGCATCTTCATGGCCTGGCAGCGGGTGGCGATCTCCTTGCCGATGCGGCCCAGCCCGAGGATGCCGACGGTCTTGCCGTTGAGTTCGGTGAGCAGCGGGAAGCCTGAATTCGGCCACTTGCCCTGACGGACGAACTGGTCGCCCTGCGGAATCCGGCGGGCGAGGCCGATCATCAGCCCGAGGGTCAGCTCGGCCACCGCGTCGTTGAGGACATTCGGGGTGTTGGTGACGCGGATATTGCGCTCTTTGGCTGCCTTGGTATCGATCGAGTCGTAGCCGACGCCGAAATTGGCGATGATCTCCAGCTTGGGCAGCTTGTCCATCAAGGCGCCGTCGACATTGCCGCCGGCGATGGCGCGGACCTTGCCGGCCACCGATCTGATCAGCGCGTCCTTGTCGGCCGCCTCGTGCAGCTTGTGCACGGTGTAGCGCGCCGCCAGCGCCTGTTCGCAACGATCGAGCAGCTTGTGAGTCTGGAGAATCTCTTCCGGCATTGGTCCCATCCCTATTCGGGGGACGGTTGTATGGCAGTTTTGCGCGAGGGTGAAGGCGACGTTGGTGGCACAACCGGCGGGCCGGACGGCCTGCCGGTAGCGGTCAGGTCGCGCTCAGCGTGCGCCGCACCGCATCGCGCCAGCCCTTGAGTTTTCGGGTCCGCGTTGCCTCGTCCATGTGCGGCTGGAACTGCCGGTCCAGCGCCCAGCGCTCGGCGAAGCCCTGCTGGTCGGGCCATACGCCGGCCTTCCAGCCGGCGAGCCAGGCGGCCCCCAACGCAGTGGTTTCGAGAATGGTGGGACGATCCACCGGGGTGTTCAGGATATCGGCGAGGAACTGCATGGTGAAATCGGAGGCGACCATGCCGCCGTCGACGCGCAGCACGGTATCGTGGGCGCCCTTCCAGTCCTTGCGCATCGCATCGATCAGGTCGCGGGTCTGGTAGCTGACGGATTCGAGCGCAGCCTGCGCCAGTTCGGCCGGGCCGGTATTGCGGGTCAATCCGGTGAGCGAGCCGCGGGCCGCAGAATCCCACCAGGGCGCGCCGAGCCCGACGAAGGCCGGCACCAGGTAGACGTTCTGCGTCGGGTCGGCCTTGGCGGCGAGCGCCCCGGCATCGGACGAGTTCTCGAAGATCTTCAGCATGTCGCGCATCCACTGCACCGAAGCGCCGGCGATGAAGATCGCGCCTTCGAGCGCATAGGTGGTCTCGCCATTGAGGCGGTAGGCGATGGTGGTGAGCAGCCGGTTCCGCGAGCGGACCATGTCGGTGCCGGTGTTGAGCAGCGCGAAGCAGCCGGTGCCGTAGGTCGATTTCAGCATGCCCGGGGTGAAGCAGGCCTGCCCGATGGTCGCCGCCTGCTGGTCTCCGGCGGCGCCGTAGATCGGCAGCGAGACGCCGAACACCTCAGGATCGGTCATGCCGAAATCGTCGGCGTTGTCCTTGACCTCGGGCAGGATGGCGCGCGGGATGCGGAACAGCGCCAACAGCTCGTCGTCCCAGTCGCCGGTCTTGATGTTGAGCAGCAGGGTGCGGCAGGCATTGGAAATGTCGGTGGCGTGGCTCCTGCCGCCGGTCAGCCGCCAGATCAGGTAGCAATCGACGGTGCCGAAGGCGAGCTCGCCCTTTTCGGCGCGTTTGCGGGCCCCCGGCACATTGTCGAGGATCCAGGCGAGCTTGGTGGCGCTGAAATAGGGATCGAGTAGTAGTCCGGTCTTCTTGCTGACCAGCTTCTCGTGCCCCGCCTGCTTCAGCTTCTCGCACAGCTTCAGGGTGCGCCGATCCTGCCAGACGATGGCGTTGTGGATCGCCTTGCCGGTCTTTCTGTCCCAGACGATGGTGGTCTCGCGCTGGTTGGTGATGCCGATGGCGGCGATCTCGGAAGCCTTGATGCCGGCCCGCTTGATCGCGGTCTTGGCGCTCCACAGCGCCGTCGCCCAGATCTCCTCGGGCACGTGTTCGACCCAGCCATCCCGCGGAAAATGCTGCGTGAACTCCATCTTGCCCAGCCCGACGATCTTCTGCCGGTCGTCGAACACGATCGCCCGGCTCGACGTGGTGCCCTGGTCGATCGCGAGGATGTTGCCGCTCATTGTCTCTTCCCCATTCCAGCGAGGCGCTCGGCCATGTACCTGGCCAGTTCCGCCGTCTCGTGTGCGTTGAATCGCAGGCCCTGCTTGGAGCGACGCCATAGCACGTCGTCAGCGGTCACCGCCCATTCCCGATCCATCAGATAATCGACCTCGCGGGCGTAGAGCGTGGTGCCGAAATGCGCGCCGAGCTCGGCAGTGTTTTGCGCCTCGCCCAGCACATCGGCCGCCAGCGTGCCATAGGCGCGCACCAGCCGCCGGATGAAGGCCGGATCGAGGCTGGATTTGCGCGCCGCGAGCTTCCGCACCTCGGCGTCGAAAGCGGTGGGCGGAAAGTCGCCGCCCGGCAGGTGGGCATCGCGGGTCCAGCGTGGCCCCTTCTTGCCCAGCAATCCGTCGATCCGGTCGACCACCTGCTCGCTGAGCCGGCGGTGCGTCGTCAGCTTGCCGCCGAAGATATTGATCAACGGGGCCTCGCCGCCCTCCCCTTCGGTCTTCAGCACGTAATCGCGCGTCGCCTCCTGCGCGGCGCTGGCGCCATCGTCGAACAGCGGCCGGACGCCGGAATAGGTCCAGACGATCTCGGCCCGCGTCACCGGCTTGATGAAGTACTCGCTGGCTGCGGCGCAGAGATAATCGATCTCCTCGTCGCTGATGCGGACACCAGCGGGATCGCCGTCGAAATCCATGTCAGTTGTGCCGATCAGCGTGTAGTCGCCCTCATAGGGGATGGCGAAGAAGATGCGGCCGTCGGCGTTCTGGAAGAAATAGCAGCGGTCGTGGTCGAACAGCTTGTTGACCACGATGTGGCTGCCCTTCACCAGCCGCACGTGATGAGCCTCGGTGCGGCCGACAGTGTCGCGGATCACGTGATCGACCCACGGACCGGCGGCGTTGACCAGCAGGCGGGCCGACACCGTCTCGGTCCCCTCCGGCCCCTGCAGCTGAACCTGCCACAGCGCGCCGGCGCGATGGGCGGTGACCACCTTGGTGCGGGTCACCACCCGGGCGCCGCGGTCGGCGGCATCGCGCGCGTTGAGCGCCACCAGCCGCGCGTCGTCCACCCAGCCATCGGAATACTCGAAGGCCACCTTGTGCCCTGGTTTCAGCGGCCGCCCCGCCGGATCGCTGGTCAGGTCCAGTGTCCTGGTGCCGGGCAGGAGCTTGCGGCCGCCCAGGTGGTCGTAAAGGAACAGCCCGAGCCGCAGCAGCCAGGCCGGCCTGAGGTTCTTCTCGTAGGGCAGCACGAAGCGCAACGGCCAGATGATGTGCGGCGCCGAGGCCCACAGCACTTCGCGCTCGACCAGCGACTCGTGCACCAGCCGGAATTCGTAATGTTCGAGATAGCGCAGGCCGCCATGCACCAGCTTGGTCGCCGCCGACGAGGTGCCGGAAGCAAGATCGTGCATCTCGGCCAGCATCACGGTGTGGCCGCGCCCGACCGCGTCGCGGGCGATGCCGGTGCCGTTCACGCCCCCGCCGATGACGAAGACGTCGACCGGCGCCTGCTGCTGAGTGTCGTTCATTGGACGGGTTGCCCTTCGGTTGCGATATCGAGCGTCACGCCGGCGGCCCTGCAGATGGCGGCGATGGCAGGCGGCGGCGGCTCGTCGGTGACAAAGATGTCGATCTGTTCGAGGTGGCCGATCCGTACCGGCGCGGTGCGGCCGAACTTCATGGCATCGGCCACGAGGATGGTCTTGCGCGCCGTTTCGATGATCGCCTGCGCCACCTTCACCTCGCGAAAGTCGAAGTCCAGCAGCGTGCCATCGGCATCGATCGCCGAAGCGCCGATCACTGCATAGTCAACCCGGAACTGCCGGATGAAATCCACCGCCGCCTCACCCACCACGCCGCCATCGGCATGCCGCACCACGCCGCCTGCGATCACCACCTCGGCGCTCGGCACCTCGCGCAGGATGTTGGCGGCGTTGATGTTATTGGTCACCACCATCAAGCCCGTGTGACGGCGCAGCGCCATCGCCACCTGCTCGGTGGTGGTGCCGATGTTGAGGATCAGCGAAGACTCGTCGGGGATCATCGCCGCCGCGGCGAGACCGATCCGGCGCTTGCCGTCGGCAGCCAGCAGGCGGCGCGCTTCATAGGCGTAGTTGCTGACCCCGGAGGGATAGGCGGCACCGCCATGCAGGCGGTTCAGCAGCTTCCTGTCGCAAAGCTCGTTGAGGTCCTTGCGGATCGTCTGCGGCGTCACCGCGAACTGCTGCGCCAGCGCGTCGACATCCACCCGCCCGTGCTGCCGGGCGAGTGCCATGATGTCGTCCTGGCGCTGAGTGAGCGCGTCCAATCCGTCCCCCTGATATGCTTTCACCTATACGCGAAAAAGGTTCGTTTCGGTAGCGAAATGTTCGGATGAGTTTCGTTATGCAGCCTAAGTTGATGACGCCTCGCTCAGTCCGTCATTGACCCCCGCCATCATCCCGTGCATCAGGAACAACCCCTCCCGCCGGGCCGACCATGCTCGCTATTCTCAACGTCATCCTGCCGGTTTTTGCCCTGCTGGCGCTGGGCTATGGCGCCGTGCGGCTCAGGTTGTTCCCCTCCGAGGGGGTGCGCGGGCTGGTGGTGTTCGTGAACAATTTCGCGACCCCGTGCCTGTTGTTCTACGCCATGCTGAACACCGACTTCGCGACGACGTTCAACTGGGGCGTCATCGTGCCGTTCTATGTCGGGGCGATCGCGGTTTTCGTCATCGGCATCATCCTGTCGGCCAAGCTGTTCCGCAACAAGCCGGGCGAGGCCGTCGCCTCGGGCTTTTCGGCAATGTTCACCAACACCGTGCTGGTCGGCATCCCGGTGGTGCAGCGCGCTTACGGGCAGGAGGCGCTGGCGACCGCCTTCTCGATCATCGCCTTCCACGCGCCGGTGCTGATCACCGCCGGCATGGTCACCATGGAACTGCTCCGCCGCGATGGCGCGCCGCTGCTGAAGACCCTCGGGGTAGCGTTGATGCGGGTCGTCGCCAACCCGCTGCTATGGGGCATCGCGCTGGGCGCCGCGGCCAACCTGATGCAGATCAAGCTGATCGAGCCGGCCGAGGCCTTCATCACCATGATGGCCGCCGCCGTCACGCCCGCCGCGCTGTTCGGCCTTGGCGGCGCGCTGAACGACTACAAGCTGAGCGAGAGCTGGGGCCAGTCGCTGGCCATGGCGCTGCTGAAGCTGATCGTCCAGCCGGCCATCGCCTGGGTGATCATGGTGCCGATCCTCCATATCGACCATGACCTCGCCCGCTACGGCGTGCTGCTCGCCGCCATGCCCGCCGGCATCAATGTCTATGTCTTTGCCACCTACTACAACCGCAGCGTCCACATCGCCGCCAACACCATCCTGATCTCGACGGTGCTGAGCGTGCTGACGGTAAGCGGGTGGTTGTACCTGTTGGGGCTCTGACAGCTACTCGTCGGAGTGTGCCGCCGCTTCTGCCACAGCCTCCCGGCTGACATGCATGAAGGTGATCTCGAATGGCGCAGGGGTCACATCCGCGTCCAGTTCGCCGGCCTCGATCTCTCGCCTGAGCGCAGCCCACCTGATGTCCGAGGTTATCTGCCCCAAACCGTCTTCAAAGCTCAGATGCGGGGTGCGGTAGGTCCCGTCGGCGGCAAATGATGAAAACAGCATGCCGAGATGCGTCTCGAAGAACTCGGCCGGGTCAGCTTCGAGGACGCGATTGAGGTCGGCGACCAGTTGCTTGATGGCGAGGCGGGTCATGTAGACCGTGACCCCACTTGCGTTCACTCGGATAGCAACCTCGTCGGTGGTGACTTCGACCCGCTCGTTACCCAAGGCTCACTGCGCCGCCTCGACGCTCATGGCCAGCACCTGCGGCTCGCCGGCCACCGGGATGGAGCGGACCGGCATGGTGGAGGTGGCGTCGAGCCCGACGGCGACCCGCACATGCCTGTCGGTGGGGCAGAGCAGCAGCATCGCATCGAAGCCGATCCAGCCGAGCCCGTCGTCCCAGGCCTCGGCCCAGGCATGCAGCGCCGGCTGCTCGCTGTCGCTGCCGTGGAGATAGCCGGTGACGTAGCGCGCCGGGATTTCCAGCGCCCGCGCCGCGCCGATAAAGCCGTGGGCGTAGTCGCTGGCCGGCGCATGCACGGCGTTGGCCTGCGATTGGCTCTGGCCCTGCCCGTCCTGCACCTGGCTCTGCTCAGTGCCGCCCACCACCTCGGCCACCCGCGCCATCAGGGCGTGCAGCAGCGCGATGCGGTCCTGCCCGGTCCGTGGCGATGCACGGAACTTCGAGGTAATGGCGCCGGCCGCCTTGGTGGCGGCGGTGGGGCGACGATAGAGCGCCGGCGGGATGTCGCCGGGGACCCGGCCGATCACCCCGTTGCGGTCGATGGTTTCAACGACACCGGAGACGGTGATCAGCAGTTCAGCCTCGGGCTTGATCTGGTTGACCAGCCGCGCCCGGTTGCCGAACGCATCGGTGAAACTGGCCGCTGTCTCGATACCAGGCATCTCGATCGACCATTCGCGCACCGCCTGGGTCGGCCCGCTCACCGGCGTCAGCAGCACGTGCTGCACACCGCGGTTGAGGCCGGGGCCGAGCGTCAGGCTCATCGAATGTCGGATGGCGATCTTCATCAGTAGAAGTTGTAGCTTTCGGCGAGCGCGTCCGTCATCCGGTTATTGCGGTTGATGAACTCGGTCAGGAACTCGTGCAGGCCATGCTCGAAGATCTGGTCGACGCTGGCGTCCATCAGCAGCGCCGTCACCGCATCGGCGGCGTCGTGCCCGGCGGTACGCTCGCCGTAGATCTCCTCGAGCATGTCGATGGTGCGGTTGATCCATTGCACGCAGAAGATCAGCGAGCGCGGCATTTCGGGCCGGAGGATCAGGTAGTCGGCGATGTTCCAGGCCTTGTAGCGGTCATGGTAGACATGCCGGTAGCTGCGATGTGCCGAGGCGGCGCGCAGGATCATCGTCCATTGCTGGATGTCGACGTCGCCGCCCACCATGGTGGCGCGCGGCAGCAGCACGTAATACTTCATGTCGAGAATGCGGGCGGTGTTGTCGGCCCGCTCGACGAAATTGCCGATCTGGCTGAAGGCATAGCCGGCATCGCGAAGGAAGGTCGAGAGCAGCGCGCCGCGATAGCGGTGGCTCACCTGCTTGACCCAGAACAGCAGTTCCTGGAGCTTGGCGCCGGAAATGTCGCGCGGCCGGATGGCGGAGAACTCGAGCCAGGCGGCGTTGATCGATTCCCACATTTCGGTGGTCAGCGCCGTACGCACCGAGCGCGCATTGGTGCGCGCCGCGAGCAGGCAGGATTTCACCGAGGAATAGTTCTCCTCATCGAACAGCATGTAATGGGCGACGCTCTGGACGTCGGCCTGCTTGTGCTTGAGGTTGAAGCCCTCGTCGGCTTCAGCCGCCTGCAGCATCGAGACCAGATGCTCGGACGCGCCGCCTTCGCGCCGCGAGGTGAGGCTCATCCGATAGCCCACCTCGAACATGCGGGCCATGTTCTCGGCCCGCTCGATGTAACGTGAGAGCCAGAACAGGTTCTGGGCGGTTCTACCGAGCATGGTGCACCCCGCGACGAACGCCAGCAGTCAGCGCAAACATCCTCAATCCTCCAGCACCCAGGTATCCTTGGTCCCGCCGCCCTGCGACGAGTTCACCACCAGCGAGCCCTTCTTCAGCGCTACGCGCGTCAGGCCGCCGGGGGTGATGCGGATATCGTCGCCGCACAGCACATACGGCCGCAAATCGACATGCCGTGGGGCGATGCCCTTGTCGACGAAGGTCGGGCAGGTCGAAAGCGCCAGCGTCGGCTGCACGATATAGTTGTCCGGCCGGGCGAGAATCTTCTTTCGGAACTCCTCGCGCATCGCCTTGGTCGAGGCCGGCCCCACCAGCATGCCGTAGCCGCCCGAGCCGTGCACTTCCTTCACCACCAGTTCCTCGAGGTGCTCGAGCACATAGGCCCGCTCGTCGTCATTGGTGCAGTTATAGGTCGGGACGTTTTTCAAAAGCGCCTTCTCGCCGAGGTAGAACTCGATGATTTCCGGCACGTAGACATAGACTGCCTTGTCATCGGCGATGCCGGTGCCCGGCGCGTTGACCAGCGTCACGTTCCCCGCCCGATAGGCATCGAACAGCCCCGGCACGCCCAGCATGGAATCGGGACGGAAGGTCAGGGGATCGAGGAAATCGTCGTCGATGCGGCGGTAGATCACGTCCACCCGCTCGGGGCCCTTGGTGGTCCGCATGTAGACCTTGCCGCCATCGACGAACAGGTCCTGGCCCTCGCACAGCTCGGCGCCCATCTGGTCGGCGAGGAATGAGTGCTCGAAATAGGCCGAGTTGTGAATGCCGGGGGTCAGCACCACGAGGTTGGGCGAGCCGTTGACGCTGGCCGGCGCGACACTCTCCATCGTCCGCCGGAGCGTTTCGGGGTAGGTCTCGACCGGCGCCACCTTGTAGCGCTGGAACAGTTCGGGGGCGAGCTGCAGCATCGCCTCGCGGTTCTCCAGCATGTAGCTGACGCCCGACGGGGTGCGCAGGTTGTCCTCGAGCACGTAGAAATCGTCCGGCCCGGTCCTGACGATGTCGACGCCGATAATGTGCGAGTAGACGCCGCGCGCCGGATCCAGCCCCATCATCTCGGGACAGAAGGCCGAGTTGTTGAGGATCAGCTTTTCCGGCACCCGCCCGGCCTTGAGGATCTCCTGGCGGTGATAGATGTCGTAGAGGAAGGCGTTGAGCGCCCGCACCCGCTGCTCGATGCCCTTGGAAAGCCGCCGCCACTCCATCGCCGAGATGATGCGGGGGATGATGTCGAAGGGGATGAGCTTTTCGGTGCCTTCGTTGCTGCCGTAAACGGCGAAGGTAATCCCCAGGCGCCGGAACAGGGCTTCGGCGTCAGCCGACATCAGACCCAGGGCTTGCGGAGGCTGTTCCTTCAGCCACTCTTCCAGGATGTGGTAGGGCGTGCGGACAGAGGCATCCGCATTGGTCATTTCGTCAAACGGCGTTGCGGACATCAACTCCCAAGGGCTTGCGGCCTATCCCACTCGAGCCTCATTGGTACACTTTTGTCGAAAGGCCACAAGCGCTTCGCTGCGGCTTCGGCGGGATTGTTGAGCGGCGATCTCCGGCAGTTCATTGCCGGCCCTCGCCGCTCGTCGCCGGTCAGAAGTGATAACTCGCGCGGGCGCGAACGGCGTGGCTGGTGAGGTCGTAGGTGGCGTCGGTGAAGTCGGGCCAGGCGAAATCGCGGTCGCCAAGGTCCGTGTAGCGATATTCTGCGCCGATCGACCAGGCGTCCGACACCCTTGCCTCGAGGCCGAGGCCGGCGGTCCAGCCGACATAGAGCTGGCTTTCCTCGTTGCTGGTGAAGGGAGCAAAGTCCAGCACCGAGGTGGCGGTCACGTCGGCGACCGCAAGGCCGGCGGTAGCGTAAAGCAGCAGGCCCCCGGCGTCGTAGCCGAGCCGGCCGCGCAGCGAGGCCTGCGTGCCAATGGTGATGGTTTCGGTGGCGTCGCCATTGCCGGCGTCGTCGCCGGTGATGTTGGCGAAATCGAGATCGGCCTCCACGCCGAGCACCAGTTGGTCAATGCTGGTGGCAGCGCCGGCATGGACGCCAAGGAGACCGCCGCTCAGGTCCCAGGCGTTACGAAAGTCGCCGGTTGAAGTGAAGTACTTGTCGGTCGTCCCCCCGCCGGCACCGGCATGGATGCCGGCGTAAAAGCCATCCCAGAAGCTGTCGGGCGCCACCGGGGCGGGTGCGATACCGAGATCGGCAGCGCTCGCGGCAGAGCCGCCGCCGAGCAATAGCAGCAGGCCGGTCAGGATTCGGAATTTGGTCATCGTGGTGCCCCAGTGCGACGAGTTCGTAGGGAACGACACTATGATCAGGCACCGGGCGATCAATCGGGCGCAGCGCAGGCGCCCTGAAGAGCCACCTGATGTCCCGTGTTGCCCGGTGGATTCCTCAGCGCCAGGCTTCGAACGGCCCGCCGGCAATGAACGACCAGTAGGTGCGGTACTTGCTCGGGCGGTTGGCCGGCACCGTGGCGACGGCGAGGCCGAACTCCTGGAACTTGGTCGACAGCAGGGTGTCGCGGTGCGCCGGAGACGCCAGCCAACCCTCGATCGCCTGTTCGAGCGTCGATTGCCCCCCGGCCACGTTCTCGCCCACAGCGCCCTCGTAACCCGCATTGGTGACGCGCTGGCGCAGGGTGACGCCCAGATCGTGCGACAGGGTATCCTTGGCCGCCATCAGGTTCGACTGGGAGCGCGCGGCGTTCTCGAGCTTGATGTTGTAGCGCAGTGGCGGCTTGCCGGCAGCGGCACGAGTGCCGTTGATGGCCGCGAGGATGCTGCCCTGGGTCAGCTGGATCGGGGTGATGCTGGCGGGGTTGCTGCTGCCGGGCGGCTTGGCCGGCGGCACCACCGATGTACAGGCCGAGAGCAATGTCAGGGTAAGGAGAGCAAGAAAACCGCAGCGCAAAAGCGTCATAGGCGAGTGTTCCAGAGCAAGGCGGCGGCAGAAGCGCGTAAATCGTGGCGGTGGAATGGCGTTCCACGGGTGTGCAGCACACGGTTGCGCGAGCCGGGCGCAACTACAAGGCATTTGAAGCTAATTAAGCATGATTTTGCATAGCGCTGGCTGAAGCGAGCCCATGCGCGCACCCTTTGGGTCGCAGCTGAGGGGCTCGCATCATGCTCGACCAGGAATTCGAACATTTCGACGTCCGCGCCATGACCCGGCACGAGTTGGCACGGCAGGTCCACTACGCCCGCAACATGCTGTTCGCGGCGAGCGCCGCATCGCTGACGATCCTGGGCGCCGGCGCCTTTTTCCTGAGCCTGCTGCTGTAGAACGCGCGACGAGGCCGCGTGGCTCTACGCCTCTGCCTGGCCGTCTTCCGTCAGCGGGGCCCCTGCCCCCGCCCACAAGGCGGCAGCAACCAGCGCCGCGCCGGTCAGCGCCGCGATCACAAAACCCCATTCGCGGTAAGCCCCCGCCAGCCAGGCGAGCGGCAGCAGCACCAGCACATTGATACCGACATAAAGCAGCGTCGCCGTCAGGTGCGAGCCGAAACGGCGTTGCAGCGCCTGGTAGGCATGGCGCTTGTGCCCCTCCCAGAAGCGCTCGCGCCTGAGCATGCGACGAGCCAAGGTGGTGAGGCTGTCGGCGAGGAACAGGCCGGCGAGGATCAGCCACTGCCAGAGGGTGAGCCAGAAGCTGAGCATGGTGGTGAGGGCGAAGAAGGCCAGCATCAGGCCCAGATAGGTGCTGCCGGCGTCGCCCATGAAGATCCTGGCGGGCGGCCAGTTGAGCAGCAGGAAGCCGAGGCATGCGGCGGCAAGGCCGAGCATCCACCACAGCCGCGGATCGTCGATGATGCCGGGTTCGAACAGGTAGGCGAGCAGCGCAGCGCCGGCGAGGAGGAAGATCGCCTCCGACGCAGCCAGGCCATCGATGCCGTCCATGAAGTTGAACAGGTTGATCCACAGCGCGCCGCCAAGGGTGAGGAGCACCAGCAGCACCGATTCCGGCACCGGCAGGCCAAGCTGGTCGATCGGCAGCACCGCGACGATGGCGCCCATCAGCAGGACCTGCGCGCCCAGCCGCCAGCGAGCCGCGATCGGGCGCTTGTCGTCGGAATAGCCGATAAAGGCGAGCAGGATGCCCGCCATGATCACCGGCACCCCGAGCCAGGGCAACAGCAGCGCCATCAGCAGCCCGGCGACCGAACCGCCGGCGACGATGCCGACCCCGCCCCCGCCCGGCGTCGGGGCCACGTGCGAAGAACGACCGTTCGGCTGCTGCATCAGCCCGAGCTTGCCGGCCCGGCGCATGATGAACCACGTGGTGAAGAATGAAACGAGCGCCGCGATGGCAGCGATGGCAAGGCCGAGTGTGGGCATGGGCGCTCCGGGTAACACACCCCAAAGCGGTAATGGCGCAAGCGGAGGGTCCGCAACCCCCTCTCTTGCAGTTTCTAAGGACTTGGCTGCGCCAAGCCCAAGAAACTGCTTTCTCCCCCGCCAAGGGGGAGAGGGTGCGCGCTGCACGTCCCCGGAACTCCATCTCCCCCTCGGCGGGGGAGAAAGCGAAATCTTGGGCTTAGCGTTTGCTAAGCTTTAGATTTCGCAAGAGAGGGAGTCGTTTCATCCGACAGGAAATCAGCCCGCGTAAAGCTGCAATCCGCCGTCGACGCGCAGCAGCTGGCCGTGGATGAACTTGGCTTCCGGCGAGCAGAGGAACACCACCGCATCGGCGATTTCCTCGGGCTCGGCGTAGCGGTCCATCGAGACCTTGTTGGAGTTCATCTTGTCCGGGTCAACCGTACGGGTGGCCTGGAACCGGGCAGTCTTGGCGGGGCCCGGGCTCACCACGTTGACGCGCACGCCATGCTCGCGGACCTCGTCGGCGAGGCAGCGGGTATAGTGGGTCACGGCGGCTTTCAGCGTCGCATAGATGCCGCCGCCGCTCACCCCGATATGGGCAGCGACCGAGGCGATGTTGACGACGATGCCGTGCTGGCGCTCGACCATCTGCGGCACGAAGGCCTGGGTCACCAGCATGGTGCCGATCAGGTTGTTGTTGGTCAGCGTGATCAGGTCGTCATAGGTGATGCCGAGGATGTTGTTGGGCACCGGCTTGCCGCCCGCCGCGCCGATGTCGCCGCCGGCGCAGTTGACGAGGATTTCGACCGGGCCGAACTTCTCCTCGATCTCCTTCTTCATATTGTTGACCGCGTCGCGGTCGCCGATATTGCCGGTGACGCCCATCGAGCGGACACCGAGCCCCTCGATGGTCTTGATCATGACGCCGAGGTTGTCGCCCTCGTTGTATTTGGCGGGGGCGTCCCAGCTCAGGTCATGCACCACGACATCGGCGCCGCGCGCGGCGAGCTTCTTCGCCATGACGCTGCCGAGCCCACGGCCCGAGCCGGTCACGAAAGCGATTTTGCCTGAAAGATCCTTTGCCATAGCGGCCTCCAATCACATTAGTCCAAGGGCTTTGAGGTTCGCGGCGCTCTTCCGGTACTGCCCAAGCTCGTAATCGATCAGTTCATGGTCGGCATTGCGCTGCCACGGGGTGCGCCATTCCTCGCCCACTTCGAACCGGTTCTTCTGCACGGCGAGCAGGCACGCGGCGAGGTCTTCGGCCTGCTTGGGGGCGTAGCCGTGCCACCACTCGGGCGTATAGAGCTTGACGTGCCGATCCTCGAGCGCACCGATCTCGATACAGGCGAGCATCTCGTCATTGTGCTCGGCGAGGATGTCGAACATCTGCTTGTGCGGCACGCAACCATCGCCCGAAGGGCAACGGACCAGGCGGAAGCCGTCGGGCTCGATCACCGCACGGTAATCCTTGACGTGGCAGTGGCGCACATAGGGCGCGATCACCCGGGTGAAATCGAGCGGCGACTCGCCCACCGGGAAGGTGTTGGCCATATCGAAGACGATGCGGACATTGGGACCGTACTCGTCGCAGAAATTGACCAGCTCGCGCGAAGTGAAATCCTGATGGTTCTCGATCAGCAGCACGACGCCGGCGGCGGTCAGCTTGGGCACGGCGGCCTCGAGCTTCTCGTGCACCGAGGCAACAAGATCGTGCCACTTCTGGCCGGCCGCGGCGCGGTCACCGCAGAGGATCGGAGTCAGGGCGACGCGGATATATCGGGCGTCGAGCGCGGTGGCGGCGTGGATCAGCATGTCCATGTCGCCATGCTGCAAACCGGAACTGACGATGCGTTTCCAGCCAAGACCGTCGAGGCGCTGTTTCAGGGCCGCGAGTTCGGCGTCGGACTTGTCCTTCAGCCAGCCTTCCCACAACTCGATGGCCTTGCCGCCCAGTTCCTCGGTCAGCTTGATGAAGCCCTCGAGGCCGACCCCGTCGGGGTTGTGGCGCGGTGTGCCGGAGCCCTGCAGGCCGAGATAATAGGTGAGGCCATAGGGGTTGAGGCCGGTCGTGAGTTTCATCGGGTCACCGCCTTCGAGTCAGTGAGAGTTAGCGCAATCCAGCATCTACAGTAATCGACTGCTTGGTGATCATTCGACTGTCGTCGGATGCGAGGAACAGCACCATACGGGCGATCTCGTCGCCGAGCAGCACCTGCTGGATGGTCTGGCGCGACACGACATGGTCGATCGAGGCCTGATCCTTGAACCACAGCCGCTTCTGCCGCTCGGTGATCACCGCGCCGGGTTCGATGGCGTTGACGCGGATATTGTCGACACCGAAACCGCGGCCGAGGGCGCGCGTCAGGCCGATGATCGCCGACTTGGCGGTGGCGTAGACCGGCATATTCGAGGCACCGCCGCGCCAGGCGATCGAAGAGAAGTTGATGATCGAGCCGCCGCCTTCCGCCTTCATCTGCTCGCGCACCGCCTGGGCGGCGAAGAATTGCGGCCTGAGGTTCAGGTCGAGCGAGGCATCCCAGTATTCTTCGGTGACGGTGTCGATCTCGTGCCGGTCGTCATTGGCGGCGTTGTTGACCAGCACGGTGATGTTGCCGAGCCGGTTCCTGACCACGTCGATGGCTGCCTTCAGCCCGGTGACATCGGTGATGTCGCAGTTGATGAAGTGCGCCCCGGTCTCGTCGGCGACGGCCCGTCCGTCCTGGTCGAGGATATCGACGAAGCCGACCTTTGCCCCCTGCCCGGCGAAGGCGCGGACGATATCGGCGCCGATGCCGGAGGCGCCGCCGGTGACGAAAACCACCCGCCCCTCGAGACTGGGGTATTTTGCAAACTTGGGAATTTCGGGTCCGCCTCTAGATCAGTCGCGTCGTCGCCGGATCGAACAGGCAGGCGCGGGTCATGTCGACGGCGAGCGGCATGTCCTCGCCGGTCCTGGGTGCCTCGTCCGGGGAGAAGCGGCCGACCACTTCGCGATCGCCGAACTTCAGCACCGCCATGGTCTCTGCGCCGGTCGGCTCCACCACTTCCACCGGAGCCGACATGGTGGCGAAACCCTGCTTGCCGCTGTTGCTGGCGGACTGACGGCTGAGATGCTCGGGCCGGATGCCGAGGATCACCTTCTTGCTCTGGGCCCGATCGGCCACGCCATTATGCAGCGGCAGGCTGGCAACGCCGCCGCCCGACAGCGGGAAGTTGACCGCCGGGGCGCCACCCGACGAGGTGATCTCGGCGTCGATGAAGTTCATCGACGGCGAGCCCATGAACCCGGCGACGAAGATATTGGCCGGACGGTTGTAGACGGTGTCGGGATCGGCGAATTGCTGCACCTCGCCCTGGTGCATCACGGCGATGCGCGAGGCCAGCGTCATGGCTTCGACCTGGTCATGGGTGACATAGATCGTGGTCTTGCCGATGCGCTGATGCAGCTTCTTGATCTCGGTGCGCATGTCGACGCGCAGCTTGGCATCGAGGTTGCTGAGCGGCTCGTCGAACAGGAACAGCGCCGGATCGCGCACCAGGGCGCGGCCCATGGCGACGCGCTGGCGCTGACCACCCGAGAGCTGGCCCGGCTTGCGCTTCAAAAACGGCTCGATCTGCAGCAGGGCAGCGACGCGCGCGATGGTCTTTTCCTGCTCGGCCTTGGGCACGCCTCGGCTTTCCATGCCGAAGGCCATGTTCTCTTTGACCGTCATGGTCGGATAGAGCGCATAGGACTGGAACACCATGGCGATGTCGCGGTCCTTGGGCTGCACCGAGTTGACCAGCCGGTCGCCGATATAGATCTCGCCGGAGGTCACCGTCTCGAGGCCGGCGATCATCGCCAGCAAGGTGGATTTGCCGCAGCCCGAGGGGCCGACCAGGGCGATGAACTCGCCGGTATTGGCCTCGAGGTCGACACCCTTCAGCACTTCGACGACGCCGAAGCTCTTACGCAGGTTCCTGATGGTCAAGGACGCCATTTACTTGATTGCTCCCTGGGTAAGGCCGCGGACGAAGTATTTTCCGCCGAAGAAATAGACGAGCAGCGGCGGCAGCGCGCCGATCAGCACGGCCGCACTCATCACGTCGTAGGTACGGACGGTGGTGCCGCTCATCGAGAGGGCGACCAGTGCCGCGGTGATAGGCTGGTTGGAACCCGAGTTGAGCACTACGCCGAACAGGTATTCGTTCCAGATGCCGGTGAACTGCCAGATCACCGTGACGATGATGATCGGCGGCGACAGCGGGATCATGATCTTCCAGAAGATGCGCCAGAAGCCGGCGCCGTCGATGCGCGCCGCCTTCAGCAGATCGTCCGGGATCGAAACGTAGTAGTTGCGGAAGAACAGGGTGGTGAAGCTCAGGCCCTGGATGCAATGCACCAGGATCAGGCCGTAGACCGAGTTGGCGAGGCCGATCTGGCCCAGCGTGAACGCCCAGGGCAGCAGCGCGATCTGACCGGGCATGAACACGCCGAGCAGCATGCAGCCGAAGACGATCTCGGAGCCGGGGAACTTCCACTTCGAAAGGATGTAGCCGTTGATGGCGCCGAGCGCGGTGGAAATGATGGTCGCCGGGATGACCATCGCTACCGAGTTCCAGAAATAGCGGGCCACGCCGTTGCACTGGCCGCCGATACAGAAATCGCTCCACGCCTGCGGCCAGGCATCGAGGCGGAAACTCTGCGGCAACGAGATCAGGCCATTGGCGCCGATCTCGATGTTGGTCCGGAACGAGTTGAGGAACACCACCAGGAACGGAACGATGTAGACGATCGAGATCAGGCCGAGCAGGCCGTAGATGACGATGCGCGAGATCAGCCGGCGCCGGCTGGCTATTCCCGCCTCTCGGTCCTCGACCGCGGCGGTACCGTAAACAGCGTCAGCCATTGCGAGCCTCCCGGCGCCGACGCCACACGAGATAGAGCGAGTAGGGCACGAGGACGATGGCCAGTGCCGCCAGCACCATCATGGCTGCTGCGGCGCCCTGCCCGATCTCTCCACGCTGGAACATGAAGTCGTAGACGTAAGTGGCGGGGAAGGTGGTCGAGATGCCCGGACCGGAATTGGTCAGCGCCACGGCGAGGTCGAAGGTCTTGATGGCGAACTGCAGCAGCACCACCGCGACGGCGATGAAGATCGGCCCGATGGTAGGCAGGATCACCTTGCGATAGGTGCGGAACCAACTGGCGCCGTCGATCTGCGCCGCCTTGATGATGTCGGGGTCGACCGAGCGGAGGCCGGCGAGGAACAGCGCCATCGAGAAGCCCGCGGAGCCCCAGATGCCGGTGATGATGATGGCCCAGATGGCGTTCTTGCGGTCGGAGGTGAGGGCGAACTGGAAGTCGGTCCAGCCCCACGAATTGACCAGGAACTGGATGCCGCTCGAGGGATTGTAAAGCCACTGCCACACCGTACCGGTGGCGATGAAGCTGACGGCGAGGGGGTAGAGGAAAATCGTGCGCCAGAACGACTCGGCGCGGATCCTCTGATCGATCAGGATGGCCAGCAGCAGGCCGAATGCCATCGAGATGGTGACGTAAAAGAGCGAGAAGAACAGCAGGTTGTTGTAGGCCACGCTCCAGCGGCGGTTGGTCCAGAGCGAGACGTAGTTCTCAAAACCCTTGAAACCGTAGCTGGGCAGCAGGGTGGAGTCGCTGAGCGAGATATAGAATGTCCAGCCCGCGAAGACGAAGACGTAGATGAAGGACGCAAGGATGGACGGCGCGATGATGAATATCGGGGTCCACTTCTTGATGCGGTCCCAGGTGCTCGTGCCAGCCGAAACGGCCTGACCTGCCATTGCCAACGGAATACCCTCCCAACCGGCCACCAAAGGGAACCGGCCGCGGGCTGGAGGCCCGCGGCCGGATCGTCAGATGGTTACATCTGAGCTTCGACGGCGTCGGCCATCAGGTTGGCCGCCTCTTCCGAAGTCATTTCCGGCGTGTTCACGAACTCGGTGATGAGGTCCATCATCGCGCCGCGATACTTCTGGAGCACGGTCATGTTGTGCGCCATGGAGCGGACCAGCGCGCCATCCTCGATCGAGGCCTTCAGCGCGACCTGGCTTTCCTGCTGGCAGACGTTGAAGCCGTCCGACAGGTCGACATCGAGACGCGCCGGGATCGAGCCCTTCGAGATGTTGAAGGTCTTCTGGAACTCAGGCGACAGGATCAGGCTGGCGAGCAGTTTCTGGCCTTCCTGGTAGTCCGGGTCGTTCTGCTTGAAGAACACCACGGAGTCGGAGTTCAGGATGAAGCCCGGCTTGCCCCAGTCGGTCGGAGCCTGGCCGCACAGGATGTCGACGCCCGGCTCCTTGCCGACCGACTTGATGGTGCCCAGTTCCCAGTCGCCCATGATGAAGAACAGCGCGTCGCCGTTGACCATCATGTTGGAGGCGGTGTCGTAGTCGCGGCCGGCGATGGCCGGGTCCATGTACTTCGAAACCATCAGGCGCATCTGGTCGAAGGCCTTGATCATGCCCGGCGAACGCAGGGCGTCGACGTCGGCTTCGACGAACGCCTTGCGGTAGAGATCGAGATCCTGCCCGTAGACGATGTTTTCGAAGGTGGTGGCGTCGGTCCAGTCGGCCGAGAGGTGGGCAAGGCAGATCTTGCCACCGGCAATGGCCTTGTCGCAGGCGGCGTTGAAGTCGGCCCAGGTCTTGGGCAGCTCGGTCACGCCGACGGCTTCCATCGCCGCCTTGTTGCCCCAGATCCAGTTGATGCGGTGGATGTTCATCGGGGCGGCGACCCACTTGCCGTCCGGCTTCATCACCGGCAGCAGTTCAGGGGCGACGACGGCATCCCAGTTCTCGGCCTTGGCCAGTTCGTCCATGTCGGCGGTGCCGCCGGTGGCGTTCCACTCGGCGATCTCCGGACCCTTCAGCTGCACGGCGGCCGGGGCGTTGCCGGCGACGACGTCGGCGCGGAGCTTGGCGAGGGTGTTGGCGGTGTGACCGGCAATTGCGGTCTGCTCCCAGGTGCCGCCGGCTGCGGTGAACATCTCACCGAGCTTGGCAATGGAGGCGGCGTCGTTGCCGGACGCCCACTGGTGCAGCATCAGCACCTTGGGGGCGGCCATCGCCGTGCCCGAAAGCAAGGCGGCAGCAAGCATCGTGGTCGCGGCAGCCGCGACCTTGGTCGTGAAGGTCATAATTGTCTCTCTCCCTTGAAAGCGCCTGTCGCCACCCCGGCTCTCCCTGCCGGCCCCTGTGGCTACTTGCGCTTTTCTCCCGGCGGTGCACATCCTCCTGCGCACCGTCGTATTAGTTCTATGGTGAACTTATTCGGCTTGTCAACGCGCTTGGGGAGGGGGAGGCGTGAATCGGATCGAGCTCAAATCTCTACTTGCTGACAGTGCTTTAGCGACTCCCGCGGGGAGAATTGTGCGCACCCTGAGCGAGCGCGGCGCGCTGAGCGCGACACAGCTTGCGCGGCTCACCGGGCTGGCCAAGTCCACGGTTTCGACAGCTCTCGCCGAGCTCCGACGCTCGCAGATGGTGGTGGAAATCGGCAGCGAATCCGTCGGCGGCGTCGGTCGTCCGGCCACGGCGCTGACGCTTAATCCGCGCGCCGGCACCTGCATCGGCATCCTGATCGGCTCGACCGAAATCCAGGTCATCCTGGCCGACGTGGCGCACACGATTCTGTCGGACAAGACCATCAACCTCGAGGTGGACTACTCGCCTCAGACCGCCATCCAGCATGTGCGCCAGCTGATCACCGAGGCCTATGAGGGGCAGTGGCAACGCCAGGACGGCCTGCTCGGGGTCGGCATCGCGGTGGGTGGTCCGGTCAACCCGGTGACCGGCACGGTGCTGCGGGCCGGCGGCATGCCGACCTGGGCCGGGGTCGACATGCGCGAGCTGTTCGGCCCGATCTTCCCCGACGTGCCGATCTTCTGCGACAACGAATCCAACTGCTCGGCCATCGCCGAGATGACCTGGGGAGCGGCGCAGGGACACGACGATTTCGTGGTCTATACGCTCGATCTGGGCATTGGCGGCGCCATCGTCGCCGGCGGCCGGGTGCTGCGCGGCATTGCCGGCGGCGCCGGCGAGTTCGGCCATGTGGTGCTCGATCCGCACGGCCCGCTCTGCCGCTGCGGCAACCGCGGCTGCATCGAGGTCTATGCCAGCTTCCGCGAACCGCTGGCCGAAGCGGAACGGCATTTCGGCCGCTCGCTGCGGTTGACCGACGTGGTCGAGCTGGCAATGGGCGGCGATGAACTGTGCAACCGGCTGATCGCGCGCGCCGGCGAAGCGGGCGGGCACGGTCTCGGCCTGATCGGCTCGGTGTTCAACCCGACGCTGGTGGTGGTGAGCGGCCGGCTGGCCGCGGCCGGCGACATCCTGATGAAGCCGCTCGCCGAGAGCTTCGAGCGCTACACGCTGGTCAAGCATGGGGACGTTCCCGACGTGGCCCGCACCGTGCTTCGCCCCAGCCGGTTCTCCGACAATGGCGCCTGCATGGGCGCCGTCGGGCTGGTGCTGCGGCACCACGGACGGCTGGTGAACTAACGGCTGTCGCATTGACATCCACTGGCAGTGCAGCAGTGGCCTTCTCCCCTTGTGGGAGAAGGTGCCCGAAGGGCGGATGAGGGGTTCGCGAAACGAAGTGTAGCGCGATCCGAGCGTAGCGAGGAGCGATCCAGTACGCGGAGAGAACCCCTCATCCGGCCTTCGGCCACCTTCTCCCACAAGGGGAGAAGGCACTCGCCTCGTCGCCGGTGCCTCGCCAGATGCCATTGGGGAGAGACTGGTGAACCAGAGCGGCAATCTTACGCCTTGCTCCTCGCCGCCGTCTCGAACACCCTCCCGCCTCTCTCGCAAAAAGGAGTCGCGCGGCATGACCATCGCAATCATCGGAGGGACGGGTTTTCTCGGCACCGCCACGGCGAAACGGCTCAGGCAGCGCGGCGCCGACGTGCTGGTGGTGGCGCGCGGCCAGCACCAGGTGGCGCTGCCCGACGGGGTCAGGTTCGAGAAGGCCGACCGCATGGACGGCGAGACGCTGACGCGGCTGCTCAAGGACAACGGGGTCACCGCGGTCATCGACATTTTCACGATCAGCCTGCGCAACACGCAGCCGGTGATCGAGGCGGCAGGCAAGGCCGGCGCGCGCTATGTGCTGGTGAGCTCGACCGACGTCTATTCGAACTATGGCGGGCTGCTGAAAAAGGAGAGCCCGGCGATCCGCCCGGAGCCGGCAACCGAGGACTCGCCGCTGCGGACGCTGCGCTACCCCTACCGGCAGAACGAGCGCCGGCCCAAGGGGATCGAGGACAACCTGTTCGAGGAATACGACAAGATCCCGATCGAGGAATTCGCCATGGCGGCCGGCGCGCCGCAGGCGTCGGTGCTGCGGCTGCCGATGATCTTCGGGCCCGACGACAAGCAGCACCGCTTTGCCTGGGCGATCAGGGGCGCCAAACAGGGCGAACCGTTCCGGCTGGACCGGCGCGGCGCCGGCTGGCTCAATTCCTACGCCTATATCGACGACGTGGCGGAAGCGCTGGCATTGGCCGCCACCCTGCCCGAGGCCGAAGGCCGGATCTACAACGTGGCGCAACCCTATGTGCGGACGCAGGCGGACTGGGCCCGCACCGTGCTGACGCTGATGGGCGTCGACAGCGAGATCGTGCTGGTCGATGCCGATGCCGGCGGGATCCTCGCGGACCGTGCCGACAGCAGCGACCTCAGCTATCCGCTGACACTGGATTCCGCTCGTATTCGGGCCGAACTGGGCTACAGTGAGATCGTTCCCGAAGAGCAGGCGCTGCGCCGCACCATCGAATGGGAGCTCAGCCAGGGCTAGCTTCCAGACTACGATCACCTGCCGGGCAAACTCTTGGGTGGGATTGACTCGGGCGCGCGCTACTTTAGTGTCACTAAAATCGCGAGGGCGCCTGTGCCAGTCTTGAAGTTTGAAAAGCGTTCCGATCCGGCCGAGGTTGCGGCTCCGATCGACCCCAGCCTTGGGCAGCGTCTGCGCGACCGCCGCAAGGAACTGGGCAAGACGCAGCAACAGGTGGCCGAAGAGGCGTCGCTGACGGTCGGGTTCATCTCGCAGATCGAGCGCGGCATCTCCACGCCGTCGCTGGCCTCGCTCTACAATGTGGCTAAGGCGCTCGAAAGCACGGTGGACATGTTCGTGTCCGCCGCGCCGGCCCGTCATCACAGCGTGGTCAGCCATTCCGGCCAGCGCCAGACCTACAAGGTCGGCGGCACCTCGCGCTTCTACGAGTTCCTCGAGCGCGGCTTTCCCGACGCCAAGCTCAATGCCTGCCTGTCGCACGTGCCACCCGGACACGCCTCCGAGATGATGAGCCACGAGGGCGAGGACTTCGTCTATCTCGTCTCGGGCGAAATGCTGTACGAGGTCGATGGCGTCGAATATCGCCTCGGCCCCGGCGACACGCTGCATTTTGACAGCCGCCGGCCGCATCGCGGCACCAATATCGGCCCCGGCACGGCGCTCGAACTCTGGGTCGGGACGATGCAGCTGTTCCCCGAATGACCGTGATCGATGCTGCCACCGCCATGAAACTTGCCACGGCCCTCGCGGCCGGCCCGACGGAGCTGTTCGCCGTGCTGTCGGAACTGTTCACCGGTATTCCGGGGGTCCGCACCGCGACGTTCATCGCGACGGCGCCGGACAGATCGGTGACCCATCGCATCGGCACGTCCAACCCTGTCGACTTCCCGGTCGGCAATGTCGACCCGGTCGGCGACGATGTGTGGAACAACACCATCCTGGGCGCGATGCGGCCGGTCATCGGCGACAGCGTCGCCGGCATGGCGGCTTTCCTGCCCGAGACGGAGGGGCTCGTCGCCATGGGCTATGGCGCCTGCTCGTGCTTTCCGATCGTGATTGCCGGCGAGACGCGCGGCGTGGTGGCGCTGCTCGGCGATGCCGGCACCTTCACCCCGGCCACGCTGGCCCGAATTGATACCCTTCTACCCATCGCTGCGCTGACCTTCACCTTTGAGGGGATCAGTAAACTGCCCGATCGGGGCAGCGGACTGCCCTGAGGGATCAGCGAGAGGTGACGCCTGCGACGACAACCGGCCGCATCAGCCGGAGACTAACGACTTCAACCAGGGAGACTGTCATGCGTTTGTTCAAGACGCTTATGGCGGTCGCCGTCGGCGCGGTGATGACCGCGTCCGGAGCGATCGCCGAAACGCCCAAGAATACCCTCGTCATCGCCGATGCGATCGACGACATCATCACGCTCGATCCGGCCGAAGTGTCGGAAGTCGGCGGCGTGCTGGCCAGCCAGCAGATCTACCAGCCGCTGGTGAGCTTCGACCCGGCCGACCCGACCAAGATCACCGGCGTGCTCGCCGAAAGCTGGTCGGTGTCGGAAGACGGCAAGACCTTCACCTTCAAGATGAACCCGAACGCCAAGTTCGCTTCGGGCAATCCGGTGACTGCCGCCGACGCCGAATATTCGCTGCGCCGCGTTATCCTGCTCGACAGCCGCATCTCGTTCATCCTCACCCAGTTCGGCCTGAACAAGGACAATGTCGAGGCGAACATCAAGGCCATCGACCCCTCGACCCTGCAGATCGTCGTCGACCAGAAATACGCCCCGAGCTTCGTGCTCTACGTGCTCTCGGGCTATACCGGCGGCATCGTCGACTCGACCATCGTCAAGCAGCACGAAGGCAAGACCGAAGCCGGCGCCAACGACTACGGCAACGCCTGGCTGAAGGCCGACAACTCGGCCGGTTCGGGCCCGTATGTGCTGACCAAGTGGGACCCGAAGGTCTCGATCCTGCTCAGCCGCAACGAGAACTACTGGGGCACCGCCCCGGGCGTCGACCGCATCTTCCTGCAGCACATGCCGGAATCGGCGACGCAGCGCCTGGCGCTCGAGAAGGGCGATATCGACATCGCCAACAAGCTCGGGCCCGACGATATCGGCGCGGTGTCGGCCAACCCCAATGTGAAGATCCTCGAGGGCGTGTCCTCGACGATGTACTATTTCGGCCTCAACATGCGTAACCCGGCGCTGAGCAACCCCAAGGTCGTCGAAGCCATCAAGTATGGCGTCGATTACCAGGGCATCGCCGACACCATCGGCAAGGGCACCATCAAGGTGCACCAGACCATGATCCCGGACGGGTTCCTGGGCGGTGGCATCAACTACAACCCCTACTCGCTCGACATCGAGAAGGCCAAGGCGCTGATCGCCGAGTCGGGCGTCGCGACGCCGATCAAGCTGGCGACCGTGGTCTGGAACGTGCCGCCCTACCCCGATTACGCGCAGGCCGTGCAGGCCACCCTCAGCCAGATCGGCGTCGATCTCGACCTGCAGGTGGTGGATGGCGGCCCGTGGCTCGATCGCTACCGCTCGCACGATCTCGATGTCTGGTTCGGCCTGTGGGGTCCGGACTATCCCGATCCGCACTCCAACGCCAAGGCGTTCGGCAACCATGACCCGTCCGATCCGGATGGCCAGAAGGGCAACCTCGCCGACCGCTTCGGCTGGAACTCGGGCAAGGTCTCCGAGCTGATCAACCAGGCCGTGCAGGAGCAGGACGTCGAAAAGCGCAAGGCGCTGTACGACGAGGCGCAGCGGCTGCACACCGATACCTCGCCGTTCGTGTTCATGTTCCAGGACAGCCGCAAGGTTGCCATGCGCTCGAACGTCAATGGCGTCGTGCTCGGCATCACCTTCTCGGACGACCGCTACGGCGGCGTGACCAAGGAATAACCTTGGCGAGGGCATCGCCCTTCGCTACCGCTCAGGTCGCGCGGCCAAGGCCGCGTGACCCCTCATCCGGCGCTGCGCGCCACCTTCTCCCGCAAGGGGAGAAGGCAAACGCGGAGAGGCAAGTGGCTTCTCGGAGATGCATTTGACGAAGATCGTGGCCCGCTTTCACGCCGCACTATCCGCCATCCCTTCTCCCCTTGCGGGAGAAGGTGCCCGAAGGGCGGATGAGGGGTCTGCATCGCGACGCGATGCACGCTACGAGCGCAAGCGAGGAGCGATTGCTCGACCGGTTGAAGGGGCAACCCAATGAACCGCCCCCTCCGCCTGTTCATCGGCATCGGCTCATGGCTGATCACGGTGGCGATCACGCTGATCGGCCTGGCCGCCCTCACCTTCTTCATCGGCCGCGTGCTGCCGATCGATCCGGTGCTCTCGATCGTGGGCGAGAAGGCGACGCCGGAAGTGTACCAGAAGGTCTATCTCGAGCTGGGGCTCGACAAGCCGATCTGGCTGCAATTCTGGGATTATCTCGGCAAGCTGCTGCGCGGCGATTTCGGCACCTCGTTCTCGACTTCGCGACCGGTGCTCACCGACCTGATGAATTTCTTCCCCGCAACGCTCGAGCTTTCGACCATCGGGCTGATCATCGGGGTCGTGCTCGGCGTGCCGATGGGTGTCGCCTCGGCCTACTGGCATGAGAAGTGGCCCGACCATGTGCTGCGCGTCATCGGGCTGGTCGGCTATTCGGTGCCGGTGTTCTGGCTCGGCCTCGTGGGCCTGTTCATCTTCTACTACCTGCTCGGCTGGGTGTCGGGTCCGGGCCAGCTCGACGTGTTCTATGTCGGGGTGGTCAAGCGGATCACCGGCTCGATCCTGATCGACAGCGCCATTGCCGGCGAGTGGGAGATCTTCTTCAACGCCATCAGCCACATGGCGCTGCCGGCCATGCTGCTGGGCTATTACAGCCTCGCCTATATTTCGCGCATGACGCGTTCGGTGATGCTGGACCAACTGAGCCGCGAGTATGTGCTGACCGCCCGGCTCAAGGGCGCCAGCGAGTTCCGCGCCGTCGCCGGGCATGCGCTGCGCAACGCGGCGATCCCGCTGGTGACGGTGATCGCGCTCAGCTATGGCGGGCTGCTCGAAGGCTCGGTGCTGATCGAGACGATCTTCTCGTGGCCGGGCATCGGCAACTACATCTATTCCTCGCTGTTTGCCGCCGACATGAACGCGGTGCTGGGTGGCACGCTGCTGGTCGGCGTGGTGTTCGTTTTCCTCAACATGCTGAGCGACGTGCTGTATCGCGCACTCGATCCGCGCTCACGGGAGTTCGCCAAATGAGCGTCACCCCCGATCTCGTCGACGATCCGAAGCGCGCGGTGCGCGCCGCCCGCTGGGCCGAGTTCAAGGTCTTCACCCGCCGCTTCATGCGCAACCCGCTCGGCGTGGTCGGACTGGTCATCGTGGTGCTGCTGCTGGTCTGCGCCGCCATCGCGCCGCTGCTGGCGACGCACGATCCGTATCTGCCGAGCCTTGCAGACCGCCTCGCCGCCCCGGGCGCCAATTACTGGCTGGGCGCCGATGAGCTCGGCCGCGACATCTATTCGCGCATCCTCTACGGCTCGCGCCTGACGCTGCTGATCGTGGCGCTGGTGATCGTCACTTCGGCACCGATCGGGCTGATCATCGGCGCCGTCTCCGGCACGGTCGGCGGCTGGGTCGACGTCATCTTCATGCGCGTCACCGACGTGTTCCTCGCCATCCCCAAGCTGCTGCTGGCGCTGGCCTTCGTTGCGGCACTCGGGCCAGGCATCGTCAACGCGGCGCTGGCCATCACGCTCACCGCCTGGCCGCCCTATGCGCGGCTGGCGCGAGCCGAAGCGCTGATCGTGCGCAACTCGGACTATGTCAACGCGGTGCGGCTGGCCGGGGCCAGCGAGTTCCGCATCATCGTGTTCCACGTCATCCCGATGTGCCTGAGCTCGGTCATCGTGCGCATGACCTTCGACATGGCGGGCATCATTCTGACCGCCGCGGGTCTGGGCTTCATCGGGCTGGGGGCGCAGCCGCCGCTGCCCGAGTGGGGCGCGATGATTTCCACCGGCCGCAAGTTCATCTTCGACCAGTGGTGGGTGGCGACGATGCCCGGCATCGCGATCTTCACCGTGTCGCTCGGCTTCAACCTGCTGGGCGACGCCATGCGCGACCTGCTCGATCCGCATCTGAGGCAGCGCAAATGAGTGCACTGGTCGAGATCGAAAATCTCCGCGTCGCCTTCCGCAACGACGAAGGCGGCTACAATGACGCGGTGCGCGGCGTGACGCTGTCGCTCGGCCGCGAGAAGCTGGGCATCGTCGGCGAGAGTGGCTCGGGCAAGAGCCTCACCGGCCGCGCCCTGCTCGGCGTGCTGCCGCCCTATGCGCGGATCAACGTCGACACAATGGCCTTCGACGGCATCGACCTGAGGTCGGCCAGCCCGAAGCTGCGGCGCTCGCTGCGCGGCGGTCGCATGGGGATGATCCTGCAGGACCCGAAATTCTCGTTGAACCCGGTGATGACCGTCGGCAAGCAGATCGTCGAAGCGATCCGCATCGGCGACCGCCGGATCTCGGGCAGCGACGCGAGGAAGAAGGCGCTGGGCATTCTGGAGGCGGTGCATATCCGTGAGCCGGAGCGGGTGTTTTCGCTCTACCCGCACGAATTGTCGGGCGGCATGGGGCAGCGGGTGATGATCGGCATGATGGTGGTTCGCGAGCCGGACCTGCTGATCGCGGACGAACCCACCTCGGCGCTCGACGTGACGGTGCGCACCCAGGTGCTGTCGATCCTCGACGAGCTGGTGACGCGGCGCGGCATGGGGCTGATCTTCATCAGCCACGACCTGAACCTCGTGTCGAAATTCTGCGACCGGGTGATCGTCATGTATGCCGGCCGCATCGTCGAGAGCATCGAGGCGAGCCGGCTCAGCGAAGCGACCCATCCCTATACGCGGGGGCTGCTGTCCTGCCTGCCGCATATCGATGGCTCGCTGGAGCCGCTGCCGGTGCTCAACCGCGAAGCCAGCTGGGCGGGAGCCGCGTGATGCTCGAGATACGTGATCTCAACGTCGAATTCTCCGGCAAGCTGGCGGTCCGCAACACCAGCTTTTCGGTACAGGCGGGCGAGAGTTTCGGGCTCGTCGGCGAAAGCGGCTCGGGCAAATCGACGATCCTGCGCACCGTGATGGGACTCAACGCCAACTGGAACGGCAGCATCAGCGTCGACGGCCTCGACGTCCGCAAGATCCCGCGCAAGCAACTGGCCAGGATGGTCCAGATGGTGTTCCAGGACCCCTACTCGTCGCTGCATCCGCGCTATGTCATCGGCCAGCAGATCGCCGAGCCGATGAAGATCAACGGCATCGCCAACCCGGAACGGCGCACGGCGGAACTGCTGGAACTGATCGGGCTCGGCGCAAAGTTCCAGTTCCGCTTCCCGCACGAACTTTCAGGCGGGCAGCGACAGCGCGTCGCCATCGCCCGCGCCCTGGCGCTCAGCCCCAAGCTCCTGCTGCTGGATGAGCCGACCTCGGCGCTGGATGTGTCGATCCAGGCGGAGATCCTCAACCTGCTCAATCGCCTGCGCAAGGAGCTGGGCCTCACCTTCGTGATCGTCAGCCACGACCTGGCGGTGATCAGCTACATGTGCGAGCGGCTGATGGTGATGCGCAATGCCCAGCCGGTCGAGACGCTGACCCGCGAGCAATTGCGGTCCGGTGCCATCGCCGAGGACTATACCAAGGCGCTGATCGCCGCGGCCTGACGAGAGGCGTTCTCAGGCGGGAGCCTTGTCGGCCATGCGGGCAAGGCAGCGCGCCGCGTCGCGCGGACGGCCCAGTTCGCCATAGCGCGAGGCGGCCTCGTCGAAGGCGGCAAGGGCCCGGACCTCGTGGCCCTGGGCCCGGCGTTGCACGCCTCGAGCCTCCCAGAGCGCGGCGGCCCACGGCCCGCCGTGCCACATGCCGGCAATGCGCTCGGCATCGGCGAGCCGGCGATCGACTTCCTGCAGTTGCCCCGCTTCGACCAGCGCGATGACCGAGGCCGTGCGGAGCGCCATCGAGCAGGGCTGGCACGCGCCGTTGGCCAGCAGCCGATCCCCCGCCAGGATGGCCTCGGCCGCCTTCTCGCGGCTGGTGGCGGCGCGCACCGCCAGCGCCTGCATGCGCATGTTGAGATGCGGCGACAGCCAGGTGGCTTCGGCCTCGCCGAGCCCGCGCTGGATCAGCCGATTGGCGCGCCATTTCTGGCCGCGCTCGAGGGCGATCTCGGCCAGCCGTTCGAGCGCCAGGACGCGACCGGCAACGGCGCCGGCTTCCAGCAACAGGTCTTCGGCATCCTCGAGCAGCGCCTCAGCCGCGTCGAGCTCGCCCGAAAACAGCGCCACTTCGCCGAGCAGCAGGTTGGCCAGACCGCGACCAGCCACGGAGTCGGCCTCGGTGGCGACGGCCAGCAGCTCGCGCGACTGCTCGGCGATCCCGGCATGGCCATGGGCGCTGCAGAGGCAGAACTCGGACAGGCAGAGATGACCATCGAAGACGTGGCGCACGAAAGCCGGGCGCGCCCGCACCCACTCGATGAACTCGGAGCGGAACAGTTCCGGCCAACGTTGCTGCATATTAGCCGACAGGCCGAGCAGCGCGCTGGCCTGGCCGACTTCCCGCGCCAGGTTGGCGCCGAGCGCCTGGTCGCGCGTCTCGCGGGCGATCTCGCTGGCCCGGTCGAACTCACCGCTCTGCAGGTGCACCAGGCCCCAGGCGAGCGAGGCGCGGATGCGGTCGGACGGGTCCGCCTGCTGCGTGCTGGAAAGCGCCAGAGCCTTCTCGTAGAGCGCGATCGCCGCGGCACTGGGCCCCACCCCGAGTTCGGCGTGCAGATTGTCGCGCAACTGGTTGAACTGGCGGATCGCCTCGACCCGGTTGCCGGCATCGAGGGCCCGCTGCATCAGGGCGCACTGCGCCTGCTCGTCGGTGGGATCATGGGCGATCAGCCGCTGCCACAGCCCGCCGGCCCGCAGCAACTCGGCGTAGCGCTGTTGCAGCTGGTAGCGCGGGCCATCGAGCCAATCGACATAGATGTCGTCGGGCAGCAGCTGGCCGCCATAGAGGTCGGCGGCCCGCTCGAACTCGGCGGGGTCGCGGGATTTCAGCGCCGCCTTGGTGGCAGCCTCGAACTGCTCGGCGTCGATACTGAGCTCGGCCCCCGGAGCCAGTGAAACGACGTCGTTGCCGAGGGTGATCAATTCCGGCGCGCCCAGGGTGCGGCGGGCGAAATGCACGGCTTTGCGCAGATTGGCGCCCGCGGCTTCGGCGTCGAGCTCGGGCCAGAACGCCTCCATCAGCTGTTCACGGTGGAGGCGATGCGTCGGGGTGATGGCGAGGAATTTCACCAGCGCGGCAGCGCGGTCGCGCCGCCAGTCGGCAACCGGGATCGGGCGGCCATCGACGCTGACGCCGAAACGGCCGAGCAAAGTAATCGAAATACGCAAGACAGCACCGTCCAGAGCTGTTGCCGCGGCCAGATCGACGGGCCGTCACCAAGCGTTCCCCGACGAGGAACGCTGGCGGAACATAGATTTCCTAAGGTGTGCGGGCAATCGAATTTCCCAACCACAGGACACCGAAATGACCCTCAATATCAATGTGATGGCTCCCGACTTCAGCGCCGATACGACAATGGGGCGGATCTCGTTCCATCAATGGCTGGGCAATGACTGGGGGATCATCTTCTCCCACCCCAAGGATTTCACGCCGGTCTGCACCACCGAGCTCGGCTACATGGCGCGGCTGAAGCCGGAATTCGACAAGCGCGGCGTCAAGGTGATCGGGCTGTCGGTCGACCCGGTGGAAAAGCATGCCGGCTGGGCCATGGATATCGCGGAGACGCAGGGCACGGCACCGAACTTCCCGATGATCGGCGATCCGACGCTGGCGATCAGCCAGCTTTATGACATGCTGCCCGCTTCGGCCGGCTCGAGTTCGGACGGCCGTACCGCGGCCGACAACCAGACGGTGCGCAATGTCTACATCATCGGGCCGGACAAGAAGATCAAGCTGGTGATCTCCTACCCGATGACCACCGGCCGGAACTTCGACGAGGTGCTGCGGGTGATCGACTCGCTGCAGCTCACCGCCAAGCACCGGCTCGCGACCCCGGTGAACTGGCGGCCCGGCGACGACGTGATCATCGCCGGCTCGGTGTCGAACGACGAGGCCAAGACGCTCTACCCGCAGGGCTGGAAGGAGCCCAAGCCCTACATCCGGATCGTGCCGCAGCCGGTGCTGACCTGAACCACAATGGGGGCGCTTCACGCGCCCCCCAGACGTCCGCAACCCCGCCCACCGAGAAATGACATGAGCATCAAACCCCGCATCCTTGTGCTTGGCGCCGGCTTCGGCGGCCTCGAACTGACGACGTTGCTGTCCGAGCAACTGGGCGACAGCATCGACGTGACGCTGATCGACAAATCGGATTCCTTCATGTTCGGCTTTTCCAAGCTCGACGTGATGTTCGGCCATGCCGAAGCCGACGCGGTGCGCATGCCCTACAGCGCCTATGCCAAGCCGGGAGTGAAGCTGCTCAAGCGCACCATCACGGCGATCGATCCGGTGGCGCGGCGGGTCACCACCGACAATGGAGTGTTCGAAGCGGATCATCTCGTGGTGGCGCTGGGAGCGGAGTATGATTTCGATGCGACGCCGGGACTGGCGGGGACCACCGAATTCTACTCGATCCCGGGGGCGGAACGGCTGCGCAGGCTGCTGCCGGATTTCACCAGTGGTCACGCGATCATCGGGGTGTGCGGCGCGCCCTACAAGTGCCCGCCGGCGCCGAGCGAATGCGCGCTGATGCTGCACGATTACCTGGTGGCGCGTGGGGTGCGGCAGAACTGCAAGATATCGCTGGTGCTGCCGCTCGGCAGCCCGGTGCCGCCGTCGCCCGAGACGTCGCGGGCACTGCTCGAAGCCTTCGCAGAACGTGATATCGCGTTCATCCCGAGCCGCCGCGTCGCCTCGGTGGACAATGCGCGCAACGTCGCCGTTCTCGACGACGGACAGGAGATGCCGTTCGATTTGTTTCTCGGCGTGCCCAAGCACCGGGTGCCGCCGGTGGTGCTGGAGAGCGGCATGTCCGAGAATGGCTGGATCCCGGTCAATCCGCGAACCCTCGAGACGAAATACGAGAACGTCTACGCCGTGGGCGATGGCGCAGCGACCGGCACGCCCAAGGCCGGGGTGTTCGCCGAAGGCGCAGCCAAGGCCGTGGCGAGCGCCCTCGTGGCGAAGCTGCGGCAGAGCGGAGAGATCGTGGAGTATAACGGCTTCGGCACCTGCTACATCGAGTTCGGCGGCGGCCGTATCGGCAAGGTGGAGGTGGATTTCTTCTCCGGCCCGCAGCCGACCGGCAACTATTACGAACCCTCGGTGAATCTGCGTACCGACAAGCAGCATTTCGGCTCGTCGCGGCGGGCGCGCTGGTTCGGGTTGTGAGGGGTGCACTGGCGGGCTAGCCTTGGGTTCTGCGCCGCCACCTTGCACGGGATATCATCTTGCTCGATCCACGACTGACACTGGCCCGGGACGGGATCGCCGCGCGGGCGCTCGAGGGGATCGTCCCGGCGGAGCGCTACGTCGACACCACCTTGCGTCAGGCTCGGTTGCCTGCTGCGGCGCTGCGCCGTGCCCCCTCGCCGGAGGCCGAGCAGCTCGACCAGCTGCTGTTCGGCGAGTTGTTCGAGGTGCTGGCCGAGGCCGACGGCTGGGCCTTCGGCCAGGCGAGGCGGGACGGCTATGTCGGCTATGTCGCAAGCGAGGCGCTGGGGGCGCCCGGCGCGGCGCCGACCCACACGGTGCGGGCGCTCCGGACCTATGGCTTCAGCGCGCCGAGCATCAAGGCAGCGCCGATCGGGCTTTACTCGATGAACACGCCGGTCGCCGAAGAGGGGCGAGAGGGGCGTTTCGTCAAGACGGCGGGCGGCTGGATCGTCGAGGAGCATCTGGCGGCGCTCGGCGATGACGCGCCGGATTATGTGGCGGTTGCCGAGCGCTTCGTCGGCACGCCCTATCAGTGGGGTGGGCGGGAAAGCCTGGGGCTCGATTGCTCGGGCCTGGTGCAGCAGGCGCTCTATGCCGCCGGCCGCGCTTCTCCGCGCGACAGCGACCAGCAGGCGGCGATGGGCGAGCCGGTCGAGGCCACGGCCTTGCGGCGCGGCGACCTGGTATTCTGGCGCGGGCACGTGGCGATGCTGACCAGCCCGACCGACATCGTCCACGCCAACTCCACCCATATGGCAGTGGTGATCGAGCCGCTGGCGGAGGCCGTGACGCGCACTGCCAACCGCGGCGGCGGCGAACCGACCGGATATCGGCGGATCTGAGCGACTTTCCGTCCCGCCTTGGTGGGTGGGGCGAGGTCGTGGGCAAACCCTCGACCGGCAAAATGACGACGGCTATGCAGGCATCGGCCGGATGAAGTGCCTCGGCCCGATTTCGCGCACCTCGGCCTGTTCCAGCGCCGACTGCCGGCGGATCAGGTCGATGCGGTCGAGCTCGTCGCTGAAGCGGGTATCGCCGAAACGGCGATCCGGATCCGGAACGGCGGAGAGCAAGAGCCGCGTATAGGGGTGCTGCGGGTTGCCGAGCACGCTTTCGGTCTCGCCCCATTCGACGATCTGGCCGGCATACATCACCATGATGTCCTCGGCGACATAGCGGGCGGTGGCGATGTCGTGGGTGATGTAGAGCACGGCGAGCTTCAGCTCGCGCTTCATGTCGTTGAGTAGGTTCAGGATGCCGAGCCGTACCGAAACGTCGAGCATCGAGGTGGGTTCGTCCGCGATGATCACTTCGGGGTTCACCGCCAGCGCCCGGGCGATGCTGATGCGCTGGCGCTGGCCACCCGACAGTTCGTGCGGATATTTCGGCAGGATCAGCGCGGGATCGAGCTTCACCCGGCTCAGCACTTCGGCGATGGCAGCGTCGCACGCCCTGCCCTTGAGGCTCGGCTGGTGCAGCCGCATCGGCCGCTCCAGATGATAGCGGATGGTGTGCACCGGGTTGAGCGAGGAGAACGGATCCTGGAACACCATCTGCACGGCGCTGCGATAGGCCCGCATATCGCGGACGGCGCTGCCCTCGATCGGCTCCCCGCGAAACAGCAGCCGACCCTGGTCGGGGCGATACTCGCGCATGATCAGGCGGGCCGCGGTGGTCTTGCCCGAGCCGGATTCGCCGACCAGCGCCAGGGTGCGGCCGGGGTGCAGCGCGAACGACACGGCGCGCGCCGCATGCACGGTACTGCCGGCGCGGTGAAAGACCTTGGACACATTGTCGAGGGCGAGGATGGGGGCGGGCTCAGTCATGGCGTCGGTCATGGCGTGGCCTCGGCGATGCGGGCACCGGTGAGGCGCGGGATCGAGGCCCAGAGTTTGCGCGTGTAGTCGTGCTGCGGCGTGCGGTAGATCGCCTGGGCGTCGTTGACCTCGACCAGCTCGCCTTCCAGCATGATGCCGATGCGGTCGGACACCTGCACCATCAGCGCCAGGTCGTGGGTGATGAACAGCACCGAGAAGCCGAGTTCCTGGCGCAGCTTGTGGATGCGCTCGAGGATCTCGCGCTGCACCACCACATCGAGTGCAGTGGTCGGCTCGTCCATGATCAGGAGTTTTGGGTTGAGCGCCAGGCAGATGGCGATGACGACGCGCTGGCGCATGCCGCCCGAGAGCTGGTGTGGGTAAGCCGAGAGCCGGTCGGCGGGGATATCGACGAGTTTCAGCAGCTCGGCAGCGCGGGCTCGCGCCGCGGCGCGCGACATGCCGGTATGGGTTTTCAGCACATCGTAGAACTGGCGTTCGATCGACAGTACCGGGTTGAGCGAGTTCATGGCGCTCTGGAACACCATGGCGACCTCGCGCCAGCGCAACTGCTTGAGCGCCGCATCGTCGAGGGTGAGCACGTCGCGACCATCGAGCAGGATCTGGCTGCCGGAGCGGATCAGCGCGGGCGGGCGATGCAGGCGGCTGATGGCGAAGGCGATGGTGCTCTTGCCGCAGCCCGACTCGCCGGCGAGCCCGAAGAACTCACCCCTGCCGATGTCGAAGCTGACATTCTTCACCGCGTGGAAATCGCTGGTGGCGCCGACGTAGTCGATGGTGAGGTTGCGGATCGAGAGGACGGGAGCGCTCACAGCGTGCCCTCCCCGCGGCGGATCAGTCCGGTCCAGCGCGCCAGCATGCCGCCGGTGCGTAGCCGCGGGTTGGCGATCTCGTCGATGGCGAAGTTGATCAGCGCCAGGCCGAGGCCGAGCACCGCCAGGGCGAAACAGGGGGTGAGGATGTCCCACCAGGCGCCGACCGACAGGGCCGAGGCGTTCTGCGCGTTGTAGAGCATGATGCCCCAGGAGACGGTGTTGGGGTCGCCCAGCCCGAGGAACTCGAGCGTCGCTTCGGTGATGACGGCGAACAGCACGCTGCCGATGAAGTTGATGCCGACGATCGAGATGAGGTTGGGGAAGATCTCGAACGCCATGATGCGCCAGCCGGGTTCGCCCAGCATCTCGGCGGATTTGACGAAGTCACGCTGCCGGATCGACAGGGTTTCCGAGCGGGTGACCCGGACGCCCCAGGCCCAGGAGGTGAAGCCGAGAATGACGGCGATGACCAGCGGGCTCGCCTGACCGATGAAGGCGGCGAGCACCAGGAGCAGCGGCAGGTTGGGGATGACCAGCACCATGTTGGTCAAAAAGGTGATGACCTCGTCGACCACGCCGCCCTTGTAGCCGGCAATGATGCCGAGCACGGTGCCGATCACCGTGATCAAGAGCCCGGCGCCGAAGCCGACGGCGAGCGAGATGCGGGCGCCGTAGAGCAGCCGGGTGAAGACATCGTGGCCGAGCCGGGTGGTGCCGAGCAGGTGATCGGCAGATGGCGGCTGGTGCGGCCGGCCGACGCGCTGCGTCGGGCTGTACTCGGTGAGCAGCGGAGCGAAGATCGCGACAAGGATGACGATCACGAGGATGGTCACCCCGACCAGGGCCTTCTTGTTGCGCAGCAGCTGGGTGAGGAGGGTCATCGGTCAGGCCCGCTTCAGGCGTGGGTCGAGCAGCACATAGCTGAGGTCGACGACGAAATTGGCGGTCAGCATCGCGGCGGTCATGATCAGCAGCGCCCCCTGGATCACCGGATAATCGCGGGCGAGGATGGCCTGGTAGAGCGTGTTGCCCATGCCGGGATAGTTGAACACCACTTCGGTCACCAGCGAACCGCCGAGCACCGCGCCCAGCGAGATGGCGAGCGCGGAGACCGTGGGGAGCAACGCGTTGCGCGCCGCGTACCAGAGCATGACGCCCTGGTCGCTGAGCCCCTTGGCGCGGCCCATGACGATGTAATCCTCGCCCAGGAGGTTGATCATGTTGTTGCGCATGGTCACGGCAAAGCCGCCGGTCAGTACGATCACCATGGTCAGCATCGGCAAGGTGCCGTGGTAGAGGACGCTGCCGACATAGTCCCAGCCCCACGAGGGATCGAGCATCGGGTTGGCCGCGTAGCCGTTGGGAAACCAGCGCAGGGTGTAGCCGAAGGCGAAGAGGGTGATCAGCGAAACCACCACCGCCGGCACCGAGCTCGAAAAGATGGCGCTCAGCGAGATCACCGTGTCGAAGCGGGTGCCGCGGCGCCAGGCAGCCATGACGCCGAGCAGCGTGCCGATGGTGAAGGCGATGATGGTGGCGGTGCCGACGAGGCCGACGGTCCAGATCAGGGCGCGACCGAGCAGCTCGGTGACCGGCAGCGGGAAGAAGCGGACGGAACGGCCGAGGTCGCCGGTGAAGACGCTCTTCAGATAGGCGAGGTACTGCTCGCCGATCGGCGCGTCGATGAAGCCGAAGGTGAGCTTCAGCGCGTTGAGGTTTTCCAGCGACAGGTCGGAGCCGGCGCCGGCAAACATCTTCTGGATCGGATCGCCCGGCATCAGGCGCGGCAGGAAGAAGTTGATGGTGGCCGCAGCGATGAAGGCCGCTAGGTAGAACACCACTCGGCGGAGCAGAAAAGCCATTGGATCTCTTCGCTAGGTGGGGAGCGAGGGCGCAGTCGGCGCCCTCGCCGGACTCGGACTTATTGCGCGACCGGGCGCAGCGCCAGGAGCTGGATCAGGCGGCCCGGGTTGGCGTTGGAGACCACCGGCGAGGTGATCGGGTTGTCGGCGTTGGCCCAGCCGGTAAAGCGCTTGGTGCTGTACTGGTAGAAGGACGGGCTGTTGTAGACCGGGATTACCGGCATGGCCGCCGCCACCTTGAGTTGGATGGCGTCCATGATCGACTTCTGCTCGGCCGGGTCCTTCACCTGGGTGTACTTGTTCAGCATCTCCACCACTTCCGGGTCGGTCCAGCGCTGCGCCGAAGTGCGGCTCTTGCCGAAATCTTCCGGATTGAACGAGCGGATATAGGGGAAGTAGGGGTTGGCGGCCGAGGCAATGGCGTTGAGCGACATCGAGTACTTGGCGTCGATCAGGTCGGAAGCCCACACCGACTCCTCGGGGGTGGACATCTTCACGTTGAGCCCGCCGGCCTTCAGCGTCTCGATGGCGATCTGCACGGCATCGATCCAGTCGGTCCAGCCGTTGGGAATCTCGATGTCGATGGCGATCGGGGTACCGTCCGGGTTGTCGCGGAAGCCGTCGCCGTCCTTGTCGACATAACCGGACTGCTCGAGCAAAGCCTTGCCCGCCTCGAGGTCGAACTTGCCGTACTGGCCGAACTGGGTGGCGACCTCGGGGTTGCCGAAGGCCTTGTAGAACGAGCCGAGCATGGCCGGGTCTTCGTTGATCACCGGATAGCCGTAGCCGGCGATATCGATGATCGACTGGCGGTCGATCAGCATCGAAACGGCGCGGCGGAAATTGACGTCGTTGAACGCCTTCTTGTTGTTGGCGTCAGGGCTTTCGAGGTTCAGCGTGAAGGCCACGAGGCTCGAGGGCAGGAACCAGTAGTGGTTATGCTCAGGGTCCTTGGCGACGAAGGTGTTGTCGATATCGGGAATGAAGCTCGTCGCCCAGTCGAGCGTGCCGTCGGCCAGAGCCGCCAGCACCTGCGGGTTATCGGCGAGCTGCGGCAGGCGGATGCAGTCGACCTTGAGGCTCGCCGCGTCCCAGTAGTTGGGGTTGCGGCACTGCTCGTAGACCTGCGGGGTGAAGCGGGTGATCTCGGTGAGCGGGCCGGAGCCGACCGGGTTCTCGTTGGTGAAGGTCACCGGATCGGCGACATCCTTCCAGATGTGCTGGGGGACGATCGGCATGGCGACGATGGTGGTGGCGACCAGCGAATTGGGCTGCGCGAGGTTGAAGCGCACGGTGCGCGCATCGACCTTTTCGACCGAGTCCATCAGCTTTCCGACCGAGTTGAAGTCGAGCGCCGGGAACTTCTTCAGATTGTCATAGGTGAACACCACGTCATCGGCGGTGAGCGGCTGGCCATCGGACCATTTCAGCCCGTCGCGCAGCACGAAGGTGATCGACTTGAGGTCGTCGGCCAGCTCGAAACTCTCGGCCAGGCGGTATTCCCACTTGGCGCCGGCGAGGCGATTGAAGATCGCCAGCGGCTCGTAGATGAAGTCCTTGGTGGTGGCGCGGGCCGATGTCTGGTTGAACGGATTGAAGTTCCGCACATAGGTGGTGGTCTGCTCGGAGCTGACGGTCAGGACGACCTGCGCACTCACGGGTGCGGTCATCGCGAGCGCCAGGGCGGTGGCCGCAATCAGCTTGCTCTTTAACACTTCCAGTCTCCTCTTTGTCGCGGCGCCGCCTCAGGCGAGGCCGTTCTCCCGAAAAATCCCTTCGACTTCAGCGTGCAGCGCTGTGGCATCCACGCCAAGGTTACCGCGTTTGCGCGCTGCGCGCGTGATTCGTTCAATCGTTTGCCCAGTTAGCGGGCGGGCGCCAGCGGCAGCCGAAATGCTGGCTTCGAGGCCGCCCTGGGTGAGCAGCGCGATATCGCAGCCGGCCTCGAGGGCGGCGGCGACGCGCTCGCGCGGCGTGCCCTTCAGCGCCTCCATGCTGAGGCAATCGGTGATCAGCACGCCATCATAGCCGATGTCGTTGCGGATCAGATCGTAGACCCGGGGCGAAACCGAGGCCGCCCGCTCGGGATCGATCCGGGTGAAGATCAGGTGGGCGACCATCGCCCAGGGCGCGTCCCGGAGCCTGATGAAGGGCTGGAAATCGGTGGCACGGAGGTCGTCGAGCGTTGCATCGACCACCGGGCAATCGAAATGCGGATCGACGGTGACCCGGCCATAGCCCGGAATATGCTTGATGATCGGCAGCGCGCCGACCTCGAGCATGCCGTCGATTACCTCGCGGGCGAGCGTCACCACCAGCTCCGGATCGTCGCCGAAGGCGCGCTGGCCGATCACGTCGTGGGTGTCACGGCGGGCCAGGTCGACCACCGGTGTGGTGCCGCTGTCGATGGTGAGATCGGTCATGATGGCGCCCATGGCCTGGCTCGAGAGGCGCAGGGCGCGCCGGGCCAGCGCCAGGTCCTTTCCGGCCAGGGCGCCGAACGCGCCGAGGCTGCGGAAGCTCGGCCAGTTGCCATTGTCGAGGCGCTGCACGCGGCCGCCTTCCTGGTCGATGAAGATGGGCGCATCGGGCCGGCCGACGACCTCGCGGAACTCGGCACACAGGCGCCTCGCCTGCTCGCGGTGATCGAGGTTGCGGCGGAACAGGAACAGCCCATAGGGGTTTGCATCGCGCAGGAACGCTGCCTCGTCGGCGGTGAGTTCATGGCCGGAGACCCCGACGAACAGGGCGAGTGGCGGGCGAGTGGTGGTCATACGGCCTGCTCGGGGTGGGTGATGTCGCGGGTGCGCTTCAGGGCGTCGATGGTCTGCTCGTAGCGGAGCCTCGCGACGCCCATGAACAGGCAATCGACCAGCGCCAGCTGCGCAATCCGGCTGACCATGGCGCCGGCGCGCAGCGTGCTTTCGCGGGCATGAGTGACGAGGCGCTCCTCGGCGGCGCGCGCCAGAGGCGACTCCCGCGAGCCGGTGATGGCGACGGTCAGGGCGCCGTTGTCGCGAGCGAGCTTCAGGAACTGCACGGTGTCGGCAGTGGTGCCCGAATGCGAGAAACCGATGGCGACGGTGCGGGCCGGCGACATCAGGGCCGCCGTCCAGGCCTCGTGCGCATCGGCCATCAGGAAGACGTTGCGGCCGACGCGGAACAGCTTGTGATGGAGATCCTGCGCGACGAAATGGCTGGCGCCGATGCCGAAGAGCAGGATGCGCTCGGCCTGGTCGAGCGCCGTGACCACCCGCTCGAGCGTCCTGAAGTCGAGGCTCGAGACGGTTTCCTCGATGGCCAGCATTTCGAGCGAGGCGACCTTGGCGGCCATCTCCTCGAGCGTGTCGGTGCGGGCGATCTCGGCGCCGAGCGTCAGGCCGGAGCCGAACTGCGCCGCCTCCTTGCCGAGCTCGGTGGCGAGCGACATGCGCAGCTCGGCATAGCCGCTGACGCCGACCGCCCGGCAGAAGCGCACCACCGAGGCCACCGAGGTGCCGCAGGCCTCGGCGATCTGCGAAATGGTCTTTTCGAGGACGATCGCCGGGTTGTCGCGAATGGCCTTGGCGAGCCGCCGCATGGTCGGCGTGAAGCTCGCGGCTGACGCTTCGATGTTCGACTGAATCCCCATGTCGACATTCATACCCACACGAAACAAAAGTGCAATGTGTGCGCCGGCACTGAAAACAATTGACAGCGAAAGCGCGGAGTTTCTACCCTTCGGCGACGCTCAGGAGCCTAGATGTCACGCACCGAATCCGTTGGGAGCACGCGCCCATGACCGCCGCCGTGAGGGATCGCCGCGTGCTGCTGAGCGAGCTCGAGCAGCTGGTGTCGGAAGAGCGCAACCCGCGCACCATGGGCATCGACCTGATGTCGACGCCCGAGATCGTCGCCACCATAAATGCCGAGGACCGGCTGGTGCCCGAGGCGGTGGGCAAGACGCTGCCGCAGGTGGCGCAGGCGGTCGACGCGATCGTCGCGGCCTTCGGCAAGGGTGGGCGGCTGGTCTATATCGGCGCCGGCACCAGCGGACGGCTGGGCGTGCTCGACGCATCGGAATGCCCGCCGACCTTCGGCGTGCCGCCGACAATGGTGGTCGGCGTGATCGCCGGCGGCCTCGGCGCACTGGTGAGCGCCGTCGAGGGCGCCGAGGACAACGCCGAAGGTGGCGCCGCCGACCTGCGCGCCATCGACCTGACCAATCGCGACGTGGTGGTGGGAATCGCGGTGAGCGGCCGTACGCCCTACGTGATCGGTGCGCTGAACTACGCCAAGTCGCTTGGCGCGGTGACGGTGGGGCTGACCTGCAACCCGGACTCCGCCATCGCGGGCATGGCCGATATCTCGATCGCACCGCTGGTGGGCGCCGAGGTGGTGACCGGCTCGACCCGGCTCAAGTCGGGCACGGCGCAGAAGCTGGTGCTCAACATGCTCTCCACTGCGAGCATGATCCGCATCGGCAAGACCTACCAGAACCTGATGGTCGACGTGCGGACCAGCAACGAGAAGCTCCTGGCGCGCGCCGTGCGCATCGTCATGCAGGCGACCGACTGCCCCGAGCAGGCCGCCGAAGCGGCGCTGCAGCGCACCGGCAACGACGTGAAGCTGGCGATCCTGACGATCCTCACCGGCCTCGAGATCGAGGCCGCGCGCGCTGCCATGACGAAAGCCGACGGCTTCCTCAGGCGCGCGCTGGAGACGGGCGCCTGACGAGTAGACGACGATCGAAAGACTGGCCGGCGCGGCATCATCGCCACCGGCCCAGACTGAAACAGAGAGGGAAAAACACCATGCCTTGGACCACGACCAAACGACTGCTCGCCGGCCTTGCGGTCGCAGCGACGCTGACCACCGCCTTCGCCCTGCCGGTACAGGCCGCAAACCTGCGCATGGCGTGGTCACAGGATGCGACCGGGCTCGATCCCCACAAGCAGACGGCGTTCTCGTCGCTGCGGCTGCTCGAACTGATCTACGAGCCGCTGGTGCGTCTCGACGCCAAGTACAATGTGTCGCCCGCCATCGCCACGAGCTGGGAATTTTCCGCCGACGGGCTGACGCTCACCTTCAAGCTCGACCCGAACGCCAAGTTCTCCACCGGCGACGCGGTGACTTCGGCCGACGTGAAGGCCTCGTTCGAGCGCCTGCTGGATGAAGCGACCGCCGCGGCAGCGCGGGCCAACTTCACCTCGATCGCCTCGATCGATACGCCCGACCCGCAGACCGTGGTGTTCCACCTGAGCCAGCCCGACGCGCCGATCCTCGTCGCCATGTCGGGCACCAATGCCTCGATCGTTCCGGCCAGCGCCGTCGCCGATGGCAGCATCGGCACCAAGGCCATCGGCTCGGGCCCGTTCGTGCTCGACCAGTGGGACCCGAACGTCAAGGAAGTGCTGAGCCCGAACCCGAACTGGGCCGGCGGCAAGGTCGGCATTGACGGCCTCACCATCTCGGTACTCCCCAGCGAAAGCGCCATCATCGACTCGATGCGCGCCAACCAGACCGATTTCGCGCTGTTCAACGACCCGACCATCGCGACGCTGATCCCCGGCGAAGCGGGGATGACGCTCAACCGCATTCCGGGCCTCGCCTATAACGTGCTGCAGATGAACCCGTCGCGGCCGCCGATGGACAACCTCAAGGTGCGGCAGGCCATTTCCTGCGCCGTCAACCGGCAGGAAATCATCGACACCGCGCTGGTCGGCGAGGGCAAGGTCACCGGGCCCCTGACCATGGAAGCCTATGCGTCGGATCCCTCGACCCTGTTCTGCTACAAGCAGGACGTCGAAAAGGCCAAGGCGCTGATGAAGGAAGCGGGCCAGGAAGCCGGCTTCTCCGTCGACGTGATCGCCGCCACCGGCGAGCCGCCCTATGCCGCCAACGAGGCGCAGGTGCTGCAGAGCCAGCTCGCCGCCATCGGCGTCAAGCTCAACATCAAGACGATGGATCTCAAGGTCTATGTCGATACCTGGCTGAAGGGCGATTTCGACATGGCGGTGGCGCAGAACGGCGGCCGGCCGGACCCCTACCCGATGTACAACCGCTACTTCACCAAGGACGGCAACCTGGTGAAGGTGTCGAACTTCACCGACCCCGAACTCGATAAGCTCTTGCAGGAAGGCCGGGTCGAAACCGACATCGCCAAGCGCAAGCCGATCTTCCAGCAGTTCGAGGCCCGCCTCGCCGAAGAAGCGCCGTGGGTGTGGATCTCCAGCACGGTGACCTACACGGCAAACCTCGACAGCGTGAAGGGTTACGAGATCAACCCGAGCAACCTGCTGTTCGCGCTGAGCAAGGTGACCCTGGGTCAGTAAGCGACTTGAGGCGGGCTCCCGGGCCCGGCTTCTCCCCACAGGCAGGGCCTAATCGCGTATGAAGAGCCACCGATCGTTGAGTGGGTGCCTTCTCCCCCTGGGGGAGAAGGCAGGACGGTGCCCGTCACAGCCATATTTGGTCGCCCTGCCAACTCGCGTGCGGCCGACATGAACTATCTGACGCAACGGCTGCTGACCTTCCCGCTGGTCCTCCTGGGCGTATCGCTGCTGGTGTTCTTCGCCATCCGGCTGGTGCCGGGCGATGCGATCATTGCCATGCTGGGCACCGAAGCAGGGCTGCTGACGGACGCGCAGCGGGCCTCGCTCGAAGCCTATTTCGGCCTCGACCAGCCGATCATCGTGCAGTATGGCCGCTGGCTCGCCAGGCTGTTCGAGGGCAATCTCGGCATCTCGGTCACCTATGGCAAGCCGGTGCTCGAGGTGATCCTCGCCCGCTTCCCGCTCACCCTCGAGCTGTCGCTGCTGTCGATGCTGATCTCGCTGGCGGTCGGCATCCCGGCGGGGGTGTTCGCCGCGACGCGCGCCGATCGGCCGAGCGACCTGCTGGTGCGGCTCTTCGCCATGCTCGGGCAATCGACTCCCAGCTTCGTGGTCGGGCTGGTGCTGATCTATTTCCTTTCGGTGACCTTCCGCATGCTCCCCGCCATGGGCAGCTTCACCCCGCTGTTCGAAGACCCGATCGGCAATCTCAGCCAGATGCTGCTGCCCTCGATTACCCTGGGCCTGTCGTTCGCGGCGGCGGTGACGCGGATCTCGCGCTCGGCCATGCTCGACGTGCTGAGCGACGATTACGTGCGAACGGCACGCAGCAAGGGCGCCTCACAGCGAGATGTCGTCTGGAAGCATGCGCTGCCCAATGCGCTGATCCCGGTGGTGACGCTGTCGGGCGTCGAGTTCGGCTATCTGCTGGGTGGCGCGGTGATCGTCGAGCAGATCTTCGCCCTGCCGGGGCTGGGCCGGCTGACGCTCGACGCGATCAGCCAGCGCGACTACCCGCTGGTGCAGGGCGCCGTGCTGTTCATCGCCTTCAACTTCCTCGTCGTGAACCTCCTGGTCGATCTCGCCTATGCGGCGCTCGATCCGCGCATCCGGCTCGGAGGCAAGTGATGGATTTGCTCAAGGCCGTGTTGCGGCACCCCAGCGGCCGCATCGGTGCGGCGATCATTCTGATCTTCCTAGTCCTCGCCGGGCTGGGGGCCGTCGGCCTGACGCCGCACGATCCGCTGAAGCAGTTCGTCGTCGATCGGCTGAAGCCTCCCAGTCTTACCTACTGGTTCGGCACGGACCTGCTCGGCCGCGACACCTTCAGCCGCCTGATGCTGGGGATCAGCGAGTCGTTCATCGTCGCTTTCGCCTCGGTCGCCGTCGCCGCGACCGCCGGGACGATCATCGGGCTGTTTGCGGCCTGGTGGGGACATCTGTGGGATGGCGTGCTGATGCGCATCATGGACGTGCTGCTGGCTTTCCCGGCAATCCTCCTGGCGCTGCTGATCGTGGCGATCGAGGGAGCGGGCATGGTCACCAGCATCGTCGCCATCGGCATCGTCTACACCCCGATCTTCGCCCGCGTGGTGCGGGCCCCGGCGCTGGCGATCAAGGGCCGCGAGTTCGTCGAAGCGGCGCGCACGTTCGGCAGTTCGCAGGGCTACATCCTGACGCGGCACCTGTTGCTCAACCTCGTGGCGCCGCTGACCGTGCAGATCACCCTGGCGCTGGCCTGGGCGCTGTTGACCGAATCCGGCCTGAGCTTTCTCGGCCTCGGCACGCAGCCGCCGGCGCCGTCGCTGGGGGTGATGCTGGCCGAGAGCAAGTCGATGATGACGCGCGCCCCCTGGCTGATGATCTTTCCCGGCCTCACCATCATGCTCGCCATTCTCGGCTTCAACCTACTGGGCGACGCGCTGCGCGACATCCTCGATCCGCGCACGCAAGGGAGGAGCGCATGAGCACTCTGCTGTCGGTTCGCGACCTGCGTGTCGGCTTCGGCCGCGCCCCAGAGGACAACGAGGTGGTGAAGGGCGTCAGCTTCGAGCTGGCAGCCGGCAAGACGCTCGCCATCGTCGGCGAGAGCGGGTCGGGCAAATCGGTGACGGCGCTGTCGGTCAACCGGCTGGTCGATTTCGGCGGCGGGCGGATCACCGGCGGGTCGATCGCGCTTTACCGCCCCGACGGCACGGCGGTCGATATTACCGCGGCTGACGAGCCGGCGCTGCAGCGCATCCGCGGCCGGGAGATCGGCATGATCTTCCAGGAGCCGATGACCTCGCTCAACCCTGTGCACACGGTCGGCGCGCAGATCGAGGAAGCCTTCCGGCTCAACCGCGGGTTGGTCGGCGCCGCGGCGACACGGGCAGCACGCGAAGCGCTCGAACGGGTGCGGATCCCCGATGCGGCGCAGCGGCTGAAATACTATCCGCACCAGCTGTCGGGCGGCATGCGGCAGCGCGTGATGATCGCCATGGTGCTGGCCAGCAACCCGCGGCTGCTGATCGCCGACGAGCCGACGACCGCGCTCGACGTGACGGTGCAGGCGCAGATCATGGCGCTGCTCGCCGAACTCCGCCACGAGCTCGGCATGGCATTGATCTTCATCACCCACGATATCGGGCTGGTCGCCGGGATCGCCGACGACATCATGGTGATGCAGCATGGCGTTGCCGTGGAGCAAGGGGCGCTCGACGCTGTGCTCGACGACCCCAGGCACGACTACACCCGGCACCTGCTGCAGGCGGTGCCGCATTTCAACGCGGGCAGCGCGGTGCGCAGCGACGGCACGGCGCGCAACGCGGCGCCGATCGTCACCGTCGACAACCTCGCGGTGCGCTTTCCGGTGACGAGGGGACCGTTCCGGCGCAAGACCGGCGCGGTGCACGCGGTCGACGGCGTCGATTTCGACCTCAGGCCGGGCGAGACGCTGGCCATTGTCGGCGAGAGCGGTTCGGGTAAATCGACCACGGCGCGGGCCATCCTCGGCCTCGTCAAGGCTACGCGCGGGCGGATCGAGGCCAAGGCCGGCCGCAGCGGCCGGCCGGTGCAGATGGTATTCCAGGATCCTTACGCCTCGCTCAATCCACGCCTCGATGTCGAGGCATTGCTGGCCGAGCCGGCGATCGCGGCGGGCCAGCGGCTCGACGCCACGCTGCGCGCCCGCATGGTGTTCCTGCTCGAACGGGTGGGACTGACCAGGGAGGCGCTGACCCGCTATCCGCACCAGTTCTCGGGCGGGCAAAGGCAGCGGCTCTGCATTGCCCGTGCGCTGATGCTGAACCCCGACGTGGTGGTGCTGGACGAGGCGGTGTCGGCGCTCGATGTCAGCGTACAGGCCCGTGTGCTCGACCTGTTGATCGATCTGCAGCGTGAGTTCGGCCTCGCCTACCTGTTCATTTCGCACGACATGGCCGTGGTGGAGCGCATCGCGCACCGGGTGGCGGTAATGTATGCCGGCCAGATCGTCGAGATCGGCCAGGCGGCGGCAGTGCTCGGCGCGCCGCAGCACAGCTATACGAGGCGGCTGATCGCGGCGGTGCCGGCGATCGAGCGGCGGCGACAGCACTTTACCGTGGACGTGACTCAGGTGCCCTCGCTGGTGCGTCCATTGGGGTTCGAACCGCCAGCCGCGAAATGGCGCGAGGCGGGGGAAGATCATCGCGTGCGCGTGGAGGAAAGTGCATGAGTCTCACCGCGGTTCTCGACCGCGCTTTCACGCCGCTGCAGGCGGCGGTGGCGAGCAAGCGCATCCCCGGCGGGGTGCTGGGCGTGATCGACCGCGACGGCAACCGCGTGGTGCGCTCGATCGGTTCGGCTCAACTGGTGCCGACCACGCGGCCGATGCACGACGACACCTGGTTCGACCTCGCCTCGCTCACCAAGGTGATCTTCGCCACGCCGCGCATCCTGGCGCTGGCGGCGGCCGGCACGATCGAGCTCGACGCGCCGCTGACCTCGGTGATCCCCGATTTCCGCCAGTACAACCCCGACGGCAGCTGGGAGCGGAAGCTCACCTTCCGGCAATGCCTCGGACACCAGACGCCATTTCCCGGCGTGGTGCCGATCTACACCTATGGGAGCGACCCGAACCTGTTGCGCGCCTGGGTGCTGCAGAACGAGTGGCAGGCCGGTCCACCGGTCTATTCCGACATCAACTTCATCCTGCTCGGCATCGCGCTCGAACGGCTGAGCGGCAAGCTGATCCGGCAGCAGGACCCGGGTCCTGGGTTCGCCTGGTCGGCCGATCCGCTCGAGGCCGCGGCCACCGAGCGCGACGCCTGGCGCGGCCGCGTCATCGTCGGCGAGGTGCATGACGAGAACTGCTACGCGCTGCAGGGCTCGGGACATGCCGGGCTGTTCGGCACCGCCGCGTCGGTGCTCGGCTATGCCCAGGGCCTGCTCGCCGGCACGGGCGCCGCGCCCCACAGTATCGAGCTGATGCGAACGGCCCTGTCGCCGCGCCGCACCCATGGCTGGGAGCGGCCCTACGAGGGCTGGTCGGGCGGCGACCGCTGCTCGGCCGAAACCATCGGCCATACCGGCTTCACCGGCACGGGCCTGTGGATCGATTTCGCCAAAGGGCGGGCCTGGACGCTGCTTACCAACCGGGTGCACCCGACCCGACATTTCGACAGCGGCATCATCGCACTGCGCCGCGCGGTCGGCGATCTGGTCAACGAGAACTGAGGAAGAGCGACATGTCCGTACCGATCTGGGCCGTGGGCCTGATGACCGGCACCGTGCTCGACGGCAATATCGACGTGGCGCTGCTGAAGACCGACGGCGAGAGCATCGAGCAGTTCGGCGCCTATACGCTCGCCCCCTACCCCCAGGACATCCGCGACACGCTCGAGGAGACGCTGGCCGAGGCGCGCCGGTGGAATTTCGACGGTCCGGATCCGGCCATCTTCGCCAAGGCGGAAGAGATGCTGACCCGGGCGCAGTCGGCGGCGGTCAGGACCCTGGTCGAAAGCGCCGGGCTCGGCATGGCCGATATCGGCGTCGTCGGCTTTCATGGTCAATCCGTGCTCCACCGCGCGCCGCAGCCGGGGCGGATCGGCGCCACCCGGCAACTCGGCGACGGCGAACTGATGCACCAGCTGCTGGGCGCCAAGGTCGCCTATGATTTCCGTTCGGCCGACGTGCGAGCCGGCGGCCAGGGCGCGCCGCTCGCCGCCATCTACCACCAGGCGTTGCTGCGCGGGCTCGGCACGCACGGCGAGACGGCGGTGCTGAACCTCGGCGGCGTCGCCAATGTCACCTACTGGGATGGCGCCGACCGGCTGGTCGCCTTCGATACCGGACCGGCGAATGCGCCGCTCAACGATTTCATGAAGGCGCATGGGCTGGGCGAGATGGATCGCGACGGGGCGCTGGCGCGGAGCGGCACGGTGGACGAAGCGCGGCTCGAGAAGCTCCTGCAACACCCCTATCTCAGCGCGCCGCCGCCCAAATCGCTCGATCGCTTCGACTTCACGTCGGCGATGGCCGACGGGCTCGACCCGGCCACCGGCGCCGCGACGCTCACCGCCTTTACCGCCGGCGCTGTCGGCAAGGGATTGGACCTGTTGCCGACGCGGCCGACCCGGCTGATCGTTTCAGGCGGCGGACGGCACAACCCGCTGATGATGGAGATGCTCAAGGCGCGCGCCGGCGTCGAAGCGGCCCCGGCCGAAACCGTCGGCTGGCGCGGCGACGCGATCGAAGCGGAGTGCTTTGCGTTTCTCGCCGTGCGGGTACTGCGCGGGCTGCCGATCAGCTTTCCGACGACGACCGGGGCGCCGCACCCGCTGCTGGGTGGGCGGTTGGCGGCTTAGCGCTTTGCCGGGCTGAAGATCCGTGAGGCAGACAGGCCGGTGCGGGAAGAGCCCCCACCCTGTCCCTCCCCCGCAAGGGGGCAGGGCAATCGCATATGGCTTTGTGCACCGTACTCTCGTTGCTCCTCCACCGTGAAACGGGGGAGGGGGACCGCCGAAGGCGGTGGAGGGGGCGGCGGGAAGCGCCGGTTTGTGTGGCCGCCCCCTCCACCAGCTTCGCTGGTCCCCCTCCCCCGCTATGCGGTGGAGGACCACCGAGAGGCCGGTGACTGTCCATGTGCGATAGCCCTGCCCGCGGGGGGAGGAGACCAAACACTGACGCCGGTGAGAGCGTCTCCCTCCCCCTTGCGGGGAGGGGACAGGGGTGGGGGTACTCTTCCCGCACCGGCGCAGGTCCGGTGCTTTATGCGCTAAAGCCGCTTCTGCAGAAACGTCCGCGTTCGTCCCGGTGGGAAATCCTCGAGCGCGCCGAACGGCAGATACCCTGCCCGCTGGTAGGTCTTCAGCGCCACCGGGCTGAAAGTGTCGATATAGGCGCCGTGGCAGCCGCGAGCTTTGGCGTCGGTCTCGGCCGCTGCCAGCATGCGGCCGGCGAGACCGGCGCCGCGCTGCTCCTCGGCGACCCACAGCCACTGCACGTAGAGCCAGCCCCAGGCGGTGTAACCTGAGACACCGGCGACGATGCTGCCGGCGTCATCGCGGACCACCACCGCAAGCAGCCGGCGGTCGGCCGGCCCGACATCGGCCTCGTTGAAGGCGGTCAAGCGCCCGCCGATCACAGCGAGATCCTCGGCTGTCGGCGTCTCGGTAACGCTGAACTTGAGCGCGGTCATGCGCCGAGGGCTCGAAGCGTGGCCGGCAGGTCGACGCGGAGTTCCGAGGTCACTTCCAGCGTGCGGTCGTCACGGATCGGTGCGCCACCCGCTACCTGGCGCGCCGCGAGAGTGGCGTCGCGCTGGCGGATCAGGCCGGCGATCTCGTCGGCGTAGAGACGGAGGATGGCACTCAGCCAACGGTTGGTGAGGTAGGAGGGCTGCGGCATCTGAATATCGAAGCGCTCGAGCAGGGCAATGCTCGGTTCGGCATCGAGCCAGCTGTCGCCGACCACCCACTGGTTGACGGTGAACAATCGCTGCAGCCGGCCATAGGCATCGACGCCGACGGCGATCAGGTGGTGCACCGGACCGTCCTTGCCGTCCGGCCGGACGAAGCAGTGAAAGTGGCCATGCTCTGCTTCGGCCGCAGGGATGTGGCAGTGATAGTACCACTGGCCGCCCGACGCAGGATCGTAGACGTCGCCGGGCGGATAATGGCTCCAGGCCACCACCGGAGCGTCGCGCAGTGTGGCGTGCAGGACGTTGTCGCCGCCCTTCGCCAGCACCTGTTCGCAGAACAGCGCTTCCTGCGCCGCCCGAAGCCGGTCCGCGGCGTCGGCCATCACAGGCTGCCGGGGGCGGCTGCCGCACACGGAGCGGCGGCAGCACATGGGGCCGAGGCCGCACACGGCGCTGCGGCGGCACATGGCGCCGCAGCAGCGCATGGGGCAGCCGCCGAGCAAGGGGCAGCGGCCGCACACGGCGCGGCGGCTGCGCAGGGTGCATCAGCGGCACAGGGAGCCGCCGCGGCGCAGGGCGAAGCCGCGGCGCAAGGCGAGTCAGCGGCGCAGGGTGAGGCGGCGGCACAGGGGTTGGACGCTGCATCCGCCCCCGCCGTCACCGCGGCGGGAGCGGCCACGCCGCCGCCGCGGGTCACATGGTCGGTAGCGACGGCCGCGGTGGCGGCGAGCAATGCTGCGCCGAACAGCAGGGTGTTACGCGAACCGCTCATTTCTTGAACCCATCGAGACCAAAGACCGGCCGCAGCGCGATGCCGACAAAGCTGCCGGCGAAGGCGGCGGCGAACCACACCCAGCCATGCAGGCTGCCCGAGGCGATGCCGCTGAACAGCGCGCCGATATTGCAGCCGAAGGACAGCCGCGCGCCATAGCCCATCAGAACCCCGCCGATCACCGCCGCCAGCGCCGATTTGAGCGGCAGGTCGGCCTTGGGGGCGAACTTGCCGGCGAGCCCGGCGGCCAGAGCCGCGCCGAGCAGGATGCCGAAATCCATCACCGAGGTGATGTCGAACAGCACGCTGCGGCCCAGCGCCTGGGCCTGCGCCGGCGCGGTCCAGAACGCCCAGGTTTCGACCGGCACGCCGACCGATTGCGCCAGCTTGGCGCCCCACAGCCCGAAGCCATAGGTGATCGACCAGGGGTGGCCGGCGATCAGCAGTGTCGCGATGTTGAGCAGCGCCAGCAGCACCGCGGCGCCGACCAGTGGCCACGGTCCCTGCAGCAAGCGCGACAGCCCGCGGGTTTTCGGCTTCGATGGCTGTTCGAGCCCGCCATGAGAGCGGCGCTCGATCAGTACGGTGATGCCGGCGATGGCAGCGAGGCCGGCGAGCGTCACGATGATTGCCAGCGGCGCACCAAGGCTCGAACCAAGGCTGATAGGGGGCAGCGACGGCTGCGTCAGCCACCACGGCAGGTGCGCCGTGCCGAGCAGCGCCCCGAAGATGAAGGCAGCCAGCGTCACCAGCATGCGGGCGCTGCCGCCGCCGACGGTGAACAGGGTGCCCGAGCCGCAACCGCCGCCCAGCTGCATGCCGAGCCCGAAAATGGCTGCGCCGACCAGCACCGAGACACCCACCGGGGCGACGGCGCCAGCCAGCGGCCGGCCGAATGCCGTGCCGCCGGCGAGCAGCGGAATGAAGACGATAGCGGCGATGGCCACCATCAGCATCTGGGCGCGCACGGCTGCCCCACGCTTCTCGACCACCAGACGGCGCCAGCCACCGGTAAAGCCGAAGGAGGCGTGATAGAGCGTCGCGCCGAGCAGCCCGCCGATCAGGAACAGCACGGTCTGGCGCAGGTCGACCACCTGGCCGATCACCACGCTGCCGATCGCGAACATGGCGAGCGCCACGATGACCGGGCCGCGATCGAGTTTCGGCCAGCTGAACGAAGGTGCCGGTGGGGAGGCGCTGATGTCTGTCACGTGAGTCAAATCCTATGCGGGCAGTCTACCGCTTGTCGTAAATGGCAGCGCCCGAGACCGCAATCTCGGGCGCGCTTAGCGATTGGTCGAAGGAGTGGCTAAGTCGGTGACTTAGTTCTGGACCACCACCGGGCGGGCCGGGTCGAGCGTCCACTGCGACATCGAGCCGTCATAGAGGCGCACGCCCTTGAGGCCGGCGACCTCGGAAAGGCCGAACCAGGCGATCGAGGCGAGGTGCCCGGTATTGCAGAAGGTGATGAGACCATCGGTGTCGGTGACACCCGCCTGCTGCACCAGCGCGTCGATGGCGGCCTTCGAGGCGAACCTGCCGGCGTCCTTGTCCCAGAATTTGTCGAAGTTGAGGTTCACCGCAGTCGGGATGGTACCGAGCGACTGCACGGTGTTGGTCTTTTCCTTGCCGATGAACTGGGCCACCGAGCGGGCATCGATCAGGTTGGTGTCGCTGGCGATGGCCTGTTCCACTTCAGCCACTTCGGCGCGCAGTTCCGGCCGCGGCTTGGCGGTGAAGCTGCCGGCCACCGGGGTCACCACATCGGTCGAAACCGGCTGGCCCGCATCGGCCCAGGCCTTGTAGCCGCCATCGAGCACGGTGACGTTGTCGTGGCCGAGCACCTTGAAGGTCCAGTAGACGCGGGTGGCGCCCCCGAACTCGGCAACGTCGCTGCCGGCCGGCACGATCACGACCTGGGTATCGTCGCTGACGCCGAGCGCCGCGATCTTGGCCGAGATGTCATCGAGCTTGGGCAAAAGGCCCGGCGCCCCGTCGATCTTGGCGCGCCAGCCATAGACGCCGTACTGCGCTTCCACCGCGCCCGGCACGTGGCCCGCCGCATAGGGGGCGGTGCCATCCTTGGGGGTGTCGCGGATGTCGATGATCACCAGGTCGGGCTTGCCGAGCTGGCTGTTGAGCCAGGCGGCATCGACCAGCGGCTGGTCGGTCAGCCGTTCGGCCTGCGCGCTACCGGCGGCGGCGAGGCCGAGGACGAGCGCCGTGGCGAGGACGTGAAAACGCATTGAAGTATCTCACTTTGAGCTTTGAACTGGGCCGCATCATAGTCGCTCTGCCCCCACCAATGCTGCCGACACGTTTCCAATTTGCAGAGCGCGACAGGAATTTTCGGTCGCCGGGCGCCGCTGCCTCGGCAATCAATTTCCCTGTGAGCCCATAGGCATATGCGCGGACGCAGGCGATAATGCCGGCCAAATCGACGGCTCGTCGTGCCGGAAACCCATTTCATGCGCCCTCTGCTTCGCCTGCTCCTCGCCTGCCTGCTGTTGCTGTCACCCTTAACGATCATGCCCGCCGGCGCGGAGGACGCGGCAGCAGCTCCCGCCTCGCAGGTGCTCTCCTACGAAGGCGACGCCCAGTTGGCCGAGCTGGCGGCCAAGGGGACGACGGTGGTGTTCTTTTATGCCGCCTGGTGTCCAAATTGCCGGGCCACGGTGACCGAGCTCAATGCCCGCTGGGACGAGGTCAACCCCGGCCTGACGCTGGTGATCGCCGACTATGACAAGGAGCAGGCGCTGAAGGCCCGCTACGGCGTCACCTACCAGGATACGTTCGTGCTGCTCGACAAGGACGGCAAGGGCGTGGAGCTGTGGAACAGCGGCGGGGTCAACGGCCTCAACGCCCATACCAGCGCCCTCTGACCGCTGATGCTGGCAACCATTGCGCTCGCCTTCGTCGCGGGCGTCATCACCATCCTCTCGCCCTGCGTGCTGCCGCTGTTGCCGATGATCCTCGCGACAGCGACGCAGGAGGGCAAGGCGCGGCCGATCGGGGTGATCGTCGGCTTCGTGCTCTCCTTCACCGCCGCGACGCTGGCGCTGAGCGCACTGGTGCGGCTCATCGGCGTGCCGCCCGATATCAACCGGACCCTCAGCGCGGTCGTCCTCGCCCTGCTCGGCCTGGTGCTGATCATTCCCGGGCTGCAATTGCAGTTCGAACGGCTGGCGGGCGGACTGGCCGGGCGCGCCCCGACCAGCCAGAGTAGCGGCTTCGGCGGCGGCGTGGTGGTCGGCCTCGGGCTCGGCCTCGCCTGGAGCCCTTGTGTCGGCCCGATCATGGCCTCGGTGATCACGCTGGCGCTCAACCAGTCGGTGGGCTTCGGCGCCCTTGCCGTGACCCTCGCCTTCTCGCTCGGCACGGCGCTGCCGATGGCGGCAGTGCTGCTGGGCGGCCGGCAACTGGTGCGCCGGTTGAGCTGGTTCCAGAGCCATGCCGCCACCCTGCAGCGCATCTTCGGCCTGGTGCTGCTGGCCACGGCGCTCGCCATCTGGCTGGGTTGGGACCGCAACATCCAGATCCTGCTGCTCGAATGGTTCCCCGGCTGGGAAGGCCTGCTCACCAGCTGGGAACCGCAAACGCCGGTGAGCTGACCAGCTCCTTCCTCGCGGCGGAGGCAGGCACGCCGCTATCAGACTCGGGCTCGACCGCCTCGATCAGGTGCTTCCACGGCAGGCCGGCGGTTAACGGCCCCACAAATCGGGCCCACATTTCTTTGACATCGCCTAAGTATGTGAAAAGGTCTTTCGGTTACTTTCGTCGATAATTCTATCATTCATCACTGCATCGGGCCGCGATTGTCCTCCTTGTTGCCTCCCCGTGTCCTGCAAGTGCTTGCCATGCTCCGCGCCAAAGCCGCGACGGGCGATCTTGGCGCGCGCCTTGGCGCGCAACCGCAACGTCAGCTCCCGCAACGGCTGCGGGCGCGACAGCACAGCACGCCCAAAACTGCCGAAGACATCTGGCAGCACCTCGATGCCGATGCCGAAGTACGAGGCGAGCTGGGAGACCCGTTGAGCCTGTCGCGGGCGGAAGCATATGGCCACAACATCGAGAACTTCGTTGGCACGGTAAAGGTACCGGTCGGCGTCATCGGGCCGCTTCGCGTCAATGGTATCAATGCCCACGGCGACTTTTTCATACCGCTTGCCACCACCGAGGCGGCTCTGGTCGCATCCTATGGACGGGGGGCCGACGTCGCCTCGATGGCCGGCGGCATCAGTGCCGGCATGATCGGCGAAGGCGTGCTTCGGACACCGGCCTTCGTGTTCAGCGGGCTGCTTGAATCGGGCCTGTTCATCGACTGGGTGGCGCGCCATGCCGAAACCCTGAAGACGGTCGCGGAGTCGACGACCCGGTACGGCAAGCTGCAATCGATCGAGCCGTTCATGGACAGCGATACGGTGTTCCTGATCTGCCGTTACTCGACTGGCGACGCGGCGGGCCAGAACATGGTCACGGTTGCTACCGAGGCCATCTGCGCGCATATCGCCGAGCATGCTCCGGTAAAGCCGCGTTACGCCTTCATCGAAGGCAATTTCTCGGGCGACAAGAAGGCCTCTTATCTCGGTATGCACATGGGCCGCGGCCGCAAGGTCACGGCCAGCGTCGAACTGCCCTACCCATTGATCGAGCGAGTACTGCATGTGGCGCCGGATGCCCTCGCCGCCTATGGCCGGGTGGCGGCGCTTGGCGCAGTACTCAGTGGCCAACTCGGCTCGCAGGCGCACTACGCCAACGGGCTCGCCGCCTTCTACATCGCGACGGGACAGGATGCGGCTTGCGTCTCGGAATCGTCGGTCGGGTTCACTCGTATGGAGGCCCGGACGAATGGCGTGTTTTTCTCGGTCACCATGCCGAACATCCTGGTCGGTTCAGTCGGCGGCGGCACCGGCCTGCCGAGCCAGGCTGCCGCGCTGCGCCTGATGGGCCTCGCCGGACCGGGAAACGCGGCGGCCCTCGCCGAGGTGACGGCGGCGCTTTGCCTCTGCGGCGAAATCTCAATCATCGCCGCAATCGCGGCGGGGCATTTTACCCGCGCCCATGCCAAGTTGGCGCGACACCGGTGAGCGACACGTCGACGCCGGCACAAGGCCTGGCGAGCCGCCTCTGGACCTACCAGGCGGAGCGCTTTCCGCTCGGCAAGACCTCCCTGCTGCTGGCGGTGTTCAGCACCGCAAGCATCAGTTTGTCGGCGCACCTGGCGGACAGACCACTGCCCGCGGCCTGGACCTTCATCGCAGTGTGGCTGGTCACCATCACGCTGTTCTTCCAGCTGCGTGCTGCCGACGAGTACAAGGATCTCGACGACGATCGTCGCCACCGCCCGGAGCGACCGATCCCGCGCGGCCTCGTCAGCCTCAGGCTGGTGCTCGGGCTCGCGCTGGGCGCAGCGCTCCTGGCGGTGCTGCTGACACTCAGCGTCGACGGCTGGCTGCTGGTTCCACTCTTGGCCGCCTACGTCTGGCTCACGCTGATGACGGCGGAATTCTTCGTGCCGCGCTGGTTGAAGGCGCGACCGTTGCTGTACCTGATCTCGCACATGGCCATCATGGCCTTCATCGATTTCTACGTCACGGCCGCCGAATGGCTGCCGCATGGGCCGCTGCCGCCGCCCGGCATCTGGCTGTTCGTGCTGCTGAGCTGCGTCAACGGCTGCGTGCTCGAGTTTGGCCGCAAGACCTGGGCTCCCGGTAGTGAGCGCGACGGAGTGGAGACCTATTCGAGGCTCTATGGCCCAACCGTTGCGGTGCGGGTCTGGGCCGGCTGCTGCACTGCCGCCTGGCTGCTGCTGTCGATCGTCGGTTACAGTGCCGGGGCGGGAACGCTCGCCGCGATCCTCGGCGCCCTGGTGCTGACCCCAGTGCTGTTCACTGCCGGCAGCTTTGCCCGCACCCCGACGGCGACACTGCAGAAGCGGATCGACCTGCTCGCCGGACTGTGGGTGTTTGCCTGCTACGCCATAGCCGGATTCTCGCCCTATCTCAGCAGGCTGCTGCAATGACGGCAGAGCGCTTTCACGACATGAACAACGCCAGCGGGGCCGACAGTGTCGGCGGCAAGGCGGCCATGCTGATGCGCCTCGTGGCGCGGGGGTTTGACGTGCCGGCCTTCTTCGTCGTCGAGCCTGCAGCTTTCGGCGATCTCGACGAGCGAGGGCTGGCGAGCGAGATTGCCGCCAGGCTCCCCGGCATTGGCGTCGGTCCCTATGCCACCCGCTCCTCGGCCCGGGAGGAGGATGGCGCCAGCGCCTCGCATGCCGGCCAGTTCCTCTCCGTGCTGAACCTCTCGGCTGCCGAAGTCCCGGGGGCGGCACGCCGGGTGTTCGGGAGCGGGCTCGAGTCCAGCGTTGCCGATTATCGCGCGTCGCGCGGCCTCGACGCGGCGGGCGGAGCACCGGCGGTGATCGTTCAGCAGATGGTCACGGCGCGTTGCGCCGGCGTGGCGTTCGGCGCCGACCCGGTGAGCGGCCGGCGGGACCGCATCGTCATCTCTGCCATTGCGGGGCTCGGCGACCGACTCGTCGGTGGTGAGGAGGACGGCCAGGGCTTCGTCCTCGCGAGGGCGGATGGGGCGATCATCGAAGCGCCGGATGACCCGGTGCTGTCCGCCAGTGACCTCGCCGCGCTGCACGAGCTGGTCAACGAGGTGGCCGCGGTGTGCGGGGGACCACAGGATATCGAATGGGCCTTCGAGGGCGATCGGCTTTACCTGCTCCAGGCCCGGCCGATCACCACACCGTTGCGCGCCGACGCGATAGTCGACCCTGCCCTGGTGGTGTTCGACAACTCGAACATCGTCGAGAGCTACCCCGGCATCGTTTCGCCGCTGACCTTCAGTTTCGCACAGTACGCCTATTCGCGCGTCTATCGGGCGTTTGTCGAGCTGGTCGGCATCAAGCCGGAGATCGTGGCGCAGAACGCAGCGGTGTTCGACAATCTGCTCGCTCGGGTGGATGGCCGGGTCTACTACAACCTCGGCAACTGGTATCGCGCCCTCGCCTTGCTGCCTGGCTTCGCCAGCAACACCGCCAGCATGGAACTGATGATGGGGGTCAACCAGCCGCTGCCGGCGGAACTGGTCGCGACCATGGCGACGCCGCGTGGCTCGACGCTGCGACGCTATCTCGGCATGGCGTCGATCGGGCTCAGTCTCGGTATCGCTGCGCTGCGGCTCGGCGGCACCATCCGCGATTTCTACCGACGGCTCGAGGCGGCGCTGGCGGAGCCGGCAAACAGCCTCGACGGCAAGCCGCTGACGGCGCTGGCCGCGGAGTATCGGCGCATCGAGGCGGACTTGCTCGATCGTTGGGACGCGCCGCTGGTCAACGACTTCCTCTGCATGATTGCCTTCGGCGCCTCGCGCAACCTGATGCAGCGATGGGCAGGGGCGGAGGGGCTGGCGCTGCATTCCGACATCATGGTGGGACAGGGCGACATAGTTTCCGCCGAGCCGGCGCAGCGCATTCGCGCCATGGGCCGGCTGCTCGAAGGCCGGGCCGAACTCAGTCGGCAACTCGGCCAGGGCAATGGTGAAGGTCTCCCCGCATACCCGGAGCTGGCGACCGCCGTAGCGGCCTATCTCGATAAGTTCGCCGATCGATGCGCAGAGGAGTTGAAACTCGAGAGCATCACGCTGGACCGTGATCCGACGCCGCTCTATCGCGCCATCGCCGCCGCCGCCGAGGCGCCGGTCGGACGCCCGGCCGAACGCATCGACAGCCGCGCCCAGTTGGCGCGAGTCTTTGCCGGCCGGCCGGTGCGCCGCTTCATCGCCGGCATCGCTCTCCAGATCGCCAAACGCCGGGTGCGCGATCGCGAGAACCTGCGATTCGAGCGCACCCGAATCTTCGGCCGTGGTCGCCGGCTGTTTCGCGCGGTGGGGGCGCAGTTTCACGCGCTGGGACTGCTTGATGCGCCCGACGATGTGTTCCTGCTGACCGTCCCCGAGGTGCTTGGCGCCATCGAGGGGTTTGCGACATCGCACGACCTTGGCGCCATCGCCCGGTTGCGCAAGGCGGAGCTGGCAGCCGCCGCCGGCCGCGACGACCCCGGCGAGCGGCTGACGCTGCGCGGCGCGGTCTCGGCGGGGTTGCAGAACCTCGCGCCGCCGGCGGCGCGCGCCCGCGACGAGGCGCGCCAGCGCAGCGGTACCGGCTGCAGCGCCGGCGCCGTCACCGCCGTGGCCCGCGTTATCCGCGACCCGCGCACCCAAAGCCTGGCGCGCGGCGAAGTGCTGGTGGCGCGTCATACCGATCCCGGCTGGATTGCCCTGTTCACCAACGCTGCGGCCATCGTCGTCGAACGCGGCAGTCCGCTGTCCCACTCGGCGATCGTGGCGCGCGAGCTCGGCATCCCGTGCGTCGTGGCGCTCAAGGGCGCCATGGACTGGATCGAGGATGGCAAAACGATCGAGGTCGACGGCGCTACCGGCCATGTCAGGAGAGTGTCGTGACCACCGCCGAGATCGCCCAGCACGCCAGCTTCGACGATATCCGCTACGCCCAACTGTGGGAGGATGCCGACGTGCTGATCGACGCCCTCGGCGAGCAGCGCGGCAAGACGCTGGTTTCGATCTGCTCGGCCGGCGACAATGCGCTCGCCATGCTGCTGCTCGATCCCGCGCGGGTCATCGCCATCGACCTGTCGCCGGCGCAGATCGCCTGTCTCGAGATCCGCATGGCGGCCTATCGCGAACTCGACCATGCGGCCTTCCTCGAGCTGATGGGCTCGCGTCCATCACAGCGGCGCGGCGAACTGCTCGACCGGGTGGGGGCGCGGCTGCTGCCGGCGACGCAGGCACTGTGGGCGGCGCGGCGCGACACGGTGATCGCGCATGGGCTGGGTGGGGTCGGCAAATTCGAACGTTATTTCCGGCTGATGAAGCAGTATCTGCTGCCCTTGGTGCACAGCCAGGCGACGATCGATGCGGTGTTCGCCAGCCGGCCGCAGCCGCAGCGCGCCCCCTTCCTCGACGAGCGTTGGAACAACCGGCGCTGGAAGCTGCTGCTGCGCCTGTTCTTTTCCAACTGGGTAATGGGCCGGCTCGGCCGCGACCCGGCGTTCTTCGAGCATGTCGAGGGCAGCCTCGCCGACCATGTCGCAGGCCGGCTGCGCCATGCGGCCGTAGACCTCGATCCGGCGCTCAATCCGTATCTGCACTGGATCTTGACAGGTACGCACGGCGCCGCGCTGCCGATGGCGTGGCGGCCGGAGAATTATGAGATCATTCGCTCGCGCCTCGACCGACTGGAGCTCCGCATCGGAGCGCTCGAAGCGCTGGTCGAGAGCGGCGAGCGCGCCGACGGCTTCAACCTCTCCGATATCTTCGAGTATATGAGCCCCGAGGTGTTCAGCGCGGTCTATGGCTCGACGCTGGCTGCTGCCAATTCCGGTGCGCGGCTTGTCTACTGGAACATGATGGTGCCGCGCCGCGTGCCGCCGGCGCATGCGGCGAAAGTCCGGCGGCTGGAGGCGGAGATCGAACGCGGCCGAGCCGCCGACAAGGCATTCTTCTACTCCGACTTCGTGGTCGAGGAAGTGTTGTGACCCTCACGCTGCGCGACGGGCTCTTCATCGCGGCGGTGATCATCGGGATGCTCTCGCTGATGGGGGCGGTCCGTTACTTCGGCCGCCGGGCCGGCCTCGCTCCGGAACTGCAGCGCAAGCTCATCCACGTTTCGACCGGCACGGCAGCGCTCAGCTTCCCGTTGCTGTTCAGCAACGCCTTGCCGGTGTTCCTGCTGATCGGCGCGTCGATCTTGGTGATGCTGGCGTTGCGTGGCGGCCGGCTGGCGCAGCTCGGCGGCGTGCTGCACGACGTCAAGCGCGAGTCGTGGGGCGAAATCTACCTGGCGCTGGCCATCGCTTTCACCTTCTTTCGTTCGACCGGCGAGCCGGTGCTCTATGTCCTGCCGCTGCTGGTGATCACCCTGTCCGACACGGCCTCGGCGCTGGTTGGCACCAGCTATGGCCGCCGCCGCTTCACCGTCGAGGATGGCTCCAAGAGCCTCGAGGGTGTAGTCGCCTTCTTTGTCGTCACCTGGCTCATCGGGTTGGTTACGCTGCTGCTGCTGACCGACGCGGCGCGGGTCAACGTCGTGGTGTTGTCCTTTCTCATCGCCGGCTTCTGCGCGCTAGTCGAGGCCGATTCCTGGCGCGGACTCGACAACCTGTTCGTGCCGGTCGGAGCGCATCTGCTGTTGGCGCAGTATCTCGGCAGCCCGCCCGATCAGTTGCTCGGCGTGGCAGTGGCCTTCATCGTCTTCCTCATCGCCATGCGCGCCATCGGCAAGGCCCTCGACCTGCCGGCGCGGGCCGCCCGCGGCTACACGATCCTGCTGTTCCTGATGATCTCGCTGATGGCGCTCCACAACGCGCTGCTGACGGCGCTGGTGATCGGCACGCACCTGCTCGCCCGCAAGCTCCGGCCGTGCGAGAGCAAGCGGCCGGCGCTCGACCTGCTGGCGGTCTCAGCCGTGGTAGCGCTGTTCTGGCTGGTGGCCGGCGAACTGGCCGGACGCTCGGTGATCGGGCTGTTCAACCTGACGTTCGCCGCCGCCGCCATGGGGTTTGTGGCAATCGCGCTGGGCGGCTGGTGGCGCGTTCTGCTGCTGCCGTTCGGTGTGATGGTCGGCGGGCTGTTCGTGTGGATCGCCCAGCTCAACACCCCGTATCATCCGCCGTGGTTCGCCGATGACTGGCCCTGGCTCGCCGCGGCCCTGGCGCTTCCTGCCGCGATCGGTGCGCTCCGGCCACAGGATTTTTCTACGCACCGCGCGATCAAGCTGTTCGCGCTTTCCCTCGTCGTGCCGCTCGCCCTCTATGTCCGCGGAGTTCTCGTATGACCCGACCCCAGCCGCTGTCGGTTCCCGGCGCCAGCGCCCTGCTCTACCGTGACGCGCCGCAATGGGACAACCAGCGCACCGCGGCGCTCGGCAGCATCGCGTTCGAGGATCGCGACGCCGGCCTGCGGCTCATCGCCGATACGGTTGCGAGCCTCCGGGCCGAGGGCTTTGCCGCTTTGGTCGGACCAATGGACGGCGACACGTGGCACTCGTACCGGCTGGTCAGTGAAAGCGACGGTTCGGCGCCGTTTCTGCTCGAACCGAGGAGCGCCCCGCACGACCACGCGATCTTCAGCGCGGCCGGGTTCACGCCGATCTCGCGTTATGTCTCGTCGCGGGGGAGGCTGGCCGACGCGGTCGAGCCGACGCCGTTCACACTCCCCGGAGTGACGGTCACCGCATGGGACGGGGAAGGCGCCGAGCGGCTGATCGGGCAATTGTTCCAGATGTCGGGCGCGGCCTTTGCCGGCAACCGCTTTTTCAAGCCGATCACTCTTGAGGGTTTTCTCGAGCTCTACCGCCCGCTATTGCCGCTGCTCGACCCGAGACACATCCTGTTTGCACGCGGTCCGGAGCAGCAGCTCGTGGGATTCCTGTTCGGCATGCCCGACAGGCTCGGCAGCGCACAGCCGGCGGCCATTCTAAAGACCTATGCCAGCGGTTTGAGGGGGGTCGGCCGGCTGCTGGCCGACACCTACCACCGCCGCGCCATCGAGCTCGGCTTCACCGAGGTGATCCACGCGCTGATGCATGAAGACAACGTCTCGCGCGAACGCAGCGCGATGCATCGGGCCGAGGTGTTCCGCCGCTACGCATTGATGGGCAAGCGACTGGACCGATGAACCTGATCGCCACATTCCTCGAGACCGCTCGGCGTCGTGGCACGCATCCGGCCATCATCTCGGGCCGTGGCGCGACGATCAGCTTCGCCGCGCTGGCCGAGCGCTCCGGCCGACTTGCCGCCGGCTGGGAGGCGGCGGGCATCAAGGCAGGCGATCGGGTGCTGCTCGCCATGCCCGTGGGGATCGACCTCTACGCCGCGATCGCCGCGCTCTGGCGCCTCGGGGCGGTGATCGTGTTTCCCGAGCCGGCGATGGGCCTTACCGGCATTCGCCGTGCGCTCGAGATTGTCCACCCGGATGCGCTGCTGGTCAGCGGCATCTATCGCATCCTGCCGCTGCTGGTACCGAAGCTGTTCGGCCTGCGGCGATTGCGGCTCGACGAGAGACGCGTCGGCGACACGGTAGCGACGCTTGCCGCCGAGCATCCGGCGCTGCTCTCATTCACCTCCGGCTCAACCGGACGTCCCAAGGCGATCGTGCGCAGCCACAGCTTCCTCGCGGCGCAGAACGCCGCGCTGCACGGGCTCATTGCGCCACGTCACGAAAACGAAGTCGATCTGGTCGCCTTCCCGGTTTTCGTCATCGCCAACCTCTCGCTTGGCACCACATCGGTGCTGCCCGGCTGGCGCATGACACGGCCCGATCGCGCCAGCGCCGCCGGCATTCTCCGCCAGGTCGAGGCACATCGGGTGACCCGCGCACTGGTCCCCCCCTCGATCTGCGAGGTACTGGCCGACCATGCAGAAGCTCCCCCGCTCGAGGTGATCTTCACCGGCGGCGGCCCGGTATTTCCGGACCTGCTCGACCGGTTGTCGGCAAAGCTTCCGGGGGCAGAGATCGTCGCAGTCTACGGCTCCACCGAGGCCGAGCCGATTGCTCACCTGCCGGCAGCGGCGATCACTGCGGAGGAATGGGTCCGGATGCGCAGGGGTGGCGGCATCCTCGCCGGTCGGCCGATCGGCGGGCTGCAACTGCGTATCGTGGACGACGAGATCGTGGTCAGCGGACCACATGTGAACAAGGGCTATCTTGGCGGGGTCGGCGACACCGAGAACAAACTGCACCTCGACGGCGAAATCTGGCACCGCACCGGCGATGCCGGTACCCTCGACGCCGAGGGCAAGCTGTGGCTGCACGGCCGCCGTGCCGCTCGGGTGGGCGCCACCTATCCGTTCGATGTCGAGGCGCCGGCCCGCATGTGGCCGGGAGTGCACCGCGCCGCCCTGTTGCCCGAACTCGTGCCGCCCACCATCGTACTGGATGGCGTCGAGCCAGCGCCCGGCCTGTGGCAATCGCAAGCCAGCGCCCTGGGCGAGCTGCGCGTGGTGAACGGCAGCGTGCCGCTCGATCGCCGGCATCGTGCCAAGATCGACTACACGGCGTTGCGCCGCGCCTTCAAGGACCACTACTAAGCAGCACCGGCGCTGTTACGAGATTACGTCTTGTACCTCTAGTTGCTAGAGGTTGTAGCAGGGGTTCTCTGTTCTGGGAGCGTAACATGGGCGCCGGTCACAGCCACGGTATCGAGAAGCCAGCCACCGGGTCGGCGGGGGCGCGGCATCGCAAGAGCCTCGTCTGGGCGCTGGCGCTCACCACCACCTTCCTCGTCGTCGAGGTGATCGGCGCGTGGATTTCGGGCAGCCTGGCACTGTTGGCCGATGCCGCGCACATGCTCACCGATGCCGGCGGCCTCGCGCTGGCGCTGTTCGCCATCTGGTTTGCCGCCCGCCCGCCTTCGGCCTCCAAGACCTTCGGCTATCTCCGCGCCGAGGTGCTGGCGGCGCTGATCAACGCGGTCGTGCTGCTGCTGCTTGCGGTCTACATCCTCTACGAGGCGTACCAGCGCATCTTCGCGCCGCCAGAAGTGCTCTCGACGCCGATGCTGATCGTCGCGGTGGTGGGGCTGGTGGTGAACCTGATCAGCATGCGGCTGCTGGCCGCCGGTTCAGAGGAAAGCCTCAACCTCAAGGGCGCCTATTTCGAGGTGCTGGCCGACATGCTCGGCTCGATCGGCGTCATCGCTTCGGCGCTGATCATCATGTTCACCGGCTGGACGCTGGCCGATCCGATCATCGGCGCGGCGATCGGCGTGTTCATCGTGCCGCGCACCTGGGCGCTCCTGAAGCACTCGGTGAATATCCTGCTCGAGGGCACGCCGATCGGCTTCGACCTGGCCGGGCTCGAGCGGGCGTTGCGCGCCCTGCCCGGCGTGGTCGACGCACATGACCTGCACGTCTGGACCATTACCTCCGGCATCGACGCGATGAGCGGACATCTGGTGGTTGCCGACGATGCCGACCAGCAGGCGGTGCTGGTGGCGGCGAGGACGGTGCTGCACGAGGATTTCGGCATCGACCATACGACCATCCAGATCGAGACGGCGGCGACGCGCAGCACCGAGGTCCGCACCCAGGTGTGAGCCCACTGCGCTCATGACGGCTCCGCACCCGGCCGGCGTTGCATCAGCTGACGGACCTGGCCGACGGCCTGGGTGAAATCTCCGGCGGACTGGGCCGGGAGTTCCTTGTCGCGGGGCAGCTTGACGCTGAGGGGATCGACCGTGCGGCCGTTCACCCGGATCTCGTAATGCAGGTGATTGCCGGTGGAATTGCCGGTCGAGCCGACATAGCCGACGATCTGCCCCTGCCGCACCCGCATGCCGGGCTTGAGGCCGTCGGCGATGCGGCTCATATGCGCATAGGCGGTCTGATAGCCATTGACGTGGTCGAGCTCGACGTAGCGTCCGTAGCCGGACAGCCACTGCGCCCGCTTGATGATGCCATCACCGCCGGCATAGACCGGGGTGCCGAGCGGCGAGGCCAGGTCGACGCCGCTATGCAGCCGCCGCGTCTTGAAGATCGGGTGGATACGATAGCCGTAGCGGCTGGCGAGCCGGCCGCCACCCTGCAGCGGCCGCCGGGTCAGGAAGCGCTTTCCGGTCTCGCCGTCGGGGCTGTAGTCATCGACGCTGCCGTCGGCCGTGCGGAAGCGGAACAGCTCGCGCGACGTCCCCCCGGTTCTGAGCGAGGCATAGACCAGCTCGGGCGTGCCGTTTTCGGGCCGGGTGGCGAGCAGCTGCAGCGTGTCGCCCGGCTGCACCCGCTGGGTCAGGTCGACCTCGTAGGCGAACATGGCGACGATCTCAGCCGTGGTGGCGTCGTCGAGATCGTGCTTGCGCGCCGTCTCCCAGATCGAGCGATAGAGGCTGGGCAGCGCGCCGACATCGGCGGCCTCGATATCCTCCTCCGGCAGCTCGATCATCCCCGGCGCCTGCCCGATCACATAGGTGCCGCGGTCGGTCATCGCGGCGGTCGCGGCATGGCGGATCGCCCGGGTCGAAGGATCGTGCACATAGATGCTGAGCCGATAGGGCACCGGCGTCGCCGACATCCGCGATGGCCCCATCAGGATGCGGAGCTTGGCGCCGGCCGGCAGTTCGAGCGAGGGCAGGACGTTGCGCAGCGTCGTCGCCACCATGGCGTAGGATTGCTCGGTGAAGCCGTTCTTCAGCAGCAGCGCCCGGAGCGGGGTCGCCTGTTTCGCCGTGACGATGCGTTCGGTGCGGCCACCGCCCGCCCCCGCCAGGCGGGTCTTCGACATCACCGTGACATTCTCGGCGACACCCAGGGTGGCGGCCGGCAGCGACAGCGGAGCCGCCGCATAGGCGAGGCTGCGCTCGCCCGCATCCTCGAAATAGGCGTCCTGCAGCGATGCCTTGACGAGATCCGCGGCCTGGCGGTCCGTAATAGCACTGGCGGGCAGCAACTGGGCCGGCAGGGCCGCCATCGTGATGGCGACCTCCCCCTCGACGCTCGCCGTGTAGATCTCGGCGGGAGCCGCACCACTCGGCGCGGCCGGCTCGCTTGTGGCGATGGCCGACGGGTCGAAGGCCGGGATGTCGGCGGCCAGCGCCGTTTCGCCGGTGGCGAGCGTCGCATCGAGCCGCGTGAAGGCCTGGCTGCGCAGCATGGTCCGCCCGTCCTCGACGGTACGGATCGAGGCTTCCACCACCTCGAACTCCGACCGCGTTGCGGCGACGGGGCGGATGCGGTCGCCCTTGCCGGTGCTGGTGGAAGGGGCGGCCGGCCCGCTGCGCTGGAACATCAGGGCCTGCGAGGCGGTCGAGAAGCTCTCCCGGCCATCGAAGGCCACATAGAGCGCGGCCCCCATGAGCAGCACCGAGGTGATCCCGGTCATCACCGTTCCGGCCAGCCAGGCCAGGCTCAGTTCGCGCCCCCTCGGATGCTCGCCGTCTACGGCATTGAGCGTCAGCGGCGGACTGTCTTCATAGCCGGCGCGGTGGAGGGCGCGTCGAAGGGGATTGGCCGGATCAGCGGCGCCGTAACGGCGCCGTTTCAACGCCTCGTTGATGGACTGCATAGTCGAGATTCCGCCTGGCGCGACGCGCGCGGAAGCGCGGGCGACGCTCGCGTGGAAGGATCGCGATCGCGGGGCTCGGGAGAAATGCGATCGCCTGAACGCGGGGGGTAAGCGCCCCCGAAGACTCAGGCGATGGGCGGAGTAACCGGCGGCCCCAGCGCGGCCCCATGCAGCGGCAGCGCGAGGAGAACGGCGAAATCGAGAGCGACCAGCGTCAGGCCGGCCATAGCCCCGGCGGACGGATCGCCGGTCGCGACGGAACAGGCCTGGCCGCAGCCGATCGATTGATGCGTGCCGCAATCGGGGCACGGCGTTTCGGCGCCGACGAGACTGGCATGCGGCGCCGACTCGTCGAGCACCATGACGCTGTGCCCGGCGGCGGCAAGGCTCATCGAGGCCATGCAGATGGCCACGACGAAGCAGGCGAGGGCGCGAAGCAGCAGCGACATGGCGGCGAGTCTAGCTGAGGCCGCTGCAAGCGCAACGCGGCAAAGTGCCGATGCCGACAGCCGATCAGCGCCCTGCTGCCGGCTGCAGGTAGGGAACCTCGGCGCCGGCGGGCATCGGGCCGAGCCTGCCGATGATCTCGAGGTTGGGGCGGAGCGAGCGGCGAAGATGCGCCTCGAGCCCCTGCCCCGCGCCATCGACGTCGCCCGAGAGCAGCAGATCGTAGATGGCGCGATGCTCGGCCAGCATGGTGGTGATCTCTTCGACGCTCTGGTGACGCTCGAAGGTGGAGTGGGTGGCGATGAGCAGCAACTGGCTGCGCTGCAGCGAGTGGAGAAGTTGGGAATTGCTGCAGCGCCCGACGGTGTCGACATGCAGTTCCTTTTCGATCTCCTCGATCTCGCTGATGCCGCGTCGGCCCTCCGCCGCCCGCACCACCCGGCCGCGGCGCGCCAGCAGTTGCTGTTCGCTCAGGGTGGGGTAGGCCTGCCGCAACGCCACCGGCTCGAGGATCCAGCGCATCTCGAAATGTTCGGCGATGGAGGAAGCGGTCAGCGGACCGGCATACCAGCGCTGGTTGGCCTCCTGGACGATGACGCCGGTGCGGGCCAGCCGGGTGAGCACCTCGTGCGCGATGGTTCGGCTCACCCGGTAATGATCGGCGAGGGCGGACTCGACGAGCTGGAAGCGGCCATAGGCGAGGCTCGCGGCGACGGTGTGCTCGACCTCGGGATAGATCCGCTGCGCCAGGTTGCGCGGCGTCGGCTCGGCCTCGAGCGCCGCCGGCAGGACGAGACCGGCTGCCGCCAGCTCGATCCGCAGCGGCGCCGGCGCCGCCTCCCCGCCCCGGACGATGAAGCCACGCCCGCTGAAGGTCGAGATCCAGCCCTCGTCGTTGAGCCGCTTCAAGGCCGCGGCCGCGGGCATGCGGCTCGCCTTGAAGGCGCGGGCGACGTTGACTTCGCCCAGCACCAGCCCCGCCGGCAGGCGGCCGGCTTCGAGGTGCCGGCGCAGCACGTCGTAGATGGTCTGGTAGAGTGGGGCTTCAGCGGTCGCCGGCATGGTCCGGCCTTCTATCACTTCACCGCGCCCACCGTCAGTCCGCGCGCCAGCTCGCGCTGCGCTACGAGAAACACGAACAGCACCGGGATCAGCGAGAGCAGCAACCCGGCCGCCAGCAACGGCACGGGCGTCGTATGCTGGCCCTGCAGGCTCGCCAGCCCCACCGGCAGGGTGCGCTTCGCATCGTCCTGCATCAGCAGCAGGCCGAACAGCAGCTCGTTGAACAGCCACAGGAAGTTGAGCGTCGACATGGTGGCGAGCGCCGGCGCCGACAACGGCAGGATGATGTGCCGGAAGGTCTGAAGGTGCCCTGCCCCGTCGATCCGCCCGGCCTCGATGATCTCGGGCGGAAGGCCGTTGAGGAAGCTGGTCATCAGGTAGATCGAGAATGGCAGCTGCAGCGCGGTGTAGGTGAGGATGAGGCCGAGATGGCTGTTCATCAACCCGAGCTGGCCGACAGTGCGATAGAGCGGGATCATCACCACCGCCGCCGGCACGGCGAGGAGGCAGACGATGCCGAGCAGCATGAGGGCGCTGCCGCGGAAGCGGATCACCGCCAGGGCATAGCCGGCCATGCTGGCGGTGAGCGCCAGCAGCAGCACCGCGCACCCGACGACCAGCAATGAATTGCCGAGATAGGTGAGCATGTTGCCGGTGGTGAGCGCCCGTTCGAGGAACTCGAGTGTCGGCGGATTGGGCAACCCGATGGGGTCCTTGGCGTAGTTCTTGGCGGTCTTGAACGCGGTGAGCGTGACGAAAGCGAAGGGGGCCAGACTCAGCAGCGTCAGCAGGCCGAGCAGCAGCCAGGACGGCGTCCAGCGCACGAGCTTGCGGGTGGTGGTGGCGCTCATCACTGCCTCCCGCGGCGGAACAGCCAGAGCGCCAGGCCGCAGACGGCGCCGACGACCAGCAGCAGGATCATGCCGATGGCGCTGGCATAGCCGAACGAACCGCCGAAGAAGGCCGCGTCATAGATGTAGTAATCGAGCAGGTAGGTCGAGTAGCCCGGCCCACCCCGGCTCAGCGTGTAGATGAAGGGGAATACCGTGGTGAAGCTCGAAATGAGGACCATCACCGTCCAGAACTCGATGGTGCGGCGCGTCTCCGGCAAGGTGATGTGCAGCTGTTTCAGCACCCAGTTGGCGCCATCGATTTCGGCCGCGTCGTAGAGCGAGGGATCCACTTGGGCGAGCGCCGCGAGGTAGATCAGCACACCGATGCCGAGCGTCGCCCAGATCAGGATCAGCACCACGGTGACGAGCGCGGTGTTGGGATCGTTCAGCCACTGCATGCGCAGCCCATCGAGGCCGACCTGCTTGAGCAGGGTATTGAACGGGCCGTTATAGCGCAGCACGACGTTGTAATAGGCGCCCACCACCACCGGCGAGAGCACGGCGGGCAGGAACACCATCAGCCGGAAGAACCGGGCGCCCGGCAGACCGGAATGGATGATGGTGGCGATCAGCAGCGGCCCGATGACCCAGAGCGGCAGCGACAGCAGCACCAGCAGGTTATTGCGCAAAGCCGCCCAGAACACCGGGTCGCTGAGCACGCGGGTAAAATTGTCGAGCCCGATCCATTCGGGTTCGCCCACGCCGTTCCAGCGGGTGAAGCTCAGGTGGAAGGCTTCGCCGATCGGCACGATGCGGAACACCGCGAGGATGGCCAGCGCCGGCAGCAGGAACAGCAAGGCGGGAATGAGGGTGCGGACGAAACGCGTGGTCACGTTCTGGCTCGTGGATGGAGTCTGCACGGAGGCGGCGAAAGGGGCGATGAGGGGCAGGACGGCACGCGCCGCCCTGCCCCCGGCAAGTCGCGCTACTGCGGCTTGTCCTGCAGGGCCTGCAATTCGCCCAGCGCCTGGCCGAGCGGGGCGACGCCGTTCACCACGTCCTGGATCTTACGGATCCACTCGAAGGCGATGTCCTGCCGCATCAGGCTCGAGGCGTAGAGGAAGGTCTCGCTCTTCTGCATGTCGGCGACCATGTTGCGGACAAAGGCCGGGGCGGTGTCCGGGATGGTGTAGCCCGAGTTGATCGGCAGGATGCCGGCCTGCTCGTACTGCACGGCGGCGCCGCGCGGCCCGGTGATGAACTCGACATAGGCCCAGGCAGCGTCCTGGTTCTTGGAGTAACCCGGAATGGTCCAGACCGGACCGGAACTGACCGGGATGTAGGGCGCAGCCACCGTATCGGCGGGGGCATAGAACACCCCGAGATCGTCACCCAGTTCAGGCAGGAACTCGTTGTAGCTCACGGTGTCGGAGGCGATGCCGGCGATCATCGCCGCCTGGCCGGCCTGGAAGGCGGCGACGCCTTCGGTCCAGTGCACGGTCGAGGCATAGCCCGGATCGAAATAGCCGCCCTTCAGCAGATCGACGAGATGCTGGTTGAGCGCGGTGAACTCAGGGCCATCATATTTCAGCGCACCAGTGGCGAGCGCCGCCGACTGCGCCGCGTCGAAATCGCCGGGGAACAGGATGTTGAGATATTGCAGGTTCCCCCAGCCGTCGGAATTGCCGCCGCCGAAGGCGACGATGCCTTTGGCCTTCAGCGCATCGGCGGCCGCGACCAGGTCGGCATAGGTCTTGGGCGGAGTGTCCGGGTCGAGCCCGGCATCGCGGAACAGCTGCTTGTTGTAGTAGAATACCCAGCCCGAGAGCGAACCGGGCACGGCATAGATCTGGCCGTTCGCATCGAAATTGCCGCCGACCGACTCCCAGCCTTTCAGCGACGCCTTGAATTCGGGGGTGATGCGCGCGTTCAGCGGCGCCAGCACGTCGGTGTAGTTGAGCACCCCGAACGTGCCGGCATGCATCATCGCCACGTCCGGACCCGACTGGCTCGAATTGGCGGTCTGGATCAGCTGGTAATAGGTGTCGTGCGGCTGGGCCACATGCTTGATGGTGACACCTGGGTGTGCCGCGATGAACTCGGCATCGAGCTGCTTCAGCGCCGCGCCCCACTTCTCCGAATTGTACTGCCAATCCCAGACGGTGATCTCGCCCGAAATCTCCTGCGCAACGGCCGCCGTACCGGCGAGCACCGTCATCGACAGCAAAGCTGCCCCTACCAACTTCTGCATTGTGAACCTCCCTCAGTGGGCCAACAATTGCCTATTGCCCACAATATGCATTTATGGATATACTGATTGCGAGGCAACGTCAAGAATAGTGCTGGAGGGGAAACATGACGCCACCGGATCGCTCGGGGCTGCTGCCGGAATTGCGGCGCATGCTGGAGGCCGCGGATGGCGGCCCGCCGGTAGATTTCGCCACGCTGCCGGCCGCCGAGGAGCGTGCAGCGTCGGAGGAGCGGATCAAGGCGGCCTGGGGCACGCTCGACCCGGTCGATGCGGTCGAGGAACTGCGCTTCGCCTCTGCCGGCCATACGATCCGCGCGCGCCTCTACCGGCGCAACGACGCGCTCGGAACAGTGCTGTTCATTCACGGCGGCGGTTGGGTGCTGGGCAGCCTCGATACCCATGACGGCTCGGCCCGCGCGCTGGCCAACGCCACGCCGGCCAACGTGCTGTCGATCGAGTATCGCAAGGCGCCGGAGCACCCCTTCCCCGCCGCCGTCGTCGACGTGAATGCCGGGCTCGACTACCTTGTGGCCGAGGCCAGCCGGCTGAAGCTCGATATCGGCCGCCTCGTCATCTGCGGCGAGAGCGCCGGCGGCAACCTCGCGGCGGTGCTGGCGCGCCATGCCCGCGACCGCGGCATCGCCCTCGCGGGCCAGGTGCTGATCTACCCGGTCACCGACACCAGCATGGCGAGCGGCAGCTATCGCGATTTCGCACAGGGTTTCTATCTCGCGGCCGACGCGATGGGCTGGTTCATCGGCCACTACCTGGGCAGTGACAACCGCGCCCACCCCGATGCCGCGCCGCTGCGCGCGCCAAACCTCGACGGCATGGCCCCGGCCTTCATCGCCACCGCGGCGTTCGACCCGCTGCGCGACGAAGGTCGGGCCTACGCCGCGCGGCTCATCGAGGCCGGCAACGACGTGACCTACCGCGAGGTAGCAGGCGTGGTGCACGGGGTGTGGGTGATGAACGCTGACACACCGGCGGCCAAACGGCTGATCGGCGAGGCCGCGGCGTGGATCCGGGGGCGGTGGTAGAGGCAAGTCTTCGACGCGCTGCCACCGACGGCGACTGCGACGTCGTTGCCACGCCGCGGGAGCATGCTTTCCTGATCCCGGAACGCGGCAAGCTGGCTTTTCGAACCGAACGGCCGGTGTTTCGGTTCAGCGACTGAAGGTCAGTCGTCGCCCGCTTTGCACCGGCTCGCCTCAGGCCACCATGGTCTGTTCGGCGCGCATCCGGTCGATCTCACGGCGGCTGCGGTTGATGTAGTCGCGCAGCTCCTCCATGCCATATTGCTTGGCCAGAGCGCGGGCGCTGACACCCGGGCGCTTGGCCTTGAGGATGATCCACTGTTCGCGCAGGTGGTGCTTTTCCACTTCGACATCGTCCGGGTGCTCGGCCAGGAGCTTGTCGAGCAGGTGGAGGTTGAAGTTCTCGTGGTAGATGCCGCGGTCGAGGTCGAGGGTGAAGCGGGAAATGTTCACGTCCTCGCCCTTCTCGTACAGCATCTCGCTGCCGTCGATGTCGTAGACGATGCAATCGGTGGTGTGGGTGGAGGTCAGGATGGCGAAGTGGTTCATCAGGGCGTGGGCCTGCAGAGAGGTGGCCGCCGAGTAGGCGCTGGGCCACACCACCAGTTCGGCGCCGTTATCGGCGAGGCCTTTCCACACTTCGGGGAAGTTGGCGTCAAAGCAGATGGCCATCCCCACCTTGCCGAAATCGGTTTCGAATACCGGAGTCGCGGTGCCGACATCGACGATCTGGGCGAGATCGAATTCGCTCCAGTACGGATAGACCTTGTCGTAGGTCCCCACCACCTTGCCGTCGCGCCCGATCAGCACGGCCGAATTCACCCGGCGGTTGCCGTCGAGCCGATCGATCGGACAGACGATCCAGGTGTTGTGACGCCGCGCGATCTCGGAAATCGCGGTGATGATCGGCCCCTCGAGCGTTTCGGGCCGATTGTTCTGCTGGCCGGCCCAGGTCTCGGGCAAGGCGATCAGGTCGGTGCCACGCGCAGCCTCGGCCTCGACGATGTCGACGATGGCCTCCAGCGGGCGCACGCCGAAGCTGATGCTGGTGACCCGGACCAGCCGTCCCGGAACTTGCTCAGTCATGTGGTTTCCCCTTCCTATCCCTCGAAGACCCAGCGGCGCCGGGCATTCCAATTGATGATCGTCAAAACGAAGATGATGAAGAACAGCACCCAGGCGACCGCCGACGCATAGCCCATGTTCAGGAACTGGAAGCCCTGGATGTAGAGGAACATGGCGACGCTGATGGTCGCGTCGTTCGGGCCGCCCTTGGTCATCACCCACATCTGCTCGAACACCTGAAAGCTCGACATCATCGCCATCATGGCGACGAAGAAGATGGTGGGCGAGAGCATGGGCAGGGTGACGTTGATGAAGCGGTCCCAGCGGGTGGCGCCGTCGATCTTGGCCGCCTCATAGAGATCGGGCGGCACGCTCTGCAGGCCCGACAGCAGGATCAGCGCATAATAGCCGGTCCAGCGCCAGACCGACAGAACGACCAGCGCGAACATCGCCAGTTCCGGGCTGCCGAGCCAGGCTTGCGGGGGAATGCCGACGAGGCCGAGCAGATAGTTCACCACGCCGAAGCGGAAGTGGTAGAGCCAGGTCCAGACCATCGACACCGAGATCATGTCGGTGACGAAGGGCAGCAGCCACAGAAAGCGGGCAAAGCCGATGCCGCGCGCCCGGCTGTTGAGCAGCATGGCGACGAGGATCGAGGACGCCATGCACATCACGACGAACAGCAGCGTGAACCAGGCGGTGTTGACGATCGACTTGAGAAACAGCGGGTCCTGCGCCAGCCGGATATAGTTGTCGATGCCGGTCCAGACCGGACTGCTCAACCCATCCCAGCGGGTGAAGCCGACCGCGAACGAGAACAGCGCCGGCCCCAGCGTGAAGGCGAGGAACATCACCAGCCCCGGCAGGAGGAAGCCCAGCGCCGCGAGCGCCTCGTGCTGGCGCATGCTGACGCGGAAGCGCCGGCGCGGCCGCACGATCGGCTCCGAGGTGGCGGACATGGCGGTCATTGCTAGCCTTTCAGTCCGGAGGTCGCGAGGCTGCGCACGATGAAGCGCTGCAGCAGCAGGAACAGAATGAACATCGGCAGGATGGACAGCACCGCGCCGGCCATCATCTGCCCGTAGTCGGTGCGTCCCGCCATCTCGTCCTGGAACGAGGCGAGGCCAACCGGCACGGTGCGCATTTCGCGCGAGCGGGTGACGATCAGCGGCCACAGATAGTTGGTCCAGTTGCCGATGAAGGCCAGCAGCGCGCTGGTGGCCAAGGCCGGCCCGGAGAGCGGCACGATGATGGTGACAAAGATCCGCAAGTACCCGGCGCCGTCGATGCGCGCCGCATCTTCCAGTTCCCCGGGGATCGACAGGAAATACTGGCGCAGGAGGAAGGTCAGGAAGGCGCTCGACAGCATCGGCACGGTGAGCGCCGCGTAGCTGTCGATCCAGCCCAGCTGGCTGACCAGCACATATTGCGGGATCAGCGTCACCTGCACCGGAATGACCATGGTGGCGAGATAGAGCAGGAACAGCTTGTCGCGCCCGGGGAAACGGAGCCGCGCGAAGGCGTAGGCGCTGAGCGCCGAGATCACCACCTGCCCCACGGTGACGATGGTCGCAACTGTGAGGCTGTTGGTGATGTAGTGCAGGAACGGCTGCCGGGTCAGCAGCTTGGTGAAATTGTCGAAGGTGACTTGAGGCGGAATCCACAGCGGCGGAAACCGCATGATGAACTTGGTCGGCATGAAGGCCGAGCGCAGCATCCACAGAAACGGAAAGGCGACGACCGCCGCCGAGAGCCACAGCAGCAGCGTCGCGCCCCAGGACGACGGGGCCCGTTGCCTGATCTCGGTATCGGTCTGATGCATGCCCGCGCTCCCCAGGGACGCGTCCCGGTGCCGAGGCACCGGGACCAAGTGTGTCAAACGCCGGCTCAGACGTCGATTGCGACGTTCGCCCAGCGCTGCGTGAGTTCGGCATCCATGGTGGTGGCGACCGACTGCAGGGCGGCGAGCACGTCGCCCTCGCCGCTGTTGAAGATCGGCTCCAGCGCCCGCTGGTAGGCATCGAGGAAGACCGGGAAGCCGAGCACGAGGCGATCGTTGATCGCCAGCGCCAGCTGCTCGGGGAAGATCGCGGCGTTCGGCGTCACGGCGGAGTCGATATAGGACTGCGCCGCGCTGAGCCGCGCCGGGATGCCGCGCCCGGTGCCGCCGATCATCTTGGCCAGCGTATCGCTGCTGGTGAAGGTCTTGAGGAACTGCCAGGCCGCTTCCGGGTGCTTGGTCGTGGCGCTGATGGCGAAGCCCGAGCCGCCGGTCGCCAGCTTCTGCTCCTTGCCGACCGGCAGGTAGCTGATGTCGAACGGGAAATCGACGTTGCGCGACGTCTGGCCGAGGGCCCACTGACCATCGAGGCGCATGGCCGCGAGGCCGGATTCGAAATAGTTGACGCCGCCGCCGGCGACTTCGGCCGGGGTGGGCGCAACCTTGTGCTTGTGGATCAGGTCGATCATGAACTGCACGCCGGCCGCCGCTTCGGGCGTGCCGATGACGCATTTCTTCAGGTCGTCGGAGAAATTGCGGCCGCCGGCGCTGTAGATGAAGTTCGACGCCAGGTAGTTGTGGGTGAGCGGGGTATCCCAGGTCACGCCCCACTGCTCGCCATTGGGCTTGGTCAGCTTGATGGCGGCCTCGATGAACTGCTCCCAGCTCCATGGCGTCTCGCCATGGCCCGGCGGATAGGCGACGCCGGCCGCGTCGAACATGTCCTTGTTGTAGTAGATGCCGAAGGTCGACATGTCGTAGGGGAAGCCCCACCAGCGGTCGAACATGTGGAAGCCCTGGGCGATGCCCGGCGCGATATCGTCGGTATTGACGTCGCCGTCGGCGGTGACGTTCGGCGTCACGTCCATCAGCATGTTGCTGGTGATCAGCGTCGGCGTGTGGTCGGTGCTGCACATGATGATATCGGGCAGGTCGCCGGCGCTGGCCCCCACCAGGGTGCGGGTCACCGTGTCGTTGTAAGGCACGAATTCGAGCGCCACGTTGATGTTCGGATACTGCGCCTTGACGATGTCGAGGCCGACCTGCCAGTCGCTGATATCGCCGTCGCTGAACCAGTTCTGCAGGCGCAGCGTCACCGGCTCCTGAGCCCGGGCGGCCGTGCCGAAGCCGAGGCTGGAGAGCGCCGCGCCGCCCGTCACCAGCGCGGTATTGCGCAGCAGATCACGCCGCGACAAACCGCCGGGCGCCGAAAGCCTATTCCCTTTGTGCATGCTAGTTCCCTCCTTGCGTTGTCCTGCCAGTACCGAGGAGCTCCTACCTCTCCCCTCGGCTTGGTCCCTCCAGCCAGACATAGAGACAGCTGGCTGTCAAACATAAAATCATACGTATGACTTTTAAACCGGCTGTGTCATATCACAGCTTCGGCAAAGGCCGAGCGCAGCCGTTCGGCCAGGGCGATCCGGTCGAGACGCGAGGTCGTGTGACGGCGCTCCGTCCACACCGGAGCGGGAAAATTGGCGTCGGTCTCGAAGCGGGGGATCACATGGAAATGCAGATGCGGAGCCGCTGTCCCGAGCGCGGCAATGTTCATCTTCACCGGCTCGAGCAGCGCGATGAGGGTGCGCTCGACCGCAGCGACGACCGCCATGAAGTGATCACGGTCCGGGCCGGCGAGATCGCTCAGCTCCCGCACGTGATCGCTCCAGATCACCCGGCACCAGCCATCGAAGCCCGGCTCGTCGGCCAGGATCACCCGGCATTTGTCGCCCGACCAGACCACGGTCTCCGCCTCCGGATGACAATATCCGCAAACCACCTCGTTACCCCCCTCAACAAAATCATACGTATGATGTTGACTTTGATAGGCGTACAGCCGATGGTTCGGCCTTGTCAATCGGCTTTGGCCGGCAACGATCAACTGCGCATCACCAGGAGCGCCGCGGCTTGGCGGCGAACGGCATGGACCTCAAGGGCAGAGCAGCGCTCGTAACGGGCGGAACGTCGGGTATTGGCCTCGCCACGGCGACGAGCCTGGCGCGGCAAGGCGCCAACCTGGTGCTCGGCGCCCGCTCGGAGAACCCGGCCGTGCTGTCCGAACTTGCGGCGATCGCGGGGCAGCATGGTGCGCGGTGCGTTTTCGTCGCCGGCGATGTCAGGGACCCCGATACCTCGGCCCGGCTGGTGGCCGCGGCACAGAACGAATTCGGCGGGGTGGACGCCGTGGTGCATGCCGCCGGCGGGCCGGCGCCGGGCACGGCGCTGAACCAGAGCTATGCCAGCTGGCTCGACGCCTTCGACGTCCACGTCAACTCGGCGTTCCATCTGTTCCGCGCCGCCCATGCGGGGCTCGCCGCATCGAAAGGCGCCATGGTGCTGCTGTCGTCGGCGGCGGCGTTGCGCGGCTGCCCGGGCACCATCGCCTACCAGACGGTGAAGGCGGCGCTGATCCAGATGGCGCGGGCTCTGGCGCGCGACCATGCCGCCGAGGGCATCCGGGTCAACTGCGTCGCGCCGGGGATCATCCGCACGCCGTTCCAGGCGGGGATGACCGAGGAGGCGCGGCTCAACAACCTCAAGAACCGCATTCCGCTGGGTCGCGAAGGCACGCCCGAACAGGTGGCCGGCATGATCCTTCAGCTGATCGGCAACGAGTTCATCACCGGCGAAACCGTCGTCCTCGATGGCGGCATGTCGATGCGAATGGTTTAGCGCGCAGCACTGATTTTCATTACGACCCCGGGCGACGGGGCGCAGATTTTGTGGGGAGCAGAACGTGCCTGATATTCAGTTGACGGTATTCACCAAGCCCTGGACGGTGCCGATCGGTGAGCTCGCCGACCTCGTTGCGGGTCTCGGGCTCGATGGCATCGAGCTGCCGATCCGGCCCGGCTACCAGGTGCAGCCCGAAACGGTGAAAACGAGCCTGCCGGAAGCGGTGAAGGTGCTGAAGTCGCGTGGGCTCGAAATCCGCAGCGCCGCCGCGCCGCTCGAGCCTGCCATCATCGAGGCCTGCGGCGATGCGGGCATCCCCATCGTCCGCTCCATGGTGGGGATCGATCCCAGAAAGCTCAGCTATGCCGACACCATCGCCCAGCACCGGGCGCTGTGGGACAGCCTGATCCCGCTGCTCGATCGCACCGGCGTTTCCATCGGCATCCAGAACCATTCGGGCGATTGCGTCGGCAGCGCCATCGGCCTCTTCCACCTGATGGAAAAATACGACCCGAGGCATGTCTGCGCCATTCTCGACATGGCGCACTCGGCCATTGCCGGCGAGCCGACGGCGCTTGCCGTCGACCTGCTGTGGCCGCGGATGCGCGGGCTGTTGAACTTCAAGGGGGCGTTCCGCGAACGGATCAACGGCCCCGAGGAGGTGGAGGCGGAATACCGCACGCACTGGACCACCGCCGGACACGCCGCCTATTCGTGGCGCGAGCTGGTCGACAACGTCGTCGCCCGCGGCTTTACCGGCACCTTCTGCCTGCCGGCCGAGTATTCCGATCCGTCGGGCGCGCCGCAGCGGATGGGCAATGACGTGCTGCCATATCTCAGGCAGGACATCGCCTATCTCAAGAGCCTCCTGGCCTAACGGGGAGCATCACCATGATCGAGAACCGCAAGGTCCGCATCTGCATCATCGGCGCAGGCGGCATGGCCAACAATGTCCACTACCCCTCGCTCGCCTCGTTCGACGACGTGGAGATCGTCGGGGTCATCGAGGCGCGGCGCGACCGGCTCGACGCCACCTGCGACAAGCACGGCATTCCTGCCGGGGCGCGCTTTCTCGCCACGCTCGATACCGACTACCAGGATATCCTGCTGCGGCTCAAACCCGATGGCGTCTATGTCATCGGCCAGCCCGAGATCATGTACTCGATCTGGCACTGGTGCCTCAGCAACGGCTTCAACCTCTACATCGAAAAGCCGATGGGCCTGACCATGCACCAGGCCGAGGTGCTGACGCACCTGGCTGAAAGCAAGGGGCTGATCACCCAGGTCAGCCACCAGCGCCGCGTCGCCCCGATCATGCTCGAGATGCGCCGGCGGCTGCTCGAGAAGGGGCCGATCACCCATGGGGTGGTCGAGTTCTTCAAGAAGGACATCGTGCCCATGCAGATCGCCCGCGATCGCATGCTCGACGACGGCACCCACGCCGTCGATACGGCGCGCTGGATCTGCGGCGGCGAAGTGGTGAAGGTGGAGAGCCACTGCAAGCGCATCGGTGTGCCCGATATCAACTGGATCGGCGCGACGCTGCATTTCGACAACGGCTCGACCTGCTTCGTGGTCTGCAGCTGGTCATCCGGCCGGCGAGTGTTCCGCACCCAGATGCATGCGCCGGGCGGCTATGCCGACGTCGAACTCGAGGCCGAAGCGCGGCTCTATCTCGACGGCGACTATCAGGGACAGGTGTTCCGCACGGAGGATGTCGCTGGAAGTGAGCAGAATTTCGTCTTTGGCGGGTTCCGCAACAAGAACCGTGAGTTTATAGAGTCGCTGAAGTCCGGCGCGGATTTGTGCTCATCGCCATTCCGCGACACGATCAAGACCATGCGTGTGTGCCACACCATTCTTGCTCAGGCCCTGGCGGAGGACACCGCAAAGCTGCAACCGGCCGGCTAGCCGACCGGCAAAGGCTGGGCAACCAACCTGGACAACCACCCGGAGCCCAAGCTTTGGATCACAAGCTGCCAACGGCCCGAGCAATTGAGAAGCGGGCGAGCCTGCACACGGTGGTCGCCAATGTCCTCGGCGAGGAGATCATCTCGGGCCAGTTGCCGATCGGCGACCTGTTGCCGACCGAGGCGGAGCTCGGCGCGCGCTTCAATGTGAGCCGCACGGTGATCCGCGAGGCGGTCAAGCAACTCACCTCCAAGGGGCTGCTTCGCACCAGCTCGGGCATCGGCACCTGGGTGCCGCCGGCGCACGAGTGGAATTTCCTCGATCCGGTGGTGTTCTCCTGGGTCAAGGCGAGCGGCGATTCCGCGGCGATGATCCAGCACCTGTTCTCGTTCCGCAACGCCATCGAGCCGGCCGCGGCAGCCGAAGCCGCCCGCACCGCGACGCCCGAACAGCTGGCGCTGATGAAAACCGCGCTCGACATCATGTGCGCGCCCGACGTCGATTTCCACGCCTGGGTCAGCGCCGATGTGGAGTTCCACACCGCCATCTATATCGGCTCCAACAACGTGTTCATGGCGTCGCTGGCGAGCCTGTTCCGCGAATATTTCCAGATGAGCTTTTCGGTCTCGAGCTCGAACGTGCATTTCCAGCATTGTTTGCAGGAACATGTCGACGTGTATGAGGCGATCGCCGAGCACCGCCCGGCTGATGCGCTGGCGGCGGTGCAGGTGCTGCTGAACCATGCGCATGAGGATGTTCGGCAGGTTATGGGGCAGTAGGGGGGCCCTGTGCCCTGCCCGGCTGGTTGGGCGGCGTCCACTCGCTCGAACACTGCATCGCGGTCCCCGCCCTCGTCGCCTATGACGCGCTGTGGCTTGATGGCAAGGCACTCGGCCTCGGCCCGGCCGAGTTTGACAAGATCGAAGTGGTCCGCTCAGGCGGGCTCAAATCCCTCCAAATCATGCGCGACGCCGGCCTCCCCATGGCCTTCGGCTCGGACCTGCTGGGCGGGCTGAGGAAATACCACTGCATGGAGTTCGAGCTCCTTGCCAAGGTACTGACCCCGGCGGAGATTATTAGGTCCGCCACCGTGGTGGGGGCCGCGTTGTGCCAGATGACGGGGCAGATCGGGACGGTTGCCGCGGGGGCGCTCGCCGATCTGGTCGTGGTGGATGGGGACCCGCTGGCTGACATCGCGCTGCTGCAGGGGGATGGGGCACATATGCCGCTGATTATGGCGGGGGGACGGGTGGTGAAGGAGGAGGTGTGAGGGGGAGGCAGGCGACGATCGGTCTTTGCCGCACGCGCGGACAAGGGTGCTACGAGAAAGGATTGAACCCGGCGAGGGTTTCGTCTGAGCCCGGATTTCTGGCACTTTCGAGAGCCAGAGCAACTGGACGTATACCAGCTGTGTAGCCACGCATGGCCTTGCTCCGCCGCATTTCTCAAGCTTCCCAGCTCTGGCCGGAAAGGGCGAATAGCGCCCCGCCGACGCCCCGCCCACGCGCTCCTCGGGCCGCACGCGTCCTTCCCGCAAGCTCTCTAGACTCGCAGGCACGACCCGCTATCTAGTTTGGTGGGGGAATGTGATGAGATTCGTCAAAATAGACAGGCTGTCGAGATGGTCCGGCTCTGCGCTGTCTCAAGATCAACGACCTATCATAACGTTGAGTCGCAACACGTGGAACGACTACGGCTTCAAGACCCTCTTCAGGGCCACGGCGCACAATGTCGCCAGCGGCGGGTCCGTCGATATGGGAGACGTAAAAATTGTCCGGAGAGGGCAAAGTACGAAAGATGCCACGTATTCGTTGCTGCCCGACGCATTCGACTCGCTTGATCGCGAATATTGCTCTCTCGGTCAAAGTCTCGCCTTCTACCAAACGCTCTCCGAGCTTGGGCACGACTTTGCGATCGAGTATAGTGAGGCGATGAACGATGCCGCTCTTTCTGCGGACATTCGAAATCAGTTCGAACAAGAAGAGGCTTTCCGCGTCTCTGCACTACGCACGTCAAATGCGCTGGATGCGCTTGAGAATGCCGCTGCGCTCTTTGGACAGGCTGAACCTGCAAAAGTAGATGCGTTCGAAATTCGCACAAGGCTCCCCGGCGCCGAGCATGAACACCGCCTCTCCTTTGACTTCAGGCCCCACAACGGCCTGCCGCATCGAGTGAGCGTCCTTGTCGGCCTGAATGGTGTCGGTAAGACGGCGCTGATGGCGAGACTGGCTATGCTGGTAACTCGCTTCGAGTCTTCCTCCAAAGAGCAGCAACGCACTGCGGTGGGGCAGACATTCGAGGACCTAGGCGAGATTATTCCGCGACCGTCTCTGTACACCGTGATCGCGGTATCCTTCAGCGCTTTTGACGATTTTGAGATACCCAGAATCGCAGAGGGCGACAAGTATAGGTATGTGTACTGTGGGCTGCGACGTCAAGCCGGCGGAATCCGTGATGTAAGCGGAATTGCCGAGCGAGTTCACCAACTCGTCCTTGAGATGTCGGACGCACAGCGAACTTACCTCTCGAGCATCCTTCCGCAGATCATTCAGCGAGAGGACATTGGCGAGTTCGTAGCGAATCCCACGAAGAGCCGGGCGCTGTACGCGAGTTTGAGCGCGGGTCAGCGTATAGCCCTAAATATTATCAGCGAGCTGCTCGTTAGCGTTACGGAGCGCTCACTCGTCTTGTTGGATGAGCCCGAAGTTCACTTGCATCCGCAACTGCTGAGTACGCTTATGGCGATACTCGGCGATATTCTGACGGCATCAAACTCCTTTGCGATTGTGGCCACTCATAGCCCGATTGTAGTCCAGCAAGTACCCTCGCGCTCTGTCCTGGTTATGCGTCGAATGGCTGGTCGTCCATTAGTGAACAAGCCAGCAATTGAGTGCTTCGGCGAGAACCTAACTGAGATCGTTCGGACCGTGTTCGAGGCTGTGGAAAGCGACCGGAGCTATGAGCAGGTGATCGATCAGCTTCTTGAGGAAACGGGCGGCGACGCAGAGACCGTCGAGGCGATATTCGATAACAAGCTGGGAATGAATGCCAGGCTCTACCTGCATTCGCGGAGCGAGCGTTGAGGGCGCTAAAGGTTCCTGCGGGAGCCCTCGCCCGCAGCTTCGCCAAACTTGTCTCCTCTAAGAGAGGAGTGAGGCAGCACACTTTGACCGCGCTACTTCCAACCGTGCGGACCAGATATAGTCTCTACTTCAGGACGCGTCCCGCACTTGAGCAGGTGCAACCATTGAACTGGTCGGTCCTGCAGAAAGAAGCGTTAGTACATTGCTACGAATCGGAGACTGCCACGCTGCGAGAGATTAAGGACAGTGTCCTTGCGTCTATTGGCGATGACGAAAGCAAGCTCTGTTCCTATTGCCTGCTCCGGGGAATCGACCATGTCGATCACTTTCTCCCCATTGCCCACTACCCCGAGTTTGGCACTCTACGGATCAACTTAGTTTGGGCATGTGGCAAATGTAACGGCAGGAAGGGCGACGTTCACGGCGTCACACCTCGAAATGTCCTCAACCCGTACTTCGATCGGGTGCCGTCCGATACTGCCCTGCTGTACTGCAACGCAACGGTTTCAAACGGGAGGCTTGCTTTCAGTTTTTTTGTGCCTCCCCAAGTCGCGGGTATCCAGCAGACACTTGTGGATACGGCACGACGGCACTGCGATTTCTTTGGATTGGCGAAGTCCTACCAGTTGGAGGCCTCCGCGCTGATTGCTGGTTGGATGCGAGAGCTTTCAGCACGGTTTCCGACCGGACTTGATGCGCAGCAGCTTTCGCAAGAGGTCGCATTCCAGACAGCAAGGTGGCCGCAGGACATGCCGGTCAATCACTGGACCGTGGCGACATGGTTTGCGCTGGAACATTGCCAAGGCCTGCACGGGTACGTCAACGAGTTCATAGCAAACAACCCGCCCCCGCCAATGCGCCAGGCGCCCGCGCGGCATGCAAATCTTCTAAACTGGTTCTAGAGACGGAGGCGAGAGGTATGGCGCCGACAGGACTATCTGGGGAGGTAGACAGTCTCAATTCGGAGCTGTCCAAGGAAGGCGGAAAGACGCTTTCGGCATTGGTTCGAACCGCTGACTTGGTCGGCGATCTCTTGAAGATGGACTTTGCCGAATGCGAAGTCCTTGTGCACGATCATGCCCGACAGAAGGTGCAGGGACTTCCATTGGGCTGCTTTCTGCTGGCGACCCGTGTGGTCCCGGAGACCGCTCCCGACCCTCTGGAGGAGGAGTCGTGCGTGCTTTTGCTCAGGGTAACCGGACAGACCAGGTTGCCCAACGCCTCGGACACCGAGCTAAGTCGCTTCATGGCTGGACAGCGCGTGGCCGATCATGTGGACCTGTGGGATGCTGAAGAGCGGACCGATCAGTTTACACTTCATCAGCTTCGCTATTCCGGCGTGTTGTGCAGGCTTTTGGGAACATTTCGGGTGCGACCGCAGTCGTCCGGAGCCTGGGGGCTTTCTTTCGGCGCCGACGTTTCGAACTTCTACGCCGGTCGTGGCATGAAGGTCTACAAGCCGGTTGGTAAGACGCTCGACACAATCGTGAACTTCTCTCGACCGCCTGCCGATGATCACCACCCTCTCGCTGGGAAACGCGTGGCGGTGGGCAGGATAAGGTACGCGTCGTCGGAGGTATCCGTCGATGCCGAACGCGACAACGTCACGGTCAATCTTGATCCGACAGACCTAATTGCTAGGCGCACTGCTCTCTTTGGTATGTCGCGTACCGGCAAATCGAATACGACCAAGGTCATCGCAGGTAGCGTTTTTGGGCTTCGGGCAGACTCCAATGACGAAGGCCGAATTGGGCAGCTAATATTTGACGTTAACGGGGAGTATGCGAACGAGAACACCCAAGACGGCACCGTACAGAACGAAGCCTGCCTCAAAAATGTTGCCCAGCGAACGGTGAACTCCAGAGCGGGTGACGTCGTCACCTACGGACTGAGTGCGCATCCTCACGACCCGGGCAGAAAGATCGTGAAGGTGAATTTCTTTGGCGGCGAGCCCACATCCTGGGACGACCCAGAAGCCGTAAGGACCGCCTTAGAGGCGCTTCTGGTAGGGAAGGCGCAGATCGATGCGCTAATCGCCGTGGACAGTTCCAAATACATGGCAAATTTCCGCAACACGTCGCTGGAACCGCCATCTGCACCCGATCACAGCGCGAACGTGAGGTATAAGAGATCGCTCCTGATTTACCGATCGGCACTGGCTGCTGCGGGGTTTACGGCACCAAACAGCTTATCGCGGGCAAGGCCAAGGGGGCTTTTCAATGGCGACCTTGCCTCAGCTATGAACCAGTCCGCCGATGTGAACATCAAGCGAGCGGGTTCCCTTTTGGCTGCTGAGACCTGTAGTTGGGACGAGGCCGTCGAAATTGCAGTGGCGCTTCGGAAATTCATGAGCGACCCGCAAGGCGGCTACAACGCTTTCAACGCATCGTACGCTCAGACGCACGATGGGCGTTCGTGGCATGATGAGCAGCTTCAGGGCGTCCTGGCCATCTTTGAGTACCCGAATGGCACCAGGTCGCTTCGCGCACTGCAGCAAGAGCACGACCCCAACAGCGTTGGCGACTACGCCCGAAAAATCGCTGAAAACCTTAGCGAAGGAAGACTGGTCATTTTCGATCAGTCTGTCGGTGATCCGGTCCTCAACAAGGCCGCTGCTGAACGCATTATGTGGGCGATCTTCAATCGCCAAAAAGCGCAGTTCGTAGCTCCCCGTCGTGGCCCGGATGGACAGTTGGTGCCACCATCAGACGTACTCATCTTTGCGGAGGAAGCGCATAATCTCTTGCCTGCCAGCTCCGCCGGGGACACCGCCAACATCTGGTCACGGGTAGCAAAAGAAGGCTCTAAGTATCGCATCGGCCTCGTATATGCTACGCAAGAACCATCATCGATCCAATCAAACATAATGAAAAATACGGATAACTGGTTCGTTGCGCATCTGAACAATTCAGACGAAACAAAGGAACTCAGAAAGTATTACGACTTTTCCGATTTTGTTCCGTCGATTCTTCAAGTTGCCGATCCTGGTTTCTTGCGCATGCGCACCTTGAGTAATCCATACATTGTCCCGGTGCAGATAAACAAATTTAGAGTAACAGGATGAGAGGAGCCATCCCATCTGGCGGCAGCCTTCTCACCCTTCAAAAAAGCCAGGCCGTGCGGGAGTTCGAGGGGGTCGTAAGTCGCCCCGTGGCTGACGCGCCGCAAATCAGGCCGAATATCGCGGACGTATCGAGGGGGGATTGGTTACCGCGGAGAGTGGTCGCCATTGATGCTTCTACGCTTACTCAGCGAGTCCGGAATGGGTTCCCGGGAGCTGAGGCGAGTCTTCTGATGCTATCAGTCGTGTTCATCGACATTTCCAAGTTGGCAGCGATACAACCGGGCAAAATACCTTCCCCGCTTGTCTTTCACGAAATGGACACAGCCCATACGCTGGATGCCGTTCTGCCCGGCGCAAATGTAGTACGAGGTGGGCTGGATGGTGATACGCCAAGGGCGTACTTCAGGAAGGCAGCTTACGATACCTTCTTGGGACACCTTGACCCATCACACGAGACACTTCTCGAAACCTTGCGTGCCGTGAATGGCGGCACAAGTCCAGACATTGCCTGTCCAATTACCGACTGTGACCACCGATACAGCAACGGGCATGAAGAGTACGCATGCCACTGCCAACGGCAAGCAGCACTCTTTGAGACTGACGCACTCAGATTTCACGAGCGGTTTCAGGAGGAGGGTTCCAACGGTGAGGTGCATGGCGAGGTTCGCCGCGTCCTTGAGGTCTTGGCGCTGATCAATATTCTTCGATACTTTGAGCGGAAGAACCAACTTCACTTTCTTCGGGAGGCCGCCTTCGTTCTTGACGGACCGCTAGCGGTCTTTGGCCAACCAGCTAGAATTGCCCCCCTTATCAGGCGTGAGATTTTGCGCATCAGCTCTGTGGCGCGGCAAAAGGCCGGAGCAGATTTGCTGATCATCGGAATCGAGAAGGGGGGGCAATACGCCGGTCATTTCGAGGACCTAGACTGGTCCGATGAAGGGGGACCGCGGGGGCGCTTCCCCCCATCAACTACAATAGTTCCGGACGCAGCGTACATAAACGAACATATCGTGCGCCGCCCAAAGGACGCCAAGCCTTCTGGAGAGGACACGTACTTTGGGAGAAAGGTCTTCTACAAGACCCGTCACGGATCCCACGCTACGTTTAACTTGGCGATGGTGAACGACGTTTCGACCGACTTTACGTCCACTTCATTGGAGGGATTTCCACGCCTAGGTGATGCACTGAATGTACTGGATCACCTGTCGACATACCTTCAAGATGACGGGTTCATGCCCTTGATAAAGGCACAGTCCCACGCCGCCATCCCCTTGCGACAGGGTGGCGAGATATTGTCGGCGCTTTTTGATGGAAGCTAAATGGGCGGACGACGCGTCGGCCATAGGCGCCTGGACGCCAAGGACCGTCGAGGGTCGGTGGTGCGGTTTCGGCCCATACTACGCCATGTTTCCCGTCGGCTTTGCTCGCCGGCAGATTGCGGCCTTCACGGAGACCGGAGATCGAGTGCTCGACCCCTTTTGCGGTCGCGGTACGGTGCCATTCGTCGCACAAGTAACCGGGCGGGAGTCGCTTGGCACTGACGTAAATCCCGTAGCTTGGGTGTACTCATCGACGAAGCTGGACCCAGCTACTGACCCCGCCGCATTGAAGAACAGAGTTGCACAGATTCTACACGCGACCACGAGCGACGACCGACAGCCTGACAACGAGTTTCAAACGTGGGCATGGCACCCCGACGTGCTGGCGTTCTTGAAAGCGGCCCGCCGCCTTCTGGATTGGCGAAATGACAAGGTTGACCGCACGTTGATGGGGCTCGTGCTGGTCCACCTTCACGCCAAGCTTGGCGAAGGACTGTCCAATCAACTTCGGCAAGCGAAATCAATGGCGCCCGAGTACTCCATCGAGTGGTGGCGCTCCCGAGATATGAGGCCGCCGACGATAGACTTGATCTCGTTCTTCGAGAGAAAACTGGCATGGCGCTACGCCAAGGGGGTACCTCGAAGGAGTGCCAGGTCTGAGGTCGTTCTTGGCGATGCGCGGCAGGCGCTAGGCGATAGAAGCGAGTACGCAGCCAACTTCGTCCTAACATCGCCACCGTACTTTGGCCTAACAAACTACGAGTACGATAACTGGATAAGACTGTGGATGCTGGGGGGGCCGGACCTACCCAAGCACTCGAACGCATCCAGATTCACCAACAAGCCAGAATACAGCAAGCTTCTACACGAAGCGTTCGATGCGACGGCTCGTGCATCTGCCCATGACGCCGTGGCGTATGTCCGGACCGGGGCACAGGACTTTACCCTCGAGACAACAGTTAGTGCGATGGCAGCCTGTTGGCCGGAGCATTACATCTTCTGCAAGTTTGATCGTGCTGAAGGTCCAACGCAGACTGCCCTGTTTGGCCACAAGTGGCACAAGGCGGGAGAGGTGGACATTTTCGCCACGCCTTCAGCTAGCAAGCGCCCCCCGGACTTCTCTGTCATTAAGCTGCCTGGCGAGGCGATTGAAAATGGCGAAAAAGCGCGCGCGGCATCAACCTAAACGACTTCAATTGCCCCCCGTGGCAGCAATTGGCAAGTGTCTAGTGATCACAGGGTATACCTTCATGCGCCGCCGCATGGGTGACGCAGCAATGCTCTTAACGGTACTTCGGCCCGCGTTTACCCCGACAATTCCTTGATCTCGATTAGGAGCAAATGGTGCCGCAAGAGAGTATTGCCCCGGCCGCCGCCGGCGCTCGTGACCTGAAGCTGATAACCGCAACTATTCGAGCAATCCACTGCCCCGGTCCCTGCACATGATAGCCATCGACCCGGATTGGACGGCGCCACGCCACGGTCACGATTTTCGAGATGACACGATCCTTGCTGCCGCTGCATGGTTCAAGTCGTTCGTCGATGCCAAGAACATGCAACAGCGCCTGGATGCTGCCCGCGTCCGCCTACTTGCTGCCCGCGACGCCTGGCTGGCAGGCGAAGTCAGCGACGCGTTCGACGCATCTGACACTGCAGCCTGGTGGATATTTCAGGCCGAAACCTACGCCCTCAATCGCCTCTACTGGGTGCCAGAATGGACCAACTTGGTCGCACCGGTAATGACGCGCTTTGGCCAGTACCTCGATATCCTACAGTCCATCGGCGGCGCCGAAGATCGCGCGTCTCGGTTGATGAATGCCGAGCGAAGCCAGCCTGAAGGCGGCTTCTTCGAACTGCTGGTCGCACTCGCTTACCGGCTGGAAGGATGGACTGATGTCCGCTTTAGGCCAGAGCAGAAGGGTGTAGCCCGCACCTATGATATCGACGTCTCCCGGCCCCGAAAGCGCTGGGCGGTTGAGTGCAAGACCGTCGCCGTGTCGCAGTACCAGATGAACGAACGCCAGCGAGCAGAATCAATTGCGCGGCCGGCCCATGCTGCGGCGCTGGCGGCCTATCGATCCATTGTGATCGAGGTGGTCTTCAGTGAAGAGCTTTCCGCTGTTCCGGCTGACTATCTAGAGCGCCACGTCGAATCCTTCCTTGGTGACCAGCCGGTGGCGCACTGGATGGATGAGTTTGGTGCGGGCCAAATACGGGACATCGACTGGCGATTGTGCCGGCGCGTAATGCGCAAGGACGATGTCTATTACGGCGGGAGCCGAATGATTGAGTTGCTGGTCGGGTCCTACCGGCACCAGTTCACGCATAGCATGGTTGGTAAATGGCGACAGGCGCCGGAACGCCCGCTCTATGCCCAAGCGGTTTACCAGGCCAGTGTGGTTAGTTGGTTCAACGAGAACGACGAGTCCATTCGCCGCAAGGCCCGTCACTTCCGCTCGATCATCGGTCGCGCCAATGGACAGTTGCCGGCCGACCGCCCTGGTGTAATCCATGTGGGAGTAGAAGCCCGGGGCGGCATGGCGGTCGATGCTGGGCGGCACCTGCAGAACTACCTCGAGGCCATGGATTTTGACCCGCGGCCGAGCCGCCTACGTTGGGTCTACGAGAACATTTTCGCACCTGAACTCACCACGCGTCAGAATGAGAGCTGGGCGATCAACGAAACCACCGTGCCCTACAAGATCGGTAAACACCACACCGCCGAACCGATGCCCGGTCACCTCGTGTTGACGCCAACAGCCGAGAAGCGGCCAGGCGTTCACTGGGACGGTCAGAACGTCTAGTCGACAAGAAGCATTGTGGATCTCGCCCGTCGTGGCCCGCATGTTCTTGGAAGAGATCGCGCTACCGCGTCGAACCTTGTAGCATTACCAGCCTTGTTGGATTTCTTTTGGCCAGCAACATCCTTAGATTCGCACCGGTCTTGTGCTGACGTATGCACCTCACCATCGAGACGGTAACCGCATCAGTTTCAGATTGTTATGGGAAAGAATGGTGCTGCAAGAGAGGATTGAACTCTCGACCTCTCCCTTACCAAGGGAGTGCTCTACCACTGAGCTACTGCAGCGAACGCATGGGCCTGGGACGAGGCCCCGGCGGCGTGGGGCGGTTACTGCCACAGGGCTTTGGCTGGTGCAAGCGCAAAAAGCTTGCAAACGGGATACAGCCCACCGAGTGGCTTTGCTGCTAGGGTGGCGGGCGAAATAGACGGGTAGCAAGGCAAGGCTGAGAGTGGCGGAAGACGCGGCGAAGCGGGAGCAGAGACTGGCCGCGAAGCTTCGGGAGAATCTGAAGCGGCGGAAGGAACAGGCGCGGGCCCGGGCGACGGGCGCCCCCGCCGCACCACCCGAGACCGAAGCAGGCGACGCGGCCGACGCGGCTGCGTTGAAGCCGGCCGGTGACTCGGATAGCTAGAGATCAATCGCCTCAGGTGTTGCAGCGTTCATCGAAACGCCGAACGCGTGAGGGCATGGAGCAGAACGCTCCGCAGTCGGGAAGGCAACATGGATCGCATTCGTCTGGTGGGTGGCAACGAGCTCAGGGGCGAAATCCCCATCTCGGGCGCCAAGAATGCGGCGCTGCCGCTGATGATCGCCTCGCTGCTGACCAAGGACCCGCTGATCCTCGAAAACGTGCCGCGGCTGGCGGACGTGAACCAGCTCGAAAAGATCCTCGAGAATCACGGCGTCGATATCGCCGTGCATGGCCGCAAGGCGCCGACGCTGGAGGGCCAGCGGATGACGCTGCAGGCCGCCGAGATCGTCGACACCACGGCGCCCTACGAACTGGTTTCGACGATGCGCGCCAGCTTCTGGGTGATCGGGCCGCTGCTGGCGCGGGCGCATGAGGCGCGGGTGTCGCTGCCGGGCGGCTGCGCCATCGGCACGCGGCCGGTGGACCTGTTCCTCGCGGGGCTGAAGGAGCTGGGCGCCGAGATCGAGATCGATGAAGGCTATGTGGTGGCGCGGGCGCCCAAGGGCGGCTTGCGCGGGGCGCGCGTGGTGTTCCCCAAGGTGACGGTGGGCGCGACGCACGTGCTGCTGATGGCGGCGACGCTGGCCAAGGGCACCACGGTGCTCGAGAACGCCGCGATGGAGCCCGAGATCAGCGATGTCGCCGAGTGCCTGGTGAAGATGGGCGCGAAGATTTCCGGCATCGGCACGCGCACGCTGACCATCGAGGGCGTCGACGAACTGCACGGGGCGACCCATGCGGTGGTGGCCGACCGGATCGAGACCGGCACCTATGCCATGGCGGCGGCGATGACCGGCGGCGACGTGCTGCTGAAGCATGCGCGGGCCGAGCATCTGCAGGCGGCGCTCGATACGCTGGGTCAGGCGGGGGTCGAGATCAGCTCGGAGGCCGGCGGCATCCGGGTCAGGCGCAACGGCAACGGCATCCAAGCGGTGCATGCCGAGACGCAGCCCTTCCCGGGCTTTCCGACCGACCTGCAGGCGCAGTTCATGGCGCTGATGACCATGGCCAACGGCACCTCGCAGATCCGCGAAACCATCTTCGAGAACCGCTACATGCATGTGGCCGAACTCGCCCGCTTCGGCGCCGACATCAAGGTCGATGGCCAGGTGGCGACGGTGACCGGCGTGCCGCAATTGAAGGGGGCGCAGGTGATGGCGACCGACCTTCGCGCCTCGGTGTCGCTGGTGATCGCCGGGCTCGCGGCGCGCGGCGAGACGGTGGTCAATAGGATCTACCACCTCGACCGCGGGTTCGAGCGGCTCGAGGACAAGCTGAGCGCGGTGGGTGCGGAGATCGAGCGGGTTACGGGCTGACGGCACGTGCCTGAGCTTCTGAACAGCCTTGCCCTCGTCGCGACCGGGTTGGCGGGTGGAACGGTGGTCGGGGTCATCCTCGCCGCCATCGCCCGGCTGATGCCTGGCCGCCGCAGTCTGTGGGGATGGGCCGTGATAGGCGGCGTGGTCGTCGCAGTATCCTTGGCAGTGCTGGCGAGCGACGTGCTGACCGGGCTGCAGGACGCGGCCCTCTCCGAGCTTGAGCGACGGGAGCTGCTGGACACCGGAGCGTTTGCCCTGGGGCTGTGCTGTGCGGTGGTGTCGGGCTTTGTCGTGGGCATCGTCCTACGCGCCCGGTCGCTGTCGGACGCTTCTGCGAAAGCACCGATGGCTCCCCTGCCCCCAGACTTGAAGATCGAGTGAGCGGGTCACAGGCTGACGATGGAACAGCTGATGGTGGTGCTGGGCGTTTTCCAACTGGGGGCAATCCCGGCGCTGCTGGTTTCGGCTATTCTGGCGGTCATCGGGCGAGTGGTCCCGGTTGGGGCCCCGTCTCGCATCTGGCTAGTGACCTATAGCGTCGCCCTCGGAGCATGCTGGATGGCAATGCTGGCCTATTGGTTCTGGTATGCCGGTCTTGACCCGGACAACCACAGTACCGGCGAAGCCTTCCTTGCCGGAGCGTTCGTGTCGTGCGGGCTCGTGCCACTCACAATCGGCGCGGTGGTCGGCACCGTTTGGCGCAACGCTACGGCTTGACCGGCCAAGTTCCTCCGCATGCTGCATTGCCCCCTCGGCGCTTAGCTTGTAGATCGTCTGTCGGGCCCCCACTTGCTGGTCAATTCCACCGTTTTCCGGACCCTCAACATATGACCGATCTCAAGCTTCTGGCGCTTGATAGCGAAGACCTCGACGTGATTTCGGCGACCACGCAGGATGCCATCGTGCGCGTCGGCGACATGGGTTACGCCAAGGCCGACCAGCGCTTCGCGCTCTTGATGAACCGCTATGCCTGGGAAGACGGCAGCGGCGCCAAGGCCGGGGTGCGGAAGCGCGCCGCGCTGCATTTCGACCGGGTGACCGGGGTGAAGGTCTCGGGCATCGACACCAACTCGCTCGAAGGCGCGCTGGAACTGCTGACCATCCGCTTCACCGAGAACGCGGCGCCGAGCGGCTGGGTCGACCTCGCCTTTGCCGGCGGCGGCACGGTGCGGCTCGAGGTGGAAGTGCTGGAAGCCCGGCTGCAGGACCTGGGCGCCGCCTGGGCGGCCAAGATCAAACCCGAGCACGCCGGCTGATGCCATCTATTCTCGACAGCCGCGATGCCGGCTTTGCCGCAGCGTTTGAAACGCTGCTGAATTCGAAACGCGAAGCCTCGGAAGAAGTGGGCAACGCCGTGGCGGCGATCCTCGCCGACGTGAAGGCGCGCGGCGATGCGGCGGTGATCGAGTACACCGAGCGCTTCGACAAGCCGGCCCAGGCCGCGTGGGCGCTGCAGGTGTCGGACGAGGAGATCGCCGCCGCCAGCGCGCGGACCCCTGCCGATGTGCTGTCGGCGCTGACCGTGGCGCATGAGCGCATCAAGGCGCACCACGAAAAGCAGAAGCCGCTCGACCATGTCTACCAGGATCACCTCGGTGTGACGCTGGGGACGATCTGGACGCCGGTGGAAGCGGTGGGCATCTATGTGCCGGGCGGCACGGCGGCCTATCCGTCATCGGTGCTGATGAACGCCGTGCCGGCCAAGGTGGCGGGCGCCAGCCGCATCGCCATGGTGGTGCCGATGCCGGGCGGCGAGGCCAACGATGCGGTGCTCGCCGCGGCGAAGATCGCCGGGGTGACCGAGATCTACCGGATCGGCGGAGCGCAGGCGATCGGCGCGCTGGCCTATGGCACGGCGACGATCGCGCCGGTCAGCAAAATCGTCGGGCCGGGCAATGCCTATGTTGCGGCGGCGAAGCGCCAGGTGTTCGGCACGGTGGGCATCGACATGATCGCCGGCCCGTCGGAAGTGCTGGTCATCGCCGATGGCTCGGCCAACCCGGCCTGGGTGGCGGCGGACCTGTTGGCGCAGGCCGAGCATGGCGGTGGGGCGCAATCGATCCTCGTCACCACCGACCCCAGGCTCGCCGATGTGGTGGAAGACGAGGTGTGGCGGCAGATCGAACTGCTGCCGCGGGCCGAGATCACCCGTGCCGGCTGGGAAGAGTTCGGCGCCATCATCACCGTCGCCTCGATGGCGGAAGCGGTGGAGCTCGCCAACCGCATCGCCTCGGAGCATGTGGAACTGGCGATCGACGACCCGCAGGCGCTGCTCCCCAAAATCCGCAATGCAGGTGCCATCTTTCTGGGGCATCACACACCCGAGGCGATCGGCGACTATGTGGGCGGTTCGAACCACGTGCTGCCGACGGCCCGCTCGGCGCGCTATGCGTCCGGCCTGGGGGTGCTAGATTTCATGAAACGGACCTCGGTCTTGGGGTGCGACCCGGCCTCGCTGGCGGAACTGGCTCCGGCCGCCCGGACGCTGGCGACCACCGAGGGGCTCGGGGCGCATGAGCGCTCGATCGCCATAAGGCTCAATCGCTAGATGGCGCTGACGCCGCGACAGTTCGATCCGAAAAGCGATCGTATCGTCGCGGTGACGCTCGACCCCAACACCATCACCTCGGTCGACCCCGACGAGGTGCATGAGTGGCGGATCGCCATCTACGACCTGGTGGAAGAGAACGTCTTCGCCCCGGCGCGGGTGAAGGCGACCGGGCCCTATGCGCTGCACGTCTCGATCATCTCCAACTATATCGTGCTCGATGTGCGCAACCCGGACACCTATGAGCCGATCGCCGCGCATTACCTGTCGCTCACCCCGTTCCGGCGGCTGATCCGCGACTATTTCCGCATCCGCGAGAGCTATTACGACGCGATCAAGACCGGCTCGACCTACCAGATCGAAACCGTCGACATGGCGCGGCGCGGGCTGCACAACGAGGCCGCCGAGCTGCTGCGCACCCGGCTCGACAACAAGCTGGAGATGGACCTCAACACGGCAAGGCGCCTGTTCACGCTGATCTGCGCGGTGCAGCCCTTCGCCAGCCGGATCGACGAGCGCGAGTCGAACCTGCCGACGGTGCTGTTCGTCTGCTCGATGAACTCGGTGCGCTCGCCGATCGCCGCGGCCCTGGCGCGGCGGTTCTTTCCGGGGCGGCTGATCGTCCGCTCGGCCGGAGTGCGCTCGGGCAAGGCCGACGGGTTCGTGCACGAGGTGATGGAAGAGATCGGCATCGACATGAGCGTCCACACGCCGCACACCATGGACGAACTGGTGGCCAACCATTTCGACCTGGTGATCACGCTGTCGAACGATGCGCCGGAGGCGGTGGAGCGGCGCGGGCTGGAGATGGGGGCGCTCGAGCACTGGCCGATGCCCGACCCCACCGAGACCGAAGGCAACCGCGAAGCGGTGCTCAGCGCCTATCGCACGCTGCGCGACACGCTGCAGCAGCGGGTGCGCGAGCGGCTGGAAAAGCTGGTGGCGGCGCCGGCCAAGGCGGGGTGACGGGAGTTCAGCGAGATGGGGCCGACTGAGCGAGACGGCCCCCTCCCATCCTCCCCCACAAGGGGGGAGGTGCCGCATCGAGTGCCTGGCACCATTGCGCCTCAAACTCGACTCTTCAACTCCCCCTTCATGGGGGAGGCCGGGAGGGGGCCGTGTCTCTCAATCAGCCCCCACTTCTCAAATCCTGCACCACTCCCCATATCTTGACAGCATCCCCACCCGCAGGTGGTTCACAAACGGGGCGACATCCAGTATAGGTGGCGCCCAATTCAAGCCCCCGACATTGTCAGTAACGTGTTTCGTGGGGCCGTCTCAGGAGAGAGAATGGCTAAGGAAGAAGTGCTCGAATTTCCGGGCGTGATCACGGAACTGCTGCCGAATGCGACTTTTCGCGTGAAGCTGGAGAACGAGCACGAGATCATCGCCCATACGGCGGGCCGGCTGCGCAAGAACCGCATCCGCGTCTTGGCAGGCGACAAGGTGCTGGTCGAAATGACCCCCTACGACCTGACCAAAGGCCGGATCAACTACCGCTTCCGGTAACGCGCGGGGGCGCGGCGGGAAGGCCCGTCGCGCGCCGATGGAAACAGTATGGCGACAGGATCGTCGCCCATGCTGCAGGCCGTATGCGCAAAAAACCGCGGGACGGATCACCTACCGCTTCAAACAGGGCACCGAATGGCCAGCCGTCCCGAGCTCATCCTCGCGTCCGCATCGCCGCGGCGACTGGCGCTGTTGAACCAGATCGGCATCGAGCCCGAACATCTGGTGCCGGCGCATATCGACGAGACGCCCGAAAAGGGCGAATTGCCGCGGAAGCTCGCGCAGCGCCTCGCCGACCAGAAAGCGATCACCGCGCAGCACAAGGCCAAGACCACCGGTATCGCGGGCAACGCGCTGGTGCTGGCGGCCGATACCGTGGTGGCCGTCGGCCGACGGATCCTCCCCAAGGCCGAGACGATGGAAGAAGCGTCGGAGTGCCTGCGCGTGCTGTCGGGCCGCTCGCACCGGGTGTTCACCGCCGTCACCATGCTGACGCCGTCGGGCCAGATGCGCAAACGCCTGGTCGAGACCCGCATCCGCTTCAAGCGACTTTCCGCCCGCGAGATCGAAAGCTACCTCGCCAGCGCCGAATGGCGCGACAAGGCCGGCGGCTACGCCATCCAGGGCATTGCCGGAGCCTTCGTGCTGAAACTGCAGGGGTCGTATTCGGCCGTGGTCGGGCTGCCGCTCAACGAAACGGTCGGGCTGCTGGCCGGCGAAGGCTACCCGGTGCATTTCAACTGGCTGAACCAGTCGAACCTGACAGCGGTCTGAGATGATCGAGGAGATCATCAAGAGATGACTGCCGAAATCATCAAGCTCAAGCCGACCCGGCCCTGCCCGATCTGCGGCAAGCCGTCGAGCCAGCAATTCCACCCCTTCTGCTCCGGCCGTTGCCAGGACATCGACCTCAACCGCTGGCTCAGCGGCAGCTATGTGATCCCGGCCGATGACGACGACGATGTCGAAGAGGACGGGGTGGTGACGCGGGACGACGGGGACGAGCAGTAGCGGGAGCCTCCTCAGCGGCTCTCCACCTGCCACACGCTACCATGGACCTCGCGTACCACGGGCGTCATCCCCGCGAAGGCGGGGATCCAGTGCGATCCGTCAGCCTCCACCGGCGCCGCAGCATCCCACTGGGTTCCCGCCTTCGCGGGAATGACGCCGGTGGGTGGGAAGACCACGGCTCAGCGCCCGTGGCGCGCGCTGACTACGGCATCAGCTGCCCGCCATTCACGTCGATGATCTGGCCGGTGATGTAGCCCGACATCGAATCGGAGGCGAGGAACACATAGGCGCCGACGCAATCCTCGGCGGTGCCCAGCCGCTGCATCGGGATCTGGGCGGCGGCGCTGTCTTTCACCGCTTGCGGGGTCTTGTCGTGGAACGGGGTGATGATGAAGCCCGGCGCCACGACATTGACGCGGATATGGTCTGGCGCGAACTCGCGGGCGGCGTTGCGGGTGATCGAGTGGACCGCGGCCTTGGCCGAGGCATAGACGGCGGAGCCGCCGAAGCCGCCGAAGCGGCCGGCGACCGAGCCGGTATTGATGATGGAGCCGCCGCCCGACGCCTTGAGATGCGGATAAGCCGCCTTGGTGACGGCGAGGACCGAGCGGACGTTGAGATTGTAGACATTGTCGTAGGCGGCATCGTCGAAGGCGGCGTTGGTGACGCGGTCGAGGATGGCGCCGGCATTGTTGATGAGGATATCGAGCCCGCCGAGACCGGCGACCGCGTCGGCGACGATCCGCGCCGCCGAAGCGGAATTGCTGACATCGCCGAGCACCACTACAGCCTTGCCACCCGCCGCGCTGATCTCGGCGGCGATAGCCTCGGCGGCGGCGGCGTTCTTGTTGCCATGCACGGCGACGCTGGCGCCCAGCCGGGCGAGTTCCCGCGCCACTGCGGCGCCGATGCCGGTGGACGAGCCGGTGACGAGGGCGCGCTTGCCCCTGATATCCTCAAGCATTTTCTGCCTCCTCGAGCTGAATCGGCGGGCAGACTAGCGAGGGGAATCGACAGAGGCCACCGCCAATATGGGCGCCCGCCCGGCGCCGCCGAGCGGCTGCGAGCGGGGCGGCGCCGGGCCGGATTTTCCACAGGCGGCAAGTTGGCAAAACCCGCTTGCGCGCCCCGACAATGCCCCCTATAAACCGCCCGACTTAGCGCGCCCTCGGGCGCCACGGTTGCCCGGGTAGCTCAGTTGGTAGAGCAGCGGATTGAAAATCCGCGTGTCACTGGTTCGATTCCGGTCCCGGGCACCACTTCCCCAAAAACACTCCGTGCCGTTCACCTCGCTTGCGAGGTGGCGTCAGGTCGCCTCCAGCGTTTCGGCAACCTCGGCGGCGAGGTCGACGCCGCCCTTGGGGAACAGCAGCGGCGCCAGGGCGAAGCCGACGATGGTGAGGATGACCATGGCCCAGCCGGCGAGCGCCTTGTGCTTTTCGATGAAGGTGTTGGCGACAGGCCCGAAGAAGTAGAACAGGCCGCAGGGGACGAAGTAGCGGATGCCGCGGCCGAGCAGCCCGAACAGCACGAAGGTCCAGAGATCCAGGCCGGCGACACCGCTGGTGATGGTGATGACCTTGTAGGGAATCGGCGACAGCGCGCCGATCAGGATCATCAGCGGACCATTGTCGTTGAAGCTCTGGGTCAGCGAGGCGAAGCCTTCGCCGGCGCCGTAGAAATCGATGATGGCGCGACCGACGGTGTCGAACAGGAAGTAGCCGATGGCGTAGCCGGCGAGCCCACCGGTGACCGACGAGACGGTGCAGATCGCAGCGAGGCGCCAGGCCCGCAGCCGGTCGGCAATGATCATCGGCGCCAGCATGATCTCGGGGAAGATCGGCAGGATCATCGCTTCGAGGAAGCAGAGCAGAGCCAGAATCGGCTCGGCCAGCCGGTGCCGCGTGGCGGCCTTCAATCGATCGTAGAGCTTGGGGCTGGCAATGGCTGCGGCTTCGGTCATCGTCCCTCCTGATTCGATTCCCCGGGACCATAACCGCAGTCCGGCTGACAGAATCAACACTTCTGCGTCAGGCCCGGGCGACGGGCGCCAGCCCGCTGTTCGCGCCGGCCTCGCCATTATCCCTCCCCTTGCGTACCGGGGATCGCCGCACCGCCGGCGCATCACAAGCGGACAAGTGGCCGCACCGCCAAATGGGGCACTTTCCAAGCGCGCCATCGCCACCTATACCCGATGGACACGCTGAGATGAGGACGGGACGCTGCCGGGGATTTCGCCTGACGTCGCATTGGGAACATTGTGCGCCTTGCCATTTCTGGCATGCGTCCTCGCTTATGCGTTGCAGGGTCGATTAACCGGAGGAGCGGCGTTCGTCGCCGGCGGGGTCGCCGGGCTGCTTTTCCTCGTCACCGTGCTGCTGTTCCCCCAGGTTTCCCAGGGCGGCGCGCTGATCTACCGCATCGAGTGGATCCCGCAGCTGGGGCTCAACCTCACATTGCGCATGGATGGCCTCGCCTGGCTGTTCTGCGTGCTGATCACGCTGATCGGCCTGCTGGTGGTGCTCTATGCCCGCTATTACATGTCGCCCAAGGATCCGGTGGCGCGTTTCTATGCGCTGCTGCTGGCGTTCATGGGGGCAATGCTGGGGCTCGTGCTCTCGGGCAACATCATCCAGCTGGCGGTGTTCTGGGAACTGACCAGCCTCGTGTCGTTCCTGCTGATCGGCTACTGGTACCACCGCGGCGATGCGCGCGACGGCGCCCGCATGGCGCTGATCGTCACCGGCATGGGCGGCCTGGCGCTGTTCGTCGCCATGCTGCTGATCGGCCATATCGTGGGCAGCTACGAGCTCGACGTCGTGCTGGCCTCGGGCAGGACGCTGGTCGAAAGCCCGCTCTATCCGGTGACGCTGATCCTGTTCCTGCTCGCCGCCTTCACCAAGAGCGCGCAGTTTCCGTTCCAGTTCTGGCTGCCCAACGCGATGACGGCGCCGACGCCGGTTTCGGCGTATCTCCATTCGGCGACGATGGTGAAGGCCGGGGTGTTCCTGCTCACCCGGTTCTGGCCGGTGATGTCGGATTCCGAGCTGTGGTTCGCCATCGTCACCTATACGGGGCTCGCGACGCTGATCTTCGGGGCGGCCGCGGCTTTGTTCCAGCGCGACCTCAAGGGCCTCCTCGCCTATTCGACCATCAGCCATCTGGGCCTCATCACCACGCTCCTCGGCATGGGCACGCCGCTCGCGGCAGTGGCGGCGATCTTCCACATCGCCAACCACGCCGTGTTCAAGGCGTCGCTGTTCATGGCGGTTGGCATCATCGACCACGAGACCGGCACGCGCGACGTGCGCAAGCTCAGCGGGCTGTGGCGGTTCATGCCGTTCACCGCCACCTTCGCCATCATCGCCAGCGGCGCGATGGCCGGGGTGCCGCTGCTGAACGGCTTTCTCTCCAAGGAGATGTTCTTCACCGAGACGGCCGAGTTCCATCCGGATGTGTTCGTCAACTATTCGCTGCCGATCGGCGCGACGATCGCCGGCATGCTGAGCGTCGCCTATTCGATCAAGTTCGTGCATGGCGTGTTCTTCGGCCCGCCGCCGACCGAGCTCGATCGGGTGCCGCATGAGCCGCCGGCGCTGATGCGCCGGCCGATGGAACTGCTGGTGGTGGTCTGCCTCGCGGTGGGCATCATCCCCGGCATCACCATCGGGCCGTTCCTCGCGGCCGCGGTCACCTCGGTGCTGGGCGCCGAGACGCCCTATTACAGCCTCTCGGTCTGGCACGGCTTCAACCTGCCGCTGCTGATGAGCCTGCTCGCCATGGTCGGCGGCGCGGTGATCTACGTGCCTTATTACCGGCGCTTCCGCGATGTCGACGGGCTGCCGTTCCTCAACCGCTTCCGGGGCCAGCGCATCTTCGAGCGCCTGCTGCTCAACGCCACCAACAAGTGGGCGCGCAGCTTCATGCAGCTGTTCGGCACGCAAAGGCTGCAGCCGCAGATCTTCATCGTGGTGCTGCTGGCGCTCGCCGCCGGCGTCGCCGCCGGCTGGGCCCGCATGGGCAACCTGCCGCTGCCCGAGAGCTTCGATCCGGTGCTGGGCCTCGTCTGGCTGATGGGCGGCATCAGCGCCATCGCGGCGGCGCAGCAGGCCAAGTTCCACCGCCTCGCGGCGATGATCCTGATGGGCGGCGCCGGCCTTGCCACCTGCATCACCTTTGCCTGGCTGTCGGCCCCCGACCTGGCGCTGACCCAGTTGCTCGCCGAGATCGCCACCACGGTGCTGATCCTGCTCGGGCTGCGCTGGCTGCCCAAGCGCCTGCCGGTGCCGGACGACCTGACGCTGAGGATGCGGCTCAGGCGCGGCCGCGACGTCGGCCTCGCCGTGCTGGTGGGGCTGGGCGCGGCGCTCGCCAGCTATGCCATCATGACCCGCAGCGCGCCGCTCGGCATCTCGGAGTTCTTCCTCGCCAATGCCTACAAGCAGGGCGGCGGCACCAACGTGGTCAACGTCATGCTGGTGGATTTCCGCGGCTTCGACACCATGGGCGAAATCACCGTGCTGGGCGTCGTGGCGCTGACGGTGTTCGGCCTGTTGCGCCGCTTCCGGCCGGCGGTCGACAATGCCGAGCGGCCCGAACAGCAGCGGCTGCTCGATGGCAGCGCCGAAGGGCAGCGCGTTGCCGACGATTTCCTGCGCATCCCGGCGCTGATCATGACCTGGCTGTTCCCGGTGGTGATCGCGATCGCCATCTACATGCTGCTGCGCGGCCACGACCTGCCGGGCGGCGGCTTTATCGCCGGCATCATCATGTCGCTGGCCTTCATCCTGCAATACATGGCCAACGGCACGCGCTGGGTGGAAGAGCGGCTGCGGGTGCTGCCGGTGCTGTGGATCGGCTGGGGCCTGCTGCTCGCCATGCTGACCGGGCTCGGGGCGATGGCGCTCGGCGCGCCGTTCCTCACCTCGGCCTTCGCCTATGCCGAGATCCCGCTGATCGGCAAGATTCCGATGGCGACGGCGCTGCTGTTCGACCTGGGCGTGTTCGCGCTGGTCGTGGGCGCCACGGTGCTGATGCTGATCGCCCTGGCGCACCAATCGATCCGCCGGCCCAAACCCGCCGGATCGGCCAAGCCGAGGGAACGCGAGGGGCTGGCGAAATGGAACTGATCCTCGCTGCCGCCATCGGCGTGCTCGCTGCCTCGGGCGTCTACCTGATCCTCCGCCCCCGCACCTTCCAGGTGATCATCGGGCTGTCGCTGATCTCGTATGCGGTGAACCTGTTCATCCTCGCCATGGGCCGGCTGCGCATGGATGCGGCGCCGATCCTCGACGGGGCGAACGCCAACCCGGCGGATTATGTCGACCCGGTGCCGCAGGCGCTGGTGCTGACCGCCATCGTCATCGGCTTTGCGATGACCGCACTGTTCCTCGTGGTACTGCTGGCCGCCCGCGGGCTCACCGGCAACGACCATGTCGACGGGAAGCTCGACTGATGGCCGAGCTCAACCACATCGCCATCCTGCCCATTCTGGTGCCGATGGCGGCGGTCATCGCCAACCTGCTACTGGGCAACCTCCGCTCGATCAGCCGGGTAAGGCTCAACATCGCCTTCAGCGTCGCCCTGCTGCTGGTTTCGATCCTGCTGCTGGTGGTGCTGGCGCAATCGGATGGGAACCTGGCGGCAGTCTACCCGCTCGGCAACTGGCCGGTGCCGTTCGGCATCGTGCTGGTCGCCGACCGGCTGGCGGCGGTGATGGTGCTGGTCACCTCGATCCTGTCGCTGGCCGCCCTGCTCTACGCCTCGGCGCGCTGGCACAGCCGCGGCACCAATTTCTTCCCGTTGTTCCACGCCCTGACCATGGGGCTCAACGGCGCCTTCCTCACCGGCGACCTGTTCAACCTGTTCGTCTTCTTCGAATTGCTGCTGGCCGCATCCTACGGGCTGACGCTGCATGGCGGCGGCCGCAACCAGGTGAAGGCGGCGCTGCACTACATCGCCATCAACCTCGTGGCGTCGTTCCTGTTCCTGATCGGCGTGGCGCTGATCTATGCCACCACCGGCACGCTCAACATGGCCGATATCGCGCGCGCCGTGCCGCTGATCGCCCCTGACGATCGCGGGTTGTTCGATGCCGGCGCCGCCGTGCTCGGCGTCGCCTTCCTGATCAAGGCCGGGTCGTGGCCGCTGCATTTCTGGCTGCCGCGCACCTATTCCGCGGCGGCGCCGCCGGTCGCCGCGCTGTTCGCGGTCATGACCAAGGTGGGCTTCTACGCCATCCTGAGGCTCTGGACGCTGGTGTTCGCCAACTCGTCGGGCCCCGAACTGGCGTTCGGGCAGAACGTGCTGCTGGTGCTCGGCCTTGCGACCATCACCTTCGGCAGCATCGGCGCCCTGTCGAGCAAGGCGCTCGACCGGCTGGCGAGCTACCTGATCCTGGTGTCGGCGGGCACGCTCCTCCTCGCGGTCGGCTACAACGCACCGGGCGTGACCAGCGGCGCGCTCTATTATGTCGTCGTCGCCACCCTCGCAGCGGGGGCGCTGTTCCTGCTCAAGGACGTGATCGACCAGATCCTGCCGGCTGAAGCGCAGGTGCTGGCGGTGTCTCTCGAGATCTACGGCGACGAGGAAGAAGGGCCCGATGACAGCGACGAGGTGAGCCGCACGGTCCCCGGCGCCGCGACACTGGTCAGCTGGTGCTTCGCCATCGCCGCGCTGATCATGGCCGGCCTGCCGCCACTCTCGGGGTTCGTGTCGAAATTCGCGATGATCTCGGCGGCGCTCGGCGCCGGGCCGACGGCCGCCACCTGGTGGTTCATCGCGGCGCTGATCATTTCGGGGTTCCTGGTGCTGGTGGCCATGGTGCGCAACGGCATCAACATCTTCTGGACCTCCCTGCCCCAGAGTGAATCGACCCGGGTGCGCACCGCCGAGATCGGGCCGATCGTCGTGCTGTTGGCGTTGTGCGTGGTGCTGGCGGTGGCCGCAGGGCCGGCGATGGCGTTCTTTGCCGAGACGGCGACGTTCATCCACTCGCCGCATGGTTACATGGATGTGGTGCTGCCCAAGGGGACCGGCTCATGAAGCGGCTCTTCCCCTACCCGGTGCTGGCGGCGCTGCTGCTGCTGCTGTGGCTGGTGCTGCAGCAGTCGATGGGCCTTGGCCAGATCCTGCTCGGCGGCGCTGTCGCCATAGCGGTGTCGCTCGCCGCCAGCGCCATCCTGCCTGGGCGCGTGCGGTTCCGGCGTATCACCAGCCTGGTGCAACTGATCGCGGTGGCCGGCATCGACATCATCCGCTCCAACATCTCGGTGCTGCTGATCCTCATCAACCCCAGGGCGACCCCGTCGGCCGGCTTCATCAAGATGGAGCTGCAGCTGACCAACCAGTTCGGGCTGGCGGTGCTGGCGTGCCTGTTGACGGCAACGCCGGGCAGCGCCTGGCTCGAGTATGACGGTGAACGGAACACCGTGCTGATCCACGTGCTCGACCTGATCGACAAGGACGAGTGGATCGCCACCATCAGGCATCGCTACGAGCGGCTGTTGCTGGAGATTTTCGAATGAGCCAGGCCATCCTCGACTGGAGCCTGTTGGCGGCGCAGCTGATGCTGGGCGTCGGCATGCTGGCAACGCTCTACCGCATGGTGCGCGGCCCGCGGGCGCAGGACCGGATCCTGGCGCTCGATGCGCTGTACGTCGTAGGGCTGCTGCTGCTGGTGACGCTGGGCATCCGCACCGGCTCGCAGATCTATTTCGAGCTCGCCATGCTGATCGGCCTGCTCGGCTTTGTCGGCACCGTGGCGCTGGCCAAGTTCCTGATGCGCGGCGAGGTGATCGAATGATCGACGAGCTGCCGCTCTGGCTCTCCATCCTCGTCTCGGTCTGCGTCGTCCTCGGCGCCGGGCTCACCATGGCCGGGTGCCTGGGGCTGGTGCGCTTCCCCGATTTCTATCGCCGCATCCATGCCCCCACCATGGGCACCAGCATGGGCGGTGGGCTGATCCTCGTGGCTTCGGCGATCTTCTTCACCGTCACCCAGCAGCGCCTGGTGATCCACGAGATGGTGATCTTCCTGTTCGTCACCGTCACGACGCCGGTGACGCTGATGCTGCTGGCCCGGGCCACGCTGTTCCGCGACCGCATCGAGGAAGCCAGGGACACGCCGCCCTCCGACGCGCCCAAGGACTAGCCGCCTGCAAGCCTGTTGCAAGCTTGCCGGTGCAAGGTGCCGCGGTGTGAATCGAGGTGCCGCAAGATGACCCAGCCCGACGTGACCATCGTCCGCGAAGTGTTCGACCTGACCGGAGCGCGCTGGACCGTGCCGGTGCTGGTGGCGCTGGAAGCCGGCCGGATGCGCTTCGGCGAGATCGCCCGCGACGTCGGCGGGGTGGCGCAGAAACAGCTGTCGGCGACACTGCGGGAGCTGGAGCGCGACGGCTTCGTCGAGCGCACCGCCTTTGCGACAATCCCCCCGCGGGTCGAGTATGAACTCACCCCGCTGGGCGAGGAACTGGTGGACGGCGTGAAGGGGCTGGGCGCCATCGCCTTCCGCAACCGCGACCGGATCGCCTCGGCGCGGCGCGAGTTTGCCGAACGGGCGGAGAGTTCGGCCGCGGTGTAGACCTACCGAGGTCGGGTGATCATCCACCTTCCAGATGCTGACTGACAGAGACGGCCCCCTCCCGACCTCCCCCATAAAGGGGGAGGTGAAGAGTCGAGGCTCTGTCTTCGATCGGGCGGAACACCCCAGCGGGGCACCTCCCCCTTTATGGGGGACTTCGAGCCGTCCCGAAGGGCAAATCGCTCCAGTGGAGCGATTTGAGGGGAGAAGGCCATGAGAGCTACGCTCGAATGGCTAAGGAGGGGGCCGTCTGCTGGTGGCGAGCTCCCCTACTTCCCTACCGGCAACGCCCCAATCCCACCGCCGATCGCCACATTCAGCGCCACGTAATTGCTGGCATATTGCCGCGTCGAGGAGGCCAGCTGCGCCTTGGCATCGAACAGGCTGCGTTCGGCGTTGAGCACGTCGAGAATCTGCCCCTGGCCTTCCTGGTAGCTCTTCCGCGCCAGCTCGAGCTGGCGCTCGGCGCTGCCCGCAACCTTGCCGGCGGCGTCGATGCTGCGGCCGTCGCGACGTACCGCGGCGAGCGCGTTCTCGGTCTCTTCGATGGCGCCGCGCACCGCGCTCTGCCAGCTCAGATAGGCCTGGTTCACCTTTGATAGCGCCGCCTGGTGGTTGGCCTTGGCCCGGCCACCATCGAGGAACGGCAGGCTGAGCGTCGGCCCGAAGCCCCAGGTGGTGGTGTTGCCGCCGGCCAGCGCCGCCAGCTGGATGTTACCGCTGAGCGTGATCGAGGGGTACATCTGCGCTTCGGCGATGCCGGCATTGGCAGTCGCCGCCAGCAGGGCGCGCTCAGCCGCCTGGATGTCCGGGCGCTGCCGGATAAGGTCGGCCGGGATGCCGGCATTGACCTTGGCCCGCGGCCAGGGCTGCGGCGCGCCCTTGATCAGGTCTTTCTCGATCGCCGCTGTCGATTGCGCGGTGAGCGTCGCCAGCCGGTTGAGGCTGCGCACGAAGCCGAGCTCGAGGCTGGGCAGTTGCAATGAGGCCGCGTCGAGCGCGCTTTGCGCCTGCAACACATCGAGCTGCGAGCCGGCGCCGTTCGACAGCAGCGACTGGGTCAGCTCCAGCGTCTGCTTGCGGGTGGCGAGGCTCGAGCGGGTGAGCGCCAGGGACTCCTGATAATAGCGCAGGTCGATGTAGGCGTTGGTGAGTTCCGAGAGGAAGGTCAGCCGCGCCGTGTCGGCCGAAAGGTAGGCGGAGTCGAGATTGGCCTCGGCGGCGCGCCGCGAGTTGCCGTACTGGCCGAACAGGTCGAGCATCCACGAGGCCGTGGCGCCATAGGTGACCGAAGAACTCGAGGCGCCGGAGCCGCCGCTTTCGCGGCCGGCGACGCTGCCCGAGGCTGACGGCAGGACGGTGGCGCCGACGGCGATCATCCCGGCATTGGCCTCGTTGATCCGCTCCACCGCCTGGGCGATCGAGAGGTTCTGGCCGAGCCCGCGATCGATCAGCCGGCTCAGGCGCTGATCGCGGAACGCTGTCCACCAGGCGGTTTTCCCGTTGTCGACGGAGGCCCTGGCGCCGGGCGACGCGCTGAAGGCGGCGGGCACTGGCATATCCGGCTTCTGGTAGGCAAGCGAGGAGCAACCGGCGAGGAGCGCGGCAATGCTGGCGGCAACGAGCAGTCGAGGCAGGCGCGCGGCGGGCGCCTGCAAAGCCGATGCGGTGGTCATGATCAGTCCTTGGGGTTATCGGATCAGTGCGGGGCGGTCTCGGCTGCCCCAGGCGTCGGGTGATGCTGCGCCGGCTCGCGCCGACGCACACGCTTGACCAGTCCGCTCAACGAGTCGGTGTAGGTCAGCATCACGGGAACGACGACGAGCGTCAGCAGGGTGGAGCTGATCAGCCCGCCGATCACCGCATGGGCCATCGGCGCGTTCTGGCTCGATCCCTCGTGGAGGCTCAGTGCCAGAGGCAGCATGCCGAACACCATGGCCAGCGTCGTCATGATGATCGGACGGAAGCGGGTCACCCCGGCCTCGACCAAAGCATCGAACAGGTTCCAGCCCTCGCGCACATGCTGGTTGGCATTGTCGACGAGGAGGATGGCGTTCTTCACCACCAGGCCCATCAGCATGATGAAGCCGATCATCGACATCATGTTGAGCGTCGAGCCGCCGATCAGCAGGCCGACCAGCACACCGATCAGCGACAGCGGCAGCGCCATCATGATGGCGACGGGCTGCACGAAGCTGCCGAACTGGCTGGCGAGCACCAGATAGATGAACACCACGGCGAGCAGCAGCGCCGAGCCGGCGGACGAGCCGATATCGCCCAGCTGCTCGGCATCGCCGCCCATCGACATGCGGTAGCCGGCGGGCATTTCGATCGCGTCGATCGCTGCCTGGATCTTGGGCATCAGCTCGCCGATATTGGAGCCGCTGATATTGGCGTCGACGGTCACCTGCCGCGACAGATCCTGCCGGTTGATCTCGGCCGGGCCGGTCGAGGTTTCGATATCGGCAATGTCGCCGAGCCGGATCACCGCGCTGTCATTGCGGCTGATCGGCAGGTTGGAGAGCAGCTCAACGCTGTTGCGTTCGCCTTCCGGCAGCCGCACCACCAGCTTGTAGGTCTGCTCGGTCGGCGAGGTCCATTCGCTGACCTCCTCGCCACTCAGCATCGGCTGCAGCACGGCGCCGACCTGCTGCAGCGAGATGCCGGCCTCGCTGGCGAGCTCGCGGTTGACCCGGATGCCAACGATCGGCTGTGCCGCCTGGAGCGAGGTCTCGACATCGGTGAGACCGGGGATCGCGGCGAGCTTTGCCGCCAGCTGGTCGGTCAGGTCGCCGAGCACGGCAAAACTGTCGCCGTAAGCGGTGACCTGGATGGGCTTGCTCAGGCTGCCGAAGCCGCTCGAGACGCCGACAATGGTTTTCACCCCGGGGATCTGCGCCAGGAGATCGCGCACCGGCCCGGTCATTTCATGCGGCATCAGCTGGCGTTCGCCCGGCGGCACCATGGTGACGACGACGGTGCCGGCATTGTTGCTGGCGACGCCCTGCCCGCCGGCGACGGTGGCATAGGTGCGTTTCACTTCGGGCAGCGTGCGGAGCAGCGCTTCCACCTGCCGGACCTTCTGGCCGGTATAGTCGAGCGAGGAGCCCTGCGGCGTCTCTACTTCGACCTGGAACTCGCTGTTGTCGGTGGCCGGCGTCACCTCGAAGCCGACCAGCGGCACCAAGGCGAAGCTCGCAAAGAACAGCACCACGGCAGTGGCGAGCGTCGTCATCCGATGCCGGAGGCACCAGCGCAGCAGCGCCCGATAACCGCCCGCGCACCACTCGAAGAAATGGTCGAACTTCGCCACCGCCCGGCCGAGCGGGCCGCGCCTGGCGCCCGGCTCGGAATCCGGGTCGTGCCAGACCGACGACATCATCGGGTCGAGCGTGAAGGCGACGAACAGCGAGATCAGCACCGCCACCGAAACGGTGACGCCGAACTGCAGGAAGAACCGCCCCATGATGCCGTCCATGAAGGCGACGGGGAGGAACACCGCAACGATCGACAGCGTCGTCGCCAGCACCGCGAGACCGATCTCGTTGGTGCCGTCGAGCGCCGCCTGCACGTGGTTCTTGCCCATGTGCAGGTGCCGCATGATGTTCTCGCGCACCACGATGGCGTCGTCGATCAGGATGCCGACCGACAGCGACAGGGCCATCAGCGTCATCATGTTGAGGGTGAAGCCCAAGGCGAACAGCACCGTCATCGTGCCGATGATGGAGATCGGCAGCGTCAGCGCAGTGATGACGGTCGAGCGCCACGAATTGAGGAACAGGAACACGATCAGCACGGCGAGCCCTGCGCCCTCGACGATCATGTTCTGCACGGTGTGGAAGGATTGCTCGACCGGCACGGCATTGTCGGCCACCACGTCGATGGTGACGCTCGGCGGCAGCTCGCGCTCCTGCAAGCGTTCGAGCTCCTTGTGCACGGCCTTCGCGACGCCCACGGTATTGGCGCCCTGCACCTTGATGATGTTGATGGCCAGCGCCCGCTCGCCATTGATGAAGGCGAGGCTCTTTTCGTCGCCCTGCCCCTGGGTGATGGTCGCGACGTCGCCCAGCCGCACCGCCTGGCCGCCGGTGCGGGCGACGATGATGTTGCGGAAATCTTCCACATCCTCGAGCCGGCCTTCGACCTGGATGGCGCGCGACACGGCGCCTTCGGTGATGGTGCCGGCCGGCAGGTCGAGATTGTTCTGGCGGATCGCCGAGATCACCTCGGACATGCTGACGCCGAAGCCATCGAGCCGATCGGGGTCGACCAGCACGTCGAGCTGCGCCGGCACGCCGCCGACGAGATCGGCACTGCCGACGCCGGGAATGTTGCGCAGCCGATCGACCACCACATCATCGGCGAGCTGCGTCAGCTCGCGCGACGACAGCGTGTCGGAGCGGATGGCCAGCGACATGATCGGCATCGCGTTGGGATCGAACCGCAGCACGCGCGGCTTGTCGGCATTATCAGGCAGGTTCGCTTCGATGCCGGCGATCTTGTCGCGCACCTCCTGCACCGCGTCGACCGAGCTCACCTCCATGTCGAACATCATGATGATCATGGCGGCGTTCTGCTGCGCGATGGAGCGCAGCGTATCGATGCCGCTGATCGAGTTCACCGCGTCCTCGATCGGCTTGATGATGTCGTTCTCGACCGATTGCGCCGAGGCGCCGGGGTAGCTCACCACCACGGCGACGACCGGCAGGTCGATATTGGGCATCTGCTCGATCGAGAGGCGCGAGTAGGAATAGAGGCCGAACACCAGCAGCGCCACCATGACCATGGTGGCGAAAACCGGATGGCGAACGCTGATCTTGGTGAGGAACATCGATCAGTTCTCCACCACGGTGACGCGCATGCCGGGCTGGAGGTCGTCGAGCTGGCCCGCGACATAGCTCTCGCCGGCCGCGAGGCCCGAGGCGAGTTCGGTCATCCGGCTCGAGGTCCACTGGCGCGCGATCTCGACCGGCTGGCGCACCAGCGCGCCATCGGCGATCCGCAGCACATAGCGCCCCTCCGCATCCTCACGCAGGGCGGCGTCGGGCACGGCAAACGCCCCCATCGCCTCCTCGATGACGATGCGGCCGGTGGCGAACATGCCGCCGCGCAGCTGCCCATCCGGGTTGGGCACCGAGATCAGCACCGGCACGGTGCGGGTGCCCTTGGCCGCGACCGGGCTGACGCCCTCGACCGTGGCGGCGAAATTCCGGCCCGGCAGCCCTTCGACGTTGAGCGTCACGCCCTGCCCCGGCTTGAGTTTCGGGCTGGCGCTGACCGGCACATAGGCGGTCATCTCCATCATGGAGAGATCGACGAGATCGAACAAGGCGGCCCCGGAGGTGACCAGCTGGCCGGGCTCGATCGAGCGCGCCGCAACGATGCCGTCGAACGGCGCGGTAATGGTGGCATTGCGGATCACCAGCTCGGCGGCGGCAACCTGCGCTTCGAGGGCCGCGAGATTGGCTTTCAGCGCCTCGATCGACGCCTTCTCGGATTCGACCGTGGCGCTCGGGGTGAGGCCGCTATCGGCGAGCCTGAGGGTGCGCTCGAGCTGGTTTTCGGCCTGCGCCAGCTGGGCGCGCGTCGCGGCCGCGGTGCTGCGCTGCTGGCTCAGCTGTATCTGGGAGGTTTCGACATCGACCGTCGCCAGCACGTCGCCAGCCTTGACGCTGTCGCCGATCCGCACGTCGACGCTTTTGAGCGTGCCGTTGACCTGCGAGGCAATGGCGATCGAGCGCCGCGGCATCAGCGAGCCGGTGGCCTTGAGCGTTTCGGCCAGCGTGGCCGGTGCAGCTGTCGCCACATCGATCGAGAGCAGGCGCTTGATCACCTCCGGCGCCGGCGCGGCGGTTTCCGTCGGCGTCGAGGCCTGCGGCGCGAGGAACTGCGGCAAGACGAACACCGCGAGGCCAACCACCACGACGGCGGCGCCCGCCCACATCCAGGGGAAACGTGAGGGCTTTATGCCGGCCGCCAGCAGCGCCCGCTTCTTCAGTTCGCGCCGGCTCAACGCCCATTCGGGCTTCGGCGTGGGCTGGATTGCGGGCTCGTCCATGGCGCAGTCCTCGGATAGATGGATCAAAAGGCGATCTCGCTGTCCCGGGGGGAGGTCCCCCAAGGCGAGGGGATGGCTTTTCTGCTGCCAAGCTTGCATGAACCTTGCGTTGGTCATCCGGCGTCGCGCATGGACGCGTTGCGTGGAGCGCAGCGGGCAGCGCAAGGTTTCGGCAAGCTTGATCGGCGACGGACACGAGGTGGAGGTGCCGATGCGGCTATTGCTGGTGGAAGACGAACCCGACATGGCGGCGCTGGTGCGCGCGGCATTGGCAAAGCATGACTTCGTCACCGATTGCGTGCCCTCGATCGAGTTCGCCATCGAGGCGATCGAGACCGTGGCGCACGACCTGATCATTCTCGACCGGCAGTTGGGCGATGGCGACGGCGCGTCGCTGATCGCCCATATCCGCAAGCGCCGGCCGCACACGCCGATCGTGGTGCTCTCCGCCATGGGCGGCACCAACGACCGGATCGAGGGGCTGAACCTGGGCGCCGACGATTACCTCGCCAAGCCCTTTGTGGTGGACGAACTGGTGGCGCGCCTGCGCGCCGTGCTGCGCCGGCCCAGCCAGGTGGAGACGGCGCCGCTGAGCATGGGGAACCTGTCGCTCGACCTCAACCATGGCGAGGTGTTCGTCGATGGCGGCAAGGTCGACCTGCCGCGGCGCGAGTATCTGGTGCTGGAGAGCCTGATGCGCCGTGCCGGCCGCACCGTGCGGCGCGCCGTGCTGGAGGAAGACGTGTACGGCTCGGACGACGAAATCCAGTCCAACTCACTCGAGGCCCATATCTCGCGGCTGAGGCGCAAGCTGGCCGATGCCGGCAGCAGCGTCGAAATTCACCCGGTGCGCGGCGTGGGATATCTGCTCAGGCAATCATGATCCGCAAACCCAAGATCGTCCGCCTCGAGCGGCGCCTTACCCGCCGCATGATCCAGGTGCAGGCGGTGGCGCTGCTGCTGTTCTTCGTCCTGGTGGTGTTCCCGCTCGGCATCTACCCGGCGCTCCGCTTCATCGAAGCCCCGCCGCTCGATCCAGGCAATGCCGAAATCTTCGCCGAGGCGATCCGTCCCGCCGCGGCCGGCGGCGCCGAGGTGGAGATGACGCCAAAACTCAAGCAACTGATCGCCGACAAGCCGGGGGTGTGGTTCCTCGCCTCGACCGAGGCCGGCGTCTCGGTGTCGCTCGGCAAGATTCCGGTGTTCTACGACGAGCTGAACACGGCGCTGTGGGAATTCGCCTCGGTCGACGTGCGGCCGCGCGCCGGATCCCCGGTGGATGCGTTGCAGCTCGAACGGCACCGGAGCCAGATCGGCGACGTCATGGTGGCCTCGGGCGGCGGGCGCACCATCGGTGTGGTGTCGTTCGTCGCCGGGTTCTGGGCGCTCTTCAGCCTGGCGCTCCTCGCCATCACCACCATCGCGGCCGCCATCATCATCCCCAGGGTGATCCGGCGCGAGCTGCGCGGGCTGAAGCAGGCGGCCGAACAGGCCGAACTGATCGACATCGATGCCCGCGGCACGCAACTGCCGATCGAAAACGTGCCGCAGGAGGTGCGCGCCCTGGTCGATGCGGTCAATGCGGGGCTCACGCGCCTCGACAAGGCCTATGCCCAGCGCGAGCGCTTTCTTGCCGATTCCGCCCATGAGTTGCGCACACCGATCGCGATCCTGCAGACCCGGCTGGAGACGGCCGCGCCGTTCCCCGAGAAGCCCCGCCTGCTGATGGATGTGGCGCGGCTCTCCGGCCTCGCCGACCAGTTGCTCGACCTGCAGCGCATTGACCTGGGCGAGACCGCGATGCGGTCGCTCGACCTGGCCGAGATCGCCAGCACCGTCGTCGGCGACCTGGCGCCACTCGCCATCAATGCCGGCTACGAGCTGGCGCTGCGCGCGCCGGAACGGCCGGTGATGGTCAGCGGCGACGAGGGCAGCCTGACCCGCGCGGTCGCCAATGTGGTGCAGAACGCGATCGTCCACGGCAATAACCGCGGCCATATCACCGTCGAGGTCAGCGTGGCGGGTGTCCTGTCGGTGAGCGATGAAGGACCGGGCGTGGCGCCGGCCGACCGCGAGCGGATCTTCGAGCCGTTCTACCGGGTGAAGCCGCTGGCCACCGGCGCCGGCCTCGGGCTCAACCTCGCCGCCTCGATCATCCAGCGGCACCAGGGCCGTATCGCGGTCACCGAGGCGCCCGGCGGCGGCGCCCGCTTCACCATCGCGCTGCCGCTCGCTGCCGGCACAGAGGCGTCACAGCCCTGAAACAAAACGGGGCGCCCTGGAGCGCCCCGTCGAAATCGGCCGGAAAGAGCGTCCTACTTCAGCAGGCCGGTCTGCACCGAGCCCTGCAGCTGGCGCTGGAAGATGATGTAGGTGACGAGCACCGGCAGCACGGTGATCACCACGGCGGCGAACAGCGCACCGAAGTTCACCGCATAGCCGGCCTGCGAGGCGAACGATGCCATGCCCTGGCTCAGCACGTAATTGGCGGTGTTGGTGTTGAGGGCGATCGGCAGGAGGAACTGGTTCCACAGCCCGAGGAAGTTGAAGATCGCCACCGAGGCCATGCCGGGCTTCGCCATCGGCAGCATGATGGTGAAGAAGATGCGCCACGGCCCGGCGCCATCCATCTCGGCTGCTTCGGCCACCTCCTGCGGCAGGGTGCGGAAGAAGGCGTAGAGGAAGAACACCGTGAACGGCAGCGCGAACGCCACATAGGTGATGATCAGGCCGGGGAAGGTGTTCAACAGGCCAAAGCCGCGCAGCGTCTGAAACAGCGGCACCACGGCGAGGAAGATCGGAAAGGTCAGCCCGCCCAGCATCAGGTAGTAGATGATCTTGCTGCCCTTGAACTCGTAGCGCGCCAGATAGTAGGCGCACATCGAGCCCAGCAGCATGACGATGACCAGCGAGAAGCCGACCACGATCACCGTGTTGAAGAAATAGGTGCCGATCGACGCCGTGGTCCAGGCCGACACGTAGTTGTCGAAGTTGAAACTGGTCGGCAGCGTGAAGGGCGAGGCGAAGATCTGCTGGGTGGTCTTGAACGAGCTCATCAGCACCCAGAGCAGCGGCGCGCAGATGATGATGGTCCAGGCGATCAGCGCGACGTGCGAAATCCTTGCCACCGTCTGGTCGGTCCAGATGGTCTTGCGGGCCACCGGATGCTCGAGCTGGGCGGTGGGCTTGAGCGGCGCCGCGGCTTTGGGCGCGGGCGCGGCGCGGACCAGAGGCGCCGGCGAAGTGGTGGTAACGGCACCGGATTTGGGCGGGCGCCCGGTCCACCAGAAGATGAAGAATACCAGCGCCGCGAAAACCAGCGTGATGATCGCGAGAGTGGCGCCCATCGAGGTGGCGTAGCCGAACTTGCCCTTCTTGAAGGCGGTGTTCAGCAGGTGCTGCGAGATCACCACGGTGGAATTGGCCGGGCCGCCGCTCGGGTTGAGCGCCTGCATGTAAACGAAGGCGTCGAGCGCCAGGATGCCGAGATAGACATAGGCGGTGCGGATGTTGTCGCGGATCATCGGCACGGTGATGGAGATCGCCGTGCGGAAACGGCCGGCGCCATCGACGCGCGCTGCTTCATAGACCTCTGACGGGATGCCTTTGATCGCCGCGATGAACAGCACCATGTAGAAGCCGACCATCGACCAGGCGATGACGAAGATCGAGGCGCCCATGGCGGTGCGCTCGTCGCCGAGCCAGGCGAAGGACTTGAAGAAATCGAACCCCATCGCCGTGAGGATGCCGTTCAACAGGCCGCTCGAGGGGTCGTACATCTGCGCCCACAGGATGCCGATGACGATGGCGGGCACGGTGTAGGGGAAGAACGAGATCACCCGGTAGATGCCGGCGTGCTTGAGGCCCCGGATCTCGCCTTGGGTTGCGCCGCCGATCGTCACCAGGGTCGCCAGCGTCAGCGACAGGATGATGACGAGCGGAGGCAGGACCACGACCAGCACGATGCTGTTATAGACAGCCTTGGTGAAGACCGGGTCCTGCAGAAGCGCGGCATAGTTGGCCAGGCCCACGAAGTTCATTTTCTTCGAGAAGCCTGTCCAGTCAGTCATCGAGTAGTAGAAGGCTTGCACGAATGGCGAGATCACGAAGATCACGTAGATCGCCAGAGGGAGGCCCAGGAACACCAGCGCAAAGCTGGAGCTGCTGAGACTCGGCAATTTCCACCGGCGGGTCGTCGCGGCAGGTGCCCTCGCCATCGTGCTGTCCATTACTTCACTTCGACTTTCGTGACGGAGGCGTCGTTGTAAACGGCGCTGGTGATCGCCTCGAGAGCGGCGGTGAAGGCGGCGACGTCAAGCTTGCCATCGAGGAAGCTGTTCCAGACGACGAGTTCGTCCTGGTTCGTGCCGTAGAGGTCGAACGAGTTCCAGGTGAAGACGTCGCTGCCGGCTTCCGCGAGGAGCTTGGACTGCGAGACCAGAGCGGTCGAACCGAAACCGTCGGCCGGCACGGTGTCCTTGACGATGGTCGGGGCGAGCTTCGTCTTGGCGAAGTTCGTCGCGGCTTCCTTCGAGAGCATCGTGCGGAGCAGTTCCTTGCCACCGGCAAGGTTCAGCGCGCCCGCCGGGATGATGAACGGTTCGCCCGCCGTGGCGTGCAGAGCCGTCTTCGGCAGCTTGTCGTTGGCGTCGATCGACAGTTCCGCCATGCCGGTCATCTTGAAGTCTGCCTTGGTGGCCGGCTTCATTTCGTTCTCGATCCACGAGCCCGACGGGTAGAGCAGGAACGACTGGTCATTCGACCACTGCGCCTGAGCAGCGGTGAACTGGGTACCAGCGCCACCCGGCTTCATCATGCCGCCCGAGATGATCTCGTGCAGCGCGGTGAAGACGGCCTGGAACGCCGGATGCGACCAGAAGCCCGGAGTGAAGTTGTCGACGGCCAGACGCACTTCGTCGCCGCCCGCCTTGATCGCCGAAGCGACTGCGGTGGTGCGGTAGTAGGTCGCCGCTTCCTTGCCCCAACCGAACAGGTAGAGACCCTTTTCCTTGGCCTTCTTGCCCAGCTCGATGGCCTCGGCCCAGGTGGTCGGCGGGGTCCAGCCATTGGCTTCGAACAGCGAAGCCGAATACCAGATGCCGTAGACGGTCATCACGTAGTTCAGCGCGACGAACTTGTCACCGAAGGTGCCCGGCTTCTCGACGCCACCCACCAGGGTGTCGCGGATCTTGGTGCCTTCGAGGCTCGGGGCGTCGAGCACCGAGTTCATGTCTTCGAGCTGGTCGATGATGGCCGCAAAGCCGATGGCCTGCGCACCCGAATTGTCGATCAGGTCCGGCGGGTTGCCGCCGAGGAAACGCGGCTGCAGTTCCTGCGCGATCTGGGTCGACGGCGACACCTTGACGGTGACGCTCGGGTGGTTCTTCTGCACGAGGTTGGCAGCGAACTCGACATAGTCGATGCCGTAGCCGCCGTTGAAGATCACGGCGTCAACGGTCGAGCCGTCGGCGAGGCCAAACGGATTGGCCGCGTCCTGCGCGAAAGCGCTGGTCGAGCCGAGCAGGCCGCCGAACGGCGCTGCCGCCGCCAGAGCCGTCGTGCCGAGCAAGAAGCTGCGGCGGTCGATGGTCTTTTTGAACATTTAGTTCCTTCCCTTCTCCAAGTATTTAGTCGTTAGGCCCCACGCCAAACGCTGCCGTAATCCCTCAGGATTCCCCACGGATGCGCTTGCCGTAAAGATCTTCGAGAGCGCGGTTGTGTTCGTCGCCCCCGGGAATATTTGCTGAAATATAGAGCGGCGGCGTCTTGCCGCGCTTGAGCAGCGCTTCCGCCACGCCGATGGTGATGCGCTGAGCAATGAATGCTGCGGTGAGCGAGGAGACTGCGCCGACACCCATGCCGCCCTCCAGTTGAAGCGTACTGTCGCCGAAGGGCGCCAGGTTGTCGATGGCGATATCTGCCACCTCCATCAGGCGCTTACCGCTCGGATGCTTGGGCGTAACTTTGCTGGTGTGATCGAAGCTGGTTACCGCCACCACCTTGTGGCCGCGCGCCTTGGCGGCCAGCGCCAGCCCGACGATCGAGCCGTTGACGCCGGAGTTCGAGGCGATGATGAACACGTCGTTCTTGTCGAGCTCATAGAGCGACAGCAGGTTCTCGGCGACGTTCGGATCGCGCTCCAGCGCGGCACCGCCGAGGATCGACAGATCCTTGCCGCCGCGCAGCACCAGGGCGCGCAGCGGGATGCGGTTGGCGGCGATCAGCCCGCCGGCGCGGCCGGCGATTTCCATGGCGAAGGCTTCCGAGTGGCCGGTGCCGAAGGCCTGCACCACACCACCGGCTGCAACCGCATCGGCCACCAGCGCAATGGTGTCGTCGATCGCCTGGTTCGGGCCCGCCAGCTTGGCAAGGCGGGTCGCGACTTCGGTATGAAACTGCGTAGTCAGGTCGGTCATAATGTACTCGGGTTCCGTTAGGTCTGGGCCGTCGCGCGGCGCGCGGCAGTGTTGGGCAAGGCGGCGCCCCGCATCGGGCGGCGGCGCGGCGCCACCGCGGCGCCGGAGGCGGCGAGGAAGCGCGTCGTGCGGTCGAAGTTCGACTGCGCGATCAACAGGTAGAGCAGGTCCACCACGAACAGCTGGCAGTGCCGCGCCGAGAGATCGGCGGGCTGCAGGTAGCCATCTGGCGAGGCGGCGATCAGCACGTCATGGGCAAGCCGCGCCAGCGGGGAATCCGGGTTGCCGGTGATTGCCACTGTATGGGCCCCCGACGCCTTGGCGACGGTCAGCATCTGGATGGTTTCGTCGGTCCGGCCGGTATTGGAAATGCCGATGGCGACGCAGCGATCATCGAGGATGGCGGCGCTGGTCAGCCCGTTATGCACCTCGGCCCAGGTATGGACGTTGACGCCGATGCGGTAGAGCCGCGCCTCGGTCTCGAGCGCCGTCAACGCGCTGCCGCCGACGCCGTAGACATCGAGCTGGCGGGCCTTGACGATCGCCTGGGCCACCCGGATGGCGGTGGGCATATCGAGCAGCCCCGCGGTGGTCTGGAGGCTCAGCACATGGGTGTTGAGCAGGGCGTTGCGGATTTCGTCGGGCGAGTCATCGGGTCCGAAGGACCGGCCGATTTCGCCGATCCACGCCGCCTTGGCGCCGCCGCGGCCGACATCCTCGGCGATCCCGACCCTGAGCTGCGAATAGCCGCCATAGCCGATCATCCGGCAGAAGCGCGTGACGCTGGCGGCGGAGGTCCCTGCCCGCTCGGCGAGATCGGTGATCGAGAGGTTCAGCGGCGCCTTGGGGTCGTCAATCAGCACTGCCGCGATTTTCGCCATCGTAGCCGGCATCTGGGACTGGTAAGTCCTGATCCGGTCCAGAACGCTGAACGTCTTTGCGATGGCGGTCATCTATGTTAGGAGCCCATACCCTGAAAATCACTCTCAAGAAGGCCGCTGTGCGGATGAAAACAATTCTTATCCAGCAATTTTCACGAAGGCAAGCGGGTCGATAACGCGATGAACAAGGCGTTGCTCGCCATCGATGTGGGCGGGTCCACATCGCGCGCCACCCTGGTCGACAAGACCGGCCGCTGCCTCGGCCAGGGCCGTAATCGCGGCGGCAATCCTGCCTCCAACAGCCCGGAGCAAGCCGCTTCCGCCATCATTTCGGCGGTCGAGGCGGCCGTTGCCGAGGCCGGCTCCCCGCTCGATATCGAGCTGGCGCTGATCGCCCTTGCCGGTCCGCGCGCCCATGTGGCGCAGGATCGGCTGGAAGCGGCGTTTCGTGAAAATGGCCTGAGCGGCCCCCTGGTGTTTGCCGGCGACCTCGAGGCCCTGCTCGCCTCGGTGACCGCGGCGCGCGACGGCTATTGCATCGTGGCGGGCACCGGTGCGGGCGCGGTGCGGATCCGCGACGGCAGCATCGAGGCCGTGGTCGACGCGGCCGGGTGGCTGCTGGGCGACCTCGGCTCGGGCTACTGGCTCGGCCACCACGCGGCGATCGCGGTAACCGCCGACCTCGAGGGCCGGGGCGACAAGACCGCCCTGACGGCGGCGCTGCTCGGCGCCTTTGGCATCGCCTATTCCGACGAGAAGGCCTTTACCGGCCGCCAGCTTTGCCTGCAGCAGTTCGTCGATGCGATCTACAAGCTCCGCCCGATCGAGCTGGCCCGCTTCGCGCCGCTGGTCATCGCCAACCGCACCGACAAGGTCGCGGCAGCGCTGCTGGCGCAGTCGGAGGCGTATCTGCTCGCCGATTTCAAGATGATCTTCGATCCCGGGATGCCCGGCCCAGTGGCGCTCGGCGGCGGCATCGCCCCGCATCTGCTCACCCTGCCGGCCGCGCTATCCGAGGTCATCCGCGCCGCCGGCCACACCCCCGATGTCCGTATCGCCGGCGACGGCTCAGTCGGCGCCGTGGTGCTGGCGATGCGCGCCATCGGCCTCGCCGTGGATGACAGCACGGTGGCGGCGGTGACCGCGTCGATGGCGGAGCGCACGGCGGTTTCGGCCTAGAACGAGCCAGTGAAGCGCCGGGGGCGTCCTCGGCCACTGGCACAGAACGCCCGATCCGCCACCATCGGCACCAGCACGTTCGGTCGCTTGATGACCCGGCTCGCCGGCATCGCCGGTGGCCTCTGTGTGCCCTGAGCATAGCCTAAAGTGGGACGTAGGAGCGGGCCGGTCAGCATTGACACGTTTGGCCGACGAGTCGAATATTCTCAGCATTGGAACGGTTTGTTCCAAATATGGGACACCAGTTCCCTGCATGACGTAAGTATTTCACCTCCTGAGGGGGAGGCATTGAGTTCGGCCTGAAGCAACGCGCTGGGCCGACCTGGAGGAGAAGCTAGCAATGAACATACTCGACAGCCGCCCTGGCCGCGGCTTGTTCAAACTCGCCCTGACGTCACTGTTTCTGGTTGCGGCAGGACTGTCGCCGGCAGCCGCCCAGAGCGCGGCGGAAGGCGGCACGATGGTCTTCGCCCACGAGCAGGAACCGGGCAGCCTCAACATCCTGCACCCGAGCGCCGGCGGCGGCGCCGCCTCGGCGACCGGCGGCCTGTTCAACGTCGGGACCTACCGCTTTCCGCCCGGAGCGGATCCGGTGCCGTTCATCATTTCGAAGGAAGCCGAGATCACCAACGACCCGTTCACGGTGACCTACACGATCCGCGACGACGCGGTGTGGAACGACGGCACGCCGATAACGGCGGCAGACTATGCCTTTACCTACGAGACCATCGTCAACCCGGATTGGACCATCGCCAACCGCCGGCCCTACGACCTGATCACCGGCTACGAGATCATCAGCGACAAGGTGATCCGCTTCGATTTCAGCCAGCCCTATGCCTATTACCAGCAGATGTTCCCGCTGCTGCTGCCCAAGCACGATCTCGAGGGCAAGGACTGGGACACCGCCTGGCGCGACGGGCCGGGCGTCACCAATGGCGCCTTCAAGTTCGAGGCGTGGCAGAAGGGCCAGCAGATCTCGTTCGTCAAGAATGAGCACTACTGGGCCGATGGCCCCAAGCTCGACCGCATCGTCATCCGCTTCGTGCCGGAAACCAACACGTTGCTCGAACTGCTGCGTTCGGGCGAGATCGATGCCTCCGACCCGCAGCCGCAACCGCAGATCATCAGTGCGGTGGCCGGGCTCGACGGCATGAAGGTCAATGCCCGCTCCGGCCTCGTCACCGAGTTCATGCGCTTCAACCTGAAGACGCCGGGCCTCGACAAGGCGTTTGTCCGCCAGGCCATCGGCATGGGTATCGACCGCGTGGCGCTGGTCGAAAACCTGATGGGGCCGATCGACCCCGAGGCCAAGCCGACCCAGAGCCTGTTCTTCGAGCCGACCAGCCCCTACTACAAGCCCAACTTTTCGAGCCTCGATTACGACCCGGCCGGGGCAATCGCGCTGCTCGAACAGAATGGTTGCGTGCGCGGCGCCGATACGGTGTTCGAGTGCGACGGGGTGCGGCTGGAATTCGGCTATCTCAGCACCTCGGGTAACGAGCGGCGCGAGCTCACCTTCGAGATCGTGCAGTCGTTCCTCGCCGAGGTCGGCATCAAGGTGAACGCCGACTTCGCCCCGGCGGCGATCCAGTTTGGTACCCGCCTGCCGGAAGGCGACTTCCAGATCATCAGCCATGGCGGCCCCTACAACGACGCCAAGGAAATCCTCACGGTCTATGGCTGCGACTCGCCGACCAACACCACCGGCTATTGCAACCCCGAGGCCGACAAGCTCGCCAACCAGGCCCTGCAGACGCCGGATGCCGCGGCCCGGGCCGAGCTGATGAACCAGTACGAAGCGATCATCGCCAAGGACGTGGCGCTGATCCCGTATTTCGGCCTGCCGCGCATGGTGGTCTACAACTCCAAGCGCGTCGAAGGCTTCAATGTCAGCCCGGCGCAGGATGGCAGCGTGTCGATCGGCGGCTGGTACTGGAACTGGAACTCGCACGAGTTCCACCGGGTGCAGTAACGCCCCCACCGCAACCTCGCGTCCCGGCGGCACAGGCTCGCCGGGACGTGTCGACTCCCGACGCGAGCTTGATCCATGCGGTTTGTGTTCCAGCGTCTCGCGTTCAGCCTCGTGGTGCTGTTCGTCGCGACCATCATCATCTTCTTCGGCATCTCGGCGATCGGCGATCCGCTGGGCGAAATCCGCTCGCAGCCCGGCATCAGCCAGGAGGCGTTGCAGCGACTGATCGACAAGAAGCACCTCGATGACCCGCTGATCATCCAGTACGGCTATTGGTTGCGCGACCTGGTGTTCAACCAGTTCGGCACCGACCTGCTGTTCGACCGGCCGATCTGGCCGGAGCTGAGCCGGGCGCTGGGCACCACGCTGCAGGTGGTGCTGGCGGCCGAAGTCCTCGCGATCCTCGTTGCCATCGTCATCGGCACGCTCGCCGCTCGCTACCAGTATTCGCTGTTCGACTACGGCACCACGCTTGCGAGCTTCATCGGCTACGCCATCCCGGTGTTCTGGCTGGCGCTGATCCTGCAGATCCTCACGGTCAATTTCTACGAGGCCACGGGCATCCGTATCTTCTACATCTCCGGGCTCAGTTCGGACGATGCGGGGACCGGCTTTGCCTGGCTGGTCGATCGAATCCAGCACCTGGTACTGCCGGTGCTGGTGCTGTCGATCGCCTCGATCGCCTCGCACAGCCGCTATGTCCGTGCTTCGATGCTGGAAGTGATCAACTCGGACTATGTGCGCACCGCTCGCGCCAAGGGCGTCAACGAGCGCACGATCCTGCTGCGCCATAGCCTGAGGAACGCCACGCTGCCGCTGGTCACGGTGATCGGTGTCAGCATCGGCCACCTGTTCAACGGCACCATCCTGATCGAGACGATCTTCTCGATGCCGGGGATGGGTCTCTACTTCTTCAACGCACTCAACACCCGCGACACCTACTCGCTGATGGCGTGGCTGGTGGTCACCTCGGCGGTGATGCTGCTGATGAATCTGATCACCGACCTGCTCTATGGCGTACTCGACCCGAGGATCAACAAATGACCGATCACGGCGTAGCGGCTGCGGCCGGCGATCGCGAAGGCCTCGACGTCAAGGTGCGCTCGCAGTTCCGGCTGGCGCTGGGGCGGTTCCTGCGCCACCGGGTGGCGATGGCGAGCCTCGTCATTCTCGCGGTCATCATCGTCGTCGCGTTCTCAGCCGAGGTGATCACGCCCTACAGCTTCGACGGGATGAACCTGCGCGCGGCGCGACTGCCGCCGACGCTCGAGGGTGGACACCTGTTCGGCACCGACAAGCTGGGGCGCGACTACTTCACCCGCGTGCTGTACGGCGCCCGCACCTCGATTTTCGTCGCCCTGGTGGTGGCGCTGCTGTCGACGCTGATCGGCACGCTGATCGGCGCCACCGCCGGCTATTTCGGTGGCTGGATCGACGATGTGTTCATGCGCTTCACCGACCTGGTGCTGATCCTGCCCGGGCTGGCGCTGCTGATGATCCTCATCGCCTTCATCGGCGAGGGCTCGCCGCTGCAGATCGCCATCATCCTGTCGTCGCTGATGTGGACGCTGATCGCCCGGGTGGTGCGGGCGCAGATCCTGTCGATGCGCACCCGTGAGTTCGTCGAAGCGGCGACGCTGTCGGGGGCTTCGGCCTGGCGGGTGATCTGGCGGCACATGCTGCCCAACATGCTGGGACCGATCATCGTCAACGCCACGCTGACGGTGTCGTCGGCCATCCTGATCGAGTCGGCGCTGTCATTCATCGGCTTCGGGGTGAAGCCCCCTACCCCGGCACTGGGCCAACTGATCTCGGACGGCCGCGGAGCAATGCAGACGCAGTGGTGGCTGGTGACCTTCCCGGGGCTGGTGATCATCGCCATCTGCCTCACCATCAACTTCATCGGCGACGGGCTGCGCGACGCGCTCGACGCCCGGCAGGCGCAACGGAGCTGATCGATGACGCCAGCGAACCAAGGTCCGCCGCTGCTTTCGGTGGAGCGGCTGATCACCGAGTTCCGCAGCGCCGAAGGCACGGTGCGAGCGGTCGACGAGGTGTCGTACCAGATCTGGCCCGGCGAGACGCTGGCGGTGGTGGGCGAATCCGGTTCCGGCAAGAGCGTCACCGCCATGTCGGTGCTCGGCCTCATCCCGCGACCGCCCGGCCGGATCGCCGGCGGGCGCATCCTGTTCGAGGGGCGCGACCTGCTGACGGTGCCGCCGGCCGAGATGCGGGCCATTCGCGGCAAGGCCATCTCGATGATCTTCCAGGATCCGATGACTTCGCTCAACCCGGTGCTGACCGTCGGCTTCCAGATCGCCGAAGCGATGCTGGCGCATGGCGACATGGGGCGTGCCGAGGCCGCCGAGCGCGCGGTGGAGCTGCTGCGCACCGTGGGCGTACCCAATGCCGCCGAGCGCTACCAGCAGTTCCCGCACCAGTTCTCGGGGGGCATGCGGCAGCGTGCGCTGATCGCCATGGCGATCGCCAACCGGCCGCGGCTGGTGATTGCGGACGAGCCGACCACGGCGCTCGACGTGACGATCCAGGCGCAGGTGTTCGAAGCGCTGCGGCTGGCGCAGGCCGAGACGCGGGCGGCGATGGTGCTGATTACCCACGACATGGGACTGGTGGCCGAACTCGCCGACCGGGTGGTGGTGATGTATGGCGGCCGGGTGGTCGAGACCACCGACGTGCGGACGCTGTTCCACGCACCGCGCCATCCCTACACCAGGGGGCTGCTGGCCAGCCTGCCGCGGATGCATGAGCGCTCCGAGCGGCTGACGCCGATCCCGGGCGCGCCGCCGAGCCTCGTCAACCGTCCCTCCGGCTGCGCCTTTCACCCACGCTGCGCGCATTCGGCCGGCCGGCTGCCGTGTCGCACGGAGGTGCCGGCCATGCGCGAGGTGGAGCCGGCACATTGGTCGGCCTGCCATTATGCCGAGGAGCTCCAGGACAGCCGGGAAAGGGTCGAAGCATGACGTCCGGGACGCGAGCGGAGCCGCTGCTCAAGATCGACAACCTGGTGAAGCATTATGGCGTGCGGGGCGGCAGGAAGCCGGCGATCCAGGCGGTCAACGGCATCAGCCTGGCCCTCAGGGCCGGCGAGACACTCGGGCTGGTGGGGGAATCCGGTTGCGGCAAATCCACCACCGGGCGCTGCATCATCGGGCTCGAGCAGCCGACCGGAGGGCAGATCGTCTTTGACGGCAAGCCGGTCGAGCATGGCCGGCGGGCGGCCCTCACCGCGATGTGGCGCGACATGCAGTACGTGTTCCAGGACCCGTTCGCCTCGCTCAACCCGCTGATGACGGTGTTTGCCATCCTGTCCGAGCCGCTGCGGCTTTCGGGGATGAAGGCTGCCGAGACCCAGGCGCGGGTCGCCGAGCTGATGCGGCTGGTCGGGCTGGCGCCCGAGCACGGCAACCGCTTTCCGCATGAGTTCTCGGGCGGCCAGCGCCAGCGCATCGGCATCGCCCGGGCTCTGGCGCTCAACCCGAAACTGCTGATCCTCGACGAGCCGGTTTCGGCGCTCGACGTCTCGATCCAGGCGCAGGTGATCAACCTGCTCGAAGACCTGCAGGACCAGCTCGGGCTCGCCTATCTGTTCATCGCGCATGATCTCTCGGTGGTCAGCCATATCTGCGACCGCATCGCGGTGATGTATCTGGGGCGGATCGTCGAGGTCGGTACGCGCGAGGAGATCTTCGACCGACCGCAGCACCCCTACACCCAGGCGCTGCTCAGCGCCGTGCCGATCGATGACCCCGACCTGCGCGGCAGGCGCAAGCGCATCGTGCTGCAGGGCGATCCGCCGAGTCCCGCCAACCCGCCATCGGGCTGCGCGTTCCGCACCCGCTGCTGGAAAGCCACCGATATCTGCGCGCAAGCGGTGCCGGCGCTGGAGCCGAAACCTCAGGCCAGGCAGGCGGTGGCCTGCCACCATGCCGGCGCGCTTACGGCGGAACCCGCATGAGCCATGCGCCAGGCGGGTAGGAGATCGGGGCCGGATCGTGTAGACGGCTAATCGGTTTTCCCAAGCGGCGTGGCTTCAGCATGAAACTGCAAAACCGGCGGGTGCTGCTGATCATCGGCGGCGGGATCGCTGCCTACAAGGTGCTGGAGCTGATCCGGCGGCTGCGTGACGAAGGCGCCAAAGTGCGCTGCGTGATGACGGCGGCGGCGGCCGAGTTCGTGACGCCGCTCTCGGTCGCAACGCTGAGCGCCGACCGGGTGTTTTCCAATCTGTTCGACCGCGATGACGAGCACGATGTCGGTCATATCCGGCTGTCGCGCGAGGCCGACCTGATCGTGGTGGCGCCGGCGACGGCCGACCTGATGGCGAAGGCCGCGACCGGCGCCGCGAACGACCTTGCCAGCGCCGTGCTGCTCGCCTCGGACAAGCCGATACTGATGGCACCGGCAATGAATCCGCGCATGTGGGCGGCGGCGCCGACGCGGCGGAACCATGCGACATTGCTGGCGGATGGCGTGCGGTTCGTCGGGCCGAAATCCGGTGCGATGGCGGAAGCGGGCGAGGCCGGCGAGGGCCGGATGGCGGAACCGGCGGACATCCTCGCGGCCATTGTCGAACAGCTGGCGCCGGCGGGGCCGTTGTCGGGCAAGACGTTCATCGTCACCTCCGGACCGACGCATGAGCCGATCGATCCGGTGCGCTACATTGCCAACCGTTCGTCGGGGAAACAGGGGCACGCCATCGCCGCGGCGCTGGCCAAGCTCGGGGCAGAAGTGCGGCTGATCACTGGGCCGGTATCGATCGCCGATCCTGCCGGCGTCATGACCACCCATGTCGAGACGGCGCGGGAAATGCTGGCCGCTGTCGAGGCCGCCTTGCCCGTCGACGGCGCGGTGTTCGTCGCCGCGGTGGCGGACTGGCGCGTCGACAGCGTTGCCGCCGACAAGATCAAGAAGCAGCCCGGCGCCAGCACAGTGCCGAGCCTCAGCATGGTGGAGAACCCGGACATCCTCGCGACGGTCGGGCACCACGCACAGCGGCCGAGGCTGGTCGTCGGTTTCGCCGCCGAAACGCGCGACGTGGTGGCCAATGGCGAAGCCAAGCTCAGGCGCAAGGGCGCCGACCTGATCGTCGCCAACGACGTGTCGGCGGCAGGCGGCGCGATGGGTGGCGATCGCAACCGAGTGACCTTGCTGAGCGCCGAGGGCGCCGAGGCATGGCCCGAGCTCGACAAGCTCGAAGTGGCGGAACGGCTGGCCCAGGTGATCGCGGCGCGGCTCGCTGGCGGGCCGACACGCGGATGACGCGGACGGCCGAACTCTCGCCCTACCACCACTTCAGCAAGGCGGAGTGGGTGGCGCTGCGCGCCGACGAGCCGATGACGCTCACGGCCGAGGACGTGATGCGGCTGCGCGCCCTGTCCGATCCGATCTCGCTTTCCGAGGCCGAGCAGGTCTACCTGCCGCTGGCGCGGCTGCTGTCGCTCTATGTCGAGGCGATCCAGGACCTGCACCGCGTGTCGCAGCGCTTCCTCAATACCGGCGCGCCGAAGGTACCGTTCATCATCGGGGTGGCAGGTTCGGTGGCGGTGGGCAAATCCACCACCGCCCGCATCCTCCGAGCGCTGCTGCAACGCTGGCCGTCGAGCCCCAAGGTCGACCTGGTCACCACCGACGGCTTCCTCCACCCCAACGCGGTGCTGACCGAGCGCGGGCTGATGCGGCGCAAGGGCTTTCCGGAAAGCTTCGACCGGGGGCGGCTGGTGGGGTTTCTCGCAGCAGTGAAATCGGGAACGCCGGCGCTCGAAGTGCCGATCTACTCGCACCTCGTCTATGACGTGGTGCCGGGCGAGCACCTGATCGTCGACCAGCCGGACATCCTGATCGTCGAGGGGCTAAACATCCTGCAGCCGGGTGCGCCCGGCAAGGCGGGTACGCCGATCCTCTATGCGTCGGACTTCATCGACTTTTCGATCTACATCGATGCCGACCCGGCAGATCTCGAAGCCTGGTATCTGGAACGCTTCTTCCGGCTCAGGGAGACGGCGTTCCGCAACCCGGACTCGTTCTTCAAGCGCTATGCCGACATGAGCAAGGACGAGGCGGGCAGGTTCGGGCTCGACAACTGGCGCTCGATCAACCTGCCCAACCTGATGGACAATATCGCGCCGACGCGGACACGGGCCGACCTGATCCTCAAGAAGGGCAGCGACCACCTGGTCGCCGACGTGCTGCTGCGCATGGTGTAGAATGGCCCTTCATGCAGCGCGCCCGACGCGATAGGCTCCGCCTCGCCTAAGCATCTGGGGGGGAAATGACATGGCCAGCCTGCTGACGCTCACCTACTCATCGCCGACGCTCGAAGTCGCCAAGGGCGAGGCGCTGGTGACCCAGGGTACGCCCGGGCGCGACCTCTATGTGCTGGAGAGCGGCAAGTTCGTGGTCGAGCGCAACGGCATGGCGATCGCCACCATTGAACATGCCGATGCGATGATCGGCGAGATGTCGGTGCTGCTGGGCCGGCCGCACAGCGCCACGGTGCGAGCCGAGCGCGACAGCAAGGTGCGGGTGGTGCGCGACGCCATGCGCATCCTCGAAAAGCACCCCGAGCTCGCCCTGAGGATCGCGCAGCTGCAGAGCCAGCGGCTCGACGCGACGTCAGCGCTGCTGGTGGAACTCAACCACGAGCATGTCGACAAGCCTGCCGAGCGGAACCTGATCGGGCGGATCTTTTCGACGCTGATGGCGCCGGGGAAAGACCCCGGACAGCATTAGGCGCTGGTCGGCACGGTGCCTCGGCCGTCGCCTCCCCTCCCCCGCGGCGCTACGCCTCCGCCAGGAGGGAGACGGTAGGTCAGATCGCGACCAATCCTTCGCGCAGGATGATCGACACCGCATCGGCACGATTGCGGGCGCCGAGCTTCTCGAGAATCGCGGTGACGTGGAACTTCGCCGTGTGCACCGAGATATCGAGCGCGCGGGCGATCACCTTGTTGGAGGCGCCGTCGACCAGCAGTTCGGCGACCTGGCGTTCGCGCTGGCTGAGCCGCGGCAGGAGCGACGCGGGCAACCGTTCGTTGCCGGCGCGCTCGACCGTTTCGCGCTCGAGCGCGTAGCCGGCGCCGATGAGCATGGCGGCGGCGAGGATCAGGCCCGGATCGAGGCTGTCGATAGCATTGCGGCGCGCTTCATCGGCACCGACGCGCAGCACGCGGTGCGCACCGGTGACCCCGCCCAGCGCGGCCGGGCGATCGGTAATGGTGACCGCCGCTTCCTGAGCGTCGGCCTCGTAAAGATCATGACGACCGGCGATCAGGGTGCGGAGCACCTGTTCGAGGGCCGGGTCGGTGAGATCGAAGGCGACGCCGAGGACCAGCCCGCCGAGGACGGACCGGGCAACCGGAGCTTCAGCCCCGCGGGCGTTCGCCGATAGTGATCTCGAGTTCCAATGCACTGCCACCGCGTTGCACTCCCAAGCTGATAGTTTTGCCAACGGTGCCGGCGTTCAGGCGATCGGCGACATCGCTGACCGCATGCACCGCTGCTCCACCCCATGTGGTGATTATGTCGCCAACAAGGAAGCCCCCATTGGCAGCCGGGCTCTCCGGCTCGAGGCCGACGACGATGGCGCCGCCATCCTGGCCGAGCGGATGGAGGCTGACGCCGAGCCAGCCGCGCGGGATATAGCCCTTTTCGCTCAGCGTCGCCACCGAACGGGCGATGGTCGAAGCCGGAATGGCGAGGGTGCGGCGCCGCGCCCCGGTGACGGCCATGCCGATGAGGCCGCCATCCGGCGCCACCACGGCGCCGCCTTCGCTGCGCGGCGACAGACGCAGCCCGAGCGTGATGCGCGCATCGATCTCGCCACCCCGCATGCTGCGCCAGGCGGCACCGACCTCGGTGACCGCGGCAAGGCCGGACAGCACCGAGTCTTCACCGCGGCCGACGAGCACGGCAAGTGAGCCGGGCACCGGCAGGGCCGCATGGGCCCAGTCGGAAAACTCACCCGTTTCGAGCTTCAGCAGCGCCACGTCGGTACTGGAATCACGGCCGATGAACTGAGCGGCGGCGACCTTGCCATCGGCACCGAGCACCGCCACCTCGTCGTCGCCCTCGAGCACCTCATCGGCGGTGACAGCGAGGCCGGTGCGCCAGATGAAGCCCGAGAGTTCGCGGCCATCGCGACCCTGGAGGGCAATGATGCGGGGAGCGACGCTGGCAGTGAGCGCCGCGAGGGAAGCGGAAAGCGCCTGGAGTTCGGGGAAGGACATGTGAGTGGCCTGGTTGCGATGCTGGCAAAAACTTGGCTGGCGAAAACTTGCGCCCGGACCCGGCGGCTCGAAAGCTCCCCATATGGGCAGGATCGTGCACAACAGGCGGAAAACCCACATCTGCAACAGCCGAAACTGCCGGAGCACCCCAATGGCTCAGCCCCTGCCCTTGCCGACCGACCACCGCCTGCTCGATGTCTACTCGCTCACCGTTTCCGAGGTCGCAGAGACCGTGGGACCGGCCGTGGGCATGGTGACGACAGACGGCAAAGGCCACGGCTCCGGCGTGGTGTTGTCGCAGGATGGGCTGGTGGTCACCAACTCGCATGTGGTCGGCAGCCACAAGGACGTGCACCTGGCGCTGCCCGACGGACACCGGCTGGCCGGGCGGGTGCTCGGCGCCGATCCCGATACCGATCTCGCCATTCTCAAGGTCGATGGCAGCGCCCTGCCGATCGCGATACTGGGCGACAGCAGCGAGCTGAAGCGCGGGCACATCGCCATCGCGATCGGCAACCCGTTGGGGTTCGAATCGACCGTTACCGCCGGGGTGATCTCGGCGCTCGGGCGGAGCCTGCGCTCGCCATCGGGCCGGCCGATCGAGGATGTGATCCAGACCGATGCGGCGCTCAACCCCGGCAATTCCGGTGGCGCGCTGGTCTCGAGCCTTGGCGAGGTGGTGGGGATCAGCACCGCGATGATCGCGGGGGCGCAAGGCATCTGCTTTGCGGTGGCCAGCAACACGGTGAAGCTGGTGCTGGGCGAAGTGCTGCAGCATGGCGGAGTGCGGCGGGCCTATCTCGGGGTCGCCGCCGACACGGTGAACCTGCCGCGACGGGTGGCCGATGCCGCGCATGTCGGCACCCGGACCGCCGCGGTGCTGCATTCGATCGTCTCCGATGGCCCGGCCGCCCGGGCCGGAGTGCGCGAAGGCGATGTGCTGCTCAGCCTCGATGGCCGGCCGGTCGAGGGCCCGGGCCCACTGCTCAGAATGCTCACTGCCGATGCCATCGGCCGGCGCGTGCGGCTGCAGCTGCTGCGCCAGGGACGATTGCTGGAGCTCGAGGTGGTGCTGACGCAGCGGCCGAGCGGGCCGGAGCTCCGCTGAGACGCAAGCGCACGATCGTTCGTCCCCGCCGGAGTCATTCCCACGCAGGCGGGAACCTAGTGAGATGTCTTCGCGCCGGCGAACACTGAAGTATCCCACTGGATCCCCGCCTGCGCGGGGATGACGTCGGTGGTTTGATCTCGGGGTCGCGGCCGAGCCGTTGCTGAGGCCCACCACCGTCTTGCTGCTGTGACCGCCGTTCACTACGGTGCCGCCCATTGGCGGAGGGCTTTTGTCATGGCGGCTGAGTGCAAGGTGATCCGGGGCGGCGAGGGCTTCCACGGCAAGCAGGGGCTCGACTATTTCGCCGGCGTTTCGGCGCAATCGGCAGGGGCCAAGGGGATCTGCATGCACATGGCGGTGATCCCGCCGGGCGCTGAGGCCAAGCCGCATTATCACGAGGCGCACGAGACGGCGATCTTCCAGATCGAGGGCTCGACCTCGTTCCGCCACGGGCCGAACCTGGAGTTCACCGACGTGGTCAACGAGGGTGACTATGTGTACATCCCCGCCGGCGTCCCGCATCAGCCGTTCAACCCCACCAACAAGCTGGCGCGGGCCCTGATCGCCCGCACCGACCCCAACGAGCAGGAAAGCGTGGTGCTGATCTAGCTGCCTCGCCTGCAGCACCTGCCGAACCCGCTCAGTCTGTTCAATCGCGCAATCGAACCGGAAAAGTCCGCGGCTTTTCCTGATCACGCTCCGGAAGCTCCACGATGCAGAAACTCCTCGTCCTCCAGTCGCTGTGGACCATGCTCGGCCTCAAGGGCGCACCGCCCGAGCGCTCGCTCGAGGCCAATGTCGAGATCATTGCCAATGCCGGGTTCGATGGCTTCGGCACGCAATGGGTCGATGCCGAAATGGCGCAGCGGGCCGGACGGCTGGCAAAATCCAGCGGGCTGGTGGTCGAGGGTCTGTGCTTTCCCACCGACATCGACAGCCTGCAACCGGTGCTCGAATGGGGCGCCGCCTACGGCGTGCACCACATCAACATCCAGCCCAACCTGCGGCCGCGGACGCTGGCCGAGGCGGTGCGGGTGGCGGAGGGCTGGCTCAGGCTCTCCGAGCAGGTGCCGTTTCCGGTCTATGTCGAGACGCATCGCGACCGGATGACCAACGACCTGCATTTCACCCTCGACCTGATCGGCGCGCTGCCCGAGCTGAAGCTCCTGGCTGACCTCTCGCATTATGTGGTGGGGCGCGAGATCACCCTGCCGGTGTCCGAGGAAATCGAAGCGCAGATGACGACGATCCTCGAGCATTGCTGGGCCTATCACGGCCGGGTGGCCAGCAGCGAACAGGTGCAGCTGCCGCTGTCGTTCCCGCAGCATGCGCCGTGGCTGGAGCAGTTCGGCACCTGGTGGCGGAACGGCTTTGCCGACTGGAAGAACCGGGCCGGCCCGGATGCCGAACTCAGCTTTCTCTGCGAACTCGGCCCGCAGCCCTATGCCATTGCCGGCGCCGACGGCACGGACCTCACCGACCGCTGGGCCGAGTCGCTGCAGCTGCGCGACCTGGCGCGCGCCGCCTGGGGCCGAACGATAAATTGATCGATAGCCAACTTGCCTCGGCCATAATGGTGCGCAAGCAGTAGGACTTCTGATGGGCGGCTTTTAGGGGCAAGTTCCGTGCAGACGAAGTCGATCGGCAATAACGGCCCGTCGCGGCGGGCCTTTCTCTTGAGCGCGGCGAGTTTCGGTGGGCTGGCGCTGGCCGGTTGCTCGACCACCATCGGCAATCGGCAGCTGACCGTGCCGAACCTCTTGCCGGCGGTCATCTCGCCCTACTACCTCGACATCTACGGCGCGATGCCGAACGAGAAGTTTCCGGTGCCCGCCGTCGACCTCAACAAGGTCGACCAGCAGTTTCTGAGGACCGAAGTAGACGATCCGACCGGCGAGCAGCCCGGCACGATCGTGGTCGAGACCTCGCAACGCTACCTTTATCTCGTCAAGGGCGGCGGGCGGGCCATCCGCTATGGCGTCGGCATCGGCCGCGATGGCTTCACCTGGTCGGGGCGCGGCAATATCGGACGCAAGGCGCAATGGCCGACCTGGTACCCGCCGGCCGAGATGATGCAGCGCCAGCCCGAGACGCGGGAATATGCCGGCGGCATGCCCGGTGGCCTCAACAATCCGCTGGGCGCGCGGGCGATGTACATTTACCGCAATGGCGTCGACACCATCTACCGCCTGCATGGCACGCGCGAATACTGGAGCATCGGCCAGGCGGTGTCGTCGGGTTGCGTGCGGCTGATCAACCAGGACGTGATCGACCTTTACTCGCAGGTGTCGGTGGGGACGCCCATCATCGTCAACGGCTGATCAGTTCGCCCCGCGGGTCAATGTCGCCTTGGGCACCGGGCAGTTCATCTTGCCGGTGAAGGGATCGAGCGTGCAGGTCGGCCAGATGTGGCAGACCTGTTTCTTGGTGAACGGATCGAGCGTGCAGTTGGGCGGAATGCTGTCACCGTTATTGCGTTCGGCAAGGGCGGGAGCGGCACCAAGGGCGACGGTGAGAACGGCGGAAAGCAGAGCGATGCGGAGCATGGTCTTGGTCCTCTCGGCTGGTTCTATGGCTGGCAGCGTGCGCCAGCCCGGCTGAACCGGCGCTGAGGCGCGCGTTCAGGGAACCAAAGCGGGCCGGGACGGCTTGTTCGATCGCCACCGGAGGAGAAGCGATGAGTGCCGAAACCAGACAGCCACCCAGGGTAGCGCAGGTGGACCAGGTGATGGACGAGAACGGCCAGCCGATCGCGCTGCCGGAGAACTCGACATTACAAGTCACGCGTGAGGTCGAAGAGACGATCGGCGGTACCGGACCCACCAACTGGTGGAAACGCGGGCTGATCGCCGTGGGGATCGTGGTGGTGATCCTCCTGGCCTTCCAGCTGCTGGCCAGCAACACGCGATCGCCGGCGAGCGCACCAGCCGCCACCACCACACAATGAATAAGGCCCGGGACGTGCCCGGGCCTCGTTCATTCAATCTCGCGGCGCTCAGCCCTGGATGGGCGAGAGCTGGATTTCGACGCGGCGGTTCTGCGCGCGACCCGACTCCGTGGCGTTCGAGGCGATCGGATCCTCCTCGCCCTTGCCGGTGATGTAGAAGCGGCGCTGGTCGATGCCCTGGCTGGCCAGGACCGTCGCGACCGCGGTGGCGCGCTTCTGGCTCAGTTCCTTGTTGTAGCTGTCCGACCCCTGCGAGTCGGTATGGCCATAGACGTCGATGACGGTCTTGTTGAACTTCTTCAGCACCAGGCCGACCGAAACCAGGGTCTCGCTGAACCGTGGCTGCACCGTCGCCGAGTCGGTGGCGAAGGTGATGTTGGACGGCATGTTGAGGATGATCTGCTGGCCGACGCGGGTCACCGACACGCCGGTCCCCTGCAACTGGGCGCGCAGTTCGGCCTCCTGCTGGTCCATGTAGCTGCCGATGGCCGCGCCGGTGAGGCCGCCGACGCCGGCGCCGATCAGCGCTGCGACGCGCGGGTCAGCGCCGGTCGCCGCGCCGATGATGCCGCCGACTACGGCGCCGCCGCCCGCACCGAGCAGCGCCCCGCCGGTGGTGTTGGAGAGCTGGCTCTGGCCGGTGTAAGGATTGACCGAAGTGCAGGCGCTCAGCGAAAGAGCCGCGAGCCCGGCGATCAGTATCTTGGATTTCATCGAGTCCCCCGTAGGTGTGGCGCACGTTCTCGCCAGCGATTGCGGCAGCAAGGTGTTCGCCTCGCCGCCTTTGCCCGCGGCGAGACTAGAGCAGTTCGCCCTTTCGTTGAAGCGGTCCCCGCCGGCCGGTCAGCCGTGCGCCCAGCCGCCGTCGACGATGAAATCCTGCGCGGAAATCATCTTGGAATCATCGGCGGCGAGGAACAGCACCATGCGGGCGATGTCCTCCGGGTAGAGCCTGCCCTTCAGCGCCTGCTGCTGGTCGAGCGAGGCAAGCGCCTCGGGCGTGGCCCAGAGCGACAGCTGGCGTTCGGTCATGATCCAGCCCGGCACCAGCGTATTCACGCGCACGCCGTGCTGGCCGTACTCCTTGGCCATCGAGCGCGACATGCCGTGCATGGCGGCCTTGGCGGCAGTGTAGACCGTCAGTTGGGCCGAGAGCGTCATCCAGCTGACCGACCCGAAATTGATGATCGAGCCGCGGTTGGCGGCGACCATGCCGGGGGCCACGGCCTGCGCCGCGAAGAAGGCGTGCTTGAGGTTGACGGCGATGCGCTTGTCCCAATCCTCGGGGCTGACATCGGCGATATCGTGCCGGTGGTCGTTCGCCGCATTATTGACCAGCGCCAGGGTCGGGCCGTGCGCGGCCTCGAAACCCTTGATCGCGGCCTGGTAGGCGGCAATGTCGGTGACGTCGCAGCGGGTGAACCGCACCGTGCCGCCGGCTGCATTCAGCTCGGCTGCCAGCTTTTCACCGGCTTCGCCGGCGACATCGACGAAGCCGACTTTGGATCCCTGCGCGGCAAAGGCGCGGACCATGCCCTCGCCGATGCCCGAAGCGCCGCCGGAGATGATCACCGGCATGCCGTTGAGGCTGGGATAAGTTGCGTATTCAGACACGGAAACCCCCGGGAAACAGTTATTGGCGGGGGATTTAGCGTGAGGGGCGACGCCGGGCAAGCTGACTTCCGCCGGCTGCGGTACGCCCGGGTACGATTGTCACCCGGGCGACATACGGGGTGGCTACGGGATGGCCTCCCCTCACCTCCACGCGAAGCGCCCTGCCATGTCCGTCGACCTCGTCAAACCCGCCCGGATCGCACTGCTCGAAGGCCCGCCGCAGGCGGAACGCGACCGGCTGGATGGGCTGGCGCGCACCGAAGCCAACCATGCCGAGGCGCTTGCCGGGCTCGCTTGCCTGCAGCGGGTCGAGGCGCCGGTGGCGGGGCATGGCGAAATCCTGTCGTTCCCGCTGACGGTGGCCGCCTGGAATCTCGAGCGCTGCTACAATTTCGAGAAATCGGCCGTGCTGCTGCAGCGCCAGGGCGCAGAACTGGTGCTGCTGTCGGAGGTCGACAATGGCATGGCCCGCACCGCGCAGCGGCACACCTCGCGGGACATCGCGACCGAACTCGGCATGAACTACGCGTTCGGCGTGGAATTCCTGGAGCTCGAGCTGGGCGCGGAGGTCGAGCTCGCCTTCTGCGAGGACGATTTCAACCGTCACGGCTTTCACGGCAACGCGCTGCTGTCGAAGGCGGCCCTGCAGGCACCGGTGATGATCCGGCTGGAACCGCATGGACACTGGTTCACGCCGGAAAGCCCGGCCCGACGGGTGGGCACGCGCTGCGCCATCGCGGCGGGCGTGATGACCACCGAGGGCCCGCTCTACGCGGTGTCGGTGCACCTCGAGAACCGCGGCGACGCGGCCTATCGCGAGGCGCAGGTCAAGCGGCTGATCGATGCGATCGACGAGTTGGCCGGCGATACCCCCGTCATCATCGGCGGCGACCTCAATACCGGGCTCGCCGATGGCGGCGACTTCGAGAAGGAGACGCTGTTCGCCCACGCCTATGGCCGCGGCTTCGAGCGGCACGGCGGCCCGCTCGACCAGACCACGACGCGGCCCAGCCGGGTCAGCCGCAGCCCGCGCGGCACCTGGAAGCTCGACTGGTTCCTGACGCGGGGGCTGCTGGTCGAAGACAGCCGGATCGTGCCGTCGGTCGCCGATGACGGCGAAGTGCGTCCGATCACGACATGGTGGTGGCAAGGCTGGGTGGGTTTGCGGGCTGAAGACTGTATTGGCCATAGTACGGCGCCACTGAATACTGTTCTCGCTCCATAACCGGCCGCGCAGGCGTGATGACAGGTCGGGAGCAGCTCTGTATCGTCGCTTCCAACCGGGGGCACGACCATGAACGAAGCCGGGCAGAGGCTGCACGTCATCGACGGTCTGCGCATATTCGCGGCCTGCATGGTGATGTTCTTTCACCTCGGGTACTGGTCCTGGGCCAACCCCAGGAGCCGCGGGGCCAGCATCCTCGAAGGCGCCGCCCAGTACCCGCAGCTGGCCGCGTATTCATGGTGGGGGTGGGTCGGGGTGGAGATCTTCTTCGTCATCTCCGGCTTCGTCATCGCCTATTCGTCGGCGAACGTCGGCTTCCCCCGCTTCGTTCGCAGCCGTTTCCTCAGACTGTTCCCGGCCATACTGGTCTGTGCCACGATCACGCTTGCGGTCATTGTCGGAAATGACCTGATGCCGTTTTCGCGGGCTCTCCAGGCCTATTGGCGGACGCTGGTGATCTGGCCGTTCGGTGGCTGGCTGGACAATGTCTATTGGACGCTGTCGGTTGAGCTGACGTTTTACTGCGTGGTGGCCGGGTTGCTGCTGCTGGGCAGACCGCAACTGTTCGCGGTCGCCATGGGAGCCCTGGGGCTCATCACTACCGGGTTGGCGGCTGGCAGCTATCTTGGCGGTCGCCTCGAGCCGAATTTTCCGGGCCTCAGCGACCAACTCAGCGACACCTTGCTGCTGCGCCACGGCATGTATTTCAGTCTGGGCTATTTCATCTGGTCGGCAATGGCGACCGGTTGGACACGAGTAAAGATCGTGCTCATCGCCATCCTCCTCACCGGCGGCGCATTCCCCATCCTGGTCAGTGCCGACAAGCTGGCGCGTGCGCCCGGTGTCGGGTCTGGATGGATTCCGCTGGGTGTCTGGCTTGCCGCGGTGGCCATAATGATCGCATCGGTGGTGGTCGCGAGCCGCCAGCGTTCACGACCGCAGAGACGGTGGCTGACGCTGCTCGGAATGGCCACCTATCCGCTTTACCTGCTGCATTACATTGCGGGCGCGGCCCTGATGGCTGTGCTGGTTCGCGCCGGCTGGTCGCCGGGCATCGCCTTGCCGGCGGCCTGCCTCGCCATGATGGCGAGCGCGATCATTGTGACCGTGGTGGTCGAGCGGGGTCCCCGCCGGTGGTTCGCCGCGGCAATCGACGCCGTATTCGGCGGCGGCAGGGCAGCGGGCGCGGCGGTGACCGCGGCCCAGAAAGACTGAGGGCCCGGCTGACGCTAGGCCCATTATTCACTTGCCTCGGCCGGAGCCGGCGCAGCACTCAGACCGCGTCGTCCTCGACGATGACCTTGCCGGTCGGGGCGATGTCCATCGCTTCGACCTTTTGCAGCAGCTGCTCGATCTTTTCGACGTTGGCGATGTGGCGCGTTTCCATCGAGAAGTTGAGCGTGATGTACTCGCGGCCGGGGCAGAAGGTGCAGATATTGGCCGCCGGGTGCCAGGCGCCGCAATAGATCGGCTCCATCATGCCATGGGTCATCGGACCGTAGGTGCGGTGCGGCGGCACCAGGGTCAGCACCACGTGGATGCCGCCGTTGAAGCGCCAGAAGCGCTTGCCGGGCAGGAAGGGCAGCGCGTGGTTGAGGGCGCGCAGCGAGCGGAACATCGAGTTCATCATCACCTGGAACTTGGTGATGTCCTTCTTCTCGATCTTGTCGATGGTGTCGTCGACCTTGCGGACATAAGCGACGAAATCGTCGATCACCTCGAACTTGGCTTCGAGCGCGCGGACGCGGAAGAAATCGTCATCGGCGTCGTGGCGCTTGCCGTCGAGCATGGTGTAGGCGGCGCCGATCACCTTTTTCGACATGTGCCGCTCTTCGCCCTCGCCGTTCAGCGCGTGGGTGACGAGGGCGAACATCAGGGAGCGCTGGCGCACGCCGAGCTTGTTGGCGAGCAGCCGCAGCCGGTGACGCTTCAGAGCCAGGGTCTTGAAGCCCCACGGCTTGTCCGGCGGCGCCAGGATGTTGGCGAGGGTTACGTACATGAAGGTCATGCCCCAGCCGCGCAGCGTGCCCTTGATGCGGGCGCCGAGCCCGACCTTGTTCGACTTGTCGCTCATCACGCCATGGCCGGCGGAAGCCGAGCGGGTGAGCAGCGCCGAGTCGGAGCCTTCGAGCAGCGCATGGCTCGAGCGCACCTGGATCATCGAAGCGCGGCCCATCGCGTCGGGGCCGCCGCGACGCACCACGGCCGAGACGCGGAACAGCGGCAGGTCGTTGCGCTCGAAGATATCGGGCGATTTCGACACCCACTTGTCCGGATAGCCGTCGAACTCGTCGACTTCCTCGACATGGGTGATGGCATCGAGCAGGTGCTTGGGGAACGGCTGGCCGGGGCGGGCGCCGACGAAGCCATGGCTCAGCTGCGGTGCCAGCGCCACCATGTCGGCGACCAGATTGCCCAGCGTTTCCTTGTCGAAATGCGAGCGCGAAGCGGCAGTGAAAAACACCGTGTCGCGCGCCTCGTAGAGGAACCACTGGAAATCGGTGAACAGCGCCTGCGGGTGCTTGTTGACGGCGGCGAGCGCCAGGTCGAGCACTTCGGCATGATCGTTGGCGAAGCTGGACGAAGAGAAGCTCTTCATGGCGGATCCCCCTGTTTCCGTAGGTTGATAGTAGCGGACGCCGGAACCGGGTCAACGGAAAGGCATCGGGGCCGTTAATCCGGGTCGAACGGCCAGTGGGGAGCGAAGTGACACGCCCGCGCTGAACCCATTCTGAACGGAGAATACCACTCCCCCGGTGAGGCGCGTGCGACGAGTTGCGCACATCTGCTTGATTGGCAGACGGGCCGCCATTGTTTAGGATGGTTCCAAGCTGCACCGGCAAGGGCAGCCGAACCAATGACTTGTATTGGCCGCCGCGCGGCGAATTGACCTATGTCAAAGCCGGGGTCCGAGGAATAGCTATCCTCCGACCGGTGAGGTCACCAGCAGGCTCAGCGCCTGCGCTACGAGAGTGGGACTATGGACTATCGCGGGTTTTTCGAGGACGCCGTCGACACCTTGCGGCAGGAAAAGCGTTATCGCGTTTTCGCCGACCTCGAACGAATTGCCGGGCGTTTCCCCCGGGCTATCTTCCGGGACAATGCCGACAACCAGCGCGAGATTACCATCTGGTGCTCGAACGACTATCTGGGCATGGGCCAGCATCCGGTGACCATTGCGGCCATGCAGGACACCGCGGCCCGACTCGGCGTCGGCGCCGGCGGCACCCGCAACATTTCCGGCACCAACCGGCCGCTGGTCGAGCTCGAGCGCTCGCTGGCGGACCTGCACCGCAAGGAAGCGGCGCTGGTGTTCACCTCGGGGTTCGTGTCGAACGAAGCGGCGATTTCGACCATCGCGCGGCTCTTGCCCGATTGCGTGATCTTCTCCGACCAGCTCAACCACGCCTCGATGATCCAGGGCGTGCGCCAGTCGGGCATGGAAAAGAAGATCTTCCGCCACAACGACGTGGCGCACCTGCGCGAGCTGCTGGCATCGGTCGACCGCAAGCGCCCCAAGCTCATCGTCTTCGAGTCGGTGTACTCGATGGACGGCGACGTGGCGCCGATCGCCGAGATCTGCGACCTGGCCGAGGAATTCGGCGCGCTCACCTATATCGATGAAGTGCACGCGGTGGGCATGTATGGCCCGCGCGGCGGCGGCATTGCCGATCGCGACGGCCTGATGGGGCGCATCGACATCATCGAAGGCACGCTGGCCAAGGGCTTTGGCGTGATGGGCGGCTATGTGGCCGCCAACCAGGCGATCATCGACGCGATCCGCTCGTATGCGCCGGAATTCATCTTCACCACCGCCCTGCCCCCGGCGCTGTGCGCGGCGGCGCGCGCCTCGATCGAGCACCTGAAGCTGTCTTCGGTGGAGCGCGAAGGCCAGCAGCGGCAGGCGCAGCTGACCAAGGATATTCTCGGCGACGCCGGCCTGCCGGTGCTGAAGACCGACACCCACATCGTGCCGGTGATCGTGGGCGATGCGCGCCTGTGCAAGGCGGCCAGCGACATGCTGCTGGAAAAGCACAACATCTACATCCAGCCGATCAATTACCCGACGGTACCGAAAGGCACCGAACGGCTGCGCATCACGCCGACGCCGCTGCACACCGACGAGATGATCATCGAGTTGCGCCATGCGCTGGTCAGCGTCTGGGCCAGCCTCGAGCTGCAACGCGACCGCCCGACCGCCAAGGTCAGCGCCGACAAGCTGACCAGCGGCGACCTGACACTGAGCAGCGCCGGCGGCTGAGCCCGCCCGATTCTCCGATGAAACCGGCTTGACCTTCTCCCTTGCGGGGGAAGGTCACGTGCCGCAGCACAGCCTGGACGGCTGCCGACGCCGGCAAGGCGCTAGGCCGCCGGTTGCCCGTCGCCGAAATCGAGGTTGGTCGGGCGGCTGAGATAGCGCGGACCCGGCTCGGTGGTGGCGACATCCGGCCCGACGACTTCAAGGGCGAAGCGGCGGGCCCAGACCTTGCCGCTGCCGCGCAGGAAAAAGCCATAGCGGATGGTCGCCGCCGCCTCGGGGACCGCCAGCACGACCTGCCGCTCGGTCCAGCCGACGGTGCCGACAAGCGGCCCACCCGGACGCTGCATCAGGTTGTCGAAATGCAGGTAACGTCCCTGCACGGGGTCGACACGCATCCATAACGTTGCCGTCTCCGCCGTTTCGGTGCGCAGTTCAGCCGTCAGCCGCAGCCGGCCGCCGCGATAGGGATCGGCGAGGATCGACTGCATCAGCACCGCCGTCTCACCGCCGGCCCGATCGATCACCGCGTCCCGGTCGGGGCGGCTTTCGATCAGGGCCGTGCCCGGCGCCTGCGGGTCGATGCCGAGGCGATAGTTTCTCTCGTTGGTGCCGCTGGCGACGTGCCAGCCGGACGGCAGCTCGAGCGGCTTCAGTTGCGCCGCTTCGATGCGGGCCGCGAGCATGTTCCAGTTGGCGAAGCCATATTGGCGGGCCACCAGTTCGAGCGCGTCGGAGTGCGAGATGTTCTGGCCGCGTTCGGCGAGCGCCTGGCGCAATGCCTTGGCCATATGCTTTGCGTCGAGAAAGGAATGCATGGTCTGATCCTCTGGCGGACAGCGCGTAAGGTCAGTGCTCGCATTGCCGACGGGCTGTCCGTTGAGGGCTCAAACCCGGCTTTGGTGGTGGTGCATTCACCTTTCCCCCTGTGGGGCGCGAGCGGCGGGCGGCACCAGCCCTGCCCGCGCAGGATATCGACGCCGCCGAGTCTGTCAAACGTGGAAGCTGCAAACAGCTGGATTGTGACAGCGGCTCCAGCGAAGCTTGCCGCCATGCAGCTCCGCCTTCACTCCCGCTACCAGAACTCCGCCGGCCAGCGCGTCAGGATCGTGCTCAACCTCAAGGGCATCGGTTATCAGTATGTGCCGGTGCCGTCGGCCAGCTCGGCCGAGTATCGCGCCATCAATCCGCAAGGGCTGATGCCTGCGCTGGAGATCGACGGGCGGATCGTCGCCCAGTCGCTGGCGATCATCGGGCTGATCGAGGAGCTCCATCCCGATCCGCCGCTGCTGCCGGCCGACCCGCTGGACCGAGCCGAAGCCCGCGCCTTCGCGCTGCTGATCGCTGCCGATGTGCACCCGATCAACAATAACCGGGTGCGCAAGTACCTGGCCGGGCCGATGGGTGCCAGCGAAGCCGAAATCGATGGCTGGTACCGCCACTGGATCGCCACGGCATTCGAGAGCCTCGAGGCGGCGCTGGCGCGCCGGACGCGCCCCACCCGGTATGGCTTCACCGACACTCCCGGGCTGGCCGAGGCCTGCCTCGTGCCGCAGATGGCCAATGCCCGCCGCTTCGGCTGCGACCTCGCTCCCTACCCGCGGCTCGAAGCGCTGGATGCCTCGTGTCGCGACCTGCCCGAGTTCGTTGCGGCACGACCTGAGATGCAGGTGGATTTCCCCGGCTAGGCTTCCGCGGAGCGGGGCCGAAAACGAAAACGCGCGCCGGGTGAGCAGCGCGCGTCGGTTCTGCCGTGAGACGAAAGCTACGCCTTCTGCGCCTTGATGGCGTCGCGGATTTCGGTGAGCAGCTTTTCTTCGGTGGTCGGGGCCGGCGGCGCGGCAGGGGCAGCCGCCTCCTTCTTGCGCAGACGGTTGATACCCTTGACCACGAGGAACAGCACGAAAGCGATGATGGTGAACTTCACCACGGCGTTGATGAACAGGCCGTAGTTGAGCGTTGCCACACCGGCGGCCTTGGCGGCGGCGACGGACGGCACCGGGATGTTGTTCGGGTTGGAGATGACGATGAACAGGTTGGAAAAATCGATGCCGTTGAGGATGATGCCAATGATCGGCATGAACAGGTCGTCGACGATGGACGAGACGATGGCGCCAAATGCCGCACCGATGATCACACCGATGGCGAGGTCGATGACATTGCCCTTCAAGGCAAAATCGCGGAATTCCTTGAACATGTAAGTCCCCTTGGTTGGCAGCGCCGGCCGGCCTCCCCGTTCTCGGCAAATGACCCAAGCCGCGCCCTCGGCTCAGTTTTTCCCTGTTTGAGAGACAAATCAACTCAACTGTTGAGCGCCCGGCCGCGCGCCTGTGGAGGTGCCGGGCGCGGCCGCCCCGCGGCACCAACCCGAAAAACCTGCAGCACGGCCCCGACTTTGTGCGGCCTTGCGACGGGGTGAGGCGGGGCAGATATTGGGACCGGGCACGGAACAAGAGATGGTCGAGACGCTGGCCGAGACACAGGATTCGCTGCGACAGGCGATCGAGCACATCCCCCAGGGGGTGGCGGTGTTCGATCGCGACCTGCGCCTCGTCACCTGCAATTCGCGTTATGGCGAGCTGCTGGCGCTGCCGGACGGGCTGCTGCGCGCCGGTACGGCGCTGTACGACATGGCGCTGTTCGTGGCGCGGCGTGGCGACCTGGGCACCGGCGACGCGATCTCGCTGGCGGCGCAGCGGGTGCAGACCCTGACGCAGTCGCATACCACGGTGAGCCAGCGGCTCGGCGCCAAGGGCCAGGTGCTGGAGTTCCACTCCTCACGGCTGCCCGATGGCGGCCTGGTGATCAGCTTCGCCGACGTCACGGCGCGGGTGGATGCGGAGACCGAACTCGCCAGCATCAACCAGTCGCTCGAGGGCCGGGTCGAGGAGCGCACCGCAGCCCTGATCCGGGTGAACTCGGAACTCGAGGTGGCGCGGGCCAAGGCCGACGCAGCCAATCGCGACAAGACCCGGTTCTTCGCCGCCGCCAGCCATGATCTGTTGCAGCCGCTCAATGCGGCGCGGCTCTACACCTCGACGCTGGTGGAGCGCGCCGGCGGCACCGGGCTCGACGAACTGGCGCACTCGATCGAAGCCTCGCTCACCGCGGTGGAAGAGATCATGGCGGCGCTGCTCGACATCTCGCGGATCGACGCGGGCGCGGTGAAGCCGGCGGCGATGCCGTTCCAGGTGCGCGACCTGCTGAAGAAGGTGGACGTCGAGTTCGCGCCGCTGGCGCTCAAGAAAGAAATCGAGCTCAGGCTGGTCGATACCTCGCTCGCGGTGGTGGGCGACCGGGCGCTGACGGCGCGTGTCATCCAGAACCTCGTCTCCAACGCCATCAAGTATACCCGTCCGGGCGGCCGGGTGCTGGTCGGTGCGCGGCTGCGCGGCACCAGGGTGCGGTTCGACGTGATCGACACCGGCATCGGTTTCAACAAGGACCAGCACGCGCTGATCTTCGCCGAATTCAGCCGGCTGGAGCACGGCGCACGCATGGCGCAGGGGCTGGGCCTCGGGCTGTCGATCGTCAAGCGCCTGGTGGCGGCGCTGGGGCTGACAATGGAGCTCGAGAGCAAGGAAGCCCGCGGTTCGCGCTTTTCGCTCTACCTGCCCTACCATCGCTCGCTCAAGGTGATGCCCGAGGAAGGTCCGGCGCGCGAGCCGACCTCCAACCTCGATGGCCTGCGGATCCTCTGCGTCGACAATGAGCGTGCCATCCTCGACGCCATGGAGGGCCTGCTTGGCGGCTGGGGGTGCGACGTGCGCTCGGCCCGCTCGCTCAAGGACATCGACAAGGACGGGCTGCTGCTCGGCTGGCTGCCGGACCTGGTGCTGATGGATTACCACCTCGACCAGACCTCCGGCCTCGATGCCATCGAGTGGCTACGCCACAATGTCGGCGGACACCTCCCCGCCGCCCTGGTCACGGCCGATCGCAGCCCGGCGGTGCGCGCGCTGGCCGAGGATCGCGGCATCACCGTGGTGACCAAGCCGGTGAAGCCGGCCGCGCTCAGGGCGACGATCAGCCAGTTGGCGGGGCAGCGAGGGCGGAAGCGGGTCGAGGCCTAGGCAGGGACCTTCGCTCTGTTTCATAACCCGATTCCAGACGGCATATCGGTGAGGCAGATCTTTGAGAACTCACGATATTTTCTCAGGTTGCCATGCGACCGCGAGTGCTATGCACGCCTCTTCGTTGAGTCTGGAAGGACAGGATGAGGACGCAAATATACTATCGCGAGAGCGGGCACCTCGGGCAGTACGAGGATTGGTGGTACTATGTCGTGGAAGAAGACGGTACAGCGCGTATTGAGCACGAATGGAACCATGTGAAGGTTAGAGGCCTCGCCACGAATGAGGGATCAAAGCGCTACACCATCGAGGAAGCGATGAAGGAAGCGCCCGCCGCCGCGATCGAAAAGCTGAGATCGATCCTAGCGGAGCCGGGTAAGTGACGTTGGTCTCAGTGTTAAACTTTGTAAGTGCTGCTTCTGCTCTGCTCGCAGCCATCTTCTGGTTTCGATCTGCTAAGGCGCAGGTACTTTCTGGTCAGCGTCGCGACATTCCATATGGCGGCTGGGAGGTGTCGATGCCCAATGCAAAGGGACAGCAGATCGATGTGTTGAGGAGTGCGGCACTGGCCAATCGACAGAGTGCCAGAGGAGCCCTAGCAGCAGGCGTTAGCGCAGCAAGCCAAGCGATAGTCTACGCATTCCAAATGTTGCCGCCGGCATAGGCCGGCGGCACGACCCGATTGCTGAACTGCTCCACACACAGCGCGCATAGGAACTTGTTTCGAAGGAACGGAAGGCTTGGCGTCCGTTCAACCTTCAAAACAACGGTTGGCATCGTCCGGGATGAGGTCGGGCTTCGTCGACTGGCTGACCTCAGGCGCCGGACAGCAACTCGTCGAACTGGCCTTCCTCGATCTTCGAGGCCGCGATCACCGCCTGGGTGCGGCTGTCGACGTCGAGTTTCTGCAGGATCGCCGAAACGTGGGCCTTCACCGTGGCCTCGGAGATCGACAGTTCGTAGGCGATCTGCTTGTTCATCAGGCCGTCGGAAAGCATCATCAGCACGCGCACCTGCTGCGGGGTGAGCGTCGCCAGCCGCCGCATCAGGGCCGACTGGTTGTCCTCGGCCGGGAACTCCATGCCTTCGGGGACGAAGACCTCGCCGGACAACACCGTTTCGATGGCGCGGCGAATATCGGCCGGACCGACCGACTTGTGCAGGTAACCCGACGCGCCGAGTTCGAAGGCCCGGCGGATGATGCCGCCATCCTCGACGGCGGTGACGATCATGACGGGGATTTCGGGGTACTGGGCGCGCAGCAGCAGCAGGCCGGAAAAGCCGCGCACGCCGGGCATATTGAGATCGAGCAGCACCAAGTCGCAATCACGGTCGGCCTCGAGCGCGGCGCTGAGCGCACTCAGGTCGCCTGCTTCCTCCACCGAGATCGATGGATCGCCGCCGGCCAGGGTCTGGCGCAGCGCCGCCCGGAACAGCGGGTGGTCGTCGACGATGATAATGCGACGGGTGGTCATCTTACGCGTGCACTCCTGGGCGCCCTAAGTAACAAGCGGCTTGCCGCTTTTGTATCCCACTTAAGACGGGCGTGGGGATAGAGATTGCGGCAGTGGTCGACCGCGGACCTTCTCCACAGCCCAGTCGCCGCGATTCGCAAAATGCGATTGAGCTTAACCCGATCTTTACCATGTTTTCCCAAGAGTAACCGGATTGCTCATGGCCCGAACTGGGTCTGAGGTGTTCCGTTTCAGGTGCTTGGGATCGACCGATGGCCCGCGCGACTTCCCCGTTCCAGACACAAGAGTTCGGCCAACCAGGCTCCGGCGAGTGGCAGGAACTGCGCGGCGAACTGGTAGCGCTGCTCGACCAGGTGGAAACGCAGGTTGCCCGCACGGCGCGGCCCGAACCGACCTATCAGGGCCTCGCCGAACGGATGCGCGACCTGCGCCATCAGGTGACCGAAGCCGAGCCCGATACGCGCCATCGCGAGGCGTTGCGCTCGGTGCAGCGGGCAATCGACAAGTTCTCCGACCGCGACGAACCGGTGGCGCCGGTCAACCCGCGCGACACGCTCGAATCGGCGATCCAGCAGATTCGCTCACGGCATTTCGGCGGGGCCGCCGCGGCGCCCCAGCCGCAGCCGCAGATGCCGGCGCCGCAATTGCCGCCGCAGCCGGTGCCGCAATTCGACGAGCTGGCCGAAGCGGTCGGCGGGATTTCGACGCGGCTCGAACGGCTCGAAGGCGAGCTGCGCGTTCAGGCCAAGGGGCAGACCGCCAATGTGCGGGAGATCGCCGAGCAGGTGGGCCAGCTCAGCCATGTGGTCGAGCTGCTGGCCGGGGCCGTCGGCGAAACCGGACAGGTGAAGCGGCTCGAGGCGCATATTGCGGGGCTCGCCAAACTGATCGCCGAGGGTCCCAAGGTCGACATGACCGCGCTGACCCAGCGCCTCGACGACGTGTCGATGACGGTGGGCAAGCTCGCCGAACTGCAGAAGCACTATAGCGAGCGCTTCGACAGCAGCGGCATGAATGCCCGGCTCGATGATGTCAGCGCCACCGTCGCGACGCTCGCCGAACTGCAGAAGCATTATGCCGACCGCTCGGACGTGAGCGGGATGACGGCGCGCCTCGATGACGTAAGCGCCACGGTGGGCCGGCTCGCCGACCTGCAGGTGCAGTATGTCAACCGGGTCGAAAACCCGAAGGACGGCCTCAAGGACGCCATGGGGGCCATCGAGAATGGCGTCCGCAACATCTACGACCGGGTCGATGCGATCGAGCGGGCGATGGCGATGCCGCCGGCCGAGCTCGAAAAGATCACCGAGGAACTGGGGCGCCTGGCGCAGGCGGTGCGCCAGCCGCAGCAGCCGCAGGGGCTAATCGAGCTGATCGACGCGCTGAACGTCAGGATCTCGGATATCGAGGACAGGAGCGCCGAAGTCGGCGAACTGAAACTCGACATGGAGGCGCTGCGCGACACCGTGATGGGTGCGCTGGAGCCGCGCTTTGCCGCGCTCGAGCAGCAGATCGAGGTGCTGAGCGACAAGGTTACCGAGCGGCCCGCCGACATGAGCATCGGCCAGCTCGAAGCACAGGTGCGCCAGCTGGTGGCGCGCATGGACCAGACCGGCGAACAGCTGACCGGGCTGGCCAAGCTCTATGCGCCGACGCCGGCCGAAGCTCCCGACTTCGACCAGTTGGCGGAGCTGGTGGCGGCGCGCACCTCCGATGCGATGCGCAAGCTCGACAAGCCGACCAAGACCGGGCTCGACGAAGCCGGCTATGCCGAGATCGAGAAGCGCGTCAGCCAGGCAATGAAGGCGGCCGCGAAGGAAAAGCCCGCCGAAGAGACCATCGCGCTCGACGCGACGATCCGCGAGGTCAACGACCGGCTGAAGCGGCTCGAGGCTTCGCTGGAGGCGAGGGCCGAGGCGCCCGCACCGGCACCGGTGGCACCGGCCAGCTTTGCCACCCTGCCCGAGGCGCCTGCCCCCAAGGCGAAGCCGGCTGAAGCCGCTGCGGCGCCGGCTCTCAGCGTCAGTGTGCCGGCCGACCCGATCGCGCCGCTGCTCGCCAACCTGTCATTCGAGGACGAGTTGCCGTCGCGGCCGCAGCCGGTCGAGCTGGGCGACAGCATGCCGAGCGACCCGATCGCCGATGCACCGCTGGTGGACAAGCCGTTCGGCGACCCGAACCCGCTGCACTCGGCGCTTGAAGCCAAGAACGGCCCGCGCAAGCGCCACGTCGAGCCCACGGGCGAGCGGCCCCCGGCTCCGATCCCGTCGCTGGAGATTACCGAAGCCCGGGTGAAACCGCCCTTCGACCCGAGCCTGGCCGAACGCCCGCCGCAGCCCAAGTCGAGCCTCGACCTGCCGGCCGAAGAGGTGTTCGTCGCCAACCCGGCGCCCGAGGCGCCGAGTGCCGCTCCGGCGGACGACGAGCCGCCGATGCCGAACCGCAATACCTTCATCGAGGCGCATCGCCGCGCCGCGCGGCAGGCCGCGGCAAGCAGGGCCGAGCCGATCTCGGCGGCCGGCGGCTCGCTGATCGGCAAGGCGTTCGCGCGCTTCCAGGCAACACGCGCCGAAGCTCCGGCGGTTGCCGCTGCGGCGGTGACGCTGCCGGTAAAGCCGACGGTCGACAAACCGACCCCGGTGCAGGCGGAAAAGCTGGCGCGCAGCAAGGCGCCGAAAGCCGCCAAGCCGGAGACGCCGACCGACGAAGCGCCGAAGGCCGGCCTGCCGTTCGGGCTGTTCAAGGCCAAGGCGCCGCGCCAGCTGGCCGGCGACAAGGAGCCGGTGAGCCGCTGGCAGCCGGAGGAGCCGGCGCCGCGTGCGGTCCCTGCCGCGCCCGAGCCCAGCCTCGTGGCGCTGGGCGCCGAGGAAACCAGTCCGTCGGCCGACGAGGCTGGGGCCAAGCCGCAGAGCTTCCTGCTCCGCCACAAGCGGCCGATCCTGCTCGCAGCGAGCGTCGTGGCGCTGGCCTGCCTTACCATCAACCTGATCAACCAGCGGCTGAAGCCCTCCGAGGCCGATGCGCCGGCCCCCGCCGCCGAAACGGCGCAGGATGTCGGCGATGCAGCGCTGGCGCCGGTGCCGCTGGCCGAGCAAGGGTTCGAAGCGCGGACCGGCGCGCCGCGCGTCATTCCGACGCTCGACAAGCTGACCACCGCCTCGATCGGCAACCCGGCGCCGCAGAAGTTCGTGGCGTCCGCCGAGGCCCCGAGAATGCCACAGGCCTTTGAGGCCGCCACCGATCTCGCGACAACTGCTCCCGCAGGAGGGGCGGCGCAGTCGTCCGTCGGTGTTGCCAGCCTCAGCGACAAGGTTGAGCCGCTGCCCGACAGCATGGAAAGCCCGGTGAAGTTCGACCGTCCGCCGGCGACGCTCGGCCCCGAGCCGCTGCTCGCCGCTGCCGCCAATGGCGATGCGCGGGCGCAGTTCGAGGTGGCATCGATCTATATGGAAGGTCGCGCCGTGCCGGAGGACTTGAAGGCCGCGGCGATCTGGTACGAACGGGCCGCCGGACAGGGCTTTGCCCCGGCGCAGTACCGGCTCGGCAACCTCTATGAGAATGGCCGCGGCGTGGACAAGGATCTTGCCCAGGCGCGGCTATGGTACCAGCAGGCCGCGGAAGCCGGCAATCGCATGGCCATGCACAACCTCGCGGCGCTCTATGCCGGCGGGGGGCTCGGCACGCAGCAGTTCGATGCCGCCGCCAAATGGTTCGAGGAAGCCGCCAGCCGCGGCATGAAGGACAGCCAGTTCAACCTCGGGATGCTCTACGCCCGTGGGCTGGGCGTGAAGCAGGACCTGGCGGCCTCGTTCAAGTGGTTCAGCCTGGCTGCCAACAAGGGCGACAAGGATGCCGCCAAGTCGCGCGACGATATCGCCGCCTCGCTCGATGCCGCCACGGTACAGAAGATGACTGCCGAGGTCGCGGCCTTCGAGCCGCAGCCCATCGACTTCGTCGCCAATTTCGCGCCGATCGGCACCTGGAGCGACAAGTTCGACCCGGGCGCGCCGATCACCACCATCAAGGTGGTGAAGGGCGTGCAACTGGCGCTGCACCAGCTCGGCTTCGACGTCGGCACGCCGGATGGCGTCGCCGGCCCGAAGACCGCCGAAGCGATCAAGACTTTCGAACGTTCGACCGGCATGAGCGAAAGCGGCGCAATCAACCCGCGGCTCCTGGCCGTGCTGGGCAGCCAGCCGGTTTAGCCGCCCCTGAAGCAAAGCCGCCTCTCTGAAGTGAATTCGGAGGTCCTGGTGACGCTGGTGACGTTCAGATGAGCAGCGAGGCCGCGGCCATGGGCGGGCAGATCGCGGCCCGGGTACTGCTGATACCGTTCAGCGGCGTGCTGTTTTTCGCCTGCATTATCGCGTTGTTAGCGTGGCTGCTGTTCGGCAGGCCGCTTCGCCACAAGGTGCTGCTGGCGATTGTGATCGTGGTAGCGGTCGGTTCGGCCACTCTGCTGCTGCTCGCGCTGTCGCAATCCTAGGCCGCTACCTGGCCTCGGCTCCGGCCCATCGCTGTCGTCGTTGAGCTTCGCACCGATCGTCTAGCCCGCGAGCTTGATCGACAACTCGACGTCCCAGAGCAGCTTGCGCGGCTCGACCCGGTGATCGGTCAGATAGGCCTCGTAGCGGCACAGATAAGACTCGGCTTGCGCAGGGTCGAGCGCCTCGAACGCAATGCCCTTATCGCGGCCCCATTGCATGAGCGCTTGATTGCCACGCAGACCGTTGCCCCGGTAAATCAGCGAGGCGTATTTGCCTGCGGGGAGCAGGCCGCCCTTGATCTGAGGGTGGTTCAGCGCAGCCGCCCCGGTCAGGAAGCCAGCTTCGATCTCCATGATCTCCCGCATGTCGCAGTGATAGTAGCAGAGGAAGTATGGACCATCCTCCTCGAGGCCGTTGGCCCTGCTCCACACGCGCAGATCCTTGAGCGCCCGCGTGGCGACGGCGAACATTCCGGGGAACGGGGTTTTCAGCCGAATTCCCACGTAGGGCCGATCGGGCTTCTCGACGATCGAGACCGGACCGATAACGGTTTCTGCCTTCATGCCCTCTCCCCTCACACGTCCTTGAGCTTGATCGAGACGGTGGTTCTGCTCGCGGCGGAGGCTGTGTCGTCCTCCGGGTTCGTATGATAGATTTCAGCCCGGTTGGCGAACCGCTCGCCGCCGTCCTCAGGCCGAGCGTCGAAGACGTGGCCAAGCTCACGGGCCCAGATGATGAGCAGGCCGTTGACCTCCATCAGGTCGTCATAGGGGCCCAGATAGGTCACCTCGGCATACCGTCCGGACGGCAATATGCCACTCACGAACTCCCCCTCTGCAGGCAGCAGGCGCTCGACCGGCACGCCGAACTCCATCTCGATCCGAGGCATGGCGATGACGTTGTGCTTGAAGAACACCGGGCCGGCGGGAGCGATACTGCGAGTCTCCAGACCGAGCCGCAGCGTCGTCATGATCGCGGGGATATCGTCGTCAAACGGCAGGGTGACGGTGCGCTTGAGCGCGAAATAGGGCGTCTGTGGGCGATCAATGATCCTGGGCAGGGTCAGCATGTCGATTTCCTTGGTTCCTGGCTGTCGGCGCTTGCGACGCGGTGTTCGAAGGGGGGAGCCCAAGGGCGCGGCACCGCCGAGTCCGAGGAAATCCGTCGGACTGCCAGCCGCTCGCGGCTGCGACGGGCTGCATTGGGGGCTACTGTCTGAGCTTGACCCAGATCTCCACGGTTCCGTATCCGGTCGATGGTTCGAAGTCGGGCCCGTAGTATTCGACGAAGCTGAACCACCTGGTGTCCGGCTCATGCCCGAGCGCTGGAACGCCGCTCTCGAATACGGCCCCACAGGTGGCGCGGATCCCCGAGATGTGGCCTTCATGCCGGAACCGCGCATAGGTCCCGGCAGGCAGCGTCATTTCGCTCAGTCCGGCGAAGAGGCCGCGGCCCTTCGGCAGCGTCGCGCCGGCGAAATAGTCGAAGCCGTCGCGGCCCTTTGGCATGGCCCCGTTGACGCCAAACGCAGCGGGAGGTCCATCCGCCCGCATCTCAGGCAGGTAGGGCGTGAACCGTTGCCAGAGGTGAGGGATCTTCTCCAGCGTGCTGAAGGTGAAATGCTCGGCGAGGCCCGCGATGCGCAGGGCAGAGCGATCCTCCACCACCGGCGATGCGAGCGTCATTTCCTCGGGCAGCGCCATTCTCAAAGGCTCCACCAGATCGAGGGTGTCGAGGGACCGCCGCCGCCGCACTTCCTCGGGTGTCAGCCCGAACTGATCACGGAACGAGCGAGTGAACGCCTCATGCGAGCCATATCCGGCATCGAGCGCGACATTGAGGATGTCGGGAGCGCCATCGGCAAGTTCCCGCGCCGCCTCCGTGAGACGCCGGCCACGCAGATATGTCGAAAGCTGGTGGCCGGTGAGAATGGGAAAGATGCGCGAGAGGTGCGTACGCGAAACGCCGGCATGGTCTGCCATGACTTCAAGCGAGAGCGCGTTGTCTCGAAAACGGGTCTCGATGAACCATACGGTCTTGACGACAGCGGACATGAGCAATCCCCGAATGCAGCCCTACCTTATGCCATTCCTCGAACTGGACTTGATCCATGTTGAGGTAACGAACGACAGGCGTGCGACATGCCATGCCTCTGGCCGAGTGTCGGCGACCGGGCCGAGCGGAGAAGCCGCAACTCGCGTTGACACACGCCCGAGTGGGAGGTTAGCTTCCCACATCGCCCGCGCGTTCAGAGAGGAGGCGTCCAATGGCTGACATTGTGAGAACCGCCTCCCGTCGCGCCGCCGCGTAACCTCCGCAAACACGGAATTTCGGCTGGCCTGCATGGCCCTGATCCAAGGAATTCCATCTTGCTTGAACAGTTCGGCTGGAGCGATGCGCTGCAGCACCAATTCGCCGCCTTTGCTGCCGAGGGCCTGATCCCGGCGCGGGTTATCGTCCAGCATCGCGGTCACTACGAGATCGCGACGGAAATAGGTGAGCTTTCCGCCACGATGGCGGGAAAGCTCGCTCGAGACGCCGAGGACGGGGGCTATCCCGTCACCGGCGATTGGGTGGCCGTACTGGCCCGCCCCGCCGAGGGGAGCGCCACGATCCAGCACGTGCTGCCGCGCAGCAGCACCTTCACCCGCCGCGCCAGCGGTCCGGGGGCGGCGCGCGGCCAGGTGGTCGCCGTCAATGTCGACGTGGCGCTGCTTGCCGCCTCGATGAACGCCGATCTCAATGCGCGCCGCATCGAGCGCTATCTCGCCACCGCCTGGGAGAGCGGCGCCGAACCGGTGGTCGTCTTGACCAAGGCCGACATGTGTCCCGACGCCGAGGCGCGCATGGCCGAGATCGAAGCGGTGGCGATGGGCGTGCCGGTGCTGGCCGTATCGGCGGTGACCGGTGCGGGGCTCGACGCCTTGCGCGCCTACCTCAAGCCCGGCCGCACGGCCGTATTGCTCGGGAGCTCGGGCGTCGGCAAGTCGACGCTGGTCAACGCGCTCGCCGGCCGCGAGCAGATGGCGACGCAGGGGATCCGGGAGGACGATGCGCGCGGCCGCCACACGACCTCGCACCGGGAACTGGTGCTGCTGCCCAGCGGGGCGCTGATCCTCGATACACCAGGCATGCGCGAGCTTGGCCTGTGGGACGCCGGCGACGGCATGTCGGCGGCCTTTGCCGATATCGAGGCGCTCGCGGCGCAGTGCCACTTCCGTGACTGCAGCCACGCCGCCGAGCCCGGCTGTGCCATTGTCGAGGCCCTGGCGAGCGGCGCGCTCGATGCCTCGCGCTGGCGGGCCTACGGCAAACTGCAGCGCGAACTGGAGTTCGAGCACGGCAAGGAGGACCCAAGGGCGAATGCCGAAAGCCGCAAGGTGAGAATCCGGCGCAACAAGATGCATCGCGCGGAGATGAAGTTCCGGAAGCGGATGGAGTAACCGGGGCGCCGACCCGTCAGGGCGCGCCGGGGCCGAACGCCCAGCGCACCATCTTCACGAACTCAGCCTGCCAGAACGGGTCGCCGTGATCGCCGAGGCATTCGGTCATGACCAGGTCGGCGCCGGCGCCCCTCAGGGCATCGGCCCAGCGGCCGGCGTTCTCGAGAAAGAATGGTTCGAGGGTGCCGGCAGTGAGGTAGGCGCGTGGCAGCCTCGCGGGCATGGCCGCGGGCGGCCGGTAGCCACCGCCGGGAGAGGCGGCGAAGACAGTGCGATAGCGTCCCGGATGCCGCATCCCCATGGCGAGAGCGAGTTCGGCGCCTGCCGATACGCCGGCGACCGCCGTCCGTTCGGGCGGCAGCGCCCCGAAGCGCGAGCTGGCCCATTCGCCCAGGGTGTGAACAAAGAAGTGCTCGTGCGCGGCAAAGCGCTCGCTGTCGATGGCGGGCGAATACTCGCGCAGTCTCGGCAGCTCGTCGTCGGCGGCGACGCGATGGGCACCGACGATCATCGTCGGCGGCACGTCCACCGCCTCGAGAGAGGCGCCCCATGGGGCAATCAGCTGACCATCACCGGCAAACACCACCGCCTCGGGCGGTCGCGGCGGCAGGTACACGGTGACCTGCCGGCCACCATCATAGTCGAGGGTGTGGGTGAGGAGCTCGCCCGCAAGCGGACCGCCAGACGGTTTCGCCTTGTCGCTTCGATCCGGGCCGGTATCGTCACCAGCTGCCACGTCGCCCTCCCCTGCTCCCGCAGTTCCGGCTCGGGTTGCCGAGTGTGAGGACGTAGCTTGTCGATAGCAAGGCCGGAATCGGCCGGCCCCGCGGCTTCGACAGCCGCATGCGCGCCCGTCAGGCGGACGGCATCGCCGCCTTGATCAGCGCGGATAGCTGGCGACTGAGCGCCCCGCCCTCCAGTTGCTTGCGATCGTAACCCTCGGCCGCCACCGCGAGCTTCAGTTCGCTCACCGTGGTGAAACGGCCCGAGCGCGCCAGTTCGAAGGCGCGCTCCAGAGTGGTTTTGCCGACTTCCATCGCCGCTAGATCGACCTTGAGATGGTGAGACGCCGCCTCAACGCGACCGTCCCCGGGTAGCGGCACCCTCTTTGGGCTTGGGCGCCGCAATCAGGCCCTCGCGGATCGCCTGCTTGCGGGCGGCCTTGCGCGTGCGGCGGATGGCTTCCGCCTTTTCCCGAACGCGCGCCTCGGAGGGCTTCTCGTAGTATTTGCGCAGCTTCATTTCCCGAAAGACGCCTTCGCGCTGCAGGCGCTTCTTCAGCACACGCAGTGCCTGATCGACATTGTTGTCTCGGACTTGGACTTGCATTGATATCCATCCTTTTTTGCATGTGGGAGCGGGGGCCGACGGGGCCGCCCTCCGCTCGCGGAGTGCAGAATTGGGCGTGGGGTGGAGGGGCGATCCGCGCCCTGCTTCACCGGCGAGCTATGGCTATGGTGATTGGCCGGACAGCAGCTTCGACAGTCGGGCGCGTCGCAGAACTGGGCGCCAGGTCGGCTTCGGCGACGACGCGCTCGACGTTCTCGTTGAGCGGCTTCACGCGATAGAGGCTGGGGCCCTGGTCGTGGGGCAGGCAGAAGATCACTTCGACCGGTCCGGCCACGCGATTGCTGATCTTGGGAGATGAACGCATCTCCAATACCTGGCCAACCCTGTAGCGATGCGACATGCAGCGTCCTTTTGTGAGGGACCGCAGGCTGATCGCCTGCGGTCCCGTTGCCGGTACGAGACCAGCCCAAAGCCTTGCGTTCGGCGCCGGCAATCGGCGCCGACTGCCTTACAGCGCCGTCAGATTGGTCGCCGAGATCTTGCCGTCGCGACCCTTCTCGAGGTCGTAGCTGACTTTCTGGCCTTCATTCAGGGTCGACATGCCCGAGCGCTCGACGGCGCTGATGTGAACGAAGGCGTCCTTGCTGCCATCATCCGGCTGGATGAAGCCGAAGCCTTTGGTGGAATTGAAGAACTTAACGGTGCCATTGATCATGACAGGTCTTTCTCGATATTCGGCGATGCAGGAAATGCAAACACCCGTCCCCCGGGTGGCGATATGCCAACCAGGCCTAAACGTTCACAATATCAAGGAAAGCCGGGGTTTCTGACCCAGGAGTGTCGCGAGATGTCAGCGAAGCGCTCCTAACCGTGCGCTCTTTCGCCGACAATGACAAGGCAATTCGCCCCGGCATCGTTCCGGGAGGGTGATCGGATCACGGAGGAGCGGCCAGCGATGGTCTCTGTATCGCCGCCCACTGCCCATATTCCCGACCCACCCGGTAGGCTAACCTAGCCTTTGCATTTTGCTGCTAATGCTCGGTGGCATTTCGCGAAAAACCGTCGCATTTCCGTCGCGGCCTCACGTTAGAGCCTCGGGAATGCCCTAGTGCTATTGGACCCCTCACGTGCAGGTCTATCTGCCGATCGCCGAGCTTTCGATGAACCTGTTCTTCCTTGTGGGGATCGGGGGCGCGGTCGGGTTCCTGTCGGGGCTGTTCGGGGTTGGAGGCGGATTCCTGCTCACCCCGCTGCTGATCTTCTCGGGCGTCCCGTCCTCGGTCGCCGTGGCCTCGGTGACCGGGCAGGTGGTGGCGGCGTCGACCTCGGGGGCGCTCAGCTACTACCGGCGCGGTCAGATCGACCTGCACATGGCGATGTACCTGGTGCTGTCGGGTGTGCTGGGAGCATTTGGCGGCGTCGCAACGTTCCAGGTGCTGCGCGCCGCCGGGCAGCTCGACCTCGTCATCTCGCTCGGCTTTTTGATTCTCCTCGGTTTCGTCGGCACGCTGATGCTGATCGAGGCGGCGCGCGCCATCATGAAGCGGCGCGCCGGGATCGTCGTTCGCGAGAAGCTGCCCAACCAGCACAACTGGTTCCATGGCCTGCCCTGGCGGGTGCGGTTCAAGAAATCGCGGCTCTATATCTCGGTGATCCCGGTGCTGGCGCTGGGCGTCGCCATCGGCTTTGTCGGCTCGCTGCTCGGCATCGGCGGCGGCTTCATCCTGGTGCCGGCGCTGGTCTACATCCTCAGGATGCCCGGCAACATGGTGATCGGCACCTCGTTGCTGCAGGTGGTGGCGATGATGGCGGCGACCACCATCCTCCACGCCGTCTCCAGCCAGAGCGTCGATATCCTGCTCGCCTTCTGCCTGATGGTGGGCGGCACGGTGGGGGCGCAGTTTGGCGCCTCGGCCGGCAAGTATCTGCGCGGCGAACAGCTGCGTGCGCTGCTCGCCATTCTCGTCCTTGCCGTCGCCATCCGCTTCGGCATCAGCCTGGTGATGACGCCGGGCGACGTCTATTCGACCGCCGTGATCGGCGCGTCGGGGGTGATCTGATGCGCCGGCTGCTGCTGGCGCTGGCGCTGGTCCTCGCCGCTTCGCCGGCCTCGGCCGAGCGGCTGGTGACGCAGGTGAGCCAGGACGAGGTGTCGATCACCTCGAGCTTTGCCGGCCAGACCCTGACGCTGTTCGGCGCGATCGAGCCGGATGTGGGCGCCGAGCAGCGCTTCGTCGAGGGCCCTTACCACGCGATCATCACCATCACCGGGCCGCTGCAGAACCGGGTGGCGCGGCGCAAGACCAACCAGTTCGGCATCTGGCTCAACACCTCGCAGGCCGAGTTCGAGCGCTTCCCCTCGTTCTACCAGGTGCTGAGCGATGCGCCGCTGAGCAACATCACTGACCCCATCACGCTCGCGGAAAAGGAAATCCCACTCGACAGCCAGGCGCGCTACACCGCCAAGGCGGGCTGGTGGGACGCCACGGTGTTCGGCGCCGAGCTGACCCGGCTGATGCAGCAGAAGGGCTTTTTCAAGCTCAACGAGAATGGCGTGGTGTTCCGCTCCGACACCTTCTATTTCGCGCAGGTGGCACTGCCGTCGGATGCGCCGCCGGGGCCCTATCTCGCCCACACCTACCTGATCAAGAACGGCAAGGTGATCGCCGAGAAGTCCGATGGCTTCTCGGTCAGGAAGATCGGCTTCGAGCGGTTCCTCGGCCAGGCGGCGCGCACGCAGCCCTTGCTCTATGGCCTCGTCTGCGTGGCGCTGGCGCTGTTCACCGGCTGGCTCGGCGGCGTGGTGTTCAAGCGCTAGATGGGCGCCTAGTTCTCGATCTTGATGTCGCTGCCGCTGCTCGACTCCTGATCCACCTCGGGCGGGTTGCCGTAGATTGTCAGGTCGGAACCGGACGAGGCATTGGCCTTGATCGACTTCGAGGCATAGACGTCGAGATCGGACCCCGAGGACGAGTTGGCGTCCATGCTGGCGCAGAGCAGCTTGTCGGCCTCGAGATTGGAGCCGGACGAAGAATTCGCCTTGCCGTCCTCGCAACTGCCCTCGATCTTGAGGCCGGCACCGGAAGAGGCATTGAGGTCGATGGATTTGCCGGCGACAGCGCGCAACATCAGATCGGCGCCGCTCGATGAACTGAATTTCAGCGCATCGCCGGTGACGCCGGTCGCCTCGACATCGGCGCCGGCACTGGCCTCGACCCGGCTGAGCGCCGGCACGGCGATGGTGAGCTTGATCTGGTCGCGATCGCCGAAGCTGAAGATGTCGAAGAAGCTCCAGTCGTAATAGGCCTTGAGCGTTCCACCCTCGACCTTGAGCTGCAGATCATCGAGCAGGCGCTTGTCCTTGGCCTCGGCGGTGATCGATTGCGCCCCGCCGACCGTGACGATGGCATCGATCCCGGACGAAACGTCGAGCGCGCTGAAAGCCGGCACCTCGATGGTTCGCGTTTCGGCGAGGGCCGGCGCGGCAAGGAGCAGCAGGGCCGCGGATGCGGCGGCGAGTTTCACGATCCCATGCATGTCGAAGTGTCTCTTTCCCACTGGTGCGCCCTCATAAAGCGCGACAAATCAAAGACTTGGAGCATGCCGCCGCTGCGATGCAGCGACGGCATGCCGAGGGCTGACACGTGGGTGGTGTGTTACCTGCCGATCAAGGGTTCGTGAGCGGAATATTTTCGGGCACGTAACTTAAGCCGTTCGGCCGAGGGCGCCGTCACCAGCTATCGTAGCCCGGCACCAGCCGTTTCGGGCTCACCGGGTACACCCTGCCCCGCCCGATCATCGCCACCTCGAGCGTCGGCCAATGCAGCAAACCGACAAATGCCGGACTCAGGATGTTGAGGCTGCCGGTCGCCGCGCCGTAGGCCGGCAGCACCAGCAGCCGCCCATCGTGGACGAAGCAGGGACGGCGAACGGAGCGGCCGTTCATCGCCACATGGGCGGCGGGATGGAGGTGCCCGCCGATGACGCCCTGCCCCGGACGCGGCTCGTGCGTCAGCGTCAGGCCGGCGCGGCTGAGGCCGGTGACGCAAGTGCCGCCCAGGCTGTGCGGGGCCGGATCGTGGTTGCCGGAAATCCAGGTCCAGTGCGCCTTGCCCATCAGGGTCGCGAGCCGCAGCCGATCGGCCGGCTGCAGCGTCGAGGTGCCCTCGTCGCGATGAAAACTGTCGCCCAGCGCAATGACTTCGGTGGCGCCGGTCGCGGCGATATCGGCTTCGAGCCGGCGCAGTGTCAGGCCGGTATCATAGGGCGGCAGCAGGCTGCCGCGCCTGGCGAAGGACGAGAGCTTTTCGAGGTGCAGGTCGGCGACCAGCAAGACGCCTTCATCGGCCCACCACAGGGCGCCCGAGGGCAGCGGCTCAAAACTGTGACCGGCGAAATGCAGGTACACGGGGTCGCCTCTGTCGTCGATCGGGGCAGTGCGCGCTGCCCAGGCTGAAGTCAATTCGCCCGTTTCCTTGTCTCGCTTGACGCGGGGCTGACGCCCATGGCCTCTCTGATCAGTTCCTCGGCGGCTTCGGCCATGGTGCTTTCGCGAGCCTCGCCGACCACCGGAACCTTTCCGATATCGAGCAATACCGGTACCGCCAATGGCGAGATTCGGTCGAGCGGCTTGTGCACGATGTGACGCTTGATGCGGGCGAGCATATGGCCGAGCCGCTCGATGTCGAGCAGCCCGCGCGCCGCATCGCGACGGGTGGCCTGGATCAGGATGTGGTCGGGCTCATGCTGGTAGAGCACGTCGTAGATAATGTCGGAGGAGACGGTGATCTGCCGGCCGGTCTTCTCCTTCTGGCCGGGATGGCGGCGCTCGATCAGCCCGGCGATGATGGCGCAGTTGCGAAAGGTGCGGCGCATCAGCTGGCTCTCGTCGAGCCAGGCCTCGAGGTCGTCGCCCAGCATGTCCTCGTCGAACAGGTCGTCGAGCGACAGCCGGTTGGTGCGGATCAGCGCCGAGAAATCACCGAGTCCCCAGACGGCGAGGGAATAGTCCGAGGCGACGAAACCGAGCGGGCGAGCCCGGGCGCGTTCCAGCCGACGGGTCAGCAGCATACCCAGCGTCTGGTGCGCCAGCCGCCCCTCGAACGGGTAGCAGACGAGGTAGTTCTGCGCGCCGCGCGGAAAGGTCTCGACCAGCAGGCTGTCCTCGGCCGGCAATACCGACGCCTCCTGCTGCAGGCGCAGCCAGTCGCTCACCTGGTCGGGCAGCAGATGCCACTCATCGGGGTGGGCGAGGAGCTTGCGCACCCCATCGGCGAGGAAGGTGGAGAGCGGGAACTTGCCGCCCATATAGGAGGGGATCTTCGGGTCCTTGCCCTGCGAGCGCGACACATAGGCCTCGCTTTCGAACATCCCCTCATAGGCGACGATCTCCGAGCCGAAGAGGAAGGTGTCGCCCTTGGTGAGGGTGGTGAAGAAATACTCTTCCATCTCGCCCAGCACCCGGCCGAACCGGCCGATCGGGCCGGTGGTGGCGCCCTTGGTGAAGCCGCGCCCCTTGACCAGCCGCACTTTCACCATCGGCTCCTCGACGATGGTGCCGATGTTGAGGCGGTATTGCTGGGCCACCTGCGGATTGGAAATGCGAAACTTGCCGTCGCCGGTCTGGCGCAACTTGGCATAGCGCTCGTAGGCGCGCAGCGCGTAGCCGCCGGTGGCGACGAAATCGACAGTGCGCTCGAACTGCTCCCAGCTCAGCTCGCGGTAGGGCCAGGCGCGACGGATCTCGGCGTGTAGTTCCACCGGATCGAAGGCATCGGCGCAAGCGGTGCCCAGAATGTGCTGCGCCAGGACATCGAGCCCGCCGGAGACCGGATCCTCGCTATCCTGATGGTTGTGCTCGACCGCTTCGAGCGCCGCCTCGCATTCCAGCACCTCGAACCGGTTGGAGGGGACGAACAGCGCCTTCGACGGTTCATCGAGCCGGTGGTTGGCGCGGCCGATGCGCTGCAGCATCCGGGACGACCCCTTGGGCGCGCCGACCTGCACCACGAGGTCCACATCGCCCCAGTCGATGCCGAGGTCGAGCGTCGAGGTACAGACCACCGCCCGCAACCGGCCCTCCGACATCGCCGCCTCGACCTTGCGCCGCTGTTCCACCGCCAGCGAGCCGTGATGCATGGCGATGGGCAGCATGTCCTCATTGGCCGCCCACAGCTCCTGGAACAGCATTTCGGCCTGGCTGCGCGTGTTGACGAACAGGAGCGTCGTCTTGTGCTCCTTGATGGTGCGGTAGAGGTCGGGGATGGCGTAAAGCGAGGAGTGCCCGGCCCAGGGGACCACCTCGGCGGACTTCAGGATCTCGATATGCGGCTTGGCCCCGCCCTGCCCCATCAGCAGCCGCGCCTCGGCGCCGGGTACGGGGCTGGCGATCCAGTCGCGCAGCAGGTCGGGGCGGGCGACGGTGGCGCTGAGGGCGGTGATCCGCGCTTGCGGCGCCAGGGTGCCAAGCCGCGCGATGCCGAGCGACATCAGCTCGCCGCGTTTGTTGGTGACCATGGCGTGCAGTTCGTCGAGCACGACACGCCGGAGCGAGCCGAACAGCTTGTTCGCATCGGGGTGGCTCAGCAGAAGCGCCAGTTGCTCGGGCGTGGTCAACAGGATCTGCGGCGGATCGAAACGCTGCCGCTGCCGCCGATGCGACGGGGTATCGCCGGTGCGGGCCTCGACCCTGATGCCAAGGCCCATCTCACTGATCGGGGTCATCAGGTTGCGCTGCACGTCCACCGCCAGCGCCTTGAGCGGCGAGAGATAGAGCGTGTGCAGACCCGGCCGCGGGTGTTCGATCAGATCGTTGATGGTCGGCAGGAAGCCGGCCAGCGTCTTGCCGGCACCGGTCGGGGCGATCAGCAGCGCCGAGTCGCCCGCCTCCGTCGCCTCCAGCACCGCCAGCTGATGGGCGCGCGGCGCCCAGCCCTTGCCGGCGAACCAGTCGGTGATCTCTGAACGGAGGGGCAAGGGACGTTCCCGGTTTGTGCACATTATGGGGGGACTGGTTCCGAACAACAAGAGCCGGATGCACACTGACCCGGCACCATGTCGATGTTCCCCCTGCGCGCGGAATCCGCTACGCCATTCGCCGGAGGCCAGCCGATGAACGACAATGAACAGCAGGTGTTGCAACTGAGGCCGGAAGCGGCGCTGGCGCTGCTGGTCGAGCGGGTGCAGCAGATGCTGAGCACCTATGAGGGTCGCATCGCCATCGGGCTCGCCGGCGGGCCCGGTGTCGGCAAATCGACGCTGGCGGTGAAGCTGGTGGAGGCGCTGAACGCGACGACCCCGGAGCTTGCCGCCTATGTGCCGATGGACGGCTTCCACATGCGGCACGCCAAGCTCGAGAGCCTCGGCACGGTGAAGGACAAGGGTGCGCCGCACACCTTCGAGGGCGCCGCATTCGCCGAGTTCCTCGCCGGGGTCAAGGCGGCGACGGTGCAGGTGAGCGGCCCCGGCTACTCGCGCGAGATCGAAGACGTGGTGATCGACGCCTTCATCGTTCCGGCCGGCGCGCGGGTGCTGGTGGTCGAAGGCAACTACCTGCTGCTGGCCAATGCGCCGTGGTGGCAGGTGCGGCCGCTGCTCGAGCTTGCGGTGTTCATCGACCTGCCGCGCGACACGGTGAAGGCGCGGCTGCTGGCGCGGCACGCCGAGCATGGCCTCTTCACCGCCGAACGCAACCAACAGCATGTCGAGCGCGTCGACCTCGCCAATTACGACCTGGTGAAACGCTCCCGCGGCCGAGCCGATATCGCCATAGACCTTCTCACCGAGCACTGATCTTGACCCGACCGACCTACCCGTTCGACGTGCGCTCGCGCGACGTCTGGGCCATTGCGCTGCCCGCTTCCGTCGCCTTCATCACCGAGCCGCTGGCCGGGTTGGTCGATATCACGGTGATCGGCCGGCAAGGCGACGCGGCGATGCTGGGCGGCGTGGTGCTGGGCGCGCTGGTGTTCGATTTCATCTTCTCGATGGCGTATTTTTTGAGGACCGGCACGGCCGGTCTTACGGCACAGGCGATCGGCGCGCGCGACCCGCGTGACGGCCTGCTGCATGTGGCCCGCGCCATCGGCATCGGGGTGATCGCCGCGGCGCTGATGATCGCGTTGCAGGTGCCGCTGCTGGCGCTGGCCAACCTCGCCATGGCGCCGACCGTCGGGGTCGCCGAGGCACTGAAGCAGTATTTCGAGGTCCGCATCTGGTCGGCGCCGTTCTCGCTGATCAACTATGCGCTACTCGGCTGGTTCTATGGTCGCGCCCAGGCCAAGACCGGCATGATGCTGCAGATGCTGATCCACGGGATCGACATCCCGCTGTCGATCATCTTCGTGATGAGTTTTGGCTGGGGCCCGCATGGCGCGGCGCTGGCGACGGTGATCGGCCAGGCTGCAGCCTGCCTCCTCGGCCTGGTGCTGGTGGTCCGGCACTTTGGCGGGTTCGGCAAGGTCATGGCGATGATCGTGCCGGACGAACTGTTCCATGGGCATGCGCTGCGCCGCATGTTCGGCCTCAGCCGCGACCTGATGATCCGCTCCATCGCGCTGATGGGCGCCTATGCCTATTTCGCCGCGCAGGGCTCGCGGTTGGGTGAGGTACCGCTGGCCGCCAACGCGATCCTGCTCAACTTCCTGATGATCTCGGGCTTCTTCCTCGATGGCATTGCGCAGGCGGCCGAGCAGCTCTGCGGCAAGGCGGTCGGCGCCAACTGGCGGCCGGCCTTCGATCGCGCCTACTCGCTGGCCTTCCGCTGGGGCACGCTGATCGCCGTGGGGCTGGCGCTGGTCTGGTTCGCCGGCGGCTGGTACCTGATCGATTTCATGACCACGAGCGAACCGGTGCGCGAATATGCGCGGATGTTCCTGTGGGTCGCGGCGCTCTCCTCGCTCACCGGCATGCCGGCCTTCGTGTTCGACGGTATCCTGGTGGGTGTGACGCTCAACACGGTGATGCGCGACGGCATGGTGCTGGCGCTGGCGCTGTTCCTCGGCGCCGCCGTGGTGCTGCAGGGCGCGCTCGGCAATACCGGGCTATGGATTTCGATCCACCTGTTCTTCCTCTGCCGCGCCGGCTTCTACTGGTGGGCGCTGGAGCGGAAGAAGGCGGGATTGTTTGATGCGTAGCGGCGCAAGAGCCAGCCCCCCACCCAGCGACGCTAGTTCGCTTCGCTCACAAGCTTTGCTGCCCTCCCCACAAGGGGGAGGAGACGCAGGAACCGATAGCTCGCAGTCGGATCTCCCTCCCCCTTGTGGGGAGGGATCAAGGGTGGGGGTGGCCCCACGCGCGGAGGCTAGAGGCTAGCCTTACCGCTCGCCCACTCGGCCGTGGTCCGCCCGGTCAGCTCCGACACCGACTTCAGCCCGCGGCTCCGCACCGCGGCGCTCAGCCCGCGCTTCAGCCGGTCGAGCATGTCGAGCCCGCCGAAGACCAGCGCCGAGTAGAGCTGGATCGCGTCGGCGCCGGCCTCGAACTTGGCCACGGCGCTCTCGGGCGAGTGGATACCCCCCACCCCGATGATCGGCAGCCGGCCCACGCGCTGGCGCACCTGGGCGAGCTTCTGTGTCGCGAGATTGAACAACGGCCTGCCGGAGAGGCCGCCGGTTTCGGTGGCGTTCTCCATCCCCTGCACCGGCTCGCGCGAGAGCGTGGTGTTGGAGACGATCAGCCCGTCGAGATCGGTGGCGAGCACCACTTTGGCGATGCCGTCGAGCGCCTTTTCGTCGAGATCGGGTGCGATCTTCAGCAGCACCGGGACGCGCACCGAGGCCTTGGAGCGGGCCTTCAGCACTGCCGCCAGCAGCCGGGTCAGCGCTTCGTCGGCCTGCAGGTTCCTCAGGCCCGGCGTGTTGGGCGAAGAGATGTTGACCGTCAGGTAATCGGCGACTTCGGCGAAGCGGGTGACGCCGGTGACGTAGTCGGCGACGAAATCCTCAGAGTCCTTGTTGGCCCCGATATTCACCCCGAGGATGGCGCCGACATGGGCGCCCTTCAGCCGGGCGAACGCCGCGTCATGGCCCTCGTTGTTGAAGCCCATGCGGTTGATCACCCCATCGGCCGCGGCGACGCGGAACAGTCGCGGCTTGGGGTTGCCGACCTGCGGGCGCGGCGTGACGGTGCCGATCTCGACCATGCCGAACCCCATGCGGGCGAGCGGCTTGGGCACTTCGGCATTCTTGTCGAAGCCGGCCGCCATGCCGACCGGGTTCTTCAGTTCGAGGCCGCACAGCGTGGTGCGCAGTTCCGGCGGATCGGCGCCCTCCTGTTCGGGCGCGAGCCCCAGCCGCAGCGCCGCGATGGTGGCGCCATGGGCAATCTCGGGGTCCATCTTCAGCAGCGTGTCGCGGGTCAGGCCGGAGACCAGCGGCATGCGCAGCAGCGGCGAGAGCCGGGAGAAGATCATTTGACCCAGCCCGGCAACACGGCGATGCCATCGGCCGGCACGTCGAGCCGGGTCATGTTGGACACCGCCGACATCGGCAGGGTGGCGAAGAGATGCGGGAACAGATCGCCGCCGCGCGAGGCCTCCCATTGCAGCGCCTCGCCGAGCGGCGCCGCGGGCACCTGGAACAGCACCTGATCGCTCAGCCCGGCGAAATAGAGCCGGATGGTTTCGCCGAGCTGCGGCGCGCTGGAGAAGTGGATGTAGCCATCCTTGAGGTCGATCGGCTGGCCGACGAAATGCCCGGCGGCCAGCGAGGCCTCATAGATCTCGCGGCTCGCGACCTTGTAGATGAACTCCGGGGTGGTCACGGGCATGCTCCTTGGATCAGGCGGCGGAGACCAGCTTGCCGGCCAACGCATCGGCGATGAGCTTGCGGGTCTCGGCCACGCCATAAAGCGCGATGAACGAGCCGAAACGAGGGCCCTGGTCGGCACCGAGCAGCACCTGGTAGATGGCGCCGAACCAGTCGCGCAGCGGCTCGAAGCTATGCGCGTTGCCGACCGCATAGACGATGTCCTGCAGCTCCTTGGCCTCGAGCGCCTCGTTGCCGGCCAGCTGGTCGGCGAGATCCTGCAGTGCGGCGCGTTCCTTGTCGGTCGGCGCGCGGAACGTCTTGGTGGGCTTCACCTCGTCGTTGAAGTAGCGCACCGCATAGCCGGCCAGCCGGTCGAGCTCGGGGTTGGTCACCGGCGTCTCGCCGGGCAGGCGGCGGGAGATATAGTTCCACAGCGCCGACTTCTCGTGCGCGTTGGCGGCCGAGGCGAGGTTAAGCAGCAGGCCGAAGGTGATCGGCATATCGACCACCGGGACCTTGCCCGAGTGGATGTGGAAGGCCGGGTTCTCGAGCGCCGCCGCTGCGTCCTGGCCGTTATAGGACGCGACGTACTGATAGTACTCGTCGACGGCGCGCGGGATCACGTCGAAATACAGGCGCTTGGCCACCCGCGGCTTCTGGAACATGTAGAGGCTGAGGCTCTCGGTGCCGGCATAAGTCAGCCACTCGTCGATGGTGAGCCCATTGCCCTTCGACTTCGAGATCTTCTGGCCCAGGTCGTCGAGGAACAGCTCATAGACATAGTGCTCGGGCGGGGTGCCGCCGAGGATCGCACAGATGCGGTCGTAAATGCCCTGGTTGGTCTGGTGGTCCTTGCCGAACATCTCGAAATCGACACCGAGCGCCGCCCAGCGCATGCCGAAATCCGGCTTCCACTGCAGCTTCACATGGCCGCCGGTGACCGGCAGGGTGGCGTCGCGGCCGTCCTCGTCGACGAAGGTGACCGTGCCGGCCTTGGCATCGACATGCTTCATCGGCACGTAGAGCACGCGGCCGGAAATCGGCGAGATCGGCAGGAACGGCGAATAGGTGGCCTGTCGCTCCTCGCCGAGGCTGGGCAGCATCACCGCCATGATCTCTGCATAACGCTCGGCGGCGCGCAGCAGCACTTCGTCGAAGCGGCCCGCCTTGTAGTACTCGGTGGCGCTGGCAAACTCGTAGTTGAAGCCGAAAGTGTCGAGGAAGCGCCGCAGCATGGTGTTGTTGTGGTCGCCAAAGCTCGGATAATCGCCGCCGAACGGGTTCGGCACCGATGTCAGCGGCATCTGCAGATACGGCTCGAGCGCGGCGCGATCCGGCACGTTTTCCGGGATCTTGCGCATGCCGTCCATGTCGTCGGAGAAGCAGAGCAGCCGGGTCGGAATCTCGTCGCGGGTGAGGAGACGGAAGGCGGTGCGGACCATGGTGGTGCGCGCCACTTCGCCGAAAGTGCCGATATGCGGCAGGCCCGAGGGACCATAGCCGGTCTCGAACAGCACTTCGGTCAGCCCCAGGCGCTCGACCCGGGCCACCAGTTTCCGGGCTTCCTCGAACGGCCAGGCGCGCGCCGTCTGGGCGGCGTCGAAGAAGGCGGGGTCGAGAGTCGGAAGCGGCGCGGGCACGGCAGGCCTCAGATGCTGAGTGGGGAGAACGCGCTCAATTGCACCAGCCGGCTACGGGCGTCAATGGCAAGCGGGCGGCCCTGCCTTGCCAAGCGGCGGTGCGGTGCCTAGTTATGCGGGACTTTCCGGCGTGGTCGCGAGATCGGGCCGGAACAACCCTATGCTTATCCCGCCTCCGAGGACCCGATGGCCATTTCCCTGCAGGACGCTCTCATCCACATCATGGTGGTCACCGCCTCGTCCGACGAAGGCATTTCCGACCACGAGCTGGACGTGATCGGCAGCCTGGTGGTGCGCTCGCCGGTGTTCGCGGATTTCGACATCGAGCGGCTGTCGACGGTGGCCAATGCGGCGGTCGACAAGACCAACAACGCCGGCCTCGACACCGTGCTCGACGACGCCATTGCGGCGGTGCCGAAGCGCCTGCACGACACGGCTTATGCGCTGGCCGTCGAAGTGGCGGTGGTCGACGTGCAGTTGCCGCAGGAAGAACTGCGGCTGCTCGAGATGGTGCGCGACCGGCTGGAGGTCGACCGGCTGGTGACTGCCGCGATCGAGGCGAGCGCCCGCGCCCGCATGCGCTCGGCCTGATCGGGCCGATCCCGCTCAGTAAAAGCTGACCGGGAACCAGCGCAGATAAAGTTCGTCATAGACGCCCGAGCGCTTCAGCCGGGCGAGACCGTAGTCGATGACCTGGCGGACCGCGTCGGCGCCGGCCGGCACGGCGACGGCAAGGCCATCGCCGAACAGGTCGGGCCGGAAATACGGCTCGCCGGCGAACTCGCAGCAATCGACATGTTCGTTGAGCCAGAACGAGGCGCGCATCGCATCGCCGAAATAGGCATCGGCCTCGCCTTTCGACAGCGCATCGAGCGCCGCGATTTCGCTGTCGAACTGCACCAGTCCGGCGGCAGGCAGGTAGCGGCGGATGAACTCGGCATGGGTTGAGCCGCGGCGCACTGCCACGCGCTTGCCGTCGAGCCCCTCGGGGGCAAAGCCGCTGGCGGCGGCGATGGGAGTGACGAAGCGCCCCGGCAGCATCAGGTAGATCTGCGAGAAATCGAACAACGCGCCATTCTGCGGGGTGAGCGCCAGCCCGGCGATCAATGCGTCGCCCTGCTTGTCCTCGAGGGCCCGGGCTGCCTGATCCCATGGCCAGGCCTGCACGGTGCAGCTGATGGCGAGATCGGCGCAAAGCGCGCGCGCCAGATCGACATTGAAGCCGACCAGCTCGCCCTTGTCGTCGCGGAAGTTGAACGGAGGAAAATCCGCCGTGGTCAGGAACCGGATCGACGGCACCGCCGTCAGGTTCGGAACGATTTCGCGAGCCCCCGGATCGATGTGATAGGGCAGCGCCTGCGCCAGCACCGGCGCCGACGGGGCGAACAGCAGAGCGAGGGCGAAGAAAAAGGCGCGCATAACGTCCCGGGGCGAGCGATCTTCGGCTTATCGCCCAATTCGCCGGCAAAGGCGAGGGCCGATGCCGGCTGTTCCCAAGCTCTCGATCCCGCTGCCACGCAGCCCCTGCTGCAGCGGCGAAGCGCCGGGGCTAGCTGTAGCGATCGAGGCCGAGATCGCCCACTTCGATGTCGGGCGTTCTGGCTGAGATGATGTCGGCGAGAACCCGACCGGAACCGGCCGCCATGGTCCAGCCCAGCGTTCCGTGTCCGGTGTTGAGATAGAGGTTGGCAAGCTTCGAGCGTCCCAGCACGGGCGTGCCGTCCGGCGTCATCGGCCTGAGCCCGCACCAGAAGCTGGCGCGACTGACATCCCCCGCATTGGGGAACAGCTCCCGCAGCGAACGATCGAGCGGCCCGCGGCGTGCGTGATGGAGGGTCGTGTCATAGCCGGCGATCTCGGCCGTGCCGCCGACGCGGATACGATCGCCCAGCCGGGTGGTCGCCACCTTGTAGGTCTCGTCCATGACAGTCGAAACCGGCGCCACCGACGCATCGGTGATCGGCACGGTGAGCGAGTAGCCCTTGATCGGATAGACCGGCAGCCCGATGCCGAGCGGGCGCAGCAGCAGTGGCGAATAGCTGCCGAGCGCCACGACATAGGCATCGGCGGTCAGCATGCCCTTGTCGGTTGCAACGCCCGTCACCGCTCCACCGGAGGTGGCGATGTGATCGATCGTCGTGCCGTAGCGGAAGGCGACGCCGCGGCGGGCGGCAAGCGCCGCGAGCCCCTCGGTGAACATCTTGCAGTCGCCGGTATCGTCATTGGCGAGGCGCAGCCCGCCGACAAAGGGCACACTCGCCGTGGCGAGGCCGGGTTCGGCCGCGATGCACCCCTTGGGGTCCAGCACCTCGTAAGGCACGCCATATTGCTTCAGCACCGCGATATCGTCGGCGGCGTGGTCGAGCTGCTTTCGCGCCCGAAACAGCTGCACCGTGCCCTGCTGACGACCATCGAAGGCGAGACCGGTGGCGGCGCGCAGCGCGATCATCATGTCGCGCGAGTACTCGGCGAGCCGGACCATGCGGCCCTTGTTGATGGCGTAGGCGCGCTCGGTGCAGTTGGCGAGCAGTTGCAGACCCCAGATCCACATGCGCGGATCGAGCTTGGGCCTCAGCACCAGGGGGCCATCGGTCATCAGCAGCCACTTGATGGCCTTGGCGGGAATGCCGGGCCCTGCCCACGGCGACGCATAGCCGTAGGACAGTTCGCCCGCGTTGGCATAGCTGGTCTCGAGCCCTGGTCCCGGCTGCCGATCGATCACCGTCACCTCGTGACCCGCTTCCGCCAGATAATGGGCGGAGGTGGTGCCGATGACGCCCGAACCGAGGATAAGGACTTTCATGCCCTCATGATCACGAGTGCAGCCCGAAAGGCAATATGTGACAGCAAGATGGGCGTGTTGCAGTGTATCGCTTATTGAAGCCGGCTTGCGCTCCAGTCCGCCGGTGGGCATGCTTCGGGCGCGGGGCCAACAAAGACCATCGGGGAAGTAGACGGTGAGAATTGCCGCGTTGTTCCTGGGCATGATTGCCGGGCTGTTTGCGCTGCTGGCGCCAAGTGCGCTGCGCATCGACCTGCTCTCGCCGTTCCTCGAGTTCTGGACGGCAACCTCCAACGAGCGGCTGCTCGGCACTATTATCTGGTACGCCATCGCCGGCGCGGCGATGCTGGGCGGGTTGCTGGCGACGGTGACGCCGGGCTTTGCGGCCATGCTGCTGCTCGGCGCGGCCGTCGGGTGGCTGGGCATCGCCGTCTCGGTGCCGCAACTGCTCACCTACCAGTTGCTCGGGCCGGCCGGGGCGGCAGCCATCGCGGCGCTGTTCGCCTTCCTCGCCGGCGAATTGCAGGTGCGCCGTCGGCGCCTGGCGCGGCGCAGCCGCAAGCTGGCGGCCGAAGTGCCCGACACCGACAGCGAGTTCGAACGCGAAGCGGCGCTGCGCATGGATCCGCTGCTGATGCCGCGGCAGGACGTGCCGCCACCGCCGCGGCGCCATATTCCGCTGACGCTCGATGACGTCGCCGTCACCTCGCGGCCTGCGGGCGAGCCACCACGCTGGCAGGATCTCGACCAGCCGCAACCGGCGCGCCGTCACGATCCCGACCTGTGGGCGGAAGCGCGGCGCGAACAGCTGCAGCCCGCCCCCGAGGTGCAGCGGGCCCGCGTCGTACCGGAGCCGCGGCCCGAGCTGCGGGAACGCGAGCCACACGTCCGGGAACGAGAGCCCCAGATACGGGAGCGGGAGCCACAGCTGCGCGAACGCGAGCCGCTGGTGCGGCGACCGGAGCCCCGACCGGAACCGCGGCGCGAGCCACCGCGACAGCGCGACCAGCGCTCCGCGGAAGGCACCCGCGTCTGGGTTGCCGCCCTGGCCGCAGTCGGCGCGGTGCTCGGGCTCGCGGTCATCGCGGCCGGCGGCTACCTGATCACGCGCGATGGTTCACTGGGCGCCCTGTTCGGCGAGCCGGGCGCGCCCACGGTGGTGGCGAGCAGCGAAGCGCCGCCGCGCGAGCCTGTCGCGGCGCCGCCTGCCGAGAGCAAGCCCGCGACGCCAGCCAGCCTGCAATTGCCGGCGACGCCGACCGCAAGAAGCGATATGGCGACGCTGCCCAGTGCTCCCGCCACCGGCGTTCCGGCAGCCACCGTGCCCGCCACGCCGGCAGCCGCTGCGACACCGCCCGCCATGGCGGTTGCGCCGCTGGTCAGCGAGCCGCCGACCGCGCCGGCCCAGATCGCCGCAACGCCGCCGCAGGGCTATGACGACCCCTTCGCCTATTGCCGGGCGGTCGGCACGGTGGACTATGTCGACTACCGCTACACTGGCCCGGCCACTGTAGAGGCGATCACGAACACGCTGCTGATCCCGGCCGGCTCGGCGCGCGACCGCGTACGCTGGCGCTGTTTCGACGGTGCGGTGCTCGCCTGCACCTCCTATATCGGGCCGATCTGCGACATGGCGCCGACGGTGGTCGAGATGCGCGAGTTCTGCGAGCGAAACCCCAATGTCGAGCAGCTGCTGGCGCCGAGCGGCACCTGGGCCTGCATCGACGGCAAGCCGCAACTGCCCGCCAATGCCAGCTGGCCGGTCGATGCCCGAGGTTTCCTGCCGCAGGGCTGGATCGCCGTCACCGACCCCAAGGCCACCGGCGCGGGCTAACAGCAGCAGGCGGCGGCGATCGGCCGGAGCATCGAGGGGGAGCAACTCCCCGTGAAACGCGGCATTCAGGGCGAGCTGCCATTGATGTTGCGCGATCGGGAGGCAATATCGGGTGTGAAGCAGACGCAGCCGAGCCCGCTCGGCACCAGGCCAGGCTCGCATGTGACCCATGCGGAAACTGGCCGCTTGTCGGAGCGCAGCAATGGCCGTTGAGGGAATGCCGGCAAAGACCGGCAAATCGAACAACCTGCTCGCGCTGCTCCGCCCCTATTGGGTCTGGGTCGGCTTGCTGGTCGGGCTGACGCTCCTCGGCAACGCGCTCAATCTCGTCGTCCCGCAGTTCATCGCCCATGCCATCGACAGTGCAGGCGCACCCGGCTTCAACCTCTTCTCGCTGGTCCTGGCGCTGGGCGCCATCTCGCTCGGCATCTTCGCCTTCACCTACATCCAGAGCATCGTCCAGACGGTGACTTCGGAGCGCGTGGCGCGCGATCTGCGCCAACGGCTGGCCGACCGTATCGCCGAACAGGACTTCGTCTACGTCCAGACCGTTTCGCCGGCACGGTTGCTCACCAACCTCACCTCCGATGTCGATGCGATCAAGAATTTCGTGGCGCAGGCCATCGCCTCGATCGTCTCGTCGCTGTTCCTGATTGTCGGCGCCAGCGCGCTGCTGCTGCTGATCAACTGGCAGCTGGCGCTGGCGGTACTGGCGGTCGTGCCGGTGATCGGCATCACCTTCTATGTCGTACTCACCCGTGTGCGGGCGTTGTTCCGCAAGGCGCAGGGCGCCATCGACTGGCTCAACAAGGTGATCAACGAGTCGATTCTGGGCTCATCGCTGATCCGCCTCGTCAACTCGCAGCAGGCCGAGTACCAGAAGTTCCTTGCCGCCAACGGCGAGGCGCTCGGCATCGGCATGAGCATCCTGCGGCTGTTCGCCGGACTGATCCCCACCATCACCTTCGTCGCCAATCTCGCCACGCTCGTCATCCTGGCGTTTGGCGGGCACCTGGTGATCAGCGGGTCGATGACGCTGGGCCAGTTCACCGCTTTCAACTCCTACCTGGCGATCCTGATCTTTCCGATCCTGATCATCGGCTTCATGAGCAATGTCGTGGCGCAGGCGCAGGCGTCGTATGACCGCATCCGGCTGGTGCTCGAGGCCCCGGAGCCCAAACCGGCGGGAACGCTCGACCGAGAGCTGCGCGGCGACATTGCGGTGGAGCACCTGACCGTGCGCTATGGGCAGCGCCTGGCGCTCGATGATGTGAGCCTCGTGGCGAGGGCCGGCACCCGCACGGCCGTCATCGGCCCCACGGCCGCGGGCAAGACCCAGCTGCTCTATGCCCTGACCGGCCTGATCGAGCCGGAAGCGGGGCGCATCACCTATGATGGCGAGCCGCTCGCAGCCTATGACAGCCAGGCGCTGCACCGCCAGGTCGGGCTGGTGTTCCAGGACAGCGTCACCTTCAGCCTGACGCTGCGCGAGAACATCGCCTTCTCCAATGTCGTCGACGACGCGAGCCTCGAAAAGGCCATCGACACCGCCGAGCTGGGCGATTTCATTGCGACGCTGCCGCAGAAGCTCGACACCATCATCTCTGAACGCGGCACCTCGCTGTCGGGCGGCCAGAAGCAGCGCATCATGCTGGCGCGGGCCCTGGCGCTCAACCCGCGCGTGCTGCTGCTCGATGATTTCACCGCCCGCGTCGATCAGCGCACGGAACGCAAGATCCTCGCCAATGTGCGGCAGAACTATCCGGGCATCACGCTCATCTCGGTGACCCAGAAGATCGCACCGGTTGAGGATTACGAGCAGATCATCCTGTTGATGGAGGGCAAGGTGCTCGCCACCGGCAGGCATGAGGAGTTGCTCCACGCCTCCCCCGAATACGTCCAGATCTACAACTCGCAGCAGAGCACCGAGGACTATGAGCTACAAGCTTAACACCTCGGAGGCGAGCCAATCCAAGGAAACGGTCTGGAAAGGGCTGGCGCGCCTCTTACCGCTGATCAAGGGCGAAGGCCGGAACGTCGCCATTGCGCTCGCGGCGATCCTGATCTCGTCGGCCACCACGCTCACCGCGCCGCTGATCATCGGGCACACCGTGGACAGCTTCATCTCCACCGGAGATTTCAACGGCGTGCTGCTGTGGAGCGGCCTGTTGCTGGCGGTCTACGCGGTCGGCCTCGTCTCGGCCTATACGCAGACCCGCACCATGGGCGGGGTGGCCCGCCGCATCCTGTTCAACCTGCGCAATGCCATCTTCAACAAGCTGCAGGAACTGCCGGTCGCCTTCTTCAACCAGAACCGGTCGGGCGACCTGATCTCGCGCATCAACAACGACACCGACAAGCTCAACCAGTTCTTCGCCCAGGCGCTGATGCAGTTCCTGGGCAACGCCTTCCTCATCGTCGGCGCCGGCATCCTGCTGCTGGTGCTGAATGTCAGGCTGGGCGGCGCGGCTCTGCTGCCGGCGGTGGCGGTGCTCGTCGTCACCCAGCTCATCGGCGGCTGGGTCAAGCGCGCCAGTTTCAAGAGCCTGCAGACGCTCGGCGGCCTGAGCGGCGAGATCCAGGAAAGCCTCGCCAACTTCAAGGTCATCGTGGCGTTCAACCGCTTCGACTATTTTCGCGACAAGTTCGCGGCTGCCAATGCGGCCAACTATGCCGCCTCGGTCCGCGGCGGCATCGCCAGCAATATCTTCATCCCGATCTACGGGCTGGCCTACAACCTGGGCCAGCTGGTGGTGCTGGCCTACGGCATCTACCTGATCTCGAGCGGCGAACTCACCACCGGGCTGCTGATCGGCTTCCTGCTCTACGTCACCAATTTCTACAATCCGCTGCGCCAGCTGGCGAGCATCTGGTCGTCGCTGCAGCTGGCGCTGGCCGGCCTCGACCGCATCTCGGAAGTGCTGGCGCTGCAGTCCGACATGGCGACCGTTCCCGCCGAGGCAACGACGTCGACTGCCGCCATCGCCTTCGACAACGTCTCCTTCCACTACCCCGACGGCGCCGAGGTGCTGAAATCGGTGAGCTTCGCCCTCGAGAGGGGCAAGACCTATGCGCTGGTCGGGCCAACCGGCGGGGGCAAGACCACCACCGCGTCGCTGATGGCGCGGCTCTACGATCCCACCGAGGGCACGGTGCTGCTCGATGGCAGGGATATCCGTTCCTACCCGCCGGAGGAGCGGGTGGCAAAGATCGGCTTCATCCTGCAGGAGCCGTTCCTGTTCACCGGCACGGTCCGCGACAACATCCTCTACGGCAACCCGCAATACGCCTCGCTTTCCGACGAGGCGCTCGAGCGGAACCTTGACGAAGCCGGCCTGTCGGCGCTGCTCGCCCGCTTCGAGGATGGCCTCGCGACCAAGGTGTCGGCCACCGGCGACGCCATGAGCCTGGGGCAGAAGCAGCTCATCGCCTTCATCCGCGCGACGCTGCGCAGGCCCGAGATCCTCATCCTCGACGAAGCCACCGCCAATATCGACACCGTCACCGAACAGCTGCTGCAAGGCATCCTGAAGCGGCTGCCGGCCACCACCACCCGGGTCATCATCGCCCACCGGCTCAACACCATCGACAGCGCCGACGCGATCTTCTTCGTCAATGGCGGCGCGGTGACGCTCGCCGGCTCAATGGAGCGCGCGATCGACATGCTGCTGCATGGGGCGATGGTCAGCTAAGGGCGCGGCGGGACACGCGTCGCAGTGGCGAGCTCGGTGCCGTGAACGGGCCCGCGGGCTTCTGGCAATTGTCTGGGGATTGGAGCGGGTGAAGGGAATCGAACCCTCGTCGTAAGCTTGGGAAGCTTCTGCTCTACCATTGAGCTACACCCGCAACGGTCTCGTATGTGCCGAAAGCGCGACGCGGCGTCAAGGTGGGACCCGGTGGTTGTGCCGCCCTGAGGTTAGAGATGGACTACGACTCCAGGTCGGCAGTTGCCTCCTCGGGCAACGGCCGTCCATAGGCGGCTTGAAAGGCAGCACCGAGATCGCTGAAGGCAACCGCCTGGTAGGTTTCCGGCAAATGATAAGTCACCCTACCAAGGAACTGCTTTTTCAGGATTTTCCGATCGGGTGTCAGGAAGAACTGTGGGAGATCGTCCGAGCAATAGCCTGGCAGCCAATTCTCGCTGTCATCTGGGAGAAACTGGATATCCACGATCTTGCCTCCAACAGTGTCTCAAGCTGACACCTGTGGCGTCTTCATGCAACCAATCCTGGCATCCTGGGATGCGAGATGACTTGCCACGCAGGACGTTGCGCCGTTCCGCCTATCGTCTGGTTGCCTCACTGATTGGTATGCCAAGAGTTGCGCCTTCAGCGTGGCCGCTGCGGCATGTCCTGGTCGAACCAGCCTTCGCTGATGGCGAATTCCACCAGGGCGGCGCGGCTCTTGGTGCCGAGCTTGTCGTAGGCCCGGGCGCGGTAGGTTTCGACGGTCTTGATGCCGATCGAGAGCTTGCGCGATATTTCCTTGTTGCTGAAACCCTGGGCGACCAGGCGGATGACGGTCTCCTCGCGTTCGCTCAGATCCTCGACGGGTCGAGACAACGTCCTGGCCCTGGCCACCACTTTGCTGGCCACTCCGGGATCAACGAAAATGCCGCCGTCCCGAACGCAGCGCAGCGCCCGCAGCAGGTCGTCGGCGGCGGTGCGCTTCAGCACAAAGCCATTGGCGCCGGCTTTGAAGAACTCACGCACATAGGTGCTCTCCTCGTGCAGCGTCAGGGCCAGCAGCAGCAGGCCCGGTTGAGCGGCCCGCAATTGGCTGACGAGAGTAATGCCGGAGCCACCGGGGAGCGAACCATCGACGATCACGATGTTGGGCGATGCGGCCTGGACGCCCTCCAGCCCGGCGGCGTAATCGCCCGCCTCGCCCACCACGACATACTCACCCTGGGCCTCGAGCAGCGCTCGCAGCCCCGAGACCACGACGGGGTGGTCGTCAATGAGATAGACGGTACAGGGCTCGGCCATCGGCTGCCTCCTCCAGGATCGGCAGATTGACGAAGAGCGTCGTCCCGAACCCCGGGCTGCTTTCCACCTCCAGGGTGCCGCCGACCGTCAACAGTCGCTCCAGAATGCCGGTCAGACCGAAGTGATGCGCCTCGTCGGGGGATTGGGTGGAGGGCGCGAACCCCAGCCCGTCATCCTCGATGACGATCCGAAGCTGACCGTCGCTCAGCCGGGCGGTCAGGCTGATCGAACGGGCGTTGGCGTGTTTGGCGACATTGGTCAGTGCCTCCTGGACGACGCGGTAGGCCACCAGTTCGGAAGATTCCGGCAGGCGCTCGGGCAAATCGTCGAGGTGGACGTCGACATCGATATCGAGCCGCTCGCCCCACCCTTCGGCAAGCTCCGCCAGCGCCTTGCGCAGGCCGAAATCGGCCAGCACCAGCGGGCGCAGTTCCGTGGTGATGGCGCGGACATGCCGGCTCAGCATTTCCACCGTCCGGCGAAACCCCGCCAGCCTGCCCTTGCGGTCGGCATCGAGGGCGGTCGCCTCCAGCCCCTTCAAACCGATCGACAGGGCGGTGAGATCCTGACCCAGTTCGTCGTGCAACTCGCGTGCGATGCGCAGCCGCTCGCTTTCCTGGGCCCGCATGATCGCCTTCAGCGCATTGGCGTTGGCCTCTTCGATGAACCGGCGGCTGGTGATGTCGCTGAACACGATCACCACCGAGGATGGCGCCCCCGTGCTGCTCGGCGTGGGGGCAGCGCTGACCGAGAGCCACACCCGGTCGCCGTTGCCGACGCTGAGAAGCATATCCTCACCATGGACGATCTCGCCGGTTCGCAGCGCCCGCCGGCACGGCCACCGGTCGACGGTGTAGCGCTCGCCGGACGGGCTGAAGGCGTCGAAATCGGTGTGCACCGTAAGATGCGGCGCGTTGGCGTTGCTGAACAGCTTTCGGTAGTTGTCGTTCAACAGTACGACTTCATGGGCCGAGGTCATGACGCAGACCGCCGCGGGCATCTGCTGCAGGATGGTGCGTAGCTGCCTTTCCCGTTCGAGAACCTGCTGCTCGGCGAGGTTCCTCTGCTGGTCGGACCTGATCTCCCGCCGGGCGGCACCAACCAAAGTCACACCGGTCAGCAAGTTGACCGAGAAGGTGATGGCGAGGATCAGATCATCGGAACGATAGCCCCATAGCGGCATCGTGGCATCGGCATTCTGCAGCAAATAAAGGCAAGCAACGACGGCGCTCACCACGAGCGAGGCGGCTCCGAACCACAGATGTCGCTTGGGAATTCTGTCTCTGAAGCGCGGCGCGGCGCCCGCTCGCCCGATGGATTTACTCATCGACCATACCTTCACTTAAGCCGGCACGTCCTGACGCAGGCAACCTATCACCGAGCGCGCAACCTAGAATAGGCGCAAAGGGGTGTCTGTCAGGCATTCCCCCGGGCTGCCGGATTTTCCCGGACGTCGGCGCCGGAAGCGAACCCGACGCACACGTCCTGACGTGGCCGGTTTTTCCGGCCCGACCGATGCCGGATGATCGGTCGTGTCACCACATGGTGATCAAACACCCAGCCAACTTGGAGTCGTCAAAATGAAAGCACTGCTTCTCGCGACCGTCGCCGTCATCGCCTTTACCGGCTTCGCCGATGCCATGTCAGTCGGCAGCGGCAATGGGAACGGCAATGGCAACGTCGGTATCGGCAACGGCAATGGCAACGGCAACAGCAATATCGGCGCGTTCAACGGCAACTGGAACGGCAACGGCAACGTCGGCGTCGGCAACGGCAACAACAACGGCAACGCCAACTACGGGTTCGGGAACGGCAACAACAACGGCAACCTGAACCTGGGCGCCTATAACGGCAATGGCAACGGCAACTACAACTACGGCGCCTTCAACGGCAACTGGAACGGCAACCTGAACCACTAGGATCGCCGCTCGGAGACGCCGGCGCGCGATGCGGCTAGCCCCGGCCGCAGGATACCGGCGTCTTCCTCAAGCTCCGGAGGATGAAAATGAAAAACCTGATCGTATCAGCGGCCTGTGCCCTTCTCCTGCTCCTGCCGGCTCAGGCCGGAGCCGTCGGGATCGGCAATGGAAACGGCAACGGCAACGGCAATATCGGGATCGGCAACGGGAACTGGAACGGCAACCTGAACGTCGGGGTCGGCAACGGTAATGGCAATGGCAACGGCAACGGCGCCCCGATCAGCAATGGCAACATCGGCGCCTTCAACACCGGGACCGGTAATGTCGGCGCCTTCAATGGCGGGACCGGCAATGTCGGCGCCTTCAACGGCCTGGGGAACACATCGCCGACCAGTGGCAACGGCAATACCGGCGCCTTCAACGGCAACGGCAATGGCGGCCTTTACGACGGCAACAACAACATCGGCGCCTTCAACGGCAACTTCAACGGCAACGCGACGCTGCGGTGGTAGGGGTGCGCGCATTCCCCTCAGTCCATCGGCTCGTCGGCGCCGCCATCGCCTTCAGCCTCCTCGCCACTGCAGGGCTGGTTGTCGCCGATGCTCGGGCCGGCTCGGGAAACGGCAACGGTAACGGCAATATCGGGAACAATAACGGGAACGGGAACTCGGGCAACGGACAGGGCAATTGCCAGGTCGGGAGTAATCGAGGGAACGGAAACGCCGCCGACGACCACGGCGGAGGCCCCCACGAAGGCGAAGCGCGACAAGCACAGTCGGGCGGCAACACTGCCGGCGAGACGGGTGCGCTTTGCCCGCCATGGCGCATCGCGCACACGCCGTTCATGGGCTGCGTCCAGTTGCCTTCGCCGGGCGCATCGTCCTCTGCCCAGCTTCCGTGCCCGATGTGGCAGTGGCCCGGACCGCCCCCAACGGTTCAGGCGAACTAGCGGTCAACGTCAAACATCGTATTTTATGGTCGAAATTTCCCCCACCACCCTTCCAAATCGCAACCTCATCTGTCAAAGATCGTATTTATCGAGACGATGGAGTAGGGTTGGATGCGCATCGAGGCCGTGGATTTCTTCTATCTCGCCATGCCTGAGGTGACGCTGGAGGCCGACGGGAGCCAGGACGCGTTGCTGGTGCGCGTGGCGGGTGGCGGCTTCGAGGGCTGGGGGGAGTGCGAGGCCTCGCCGCTGGTTTCCATCGCGGCGTTCGTCACGCCGCGCTCGCACGGGGTGTGCCAGCCGGTCTCCGCCTCGGTGCTGGGCGAACAGCTCGATGGACCGGCCGATATCCGCCGCATCGCGGCCCTGGTCGAGCGCAACTCGATGGACCTGCTGCAGGCGGCGCACACGTTCTCCGGCGTCGAGATGGCGCTGTGGGATCTGCTCGGGCGAGCACGCGGCGTGCCGGTGTGGCAACTGCTCGGCTACGAACGAACCTACCCCAAGGTGCCCTATGCGTCGCTGCTGTTCGGCGCGACTGCCGAGGAGACGCTGCAGGCGGGTCGAGCAGCGACGGCGCGCGGCTTTCGCGCCATCAAGTTCGGCTGGGCCGGGTTCGGCGAGAATGGCGTCGACAGCGATGCGGATCACCTGCATGCCGCTCGCGAGGCGCTTGGGCCCGACGGACATCTGCTGGTCGACGCCGGCCAGATCTGGGTCGAGGACGTCGAGGCCGCCGCAGCGCGCGTGCCGGCGCTCGAAGCCACCCGCACCACCTGGCTCGAGGAGCCGTTCCAGGCCAGCGCCTATGAGGCCTACAAGGCCTTGTCGAAACGCAGCGGCGAGGTGAAGCTCGCCGGCGGTGAAGGCGCGCACAATGTGCACATGGCGCGTCACCTGATCGATTTCGGCGGCGTGGGCTTCGTGCAGATCGATTGCGGCCGCATCGGCGGCATCGCTCCGGCCAAGGCGGTGGCCGACTATGCCGCCGGCAAGGGCGTCACCTATGTGAACCACACCTTCACCTCGCACCTGGCGCTGTCGGCGTCGCTGCAGCCTTATGCCGGAGTGGAGGCGAGCCGGATCTGCGAGTATCCGGCAGCGCCCAAGCAGCTGGCAGTGGATATCACCAGCACGCATCTCAGGCCCGACGCCAATGGCGAAGTGCATGTGCCTGACGCGCCGGGGCTTGGGCTCGAGGTGAACCGCGGCGCGCTCGGCCGCTACCAGCGCTCGGTCGAGATCAGCGTCTCGAGTAAACCCCTATACCAGAGCGAGGCGATCGCCTGATGCCGGCCGCAAAACCCAATGCCGAGAGCCAGAGCAAGCGTCGCCCGCGAGCGACAAAAGCGACGGCGCGGGCCGCCGCCCTCGGCGCTGGCTACTCGATGCGCGGCCAGCAGGGTCGGGTGATCGAGGCGCTGGGCCGCGACATCGTCGGGGGCCGCTACGCGCCGGAAACGCTGCTGCCGAAAGAGGCCGAGCTGATCGCCAGCTACGGCGTCAGCCGCACCTCGGTGCGCGAGGCAATGAAAGTGCTGGCGGCCAAGGGATTGATCGAAATCCGCCAGAAGATCGGCACCCGGGTGCGGCCGCGCGACCTGTGGAACGTGTTCGACAGCGACGTGCTCAACTGGCAGCACCAGCAGGGGCTGAGCGAAGCGGTGATGCGCGACCTGATCGAGCTCAGGCAAGTGATCGAACCCGCCGCCGCCCGCTTCGCCTCGTCGCGCGCCACGATGAGCGACCTCAGGCGGATCGAGCGGGCGCACCAGAGCATGGCGCAGCATGTCACCGATCCCGTCGGCTATGCCGAGAGCGACGTGGAGTTCCACATGGCGGTGTTCGCCGCGGCGCACAACGCGTTGCTGCTGCGCTTCGGGCACCTGGTGGCCGACTTCCTGCATATGAGCTTTGCCATGCAGCAGGATGCGGTCAGCAAGTCCGGCGTGGATTTTTCGAAGGACGCCGACGAGCACAGGCGGGTCTATGACGCGATCAACCGCGGCGAGCCGGATGTGGCGGCCGCCGCCATGCTCAACGTCATCCTCGACGGCAAGCGCGCGCTGGGCGAGGCGATGGAAGCACTATCGCGATAAGGTCATATTTTTTATGCAGACCTTCAGTCAGAAGGCACCGTGCAAGATTGACCACGTCAAATAAAGTATGATTTTATTGCAAAAAGGTCGTCATACGAGGAGGGAACCAATGACCGACACGATACCAGGCGCCGCCACCGGCGTAGCGATGCATCGCCGTCATGTCCTCGGCCTGGGGCTGGGGTTCACCGCCACGATCATGCTGGGGTCCGGCGCCCGGGCGCAGCAGACCAGCGTGAAGTTCTGGGATCCGGGGCTGTTCGCCGTCTCGGCCGACGGCATCCTGAACAAGGACCGCTCGTTCATCTACCGGGCCGTCGAGGCCTACCAGGCCGCCAATCCCGGCGAGACGATCGAGATCACGGAGAACAGCGGCGACATCACCACGACGACCAACCAGTTCCGCGCCGCTTCGATCGCCAGGAACGGCCCGGACATGAAGAGCGCCTATGCCGGTGGCGGCGTGCTGTCGTTCAGCCAGTTCATCGAGCCGCTCGACAGCGTGTTCCCGCCCGAGGAGCAGGCCAAGATCAGCGGGTGGGACACGGTGCGCGAGGGCTATCGCACCGATGGCAGCATCCTGGCGCTGCCCTACGGAGCCGGCTCGTATTTCTACGTGTTCTATCGACCTTCGATGTTCCAGCAGGCCGGCGTCGAGTTCGTCGAGCCCAAGACCTGGGAGGATATGCTCAGCCTGGGGGAAGCGCTGAAGGCCAAGGGTGTCACCCCGTTCTGGGTGTGCAACCAGGAAGGCTATATGGGCGCCTGGGCGATTGCGGCGCTCGGCGGGGGCCAGCTCGGCGCCAACGCGTTCACCGAAATGGTGCTGAAGAACCAGCCGATCAACAGCCCGGGCCTGGTCGAGGCCTACAAAGCTTATGCCGATATGTTCGCGCGCGGTCTTACCAACCCCGATGCCGGCCAGCTGCAGAACGGCGAGGCGACTTCCGGCTTCATCCAGGGCCGCGCCGCCATGACGATCAACGGCGCCTGGTCCAATGCCGAGCTGCTCGAGGCGCTGGGTGACGATGTCGGCATGTTCCCGATCCCGACACTGGCCTCGGCGAAAGAGCCGGGCGTACTCGCCGGAGGGCCGAACCTGGCGGTGTTCGTCACCAATTACGCGGCGAATAAGGACGCAGCGTTCAAGTTCATCAAGTACCTGGCCGAAGCCAAGACCATGGATCTGTATGCCGAGCTCAGCCAGACCGAGCCCTCCAACCACAAGGACGCCGACCCTTCGGTGATCACTAACCGGCTGCTGCGCGAGCAGGCCGAGCGGCTGAAGAGCGTGAAGACGGTCTATCCGTTCGACAACATCATGCCGCAGCCGGTGATCGATCTGTTCTACCGCGTCAATGCCACTGTGTTCACCGGCCAGCAGACCGCCGAAGATGCGGTGGCCCAGCTTCAGGCCGAGTTCGACAAGCAAGCCTGATGCCCAGCGCGTTGGCAGAAGCCGAAGCGACTGCCGGAGCGGCGCCCTCCCACGCCGTCTCCGGCAGGCCAGGGCGCCGGGCCGAGCGCGGCTTCGCGCTCCTCGCCATCGCGCCGGCGGCGCTATTGGTCCTCTGCCTCATGCTGGTGCCGATGGCCGGGGCGCTCGGCATCTCGTTCTTCAAGACTGACGGGGTGACGGCGAGCTTCGTCGGGTTCGCCAATTACGCGCAGCTGCTTTCCGATCCGCTGGTCGGCGCCGTGCTGCTGGTCAACCTGCAGTTCCTCATTGCCGTACCGCTGGTGCTGACCGCGGCGACGCTCGTCGCCGTGCTGCTCTACGAGAAGGTGCTGGGCTGGCGGGCCTTCCGCATCATCTTCTTCATCCCCTCGGTGCTCTCCACCGCGGTGATCGGGCTGATGTTCAAATCCACCTTCGCCTTCGACGGACCGATCAACAAGCTGGTCATTGCCGCCGGCGGCGCGCCGGTCAGCTTCTTTTCCACCCCGACGCTGGCCATCGCGGTGATCATCCTGGCGCTGGTCTGGTCAGGCTTCGGCTATGGCGCGCTGATCGTTCTGGCCGGGCTCTCCGCGATCGAGCCGCAGATCTACGAGGCGGCAGAGCTCGATGGCGCCGGCTGGTGGCAGAAACTCTTCCACATCACCCTGCCGCAGATCCGCCGGGTGCTGCTGTTCGTGTCGGTGATCAACGTCATCTACACCTTCACCTCGCTGTTCGGCTTCGTCTACGTGATGACGGCGGGCGGACCGGGCTACTCGACCACGACGCTCGACTACCTGATCTACCAGAAGGCGTTTTCCAGCGCCGATATGGGCTCAGGCTCGGCGCTGGCGATCCTGGTGTTCCTGCTGATCGGGGTGCTGACCGTGCTGCAGGCGCTGGTCAGCCGCGAGCGGAGGCCGTCCAATGGCTGAGGCGGCGCGCGTCCGCGGCAAGCTGCCGGCCTTTGTCATCCTGCTGCTGGTCGCGGCGACGACGCTCTATCCGTTGAGCTTCGTTTTCACCAACGCCTTTCGCACCAAGACCGAGTACCTGAAGGGGCCCTATGGCTGGCCGGCCGAGTGGTCGCTCAACAACTTCGCGCTGCTGATCGAGAATTACGACCTGTTCCGCGCGTTCGGCAACAGCGCCATGGTGATCGGCACGGCACTGGTCATCGTGCTCGCCGCCTCGACGCTTGCCGCCTACGCCATCGTCAAGCTCGACCTGCCGTTCAAGCAGGTGTTTTCCGGCACGTTCCTCTCGGTGATGCTGGTGCCGAGCCAGGTGCTGATCATCCCGGTCTACCTGCTGCTGTCGCTGCTGCGGGTGGTCGACACCCTGCCCGGCGTCATCCTCGTCTATGCCGCGACCAACATGCCGTTTGCGGTGTTCTTCATGTCGACGGTGATGCGCTCGGTGCCCAGCGAGTTGCTCGAGGCAGCCCGGATCGACGGCGCGGGGCCCTTTCGTACGCTGGTGTCGGTGGTGGTGCCGGTGCTCCGAACCTCGATCCTGACGCTGGCGGTCCTGATCTTTCTCGCCATGTGGAACGAGCTGATCTTCGGGCTGATCCTGCTCCCCAGCGAGATGAACAGCCTGCTCACCCCGCGTATGGCGTCGATCGGCGGGCGCTTCGTGACCAACCAGCCGCTGCTGATGGCCGGGCTGCTGCTCACCTCGCTGCCACCGATCCTCGTGCTCACCTTCCTTTCAAAGTACCTGGTCAGCGGCATCGCCGCCGGCATGGGCAAATAGCGAGTTCTCAGATGACCGGTTCGTTCTCGGCCGCTTCGGCCACCCTCGGCTTCGACCCCGGCAATGGCGGAACGTTGCGGCTGAGCCTCGGCCAGCGCGACCTGCTTGTGCCGGGGCCGGCGCTCAGCCTCACCATCGACGGCCGGGCGGTGACCGGCTGGCGCGACGCCAGGGTCTCGGGCGGCAGCGGATTGCAGGTTACCGGCAGCGTCGCCGACGGCGTCGTCGCGACGCTGTCGATCACCCAGGTCGCCGATGGCGCGGCGTTCGAGTTTCTGATGACGCTGCACAACAACTCGGGCGCGCCGGTGCGTGTTTCGGCCGCCGACGCCTTTGCCGGAACGCTGGCGCCGGCCGCCTGGCAGGGCCTCAGCTTTGCCTCGAAATGGGGTGGCGAGTTCGAGCCCGAGGCGTTCGCCCTCGATCAGCCGCGCGAGATCGAGGTGCGCACCGGTCGCTCATCGCTGGGCCAGAGCCCGTGGCTCGGCGCCACGAGCGCGCTCGGCGCCGTGGTGGTCGCACCGGTCTGGAGTGGCAACTGGCATATCGGGGTGACCCCGGGGGCAGCCGGCATTGCCCTGACGGCGGGCATCTCGCCGTGGAAGTTCTGGCACGACCTGCAGCCGGGCGCGACATTCGAGGCGCCGGCAGTACTGGTCGCGGTGGGGAGCGATCTCGACGCGGCAACGCTGGCGCTGACACGCGCGGTCGGCGCGCGGCTGCCGCGCTCGGCCGCCAGCGAAGCCATTCCGCTCGAGTGGAATCACTGGTGGCCTTATGAAGACAAGGAGATCAACGAGGCGGTGTTCCTCGAAAACGCCGCCGACGCCACCGACCTGGGCTTTGCCGTCTCGACGCTGGATGCCGGCTGGTTCGGGGCGGCTGATGCCGACACCTTCTGGTGGGACATTCGCGGCGACTTCGCCGAAGAGAACCTCGCTCGTTTTCCGCACGGCATCCAGGGCCTTGCCGACGCGGTGCGGCAACGCGGCCAGCGCTTCGGCATCTGGATGGAAATCGAGGCCGTCGGGCTGAAGGCGCGGGTTCGCCACGAGCGCGCCGATATCATGGCGCGCCGCGACGACGACCCGCCGGAAACGCCGCTCGACCCCGATGATCCGGGGTTCCTGGGCTATGTCTGCCTCGGTTCAGCAGCCGGCCAGGCGCATGTGCGCCAGCTGTTGGAGACGCTGGTCGAAAAGACCCGATGCGAGTGGATCAAGATCGATTTCAACCTCGACCCCAAGGCGGGCTGCGACTGCACCGATCACGGCCACGGCGCCGGCGACGGGCTCTATGCGCACTATCGGGGGCTCTATGCGCTCTACGACGCGTTTCGCGCCGCCCACCCCGAGATCATCGTCGAGGCCTGCGCGTCGGGTGGCCTGCGGATCGATGCCGGGCTGCTGCGGCACGTGCACTGCGCCTTTCTCTCCGATCCGGACTGGGTGCCGCATCATCTCGCGGTGGTGCATGGCGCCTCGCACCTGCTGCCGCCGGCAGCGATACTGCACTGGCCGATGTCGGAATGGCGCGGCAAGCACCCGCGCCAGACCCTGAGCCTCCGCGATCCGGCGCTCACCGAGGACATGTTCGACACCATCATCCGCTCGGCCTTCATGCACCGGTTCGGACTGAGCTGGCGCTTGCCGGACCTGCCGGAAAAGTGGCGGGCCCGGCTCAAGGCACAGCTGCGGATTTATGCCGAGGAGGTGGCGCCGCTGGTGCGGAACGGCGACCTGCGCCGGTTGAGCCCGCCGCCGCTGCGCAGCGGCGGTGGCGAACCACAGCCACGCTTCCAGCTGAGTTCAAGCGACAAGCATTTGCTGCTCGGGTTTTCGCTCGGGCCACAGGAGGAGACGCTGGGCATCCGGCCGGCGGAGGGTGGATTTGCGATTGTGCCACGCGGGCTGGAGGCCGGGAGGCGCTATCGGCTGCGGGAACTGTCGCCGGATGGCGAGGACGCGCCACTGGTGCGGAGCGGGTCGGAGTGGATGCGGGACGGGGTCAGGGTCATGAGCTCGTCGTACGCGGGGGTGCTGGAGGCGGTGTAGGAGTTGGCTCCCCTCCCCCGCGGGCCAGGGCAATTGCATATGGCTTCGTGCACCGCACTCTCAGTGCTCCTCCACCGTGAAACGGGGGAGGGGGACCGCCGAAGGCGGTGGAGGGGGCGGCGGGAAGCGCCGGTATTTGGGGCCGCCCCCTCCACCAGCTTCGCTGGTCCCCCAACGGTGAGCGCCGTACGGCGCTCATCCGTGACCCCGCTGCGCGGTGGAGGACCACGGAGAGGCTGGTGGCTTCATATGCGATTGCCCTCCCCCGCGGTCGGAGGGGAACTGGGAGAGGCTGAGGGTGGGCCCTACCGCCCCCCCATCCCCGCATTCAGCGCGATCGAGTTGTAGATCAGCTTCTGCAGGAGGATCGCCAGCACGATGCCGGGGAGCATCGAGAGGGCGGCGCCAGCCATGATGTAGTTCCACTGCGTGCCCTGCTGGGTCTGGAAGTGGGTGAGGCCGACCGGCAGGGTGGCGTTTTCCTGACCGGTCATGACGATCAACGGCCAGAGGAAATTGTTCCACTGGGCGATGAAGGTGAACAGTGATAACAGCCCGATCGCCGGCATCGACAACGGCACGATGATGCTGATGAGGATGCGCAGCCGCGACGCCCCGTCGATCAGCGCGGCTTCCTCGAGCGAGTTGGGGATCGAGAGAAAGAACTGCCGCAACAGAAAGGCCCCGAAGGTGCCGAAGGCGACCGGCAGGATGACACCCTGGAAGGTATTGACCATGCCCAGGCCGTTGACGATCAGGAACAGCGGGATGATCAGCATGATCGAGGGCACCATGAGGGTGCCGACATAGCCCAGCAGCAGCGTGTCGCGACCGGGGAATTTCAGCCGGGCGAAGGCGTAGCCGGCAAGGCAGGAGACCACCACGGTGATCACGGTGACGCTGCCGGCGACGATCATCGAGTTGAGGAAGAAGCGGCCGAACGGCAGCTGCGACCAGGCCTTGGTGAAGTTGTCCCACTGGAACTCGTTGGGCAGGATGCGCACCGGAATGGCCAGCACCTCGGCATTCGAGCGCACCGCGTTCGACACCATCCAGAAGAACGGGAACAGGAACAGCAGCGCCACGAGGATCAGCGCACCGTGGTTGAGGATATCGAGCGCCAGGGCGGTTCGAGCACGGAGTCTTGGGGAACGGGCCTTAGTTGTCATAGTGCACCCACTTGCGCTGCAGCCAGAACTGGAGGGCGGTCAGCGCCATGATCAGCGCGAACATCACCCAGGCGATGGAAGAGGCATAGCCCATCTGGAAATTCTGGAAGCCGCGCTGGTAGATGGCATAGCCGAGCGTGGCGGTGGCGTTGCCGGGACCGCCGCGGGTCATCACATAGATCTGGTCGAACACCTGCAGCGAGGTGATGGCGGTCATCACCGTACCGAAGAACAGCGTGGGCGAGATCAGCGGCAGGCGGATCTTCCAGAAGCGATCCCAGGCGCTGGCGCCATCGATCTTTGCCGCCTCGAGGTAGCTCGGCGGCACCATGTCGAGCGCCGCGTTGAACAGCACCGTATTGTAGCCGACATTGGCCCAGAGCGAGACGATGATCACCGCCTGCATGGCGAGGGTCTGGTCGGTCAACAGGTTCGGCACGCCCAGCGACAGCGACTTCATGATGAAATCGAAGAAGCCGCCTGGCGCGAAGATCAGCATCCAGACTATGGCGACGGCGATTCCGGGTGTAAATGTGGGGAGGAAAAACACCACCCGGAACCACCGTTGCCCTCGCTTGAGGCTCGCGATCCAGGTGGCGAGCCCCACCGAGATGATGATGTTCAGCACCAGGTATTCGGCGGTGAAGAACAGCGTATTGCGCAGAACGGTCCAGAATTGCGGGTCGGCGGTAAACAGCCGGACATAATTCTGGAAGCCGACAAAGGCCGGTTTGCCGAGCAGCTTCCAGTTGGTGAAGCTCAGCACCAGCGAGGCGATGATCGGCAGCACCAGAAAGAGGATCACCCCCAGCAGGCTGGGTAGAAGAAAGAAGAAGGCCGTGCGGCCCTCGCGTGGACCGCTGCGCCGTCGCGGGCGGGTGACCGGGGCGCTCGTCGCAACCGCGGTATCCTCGATGAGCGTCATGGGCACCTCCTCCCTCGCGGCGCCCTCGGGGCACCGATGCAGCAGAGAGCGCCCGACCGGATTCGGGGCCGGCCGGGCGCCAGGACTTACGGCAGCTGGCTCTGGATATCGGCCAGCACCGCGTCCGTGGTGTTGTCGCCGTTGAGCGCCAGCGGCAGGTACTGCGTGAGCAGGTTCTCGAACTCGTTCCAGCTCTCGTTCAGGCGGAACGGGGTCGAATGCTCGAAGGAATATTGCAGCGTCTCGCGGGCGCCGGCGATATCCTTGGCGGCGACGTCGTACCAGAACTTCTGCTCGGCGAGGCGGCCAGGCAGCGCACGGCCGGCTGAAGCGAGGATCTCGGCAGCCTTGGGACCGGTGAGAACCTTGAGCGCCTTGAACGCTTCATCCTTGTGCTGGCTGGCGGCCGAGATGCCCCAGCCCGAGCCCGCCGTGATGTAGCGCGACGGACCGTCGCCGCGCGGCAGCGGGGCGACGCCCACCTTGAAGCCCACCGAGGCCTGGGTGGTCAGCAGCGACCAGGGGCCGTCGATCACCATGGCCGCATTGCCGGCGGCAAAGCGACCGCTGCCGGTCTGGGCGCCGGCGCCCGAGGCAAAGACCGGCGACGCCTTGGCGACCGCCACGAGGTCGACGAGCTTGCCGACCGCCGCTTCATAGCCGGGGTTGGTCAGGTCGAACTGATTGCCGTCGTTGAAATACTCGGCGCCCAGCGCGATCGGCTGGGCGACAAAATCGAAGGCCTGCACGGCGTAACCGTAATCGTCGCCGCTGGTGAGCTTTTCGGCAGCGGCCTTGAAGTCGTCGAAGGTCCAGTCGGGCTTGGGTTCGGCAATGCCGGCCGCGGCGAACTTGTCGCGGTTATAGAACATCAGCCACGGGCCGACGTCATAGGGCAGCGCGTATTGCACGCCCTCGTGCGACAGGCCGCTGATGATCGAGGACTCGAACGCCGACTTGTCGAAATTGTCGGCCGCGATGAACGAATCGAGCGGCTCGAGCACACCGTAGAAGCTAGGCATGCGCATCGACTGCATGGCGACGAGGTCGGCGATCTGCCCGGACGAGGCCAGCACCGGCAGGCGGGTCCAGTAGTCGGTCCAGCCGGAGAACTGCGGCGTCACCTTGATGTTGGGGTATTCTGCCGTCACCAGGTCGGCGAGCGACTGGAACAGCGGGGTATCCTTCTCGTCACCCCACATCTGCCAGGTCAGGTTGACCTGCTCCTGGGCATAGCTGGCGGTGGACAGGATGGCGGTGCCGGCAAGCGCCAGGGCCGCCAGGGCGTGCGTAAACTTCACGATGTGTCTCCTCAATCACAGTTAGTCGTTGGGTCTTCGGTTGTTCTTGGTCTTCCGGAGTTCCTCGGCTCCGGCGTCACCACGGCCATCAGGCCGCGATCAGCACCTCCAGATCGGCGATCATGGCGATGAGTTCAGTCCGCTGGCGGTGGAAGGCGTCGGGGTCGCGCCCCGGCTCCAGGATCGCCGTCATGCGGGAAGTGAAATCGGGCGGCAGCAGCGGCAGCTCGGCCGCCATCGGCAGGTTCCAGCCATCACCCGGGTAGTAGACGCGGTTGAGTGCGAACACGACCTGCAGGATCGCGTTGCTGAGCTTGCCGGTAATGCCGACGAGAAACACCAGGTCGCGCCGATCGACCTTGCTCTCGTAGTGATAGTCGGCCGCCCAATAGTTCAGGATCTCGCGATACTGCCGCAGGACGGCGTCGCGCAGCGGCTCCGGATAGCGAACGAGCCGGCCCTTCCAGCCCGCCAGGCGCCCCTCCGGATCGTTGACGATCTGCTGGGTCGAGAGATCGGTGGGCAGGTGGTAGCCCCAGATGGTCCACTCGAAGCTCTTGGGGATGGCGATGCCGCCGAGCCAGGCGCCGAGATCGCTCTCGACGCCGGCATAGCTGCGCATCCAGACCCCATCCATGCGCGCGCCCCGTGCCTGCCACTCCGCCATGCCCGCCTCGAACCGCTGCCACTGCCTGGTGGCTTTCAGCTCGGGGCGGTAAGCATGGGCATAGACCCGGAAGTCGTAGTCCGACTGCCGGTCCGAACGGCCCTTGCCGCGCGACCCGGCCAGTGCCACGGCGCCGGCCCCATCCTCGGCGAGGTCGGCGACGAGCGGAGCCATCGCCGCGATCAGTTCGGCTGCCGATGCTGCTTCTTCGGCCATCGCGTCACCAGGTCTCTGCTCGCCGTTCCTCCTCAGTCCTTGAGGATCAGCTCGACCACCGGGGTCACCACATCGGGCTTCAGCACCGGCAGTTCGAGCGTCAGCATGCCGTCGCCGACGGCGACGCCGATGTTGGAATCGACCTCGGCATCGGGGTCGAGCCAGTGGATCTCGCTCGCGTCATGCAAGAACTGCGCGTATTTCACCTTGCGCCCCAGCCCCGGGATATGGACATGGCGGAACGGCCAGGTCTGGAGGTGGAGGTAGAGCCGGTTGCCCTTCTGGGTGAAGCGGGTGCCGACCGGCGCCTGGTACTCCGAGGGCCCGGCGCCGTAGATCGAACGGCCGTTGACATCGAGCCACTCGCCATAGGTTTCGAGCGCGGTGACGGCGCGCTTGTCGAAGGTGCCGCGAGCCGTCGGCCCGACATTCATCAACAGGTTGCCACCCAGCGCCACCGTATCGATCAGGATGTTGATCAGCTGGCCGGCATCCTTCCAGGTGTTCTCGTCACGGTGGTAACCCCACGAGCCCGAGAAGGTGTGACAGACTTCCCAGCGCACCGGCTTGCCGTTGATGGTCGGCGCAACGCGCGGCGTGTACTGCTCGGGCGTGGCGAGATCCTTGGGGAAGTTGCCGTCGGTGGGCAGGTCGAGGCGATCGCCGACAATGATGTTGGGCTGCAGCTCGCGCACCAGCCCGATCAGCTCCTCGGACTGCCAATCGGCACGGCCCTTGCCGGGCATGCCCTTGTACTCGCGCTTGGGATAGCTGAAATCGAACCAGATCACCGAGATCTCGCCGAACCCGGTGAGCAGCTCGCGCACCTGGTTGTGCATGTACTCGGCATACTTTCTGACGTCGCGGCTCTTGTTCATCTCGAGCGCATCGGGGTGGTTGCGCAGCGGATGGATGCCGTCGATCGGGAATTCCGGATGGTGCCAGTCGATCAGCGAATAGTAGAAGCCGACCTTCAGCCCCTCGGCGCGGAACGCCTCGACATAGGGCTTCAGCAGGTCCTTGCCATAGGGCGTGTTGGTCGCCTTGTAGTCGGTGAACTTCGAATCCCACAGGCAGAAGCCCTCGTGGTGCTTGGCGGTCAGCACCACATATTTCATCCCCGCCTCGCGCGCCCGGCGCGCCCACTCCTTGGGATCGTAGAGGTCGGGGTCGAAGTTCTCGAAATACTTCGCATAGGTTTCCGGCGCGATTTCCTCGCGGTGCTGCACCCATTCGTGGCGCGCGGCGAGGGCGTAAAGCCCGAAGTGAATGAACATGCCGAAGCGGTCATTGCTGAACCACGCCTTGCCGGCAGACGAGTCGAGGCCACCGCTGACGGTGAGTGCGCTATCCAATCTATCCTCCTTGGTCCGGTTATCGAACCGGTTCGATTTTTATCCTGATGTCGACCGCGCCATGAGTCAAGGCAGATTCTGGAACAGGGCATCTCGGTGGATTTCGGTTGCACGAAACCCTGCAACTGCTAGGTATTGCAACAGAATTGTCCGCCGAGTTCCCCACCAAACGAGCTTCCACTCCGGATAGAAGCGGTTCGAGAAACAACTAATGGCCACCATTCGTGACGTAGCGAGACTCGCAGAAGTCTCGGTCTCGACCGTGTCGCTGGCGCTCAGCAATCCGGGTCGGGTGAGCCAGAAAACGCTGGAGCGGATCCGCACCGCCGTGGCGGCGGTGGGCTATGTCGCCGACCCCCTGGCGCAGAGTCTGGCACGTGGCCGCTCGAAGATGATCGGGCTCGTCGTCGGTAATGTCGGCAACCCGTTCTTCGGCGATATCCGTCGCGAACTCGAGAATTACGCGCTCGAGCACGAGCACTTCGTCTTGATCGCCGACTCCTCGGGCAAGCTCGAGCGTGAGCAGGCGCTGGTCGAGCACCTGATCGGGCTGAAGATCGCCGGCCTGGCGCTGGCGCCGTCGAGCTTCGGGCCGGACTATGTGAAGTTCGTCGAAAGCCTCAAGGTGCCGATGGTCTGCTTCGACCAGAAGGTCGCCGGCATCGAGCGCGACTTCGTCGGCTCGGACAACTACCTCGCCGGCGCCATGCTGACCGAGCACCTGTTGCAACTGGGGCACCGGCGCATCGCCTTCATCGCCGGACCGCAGCACATGCACACCGCTTCGGAGCGCTATCGCGGCTTCATGGAGACCATGGCCAGCGCCGGAGTGGACGTGAACCCCAATTACGTGGTCGACGGTCAGTTCACCCGCTCGGCCGGCTACGAAGCTGCGATGCGGCTGCTGATCCAGCCGGAGCGCCCCACAGCGATTCTGGGGGCCAACAACGCGGTGGCGCTGGCGGCGCTGCAGGCGATGCAGGAATTGGGCTTTGACTGCCCGGGCGATATCTCACTATGCATGATCGACGATGTGCAATGGAGCAACGTCATCACCCCGCGCATTACCATGGTGGTGCAGGATACGCTGAAGCTGGGCGGCATCATCGCGCGGCGACTGCTGCACCGCATCAGCACGCCCGACGCAGCGGCCGAGCCACCGCAGGATTTCGTGCTCGCGCCGAAGTTCGTGCCGGGCAATTCCTGTCGCCGAGTTTAGTACGGCAGAGACCTCCGCCCTTCCACTGCGGATCGCGGCATAGCCGCTTCCACCCGCTCGTCCTCGGCCTTATGGTTGGCGAAGCTGGAGGATTGCAGATTGGGTTTCATTTACTGGATCGCGTCTTATCCAAAGTCCGGGAATAACTGGACTCGGGCCTTCCTGACGGCGCTGGTTACGGACGGTGCGCGAAGTGCAACCGGTAGACCACCCGAGATCGTCTTTGATGAGAACCTCGGCCAGTTCTACAGACCGTTCCTGAAGAAGAAGCCACTGGATACTGCTACCGAGACGGAGCTGGCGGCGATCCGACCGCATGCGCATCGGCTGATCGCTCGGAAAACACAGAACTTCGCCCTGGTAAAAACCCACTCGCTGCTTGGTGTGCACCACGGCACCCACACGGTGACCTTCGACGTCACGGCCGGCGCGATCTATCTGATGCGGAACCCGCTGGATGTCGCGGTCACCTATAGCCGGCACCGGAAAAAGGACCTCGACGATACCGTAGCGGCCATGAATCACAGCGAGCGGATACCGGATCGCACCGCCAACCGCTCGTACGAGATCATCGGCTCGTGGAGTGAGAACGTCGCGTCCTGGACCAAGCCGCATGACCAGGTTCTGGTGCTGCGCCAGGAAGACATGCTGTCTGACCCGGAAGCAGCGTTCCGCCGCATGGTGCAATTCCTGAAGATGGACGTCAGCGCCGAGCAGCTGGCGCGTGCAATGGACAGTTCCCGGTCGCAATCCGACCCCACCGGCTTGTGGCGGAAGGAACTGACCGAGGAACAGGTTGCCCTGCTGGTCAGGCGCCACGAGGTGACCATGAAGCGCTTCGGCTACTGGCTGGACGAGTTCGATGAGCTGCTCGAGCGTCCATCGACAGCCGCGGTCAGTTACCCATAGGGCTCACAGCGCCGGCAGCGACCGGCTCAGGAGGAAGCCGAGGGTCAGAAGCAATTCGTGCGAGCTGGTAAAGTGCACCCGGCTGGCGCGCGAGAGGTTCTCGGCATAGCTGCGGTTGGGAGCCGCCGCTGCGATGGTCCGCAGGCGCGCTCGGTCGCGTTGCGGCAGGTTCCCGGCAGCGAGATAGAGCAACTGGGCGGTGAGGCCCTCAAACAACGGCGTGATCCTGACATTGGCAAATCGCTCCGCCGCGTCGGGCGCCAGCAACGCCGGATCAAAATCCAGCCCATAGCCGGTATCGACCTGACGCAGGCGACCGTCGATCAGCGGCAATGCCCGCTGCGGCGTGAGACCAGCGAACTCGGTGGTGTCGGCGAGAAAGCGCCTGGCGTCGGCGAGGGTCGCGAACCCTGCCCCGCCGGCGGCATTGCGGACTGCATCGTCAATCACAAGCCGCCAGGGAAACCCGACGTCGGCCAGGACCAGCTTGGAAACCGTGAGTTCCTGCAAGCGCGTCAGCCCCAGCGCGAGGACCCCACCCCAACCTTTGCCGATGACCATCAGCCGGGTGGTCCCCAAAGACTGGGCGAGCGCGAGCAGCGAGACCATGTAGGTGTGGGGGTTATAGTCCGCGACGTCGAGATAGGCGCTGGCCCCGCGCCCCGGCAGATCAGGACAGACCACACGGAATCCATGTCCTGACAGAACCGTGGCAAGCCCGGAAAAGTCGGCGGAATTGCCAAGGAAGTCGGGGATGCAAAGTACGGTGCGCGCCGCCCTCGGTGGTTCATACACCACGTAGGACAACTCGGCGAAACCCGCGGCCAGTGGCACGGCCAGCCGCCGGCGATCGGCCTTTACTGTGCTGGACGTGCTCATACGCGTGCCGCGGCTTGCGCCTTGACCTCGCTGACCAGCGTCTCGAGCCGAGCAACGATCGCTGGCAAACGCAGGGCCGGATCATGCTCCTTCCAGCGCTCCAGCGACGCCAGGTGGTAGTGTTGGTAGGTCTCGTCGTCGGTCAGCAGCGTCCGCAGCACCTCTACCCAGGGGATGGCGTCCGTCAGCGGGGGCACCAGCCAGTGGTCCCGGACCAGCGGTTCCGGCGGATCGATAACGATGCCCGCATCGCCAACCAGTTCGGGCAGACCACCTCTATTGGTGACCACGGCCGGTATGCCCATGGACAGAGCTTCGACCGATACGCGCGGGCCGCTATCGTGCCAGAGCGACAGCGCCAGCAGAACCTTGGTTGCCGCAAACACCGCGCCCATGTCCTTCTGCAGGCCGACGCGCGTCAGGTTGGGATAACGCGAGAGGTCAATACCGGTACGGCGCTCGGCATCGGACAGGGAGCTGCGGCTCTCGACGACGAGGAATCTTGCCTCCGGCAAGGTCTGCGCTGCCAGCTCGACGATGCGCAGAAACAACGTCACACCCTTTTCGGAGGACGGATTGATGAACGTGACGTATTGCGGCGCCTGCGCATTGGCAGGGACCACCGGTTTCTCGATGAATTTGCCGATCACCTGACAGTTGAAGCCAAAGCGTTCGGCAAACAGCTGCCGCGTCGCTTCGGTGTCGGTGAAGATGTGGTCGACATGCGTGAAGGCTTCGAGCTTTTTGTAGCCCGGGTGCACCAGGTAGAAGATCGTCGCTATGCCGCGCTCGCGCGCCTTGCGCAGCAGCGATCGCTCGTAGCGGCGTGAACCGTAGAGCAGCAGCACGTCCGGCTGATAGGTGTCGAGCATCCGCAGCACCCGATTGTAGAGGGTCTGCTCTTCCTCGAGCGTGAACTCCCGCTGCGTCAGGTGCTGGGTGAACTCGACATAGTGATGCACGTCGCCGTCGACACCCAGCCAGAGCGTCTGGGGCAGCCCTGGCTCCTGAACCGGCTTGGCGCCGGTCGACATCAGGTTTTCCAGTGCGTTACCGGGCCCTGGCCGATCATAGACATTGGCGCTGAAGGAGCGGCACTCGACGCCGTAGCGGCTGAGAAACTGCAGGAAGGTCTTGATGCTGATCGCCGCACCATTGCTGGTGTCGAGCGTGCAGTTGATGGCGCTGAACAACAGCTTCAAGATGACATCTCACTGGCCTGGCAACGCCATAGTCTGCCGCTGGAGCGAACGCTTGTCACTCGCCAAGTTGGGTCTCCAACGGTCGTGACGGCAATCCAACAGTCAAAAAACAAAGCGGCCGAGGCAGATGCCCCGGCCGCTTTGATAACGCCGTAGCGTGATTAGAACGTGCCGCCCAGCTTGATGAACGCACCATGGGTCAGCGTGTCGATCTTGGTGTTGAGCCCGTTGTCGTCACCAGCAACTTCGAACAGCTTCTCGGCCTGGTAGCCTACGGTGAGGACCGTGCTGTCGTTCAGGTAGTAATCGAGGCCGGCAGACGCCTGCAGGTCGACCACCGTGGCATTGCTCTCGGTCGAGAACGTACCGCTGCTGGCAAACGAAGAACTGCTGCCGCTCTGGTTCGATCCGAAGAACGAGTCGTACGACGAGTACGAATATTCCGACCACGAGGAGTGATACCCGGTGGTGGTGACCTTCTTCTTGCCGAACAGGACCGATGTCGCGACGGAGCCGGAGAGACCGAAATTGGTCCCTTCAAAGCGGGTTGCCCCCTGGATGCCGACGCGCGGGCCGATGCCGGTAAACTTCACCTCGGCAAGGCCGCTGAAATACGAGCCCCCCGAGTTCGAGTTCCAGCCCTCGGCATAGTGCGAACTGCCGTTGTACGAGCTGTTGCTGTAGCTGTTGTAGTTGGCGTAGAAGTCCCCGGCAGAGCCCTCGAACGAGCTCTTGAAGGACATGGCGCGGAGACCGGCAAACAGCCTGACGCTGAAAGTATCGCTGAGGACCGGCGTGTAGCCAACTTCCAGATCGGCGGCCATATAGCCGAACGAGTATTTCCCGCTCGCCCAAGTTCTATTGTACGAACTGCTGTACGACGAACTCCAGTTCGACGAACCGTAGTAGAAGCTCGAGGTGTAGGTCTCGCTGGTGTTCGTGGAGTGCGCCGAGGCGTAACCCGAAGTCGTACCGCCGTTGACAACCGATACGGTGCCGCGCACGTCCCAGTTGGGATCCAGCTGCTTGCCGAAGGAAACCGAACCGAAGAAACCCTTAAAGTCGCTCAGGCCGCTGCTGTAGGAGCTGCCATAATGGCTCCACGAGGCCGAACTGTAAAAGCTCGAACCACCGCTGGCGACATAGCTGCTGTTGCTGTCGGAGCTGTAGCCGAGCGGCTGCGCGCCAACCTTGTCCTCGATTTCGGTCAGGTATCTCTCGGAGGAGCTGAACATCAGCCCGCCGGTGACGCTGTAGTAGTAGCCGTTGGCACCCGGCGTCAGAACCTGCGCCTGGGCGGCATGCATGCCACCTGCCGTCGAAGCAGCTGCCGTCGCAAGCGCAGATACCGACCGCAGCAAAATCGCCTTGTTGTTCACGTCGCCGACTCCCAAGCTCATTCTGCCCAGAAGCTAGCCCGTATTCCGCGACCCGGCGAGTCCCCCGTGCAGCATTTCCGCCATCGTTCAGCAGTAATTGCGGCAATCGTGGTCGAAAAGCCACAGAAAATGCTCTTTTGTCAGATCTCCGAGGAGTCCTCCCCTCGTCGCGCCCGGTCAATCAGCACCGTCTTACGGGAGTCGCGAAGTTGTCGGCCGTAGGATCGTTTGAAGAACCAGCGCATTTCCGGATTCAACTCCCGCGCTCGGCGCATCAATGCTTTAGTAACGGTGGACTGCGTGCTGACAACGATCGTCATGGCCATCGCGTCGTGACCACGCTCCAGCACCTTCAGCGGTCCGCGATCCTCGATCCACAGTTCGGCGCTGGCCTGCAGAGTCGGCGTCCACCCGGCGTAGGCGATCAGGTCATTGGTCCTGGACAACGCCCCGAGCTGGCGCTGTTGCCGCAATTGCAGACGCACCGACCGGCTGAGCCGACTCAGCGGCCAATCCGAAAACGGGGGGTGGCGGGACAGCAAGTCCAGCACCATGCCGAACGACTCGAATGACCCGCTCAGGACTTCAATACGATACTCAGTCGAGTCCATCGGTGGTTTCCGTCAGGAAGAGCAACAGATACGGCAATGACGGCCAGCATGCTCACTACAGCCCCAGATACTTCTCGAAAAAGGGGCCCAGCATCTCGCGGTTCACCAGCGGCAGCAGGGCCACGTGCTTCACCTCGAGGTCGTCGAAAGCGATCTTTACCTTCTCGGCATGCGGAACGAGACCGGTCAGCACGTCGGCAGAGACCTCGTCGTCCGGACTTTGGGCCCCATAGGCAAGGGAGACACGGCGTCCGGTCAGGCCCGGGGCAGCGGCCTCCATCAGCTGACGCTTGTTCAGCCCGTTCCCCTTGGCCCAGCGCACATCGTCAAGGCTGCCCGCGCCAATGGCCAGAACAGTGTCGGCGCCAACGATGGGCGCGGCCAGCAGCGACGGGATGCCACCACTGCTGGTGCCCAGGGTCACCACGCGCGCGTAGCCACCGGGCAAGTGCCTACGCAGCTTCGGCAACGCCTCCTCCAGCGCGTTGCCGAGCGGTGGGATGCCGTAGCGGTAGTTCGACTTCTTCCAGTCGGGGACCATGACGACATCGACTTGCCGCGGCGAGAGATGCTGCAGGATGATGGGCAGCGGCATCATGAGCCGACCGCCATTGCCGGGGAACGCCACGATCAGGACGCGGCCGGCAGGCTCGGTCGCGCCGGCAAATATCCGGATGCCCTCGGTGAGCATGAAACGCTGAAAGCGCTCGGGCGCCGGTTTGCCGGCGCTGTACATGGCGCGCACGGTCTGCGAGACGATGCCGCGGGCGCTGTCGGTGAACTCGTCGACGCGTTCCGCCGGCACCTTGCCGGGAAACCGCCAGTTCTCGTGGTGCATCGCAGTCGTCATGGCGATCACCTCGGTTGGCGTCATGACGTTGAGCGCGTCGATGATGGCGAGGTTGAGCATGTTGATCGAGGTCACACGCGCAATGTGCCCGAAGAACTCGTCGATCACTGCTGGCGCTCCACGATGGTCGCGACCACGGCGCCGAGCGAGCCAAGTTCCACCAGTTCTGCGGGCACGATCTCGATGCCGGTGTTTACCTCGACGGCGATGCAGAGCTCCATGACGCCCATGCTGTCCATTTCCAGCGCCGCAAAGGGAATGTCGGCGCTACCGTCGAGGAACCCTTCCATCAGCCCGGAGCGGCGCAGCCCGACGATGGTGGAGCCATCGATCGCATCCACCAGCATCTGCCGCAGGTCACCCTCACCCATCCATTCTCTCCCCAGCTTCGAGCCATGTCGGTTCCTGGATGGTCACGGCGTCCGCCTTCCTTTCTCGAAAGCCAGCGCAATTTCCCGTCGCAGGATCTTGCCCTGGCTGTTGCGGGGCAGGCTGGGCAGAATGATCACGCGGCGCGGCGCCCGCAGCGCCAGATGCTCGCGCGCAAAGCGTTGCAGATCTGTGGCGGTAACCGACGCGGCTTCCACCAGTTCGACAGCTGCCACGGGTATCTGGCCGTGAACGACGGAGTTCAACGGCAGCGCGGCGGCGACTTTCACGGCTGGGTGGCGTTCCAGGACGCGCTCGATCTCGCCGGGAAAGATATTGATCCCATTGAGGATCATCATATCGTCCTGCCGCCCCTGCACCACGAGGCTGCCATCAGCCCGCAGCATCCCCACGTCGCCCGGCCAGAACCAGCCATCGCGAAACCGGCTGGCGGTCTGCTCACCGCCATCGAGGTAGCCGGTCGCCACACCTGGAGCCCGCAGACGGATGCGGCCGGTTTCGCCTGCCGGCAGCGGGTTGCCGTCCGGATCGACGATCTCCAGTTGCACCCCGGGTAACGGACGCCCCACCGATTCCATCTCGTCATGCTCGCCCGGCCCGGCCATGGCGATCGCACCGCTCTCGGTCGACGCATAGCGCACATAGAGCAATGGAGTGACCCGCTCCTCGATGGCGCGCCGGACGTCAATGGGGACAGCCGAGCCCCCAGTGCGCAGCTTCACCCCGTCGAAGCGACCGATGCCGCCCTGGGCCGCGAGGTCGGACGCGTGCATGCGCGAGATGTCGAGGCAGGTGACACCGTGCCGCGCACAAAACTCGGCCACATCGAACTCACCCGAGGGTCGAAAGACATTGGTGCCGCCCATGAGGGCGCAATAGAGCCGATGGCGCTTGGAGTTGTTGTGTTCGATCGAAGCGAGGCGAAGCAGCCGTTCCGAGGCATATTCCGGATGACGCTGCGCCTGTTCCGCCAGCTGTGTCGCGGTGAAGGCGATGACGTTCATGCCGCCCGTAGTGCCTGAGGTCTTGAGGTACACTATTCCCTCTGCCCCCGACGCTTCAGATGGAACGCCGTCCCGCGCGGCCACCCCGTCGACAGTGAGAACATGCGTTGCCCGGACCCGTTCGGACAGAGCTTGTTTCGCCTCGGCCGGGTCATGGGTGGGGCGGGTCACATGGCGAGCGCCCACCGCGATCAGGGCCAGCGACGCGATCAGGTGCTCGACCTCATCGGCAAGCTCGAGGCCCACGACGCTGCCCGAGCCGACGCCCCGGCTCTGCAACCCGGCAGCGCGGGCTTCCACCCGGCGCACGAGTTCGGCATAGCCGAAGGCCAGCCCGTCCGTCACGACAGCGACATCGTCCCCGTGGGCCGCCAGATGGGACAAGAAACTCGATTGACCCGGCATCGTCCCTCCGCGCGTCGGTTGTCGATACTGTAATCATAGGGAAATCGACTGTCACGGGCCGGCGAGGCCCCCTGCTTCATCAATCTTGCTCGCCAGATTGCTCGTGCTGCGGCAAGCAGCTACCTATTGGTGCGGGCCAAGCCAGGTGCACGGCGCCGGCGTGGACGGCTTCAAGGTCTGAGAGATTCGAACTGGAGGTAACACGGTGACTGCGGCCGAAGCGCGAGCGATGATCGTCGACGCCCTGCATGAGACAGCCAGGTCGTTCAACAACCCGGCCGTGTCGGAGCGCCTGCAGGTGCCCGACGGCGATGTGCGGCTGGAGGAGCTCGAGCTCGACAGTCTCGACCTCGTCGAGTGGGGCGTCGAGATCGAAAAGCGCAGCGGCGTGGTGCTCGATACCGCCGATCTGGCCAGTGCCGGCAGATTATCCGACGTCGTGGCCACCGTGATGGCGAAGCAAACTGCCGACGCCTGAGGATTACATTGCCGCCCTGCGCGCGGCCACCTCGGTGTCGGCGGCGAGAAAGACGACCTTCGAGCTCGAGGACCAGCTCACGCCGCGACAACTTGTGGCGCTGTTGCCGGCGCTGCACGACCTCACCGGTCACGCCGCGGCGTGGCGGGGATCGTACATCCTCAAGGAACTGCATCGGCAACCTGCCCAGACCTACGAGCGTCACGACCTGGCGCCGGATGTGGTGTTCTATCGCGGCGACGGCCAGCGCGAGCAGAAGACGCTGATCGTGACATTCTGCGGGCGGGCGCAGCGCCCCAACATGAGCTGGTCGCTGTACCTGCAATACCTGCCGTCAGAACTGTTTGACGTCGCCATTCTCTGCGATCGTTCCAACAACCACTATTACGACGGCATCGCCGGCTATGCCTCCAGCATGCTGTCGCTGCAGCGCCGCCTCGCCGAGGACCTGCAATTTTCCTCGTACCGGCGCCTGATCTGCTATGGCACCAGCAGTGGCGGGCTGCCGGCCATCCGCGCGGGCTTGCTGGGCGGGGCGCACCGCTCGATCGCGTTGGGCGGGGTATTCGCCTGGCCGATCTATCGGCTGCAGCGCGGACAGAACTTCCAGACCTTCGATCCGATCTGCGGCTGTTATGCCGGGCGTCCAGGACAGGTCCTGCTGATCCACGGCTCCAACGAACGCGACCTGATCGGGGCGAGGCAAGCCGAAAAGGCCCTCGGGGCCAAACGGATCCGCGTGACCGCCACCACTGACCACAACGTCAGTCATCAACTTTATCTCGCGGGCAAGCTGCTGGACTTCCACGGCAGAATGTTCGAGTTCGGCAACGCCAGGTACTTCTAGGGCCAGGCCGTCGGCGACCGTGCTCAAAATTGAGCACGAAAGGCCGACCCCGTCGCCTCCACTTGCGCTATACTCGCGCCGCTGACCCGGACGCACCGGAGCTGGTTTCGGCGTGCCTGGTCAGCCAGGGAGGTCGTGAGATGGTTCGGACTGCGATTGCAATTGCCGTTCTCATGCTGAGCGGCGGTATGGCGTTGGCCCAGGGTGGCGATGCCACGCTCGGTGCGACGGTATTCAAGAAATGCATGGGCTGCCACGCTATAGGTGACGGCGCCACAAACCGCGTCGGGCCGGTGCTCAGCGGGGTGCTGGGGCGGACCGCAGGGACCTATGCCGGCTTCAACTACTCGCAGGCGATGAAGGATGCCGGGGCGGGCGGACTTGTCTGGACGCCTGAGACGCTGGGGCAGTTCCTGCCCAAGCCGGGCGCCTTCGTCAAAGGCACCAAGATGACCTTCATGGGGCTCGGCAAGCCCGAAGACGTGGCGAACGTCATCGCTTACCTCGCGACGTTCTCACCCGATTTCAAGCCGGCCGCGCCGCAATAGCCGCCAGCTTCAGTGAACCACCGGCGCGGGCACGGCAGGGCTCGCGCCGAAGAACTCCATGCGCGTGAAGAAGGTGTAGTCCGCCTCGAACGCCATGATCACGACGAAGATCAGCACCAGCACCGGCGGCACCAGGATGGCGTAGCTGAGCGCCAGGCGCTCCCACGCCATGTGCATGAACACCGCGATGATCAGCCCGGCCTTGCCCAGCATCAGCATGAGGATCAGGCCCCAGCGCAGGTAGCCCTGGAACTGCAGCAGGTCGACCAGATAGGAGCAGGCGCTGAGCACGAACAGCCAGAACCAGACGATCAGGTAGAGCCGGATCGGGTGCTGCTGTCCTTCGGCATGCGCAACTGGTGCGAGGGTTTGCGGGCTCATATGTGCTTCAGCCATGATTGCCTCCTCACCACAGGTAGAACAGCGCGAAGATGAAGACCCACACCAGGTCGACGAAGTGCCAGTAGAGGCCGGTGATCTCGACGATCTCCCAGCGCCCCTTGCGGGAGGTGAAAAAGCCCTTCTTGCCGGTGTCGAAATCGCCGCGCCAGACCTTGCGGGCCATCAGGAGGAGAAAGATCACCCCGATGGTGACGTGGGTGCCGTGGAAGCCGGTGATCATGAAGAACACCGAGCCGAACTGCGGCGCGCCCCAGGGGTTTTCCCATGGGCGGACGCCCTCGGAGATGAGCTTGGTCCACTCGAACGCCTGCATGCCGACGAAAGTGGCGCCCAGCGCCGCCGTCAGCAGCATCAGCACAGTGGTCTTCACCCGGTCGCGGCGATAGCCGAAGTTCACCGCCATCGCCATGGTGCCGCTCGATGAGATCAAGACGAAGGTCATGATGGCAATGAGGATCAGCGGCATATGCACGCCGCCGATCTCGAGGGCGAACACCTCCGAGGGGTTCGGCCAGGCCTCGGACGTCGACATGCGAGCCGTCATGTAGGCGATGAGGAAGCAACTGAAGATGAAGGTGTCCGACAGCAGGAAGATCCAGATCATCGCCTTGCCCCAGGAGGCGGTCTTGAAGGCGGTCTTGTCGGACGACCAGTCGGAGACGAAGCCGGTGAGGCCGGGCTGCGGGTCGGAGTGAGTCACGGCGGGGTCGGACATTGTGGACTCCCCTTCAGCTCAGCAGTTGCTGGCAGAATGCGACGAAATCGCTGGCCCAGCCGGCCAGCAGGCTGAACAGCACCATCCAGACGAACAACATGAACAGCCAGTAGGTGGCACAGAGTTCGACATTGAGCCGGGCGCCCTCCACGCCACCCCTGCCCCAGGCCTTGACGCTGGCCCAGCCCAGCGCCACGAGGCCACCGAGAATATGCAGGCCATGCAGGCCGGTAACGAGGTAGAAGAAGCTGTTGGCGGGGTTGCCGTCGACGACGTAGCCGGATGCCGCGAGTTCGCCCCAGGCGAGCAACTGGCCGGCGAGGAAGGTGACGGCGAAGACGGCCGCCGCGGCGAGGCCGAGACGGAGCTGGGTCGGGCTGCCCCGGCGCACCGCCCGCTGGGCCCATTCGAGCGCGATGCTCGAGAGCAGCAGCATCGCGGTGTTGAACCACAGGATGGGCGGCACCGGCAGCGGCTGCCAATCGCCGAGCTCGCGACGCATGAAATAAGCGCCGGTCAGCAGGGCGAAGAGCGAGCCGACCACGGCCAGCAAAAAGCCGAGACCCACCCGCTTGGCAGGATCGCGCGACGCGCCGAAATCGGGGACACCCTCGATCACCCCCTGCTCCAGCCACGGTTTCACGGTCAGCCGCTGGCGCGCCAGCCACCAGCCGGCGAGGGCCGCGATGATGGCGAAGAACATCACCACGACACTCATGACGTGGCGCCTCCCGGCACGGCGGAAGCCTCGTGCTGCGGGTTCGGACCGGGCTGGTTCTGCGGGATGAAATCCTCTGCCGCCCCGGGCACGCTGTAGTCATAGGCCCAGCGATAGACCACCGGCAGGTCGCGGCCGAAACTGCCATGCGCAGGCGGCGTTTCAGGCGTCTGCCACTCGAGCGTGGTGGCCCGCCACGGGTTGCTGCCGGCCGGCTTGCCGTGGCGGATCGACCAGATGAGGTTGAAAACGAAGACCAGTTGGGCGGCGCCGACGATCAGCGCCATCACCGTGATGAAGATGTTGAGATCATGTGCCGAAGGCGGCTGGAACGAGATGTCGCCGGACTCGAAATAGCGCCGCGGCACCCCCATGATGCCGAGATAGTGCATGGGAAAGAAGATCAGGTAGGCGCCGAGGAAGGTGACCCAGAAATGCAGCTGGGCCAGCCTGTTGTCGAGCATGCGCCCGGTGATCTTGGGGTACCAGTGATAGATGGCGCCGAAGATCACGAGGATCGGCGCCACCCCCATCACCATATGGAAATGCGCCACCACGAACATGGTGTCGGACAACGGTACGTCGACCACCACATTGCCGAGGAACAGCCCGGTGAGCCCGCCATTGACGAAGGTGACGATGAAGGCGAGTGCGAACAGCATCGGCGGGTTGAGGTGGATGTCGCCGCGCCACAGCGTGAGCACCCAGTTATAGACCTTGATCGCCGTCGGCACCGCGATGATCAGCGTGGTGATGGCGAAGAAGAACCCGAAATAGGGGTTCATGCCGCTCACATACATGTGGTGGGCCCAGACCACGAAGCTGAGCGCGCCGATGATGACGATGGCCCAGACCATCATGCGGTAGCCGAAAATGTTCTTTCTGGCGTGCGTGCTGATCAGGTCGGAGACGATGCCGAAGGCCGGCAGCGCCACGATGTAGACTTCGGGGTGACCGAAGAACCAGAACAGGTGCTGGAACAGGATCGGGCTACCGCCCTCGTGCGGCAGCAGATTGCCCATCTCGACCACCGCCGGCATGAAGAAGCTGGTGCCCAGCAGCTTGTCGAACAGCATCATGACGCAGGCGACGAACAGCGCCGGGAAGGCCAGCATGGCCATGACGGTGGCGATGAAGATGCCCCAGACGGTGAGCGGCATCCGCATCAGCGTCATGCCGCGGGTCCGCCCCTGCAGCACGGTGACGACATAGTTGAGTCCGCCCATGGTGAAGCCGATGACGAACAGGATCAGCGACACCAGCATCAGGACGATGCCACCCTCCTGCCCCGGGGTGTTGGAGAGGATGGCCTGGGGCGGGTAGAGGGTCCAGCCGGCGCCGGTGGGGCCGCCGGGCACGAACCAGCTGGCCACCAGCACCAGCACGGCAAGCAGGTAGGTCCAGTAGCTGAGCATGTTGACGTAGGGGAACACCATGTCCCTCGCCCCCAACATCAGCGGGATCAAGTAGTTGCCGAAGCCGCCGAGGAACAGCGCGGTGATCAGGTAGATCACCATGATCATGCCGTGCATTGTGATGAACTGGTAATAGGCCGCGGCATCGATGAAGGTGAGGAAGCCGGGGAAAGCCAACTGCATGCGCATCAGCCAGCTGAGCACCAGCGCCAGCAGGCCGATGGCCAGTGCCGTACTGGCATACTGGATGGCGATGACCTTGGCGTCCTGCGAGAAGACGTAGCGGGTCCACCAGCTGCGCGGATGGTACAGTTCGGCATCCGCAAACTCGGCGGCGTGGGCATCTGGCCCGTGGGTGGCGTCGACCATCAGAGTGCCTCCTCGCACTTAGCCTGAGGCGAAATCGCGCCCGGAAGTCCGGCGGCCTCAATCGAGATTGGCCGTCTTGAGTACCTCCGGGGCGTAGAGCTCGGCGTAGGTCTGCTGGCCGGCGAGCCAGGCGTCATAATCGGCTTGGGTGTCGATCACGACACCGCCGCGCATATAGGGGTGGCCGGTGCCGCAGAGCTCGGCGCAGAGCACTTCGAATTGACCGGTTCGGGTGGGCGTGAACCAGAAATAAGTGACCGCGCCGGGGATCATGTCCATCTTGGAGCGGAACTCGGCGACATAGAAATCGTGCAGCGTATCGACCGAGCGCAGCAGCATCTTCACCGGCTTGCCGACGGGCAGATGCAGATAGTCGGCCTCGATCAGCACATCATCGTGGCCGTTGGGATCGTCGGGCTTGATGCCGTAGGGATTGTCGGGGGCGACGAGGCGGGTGTCGGTGAGGCCGAGCTTGCCGTCAGCGCCGGGGAGCCGATAGGCCCATTGCCATTGCGCGCCCATGACTTCGGCTTCGGTGGCCTCGGCGGGCACGTTGATGAACTGGCCCCACACGAACAGCCCGGGGATCAGCATGGCGGCGACACCGACGGCGGTCAGCCCCATCAGCCAGCTCTCGAGCCGCCGGTTCTCGGGTTCGTAGTCGGCCTTCTGCCCCTCCTTATGCCGGAAGCGCCAGACGCAATAGGCGACGAACAGCACCACGGCGGCGAACACGCCGCCGGTGATCCAGAAAGTGATGATGATGGTGTTGTCGATATAGCCCCAGTTGGAGGCGATCGGCGTCCACCACCAGGGGCTCAGGAAGTGGAACACCACCGAGCCGACGACGATCAGGACGAGAACGACTGCTACGACCATCCCACTCCTCCTCCAGAGGGCAGACGATGAGGCAGTCGGCGCCTAAAGCGGCGCAAAACAGACGTCGGGCGCAGCAGGGGATCTGCTCGTCTTCAGCCATGCGTGGCGCATCGCTACAGAGCAAACATGACCCGGATGGTCACAGGCCAGCTAGAATCGGAGCCATATTTGCTTTAGGCACCGGCACTTAGAACTTGATGATCACATCGACACACAAGCTTGTCAATTGCGACCAATGCTCGCACAACGCCTCGGCATCTGGCCGACAACGTTCACGCGAGCAACGCTTGTTTGAGTCGCTGCCGAACAGTAAGCTGCAGCAGGACTTGCAGCCGGCCGGCTTACGTCCGATCGGCGGGTCCATCGAGAGATGGCGATGCAGACATGTTCGAAGTGCGGTTTCAGCAACCCGGACTCGGCAAGATTCTGCGCCAATTGCGGTAATGCGCTCGAGCCGCCGCGCCCCGTCGAGGGGGAGCGGCGTTTTGCTACGGTGCTGTTCGCCGACGTCGCCCGCTCCACCACCATTGCCGAGCAGATGGACCCCGAGGACTGGGCAGGCATCATGAATGGCGCCTTCGCCTTCATGAATGCGGCCGTCTCGCATTACGGCGGCACGGTCTCGCGGTTGATGGGCGATGCGGTGCTGGCCCTGTTCGGGGCGCCGATCGCGCATGAGGATGATGCGGAGCGGGCGGTGCGCGCCGGGCTGGAAATGCAGGAAGCGGCGATGCGCTACGCCGCCGGGATCAAGCAGCAGCACGGCGTCGATTTCGACCTGCGCGTCGGGATCAACACCGGCATCGCGGTGCTGGCATTCGTCGGCGACGCGATCCGTACCGAGTACACCGCGCTGGGCGACGCGGCCAACGTAGCGGCGCGGCTGCAATCGGCGGCCGAGCCGGGCACGGTGCTGATCAGCGCCGACACCCACAAGCTGGTGCACGCCCTGTTCGACTTTCGCCCGCGCGGCCGGATCGAGATGAAGGGCAAGGCCGAACCGGTCGACTCCTACGAGGTCGCCGGCGTCAGGGCGACGCCTGGAGCAACCCGTGGGCTCGAGGGCCTGACGTCGCCGCTGGTGGGCCGCGCGCGCGAAATCGGGCTGATGCGCGACCGCCTCAGCGAACTCGGCAAGGGAACCGGGTCGGTGGTGGCGGTGATCGGCGAGGCCGGATTGGGCAAATCACGGCTCATCGCCGAACTGAAACAGCTGCGCGACGCCCTGCCCGAGCCGCGCCCGATCTGGCGTGAGAGCCGCGCCATCTCCTACGGACAATCGATCCCCTATTATCCCTGGCGCCAGCTGGGACGCCTCATCGTCGGGGCCGACGACATGGACGCGGCACCGGTGGTGCGCGACAAGATCGCCGCCTGGGTGACCCGGCTGGGGCTCAAACCCACCGACGTGCCGTTCTACGAGACGATGATCGCGGTCGAAGGAGAGGCGAGCCGCATTGCATTGAGCGCGATGTCTGGTGAGGCGGTGGTCAACGGAGTGGCCGCGGCGATCGTCAACGCCATCAAGGCGGTGATGCACGCCGGAGGCGGCATGGTGCCCTATGTCATGGTGATGGACGACCTGCATTGGTCGGACAGCGCCACGCTGGAACTCATCGCGCAGGTCGCGACGCTGGCGGCCTTCGAGCCGATCATGCTGGTGCTGATCCTGCGGCCGGACCGGAAAGCCGCGAGCTGGCAACTGGTCGATCGCCTGCAGGCGAGCCTGGGCAGCAGCTTTGACAAGATCGAACTCGAGCCGCTCGGTGCCGCAGCATCGGGGGAACTGCTGAGCAACCTGCTGCATATCGAGGAACTGCCCGAGTCGATCCGCCAGCAGATCCTCGAACGCTCGGAAGGCAATCCGTTCTACCTCGAGGAGGTGCTGCGCTCGCTGATCGATGGCGGCCAGGTGGTGCGCGATGGGGTGCATTGGCGGGCGACGCGGGCGATCCTCGAGGCGACGATCCCCGATACACTGGCCGGGGTGCTGAGCGCGCGGATCGACCGGCTGCCGGATTCGACCAAGCGCGTGGCGCAGACCGCCGCGGTCATCGGCCGGGTGTTCCAGCATCGGGTGCTGGAAACGATCTGCCGGGAGGCGCCGGCGACGGAGCGGATCGAGCATGTCGAGCCGCACCTGGCGACGCTCAGCTACGAGCAACTGGTGCGCGAGAAGGCGCGCGAACCCGAGCGCGAGTATATCTTCAAGCATGCCCTGACCTGCGAGGCAGCCTATGGCCTGCTGCTGCGCTCGCGCCGCAAGGACCTGCACGCCCGCTGCGGCGAGGCGCTGGAGGCGTTGTTCGCCGAGCGCCGCGACGAGTTCGCCGCCATGCTGGCGCACCATTTCGAGGAAGCCGGCGACCTGCCGCGGACGCTGCAATACGCCCGGATCGCCGCCGAGAACGCCCGGCGCGTCTATGCGGTGCGCGAGGAACTGGTGCATCGCGAGCGGATTCTTGCGACGCTCGACAGGATGCCGGACGCCGGCGCTGCCGACATCATCGACGCCATTCTCGAGTGGGCCTGGGTGCGCAACCGGCGCGGCCAGTATGATGGCCTGTTGCCGCAGGTCGAGCGTGCGGTACAGATCGCCCGTGAACTCGGCGACAAGCGGCGGCTGGGGCTGGCGCTGTCGTGGATGGGCAACGTGCATATGGTGACGGGCTTCCCGTCGCGCGGCTTCCCCTACCTCAAGGAGGCCCAGGGGCTGGCCACCGAAACCGGCGACGACCAGGTGCTGCTGCTCCCGCTGTTCATCGCGACGTGGTCGCTGGTCGAGCGCGATGCCCGCTCCGGCGAGGAAAAGCTCGCCGAGGTGATCGAAATGGCGCGCAAACAGGATGCTCCCGACATTCTCGGCCACGCACTCACCTACCGGGCCATGGCGCTGGCGCGGCTGGGGCAGTTCGACCAAGCCAACGGGCTGATCGACGAAGCGCTGGGCATGATCTCGACGATCAGCTCGCCGGTGAAGCAGGCCGACGTGCATATCGGAGCTAGCATGGCCTATTACGACATGGGCGACATCGAGAAGGGTCTCGAACACGCGCATCTGGGCGCCGACCTGGCGATGTCGGCCAATGGCCTCGAATGCGCCTGCGCCGGTTATTTCGGGGTCGGCCGCGGCGAACTCGACCGGCGCAACATCGACGATGCGCTGGCGCAGTTCCGCCGGTCGTTGAAGCTCGCCGATGCGGTGGGCATGGACTACTACATCAACCTGATCCGTGCCGGGGTGGCCGAAGCCGAATTCGAGAAAGGCACGACGGGCTCGGTCGAGCAGTTGCGCAGCGCCATCGAGAGCGCGCGATCGACCGATGACGATTTCGTGGTCGCGGCGCTCGCCATGCCATTCGCACGCGCCCTCATGCGGCTGGACCGGGCCGGTGAGGCACGGGACGCCATCGCCGCCGCCATCGCCTATTTCCGCCGGATGGCGCTCAAGCCTTATCTCGCCAATGCCTTGATCGTGCTCGGCGACGTCGCCGATGCGCAGGGCGACGGCACCGCCGCCGCGACAGCGCGCGAAGAGGCCGCAAGCCTGCGCGATGAATTCCGGCTGCCATCGCCGCCGCCCGCGACACCCGCTCCGGTGCTGCAGGCCTAGCCATGGACAAGCCGGTGATCCTTGCCGTGGATGACGAGCCTTCGGTTCTCGCCGCGGTGGCGCGTGACCTCAGGCGCCACTACGCAGCCGCCTACGACGTAGAGCGCGCCGCTTCGGGAGCCGAGGCGCTGGAGGTGCTCAAGGACCTCAAGCTCGCCGGGCGCGTCGTGGCGCTGTTCGTGGTGGATCAGCGGATGCCGGAAATGAACGGTGTGACGTTTCTGAGCCGCGCGATGGAGCTCTACCCGGAAGCTCGCCGGGTGCTGCTGACCGCCTATGCCGATACCGACGCGGCGATCCGGGCGATCAACGAGGTGCGGCTCGACCACTACCTGATGAAACCCTGGCACCCGCCCGAGGAGCAGCTCTATCCGGTGCTCGACGACCTGCTCGACGACTGGCGCGCCAGCTACCAGCCGGTGTTCGAGGGGGTGCGGGTGATCGGGCACCGCTGGCTGGCCGACGGCCATCGGGTGCGCGATTTCCTGGCGAGGAACCTGGTGCCCTATCGCTGGCTCGACATCGAGACCGATGCCGAGGCGGAAACGCTGCGCGGGCTGGCAGGTGCGGCGGCCGAGCCGCTGCCGCTGGTGATCCTCGCCGACGGGACGGCGCTGTCGCGCCCGACGATCGCCGCGCTGGCCGAACGGCTGGGGCTGCACACCCGTGCGACAGCCGAGACCTACGACCTGCTGGTCGTCGGCACCGGGCCGGCCGGGCTGGCGGCGGCGGTGTACGGTGCGTCGGAGGGTCTGAGGACGCTCCTGGTCGAGCGCGAGGCGCCCGGGGGACAGGCCGGCACCAGTTCGCGCATCGAGAATTACCTCGGCTTCCCGGTGGGGCTCAGCGGGGCCGACCTGACGCGGCGCGGCGTGCAGCAGGCGCGGCGGTTCGGCGCCGAGATCCTGACGCCGGTCGAAGCCGTGCGTCTCGAAACGCAGGACGGCTATCACCTCGTAACGCTGAGCAATGGCAACACGGTCGCCGCGCAGGCGCTGCTGATCGCCACCGGCGTCTCGTACCGGCTGCTGGACGTTCCAGGCGCGGAGCGGCTCTCGGGCGCCGGGCTCTATTATGGCGCGGCGATGACCGAGGCGATGGGTACTGCCGGACAGGATGTGCTCGTGGTGGGTGCCGGCAACTCGGCGGGGCAAGCGGCACTGCACCTGGCGCGCTATGCCAGGTCGGTCACTGTGCTGGTACGGGGGAAATCGCTCGCCGACAGCATGTCGCAATATCTGATCGAACGGATCGAGGAGACCGAGAACGTCGTAGTGCAGACCGGCGCCTCGATCAATGCATTGCTCGGCGAGGAAAGCCTCGAGGCGGCGGCGGTGCTCGACAATGCGACCGGTGCGGTGACCCAGGTGCCGGCGCGGGCGGCCTTCGTGTTCATCGGCGCTTCACCGCGCACCGACTGGCTCAAGGGCAAGCTGCAGCTCGACGCCCAGGGCTTCATTCTGTCGGGGCCGGATCTGGTACGCGAGCCCGGCCGCCGGCCGGACGGCTGGACGCTCGAGCGCGAGCCGTTCTGGCTGGAAACCAGCGTGCCCGGGATCTTCGTGGCCGGCGACGTGCGGCGGCAATCGACCAAGCGGATCGCCTCGGCGGTCGGCGAGGGGGCGATGGCAGTGACGTTCGTGCACCAGCACCTGCGCGGCCCGGCTCCGGCGCAACGGCCGCCGCCGGCATCAGGTGGCTGAGCCATGTCCGCAGTTGCAGCCGACACTCGGCAGAGCACCGACCTGATCCGCCAGGTGCCGATGTTTGCCGAACTGAGCGAGGCCGAAGCGAGCGAGCTCTGGCATGCCGGCCGGCAAGTCGGGCTCAGCCCCGGCGAGGTGTTCATCCGGGAGGGCGAGCAAGGCGGTACGCTCTACATTATTCTTGCCGGCGCAGTGGAAGTGACCAAGCGGGACGGCGAGCACGAGGTGACGCTGGCAACGCGCGGGCCCGGGGAGTTCCTCGGCGAGATGTCCCTCCTCGAACAGGCGCCGCGCACCGCATCGGTGCGAGCCACCGAGCCGAGCCAGGTGCTGGCCATCGGCTCGGAAGCATTTCGCGAGTTGCTGGCGCGGCGACCGGAGGCGGCGGCGACGCTGCTGCGCACCGTGACCTCGCGTCTCAGGAGCACCGAGGCCTCGCTGGTGCAGGCCGACAAGCTGGCGGCACTCGGCACTTTGGCGGCGGGGCTCGCGCATGAGCTCAACAACCCCGCCGCCGCGATCCAGCGCTCGACCGGATATCTCAGCGAAGCATTCGAGGAGTGGCGCCGCCGGACGGTCGAACTCAGCATGCTGGAAATGACACCCGAGGAGCGGCAGGGGCTGGCGGAACTGGAGCGCAGCATCGCCGATTGCCGGGCGACGCGCTGCTCGGACGCCGAGGCGCGACGGATCGAGTCGCGGCTGAGCCAGCGGCTCGAAGGGCTCGGAATCGCCGATCCCTGGGAAATCGCCCCGGCGATGGCCGCCTATGGCTGGTCGGTCGAACGGCTGGAGCCGGTACTGGCCAGCTTTGCCGCAGCGCATGTCACCCCGGTGCTGCACTGGCTGGGGCGCGGGCTGGCGGCGCAGCAGCTGATGGAAGAGATCGAGGTCGCCTCCAAGGCGATCTCCGGCATCGTCAGGTCGGTGAAGGCCTATGCCTATCTCGACCAGGCGCCGGTGCAGGATGTCGATATCGCCATGAGCCTCGACGACACGCTGATGATCCTCAATCACAAGCTGAAGCACGGGGTAACGGTGACCCGACTGTACGAGCCGGCTCTGCCCCGGATCGAGGCCTATGCCGGCGAGCTGAACCAGGTGTGGACCAACCTGATCGACAACGCCGTGCAGGCGATGGATGGGACGGGCCGGCTGGAAGTCGGCGCCAAGCGACTGGGCGATGAGGTCGAGGTGCTGATCGCCGACAGCGGACCGGGCATCCCCGAGGACGTGGGGCGACGGATCTTCGAGCCGTTCTTCACCACCAAGGCACAGGGGGTCGGCACCGGCCTCGGCCTTCACATCGCGCACAACATCGTGGTGAACCGGCACCGCGGGCGCATCAGCTTCAACTCCCGCCCGGGGCGGACCGAGTTCCGCATCGTGTTGCCATTGCGGCTGGGCCGCCCGGCGACACCGGAGAAGACCCATGGCGATGGGTGAAAGCTGCAGCCATGGCGCGCTGATCCGCGACGTCGAGCCGAACTCGACCGACACCTGCCCAGAGTGCGTGGCGCGCGGCGACGGGTGGGTGCATCTGCGGGTGTGTCTCGTCTGCGGCCAGGTCGGCTGCTGCGACGAATCGCCGAACCGTCATGCGCGCCGGCACTTTCATGCGACCGGCCACCCGGTGATCCAGTCGTACGAAATCGGCGAGAACTGGCGCTACTGCTTCATCGACGATGTCGAGCTCCCCGCGGGCGCGCCGCTGCGGCGCTAGCGCGGCGACGCTCCGGTCAGAGCGCGAACGGCTTGAAGTGCTTGCTCAGCTTCAGCGTCTGCGCCTGGTAGTTCGAACCGAGCCCGGTGCCGTAAAGCCGGTCGGGGGCTTCGGCCAGCCGCTCGTAGATCAGCCGGCCGATGGTCTGGCCGTGGCCGAGGAGAAACGGCACCTCGCGGCTGCGCACTTCGAGCACCGCACGGCTGCCGGTGCCGCCGGCGGCGGAGTGACCGAAGCCGGGGTCGAAGAAGCCGGCATAGTGAACGCGGAACTCGCCGACCAGCGGATCGAACGGCACCATTTCGGCCGCATAGGCCGGCGGGACGTGCACGCTTTCGCGGGACACCAGGATGTAGAACTCGTCGGGATCGAGGATGAACTCGTCGGCGCCGCGGTTGATCAGCGGCTCCCAGTAGTCGAGGACGTCGAGATTATCCTTGATGTCCATGTCGATGACGGGGGTATGGCGCTTCGAACGGAAGCCGATCAACCCGTTGCGGTCGGCGCCCTTCAGATCGATCGACAGCAGCACGCCCTCGCCGACCTCGGCATTGGCGTCGAACACCAGGGTTTCGACATTGTGCAGCGACTTGTGTTCGAACAGGCTCAGCCGGCTGTCGCCGACCCGGAAGCGCATCTGGCTGAGGCGCGAGCCGGTGCGAACGCGCACCGGGAAGGTGCGCGGGCTGATCTCGAGGTAAAGCGGCCCCTTGTAGCCGGAGGGCACCGTGTCGAAGCCGCGGGCGTGGTCGCCGATGACGCGGGTGAAGACATCGAGGCGGCCGGTGGAGCTCTTGGGGTTGGCGCCGGCCGATACCGGATCGGGCAGGTTCAGGCCCTCCTGCAGCGGCACCAGGTAGACACAGCCGCGCTCGAGCACGGCGCTGCCGGTCAGGTCGAGCTCATGCAGCTTCAGCGTTTCGATGCGCTCGGCCACGGTGTGCTCCGGCCCGGGCAGGAAGCTCGAGCGGATGCGATAGGCGACCTTGCCCAACCTCAGATCGAGGCTGGCCGGCTGTACCTGGTCGGCATCGAAGGGGCGATCGCTGACGATATTGCCGCGCGCGGCCAGCCGCTCGATGAAACGGGCGGGGAACACGCCCTTGGCCCAAAGCTCGCTATCCAATGACCTACCCCGCAACCCGGAACGCGCTGCCGTTTCGGCGAGGCGCTCCAGAGCTTTGACCTTTCGCGCGTCGGCGACAGGAAGTCTGCAGCTTTCCTGAAGGCGCCCTAACCACCTCCCCTAGCAACCTGAGGCGTTGACGCCAAGACGGCATGGGTCGTATATCCACGCTATGCGCCTTTGCGGTGACGCCAAGCTTTCGCCGTTTCGTTGAAACGGCGAAATGCTCCGGTCTCCGAAGTGGTCGCGCTTTCGAACCGGAAAAGTCTCACAACTTTTCCTGAAAGCGGTCCGGGCGCGTGGTGGTGATTTGGCCGGTCTGATTGCAGCCACCTAAAACAAGTCGCTAAAGAGACCCGTTGAGCCGGCCGCCAGAACGCGTGCCGGCTTTGTTGTTTTCGAGGCTAGAGATGTCGAAGTCGAAGAATCCGCTGAACGACGAGAAAAACCGCTCCCCCGCCACCCAGGTCGTGCATGGCGGCACGCAGCGAAGCCAGTTCAAAGAGACCTCGGAAGCGATCTTCATGAACTCGGGCTACTCCTACCCGAGCTCGCAATATGCCGAGGACCTGTTCCTCAACAAGATCAACAAACCGGCTCATAATTACTCGCGCTTCGCCAACCCGACGATGGACATGTTCCAGGATCGGATGGCGCTGCTCGAAGGCGCGGAAGCCGCGCGGGCCTTCGCCACCGGCATGTCGGCGGTCACCAACGCAGTGATGAGCCAGGTACGGGCCGGCGACCACATCGTGGCGGCGCGCGCGCTGTTCGGCGGGTGTCGCTATGTCGTCGAGGACCTGATGCCGCGCTTCGGCGTCAACTCCACGCTGGTCGACGGGCGCGACCCCGAGAACTTCGCCCGGGCGATGCGAGAGAACACCAAGGTGATCTTCATCGAGACGCCGACCAACCCGACGCTGGAACTGGTCGACATCGCCGCCGTGGCGAAGATCGCCAAGGCGCATGGCGCCAAGCTGATCGTCGACAACGTATTCGCCACCGCGCTGTTCCAGAAGCCGTTGCAGCTGGGCGCGGACCTCGTCACCTATTCGGCGACCAAGCATATCGACGGCCAGGGCCGGGCACTGGGCGGTATCGTTCTGGGGTCGAAGGAACTGATCGAGGGTGATGTACACACCCTGTTGCGCCAAACCGGGCCGTCATTGTCGCCGTTCAATGCGTGGGTGCTGCTCAAGGGCATCGAGACGCTGCCGATCCGCGTCAGGCAGATGACCGAGGGGGCGACTAAGGTGGCCGACTTCCTCGCCGGGCACCCCAAGATCGAGCGCGTCTCCTACCCGTTCCACCCCTCGCACCCGCAATACGAACTGGCCAAGCGGCAGATGAAGAGCGGTTCGACGCTGGTGGCGTTCGAGGTCAAGGGTGGGCGCGAGGCGGCGTTCACGCTGTCGGACTCGCTGGCGGTGATCCTGATCTCCAACAACCTCGGAGATGCCAAATCGCTGATCACCCATCCGGGCACCACCACCCATGCCCGGTTCACCGAGGAGGTTCGGCTGGAATCGGGCATCACCCCGGGCCTGCTGCGGCTTTCGGTGGGGCTCGAGGACGCCGATGACCTGATCAAGGACCTCGAATACGGGCTGAGCCAGGTCTAGGGCGAGGTGTCCGGCCTGACGCAATCTGCGAGTGCAGACGGCGTCGGGCGGGCGGATCGCAGCGCGGCCGGGCGCATCTTGCCGACGACGCGGCGAACGGCTCATTGCGGCTCGACCGGAGCCTGCCAGAACGGGCCGCGCATCCACTGGTCGCGGAACAGCTCGAAGTTGACGAAGTCGATAATCTCGCCGGTCACCGGGTTCTGCTTATGGCGATGCCAGGTGCCGACATGGTCGAAGCCCAGACGGCGATAGCTGAAGATCGACGCGGCGTTGCGGGAATCGACCACCCCGTAGAAGCGCTCGACGCCGCAATGGGCAAAGAAGTGGTTCAGCAGGCGGGCTCGCACCTCGACCACGACGTTCCTGCCCCACCAGGTGCGGTCATGCACGGCGACGGTGCCGAAGGCCGAGCGATAGCCTTGCAGCCGCACCATATGCGCGCCGATGGGCACCTGCTCACCCTTGGGGATGATGGCAAAAGCGAAACGGTTGCGAGTACGCGGCAGCGGCCCGCGCAGCAGCCAGTGCCCAAGCGAGCGAGGCTTGGACGTCTGCATCAGGCCGGTGAGAATCTCCGGATCGTGGCGCCAGCTATTGGTGACGCGCACGGCCTCGATCAGCCCCATGGGCTTGAGGATGAAGCGTTCGGTTTCAAGCGGACCGACGACCAGCTTGCTCATTGCCGTTCGACCATGGCGCGGACATCGGCGCGCACGATCTTGCCGCGATCATTGCGCGGGATCGCCGCCACCGCGAACAGCCTCGAGGGCACAGCCTCGTCACGCACACGGGCCCGGCACCAGGCCTTCAACGCCTCGGGATCGAACGATGCTCCGTCAGCGAGGACGATTGCCGCGGCCACGGCCTCGCCGGCAATGGCATCCGGGATGCCGAAGGCACAGGCCTCGGCGATCGCCTCATGCCGCTCGAGCAGCATGTCGATCTCCTCGGCCTGGATCTTGATCCCCCCGCGGTTGATCTCGGATTTGCTGCGGCCGACGAGGATGAGGTTGCCGGCCTGGTCCAGCTCGCCGATGTCGCCGGTGCGGAACCAGCCATCGACGAACGCGGCCTCGTCGAGGTCGGGGCGTTGCCAGTAACCCAGCATCATCGAGGGGCTTTGCACCAGCACCTCGCCGCGTCCCGCGGCATCGGCGGCGATGGCGACGTTGCCGCCCCAGAGCCGGCCGACATAGCCATCGCGCGCTTCGGCCTCGTCGAGACTGCCGCCGGCGATCCAGTTGGCGGTTTCGGTCATGCCGAACATGTTGAACACCTGGCGCGTGCCGCACCAATCGGCGATGGCGCGCCAGTGTTCGATGGAGAGCGGGGCCGAGCCGACATGGACGCGCTCGAGCACCGGGCCGGGACGCGCCGAGACGCGCAGCGCCAGCTTCCAGAATGACGGCACCGAACTCATGAAGCTGATGCGGCTGGCCGTCAGATAACCGGCGAGGCCGGCGAGTTCGCCGAGCGCCGGGCTCGGCCACAGGTGTACCCGTCCGCCGGCCAGCAGCGGGGTCAGGACGTTGCCGATAAGCCCATGGCCAAAGAATACCGGCAGCACGCAGAGGCTTTCGCGCAGGGTATGGGGGCCGATCTCGGCGCTGTTCAAAGCGGCACGGGCAAGCAGGCTGCGCACCGAATGGACGATGCCCTTGGGCCGCCCGGTGGTGCCGGAGGTCATCAGGATTAGAGCCGGATCATCGAGGCGCAGCGGCCTGGGCTCCCCCTGCTCGTGAGCACCGCTGGCCGGCCGCTGCGGGCCGAGCCAGATCGAGGCACCGGTGGCCTGCAGCACGTTCTCGCACTCTTCGGGCCTGAGGCCGGGATTGACCGCGACAGCGACGAGGCCGACCTCCCAGCAGGCGAAGATGGCAACGAGGTAATCGACAGGATTGGGCTCGGCCACCACCGCCCGGGCGCCTGGCCGCATGCCGTGACGCGTCAGTTCGGCGGCCTTGTCGCCCACCCGCCGGCGGATGCCTTCCTCGCTCAGCGCCGCGCCGCCCCTCACATCGACCAGGGTCGCGGCAGCAGGGAGCATGGCAGTGAACGAGAGGTTCCGGATCATCCAGCGCCTCGCGGCACGATGCGCTGCAGGCCACGGAAGGTGTGGCGGCGGACCTTTGAAAAGAACGCTGTGGGGGCGGCGAGCACCGCGGCGCCATCGACCAGCCGGGTTGCAAAGCCGCTGGCACTGCCGCCGTCGATACGACAGGCGGCGGCATGGGCGGCGGGAGCGTCGAACAGTTCGGCGATCAGTTCGAGGCAGAGGCGCGCCTCGAGCCCGAGGCCCAGCCGGCGCGCCATCTCCGGCAACAGGACGACTTCATCGGGCGAGAGGTGGCGCCAGGCCTGCAGCACGTCGACCAGCAGCCGAAGCTGGTGGAACTTGTGACCCAGTGCGGCATGGACCACGGCGACGAAGAACTGCGGCAGGCCGGCGCTCGCGTCACCCCGGCCGCCGGCCATGAACTCGGCATAGCCGAAGCTGATGCGCCGGCGCAGGCCCTGGTAGTGCACCAGGTTGCCATGCACCTCGATCAGCAGCGCATCCATGTCGGGCTGGATCCACTTTTCTTCCTGGTTCTGTTCGGTGTGGTCGAGCAGCGGTTTCAGGAACAGCCGATAGCCGAGCCCGGTCAGCAGGTCGCCGATCGGGGCGCGGGCCGAGGGCGCCACCATGATGTCGATATCGGTGAAGGGTCGATCCGACGGTGCCGGATAGATCTGCCGGGCAAAGACCGGGCCCTTGACGATCACCGCCTCGAGGCTGTTCTCGGCGATGTGGCGGTCGACCTTGGCGGCAATGCCGCGCAGATGCATCGACAGGCCGACCAGCAAGGTCAGCTCGCCCTGCGCCTCCCGAAGCGCGGCAGTGCTGTGCTGGGGAGCGAGCTTGCGCGCCACGACGGGCAGCACATTGTGGTCGCGCGCCAGCTGCAGCAGTGGGTCGACCAGTTCCGCCGGGACGGCGGCGGCCGGCGCCTCGGGGTCGGCCAGGGTGCACAGCAGCGTGTCGAGCCGGGCGATCGTCATGCAACGATCTTTTCGATGTTGAGCGCCGCCAGCATGACCGGTGTGAGGTCGGTCGGGTCGGACCCGGCGGACAGCCGATAGGCGGGCACGGCTCGCACCAGGTCGCCGAGCCGCCTGAACAGTTCGCGCTCGCCCTTGGGCACACCGACCCTGGTGGAACGCACGTTGTCGGCGGCGGCGAGGGCAAGCACCTCGGCCTTGCTGGTCGGCTCGCAGCGGCTCGTCGTCTCGCCGCTGCGCTCGAGCACGAAGACCGCCGCGATCTCGCGCGCGGCGATGCTCTCGACGCTGACCGTGGTCCTCAACGCCGCGAGGGCCACCGGCCGCTCGTCCTCGGCGCTCCAGTCGCCACTCAGCAGCGGTTTCACCCAGGGCAGCATTTCGGCGGTGCGGCGATGCACCTTGAGGTTTCGCGGCATGCCCCAGGCGGTCGGCCGGTCGCCGCCGACATTGCAGGCCATGGCATCGTCTGAGCAGAGACCCAGGCCCCCGGCGGCCAGCGCCAGGGTCGAAGTGGTCTTGCCGGCGCCACTGCGGCCGAAGATCAGCGCCACGCGACCATCGGGCAGGGTCAGCCCGGCGGCGTGGACGAGAAACTGGTTCGCGGCCAGCAGCGCCGCCTGCAAGGCAAGCTGCCCGCAGGTCATGACGATCCGCTCCTCGGCCCCCGGGGCGACGATGATGGTCGCCTCGCGCGCCGTATCGGACAGGGTGAGCGAAATGACGCCCGGGAACGCCAGGACGCGTTCCTGCGGTGCCTGCCAGAAGCAGGCCTCGCCCTCGTCGAGGATCGGCCCCTGATACAATGGGTCGGTGCCCTGCGGCATCGCCAGCGGCTCGCCCGAGGTGATGGTGAGTCCGAAGGCCAGCGGCGCGGTCGGCAGGGGGCGCGAGCGGCCGGCGAAGATACGGCCGAAGAAATCCACCAGCACCGGCTGTATGGCGGTGACCCGCAGCGAGGCGCCCTGCAGGTCGAAGAACTTCTGGATCAAACTCTGGCTCCGTGCGGGTCCGCCGGCCCGACCGCCGGGGCGGCGTGCACATGAATCTGCACCTGGCCGGGGATGCGGGCATTGATGACTTCAACGCCATCCAGCGTTACCCAGCAATGCGCTGAAAGGCTGGGCCGGCCGATGGATTTGGGGTCGACGGAAAAATGCAGGCGTGGCTCGTAGCCGCAACGACGCAAGGCGGCGAAGCCGACCAATCCGCTGCGCAGGCACCGATTGTTGCGCATCAGGATAGGCCAGCGCGCCGCACGCCGTACCGAGCGGGCGATGTAGGAGACCGGAAAGCGCGGCCAGCTATGGGGCGGCACCGCCGAGACGTCGCTCAGTATCTGGGAGAACTCGCGGCCTGCGATACGTGCCGGAAGCGTTCGCGCCGCGATCCACAGCCGTAAACGAAATGCCAGCCGATCGAGGGACCCGGCGCCGGCCTGTTCTGCCGGCTCACGCGGCATGCACGATGATGCCTTCAGCAACCAGCCCGGCGATCAGTTCCGGCAAGTCGTCGGCCAGCGTGGCGGCGTCGACTTCGAACTCATCGGCCATGCGATGCGCTACGGCTTCGACGTTGCGGACGCCGTCGAGATGCTTGAGGAAACAGAGCGAGGTGTCGTTGCACGAATAGAGCTGCCCGCTGCCAAGCAGGAGGATGACAGCGCCCTCCCCCACCGGTTCGAACGAAACTTCGTCGCCGAGGCGGTACACTGCATCCATTCACGCACCAGAAATTCAAGACAAACAGGGTCGGGGCCGGAGAGCCGGCCCCGCACAATCACACCGGCGGAGTTTTGCTCGTCGCAGCAGAAATCGCTGCAAGCTTCTGCTCTTTGACGATAGTCGGCTTGGCGTAGACCTTCTTCACGTTCAGTCCTCCTGCAATCTGCCCCAATGCAGATTTCTGGCAGCCTATCACGATCCGGTCGCGAACTCACACCCGAACGAAAGAGCCCCGCCCCCGCGCACCGATGCGGTCGTTACGCGATGAGACGGCACCGCAATCAGAACGGCTTGCTGCTCACAGCGGTGATCGCCACGAGTTTCTGGTCCTTGACCAGCGTCGGCTTGCTGTACTGCTTCTTCATCTTCATCCCCAAATCGCCCAGATCGGACCGATCTCGAGCCGGTCCAATTCGCCACATCCACCAGACTATTGTTGGGGCATTTTGCTGGAAACCGGCACAGCCGTAATGGCAGCCAGTTTCTGCTCTTTGACCAGAGCCGGCTTCGTGTACGTCTTCTTCATGGCTATCCCCCAACCTACACGCTCACGGTGCAGATCTTCAGACTAGCAGAAGTTGCGCCCGTCCGGACAATCACTTCTTTGCTGTCATCGACAAGGGATCGGCGACCCCGAGTCTTATCGTCAGCCAGCCGGTTTGCTGACGACAGCAGTGATGACCGCGAGCTTCTGGTTCTTGACCAGCGTCGGTTTCGTGTAGGTCTTCTTCATCTGCATCCCTCTCAAGACGGCCTATCGGGTCCGGATGACACCGGACGCGATCACGGAGGCGGAGCTTTGCTCGAAATCGGAGCTGCTGTGATGGAGGTCAGCTTCTGCTCTTTGACAAGAGCCGGCTTGGAGTAGGTCTTTTTCATCATCATTCCCTATGCGCGCCCCCAAGGCGCGACGACGTCAGAGTAACAGAACCAGTGCAGATCGGAAAACCCGGTTGTCTTGCTGTCACCAAAAAAAAGGAGACCGGAGCGATGCCCCGGCCCCTCAGGTCACGTCACCTTGCTGGAAATCGGCTCGGCGGTGATCGAGGTGAGCTTCTGCTCTTTGACAAGCACAGGCTTGGTATAGGTCTTTTTCATAGTATGTCCCAAAAATTCCCCTGCACAACCAGCAGGGTAGCAGGGAAACTACCTGAGTCGGCCGACCCCGCAACCGCTCCGTCTAGATTTTGCGGTACAGCATGACCCGCTGGGCGAGTCCCCTGCCCTCGAAGCGCGTCACCTCGGCCACCAGGTTGACCGGACGCCCATCGAGCGCCAGCGGCGCGTCGGTCAGCCGGCGCGCCGCCGCAATCGGTTCGGGCGCTTCGACCGTCTGCGGCAGGCTGACGCTGGGGGGCTTGGCTCGATAGTCGTAGAGCGTGACGGTGTATCGGGGCATCGGCATTCTCATCGGCTGCTGTGCGGTCGCGACGAGCGACCATAGCCTCCGGCAGCTGACAGGTTGCTGAACCCCGCGCGCCCTCATGCACCTTGCGAAGAATTCACCCACCTTACCAAGCCCTAATGCGACTTCTTGATCTCGGTGCTCTACTTTAGGTGCGATGGGTATTTGGGCTTTGCAGGTGCGGCGATGAAGCGGTGGTTGAAGTGGATTGTCCTGGTGGTCCTGCTCGGCGCAGCCGGCGCGGGCTGGCTGGTGTTCAGCGCCCCCGCCAAGGATGAGGTGCCGCGCACGACGCCAGTGGCCCGCGGCAATGTCGAAGAAACCGTCCTCGCCTCGGGCGTGATCCAGGCCAGTTCGCTGGTCAGCGTCGGCGCCGAGGTCTCGGGCCGGATCAAGACGCTCAATGTCGCCCTGGGCGACGACGTGAAGGCCGGCGACGTGATCGCCGAGATCGACTCGCTGAACCAGGAGAACGCGGTAAAGGCGGCGCAGGCGGCGCTGGCCAACACCGAGGCGCAAAAGACCATCCAGACCGCCAATCTGGGCCAGGCGAGAACCGCGCTGGACCGAGCGGAAAAGCTCAGCCCGCAGAAACTGATCTCCGATGCCGACCTGCAGACGGCCCAGCTGGCGGTGCAGACCGCCGAAGGACAGCTGCAGGCGATCGACGCGCAGATCCAGCAGGGGCAGATCAACGTCGAGGCGGCGCAGCTCAATCTCGATCGCACCAAGATTGTCGCGCCGTCGGACGGCACGGTCGTCGCGGTGTCGGTGGAAGTCGGCCAGTCGGTCAATGCCAACAATTCCTCGCCGACCATCGTCAAGCTCGCCAATCTCGACAAGATGGTGGTGAAGGCGGAAATCTCGGAGGCCGACGTGCCGCGGGTGGAGCCCGGGCAACAGGTCTATTTCACCATCCTCGGCGATCCCGACACGCGCATCAATGCGACCCTGCGGGCGGTCGAGCCGGCGCCGGATTCGATCGCCTCGGACGACACGTCGTCGAGTTCGTCGGCCACCGCGGTCTATTACAACGGCCTGCTCGACGTCGATAATCCCGGCCACAAGCTGCGCATCTCGATGACCGCACAGGTGACGATCGTGCTCAAGTCGGTCGACGACGTGCTGACCGTGCCCGCCTCGGTGCTGGGCCGGAAGGGTCGCGACGGCAGCTACGTGGTGCAGGTCTGGGACCAGCAGAAGGGCGCGGTCGAGCCCAGGAAGGTCAGTGTCGGGCTCAACAACAACGTGACGGCCGAGGTGCTGGACGGGCTCAGCGAAGGCGACCTGGTGGTCAACGGCACCGCCGCCGCGCCGGCAGCCCGTACCGGCAACGCGCAAGGCGGCGGCAACCGGAACATCCTCACCGGCGGCGGACCGCCGGTCGGAGGGTTCGGGCGCGGAGGCTGAGGCCATGACCGAGCCGCTGATTTCCATCCGGAAGCTCCGCCGCGAGTATCCGATCGGCACCGAGAGCATCACGGTGCTCAAGGATATCGACCTCGACATCGAGGCCGGCGAGATGATCGCCATCATCGGACAATCCGGCTCCGGCAAGTCGACATTGATGAACGTGCTCGGCTGCCTCGATAATGGCTGGACCGGCGAATACCGGCTCGCCGGACGCGACATCGCGCGGCTCAAGCCCGATGAGCTGGCCGAGCTCCGGCGCGAGCATTTCGGTTTCATCTTCCAGCGCTACCAATTGCTGGCAGATCTCGATGCGCTGGAAAATGTCGAAGTGCCGGCGATTTATGCCGGTGCGCGCAAGCAGGCGCGGCGCGAGCGGGCGCACAAGCTGCTGGAGCGGCTGGGTCTGGGCGAGCGGCTGACGCACCGGCCGAATGCCCTGTCCGGCGGCCAGCAGCAACGCGTCAGCGTGGCGCGGGCGCTGATCAATGGCGGCGAGGTGATCCTCGCGGACGAACCTACCGGGGCGCTCGACTCACGGAGCGGCAAGGAGCTGATGGCGTTGCTCAAGGAGCTCAACGCCGAAGGACACACCATCATCATCGTCACGCACGACCCTACGGTGGCGGCACAGGCCGACCGGGTGGTCGAGCTGAGCGACGGCGTGATCGTCGCCGACCGCCGCAAGGATGGAGTCGATGCCCCGGCCGGCCGGTCCGGCGACGCCATCAAGCGGATTCCGCGCTGGCGCGAAGCGATCGACCGGGTCGGCGAAGCCTTCCAGATGGCGCTCAGGGCGCTGTCGAGCCATCGCCTGCGCACCTTCCTCACCATGCTCGGCATCATCATCGGCATCGCCTCGGTGGTGTCGGTGGTGGCGCTGGGGCAAGGCAGCCAGCAGGCGGTGCTCGACCGGATCAGTTCGATCGGCACCAACACCATCAACATCCTGCCCGGCACCAATGCCGCAGACCGGCGACGCGACGCGATCCGCACGCTGGTGCCGGCCGATGCGACGGCGATCGCCGCGGAAAGCTACGCCGACAGCGTGACCCCGCAGGTCTCCAGCAACGGCCAGGCGCGCTATCGCAACGTCAGCGCCGCCGCGCAGGTGCAGGGCGTCGGGCCCGACTATTTCCGGGTCAACAATCGCAGCTTCGTCGAGGGCGCGGCATTCGATACGGCCAGCACCAGTGCGCTGGCGCAGGTGGCGGTGATCGACACCACGGCGCGCGACACGCTGTTCACCAATGGCGAAGATGCGGTCGGGCAGGTGGTGCTGGTCGGCAATGTGCCGCTCAGGATCATCGGCGTGGTCGCGGCGAGCACCAATAATTTCGGGCCGCAATCGAACTCGATCAGCATCTGGATGCCCTACACCACCGCGATGTCGCGGATCCTGGGGCAGAGCTGGCTGTCGACGATCACGGTCCGTGTCGCCGACACGGCCGACGTCACCGAGGCGCAGGCAGAGATCCAGGCGCTGCTCGAGCAGCGGCACGGCACGGTGGATTTCAGCCTGCAGAACACCGACACCATTCGCGAGACCATCCAGTCGACCTCGCAGACGCTGACGCTGCTGATCTCGGCCATTGCCGTGATCTCGCTGATCGTGGGCGGCATCGGGGTGATGAACATCATGCTGGTGTCAGTGCGCGAGCGGACCCGCGAGATCGGCGTGCGCATGGCGGTCGGGGCCCGGCAGGGCGATATCCTGCAGCAGTTCCTGATCGAGGCGGTGCTGGTCTGCCTGACCGGCGGCACGGTCGGCGTGCTGTTGTCGCTGGGCATCGGCTTCGGCGTCGAGCGGCTGATGAGCGGGCTCACCTTCATCTACTCGCCGGCGACGATCATCGCGGCGTTCGTCTCGTCGAGCCTGATCGGCGTGCTGTTCGGCTTCATGCCGGCGCGTTCGGCGGCGCGCCTAGATCCGGTCGTGGCGCTGGCCAGCGAGTGAGGCGGCGGCCGGGGCATTTCACCGTTTGAATGACCGTCGAAATGCTGCAGGTCTTTGATCTTGTCGCGCTCGTCACCAGAGGCCGGGAATCCAGCGGAAGCGGACCCGTTGCATGTAGTCGGCATAGCCGGGCAGCTCGACTTCGAGCGTCGCTTCTTCGGCGAGCGTCCGCAGCGCCAGGGTGATGCAGCAGATCAGCACAGGAATGACCGCCACGAGCGAACCGAGCGCCAGCGCCGTGCCGAGACCCAGCGCGAGGCCGCCGGCATAGCCGGGGTGGCGAATGACGGCGTAGGGACCAGTGTCGATGACCTTGTGGCCGCGATCGGTCTGGATGCGCACCGTCAGCTCGAAGTACCGGTTGACGCCCTGCGCCCAGCTGGTGATCCAGAACCCGGCGATGAACAGCAGGTAACCCAGCCAGACGAGGGGTGCGGGGGCCCGCAGCCAGTCGAAGCGAAAATCCAGGCCGGCGACCGGCAGGATCAGCGCGAATGCGGCAACGGTGACGGCGACATAGGCGAAGTCCCAGGATTTGCTGCCGGCCTGCGGTCGCCGTCGCACCGCGAACAGTTCCGGGTCGACGCGCCACAGATAGGCGATGGCGATAGCGATAACGACGACGAACAGCGCCAGATATCGCCATGCTGCCGCCCAATCGACGGTGCCTGCGGCACCGAACAACAGGACAGCCATGATGAGCAGCGTGACGGCAAGCGAGCCGAGCGATCGATAGAGATCGGGGCGAAAGTCTCGTCGAGCGTCCGGCATTTTCCACTCCGCGACGACCGAGCTTAGCACCAGAGCCGCGGCGACGCGAACCGTCAGGGGAAGTTGGCGTCGACAATCCGGAGGGCGGCGGCATAGTCGTCGGCGCTGCGGAAGAACTCCGGGCGGAGCAGCACCCAGCTGTTGTCCTCGGTCCGCAGGGCAACGTAGCCGGGCTGCACGACCTTGTTCACGAACAGCGACCAGCGCATCAGGCTTTCGCCCTTCGGCGTGACGAGGCGGATACCCGTATCGCCGATCTCGACCGTCTGCGGCTTGGCGGCGATCGGGCCGGCAGTCGCCTTGCCGACCCGCCAGGCGCCGGCGGTGACGGCCAGCACGGCCCCGAGCAGGGCGCCCCAGGGAGCAGCATCGCCGAGATGCGCAGCGGGACCGCCCACCAACCGCTGAACCAGGGTCGTCACGCCGAGGCCGAGCACGGCGCCCACCACGCACATGACGAGTGCGGCGGCCCATAGCGGCAGCGCCGTGGATTGCCCAAACGCGGTCTGCAGCCGCTTCAGGTCGCTGGCATCGTAGACGATGGTGCCGGTGATCATGCGGGGCTCCGATCAGCCGGCGGCAATGCCGTCAGTGCTGGTGCGAGTGCTGCTCGTCGAACTCGTGCGGCTTGAAGTGGTAGTCGGCCGAGCAGAACTCGCAGACCACTTCGATCTCGCCGTCGACAACCATCTCCTGGCGCTCTTCGGCCGAGAAATTGTCGCGCAGCATCGCCTCGATGCGCTCGGCCGAGCAGGTGCAGCGCTCCTCGAGCGCGATCGGCTCGAAGATACGGACGCCCGGCTCGTTGAACAGCCGGAACAGCAGACGCTCGGCAGAAAGCTCGGGATCGGCCAGTTCGTCGTCGCCCACGGTCGAGAGATACGCCCGGGTGGTCGTCCACTTGTCGTCCTCGACGAAATCCGGATCGGCGGTCTCGGGGTTGTCGAAATTGCCGTCGCCCGGCAGGTCCGGCATCACCGACTGACCATGCGGCGGCAGGAACTGCACCAGCGCGCCACCGGCCCGCCATTGCGGGCCACCGGCGCCACGCACCGAATGCTCGGCAACGGCCAGGCGGACCAGCGTCGGGATCTGCTCGGATTGCTGGAAATAGGCATGCGCCACGTCTTCGAGCGTACCGCCCTCGAGCGCCACGATGCCCTGATAGCGCTCCATGTGGACGCCCTGATCGACGGTCATGGCCAGGTGCCCCTTGCCGAGCAGCTGGCCCGGCTTGGTCTCGCCGCGTTCGATCGCCGTCATCACCGCGTCGGCGTCGAAGCGGGCATAGCCGCGCAGGCCATCGGGCGCGTCGAGGTCGACGACGATGAGGTTCACCGGCCCGTCGGTCTGGGTCTGGAGGATGAAGCGGCCCTCGAACTTCAGCGACGAGCCGATGAGGGACGCCAGCACCACGGCTTCGCCGAGCAGGCGCGCCACCGGGGCAGGATAGTTGTGGCGGGTGAGGATCGCATCGAGCGCGGGCCCGAGGCGGACCACGCGGCCACGGCTGTCGAGGCCGTCGAGGGTAAACGGCACCACGACGTCATCACCCGACTCCGGGCGATCGAGGCCGTAGGTGCTGAGCTCAGTCTGAGTCATCCAAAATCCAATCTCGCGGGAACAACCCCGGTCCTATCGGATCGGGGTCCCGCGCTGGTTCGTGTCGCGCATAACAGTATCGCAGAACGCTAGATGTTCTGCCGGTCCTGACCCAGTGCCCAGCACAGGATCGCCTTCTGGGCGTGAAGCCGATTTTCGGCTTCATCAAAGACCACCGATTGCGGCCCGTCTATGACCTCGTCGGTCACCTCGTCGCCGCGATGGGCCGGAAGGCAATGCATGAACAGCGCATCCTTATCGGCCAAGCCCATCAATTGGGTATTCACCTGGTAGGGTTTCAAGGCCCGGCGGCGCTCGGCGGCATCGGTATCGCCCATCGAGACCCAGGTGTCGGTGATGATCAGGTCGGCGCCGCGCACCGCTTCCTGCGGGTCCTCGATCAGCCTGACGGCTGCACCGGCCTTCTTGATGTCGGCGAGCAGGTCCTTTTCCGGGGCATATTCCTCGGGCACCGCGATGGTGAGTTCGGCGCCGAACAGCTCGGCGGCGTTGACCCAGCTGGCCAGCACGTTGTTGCTGTCGCCGACCCAGGCGACCTTGGCGCCCTTGATGCTGCCGCGGTGCTCTTCGAAGGTCATGACGTCGGCCATCACCTGGCAGGGATGGGCACGGCGGGTGAGGCCATTGATCACCGGCACGGTGGCCGCCTCGGCCAGATCGAGCAGATCCTGATGCGTGAGGATGCGGATCATGATCGCATCGACATAGCGCGACATCACCTTGGCGGTGTCGGCAAGCGTTTCCTCGCGGGAAAGCTGCATTTCCTGGCCGGTGAGGAAGATGGTTTCACCACCGAGCTGGCGCATGCCGACATCGAAGCTGACACGCGTGCGGGTGGATTGGCGCTCGAAGATCATCGCCAGCACCTTGTCCTTGAGGAGCAGCGGTCGATCGCCCTGTTTCAATCGGTCTTTCAGTTCGACGGCCTGGCTGAGCATGCCGCGCAGCGTCGTGGCATCGAAATCGTCGAGGTTGAGGAAGTGCCTAGGTGGGGTAGCGGTCATTTTGGGACCTCTCCTTTTCGGAACGCGCCGAGCGGGAGCTGTTGTCTCCCGCCCTTCAGATCGCGTGCCGTGAATGGGATCAGGCGGTTGCGTTACCTGAGGCCTGGCCGGCGGCCTCGGCCTCGATGGCCTCGAAGACGGCCGTGAGCTTGCCCATGGCCTCTTCGATATCGGCCTCGGTCACCACCAGCGGCGGCAACAGACGGAGCACGTTCTCGTTGGCGGTCATGGCCAGCATGTGATGCTCGTCGCGCAGCCGGACGGCAACGTCGCGCACCGGCGAGGCAATGCGGATGCCGGCGAGCAGGCCCTTGCCGCGCAGCTCGAGCACCTGGTTGGGGAAGCGCTGCGCCAGCTGCTGCAGGTGCCAGTTGAGCCGCTGGCCCATCTTGTCGACGTGATCGAAAAAGCCGGGCGCCAGCATGCGGTCGAGCACGGCGTTGCCCATGGCCGAAGCCAGGGGGTTGCCGCCATAGGTCGAGCCGTGCGTGCCGGGGATCATGGACTTGGCCACCTCGCCCTTGGCGAGGCAGGCGCCGAGCGGAAAGCCGGCGCCGATGCCCTTGGCCACCGCCATGATGTCGGGCTCGATGCCGCTCCACTCATGGGCGAAGAACTTGCCGGTGCGGCCATAGCCGCACTGCACTTCGTCGAGGATCAGCAGCATGCCGTGCTTGTCGCACAGCGCGCGCAGGCCCCGCATGTATTCGCCGGTCATGGCGGTGACGCCGCCCTCGCCCTGGACCGGTTCGATCAGGATGGCGCAGGTCTTGGGGGTGATGGCGGCTTCGACGGCCTTGAGGTCGCCGGGGGCCAGGTGCTTGAAGCCGGCGAGCGGCGGGCCGAAGCCTTCGAGATAGTGCTCGTTGCCCGAGGCGGCGATCATCCCCATGGTACGGCCATGGAAGGAGCCGGTGAAGGCGATGATCTCGTAGCGGTCCGTCTCGCCCTTGGCCCAGAAATAGTGCCGCGCGGTCTTGACCGCGCACTCCACCGCCTCGGTACCCGAATTGGTGAAGAAGCACGCGTCGGCGAAGGTGTTGTCGACCAGGCGCTGGCCGAGCCGCTCCTGCTCGGGAATGGTGAAGGTGTTGGCAGTGTGCCAGACCTTCTCGGCCGCCGCCTTCAGCGCCGCCACCATGTGCGGGTCGCCGTGACCCAGCGCGTTGACCGCCACGCCGGCGTGAAAATCGAGGTAGGGCGTGCCGTCCTGCGCGAACAATCGCACGCCCTCGCCCCGCTCAAAAGCGAGGTCGGACCGGGCATACGTACCGTACAGCGCAGACATCTTCGCACCCCTTTCACGGGCTCAATTCGGGACTGTTGCAAAAGCCCCACAAAAACCAAAAACGCGCTGCGAAAATGCGGCGCGTTGCAGGCTCTCCATATGCCTTTGTGGAGTACTTAAGTCAACGGAAACGGGGCTCGCGGCCCTCAAGTGCCTGATTTGAACAGGCTTCCGCCGACCGCCAAATTGCAGACGCTTTTTCCCCGTGTAAAACGGCAGCGACTCTTGCACCGGATTCCGCGACCCGTGTAGTATCAAGGCATTGGGACACGATATCTCGTGTGGCGGACCCATCAGACCTACGATGCGTAGCGTATCGGGCTGTTGCTGAGGCAACGGCACGGCTGAGGAGTCTGTCAGAGTCCTGAATGGCGGTTTAGGAGCGGATAGTTGATGGGCTGGACTGAAGAACGCGTCGAGCTGCTCAAGAAACTTTGGCTTGAGGGGCTGAGCGCCAGTCAGATCGCCGGGGTATTGGGTGAAGGCGTGACCCGTAATGCGGTGATCGGCAAAGTGCACCGGCTGAAGCTCTCGGGCCGCGCCAAGCCGGCGACCTCGACCCCACGGGTGCGCAGCGCACCGCGTCCGGCCGCCCGCCGCGTTTCCTCGCCGGCCAGCACCTCGCGGTCGAGCGGGCTGGGCACGGTGATGAAGACCCGCAACTCGATGAATGTCGGCGGTGGCGGTGGTGGCGGCGCGATCCAGGGCGCGACGGCGCTGAAGATGGAAGAAGAATTCGCGGTCGAGATGGAGATGGCGCCGCAGGCGGCCGAGCTCTTCATCCCGGTCGAGCAGCGGCTGACGCTGCTGCAGCTCAGCGAACACACCTGCAAGTGGCCGATCGGCGATCCGCTGACGCCCGACTTCTACTTCTGCGGCCAGCACTCGAACGAGGGCAAGCCCTATTGCGAGTTCCACTCGCGCCGGGCCTACCACCAGATCGACAAGAAGAAGCGCTGAGCCACGGGTTGGTTTTTGCAAAAGGCCGGGAGCGATCCCGGCCTTTGTCGTTCATGACGCAGGAGGACAGCATGGCGGGCACCACTTACCTGGCGCTGCTGCGCGGCATCAATGTCGGCGGCAAGAACAAGGTGCCGATGGCGGCGCTGAAAGCACTGCTGGAAGAGATCGGGCTCGAGGATGTCTCGACCTATATCGCCTCGGGCAATGCCATGTTCCGCTCGAAACTCGCGGCCGCGACCATTGCCCGCAAGATCGAGAACGGGTTGACCTCGACGTTCAAGCTGGATGACGAGCTGGTCAAAGTGCTGGTGCTCAGTCACGCCCAGCTCAAGGCGATCGTCGACAAACGCCCCAAGGGGTTCGGCGATGCGCCGGACACCTACCACAGCGACGCGGTGTTCCTGATGGACATCGACCGCGACGAGGCATTCGCGGTGTTCAAGCCGCGCGACGGCGTCGACAAGGTGTGGCCGGGCGAAGGCATGATCTATTCGCAGCGGCTCAGCGCCGAGCGAACCAAGAGCCGGCTCAGCAAGATCATGGAGTCCCCGCTCTACAAATCGATGACCATCCGCAGCTGGCAGACGACGCAGAAACTGCTGGAACTGCTGGAGGCCGGCGGGAAATAGCTCAGGCGGTGCGTGGGGACACCAGCCCCAACACCGCCGCAGCCAGCACCTCGTGCACGTCCTGTCGGCCGCCATCGGCGCCTGTGATGCGCAGCCGCTGCACGGTGTGGCCGTTGTAGAGACTGACCATGAAATCCTCGACGCCGAGCTTGCCGTAGTCGGCAAGCGGCACCGCGACGGCTTCGGTCACCAGCTGGGTGCGACCGGCGACGAGGTCGAAGATCGCGGCGAGCGCCGGGCTGGCGCCGGCCAACCCCTCGCGAAACTCCAGCACATCGGCGGCCGGCTCGGCGCGGGCGCTGAACAAGCGATCCGCGTAAGCGTCGATCAGTTGTGCCGCGAGCATCGCCTTCCGGCGCGACAGCATCGCCTGGCGGGCATCCGCCACGGCCTCCTCCAGATAGGCGAGGTGGCGCGCCAGGTCAGCCGAGGTGCTTATGGAAGAACTCCAGCGAGCGCACCGAGGCCTTGGTGCAGGAGGCCTCGTCGAACTTTTCCGGCCGGTCGCTGTTACAGAAGCCGTGGTCGCCGCTATAGACGTAGATATCCGCCTCGGGGTGGCGCCCCTTGAGCTGCTCGACCTGATCGAGCGGGATGCCCTGGTCCTTGTCGCCGAAATGCATCTCGGTCGGCACCTTGGGGGTCAGCTCGATATAGCTGGGCACGCCGCCGCCATAATAGCCCGAGGCAGCGCTGAGACCGTCGAGCCTGCTGGCGGCGATCCAGCTGACGCGGCCGCCGAAGCAGTAGCCGGTGATGCCGACCTTGCCGGCTTCGGAGGCGGCCTTGATGGCCGCCTCGACGTCGGTCATGGCGGTCTCCATCGAGAATTTCTTCATCAGCTCGCCGACCAGGGCGAAGTGATCGGGCGCGTAGTTATTGCTCTCGAAGCCATACTCGGCGCGGTCGAACATGGCCGGGGCGATGGTCAGGTAACCGTGACGGGCCCAGCGGTCGGCGACGCCGCGGACCCAGTTGCTGAGGCCCCAGACCTCCTGGATCAGCACCACGCCGCCACGCGGCTTGCCGTCCGGTGCGGCGCGATAGGCGTTGAGGACGAAACCATCGGCGGCAGTGAGTTTGATGCGTTCGCCCATTGGGGCCTCCGTCAGGACTGGGTTGGTCGGCAGGACCACTCTAGCGGCGGGTTGCCGGCTGGAGCGAGCCCGGATAGCGCGATCGTTACGTCAGGACCGGGGTGAGCGGGCCCGGCGCGTCGGGATGCAATAAACCCGCGGCCCTGAGCTCGGACCACAAGGCCTCGGGGATCGCCTTGCGATAACCGGCGAGGTTGTCGTTGAACTCGGCGACGTTGGAGAAGCCGGGGATGATGGCGGTAATGGCGGCGTGGCCGAGCGGGAAACTGAGCGCGGCACGGATCAGCGTGGTGCCGTGCCTGTCGCACAGCTCCTTGATGCGGCGGGTTTTCTCGATCATTTCGGGGCTCGCCTGCGCATAGTCGTAAATGGCGTTGGGAACCGGCCCGGTGGCGAGGATGCCGCTGTTGAGCGGCGCACCGTCGACGATCGCCACGCCTTCACGCTGCACGCGCGGCAGCAGGGTGTCGATCACCTCCTGGTCGAGCAGGGTATAGCGGTTGGCGAGGAGGAAGATGTCGAAACGGGCATGGTTCATCAGCTCGTCGATGATCTGCCACTCGTTGACCCCTGCCCCGATCGCCCTCACGGCACCGGAGGCGCGCAGTTCCTCGAGCGCCCGGATGCCGCCGCCGTCGAGTGCCTGCGCCATGCTCTCGGCATGACGCTCGCGCTGGCTGAAGGCGCCGATGTCGTGGAGGAACAGGATATCGATGCTTTCGAGCCCGAGCCGCTGCAGCGAGTTGTCGTAGCTCCGCATCACCCCGTCATAGCTGAAGTCGAACTTCGGCCGGAACGGCAGGGCGCGCGGATCGCCCTGACGCTCGATGGCGAAGGCGCGGTCGGGGACCAGCAGGCGGCCGACCTTGGTCGAGAGAACGTAGCTATCCCGCGGCTTGTCGCGCAGGAAATCGCCGATCCGGCGCTCCGACAGGCCGGCGCCATAGAAGGGCGCGGTATCGAAATAGCGGATGCCGGCATCCCACGCTGCCTCGAGCAGCTCGCGCGCCCCGGCTTCGGTGGGCGCCCGCTTCAGGTCGCCGAGCGGCGCGCCGCCAAAGCCGATCCGGCTGATCTCAAGACCTGTCTGGCCGACCGGACGGGACGGGATCAGCGTGCCGCCCACAACAGCCCCCGGTGCAGGATGGTCTTGATCTCGGGCTTGTCCAGTTCGGCCGGCTTGTGGCCGAGCGCGGTGTAGAAGACGCGACCGTGACCATAGGCGGATTTATAGACCACCGGCATCTCGGCGCCCTTCTTCCAGAAGGCGTGCTCGCCCGAGAAGGTGGTGGTGGCCAGCACTTCGACGGTGGGGTCGACATGCATGTAGTACTGCTCCGAGGTGTGCTCGAAGCTCGTTATGCCGGCCATGATCGGGTCGTCGGTCGGCTTTGGGTCGACCTGGTAGCTGATGATGTCGCCGGGATGGGTGGCGAAGGTGCAGCCGCCGAGAAAGCGCATCCGCGCATTGCCCGGAAAACTGGTGGCGAGCGCATGGTGGAAGCCGGCGAGCCCGGTGCCGGCTTCGATGGCGGCGCAGAAGCGGATGGAGTTCTCGCGGTCGAGTTCGCCGCCGGTGATCTGCGGCACGATCAGGTCATAGGAGCCGACGTTCTCGCCGCCCAATGTGGTGTAGTCACCGGTGACGTCGACCGAAAAGCCCTCGCCTTCGAGGATCTCGCGCACGATATGTGCGCCTTTTTCGGGCTCGTGCAGCTCGAGCCCGCCCCATACGACCAATGCAGTCTTCATCGTCCTCTTCCCTCGCCGCTTGCCAGCGGGAGACCTGAACAAAAGCAGCGGGTTAAGGCAAGCGCGAATTGGTATGGTAGATCGCTGCCCCTCGCCTAACGGTGCATTGTGCGGCGCGCGCTTTCCCGCCGAGTATCCGGCTCGACAGCAAGAGGGGGGACAGCATGCCGACGAGTGATTTTTCCTATCTGAGCGCCAGCGAAGTGGCGCGACAGATCCGTGAGCGCGAGGTGTCGCCGGTCGAGGTGATGGACGCGACGATCGCCCGGATCGAAGCGCGCAACCCAAGCCTCAATGCCTTGATCTATCTCGGCTTCGATGATGCACGACGCGCCGCCAAGGCAGCCGAGGCCACGGTGATGAACGGCGGCGCGCTGCCGCCGCTGCACGGGGTGCCGGCGGCAATCAAGGACCTGTTCGATTTCAAGCCGGGCTGGCCGACGACGTTTGGCGGCGTGCGGGCGCTCAAGAACAATATCGCGCAGTTCCACTGCCCGTTCGCCGAGCGGATCGAAAAGGGCGGCGCCATCCTCGTGGGCAAGACCAATGCCCCGGTGATGGGGTTGCGCGGGGTCACCGACAATTACCTGTTCGGGCCGACCAACAACCCCTTCGATACGACCCGCAACCCGGGCGGCTCGTCTGGCGGCAGCGCGGCGATCGTCGCCGATGGCCTGGTGTCGATCGCCGAGGGCACCGATGCCGGTGGCTCGATCCGCATCCCGGCGGCATGGTGCGGGGTTTATGGCTACAAGCCGGCCTTCGGGCGCGTGCCGGTGGTGATGCGGCCCAACGCCTTTGCCGGCGACCTGCCCTATGTGTTCGAAGGGCCGATCACCCGCACCGTCGAGGATGCGGCGCTGGCGATGAGCGTGCTCGGCGGGTACGACCCGCGCGATCCGCTGAGCCTCGACGAGACGGTCGATTATCTCGGCGCCCTGAAGCAATCGATCAAGGGATTCCGCATCGGCTACAGCCCCAATCTCGACGTGTTCCCCGTGGACCCGCGCGTGGCCGAGACAGTGCAGCGCGCAGTCGGGGCGTTCCGCGAAGCCGGGGCGCAGGTGGAAGAGATCAAGCTCGGCATCCGCCACTCGCAGCGCGAACTCAGCGATCTGTGGCTGCGGCTGATGATGCCGCTGAACCTGGGGACGCTCGAAGCGGTGAAGGCCGGTGGGCTCGACCTGCTGGCAGACCACCGCGGCGATTTCCCGCCGGAGTATCTCCACTGGATCGAAAGCTATGGGCAGACGATGACCGCGGCGGACCTGCGTCGCGACCAGGCGATGCGCACCGAGATTTACGACGCGTTCCAGGCGGCGTTCGCGACCTATGACCTGGTGATCACCCCGACCGTCGCCGCATTGCCGGTGAAGAACGAAACCGGCGGCAATACGCACGGACCGCGCGAGGTCAACGGCGAGGCGGTCGACCAGGGGATCGGCTGGTGCCTCACCTACCCGCTGAACTTCACCGGGCACCCCGCAGCTTCGATCCCGGCAGGGCTGGTCGATGGCCTGCCGGTCGGCATGCAGATCATCGGGCGACGCTATGCCGATGCGGACGTGCTGGCGGCGAGCGCGGCGTTCGAGCGGCTGCGACCATGGGCCGACAGCTATCGGATCTGTGCGGAGCGGGTGATTTAGGGGGCGGTACCGCCGGCACGCAGTTGGAAGCTCCAATGGAGGTCTCCAGCACCGGCCTGCCTTCTCCCCTTGCGGGAGAAGGTGGCGCGTAGCGCCGGATGAGGGGTACGCGCAACGAAGTGTAGCGCGCCCCGAGCGATGCGAGGGGCGATCCAGTGCGCGGAGAGATACCCCTCATCCGGCCTTCGGCCACCTTCTCCCGCAAGGGGAGAAGGCACCGTGCACTACCGCCTGTGCTCCGCTCCCAATAGTTCAGCTCACCGCCGCAAAGCGCTCGTCAAAGGCGTAGCCGGCGCCGCGGACGGTGCGGATCGGGTCGGCGTCGCGGTGACGGTTGATGGCCTTGCGGAGGCGACCGACATGCACGTCGACGGTGCGCTCGTCGACATAGACGTCGTTGCCCCAGACGCCGTCGAGCAGCTGCTCGCGGGAATAGACCCGGCCCGGGTGGCGCATCAGGTATTCGAGCAGGCGATATTCGGTGGGGCCCAGATGCACCTCGCGGCCGCCGCGGCGGACCCGATGGCTGGTGCGATCGAGCTCGAGGTCGCCGGCCTTGAGCACGGCGGTGACCAGCTGCGGGCTGGAGCGGCGCAGCAGCGCGTTGATGCGGGCGAGCAGCTCGGGGATGGAGAACGGCTTCACCACGTAATCATCGGCGCCGGTGGCAAGGCCGCGAACGCGTTCTTCTTCCTCGCCGCGCGCCGTGATCATGATGATCGGGGTGCGGGCGGTTTCCTCGCGCGAGCGCCAGCGGCGGCAGAGTTCGATTCCCGAAAGGCCCGGCAGCATCCAGTCGAGCAGGATCAGATCCGGCACGCCGTCACGGATACGTTCCACCGCCTCGTCGCCCGAGGCGGCCGTGGCAACCCGGAAGCCTTCGGCTTCGAGGTTGTAGCGCAGCAGGACGGCCAGATCGGCTTCGTCCTCAACGATCAGGATGGTGGCTGACATCGGCTCACTCCTAGAGTGCTTTCAGGCAAGTCGCGGGACTTTTCCGGCCTGAAAGCTCTGGACATCAAAGGCTTGGATCGCCGCGCCGCTTCTGTGAAACGGCGCAGTGCATCAGCGCGGCTGGCGCTGCTGTTCCTCGGCGCCGAGATGGCGGCCGGTTTCGAGATAGTAGGCGGCTTCGGCGATGTTGGTGGCGTGGTCGCCGACGCGCTCGAGGCTCTTGGTGCAGAACAGCAGATGCGTGCACTGCGTGATGTTGCGCGGATCTTCCATCATGTAGGTGAGCAGTTCGCGGAACAGCGAATTGTACATGGCGTCGACTTCGTCGTCGCGGCTGCACACCTCGACGGCTGCCGCAGCATCGCGGCTGAGGTAAGCGTCGATGGCGCTCTTCAGTTGCCGGGCCACCAGCTCCTTCATGTGCTTGACGCCATTGTAGAATTTCGGTGCGAGGCCGAGCGACTCGATCTGCATGGCGCGCTTGGCGAGCTGCTTAGCCATATCGCCGGTGCGCTCGAGGTCGTTGGCGACCTGGATCGAGGTCACCACCATGCGCAGGTCCGCCGCCATCGGCTGGCGACGGGCGATGATCGAAACGGCAGCGTCGTTGATGCGCTGCTGCATGTCGTCGATCTTCTTGTCGAACAGCCGCACATCCTGGGCCTGCTTGTGGTCGAGCTTCAGCAGCGCGACCGCCGACTCGGTGATGGCCTGTTCGACCATGCCGCCCATCTCGGAGATGGCCTTGTTGAGGTTGGTGAGTTCATCCTCGTAGGAGGAAACGATGTGCTCGTTGAGCGATGCCATAGTATCGATCCTCTTGGACGTCAGCCGATACGGCCGGTGATGTAATCCTGCGTCTGCTTGTTGCGCGGATTGGTGAAGATGTCTTCGGTCTTGCCTTCCTCGATCAGCTTGCCGAGGTGGAAGAACGCGGTCTTCTGGCTGACGCGGGCGGCCTGCTGCATGGAGTGGGTGACGATGACGATGGTGAAGTTCTCACGCAGTTCGTCGATCAGCTCCTCGATGACCGCGGTGGCGATCGGGTCGAGCGCCGAGCACGGCTCGTCCATCAGCAGCACTTCGGGCTTGGTGGCGATGGCGCGGGCGATGCACAGGCGCTGCTGCTGACCGCCGGACAAGCCGGTGCCGGGTTCGTTGAGGCGGTCCTTGACCTCGTTCCACAGGCCGGCGCGGCGCAGCGAGGAGTGTACGATCTCGTCGAGATCGGCCTTGTTGCGGGCGATGCCGTGGATCTTGGGGCCGTAGGCGACGTTCTCGTAGATCGACTTGGGGAACGGATTGGGCTTCTGGAACACCATGCCGACACGGGCGCGCAGTTCCACCACGTCGATCGAGGGATCGTAGATATCGTCCTTGTCGAGGGTGATCTTGCCCACCACGCGGCAGCCGTCGATGGTGTCGTTCATGCGGTTCAACGAGCGCAGGAACGTCGACTTGCCACAGCCCGAGGGGCCGATCAGCGAGGTGACGTTGAACTGCTCGATCTTCAGATCGACGTCGAACAGGGCCTGCTTCTCACCGTAGAACACGCCGACCTTGTCGCCCTGCATCTTGGGCGGAGCGTTGGGGCGGGAGACGGGAGCGGCAGTGGTCGCAGCGGATTCGAGGGACATGTCGGTCATCCAGGTCAGGGGTTACCAGCGGCGCTCGAAGCGGCGGCGGAGGAGAATTGCGGCAATGTTCATCAGGGCGAGGAAGATCAACAGCACCAGCACGGCGCCCTGCGTGCGTTCGACGAAGGCACGTTCCGCCTCGTTGGCCCACATGTAGATCTGCACGGGCAGCGCGGTGGCGGGATCGAGCGGCGAAGTCGGGCGGTCGGCGACGAAGGCTACCATGCCGATCAGCAGCAACGGCGCGGTTTCACCCAGCGCACGGGCAAGCCCGATAATGGTGCCGGTAAGGATGCCGGGAGTGGCCAGCGGCAGCACGTGATCGAACACCATCTGCATGCGCGAGGCGCCGATGCCGAGGGCGGCGGAGCGGATCGAGGGCGGGACGGCGCGCAGCGCAGCGCGGGTGGCGATGATGATGGTGGGCAGCGTCATCAGGGTGAGGACGAGACCGCCGACGATCGGCGCGGAGCGCGGCATGCCGAAGAAGTTGATGAACACCGCCAGACCGAGCAGGCCGTAGACGATCGAGGGCACGGCGGCGAGGTTGTTGATGTTCACCTCGATGAAATCGGTGAAGCGGTTCTTCTTGGCGAACTCTTCGAGGTAGATCGAGGCGGCGACACCGATGGGCAGCGCGCAGAGCAGCACGATCGCCATCATGTAGAGCGAACCGACCAGCGCCACGCCGAGACCGGCGGTTTCAGGGCGACTGGAGGCGCCGAAAGTGAGCAGGCCCCAGTTGAACGGCGTCGAGATGGCGCCCTGCTGCTTCAGCTGATCAAGCCAGGCGACCTGCTGATCGGAGACCTTGCGCTTGTCCTGAGGGACGGTGAGATCGATCTGCCCCTTGTTGGCGCTGTCGATATCGGCGGCCGCCAGCAGCGTGACGTTGCGGGTGGTGCCGATCACCGAAGGGTCGGCGAGGACGATCTCGCGCAGCGTCGAGCGGGAACCGTCGGAGACGAACTTGGCGATGTCACGCATCGCTGCCTTGTCGTCGATCGAGACGCCGAGCGCCTTGGCGACGGCATTGCGGGCGACGATCGGGTAGTTGGCCGACACCAGCACACGCGGGTTGGTGGCGCGCTCGTTGTCCTTGTCGATGATCGAGGCGGAGAACTCGACCGGCACGGTGATCGAGGTCTGCACAAAGGCGGTGTAGCCCTTGGAGACGATCGACACGAGCAGGATGGCGAGAAAGCCCAGTCCGATGACGATGGCCACGATGCCATAGAGGCGGAAGCGGAACTCGGCTGCGTGGCGGCGCTTCAGGCCGAAATCGCGCTTTGCCGGAGCGGCGGTGTCCACGGCAGCGTGGGGCAAGGCTGCGTCGGTCATTCGTACTGCTCCCGGTACTTGCGGACGATGTAGAGCGCGTAGACGTTCATGGCGAGCGTCAGGGCGAACAGGGTGAGGCCGAGGGCGAAGGCCACCAGCGTCTGCGGCGAGTTGAACTCGAGGTCGCCGGTCAGCTGATTGACGATCTTGACCGTGATGGTGGTCATCGCCTCGAACGGGTTGAAGTTGATGCGGGCCGCGACACCTGCCGCCAGCACCACGATCATGGTTTCGCCGATGGCGCGCGAGGCGGTGAGCAGCAGCGCGCCGACAATGCCGGGCAGCGCGGCGGGCAGGATCACCTTGCGGATGGTTTCCGACCGCGTGGCGCCCAGCGCCAGCGAGCCGTCACGCATGGCGCGGGGCACGGCGGTGATGACGTCGTCGGAAAGCGAGGACACCACCGGGATCAGCATCACGCCCATGACGATGCCAGCGGTCAGCACCGACTGCGCCTGGATGAAGGCAAAGCCGCCGGCCAGCGCCGCCGAAAGGTCACGGAAGAACGGCCCGAGCGTCACCACGGCGAAGATGCCGTAGACGATGGTGGGGATGCCGGCCAGCAGCTCGAGCAGCGGCTTGACAGTGGAGCGCACTTTGCTCGAGGCGTACTCGCCCATGTAGACGGCAGCCATCAGGCCGACGGGCACGGCGAACAGCATCGAGACGAAGGCGATGTAGAGCGTGCCGGCAAGCAGCGGGATCAGGCCGAACTGGCCTTCGGTGCCGCCCGAGCCGGCCGCGGCAAAGCGGGGGTCCCACACGGTGCCGAAGAAGAAGTTGAGCGGGTTCACCTCGGAGAAGAAGTGAACCGTCTCGCTCAGCATCGACAGCACGATGCCGACGGTGGTGAGGATAGCGACGGTGGACGCGGCGAGCAGCGACCACAGCACGACGCGCTCCACCTCGTTGCGGGCCCTGAGCCGCAGGCGGATGCGGGAATAGGCGAAGGCGGCGCCGGCGAGCGACAGCAGCAGGGTCAGGCCCTGGCCGATCAGCTTGTGCACGGCAGCATCGGCATTCACGCTGGCGGCGAGCGGCAGCATGTAGTCCTCGCCGCTGTCGGCCAGCACGATGCCGGACGATTTGGCCATGTCGCGCAGCGCGGCATAGGAGGTGGGAACATTGGCGCCCGAAAGATCGAGGCGGTTCAGTGCCGAAGAAACGTTATGGACGATGCCGATCGACAGGCTGGCCGCCGACGTATCGGAGAGGTGAGCGCTGACCTCGGTGCGCACCCGGCTCTCGAGTATCGCGGAGGACACCGCGCTGAGGGCGAGAAACACGAGGAGCGCCGGGACGGTCGCGAAGATGAAGGAGAGCCAGCCGTGATAGGTCGGCAGGGAGTGCGGAACTTCCTTGCTGCGATCGCTGGCGTCGCGCTGGACGCGGGCGCGCTGCGCCGAGAAGAAGTATGCGATGGCACCAATGGCCAGAACGATTGCGACTACCCAGCCTGCTGACATCGACGCCTCACTTGCCCCGTTTAGACCGCCACGCGGACGGCAGTTCCGCTATGCGCGGAAGGGCGGCGCGGACCGCAAGGCCCGCGCCGCACTCACATTACATCGTGGTGCCGGCGTCGAACTTGGCGCGGATTTCTTCGCGCTCAGCGTCCGGAGCGGCCACGAGGCCATACTGAGCGAGCGGCGAGTCCGGCCCGATCATGTCGTCGGAGATGAAGAAGTCGACATATTCCTTGAGGCCCGGGATCACGCCGATATGGGCCTTCTTGACGTAGAAGAACAGCGGACGGGAAACCGGATACTCGCCCGACGAGATGGTCTCGGTCGAGGGAACGACGCCGCCGACGGTGGCGACCTTCAGCTTGTCGGCATTGTTTTCGTAGAAGGCGAGACCGAACACGCCCACACCGGTCTTGTTGCTGTCGATGCGCGCCAGCGTCTCGGTGTAGTCGCCGTCGATGTCGACGGCCTTGCCGTCCTTGCGGACCGCGATGCAGGTCTTGGCGACGGCGTCATCGGCGACGCCAGCGGCCTTCAGGGCGTCCTTGTCGCAGCCGACGTCGAGCAGCTTGGTCTCGAACACTTCGCGGGTGCCGTGCTTCTCGCCCGGGATGTAGGCGGCGATGTCCCAGGCGGGGAACGCCGGGTTCACTTCGTTCCACTTGGTGTACGGGTTGTCGACGAGCTTGCCGTCAACCACGACCTGAGCGGCCAGCGCCTTGTAGATGTCGACGGGCTGGATGGCGAAATCCGGGCCGGCGATATCGGTGGCGAACACGATGCCGTCGTAGCCGATCTTGACTTCCTCGACGTCGGCGACGCCGTTGGCCTTGCAGGTGTCGAGCTCTTCGGCCTTGATCGGACGCGACGAGTTCGCGATGTCGATCTTGTCTTCGCCGACGCCTTCACAGAACTGCTTGATGCCGGCGCCCGAACCACCGGACTCGACCACCGGGGTCTTGAAGTCCGGGAACGCCTCGCCGAACGACTCGGCGACGATCTTGGCATAGGGGAGAACGGTGGACGAACCGGCGACCTGGACCTGGTCGCGCGCCGCGGCCGCACCAAGGCCAGCGGCAAGCGCGATAACCGCGGCGCTCGCGAAAACTGCAATCTTCATGATGTTGTTCCCTTTCGGAAGGATCGGCCCTTTCAGGCCAGTCGACGGTTCCGGTTCCTCCGGCCGCCCTGTCTGCAAGGCGGAACCTAGGGGCGTTGCCACAACGTTTTATGACACTGGGATTGCATTTCTGTGACAGTCTAGACCGTTGATCCAGAAGCACTATTCGCGATGCAGCGGGTTCCGGCCTGTGGAAACCGCGTCGACTGTCATTTTCTGAGCAGCACGTCCACCCGGGTGCCCTGCCCGGGCTGACTCTTGATCGTCAGCACGCCGTGGTGACGGGTGACGATGTGCTTGACGATGGCCAGCCCGAGGCCGGTACCCTTCTTCTTGCGGCTGGTATCGGCATCGACGCGATAGAAGCGCTCGGTGAGGCGCGGTACATGTTCGGCGGCAACGCCGACGCCGTGATCGACCACCGAGACCATGGCGTCGAAACCGCGCCGACCGGCATCCGGCGAGAGGGTAATGTCGATGGTGTCGCCGTCGGCGCCGTATTTGATGGCGTTGTCGATGAGGTTCTCGAACACCTCGTAGAGTTCGTCGCGATCGCCGCTGACGACGACCGGCTCGTCGGGCGCCTGAACCTTCAGCTTGGTGTCGGTGTCCTCGGCCAGTTTATGCAGGCCCTCGGCCACTTCACGCAGCAGCGCGCCCAGTTCGACCGGCGCGGTGGGACGCATGTGCTGGCGCATCTCGATGCGGCTAAGCGACAGCAGGTCCTCGATCAGCTTCGCCATGCGAGCCGCCTGGCCGCGCATCAGGCCGAGGAAGCGCTCGCGCGCCTCCTTGTCGTTGGCCGCCGGGCCGAGCAGCGTATCGATGAAGCCGACCAGCGAGGTCAGCGGGGTGCGCAACTCGTGACTGGCATTGGCGATGAAATCGGTGCGCAGCATCTCGAGGCGCTTTTCCTCGGTCTGGCTCTGCAGCGTGATGACCAGGACGCCGTCATTGACCGGATCTCCGGCGGCGAGCGGCGCCACGGTGGCCTTGTACCAGGTCTCGGTGGGCACCGTCTGATGCAGTTCGATCGCCTGCGAAGCGCCGAGCCGGGCTGCCTCGATGGCGGCCAGCAATTGCGGAAAGCGCATGGTGAAGGCGATCGGGCTGCCGGCGACGACGCCGGGGAAATGCCGGGTCGCCTGCGGGTTGAGGTGCACGATGATGCTGCGGCGATCGATGATGATCGAGGGGTCGGGCAGCGCATCGGCAAAGTGGCGCACGGCATCGGCGAAGGCGAGTTCGCCGTTGCTGGCGCCCGGCGCCACGCCGCTCGCCGACTCGCTGGTCTCGGGCACCACCGCGGCGATGGCGACGATGACGGCATAGGCGAGAATGCCGATCCACGGGTCGATGACCGCAAGCCCGGCCAGGGTCATGAACACCAGCCCCATGGCGAGCAGCATCAGCAGCCGCCCATAGAGCCGCGCCCTGACCGTATCGAACCAGCCCGATCCGCTCACCCCACGCTGCGCCTCGTCGGCCATCGGTCCTTCCCTGGACGCCGGACGATTCGTCCGGCTTGTCAGACGGGGGTGTTCATAGCACGGTTGTGACACCGTCATGACAGGTGCTGGAGTTTCATTCATGTCCGACGCATTGGAAGGCTTCGACCTCGAAGACCCGGTGCTGCCCCGCTCGATCAAGAAGAAGGCGCTCGAGTCGGGCGGCTTCCCCTATGACGAGAAGATGGACAGCGATGCCTATGACGCCGAGATGCTGCAGGCACAGCGGCAGCTGGCGCTGCTGCAGCACGACCAGGCCAAGACCGGCAAGCGCATCGTCATCGTGTTCGAAGGCCGCGACGCAGCGGGCAAGGGCGGCTCGATTGCCGCCTATCTCGAAAACCTCAACCCACGCTTCAACATGGCAGTGGCGTTGCCCAAGCCATCGGACCGCGAGCGCACGCAATGGTATTTCCAGCGCTATGTCGACTGGATGCCGGCCGCCGGCGAACAGGTGCTGTTCGACCGCTCCTGGTACAACCGGGCGGGCGTCGAGCCGGTGATGGGGTTCTGCACGCCCGATGAAACCAAACGCTTCCTCGAGGCGGTGCCGGATTTCGAGAAGATGCTGGTGGAAGACGGTGTCCACCTGTTCAAGTTCTGGCTGACCATCGGGCGCGAGATGCAGCTCAAGCGCTTCCACGACCGCCGGCACGATCCGTTGAAAGTGTGGAAGCTGTCGCCGATCGATCTCGAGGCGCTGAAGCGCTTCGACGACTATACCAAGGCGCGCAACCGCATGCTGGAGGCCAGCCACACGGCGCATGCACCGTGGCGGATCGTCTTCAACAACGACAAGAAGCGTGGCCGGCTCGGCATCATCCGTTCGGTGCTGCATGCGCTCAGTTACGAGGGCAAGGACGAAAAGCTGATCGGCCCCATCGACGGCAAGATCGTGGTCACCCCGCAGGCCTTCATGAAGTCCCACAGCGAGTTGTAGCGGATGGATTGACCAGACGGTCAAAAACCCGTCAACTGCCTGTTAACGATCAGCGCGGGAGGGCCTCGCGCCGATCGATCAGCAGGGACGGAGGCTTGGGGGCCGGCACGTTCCACAGGGGTCAGTATGGTGGGCCATGAGGCCAGCGCGAGCCAAGAGGCGAGCGTCATTCCGCCAGTGCTGGTGTTCAACGCCGAGGGGCGCTCGCCTTTCGTGCTGGCCTGCGATCACGCCTCGAACCGCTTCCCCGACCGCTATGGCGATCTCGGCCTGACGCCGCAGCAGCGTTTGATGCATGTCGCCTGGGACCCGGGCGCGATGGCCGTGGCGCTGCAACTGAGCGACCTGCTCGACGCGCCGCTGGTCGCCTCGACGGTCAGCCGGCTGGTGATCGACTGCAACCGCGACCACGACGCGCCGGACCTGATCCCGGTGATGTCGGAGCGGACGGAAATTCCCGGCAACCGCGGCGTTGGCGACAACGAGCGGGCGGAACGGATCGGCGCCTACCACGCGCCGTTCCATAGCGCGCTCGAAGCGGTGCTGGACGCCCGGCGCAAAGCGGGGATCGAGACACTGCTGGTCACCGTCCATTCGTTCACCCCGGTCTACAAGGACGTGGCGCGGCCTTGGCCGATCGGGCTGATCCACGCGCGCGACGACCGCTTCACCGCGGCGTTGCGCGATGCGCTGGCGGCAGACGAGGCCAGCCTCGACATCGGCTGGAACCAGCCCTACTCGGCGCTTAACGGCGTCACCTACACGCTGGAGCATCACGGCGACGAGCGCGGGCTCGAAGCGACGATGATCGAGATCCGGCACAACGAAATTCTCGAACCAGAAGGGGTGCGCCTGTGGGCCGCCCGGCTGGCCCGATGCCTCACTGCCGCGCTTGGGTCGCGCGGCGGGGCAGCGGCATGACTGCACTATGGGCTGAAACTGGAGGGTATTCATGACCGACACGACGGGTTCCGGTGGTGTGAAGTACGCCACCCGCGACAAAAGCTACTTCGAAAAGCGCGGCCTGCAGCGCTATGCCGGCATCTGGTCGCTCTGGGCGCTGGGCGTCGGCGCGGTGATCTCCGGCCATTTCTCGGGCTGGAATTTCGGCTTTGCCACCGGTGGCTGGGGCGGCATGCTGGTGGCCGGCATCATCATCGCCATCATGTATCTGGGCCTGACCTTCTCGATCGCCGAGATGAGCCCGGCGCTGCCACATACCGGCGCCGCCTACTCGTTCGCGCGCAGCTCGATGGGGCCGTGGGGCGGCTTCGTCACTGGGCTGTTCGAGAACGTCGAGTACGTGCTGACGCCGGCAGTGATCTGTACGTTCATCTCGGCCTATTTCGGCTCGATAACCGGGCTCGATACATCGCTCTACCCGATCTTATGGATCGTGTTTTACGCGATCTTCCTGGCGCTCAACATTTTCGGGGTGGCGCTGAGCTACAAGGTGACGCTGGCGGTGACGCTGATCTCGCTGGCCGGCCTGGCGTTCTTCTACATCAGCGCCTTCGGGCATATCGACTTCTCGCGCTGGGCGCTGAACATCGCGCCGGATGGCTCCGAACTGCCGGATGGCAACGGCGAATGGTTCCCCAAGGGCTTTGGCGGCGTGCTCGCCACCCTGCCTTTCGCAGTGTGGCTGTTCCTCGCCATCGAGCAGGTGCCGCTGGCGGCCGAGGAATCGGTCGATCCGAAGCGGGACATGCCGCGCGGCATCATGCTGGGCTTTGCCACGCTGGCGCTGTCGGCCTTCCTCGTGGTGCTGCTCAACCCATCAATCGCAGGGGTCGGGTCATATGCCCTGGGCTCGTCGCTGGAGCCGGCGCTGGATGGCATCCGCGCCATGTTCCCGGATGTGGGCTGGGCCGCTTCGGCTTTTGGCGTGGTGGCACTGATCGGCCTCGTCGCCTCGTTCCACACCATCCTCTACGCCCAGGGGCGTCAGGTCTATTCGCTGAGCCGTGCCGGCTATTTCCCGTCGGCGCTGTCGGAGACGCATGCCAAGTACAAGACTCCGCATCTCGCCATGATCGCCGGCGCGGCGCTGGGCCTGGGCGTGATGCTGGTGATCTGGTTCGCCAATGGCGGCGGCGGCTCGGGCGAGACACAGCTGGGTGACGATATCATCGGCTCGGTGCTGCTCAACATGGCAGTGTTCGGCGCGATGCTGAGCTACATCGCGCAGGCGCTGAGCTTCATCATCCTTCGCCGCAAGCTGCCCAATATCGAGCGGCCGTTCCGCAGCCCGGTGGGCGTTCCCGGCGCGGTGCTGACCATCATCATCGCGGCCGTGACGCTCAGCTACCAGGTCCAGGATCCGAACTTCTCCAAGGGCGTGATCTGGGTGGTGGTCTGGTGCGCGGTGGGCATCATCTATTTCGCACTGGTCGGGCGCCACAAGCTCATCCTCTCGCCCGAGGAAGAGTTCGCGCTGGAACACGCCAAGAAGTAGCGACGACGGGGGCCGCGAGCGATTGCGGCCCCCTCCTCCAACGATAACAGGTCAACGAGTTCAGGGAGTGCGCCATGGCCGCCTATACGCTCGATCAACTGAAGGCCGACGTGAAAGCCGGCACTATCGACACCGTGCTGGTGGCGTTTCCGGACATGCAGGGCCGGCTGATCGGCAAGCGCTTCCAGGCCGAGTTCTTCCTCGACGGGGCGATCGACGAAACGCATGGCTGCGACTACCTGCTCGCCAACGACATCGATATGGAGCCGGTGCCTGGCTACGAGGCGGCAAACTGGGGCAAGGGCTATGGCGACTTCGTCATGAAGCCGGACCTCGGCACGCTGATGAAGGCAGCCTGGCTGGAGGGAACGGCGATCATCCTCGCCGATCTCGTCGACCACCACCATCACGAGCCGATCCCGCACAGCCCGCGCGCCATCCTCAAGGCGCAGCTGAAGCGGCTGGAAAAGTTGGGGCTGACGGCCAACTTCGCCTCGGAGCTGGAATTCTACCTGTTCGACGAGAGCTTCCGCTCGGCCTGGGACAAGGGCTACAAAAACCTCACCACCGCCGGCTATTACATCCAGGATTACCACATCTTCCAGACCACAAAGGAAGAAGGGGTGCTGCGCGACATGCGGCGGCAACTGCAGGCGTCCGGCATCCCGGTGGAGAACTCGAAGGGCGAGTGGGGCCCCGGGCAGGAAGAGCTCAACGTGCGCTATGCCGATGCGCTGACCATGGCGGACCGGCATGTGGTGATGAAGAACGCGATGAAGGAAATCGCGCATCACCACGGCAAGGCCATCACCTTCATGGCGAAATGGGATTTCGGCCTCGCCGGCTCATCGAGCCACATCCACATGAGCCTCGCCAAAGCCGGCAAGAACGTCTTCGTCGACAAGAAGGACGCGCTCGGCATGTCCGACCTGATGAAGCATTTCATGCAGGGGCTGCTGACCTATGCCGGCGACATCACCTATTTCCTCGCGCCGTTCATCAACTCCTACAAGCGCTTCCAGGCCGGCACCTTCGCGCCGACCAAGGCGATCTGGTCGTCGGACAACCGCACGGCGGGGTTCCGGCTCTGCGGCGAAAACACCGGTGGCGTGCGGGTGGAATGCCGGATCGGCGGCGCCGACCTCAACCCCTATCTCGCCTATGCGGCGCTGATCGCGGCGGGGCTGAAAGGCGTGGAGGACAAGCTGCCGCTGGAGCCGGCGTTCACCGGCGACGCCTATGTGGGCGAGAAGCTGCGCGAAGTGCACAAGACGCTGCGCGACGCGATTGCCGCGATGCAGAACTCGAGCATGCTGCGCGAGGCGTTCGGCGAGCCGGTGATCGGCCACTATGTGCATACCGGCAACTGGGAACAGTTCGAGTATGACCGGCGCGTCACCGATTGGGAGTTGAAGCGCGGGTTCGAGCGCAGCTAAAACTCCTGCACCAATCACATAGGTGACAGATGACCGACAGGGTCCAGATCGTCTCGCCCATCGACGGGCGGGTGTATGCCGAGCGCAAGGTCGCCACGGGCGCCGAGATCGACGCAGCGGTGGCCAAGACCCGGCGGGCCCGCGAAGTCTGGGCCGAGGTGACGGTCAAGGAGCGGGTGAAGTTCCTCGAGCACTTCCTCGATGCCCTGCTCAAGAAGAACGACGAGATCGTGCCGGAACTGGCCTGGCAGATGGGTCGACCGGTCCGCTACCAAGGCGAAAAGCGCGGCGTCGAGGAGCGCTCGCGCTACATGATCGGCATTGCCGAGGAGAGCCTCAAGCCGTCAATGCGGCCGGACAAGCCTGGCTTCGAGCGCTGGATTGCGCGCGAGCCGCTGGGCACGGTGATGGTGATCGCGCCGTGGAATTATCCGTACCTGACGGCGATCAACACCATCGTGCCGGCCTTGATGGCGGGCAACGCGGTGGTGCTCAAGCATGCCTCGCAGACACTGCTGGTGGGCGAGCGCTTCGCCGAGGCGTTCCAGGCGGCGGGGATGCCGGACGGGCTGTTCCAGAACCTGGTGCTGAACCACGCCGACACCGAAAAGCTGATCGGTTCAGGCAAGATCGACCACGTCAACTTCACCGGTTCGGTGGAAGGCGGGCGGCGGATCGAGCGCGCGGCAGCCGGCACCTTCGCCACGCTGGGGCTGGAGCTCGGCGGCAAGGACCCGGCTTATGTACGCGAGGATGCGAACCTCAGCCACGCAGTGGAGAGCCTGGTCGATGGCTCGTTCTTCAACTCCGGGCAGAGCTGCTGCGGGGTGGAGCGCATCTACGTGCACGCCTCGGTCTATGACCGCTTCGTCAAGGATTTCGTCGAGAATGCCAGGGGCTGGACGCTGGGCAATCCGCTCGATGCCGACACCATGGTCGGCCCGATGGCGACGCCGCGCTTCGCCGACCTGGTGCGCGGGCAGACGCTCGAAGCGCTGCGCAAGGGCGCCAAGGCGCATCTCAACACCAAACACGACCTCGACGAGGAAAGCTCGCCCTACCTGGCGCCGGAGGTATTGACCAACGTCAACCACCAGATGGCGGTGATGCGGGAGGAGAGCTTCGGGCCGGTGGTCGGCATCATGAAGGTGCGCGACGACGCCGAGGCGATCGAGCTGATGAATGACAGCCCCTATGGCTTGACCGCCTCGATCTGGACCGAGGACCTCGAGGCGGCGGCCAAGATCGGCTCGAAAGTCGAAACCGGCACGGTGTTCGCCAACCGCTGCGACTACCTCGATCCGGCGCTGGTGTGGACCGGGGTCAAGGAAACCGGCAAGGGCGGCGCGCTGAGCGAGATCGGTTACGCCAACCTGACGCAACCCAAGAGCTATCACCTGAGAAAGGTGTCACCCGGCGCGGCCATGTGAGCCAAGTCGGGGGACACTTCTACTAAATGCGACAGCGACCCCAAACTCGGTGTCATCCCTGCGAAAGCAGGGACCCAACTCACGGCCCGCGCAGGCGGAAAGATGGGGCCCTGCGTTCGCAGGGATGACAGCTGGTGGGTGGGGATGGCCTGGAGCCAACAAAAGAAGAGGACGACAGGAAATGACCAAGGCCAACTGGAACTATCCCACTGCCGTCAAATTCGGTGCCGGCCGCATTGCCGAGCTGCCGGAGGCGCTGAAGACGGCGGGGATCGCGCGGCCGCTGCTGGTGACCGATGCCGGGCTGGTGAACTTGCCGGTGACGCAGAACACCCTGAAACTGCTGCGCGATGCCGGGTTCGAGGTGGGCGTATTCGCCGATGTGAAGCCCAACCCGATCTCAGCCAACGTCAATGCCGGCATCGCGGTGCTGCGGCAGGGCGGGCATGACGGGGTAATCGCCTTCGGCGGCGGCTCGGGGCTCGATACCGGCAAGGTCATCGCCTTCATGGCCGGGCAGACCCGCCCGATGTGGGATTTCGAGGATATCGGCGACTGGTGGAGCCGCGCCGACCCCAAGGGCATCTTCCCGATCGTCGCGGTGCCGACCACCGCAGGAACCGGATCGGAAGTCGGCCGCGCCGGGGTGATCACCGATGAGACGACGCACACCAAGAAGGTGATCTTCCACCCCTTGATGATGCCCAAGGTAGTGATAGCCGACCCCGAGCTGACAGTGGGCATGCCGACCTTCATCACCGTAGGGACCGGGTTCGATGCGCTGGCGCATTGCCTCGAGGCCTACTGCGCCAAAGGTTATCATCCGCTGGCCGACGGCATCGCGGTGGAAGGGGTGCGGCTGGCGCTCGAGAACCTGCCCAAGGTGGTGGAGAACCCCAACGATATCGAGGCGCGCGGCCACCTGATGAGCGCCGCCGCAATGGGCGCGACCGCCTTCCAGAAGGGCCTGGGGGCCATCCACTCGCTGAGCCATCCGGTCGGGGCGCTCTACGATACCCATCACGGCATGACCAATGCGGTGTTCATGCCCTATGTGCTGGTGGCCAATCGCGACGCTATCGAAGCCAAGATCGCCCGGCTCGCCGCCTATTGCGGCCTCTCACCCAACTTCGACGCGTTTCTCAGCGCCATTAATGGCCTGCGCGCCAAGCTCAACGTTCCCAACACGTTGAAGGATTTCAAGGTGAGCGGCGAGAAGCGTGAGCTGATCGGCGAGATGGCGATCGTCGACCCGACGGCGGGTGGTAACCCGGTGGAGCTGACCAAGAAGCTGGCGCTGGAGATTTTCGATCGGGCGATGGAGGGACGGCTGTAGCGGGCTCGCTCAACCGCGCTGGCCAACCAGACAGGCTGGTGCGCCGACCCCTCATCCGGCGCTACGCGCCACCTTCTCCCCGACGGGGAGAAGAATCCTGCAGCGCTGGTGATCACCACTGTTCCCACGGTGAAGGCTAATTAGCCTTCACCGGCCCCCGTCGGGGAGAGGGTGGATCGCGCGTAGCGCGAGACGGGTGAGGGGTACGGCCACGATGCTGTGCTTGATTCCCACGTCCCGCGCTGGATAGACCGGCTAAGAGACCCGCCGCACCGCTTCCCTGGCACCGTTTTCCAGCAGCGATTTCAGGTGGTTGGTGACGGTATCGCGGAACACCGCAACTTGCGGCAGATCCGTGCCGAACACTTCGGTCACTGCGAGCAGGCCGTTCGCCAGCTTCACCGGATCCTGCCCTGCCCCGTCGGCGATCTCTCGCAGGCGAACTGCCATTGGGTCCTTGACGTCGATCGGCTGGCCGGCCTCGTCGATGCCGGTGACGTAGCGCATCCAGGCGGCAACGCCCAGCGCCAGGCGGGGAAATGGCTGCGCCGCCGCGAGGCGGTCGCGGATGGTGCCGAGCAGGCGCTGCGGCAGCTTCTGGGTGCCGTCCATGGCGATCTGCCAGGTGCGGTGCTTGAGCGCGGGGTTGGCGAAGCGGGCCAGCAGCTGGTCGCGGTAGGCTTCGAGGGTGGCGCGCGACATCGGCAGGGTCGGCATCGCCTCCTCAGTCATCAATCCGTGAATCAGCTGGTGGATGCCGGGATCAGCGATGGCTTCGTTGACGTATTGATACCCCGAGAGATAGCCGAGATAGGCCATGCTCGAGTGGCTGCCATTGAGCATCCTGAGCTTCATCAGCTCGAACGGCTCGACATCTTCGACGAGCTCGGCCCCGACGGTTTCGAAGGGTGGGCGGCCGGCCGGGAAATCGTCTTCGATCACCCATTGGGTGAAGGGCTCGGTCATGATCGGCCAGGCGTCTTCGAGGCCGGTGATGTCGGCGACGATGGCCCGATCGGCATCGGTGGTGGCCGGCACGATCCGATCGATCATGGTGGAGGGGAAACTGACGGTGTGAACATAGCCCGCGAGGCCAGCTCCCCCATCCATCAGTTCGGCGAGACGACGCACGATGCGGCCGGCGGTCCTGCCGTTCGAGGGGAGATTGTCACAGCTCATCACCGTGAAGGGAGCCAGACCGCGCTGCCGGCGAAGCTCGAGCGCAGCCACGATGATACCAGGGGCGCTGATCGGCGCTTCCGGGTGCGCCAGATCGTGGATGATGTCTGGATGCTTCTGGTCGAGCTCGCCGGTCGAGGGATCGTGGCAATAGCCCTTCTCGGTGACCGTCAGCGAAACGATGCGGATCGCCGGGCTCGCCATGGTCTCGATGAGTTCGGCGCGCTGGGTGTTGGCATCGAGCACATCGAGGATGGAGCCGATAATGCGCGGCTTGGTGCCCGAGGCGTCGCGGACGGCGAGGGTATAGAGAAAATCCTGCGGCTCGAGCGCCTCGCGGGTATCGGGGCGGCGGAGCGAGGCGCCGATGATGCCCCAGTCGGGGGTGCTGGCCAGCAGGCTGTCGACATAGGCGGCCATGTGAGCGCGATGGAACGCGCCGATCCCGAGGTGGACGATGCCCGGCGTGACCGTCGACCGATCGTAGTCCATCAGGTCAATGCCAGGGGTACGAATGGCGCCTGACTGGATTTCGGACATCGACAGGCGCGGCATGTGGCGGTTCCTCCCTTTGGACAGACGGCCCTCCCCAGGCTGCGGGCGGGCCTTTCGAGCGTAGCTCTCAAGGCCTTCTCGCCTCAAATCGCTCTACTGGAGCGATTTGCCCTGACGGGACGACTCGAAGCCCCTCCCCCGCCACGCGAGCGAGGATGAAGAGAGGTGCGTGCATCAATAGCGGAGCATGTCGGGGACTGCCATACCAGGCGGTTGCGTGGGCAAAATATCCCCGGCATAAGCATTGGGCAGTTGAGGGGAAGACGGCGTGACCAAACGGTTTGTGAGTATCGGCGAAGCCATGATCGAAATGTCTGGCGGCGAAGGCGGAATGTACCGCCTTGGCTATGCCGGCGACACGCTCAACACCGCCTGGTACGCACGGGCCCTGCTGCCGGAGGGCTGGCACGTCGACTATGTCACGGCGCTCGGCGACGACATGTATTCGGGCGAAATGCGGGCGTTCATCGAGAAGGCCGGGATCGGTACCGAGCGGATCCAGACCATCGCCAACCGACGGCCCGGGCTCTACATGATCCACCAGGAAAAAGGCGACCGGCATTTCACCTATTGGCGCGGGCAATCGGCGGCGAAACTGCTCGCCGACGATGTCGAGGCGCTGGAGGCGGCGGTGGTGGGCGCCGACACGGTGTATTTCTCGGGCATCTCGATGGCGATCCTCGCGCCGCGAGCGCGCGGCAAGCTGATGCGCACCATCGTCAAAGCGCGCGATGCCGGCGCCACCGTGGTGTTCGACACCAACCTCCGGCCGGCGCTGTGGACCAGCCCGCGGATCATGGCCTCGACGCTGACGGCAGCCGCTGCCATCGCCGACATCGTGCTGCCGACCCATACCGACGAAGCGCCGCTGTTCGGCGACGCCTCACCCGAGGCGACGGCCGAGCGCTATCTCAAGCTCGGGGCCCAGGAAGTGGTGGCCAAGGACGGCTCGAAACCGGCTTTCGTCGCCACGGCCGACGGGGTGCGCCAATACGTGCCGGCGCCGAAGGCCGACAAGGTCGTCGATGCCACCGGCGCCGGGGACTCGTTCAACGGCGGCTATCTCAGCGGCCGGGCCCGCGGCCTGTCGCCGGTCGAGGCGGCCGAGCGGGCGCATCGGGTGGCGGGCGTCGTGATCGGCCACAAGGGCGCGCTGGTCGATCCGGAACTGGTGCGGGACGTTTAGGCTATCCGGGCTGAATTCACGTGCCTCGGCCGGAGCATGTCCTACCCCGATCTCGCCGCAACTCGAAACACCGTCTCCGCTGCGAGCCTTGTTCCGTCATGCAATGTCTGGTTCCATCGTAAAATTACGATGAATGGAGATTTGCATGTCGAACGTCGGAATTATCGGGGCGGGGAACATCGGCGGTACACTTGCCGCGCATCTGGTGAAGCTTGGCCATTCAGTCGAGATCGCCAACTCGCGCGGCCCGGAAACGCTGGCCGAGTTCGCCAAGACCTCTGGCGCCAAACCGGTCACGGTCGAGGACGCGGTAAGGAACAAGGACCTGATCATCGTCTCGATTCCAACGCACAGCGTCCTGGCATTGCCGGCAGGACTTTTCCGCGATGTGCCTGCCAGCGTACCAGTCATCGACACCAATAATTACTATCCCAGGGAACGCGACGGTCGCATCGAGCAGATCGACAACGGCAAGGCGGAGAGCCGCTGGACCGCCGAGACGATCGGGCATTCCGTCGTGAAGGTGTTCAATAACATCTACTCCAAGCGGCTCGCTGAGGACGGCAAGCCTGAGGGAAGCCCAGGGCGGCTGGCCCTGCCGGTGTCGGGAGACGACCCGGCTCACAAGGCGAAGGTGATTGCGCTGCTCAACGAGCTCGGCTTCGACGCCGTGGACAATGGCTCGCTCGACGATTCCTGGCGTCACCAGCCGGGCACCCCTGCCTATGTGAACAACGCTGATGTCGCCGAGGTAAAGGCACAACTCGCAGCCGCCAGTCCCGAGCGCCAGGAGAAATTCCGTGGCACAGCGGAAAGCCCCGGCAACTGGCAGTCCCCACGCTGACTGGGATCGCCCGGCCCTGCAGCGACCGTTTTCGAGTCCGGCCGCGGGCCCACAGGGCGCAATACCAGGAACGAACAAGGGGCCCGAGGGCCCCTTGTAGCATCATGGACCGGTGGCTCAGAAGCGCAGGTTCAGGCCCGCCGTGACGGCGTGCGTGAAAGCGCCGGCATCGACCATGTACATTTCCTCACCGTAGCTGGTGTAGCGATACTGCAGGTCCAGCGACAGCTTGTCGGCCAGGGCAATCTCGACACCGGCGCCGGCGGTCCAGCCGATATGGGTGTTCTTGATGCCGCCGAACTCGCCCCCGGCGAAGGCCAGGCCGGCCGTCACGTACGGCAGGAAGACACCACCATCAAAGCCGAGGCGGCCACGCAGAGAGCCGTTCCAGCCTGAGGTGTAGGACAGCGCGCCGACATCGTTCCATGCCAGATCCGCGGCGACGCCAGCGACGATACCGTCAGCAATGGCGAAGTCGGCGCCCGCAACGACACCGATGCTGTAGCCGGAGATTTCGATGCCGTTGACGAATGGCGACGGGCTGGTCAGCTCGCCGGACTGATAACCGACGAAGACACCGACATAGGGCCCGCTCCAGGTGCTGCTCACGTCGACGACGCCCGGGCCCGCCGGCGTGTCGATGATGAGGTCCGCCGCAAAGGCAGACGAAGTGAAACCGAGGGCCGTCGTGGCCAACAGGGCAAAGGCGAAGTTGCGCAATCAAACCTCCTGAAATGCTTCCGAGGGCTAGCAGCGGGGTTTTTGGGGGTCAAAGGGCAACACATGACATCAAGTGGGTTTTTGTGCCGCCGCCTGCCGGACGGAGATCGCTACCGGTTGGCCGGCTCGAGCCGCAGGCTGAGGACCAGCGGCACGAGCAGCGCGTAGAGCGCGACCACGGAGAGCCAGATGGCGCCCGGCCAGTGGTCGCGGAAGACGAAGTAGAGACTCGAGAACAGTAGCGGCGCGGCGATCGAGGCGAGGCTGACGGCCGAGGCCAGGACGCCCTGGAACTGGCCCTGCCGGCTTTCGTCGACCTGGCGGGTGGCGAGCGACTGCAGCGCCGGGGCGCCGATGCCGCCCAGTGCGAAGACCGGCATGATGGCGAAGATCAGCCAGCTCTGGGTGGCAAAGGCCATGACGACGAGTGCGACGCATGCGCCGGCAATGCCGGTGAGAACGGCACCACGCTCGCCGAGCAGCTTTACCGCCGGCCCGGGAAGGAAAGCCTGCGCCAGCGTCTGGCACACGCCGAAGGCGCCGAGCGACAGGCCGATCCACAGGCCGTTCCACTGAAAGGTGTCGCCACCCCACAGCGCCCAGCAGGTGCCATAGACCTCGCCGGTGGCGGCGAAGGCGAAGAAGATGAAGATCATCGGCCGCAGGGCCTTGATCGAGAGGGCCCAGCGCAGCGAGCGGAGGGGATTGAGAGCGGCCAGATCGAGCTTTTCGCGGCTTGGAGTGCGCGACTCCGGCAGCACGAGAAAAGCCAGCAGCAGGTTGCCGGCGTTCAGCACCGCTGCGGCGATGAAGGGCAGTCGCAGCCAGTAGTCACCCAGCGCGCCGCCGAGCACCGGGCCGATGATGAAGCCGATGCCGAACATGGCATTGAGCAGGCCGAAGCGGCGGGCCCGGGTGTCCTCGGGCGAGATATCGGTGACATAGGCGGTGGCGACCGAGACATTGGCGCTGGTGAGGCCGGCAATGGCGCGACCAAGCAGCAGCAGCCACAGGGTCGGGGCGAAGGCGAGGAAGAGGTAGTTGATCGCCGCGCCGCCCAGCGAAATCAGCAGCACGGGACGGCGGCCGAGCCGATCGCTGAGCGCACCGAGGATCGGGGCAAAAACGAACTGCATGATCGCATAGAGTGCGGTCATGATGCCGATATAGGGCGCGATGTTCTGGGCGCCGGTGACATCCTCGAGCAGCGAAGGGAGAATGGGAAAGATCAGCCCGGTGCCGACGGCATCGAGGACAATGGCGGTGTAGATGACAGTGAGGGATTTCTGCATGGCAAGCTTGCTCCACGCGCAGCCTGCAGACGCCGAACGGCGCGACAGCTGCGCGATCATGCCCGACAAGGCGGGCGACTGGGGTTCTGGGAGACGCTGACTAGGCCATGCGCGGGGCATGAGCTGGCGTGTGCTTGACCACCTGGACGACTATTCGTCCACCTGTTTACTCCGCCACTGAGCGGATCAAGGGAGGCGGTCGCTTTTCGCGACGCCTCGGACATACGCCCGGCGCGCGGAGCGGGCAAGTGCGATGCGTGAATGGGAGCTCGGCGCGAAGAGAATGGCCCGACCTAAGCCCTGAGGATCTTCGCCATTGCCTTGCCCTTGGCGAGTTCGTCGATGAGTTTGTCCATGTAGCGGATCTCGCGCATCATCGGGTCCTCGATGTTCTCGACGCGCACGCCGCAGACGACGCCGGTGATCAGCGCGCGCGCCGGGTTGAGCTGTGGCGCCGAGTTGAAGAAGGCTTCGAGATTGGTGCCCTTCGCCATTTCGGCCTCGAGTGACTGCTGGGTGTGACCGGTCAGCCAGCAGAGGATTTCGTCGACCTCGGCCTTGCCTCGCCCCTTGTTCTCGGCCTTGGCGAGGTAGAGCGGATAGATCTTGGCGATGCTGTAGGCGTAGACCCGGTCTCGGACCTTGTCGGTGGTTTCCCGCATCTGGGCCCCCTATCTCGCTTCGATGATCAGCCGGATGCCGAGGATGCCGATAAAGGCAGCGGCGGCGCGGTCGACCCAGAGCTTGGCGCTCAGGTAGAGCGCCCGCGGCCGGGTGGCCGAGAAGGCGATGGCGACGATGCTGTACCACAGGGTCTCCTGCAGGAAAATCAGCGGCGGCAGGGCCCAGTACAGCCAGGGTTGGGGATTGGCCGGCAGCAGCGCCGCGAAGACGGCGCCGAACACCGCGACGATCTTGGGGTTGGAAAGCTGCGTCAGCAGGCCGACAGCAAAGGCCTTGCGTGGATTGGCCGCCGGAGCGACGCCAGCCTCGACGGTGATGGGGTCGGCGGCATGGCTCCAGATCTTCCAGGCGAGATAGACGAGGTAGAGGCCGCCAGCGACCTTGAGCGCGGTGAACAGCAGGCCGCCGTCCTGCATCAGGGTGCGCAGCCCGAGCACGGCGAGTGCGCCATAGAGCATGGCCCCTACCCCCATGCCGAGCGCCGCGGCGAGGCCTTCGGTGCGCGACTGCGCGACGGCGGTGCGCACCACGAAGACGAAACTCGGGCCCGGGCTGATGGCACCGAGCAGCAGCGCGCCGAGAATGGCGAAGAGGGGCAGAAGATGGTCCATGGAGGCCTCCGAACAGGCAAGAGGCTAGCGCATTAGCGGCCCGTGCAGGAAGCAGTATCAGAGTGCGGCAACCCACTGCGACAGCTCTCACCCGGACCCCGACATCCGGGTGAGTGCTGATGTGCAGCGCCGTTACAGCAGCTTTTCTTCCTTGATCGGGGTGCGGCTGACGATCTCGCGGTCGCAGGCGTCGTAGGTGATGTAGTACGGGATGAAGACGTGCTCGGCGTTCTTCTTCTTGGCGGAGAACAGGTAGATGCCCTCCTCGGCTTCCTTCTCGAGCTTCTCGATCATCTTGTAGTTGCGCTTCTTCAGATAGCGGATCGCCTGCTTGACGCTCTGGCAGTCATAGTCGCCGTCATAGTTGTCAAAGATCGGTTTGCCCTGCAGACCGCCGGCGGTGACCGGCGGAGCCGAGACAGCAACCAGTGCAAGGGCGAGGGCGGCGAAAGCCGGGCGAACGAGGCGATTGAGCTGTGCGAACATGGTCCACTCCATTTGGCAGGCACCAGTTGCCTGCGGGTGAGAGAGGACTAGCGGGCCGGGCCTGAACCGACACGGACCCGCTGGTTCAGTCGTTATTCATAAGTCGTATTATGACTTTTCGGCCGCCGTCAGAACATGCCGTCGCCGGAATTGATGTACTCGATTTCCTCGGGCGTGGAGATGCGGCCGAGGGCGGCGTTGCGGCGAGGATAGCGGCCGAAGCGTGCGATGCAGTCGCGATGCATGATCTCGAATTTCAGGGTTTCCTCGTCACCAAGTGCGGTGAACAAGCGGATCGCCTCGTCGTGCACGGCAAGATCCTCGGAATGCATGTAGGGCATGTAGAAAAACATGCGGCGACGCGGCTCGACCCGCATATCGTCGCCGGCGGCGACCGCCTCCTGCGCAAGCCCAAGCGCCATGGCGTCGGAGGCGAAAGCCTCGGGGCGCTTGCGATGCAGCTGGCGGCTGAACTGGTCCAGCACGATGACTTCGGCAAGGCGGCCGGACGGGGTGGCGCGCCACCATGCCGCTTCGCCGCGAGCAACGGCTGCGTGCGTTTCGGTGAAACGCGCGGCCAACACCGCATCGAACTCGGGCTTGCCGCCGAACCAGTCCGGCTCGCCATGCTCGACGAACCAGAAATTCAGGATGTCATCGGGTGAGGTCATGCAGCAGGCTCCGGTTCACGCTTCATTTCCCATGGGACGGGCATGATGTCACCAGCCGCACGGCGCTGAGTTATGTGGGGCGACACGAGGAGATCTTCTATGCGGCTCGTCAAGCTCGATACCCCCGACGGCATCATCTACGTCAACCCCGAGCATGTGGTGGCGGTGGTGAAGGGCCTGCGCGACACCAAGATCGACACGGTGTCGGGCGTGCATGTGGTGAAAGACCCGCCCGAGGTGGTGGCGCGCCTGCTCGGCATGGAAGAAATCGAGCTCGACGTGACGCCGCGGATGATGATCAACCGCAGTTGAGCCTCAACCGCGGCCTCTTCCCCCGACCCTGACCTAAACCGTCACGATCGCCTTGATCACGCCGGTGCGGTCATGGGCCCAGACGGGCATATCCTCAGGCACCCGGTCGAGGCTGGTGGCGTGCGTTGCAAGCCGGTCGGTCGGGACCTTGCCCTGGCGGATCGACTCCATGACGTGCTCGAAATCGGCCCGGATGGCGTTGCGCGAGGCGCGGATGGTGAGTTCTCGCCGGTGCACTTCGCTGTCGGGGAACACCAGGTCGCCCTTGATGACGCCGACCAGGGTGTAGCTGCCACCGTTGCGGGCGTGGAACAGCGAGGCGTTCATCGCCTTGATCGAGCCGGTGGAATCGAACACCGCGTCGAAGCCGGTCGACTTGACGGTGGTGAACTCGCTGCCCTCGAGTTCGGCAGGCGAGAAGGTGGTGAAACCGAGCGCGCGTGTCGCGGCGATCTTGTCAGGTGCGGCGTCGATAACGGTGACCTCGGCGCCGGCGATCCTCGCGAAAAAGGCGACGCCGAGCCCGATCGGGCCCGAGCCGACCACCAGCGCACGGGAGCCGGGTTTCAGCTCGGCAGTGCGACGGATGGCGTGGGCGCCGATGGCGAGGAACTCGACCATGGCCGCATCGCGGAGGCTTAGGCCATCGGCCTTGTAGAGGTTCGCCGCCGGCATGACGATCTCTTCGGCCATGCCGCCCGGTGCGTGCACGCCGATCACCTTGAGCGTTTCGCAGCAATTGGCGCGCCCCTCGCGGCAGGCCGGACAGTGGCCGCAGTTCAGGTAGGGGTTGATCACCACCGGATCGCCGGCGACGAAAGCTTCGCCGTTGGGATCAGCGACGGTGCCGCTCAACTCGTGGCCGATGACACGCGGATATTCAAAGTAGGGAAAATTGCCCTCAAAAATGTGGTAGTCGGTACCGCAGATGCCGATGTGACGGATGGCGACGCGAACCCAGCCGGGCTTCAGCTCCGGGCGGTCGATGTCGATCAGCGCCAGTTGCTCGGGCGCGGTGCAGGATATGGCTCGCATGGGGGTCTCCTCTTGCGGACGGATCATAGCGGCGCGTGGCTTCACCACAAGCACCCGGCAGGCTACAAACCCCCGCGTCTTTAGTGGGGTATTACAGCGTGAATTTCGCGAGCGATAACTGGGCCGGGGCCACGCCCGAGGTGATGGCGGCGCTGACGCGCCACAATGGCGGATACGCGCCGGCCTATGGCGGGGATCCGCTCAGCCTCAGCGTGGTGCAGCGCTTCTCGGAGCTGTTCGAGCGCGAGGTCGAAGTGTGGTTCACGGCAACCGGCACAGCATCGAACTCGCTGGGGCTGGCAGCGCTGAGCCGGCCGGGCGGCGTGGTGTTCTGCGGCGGAGATGCACATGTGCATACCGACGAGAGCGGGGCGACGGAGTTCCAGTCGGGCGGCATGAAGCTGCAGCCGGTACACAGTCCGCTCGGGCTGATCGATGCGGGAGCGCTGGCAGCCGCGCTCGGCAAGCACCCGGCTGGCGGGCGCAGCGTACCGGTGGCGCTGAGCCTGACCAACGCGACGGAATGGGGCACGGTATATGGCGTGTCGCAGGTGGCTGAACTGGCCAGGATCGCACGCGATGGCGGGTTGAAAGTGCACATGGATGGGGCGCGATTCGGCAATGCCGTAGCGGCGCTGGGCGTAACGCCGGCCGAGCTCACCTGGAAAGCCGGGGTGGATTTCCTGTCGTTCGGCGCCACCAAGAACGGCTGCTGGGCGGCCGAGGCGATCGTGGTGTTCACGCCGGGGCTGCTGGGCGACTTTGAAGCACGGCGGCAGCGGGCCGGGCATACCTTCTCGAAGGCACGGTTCGTCGCGGCGCAGTTCGACGGCTATCTCGAGCATGGCAACTGGCTGCGCTGGGCGGGACACGCCAACGCCATGTCCGACCGGCTGCGCGCCGGGATCAGGGCCAGCACTGTCGCGCGGCTCGGTTGGGAGAACACGGCCAACGAGGTGTTCGCGGTGATCCCGAGGGCAGCGCTGGCACGCGTGCGTGCGGCCGGCGGCGCGGCACATGAGTGGCCGGCAGAGGGGCTCGCGGCCGGTGAGACGCTGGTGCGCCTGGTCACCAGTTGGGCGACGACCGAGGCCGATGTGGATGGGTTCTTGGGGTTGCTTTAGGCCTGACTGAGAGAGACGGCCCCCTCCCGGCCTACCCCATGAAGGGGGAGGTGAAGAGTCGAGGCTCTGTCTTCGATCGTGCCAAACACTCGATGCGGCACCTCCCCCTTTATGGGGGAGGATGGGAGGGGGCCGTCTGCCTGCAGTTAGCCGACCACCACCTTCAGCAGATTGCCGGCCGGATCGCGTGTCTCGATCCCTTCGTTCGTCTCCGCGAAGCCCGCGCCGATCGCCGCCAGCCGGGCCTTCACCGCGTCCAGCGTCGCCTGGTCCGGGACGGCGACATGGAACCAGCGCAGGCCTGCCGAGCCTTTCGGGGCCTGGGCGGCGTTGGGGCCGGACCAGATGTTGAAGGCAATGGTGTGCGGCGGGTAGTCGAGACCGAGATCGCCCATGCCGAAGCGGCGCATGATGAACAGGCCGCCGAAGCCGAGGCCGTCGCGATAGTAGCGCATCGCCTGCTCCAGATCGTTCACATGCAGGTGGATGTGGCCGATGCGGGTCCCCTCGGGCATCAGCACCGGGACGGCGTTGACGTCATCGAGTTCGGCCAGCAGGTCATCGACATCGATGGCCTCGCGGCCGGAATGGGGCGAGCCGTCGACAGTCTTGACGTAGAAACCGTCCTCGCCGTCGCCGATGGTGCCGCGCCAGGGGGTCTCGAAGGTGATCTCGATGCCGTTATTGTCGTAGTCCCACAGGTAGATCGCCTCGGAGACGAGGTGATCGGTGGGCGAGATGCGGACCCGGCGCATCAGGGCGCGCACCACCATTTCGGCCAACGCCTTGCGGGTCGGAACGTGGACGGCGACGTGATAGAGGCCGAGCGAGCGATCGGGGAACGGGCCGGTGGCGCCGAGCTCGAGGGTGATGAGTTCGCGCCCGCCGGCGCCCAGGTGCAGCGCTTCGGCATCCTCGGAGATGAGTTCGAGCCCGACGACATCGCGCCATACGGCCAGCGCCTTGTCGCGATCGGTGACGCCGATGCGGACGGCGCCGAGATGGCTGGTCAGCGGCAGGGTGGGAGCGGAGCGGACCGCGGCCTGCGATTCAACAGTGATCATGATGGGTCCTCGCAACGGTGTTGGGTTGACCCTGATATGGCCGAGGCCTGGGGGCAAGCCAATGGTGTCGCGACGGCGGACAGTCGATACGAATATGCGTGAATGACTTGTATTGCGGCTCGATTAGCACCGGCCAAGCAGTGAGGCCTTCTCCCCTTGTGGGAGAAGGTGCCCGAAGGGCGGATGAGGGGTATCTCTCCGCGAACTCAGTCGCTCGTCGCTTTGCTCCGATCGCGCAACGTACCGTTGCGGCCCCCCTCATCCGGCCTATCGGCCACCTTCTCCCACAAGGGGAGAAGGCCTGACTGCTCGGCCAGCGCTCAAAACGACGACCGCCACCCCCATCCCCGTTTGGGGATGGATGGTGGGGAGGGGGTGGTGGCCGTATGCCTGCCGATGGCGCTGAAGTCAGTTGGCGACAGTGCGGCGGCGGTACTCGCTGGCGGCGTAGACGAGCAGCGCCGCGACGATCAGACCGCCGACCAGTTGGGCCCAGTCGATGGTCGAGAGGAAGCGCGGGATCATCACCGCCGCGTTGAACGAGGCATCGGAGAAGATGGCCTTTTCGAGCTCCATGTTACCGGCGCCGAACTTCATCCGCTCGCTGAGGTAGTTGAGGAAGTAGCCGGCACGCGGACCGGTGTCGTTGAAGATGAGGTTCTCGGCCAGGCCGATCAGCCCGGGAATGAGGAAGGCCAGCGGGATCGACCAGCGGCGGAACACCGTGGACAGGGCGCCGACCCAGGCGAAGAACGGGGCATACCAGAGCAGCGCCATCACCAGACCGACGAGCGTGAACAGGGCGATCTGGAAGCCGGACGAGAGGAACTCGAAAACGCCGGGGACGCCGAGCCGCGGCAGGATCATCGCGGTAATCATGGTGACGACGTAGATGAGGATGCCGGTAATCAGATAGGCCACGAAGATCAGGGCCGGAAAGATGGTCATGCCGGCAAGAAACTTCGAGGCCAGCACCTTGAAATCGGTGACCGGCATCGACTTCCAGAACAGCATGGCGTTGTTGCGTCGATCGGCGCTGAAGGCGTCGGCATAGTAGAAGAACAGCGCCGCCAGCAGGTACATGCACCACAGCGCGGCCACCGCGAGGAAGCCGAACTCGAAGAACTTCAGCGCCGAGGGGACGCCGATTTCCTGGTGCATCTGGAAGCGGTTGGAAGCGATGCCGAACACCAGCACCAGGGTCATGATGCCGAGGATCACGCCGGGGGCGTAGAGGAACGCACCCCGATGCTCGAGATACTCGCGCTTGATAAGGGCAACGAGAGACTTCATTTGGCCGGACCGCGCTGCATGAGGGCGACAAACAGGTCGCTGAGAGTGGGAGTGGTGACGTCGCCGAACTGGGCGAGCCGATCGCGATCGACGCCGTCGAAGACCATGGCGGTCTGGCCGAAGCGGGTTTCGCTGTAGATCGGGCCGAGCGCCGTGGCGGCGGCGACCTGGTCGGGGCGGACCAGCACCTGGCTGAACTTGGAGCTGACGGTTTCCATCTGCATGTGGAGGATCAGCTCGCCATCGCGGATGAACATGATGTCGGAGAGCATGAACTCGATCTCGTCCACCTGGTGGGTGGTGATCAGGAGCGTGCGCTCCTCGGTCATGTAGTCCTCGAGCAGGCGCCGGTAGAAGCGCTTGCGATAGGTGATGTCGAGGCCGAGCGTCGGCTCGTCGAGAACCAGCAGCTTGGCATCGATCGCCATCACCACCGCGAGGTGGAGCTGGGCGATCATCCCCTTCGACAGGTTCTTGATCCGGGCTTCCATCTTGACGTCGGTGCCCTCGAGGAAGCCGCGGGCCTTCGCCTGGTCGAAGTTGGGGTGGATGTTGGTGAGCAGCGCGAACAGCTCGCGCACCCTCAGGAACCGCGGCAGGCTCGCGACATCGGAGATGAAGGCGACGTTCTTCATCAGCGAGGCGCGCTTCTGGTACGGGTCCTCGCCGAGCACGCGCACGGTGCCCTCGTAGGAGGTGAGCCCGAGCAGCGCATTCAGCGTGGTGGTCTTGCCGGCGCCATTGTGGCCGACGAGGCCGTAGATGCGGCCGGCGGGGATGTCGAAATCGAGCCCGTGGAGGATTTCGGTGCGGCCGAAGTGCTTCCTGAGGCCACGCGCCGAGACGATCGGAGCAGCTGTGGTTTGAGCCAGATCATTCATCTTTACCGCCTTGCTTCAGTAGCTGTGTGGGATCGAGATCGAGGGCGGCGAGGCGCGCCATGACGCGCGGCCACTCCTCGGTCAGAAATTTCTGGCGCTCATGGGCGAGCAGCCGCTGATGACCGCCCTCGGCCACGAACATGCCCATGCCGCGCCGCGACTCGACGACACCGATATCGACGAGCGACTGGTAGGCCCGGGTGACGGTCAACGGATTGACCGAGAGGTCGGCGGAGATCTGGCGCACGGACGGAAGCGCCTCACCCTCCTTGGTGGTCTTGCTCAGGATCATGTCGGCAATCCTTTCGCCGATCTGCACAAAGATCGGCTGGCTGTCGTTGAACTGGCTCATGCGTGATGCCTTGGTAGTGTGCTAGTTATGTAGCACACCAAATCGGCAGTGCAAGCGGAATCTTCAAGGGCACCCCGGCGCCTTTGCTGCGCGGTCATGGCGTTGTCGATCGGAGGCGGCTAAATTCGACCGCAGAGCGGCGACAACGTCCCGCGGCGCCGACGATTCTCCCGAGGGCTACGTGCATATCCTGATCACTGGCAGCGCCGGTTTCATCGGCTATCACCTGAGCAGGCGGCTGCTGGCGGCTGGTCACGCGGTGACGGGCCTCGACGCGATGACGCCGTATTACGACGTGCGGCTCAAACAGCAGCGCCACGCCATGCTGGCGGAGCATGCACGCTTCGCGGCGATCACCGGGAAACTGGAAGACCCGGCGGCGATCGAGACGGCTTTTGCTGCGGCACCCGACATCGTGGTGCATCTCGCGGCCCAGGCAGGGGTGCGCTACAGCCTCGAGGCCCCGTTCAGCTATACCGACAGCAATGTGACGGGGACGCTCGCCATTCTCGAGGCGGCGCGGCGGACGCAGCCGAAGCACCTGCTGATCGCTTCTTCGAGCTCGGTCTACGGCATGGCCGGCAAGCCTTCGGCGGAGCTCGACCTGACCGACCGACCGGTGTCGCTCTACGCCGCGACCAAGAAGGCGACGGAGGCGATGAGCCATTCCTACGCCCACCTGTTCGGAGTGCCGACCACCTGCCTGAGATTCTTCACCGTGTACGGCCCCTGGGGTCGACCGGACATGGCGCTGTTCAAGTTCGCCGAGGCGATCGCGGCGGGCGCGCCGATCAGCATCTATGGCGAGGGCCGGATGCGGCGGGATTTCACCTATGTCGACGATGTGGTCGCGGCGATCGACCGGCTGATCGGGGTGGCGCCGGTAAAGGGACAGCCGGTGTCGTCGGCGGACTCGCTGTCGGCGGTGGCCCCGTGGCGGGTGGTGAACATTGCCGGTGGCCGGCCTGTGGAGTTGATGCGCTTCGTCACCGCGATCGAGGCGGCGATGGGGCGGGAGGCGAAGAAGGACCTGCTGCCGATGCAGCCGGGAGATGTGACCGAAACGGCGGCAGACGTGACGCTGCTGCGGGCGCTGGTGGGCGAGGTGCCGACGACCGAGGTCGAGGTTGGGGTACGGGCGTTCTGCGACTGGTTCAAGGGGTGGCGGGGCTGATCTGGCCCAGGCCCCCCTGGCCGTCATCCCACGAATGCCCGCAGGCGCCAGGTAGACGCTTCTCACTGCAGGATGGCACAGTAAGTAGGGTGGCCTTGTGCCTGCCACCCCTCACCCGTCTCGGCCTTATGGCCGATCCACCCTCTCCCCGACGGGGAGAGGAACAGAGGTGATCACCGCGCTCTCCGGATTCTTCTCCCCGTCGGGGAGAAGGTGGCGCGTAGCGCCGGATGAGGGGAAGGCCACAATCGTCGAGCGGGCGCGGCGATCTCCGGGCTCATCGGCCGTGACTGACCGCCTATGGGCGAAGCCGGGATGGGCCACCGGTGTGGTGGGAAGATTGGTGGACGAAACCGCGCGATGCAGTTCTGTCGACCGAACGGAAAACCGCTTGGGTGCTAACGACTCGCGGGCTGCTGACATGTTAGAGACAAGTATTCGCTTCTGATCGGCACCCGCCGACCATCCTGAATTTCGGATTCCCAAATTGACGGCCACAGCTTCGGCACCGGCGACTTCCATCGCCAGCAAGACCACGCTCTCGATCATCATCATGGTGTCGGTCTGCCACCTGATCAACGACACCATGCAATCGCTGCTGTCGGCGATCTATCCGATCCTCAAGGAGAGCTACGGGCTCGACTATGTGCAGATCGGGCTCCTGACGCTGACCTTCCAGTGCACGGCGTCGCTGCTGCAGCCGGCGATCGGCATGTATACCGACAAGCGCCCCCTGCCCTTCTCCCTGCCGGTGGGGATGGCGTCGAGCCTCATCGGGCTGCTGATCCTCGGCTTTGCGCAGAGCTACTGGCTGCTGCTGGTCGGGTCGGCCTTTGTCGGGCTCGGCTCGGCGATCTTCCATCCCGAGAGCTCGCGCGTGGCGCGGCTGGCTTCGGGCGGCCGGCACGGATTGGCGCAATCGCTGTTCCAGGTGGGCGGCAATGTCGGCTCGGCGATCGGGCCGCTGCTGGCCGCCTTCATCGTGCTGCCGCGCGGGCAATCGAGCGTCGCCTGGTTCGCCGTGGGCTCGCTGGTCGGCATCTTCATCCTGACGCGGGTGGGCATGTGGTACGCGGCGCATCGCAAGGCCAATGCCGGCAAGGCGCCGGTGAGCACGGCGCTGCTGTTCGACCGGCGCACCACCGCCATCGCGCTCACCGTGCTGACGGTGCTGACCTTGACCAAGAACGCCTACATGGCGGGGCTGTCGAGCTATTACACGTTCTTCCTGATCGACAAGTTCCAGGTCGGGGTGCAGGACGCGCAGCTCTTGCTGTTCGTCTACTTGGGCGCCTCGGCGATCGGGGTGTTCCTCGGCGGTCCGATCGGCGATCGGTTCGGCGCCAAGTTCGTGATCTGGTTCTCGATCCTCGGGGTGCTGCCGTTCACCCTGGCCCTGCCTTATGCCGACCTCACCTGGACGGTGATCCTCACCGTGCTGATCGGGCTGATCTTCTCGTCGGCGTTCTCGGCCATCGTGGTGTTCGCCCAGGAACTGCTGCCGGGCCGGGTCGGGATGATCGCCGGGATCTTCTTCGGCTTTGCCTTCGGCGCCGGCGGTATCGCCGCCGCGGCGCTGGGCGCGCTGGCCGACGTCACCGGCATCCAGTACGTGTTCTGGCTCTGCTCGTTCATGCCGCTGGCCGGGCTACTGACGGTGTTCCTGCCGGAGATGCAGCACAAGGTGCGGTAGCGCTGACTGAAGCAGACGGCCCCCTCCCGGCCTCCCCCATAAAGGGGGAGGTGAAGAGTCGGGGCTCTGTCTTCGATCGTGCTAAGCACACCGGCGGAGCACCTCCCCCTTCATGGGGGAGGATGGGAGGGGGCCGTCTGTATCGGCTTAGATCTGCAACAGCGCGACCGGCTTCTGCAGTTTGAACACCTTACCATTAGCGCTCAGCGTGCCATCGGCTGCCACGTCGAACACCACGAGATCTTCGCTTTCCTGGTTGGCGACGATCAGGTGTTTTTCCAGCAGCAGGAAGAAGCGCGGCCAGTTGCCGCCGCACGAGATGTTCTGCTTGAGGCTGATCTTGCCATCTGCGGCAATCGCGAAGGCGGTGATCGAGTTGTGGCCTCGGTTGCTGACATAGGCCACCGTGCCGGCGGCGTTGATCTGAATGTGGGCGCCGGTGGACTCGCCCTTGAAATCGGCGGGAAGCGCCGAGAGCGTATTGAGTTCGGTGAGCTTGCCACCGGGCTCGCGGGCGAGGGCGGTGACCGTCTCGGCATATTCGGTGAACAGATAGGCGAACTTGCCATTGGGATGGAACGCCAGATGGCGCGGGCCCGCCCCCTTGGGGGTCGAGAACGCCGTCTCGGGGCCGCCGACGAAACTGCCGGCCTCGTAGCGGACGCTGCGCACTTCATCGTGGCCGAGATCGACGGTGTAGAGCCGGTCGGCTTCGGGCGACCACTGGGTCCAGTGGGCGTGACCCTGGTCATGGGCGTGGGCGCTGCGGAGCACGGTGGGGTCGGATTTCAGCGCACCGGTCGCGGCATCGATCGAGAACACCGGGGTCGAGTCGTCGCCATAGTTGGCGACGGCAAGCTTGGTGCCCTTGGGGCTGATGCGGAGGTAGCAGGGGTATTTGGCGCCGGTCGACTGGTAGCCGAGCGGCGTGGCCGCGCTGTTGTCGGCGGCGAGGCTGAAGGCACCGGCCTGCTCGGCCATCTCGTTGGTGACATAGACACAACGGGTCGCCGGTGCGAAGGCGATCCACGACACGTCGGGAGTACCGGGATAGCCGCGGACCAGCTCGATGGTGCCGGTGGCGGTGTCGAAGCTCAGGAGCTTCAGGCCTTCGCCATCGGGGCCGGTATAGGATCCGGACAGCAGGTTGAGCTTGGACATGCGCAGTTCCTCCTCGGTAAGTCGGGCGGAAGTGTTAGGGGAGTCACGGGGTTATGGCTAGGTGCTGACTGATAGAGACGGCCCCCTCTCGGCCTCTCCATAAAGGGGGAGGTGAAGAGTCGAGGCTCTGTCTGCGATCGTGCCAGGTGAACCAGCGGGGCACCTCCCCCTTTATGGGGGAGGATGGGAGGGGGCCGTCTTTGTCAGTCAGCGCGCCCGATCCCAGCCCTCACGCATCAGCTTGAAGCCCTTCTCATAGACGTCGGCCTCCGAGGCGAACAGCGGCCGCCAGATCTTGGTCGCCGCAGCAAGGTCGGGGAGTGCCGAGCCGAAGGCTTCGATGGTCATCCAGCCGTCGTAGCCGGCCTGTTTCAAGGCGTTGAACACCGACTGGAAATCGATATGCCCGGCGCCGGGAACACCACGATTGTTCTCGGTGATGTGGACATGGTTGATCTGGCCGATGGTCGAGGCGATCAGCGGTGGTACCCGGTTCTCTTCGATGTTGGTGTGGAAGGTGTCGAACAGGTAGCCGTAATTCGGCTCGTCGACGCGGCGCACCAGGCTGGCGGCCTGCTCCATGGTATTGAGGAAATAGCATTCGAACCGGTTGAGCGGCTCGACCGACAGCGCGACGCCCTGCCGTGCGGCGTATTGCGCCGCCTGCTTATGAACCTCGGCGCACCAGGCGATCTCGTCTTCGGTCGGCCCACGCCCGGAGAATTCGCCAAGCGGCTGATGAAATGGGCCACAGACCAGCGTGCCGCCGAGGGCCGCCGTGCAGTCGGTCAGCCAGTTGAGATGCGTCAGGGCGCCGGCGCGTTGGGCGTAGTCGGGCGAGATGGCGTTTCCGCCGGCCATGACGCCGACGCCGGTCGCGTCGAGACCGAGGTCTCGCAACCGGCGGCCGAGCTTCTCGTAGTGGTCGGGCGTGCCCTCGAACATCGGCACTTCCACACCGTCATAGCCGGTGGCCTTCAAGCGCTCGATGATGGGCCAATGCGCATCGGTGACGTGGGTGGTCCAGAGGAGAAGATCGAAGCCGAGTTTCATGGTGTTCTCACTATCGTGGGGAAGGCCCCCTCACCCGGCCCTTCGGGCCGACCTCTCCCCCAGAGGGAGAGGTGCAGTTGTGGCGTAGTCGAGCCCACCCACCACCTCTCCCTTTGGGGAGAGGTCGCCGCGAAGCGGCGGGTGAGGGGGCCTTCTCGCTACAGGTTCACCCAGTTCCCCGACTTGCCCGAGGCGATGATGGCGTCACAGAGCCTGTTGGTGGCCAGCGCATCCCGGAACGTCGGCGCCGCCGGCTTGCCGGTCTTGAGGCCCTCGAGGAAATCGGCGGCGGTGTGGGTGAAGCTGTGTTCGAAACCGATGACGAGGCCGGGCACCCACCATTTGCCGAGATAGGGATGATCGCCATCGGTGACGAGGATGTTGGTCCAGCCGCGCAGCCGGCCTTCGGTCGAGTGATCGAACCACTGTACCCGGTTCATGTCGTGCAGGTCCCAGGCCAGCGAGCCCTTCTCGCCGTTGATCTCGAGCGTGTAGCCGGCCTTGTGGCCGCGGGCGTAGCGGGTGGATTCGAAGGTGCCGAGCGCGCCGTTGGCAAAACGGGTCAGCACTGCCGCCGCATCGTCGATGCCGACGGCCTGCTTCTTGCCGGTTTCGGCATGGGTGCGTTCCTTGACGAAGGTTTCCGTCATGGCGGTGAGCGAAGAGATATCGCCGTTGATCCACAGCGCGCTGTCGAGGCAATGCGCCAGCAGGTCGCCGGTAACGCCCGAGCCCGCCGCATCGACATCGAGGCGCCAGGTGCCCTGCCCGCCCTGCGGCACATCGGGAGAGATGGTCCAATCCTGCAGGAACTTGGCGCGGTAGTGGAAGATGCGGCCGAGCTTGCCCTCGTCGACCAGTTGCTTGATCAGCGTGACGGCCGGGACACGGCGGTAATTGTACCAGACGAGGTTGGGAACGCCGGCCTTTTCCACGGCGTCGACCATCGGCTGCCCTTCGGCGGCGGTGCGGGCCAGCGGCTTTTCGGTCAACACCATCTTGCCGGCCTTGGCGGCGGCGATGGCAATCTCAGCATGCAGGTCGTTCGGCACGCAGATATCGATGGCGTCGATATCCTTGCGCTCGATCAGCGCGCGCCAGTCATGCTCGATGCTCTCATAACCCCATTGCTCGGCGAAGCGGCGGACCTTGCTGTCATTGCGCGCGGCCACCGCCTTCAGCACCGGATGGTAGCCGGTATCGAAGAAGTGGCTGACGGAGGCCCAGGCATGCGAGTGGCAGCGCGCCATGAAGCCGTAGCCGACCATGCCGATATTGAGTTGTTTGGTCATTGCAGTGTTCCCGATCAACGGTTGGCGGGGCAAGGCCCCCTCACCCGGCGCTTCGCGCCGACCTCTCCCCCAAGGGAGAGGTGAGCTGTGGCACGATCTGGCCCACCCGCGCCTCTCCCTTGGGAGAGAGGTCGGATTGCGGAGCAATCCGGGTGAGGGGGCCTTGTTTCATCTGCTATTCCCGCCAGCCGTGCGCTTCGCGGACTTTGAGCATGGCGGCGAGGATCTTGTTCCAGGTGGATTGCTGCTCCATTACGGCATTGGGGAACATGCAGCCGTCCCAGCAGATGTGCCGCATCTTCCTGGTCAACTCGCCCTTGTCGTCGCGCAGCCAGTAGCCGGCATGCTTTGTCACATCGAGCCGGCCGTTGGGGTCGTCGATCTGGCAGTGCCGGCCGGTCTTTTCGTGGTCGCCGGAGCCGAAGGTGGTGCCGTCATTCTGGGCGACGTGGAAATCCAGCGTCCAGGGGCGGAGCGCGTCGGCCACCTTGTGGTAGGCGGCATCGAGCGCCGCCTTGTCGCTCCACTCGAAATCCTTGGGCAGAATGCGGTCCTTCTCGGCATTGGCGCCGAGGACGAACAACATGGAATGCGCCATGTCGGCCTGGTAGCCGACAACGCCGGGCATGTTGACCAGCTCGAGCAGTTTGACGTTCTCGCGCCAGGAATGCATGCCGCCCCAGCAGATCTCGCCTTCGGCGACGATATACTCGCCGTAATGCTGGGCGATGCGGCCGGCCTCGCGGAAGGTATCGGCAATCTTCCTGGTGTTGCCGGCAGGGTCTTTGTCCCACGCCTCGACGCCGGTGGAGCTGTCGACCCGGACGCCGCCGGTGGGGCGGATGCCGAGTTCGCGCATCTGCTGGCCGATCCGGCAGGCCTTTTCGACCTGAGTTAGGAAGCGTTTGACGTCGTCGGCATCGCCCATCGCCGAGCCGCCGCCGGCTCCGCCCCAGATCGGCGCAACGAAGCTGCCGACCTTGAGGCCGAAGCCGGCGACATGGTCGGCCATGCGCTTCACGTCATCCTTCGAAGAATCGATGGAGATGTGCGGATCGGCCAGCCACAGGTCGACGCCATCGAATTTCTGGCCGTCGACCTCGGCATTGGCGGTGAGCTTGAGCAACGTATCGAGGGGGATGATCGGCTCGGCGCCGGGCGCGCCCTTGCCGACCACGCCGGGCCAGGTGGCGTTGTGGAGCTTCGGATAGTTGTTGGATGCCATGGTCCCCCTCCCTGGGGTCTAAAGTCTCAAAACAAACTAGGCCGCCTGGTGCCTGAGGTTCAGGCCGGTCCTGGCGTCGAACAGCATCACCTTGTCGGGGTTCCAGCTGAAGCGGACGGCTTCCTCGACCTTGACCTCGACCCGCGCCGGCACGGCGGCGCGCATCAGGTTGTCCCCGACGCGCAGGGTGACGATCTTCTCGATGCCGTGGTTCTCGACATCGTGGATGCGCGCTTCGTTCGGGGCGCCGGCAGCGACCTCGACGTCTTCCGGCCGGATGCCGAAGGTCACCGGGCCTTCCACCGCGGCACTGCGGGTGATCGGCATCTGAAATGCCTGCGCCACGCTGGCCACATCCCCGGCAAGGCTGCCGGGCAACAGGTTGATGGCGGGCGAGCCGACAAAGCTCGCAACGAACGTGTCGCGGGGGTTGGAATAGACGTCGCGCGGGGTGCCGACCTGGACGATCCTGCCCTTGTTGAGCACGGCGATACGGTCGCCCATGGTCATCGCCTCGACCTGGTCGTGGGTGACGAAGATAAAGGTGGCGCCCAGCCGCATCTGCAGGTCCTTGAGTTCGGAGCGCAGCGACTCGCGCAGCTTGGCGTCCAGGGCCGAGAGCGGCTCGTCCATCAGGAACACCTGCGGTTCGCGCACGATGGCGCGGCCGATGGAAACACGCTGCATCTCGCCGCCACTGAGGCGGTCGGTCTTGCGGTCCAGCAGATGGGTGATGCGCAGGGTTTTTGACGCATAGTCGATCCGCTTGCCGATATCGGCTTCGCTCATCTTGCGGATGCGCGAGCGCAGCGGGAAGGCGAGATTGTCGCGCACGGTGAGGCGCGGATAGAGCGAATATTGCTGCAGCACCAGGGCCACGTCGCGTTCGGCCGGGCCCCAGTCGTTGACGTTGACCTGGTTGATATGGATGGCGCCCTCGGTGGGCTTTTCGAGCCCGGCGATCATCCGGAGCGTCGTGGTCTTGCCGGCGCCGGTGGGGCCGAGCAAGACGAAGAACTCGCCATCGGCGACGTCGAGATCGAGCTTGTCGACGGCAACGTGCGAGCCGAACGACTTGCTGATGTTTTCGAGGCGGATACGGGCCATGTCAGTTGCCTAGCCGGATGCCGAGCGAAGCGCCCGAGCTTGTATCGAAGAAATGCGCCTGTGCCGGGTCGATGCGGGCAAAGACGGTTGCCCCGGGCTTGTCGACGAAGCCCGAGGTGGTGCGAGCCCGCAGGGTCTTTTCGCCGAACTTCAGATCGACGATGTCGAAGCCGCCGAAGGGCTGGATGATGTGCGCCTCGGCCGGCCGGTAGCCCGGCTTGTCGTCGCGGCTGACGATCACCCCTTCCGGGCGGACGCCAAGCGAAAGATCGGCCGCGGCCTGCTTCTGCTGCAGCATGCCGAGCAGTTCGCGCGGCAGGTCGAAGCTCGCATCATCGAGCGCGATGCGGGCGTTGCCATCGGCCTCGCTGATCCTGGTGGCGGCGATGTTCATCACCGGCGAACCGATGAACTGGGCGACGAACAGGTTGGCCGGGTAGAGATAGACCTCGGTGGGGGTGCCAACCTGCTGCAGCACGCCATCGTTCATCACCACGATGCGGTCGGCCAGCGACATGGCCTCGACCTGGTCGTGGGTGACATAGATCGAGGTCGAGCCGTTCTCGTAATGCAGGCGCTTCAATTCGATGCGCATGGTCTCGCGGAGCTTGGCGTCGAGCGAGCCGATTGGCTCGTCGAGCAGCAGCGCCTTGGGGCGGCGCACCAAAGCGCGGCCGATGGCGACGCGCTGCATATCACCGCCGGACAGTGCCGACGGGCGGGCGTTGAGCAGATGCAGGATGCCCAGCGATTTGCCGACCGAGCGCACGGTCTTGTCGACCACGTCCTTGGCGGTACCGACGGCGCGCAGCGGGAAGGCGAGGTTCTCGTAGACGGTGAAATGCGGATAGAGCGCGTAGTTCTGGAACACGAAGGCGATGTCGCGATCGGCGGCGCGGAGCCCCTGGATCGGCTTGCCGTCGAGCAGGATATCACCCGAGTCGATTTCCTCGAGGCCGGCGATGGCGCGCAGCGTCGTGGTCTTGCCGCAGCCGGAGGGGCCGAGAAAGACGACGAACTCCTTGTCCTTCACCGTCAGGTTCACGTCCTTGATGACGTGGACGAGGCCGAAATGCTTGTCGATGTGGCGGAGTTCGATCTCAGCCATGGGTGCCCCCATGCATGGTGGCGGAGACCGAGACCGGGCCGGTCTCGTCCTCGTCGATGACTTTCTTCTCCGGCGCCGGGATGTGGACGGCGACGTTGAAGCCGACCAGCCCGATCAGCATGATCGTCACCGAGTACTGGTGCAGCACCTCGATCCACGGCTGGCACAGGAAGATGATGCCCAGGATCATCAGGGTCATCGAGCCGGGCTCGAGGAACTTCTGGTTGAAGACGCGCAGGTTCATTTGCGGATCGCTCCGAAGCTCATGCCGCGCAGCAGGTGATTGCGCAGCAGGAAGGTGAAAATGGCGACCGGCAGCAGGAACAGGAACGTGCCGGCGGCGATCACCGTCCAGTCGGGCAGGCCAGAGCCGATCTGGCTGGGGATGAAGGGCGGCGCGGTCTGGGCGCGGCGGTTGGTGAGGATCAGCGCAAAGGCGTATTCGTTCCACGCGGTGATGAAGCAGAACACGGCGGTCGCGGCGATGCCGGTGGCGGCTTCGGGCAGCACGATCTTGAAGAAGGCCTGCATGCGCGTGTAGCCGTCGACCAGCGCTGCTTCCTCGTACTCCCTGGGGATCTCGTCGATGAAGCCCTTCATCAGCCACACCGCGAACGAGACGTTGAAGGCGGTGTAGAGGATGATGAGCCCGATATGGCTGTCGGTCAGACCCGCCGCCCGGTACATCAGGAACATCGGGATGGCGACGACGATGGGCGGCAACATGCGGGTCGAGAGGATGAAGAACAAGAGGTCCGCCTCGCCCTTCACCTTGAACCGGCTGAAGCCATAGGCGGTGATGGTGCCCATCGAGACCGCCAGCAGGGTCGAGGTGATGGCGACGATCAGCGAGTTCATGAAGCGGTCGGGATAGCCCGAAAGCTGCACTTCCCCCTTGCCGGTGCGCGAGATGCGCTCGCCGCCGTCGAAGATGATCTGCTCCCACCAGGGGGCGTTCTCGCGATCCACCTGCTCGTTCGGCTTCAGTTGCACGCGCTTGGTGAAGAGCTTCACGAATGGCGAGACTTCGGGCTCGAACAGGATGGTCGGCGGCGCCGTGGTCGCGAGGTTGCGCGGTTTGAAGGCGGTCGAGCCGATCCAGTAGATCGGGGTCAGGAAGACGATGGTGATGACGATGATGGCGGCGATGGCAACACGATTGCCGAGCTTCTGGCCGCGGGATGAAACGACGGCCATCTCAGCGCTCCTTCGCCTTGTTCAGATACTTGACGTAGACGTTGGTGATGCACAGCACCATGATCAGCACGATGTAGGCGAGCGCGCAGGACTTGCCGGTCTGCCACTCCTGGAACGCCATCTTGTAGAGCCGGATCGACACCACCTCGGTGGTCGGCTGACCCGACATGACGAAGGCCAGGTCGAAGGTCTTGAAGGCCTCCATGGTGCGGAAGATGATGGCGATCAAGAGGATCGGGGCGACCAGCGGCAGGGTGATGCGGAAGAAGGTGTAGAGCCGGCTGGCGCGATCGATCGAGGCCGCCTCGTAGAGGTGCTTGGGCACCGCCGAGAGGCCGGCGAGCGACAGCAGCATGACGAAGGGCGACCACATCCAGATATCGGTCAGCGCCACGGCGTAGAGCGCGAAATCCGGGTTCGCCAGCCACTCGAACCGGCCCAGCCCGAAGGCGAAGTTGATGATGCCGAAATTGGGGTCGTAGAGCAGCTTCCAGAACAGCCCGACCACCGCCATGGACAACATCATCGGCAGCAACAGCAGCGTCGTCACCAGCCCCTTGAGCGGGAAGCTGCGGTTGAGCAGCAGCGCCATACCGAAGCCGACGATCACCTGCCCGGCCACCGAGACGATGACGTAGTGGGCGGTGATGGTGAAGTTGCGCCAGATGAACGGATCCGACAGCAGATCCATATAGTTCTTGAGCCCGATGAAGTTGGCCGGATCCTTGGTCGAGGCACGGAAATCGGTGAACGAGAAGCCGAGCGAGTAGATCAGCGGAAAGACGTTGAAGACGATGAGGAACAGCACCGTCGGGACGACGAAGACATTCCTGATGGTGATGTCGCTCCAGCCACGCGCGGCGGCGCGCGATTGCGGATCGAGGCTGGTGATCATGTTGTTCAAGGCGATATTCCCCTGACGCCGCCGCGAGGCGGCACGCTCCGGACTTCATCTCGCGGGGTTGGGCCCCGGCTTATTGGGAAGGTCCCGGGGAGCAGCAGCTCCCCGGGGAGATCGCGGTATCAGCCGCCGCGGCCGTACTTGGCGAAGGTCGCCTTCCAGTCGGCGGCGAGCGCATCGAGGGTCTCCTGCGAGGTCCCTTCCCCGCCGACCACGGCCGGGTAGATGCGCTGGTTGAGCTGGGTCAGGAGCTCGGCGTATTCCGGCACGGCCCAGAAGTCCTTCACCTTGAACATGGTCTGGTAGAAGGCCTCGTTATACGGGGTCGCCTTGCGGAAGGCCTCGCTCTCCAGCACCTTGGCGGAGCAGGTATAGCCGCCCAGATCGGCCCATTTCTGCTGCACCTCGTCCTGGATGAACCACTTCAGGAACTTCATCGCCTCTTCCTTGTTCTGGGAATAGGAGACGACGGAGATGCCCTGGCCGCCGAGCGCGGCGTACTGGTCGCCATCGGGACCCGCCGGGTTGGCGAAGAAGCCGGTGACCTTGGCGTTCGGGTTGGACGCCTCGTTGATCAGCGCCGGGAAGAAGGCGAAGTAGTTCATGCTCATCGCCGCGAGATTTTCGGTGATGGCCTGGTTGTCCTCGACGAAGAAGGTCTTGGCCCAGCCCGGAGGCGTGAAGCTGTAGAGCTTCTTGTAGGCATCGAGCGCGGCAACCGCCTTGGGCGAGTTGATGATGCCCTCGACCTTGTAGGTCGCCATGTCACCCAGTTCGCCGCCATAGGAGAACAAGGCGTTCTCGAAGCCCATGGCCATGGCGTCATAGGAGTTGTCGGTGTAGATCGCCACGCCGTACCTGGGCGGGGTGGCATCGGGCCGGTAGAAGAACTCGGCGATGTCCATCAGTTGCTGCCAGGTCGCCGGCGGCGCCAGGTCGTAACCGTATTTGGCCTTGAAGTTGGCCATCTCGGTCGGATCCTCGAACCAGTCCTTGCGATAGGACCAGCCGACCGCGTCGCCCTCGGCCGGGATCGACCAGTACTTGCCGGAGTTGCCGGGGTACTCGGAGTAGAACTTCACGGTGGCGGGCGCCATCTTGTCGAGGACGCCGTTCTCCTTCACGAAATCGGTGAGGTCGACATAGTGCCCGGCTTCCGAAGCGGCACCGAGCCACTGGCTGTCGCCCACGATCAGATCGTAGGCCGAGCCCTGGGCATTGAACTCGGTGAAGGCCTTGGTCTGGAAATCGGACCACGGCGTGGTCTCCACCGTGACCTTCACCCCGGTCTCGGCTTCGTACTGATTGACCAGTTCCTGCAGGTAGTTGGCCGGGTCCCATTCGGCCCAGAAGATCGTCAGTTCCTGCGCCAGCACAGATGTGCTCGACGCAAGCATCAGGCCCAAACCGGCCAGCATGCCCTTGGTAGCAGTGCGCATTGTGGTCCTCCCTCTAGCGCTTCCGACGGCCGGCAGATGCGGCACCGACCGAAGCCCCTCCTCCTTGCCGGGGGCCTTCACAGCAGCGAACCGGTCAGAAGCTCTCCCAAGCTTCGGGCGACCGGCCGTTCTTTCGCGACGTGCGGGATTTGCCCCTCATCGCCGGCGCCACCGCCGCGACCTCTCCCAAGGCCTGGCGCGCTCGCCGGTTGCGGCGCCCCTCAGCGCCCGTCGCACTTCGTCCCGTCGCGGGTGGAAAAGTCTCCCAACTCTTCCCTGCCCCGCTGCCGATCCCTCCCCTGATCGACGTGCGTCAGCTCTACAATTTCAACGTTTTGACAGTCTCGTCAAGCTAACATGCTAGCATTTTTGCAAGTCGTCAGCCTCGCGCGGGAAATAGTTTCCCACCTTCGTTCAGGCGACGGACTCCGCCATTGCCGCACGAACTAGCGCGGTGGCCGCCCAGGTGGCCACTTCGGTAGTCTCTTCGAACTCAAGCCCCCACAAGTCTTTGAGAACAATAAGAACTTCCAGCCCGTAGACGAGCGACAGCGCCTTGGCCAGGCGCTGAAACTTGGCATCGGGTAATTTATTCTTGAGTGGCGCTATCGCCATTTGCAGGAGGTCGACGCGATGGCCGCGCTTGAATGGCGGCTCGGCCCCCAGCGTGCCGGCGCGGCGCTGCGCCCATTGCTCGAGCGACAGCTTCAACGCCGCCTTGAAGGTCGCCTCGAACTCGGCGACGCGCGGCATGGTGAGTGCGAGCAGGTCGAGAACGCGGGTCTCGGGATCGTCGCTGGCGCTCTGCCAGTTGAGGATGGGACCGAGCCCTTCGTCGACGACGGCGTGGACCAGCGCGGCCTGGCTCGGAAAGTAGCGATAGGCGGTGGCGCGTGACACTCCCGCTGCCTCGGCGACATCGCTGACCGACGGGGTCTGGCCCTGCTGCATCAAGGCGATGGCGGTTTCGAGCATGAGTTTGCGAGTGCGCGCACGAGCCCCCTTGGGCTCGGAAACCTGCTGCTCTTGAGCTTGTGAGACGTCCATGTCGAAATGATACGCACATCTCAAAATGCTTTGCAATGGCGGCGGGCCTCTGCCATGACATGGCGGCGAGAGCACCGGCGGGGGTAACCCGAACGGTGTCGGGAGGGGTGCGATGAAGCGCATCTATGTGGTCGGCACGGCCGACACCAAGGGCGAGGAACTGGCCTTCCTTGCCGAGAGAATCCGGGCGCTCGGCGCCGATCCGCTGCTGGTCGACGTGGGCATCCGCTCCCCGACCATCCCACCTGAAGTGGGGGCGGCGGAGGTGGCGAATTTCGGCCCGCCCGGGCTGCTCGAAGCAAGCGACCGCGGAACGGCGGTGGCCGGGATGGCCGATGCGTTCGCGCAGTTCGTCATAACGCGTGATGATATCGCGGGAATGGTCGGTATCGGCGGCGGCGGCGGCACCTCGATCATCACTGCAGGCATGCGGAAACTGCCGATCGGGCTGCCCAAGGTAATGGTCTCGACCCTCGCCTCGGGCGATGTCGGACCCTATGTCGGGGTCAGCGATATCGTGATGATGCCATCGGTGACCGATCTCGCCGGGCTCAATCGGATATCACGTGTTATCCTCTCCAATGCCGCGCTCGCCGTGGTGGCGATGAGCGCCAACCCCACAATGGTGGAGCCGGCGACCAAACTGGCGGTGGGGCTCACCATGTTCGGGGTGACCACGACGGCAGTGACGCAGATCGTCGAACTGCTCACCGGGGCGGTCGAGCCGCTGGTCTTCCATGCCACCGGGACGGGCGGCAAGACCATGGAAATGCTGGTCGATTCCGGGCTGGTCGGCGCGCTGATCGACGTCACCACCACCGAGGTCTGCGATTACCTGCTGGGCGGTGTGCTGCCGGCAGGGCCGGAGCGGCTCGACTGCATCTCCCGGCGGCCGGTGCCGTATGTCGGCTCGGTCGGGGCCTGCGACATGGTGAATTTCTGGGCGCCCGAGACGGTGCCGCCGCACTACGCACACCGGCTGCTGCATGCGCACAACGCCAATGTGACATTGATGCGGACGACCGGCGACGAGTGCCGGGCGATCGGCGAGTGGATCGGCGGCAAGCTCAATGCCGCGACCGGGCCGGTACGGTTCCTACTGCCGCTGCGCGGCGTATCGGCGCTCGATATCGAGGGCGGGGTGTTCCGCGACGCGGAGGCGGACGCCGAGTTGTTCGACGCCATCGAGCGGACCGTGCAGTGGAGTGGCGAGCGGCAGCTGATCCGGCTCGACTGCCACATCAACGACCCCAGCTTTGCCGAGGCGGCGGTGCGCGCCTTTCACGAAATCACGTCATAACAGCTTGTTTGGAGACAGCATGGCTGCCATCGCGCGCGCCGAAATCTTGAGGAAATTCCACGACATGGTGGCCCGAGGGCAGCCGATCGTGGGTGGCGGGGCCGGCACCGGCATTTCGGCCAAGGCCGAGGAAGCGGGCGGCATCGACCTGATCATCATCTACAATTCGGGGCGCTACCGCATGGCCGGGCGCGGCTCGGCGGCGGGGCTGCTGGCCTATGGCAACGCCAACGAGATCGTCAAGGACATGGCGCGCGAAGTGCTGCCGGTGGTGAAGCGCACCCCGGTGCTGGCCGGGGTGAACGGCACCGACCCGTTCGTCCTGATGCCGCAGTTCCTCGCCGAACTCAAAGCCATGGGCTTTTCCGGCGTGCAGAACTTTCCCACCATCGGGCTGTTCGACGGGGTGATGCGGGTGAGCTTCGAGGAGACCGGCATGGGCTACGGGCTCGAGGTGGAGATGATCGCCGAGGCGCACAAGCTCGACCTGCTCACCACGCCCTATGTGTTCAACCCGGACGAGGCGGTGGCGATGACCCGGGCGGGGGCAGACATCATCGTCGCGCATATGGGGGTGACCACCGGCGGGGCGATCGGCGCGACGGCAGCCAAATCGCTGGAGCAGTGCGCGACCGAGATCGAGGCGATTGCAGCCGCGGCGCGGCAAACGCGCGACGACGTGATCGTCCTCTGCCATGGCGGGCCCATCTCGATGCCTGACGACGCCAAGTTCATCCTCGACCGGGTGAAGGGCTGCCATGGGTTCTATGGCGCGAGCTCGATGGAGCGACTGCCGGTGGAAGTGGCGATCAAGGCCCAGGTCGAGGGGTTCAAGGGGTTGCGGACGGGGGGTTAGTTAGGGCCGAGAGGCCGGCGCGGGAAGAGCACCCCCCACCCTGTCCCTCCCCCGCAAGGGGAGAGGAGACCAAAACACCGGCGTTTGTGGGAGCGTCTCCCTCCCCCTTGCGGGGAGGGGACAGGGGTGGGGGTACTCGTTCCGCACCGGCAGATGAAATCATGAGGGAGAGGAACAACAATGACTGAGAACAATTTCGTCTATCCGCGCGATGTCAGCGCGTTCGGCTTCGATTGGGGGCGGTTGGCGCTCACGGTGGCGCCGGAGGTGAATGGCGCCAAGCGGTTCTCGGGCGGCGTGGTGGACCTGCCGCCGGGCCAGGGACACAGCCGGCATAACCATCCGGGTGCCGAGGAGATCATCTTCGTGATCTCGGGCGAAGGCGAGCAGATGGTAGAAACGCCTGACGGCGTGCCGGTGGTGCAGAAGGTCGGGCCCGGCTGCACGGTGTTCGTGCCGGAAGATCGATTCCACTCGACGCTCAATACCGGGACCAAGCCGATGCAGCTTTTCGTGGTCTATTCGCCGGCCGGACCGGAGCTCGGACTGCGAGACCTCCCGGATTTTCGGCTCATCCCGCGCACAGAGTGAAGTTACGTTTCCACTTCCAAGTAACAACGCCACGCTTTACCCTGTGACAGGGCGCGGTGACTCCGCCTAGGAAGCGGAAATGGAACAAGTTTTGTCGCGCCGCCTGGCGGCGGTCCTGTGTGCGGACATTGCGGGATACAGCGCCCTGATCGGTGCTGACGAGTCCGGCACCGTGGCTGCGCTGAAGGGACACCAGACGGCAGTGCTGCAATTGCTGCAGCGCCATGGTGGGCGCGTGGTGGATCTGGCCGGCGACGGCATCGTGGCGGAGTTCTCCAGCACGGTGTCGGCGGTCGAGGCCGCTGTCGCCATGCAGGCGCTGATGGCCGAACGCAACGCCGAGGTGCCGGTCAATAAGCGCATGATCTTCCGCATCGGCGTCAACCAGGGCGACGTGGTGCACGACGACGCCCACATCTATGGCGACGGCATCAATATCGCGGCGCGGCTGCAGCAGATCGCCGAACCCGGCGGCGTCTACGTCTCGAGCAAGGTGTTCGAAGAGGTGCGCGACCGGATGAAGGACGGTTTCCGCGACCTGGGCGAGCGGGTGCTGAAAAACATCGCGCGCCCGGTCCGAGTGTTCGAGGTGGTCACCGGCACAGCGCGCAGCACGCGCCCGCCCGAGTTCGGGCCGGTGACGCCGCGCAAACCGTCGGTGGCGGTGCTGCCGTTCGACAATATGGGCGGCGACAGCGAACAGGAATATTTCGCCGACGGCGTGGTCGAGGACATCATCACGGCGCTGAGCCGGTTCCGCGATTTCGCCGTGGTCGCCCGCAATTCGAGCTTCGTCTACAAGGGCCGCGCCGTCGATGTGCGGCAGGTCGGGCGTGAGCTTGGCGTCCGCTATGTGCTCGAAGGCAGCGTGCGACGGTCGCGCGACCGGCTGCGGATCACCGCGCAGCTGGTTGACGCCATGACCGGCGCGCATCTATGGGCCGACAAGTTCGACGGCAAGCTGGACGACGTGTTCGAGTTCCAGGACCAGATCACCCTCAAGGTCGCCTCGGTGGCCGAACCGACCATCCGCTGGGCCGAAATCGAACGTTCGCGCCGGGAGCGGCCGGACAGCGTCGAGGCCTATGACCTCTATCTGCGCGCCCTGCCGATGCACCTGTCGCAGACCCGCGACGCCAATGCCGAGGCGATCGCGCTGCTGCTGAGGGCTATCGAACTGGAGCCGAACAACCCCACCTTCCTCGTCTATGCGGGCAACGCCATGTTGCACCGCTCGACCATGGGCTGGGCGGCGACCGGCACCGACGATACGGCGCTCGGCATCGAACTGGTGGAGCGGGCGCTGGCGAACGCCCGTGACGACGCCGTGGTGCTGTCGCTCAGCTCGATGATGCTGATCCACAACCTGCACGACTACGATCGCGGACTGGTGCTGACGCAACGGGCGGTGGAGAGCAACCCGAACAACCTGACGGTGATGATCTTTGCCGGCATCACCCATCTGCATCTGGGCAGCATCGATGGCGCCATCGCCTTCAGCGAGCATGCGATCCGGCTCAGCCCGAGCCTCGACGGGGCTCACTGGCCGCTGACGGCGATCTCGCATGCACAGATGATCAAGGGCAGCTACGAGGAGGCGCTGGTCTGGGCCAAGCGTTCGATCTCGGCCAACCCGAGCTTCGTGTGCAGCTACTGGATGCTGGTTGCCGCCAATGCGCATCTGGGGCGGATGGACGAGGCCAGGCGGCACCTGGCGACGCTGCGGCGGCTCTCCCCCGGCGTGACCATTGCACAGGTCTGGGCGGCGCAGCCGCAGAAGGATCCGTCGCGCGTTGCGGCGATCCTCGACGGGCTGCGCCTCGCCGGCGTGGCCGAGGCGTGATCGCGTCGGCGCGAGGGCGCCGACACGGCATACGGTCACAATAGGTTCATATGGAACGGGCACCCCTCCCGCCAGCTATCCATGGGTGCACCGATGAACGACGAACATGCCAAGGCTTTGGAAGCCAAGATTTCGGAAGCCAACACTTCGCAGGCCCGGACCCCGGCCGAACTCGAGCGGATCAAGCAGGCGATCGCCGACGATTTCGACGAAGAGCTGGAAATGCAGATGGAAGACGACCGGCTCGACGAGCTGGTCGCCGAGGGCATGTCGGGGCCGGCGGAAGAGACGCTCGACCGCAAGGTGTATTTCCGCGAGCTGTTCCGGCTGCAGCATGAGCTGGTGAAGCTGCAGGACTGGGTGGCCTACAAGAAGCTGAAGATGCTGGTGATCTTCGAAGGTCGCGATTCCGCCGGCAAGGGCGGCGCGATCAAGCGGGTGACGCAGCGCCTCAACCCGCGCACCTGCCGGGTGGTGGCGTTACCGGCCCCCACCAACAAGGAACAGGGCCAGTGGTACTTCCAGCGCTATGTGCCGCATTTGCCGTCGGCCGGTGAAATGGTGCTGTTCGACCGCTCCTGGTACAACCGCGCCGGCGTCGAGCGGGTGATGGGGTTCTGCGACACCAAGCAGTTGGAGGAGTTCTTCGAGACCGTGCCGGACTTCGAGCGCATGCTGGTCCGCTCGGGCATCATCCTCGTCAAGTACTGGTTCTCGATCACCGACGAGGAGCAGGAATTCCGCTTCAAGATGCGTATCCACGACCCGCTGAAGCAGTGGAAACTCAGCCCGATGGACCTCGAGAGCCGGGTGCACTGGGAAGATTATACCCGCGCCAAGGAAGAGATGTTCGACCGCACCCATACGGACGAAGCCCCATGGTGGGTGGTGCAGGCGGTGGACAAGAAGCGGGCGCGACTGAACATGATCTCGCACCTGCTGAGCCAGGTGGCCTACGAGGATGTGCCCAAGCAGGAGGTGGAACTGCCGGCTCGCGTGCGCCACGCCGACTATGTGCGGCACGCGGTGAAGCCGGAGCTCTATGTGCCGGAGGTCTACTGAGGCGCTGAGATGGCCCCAACGCCCTCCTCCGGGACGTGGGGCGCACTTGCCCGGGCAAAGCCTCGCCGCAGTCGCTCCATCGAAGCGGCGGGCCAGAGGTCATCCTCGTAGTAGATCTCGAAGGCGGGAATCTCGGGCGAGAGGGTGATCCAGGGCTGCCTGGAGCGGACGAAGACGTGGGCCTGCGGTGTCAGCGCGGTGGGATCGTCCAGTGTGCCGACGCGGACGAACCGACGCCAGCCCTTGTTGCCGTAGTCGCTCCAGACCGCCACCTGGCAGATCGGACAGCGAAAGATGATGTGCGGCTCGCCGCTCGGCGTCGGCACGGGCACCGGCACGGGGTCGGCCCCGGTGGTCCTCATGCGGTCTGCTTCGATGATCGCGTTGATGACGAACGCCCCGCCGGTCTGCCGCTGGCAGTCAAGGCAGTGGCAGCACTGGACGAACATAGGAGCATCCAGCAGTTCGTAGCGGACGTGCCCGCAGGCACATCCACCGCTCAGCGGATAGGTCATCGGTTTCTCCCTCACCGGGCGATCATAGCCTCCGGTCGGCGCTTCTCAAACACGTCGCGAGGCCCCACGCCATTGCATTCGGGCCCTGCGCTTTGCTGCCATTGGAGCGTCATGTGAAGCGTGCAACGCTGCGCCGGGCATTGGGGATGGGGTGCAATGGACACATTCGATCTGATCGTCATCGGTTCGGGGCCGGCCGGGCGGCGGGCGGCCATTCAGGCGGCCAAGCTCGGCAAGGCCGTTCTGGTGGTGGAGAACCGGCTGCGCGTCGGCGGGGTGTCGGTGCATACCGGCACCATTCCCTCCAAGACGCTGCGCGAGACGGTGCTCAACCTTTCCGGCTGGCGCGAGCGTGGCTTTTACGGGCTCGCCTACCGGGTGAAAAAGGAGATCGAGGGCAAGGATCTCGGCGCCAGGCTGCGGATGACGCTCGACCACGAGATCGACGTCCTGGAGCACCAGTTCGCCCGCAACGGGGTGCGGACAGTGGCGGGCCGGGCGCGCTTCGTCGGCCCGCACCGGATCGCCATCAGGAATGGCCACGACGGCGAAACCGAGTACGAGGCCGAGCGCTTCGTCATTGCGGTCGGCACGGCGCCGTACCGGCCCAAGCACATCCCGTTCAACCAGACCAACGTGTTCGACAGCGACGATGTGGCCTCGGACCCCAGGGTGCCGAGGAGCCTCACGGTGGTCGGCGCCGGGGTGATCGGCATCGAGTATGCGACGATCTTTTCAGCACTCGATGTGCCGGTGACGCTGGTCGAGCCGCGCGAGAACTTCCTCGAGTTCATCGACCGCGAGATCATCGACGAATTCGTGCATGAGCTGAGGAAGCGCGGCATGCAGCTGCGGCTGGGCGTGAAGGTGGAAAAGGTGGAGGTGGACGATGCCGGCTTCGCCGTGAGTTCGCTGAGCGACGGGCGGCAGATCCGCACCGAAGCGTTGCTCTACTGCGCCGGACGGGTCGGCGCGACAGCGGCGCTGGAACTCGAAGCCTGCGGGCTCACTTCGGACGATCGTGGACGGCTGACAGTCGACCCCAAAACCTTCCAGACGGCGGTGCCGCACATCTATGCGGCCGGCGACGTGATCGGTTTCCCCTCGCTCGCCTCGACCTCGATGGAACAGGGACGGATCGCCGCCTGCCATGCCTTCGGCGCGCCAATGCCCCCTGCCCCGGAATACTTTCCCTACGGCATCTACGCGGTGCCGGAAATCTCGACGGTCGGGCTGACCGAACAGCAGATCAAGGCCAAGGGGGTGGCCTATGAATGCGGCGTGGCCCGCTTCCGCGAAACGTCGCGCGGCCACATCATGGGCCTGCAGTCAGGAATGATGAAGCTGCTGTTCTCGCTCGATGACCGCAAGCTCATGGGCTGCCACATCATCGGCGAGGGGGCGACGGAGCTGGTGCATATCGGCCAGGCGGTGCTGAACCTCGGCGGCACGGTCGACTATTTCGTCGAGAACACCTTCAACTATCCCACGCTTGCCGAGGCCTACAAGATCGCCGCCCTTGATGCGTTCAACCGGATGCCCGTGCGCACAAGCTGAGCGGCGGCGCACCTGGCGCCACGCATGATCCGCGAAATGTCGAATCCCCCCGACCCGGCTCGACCATCCCTGTGAGAAGCACAGGAGACGGACATGGACTGGACGCGGATGGGGGTGCAATGGCCCGATGATCAGGCAATCGAGCGGCTGGCGGCGAAGCGCGCCTGGCTGCTTGGAGTGGGGACCGAGATCGCATGCGGTGATGACGAGTTACGGTATCTGACCGCCTTGAAGCGGGCCGAGGTGAGGCGTATGCCTCTCGCTCCTGTTTTTGCGAAGGTTTTCCAATGGCTGAGGGCAATAACCCGATCGATCCCGTCAAACTCGACAAGCTCGCGGAAGTCGCGATCAAGGTGGGGCTCCAGCTCCAGCCCGGGCAGGACCTGGTCCTGACCGCGCCGATGGCAGCGCTGCCGCTGGTGCGCAAGATCACCGAGCATGCCTACAAGGCCGGCGCCGGCATCGTGCAGCCGATCTTTTCGGACGAGGAGATCACGCTCAACCGCTATCGCTACGCGGCCGACGCCAGTTTCGACCGGGCGCCGGGCTGGCTGTTCGAAGGCATGGCCAAGGCATTCGGCAACAACGCGGCGCGGCTGGCGATCTCGGGCGACAACCCGATGATGCTGGCTGGCGAGGACCCGACCAAGGTGGCCCGCGCCAACCGCGCTACCTCGATGGCCTACAAGCCGGCGCTGGAGAAGATCACCGGCTTCGACATCAACTGGAACATCGTCTCCTATCCCAACGCGGCGTGGGCGAGGCTGGTGTTTCCCGATGACGCCGAGGAGGTGGCGGTCAGGAAGCTGGCCGACGCGATCTTTGCGGCGAGCCGGGTGGATGTCGAGGATCCGATCGGCGCCTGGAAGGCGCATAACGCCAAGCTCAAGGAGCGCTGGACCTGGCTCAACGGCCAGCGCTTCGCGTCGCTGCACTATACCGGTCCGGGCACCGACCTGACGATCGGGCTCGCCGACGAGCATCGCTGGAAGGGTGGCGCCTCGGAGGCCAAGAACGGCATCACCTGCAACCCCAACATCCCCACCGAGGAGGTGTTCACCACGCCGCACAGCCAGCGCGTCGAGGGCTATGTGCGCTCGACCAAGCCGCTCAGCCACAACGGCACGCTGATCGCCGATATCGAAGTGAAGTTCGAGGGCGGACGGATCGTCGAGGCCAAGGCGTCGCGCGGCGAAGCGGTGCTGCAGAAAGTGCTCGACACCGACGAGGGTTCGCGGCGGCTGGGCGAAGTGGCGCTGGTGCCGCATTCGTCGCCGATCTCGAAGAGCGGCGTGCTGTTCTACAACACGCTATTCGACGAAAATGCCGCGAGCCACATCGCGCTGGGCCAATGCTATGCCGATTGTTTCATCAACGGCACCAAGATGAGCCCAGATGAAATCGCGGCGCGCGGCGGCAACAAGAGCCTGATTCACATCGACTGGATGATCGGCTCGGACAAGATCGATATCGATGGTCTTACCGCCGACGGCAACAAGGTGCCGGTGATGCTCAAGGGCGAGTGGGCCTGAGCTTCGCCGAGCGCCTGACAAGGAACGTCGCAGTGTCTTCAGCTTGAAGCCTGCGAGCGGATCAGCGCCTCGGAGCATCCGCCGGCTCGATGCAGCGGTGGATGCTCTAAGCGCTTTGCCGAACCCAACGTTCAGCTTGCCTTAACCACCGGCCAAGTTGTGGCGCGGCGGCGAATATTCGTCGCCGATGCAGATGGTGCGATTAATCTTTTGGCGCGTTTCGCCTGCTTAGCATGCGGATGAGGCTGAGGATCGCATGGGCAACACTGGCACTGGCTCGACCGGCGCGGCGGCCGCAGCCGAAACGCTGCGGCAAATCAGCAGTGCGACCGGCATCTCGGTGTGGACCTGGCACGCCGGAACGGACCTCGTCCGCCACTCGACCGCCGCCCTGCGGGGCGAAACGCCGGAACAGGGCCAGCCGCTTTCGAGCGTGCTGGCCAGGCTTCACGCCTCGGATCGGGCGCGCGTGCGGCGGCGCATGCTTGCCGCGGCCCGCAGCGGCAAATCGGGCACCTTCCGTTTCCGCGGCCTGCCGGACGAAGGGAACTGCCGCGAGTACAGCGCGGCGCATTTCCCGCTCGGACCCGAAGAAGTTCAGCTGATCGTACAGGACGTGACGCGGACCAGGCTGGCAGAGCGGGCGCTGCGTGAAAGCGAAGATCACTACCGCACGGCGGTCGACCTCAATCCCGAGGTGCTGTGGCTGGCCGACCCGGAAGGCAATATCATCGAGTTCGGCCCGCGCTGGCTGGAAATGGTGGAACTCGACACCGCGCGGACGCTCGGCCAGGGCTGGGCCAGCGTGGTGCACCCCGACGACCTGCCGCCCACCATCGTCGAATGGACGCGGGCGCTGCAGACGGGCGAGCCGCTGGACGTCACCTATCGCATCCGGCTCAAGAGCGGCGAGTATCGCTGGATGCGGGCGCGGGCGGCGGCGCGGCGCGACAGGCTGGGGCGCATCGTCCGCTGGTACGGCACGCTCGAGGACATTCACGATCGACGGGTCGCCGAGGCGGCGCTGCGCGAAAGCGAAGCGTTCGCCCGCTCCATCCTCGAAGCGAGCACCATGGCGATCGAGGTGCTGGATGCGGCGGGCAACCTGATCTTCATGAACGGACCGGGCATCCGGATCATGGAAGTGGACGATTTCGAACTGATCCGCGGCGTGCCGTTCGAACAGTTCTGGCCCGAGGATGAGCGCGCCACGGTGCGGGCCGCGATTGCCGCAGCGCAGCGTGGCGAGACGGTGCGCCACACCCTGTTCGGCCCGACGGCCAAGGGCAAGGCGCGCTGGTGGGACCTCAGCATCTCGCCGATCCACGATGGCGACGGCAAGCTGGCAAGGCTTCTGGCGCTGTCGCGCGATGTGACCGAGGCCAAGCAGAACGAGGCCGAAGTGGTGGCAGGCGCCAAGCGGCTCGACTACCTGGCGCGACACGACACGCTGACCGGCCTGCCGAACCGCATGCACTTCCAGGAGGGCATGGACGCGGCCCTGCTGGGTCTCGATGCCAGCAGGCCGCTGGCCGTGCTGTCGATCGACCTCGACGATTTCAAGCTGGTGAACGACACGCTGGGGCATCTGGCCGGCGATATCCTCTTGCGCGAGGTGGCGGGCCGGCTCAACCGCTGCACCACGGCGCGCGACCTGCTGGCGCGGCTCGGCGGCGACGAATTTGCGCTGCTGGCGCCGATGGAGCGGCCGCAGGATGCGGCAGAGACCGCCCAGGCCATTCTCGCGGCGCTGGCAAAGCCGTTCGAGATCGACGGCGAGACGGTCAGCATCGGGGCCAGCATCGGCATTGCCATTGCGCCGCGCGACGGGCAGACCACCGAGAGCCTGCTGCAATATGCCGACGTGGCGCTCTACCGGGTAAAGAGCGACAAGGGGCGCGATTTCCGCTTCTTCGAGCCGGCGATGGACCAGGCGCTGCGCGAACGGCGCGAGATGAAGCGCGACCTGTCCCAGGCGCTGGGACGAGGCGAATTGTCGGTGGTCTACCAACCGCAGGTCGATATCGCCAGCAACCGGCTTACCGGTTTCGAGGCGCTGCTGCGCTGGGACAGCGCCACGCATGGCTCGGTGCCGCCGATGATCTTCATCCCGCTGGCCGAGGAGAGCGGGTTGATCGAAACGATCGGCGCCTTCGTGTTGCGCCAGGCCTGCGCCGACGCGGCGCAGTGGCCGGGGGCGCTGACGCTGGCGGTGAACCTGTCGCCGGCGCAGTTCCGCCATCGCGCGGTGGTGCGCACGGTGACCGAGGCGCTGGCAGAGACCGGCTTCGCGCCGCAGCGGCTGGAGCTCGAGATCACCGAGTCGGTGCTGTTCGACGAGAGCGCGGAGGCGCTGGCCTCGCTGCGGCAGCTGCATCAGCTCGGCATCCGGGTGGCGCTCGACGATTTCGGCACCGGTTACTCGTCGCTGAGCTACCTGAGGCGGTTCGCCTTCGACAAGATCAAGATCGACCGCTCGTTCGTGTCGGACCTGCCTGGCGCCGAGGACTCGGCGGCGATCGTCAGGGCGATCATCGGACTGGGGAGATCGCTGAAAACCCGGGTGACCGCCGAGGGCGTCGAAACCTGGGAGCAGCTGCTGATGCTCAGGGCCGAAGGCTGCAACGAGGCGCAGGGCTACCTGTTCAGCCGCCCGCTGCCGCAAGCCGAGGCGCGGGCCTTTGCCGAGACCGGCGTGGTGGCGAGGCCGCAGGGCGACCGGCGGCAACGGCACGCCTGATCCTCACCAATACTTAACGGGCGCTCGGCTAGCGTTTTCGCCACCGTTTTCCTGCCCGGCCGTGGACCATGTTCGACAAGCAGTTGATCGCAACGCCATCGGAATCGCTTGCCGAGGTGGAGCCGACTGCTGCCCTCACCGATCCCGATCGGGCGCTGCAGCTATACGAGCTGCATGAAGGCTACGGACAGTGGAAGGTGATCTTTCCCGGCACCGTGGTGCTGTCGAAGCGGGTGGCCGACATCTATGGCCTCGGCTCGGACAGCCCGGTTCCGCTGCAGGAGCTGGTCAAGCTCTACCTGGCCGAGGATCGCGGCAAGCTGCTGACGCTGATCGCGCAGGCGCTGCAGGATCGGCGCGGCTTCCGCTGCCGGTTGAGGATCGAGCGCCGCGACGGCGCCGTGCGGATGATCGAGATGATCGCCGACCTCAGGCTGCGCGACGGCCGGGTAACCGAGCTGTTCGGCGCCAGCCGTGATGTCACCGCCGAGATGGAGCGCGAACTGCAGGTGCAGGGCCGGCTGAAGCTGGTGCAGGACCTCGTCGGCGACATGCCGGCGCCGATTGCGGTGCTCGACGACAAGCTGCGGGTGCTCGACTGCTCCGTCTACTGGCTGAAGGCGCATCGCTTCGTCGAGCGGCGTGAGGTGATCGGCAAGACCATGGCGCAGCTGTTTCCCGATATTTCGGCCGAGCAGGTCGCCGAGTACGAGGCGGCGCTGAAGGGCCAGACAGTGAAGACGCGGCGCGCCTTTGCCAGCCCGACCAGCGGCGCGGCGACCCAGTTCGCCACCGTGCTGACGCCGTGGTATGTCGCCGATCGCAAGGTGGGCGGGATCACCGTGGTCATCGGCTGGGCCGAAATCGCGACGACCAGGCGGGCAGCACCGGTCGCGGCGCCGGTCGAGGATTTCGACGGCTCGTTGCTCGACATGCTGAAAACGGTCAGCTGACCGGCGGCCTTGCGCCCAATCCGGTTTTCTCCGATTGAAGCGGCATGAAACTGCCGCCCCTCCCCATCGACGAGGCCCTGCCGCGGCTGACCGCAGCGCTGGAAGCGGGCCCTTACGCCGTGCTGGTGGCGCCGCCGGGTGCCGGCAAGACGACGCGCGTGCCGCTGGCCCTGCTCGATGCGCCGTGGCGGGGAGACGGCCGGATCGTCATGCTGGAACCGCGGCGGCTGGCGGCGCGCGCCGCGGCGCGACGGATGGCACAGTCGCTCGACGACGAGGTCGGCGGCGTGGTCGGCTATCGCGTCAGGCTCGACGCCAAGGTCAGCAGGCGGACGCGCATCGAGGTGGTGACCGAGGGCGTCTTCACCCGGATGATCCTCGATGATCCGGAACTCACCGGCACCGCCGCAGTACTGTTCGACGAATTTCATGAGCGCAGTCTCGATGCCGATCTCGGGCTGGCGCTGGCGCTCGATGCGGCGGCCCTGCGCGACGACCTGCGCGTGCTGGTGATGTCGGCGACCATTGACGGGGCGCGGGTGGCCGAACTGCTCGACGGGGCGCAGGTGGTGACGTCGGAAGGTCGGGCGTTTCCGGTGACGACGATTTGGCGCGACCGCGACCCCCTGCAGAAACTCGAGGACCAGGTGGCCGGCGTGACGCTGGAGGCGCTGCGTGAGCAGCCCGGCTCGGCACTGGTGTTTCTGCCCGGACAGGCCGAGATCGGGCGCGTGGCGGAGCGCCTGGGCGGACGTGTCCCGGCCGATGTCGACCTGGCGCCGCTCTACGGACAGCTGACGCCGGACGAACAGGACCGCGCGGTGCAGCCGGCACCATCGGGACGGCGCAAGGTGGTGCTGGCCACCTCGATCGCCGAGACCTCGCTGACCATCGAGGGCGTTCGCATCGTCATCGACAGCGGCTTGCGACGGGCGCCGGCCTACGAGCCGGCGACCGGACTGTCGGTGCTCGAAACGCGAAAAGTGTCGCGAGCCTCGGCAGACCAGCGGCGGGGACGCGCCGGGCGCATCGAGCCGGGGGTCTGCTACCGTTTGTGGGGCGAGGGCCAGAATGCGGCGCTTGCCGCGTTCGATGCGCCGGAGATGCTGGAGGCCGACCTGAGCGGCCTGGCGCTGGACCTCGCCGGTTGGGGCGTCAGCGACCCGAGCCAGCTCAGGTTCCTCGACCCACCGCCAGGACCGGCCTGGGCCGAGGCGGTGAGCCTGCTGAAAGGGCTCGAGGCGCTCGACGAGAGCGGGCGGATCAGCGCCGAAGGCAAGGCGCTGGCGCGGCTGCCGCTGCATCCGCGGCTGGGGCACATGATCCATCGCGCTGCCGAAGAGGACGACGCGCTGACGGCGGCACGGCTGGCGGTGCTGCTCGGCGAGCGTGGCCTTGGGGGTGACGGTACCGACCTGACGCACCGGCTCGAGCGGTTCGGACGTGAGCGCGGCAAACGGGCCGACGAAGCACAGAACCTGGCGCGACGCTGGGCCGGGATGGTCGGCAATGCCGGCTCGGGCGGTGAAGTCGGGCGGCACCTGGCGCGGGCCTATCCGGATCGCGTGGCGCAGCAGGCCGGAGCGCGCGGTCGCTTCCGGCTGGCCAACGGGCGACAGGCGAGCCTCGAGGAAACCGATGCGCTGGCCAGCGCGCCCTATCTGGTGGTGACCGACATCACCGGTGCGGCGGCGACCGGGCGGATTCGGGCCGCCGCGACGATCGAGCGGGCGACAATCGAGGAGCTGTTTGCGCACGAGATCGTCGACGAGGTGACGATGGCGTTCGACCGGAGCTCGCGCAGCGTACGGGCGCGGCGGGTACGCCGGCTGGGAGCCTTGCGGCTGGACGAGGCGCCGGTGGCGGTTGCCGACCCGCACAAGGCAGCGGCAGCGCTGGCCGAGGGGATCGCCGGACTGGGAGTTGGCGTGCTGCCCTGGACCAGGGAGCAGCAGGCGCTGCGGGAGCGCGCGAGTTACCTGCGCGCCACGCTCGGCGAAACATGGCCCGATCTCTCCGATACGGCGCTCGCCGCGGATACCAGCTGGCTGGTGCCGGGGCTCACCGGCAAGACGGCGCTGAGCGAAATCGGCGCCGACGACCTGGGTCTTGTACTCGAAGGGCTGCTGCCCTGGGCGCGGCGCCAGGAGATCGAGCGGCTACTGCCCTCGCATTTCGACGCACCGTCGGGGTCACGGCTGCCGATCGACTATGGGGCGGAGAACGGGCCGGCTCTGGAGGTGCGGGTGCAGGAGCTGTTCGGGCTCGATCGGCACCCCAGCGTGGCGGGCGGGAAAGTGCCGCTGCTGCTGGTGCTGCTGAGCCCCGCACACCGACCGATCCAGACGACACGCGACCTGCCGGGTTTCTGGCGCGGCAGCTGGAAGGATGTGGCGAAGGATCTGAAGGGCCGCTATCCGCGCCACTACTGGCCGGACAATCCGCTGGAAGCGGCCGCCACGGCGCGCGCGAAACCACGCGGGACCTGAGCTAGCTCAGCGGCTCCACCGGCAGACGCAACACGGTGTAGCGCTCCCGCTCGACCACCGGCTGGAAACCGCGAGCATCATAGAGCGCGCGCGGCCCCCGGAAGTGGCCGGCATCGTTGGGCTCGGGCGTCCGGTGCGGATAGGCCTCGACCCAGCCGGCGCCCCGCAGCGGGGCATCGGCAATGGCCCGATCGAGCAGGGCGGACGCGATGCCGTGGCGGCGGTAAGGCGGGGCGATGACAAAGCACGAGATGCCGATCACCTGTGCCGGCCGCGGACCCTGCGGATCTACATCGGCATAGAGCCCATAGTCGGAGCGCAGCGAGGCGTTGACCCAGCCGGCGGGCTCGCCATCTACATAGGCGAGATAGTCGAAGGTGCGGCCGTCGCGCAGCCGAGCGGCGAGCGTGGCGCGCGATTGGCGCCACGGGCGCTCGGGCATTTCGGGCGACGCCGGAACATGCGGCTCGAGGCAGTAGCACGAGGCCCAGTCCGGATTGCCGGCAAACCCCGTGTGATCGAAGTAGCGGAGCCAATCGTCGACCCGGTCGGTAACCGGATGGACCGCCAGTGCGCCGATTTCAGGCCGGCGTTGCGTGTCGTCGCCAAGCCGCTCCACCGCCTCGGCGAAGTTGCGGGCATAGTTGCGGACTGCCTGCTCGGAATAGGACCAGCCATGCACCTCGGCGCCGTGGGCGACAAAGGCGTCCTCGGCGGCGTCGGCATCCGGCGCCTCGATCATGGCGCTGCACTCAAAGCATCTGACCTGCACGGCTTCCTCCTCGGCAGAGCCGGCAAGATAGCACCGATGCCGGCCAACAGGTGGCAGGGTTTACCGGCGCTCAGGGGCCGGCGGTTCGCAGCACCGCCAGGAACTCGGCGCCGTAACGCTTGAGCTTGGATTCGCCGATGCCGGGAATGGTGCCGAGCTCGGCCATGGTCTGGGGACGTTCCAGCGCCATGGCGCGCAACGTGGTGTCGTGAAACACCACGTAAGGCGGTACGCCCTGCGATTTGGCGAGGGCGGCACGCTCCGAGCGCAGCGCTTCGAACAGCGACTGGGCGGCGGGCGGCAGCGTCACGGCGTTCTGCAGCGCCCGGCGGGTCTCGGTGGCCTTGCGCGGGCGATCGCGGCGCAGGGTGATCTTGCGCTCGCCGCGGAACACTTCGCGCGACCCTTCGCCCAGGTGCAGGGCGCCGAAGGAATGGTCGACGGTGATGAGGCCCATGGCGGTGAGCTGGCGGATGACCGACTGCCAGGAGCGCTGGTCGAGGTCCCTGCCCTGCCCGAACACCGGCTGGTCCTGATGGCTGAACTGGGTGACCTTGTCGGTCACCTTGCCCAGCAGCACATCGACGATGTGGCCGGCGCCGAAACGTTGGCCGGTACGGTAGACGCAGGCCAGCGCCTTGATGGCAGCGTCCGAGCCATCCCAGGTCTCGACCGGCACGAGGCAGGTGTCGCAATTGTTGCAATGGCCGGGATGCGGTTCGCCGAAATGGGCGAGGATGGCCTTGCGGCGGCATTCCGGCGTTTCGCAGACGGCGAGCAGCGCGGTGAGCTTCAGCCGCTCGACCCGCTTCACCTCGTCGGGGGCGTTGCCCTCGTCGATCATGCGGCGGCGCTGCGCCACGTCGGCCATGCCGTAGCACATCCAGGCCTCGGCCGGCAGGCCGTCGCGACCGGCGCGGCCGGTCTCCTGGTAATAGGCCTCGATGGACGAGGGCAGATCCATGTGCGCGACATAGCGCACATCGGGTTTGTCGATGCCCATGCCGAACGCCACGGTGGCGACGAGGCAGAGCGACTCTTCCTTGAGGAAGGCGTCCTGGTTGGCGGCCCGATCCCTGGCATTCATGCCGGCGTGATAGGGCAGCGCGCGCACCCCCTGCTTGTTCAGCCATTCGGCGGTCGAGTCGACCTTGGCGCGGCTCAGGCAATACACGATGCCGGAATTGCCGGTGTGGCGGGCGAGGAAGCTCTTCAGCTGCGAGCGGGCATTGTCGCGCTCGACGATCGAGTAGCTGATATTGGGCCGGTCGAAGCTGGTGGTGAAGATCCGCGCATCGGTGAGGCCCAGTCGCTCGACGATGTCGTCACGGGTGGTCGGATCGGCCGTGGCGGTGAGCGCGATGCGCGGCACCCCGGGATAGTCGGCGGCGATCGAGGCGAGCTCGCGATATTCCGGGCGGAAGTCGTGCCCCCACTGGCTGACGCAATGCGCCTCGTCGATGGCGATGAGCGAGATATCGACACCCTGCATCATCGACTTGAAGCCGGGCAGCACCAGGCGCTCGGGGGCGACATAGAGCAGGTCGAGCCGGCCGGCCTTGAGATCGCGGAAGGTGCGCGAGGACTCTTCGGACGAAACCGAGGAGTTGAGCGTCGCGGCGTTGACGCCGGCCTGCTTGAGCGCCTCGACCTGATCGCGCATCAGGGCGATGAGCGGCGAGACGACAATGCCGACGCCCTTGCGCGCCAGGGCCGGGACCTGGAAGCACATCGACTTGCCGGCGCCGGTCGGGAACAGCACCACCGCATCGCCGCCAGCGGTGACGTGGCGGACAACATCCTCCTGCTGGCCGCGAAAACTCTGGTGACCGAAGACGGTGCGCAGGATTTCGGCGGGGTCGCGAGGCGGCATGTCGAGGAGCGACTCAAGCATTGGGCGATAGAGTCGGAAGTTGGGTCCCCGGGTCAAGCCCGGAGACCCCGTCACACGGCTCGGGGGATTGGGAGAGCCTTGTGATCCCCGTGTGGAGGCACGGTTTTGTTATTTCGCGTCGATGAACCCGAGCGCGGCTTCGGCGAGCCGGGGCGACATGAAAATGCTGTAGTGAGTCTCGCCGGGGAGAACCGCGAGGCGGTTCTGGTTCATGCCCGAGCCGTCCCATTGCGCATCCTGCGCACCGCCGCCCAGCAATTCGAAGAACTTCACGGCATGCGCGATGCGGACCGAATCCCAGTCGCCGACGACCAGCAGTGTCGGCACCTTGATGCCGGGCACTTCGGCCGACCAGTCATAGGGCGTGTTGACGAGCTTGCCCTGCTGGACGTTGAGCTTGACCCAGTTGCTGTCCGGATCGGGGTTCACGGCAGCGAAGGCGGCATACATCGGGGTCTGCTTCATGCCTTCGGCGGAGGCCTCGCCGATCATCGCCATGCCCTGCAGGTTGTAGTCGTGCCAGCCGGTGCTGGAGAACGGCGTCGAGGCGAGCACCAGCCGGTCGACCACCTCGGGATGATCGATGCCGACGCGGGCAGCGACCTGGCCGCCGGTGGAGTAGCCCATGACGTCGGCCTTGTCGTAGCCGAGATACTTGATGAGCTCGGCGATGTCGGTGGCCATGTTCTCGAAGGTCATCGGCCGATCGTGCGCCGCGGTGCGGCCATGCGCCTGCAGGTCGACGCCGATGACGGTGTGGTTCTCGGCGAGCATGCCGATCACCGGGCCGAACATCTCGATCTGGCCGAAGCCGCCGTGCAGCAGGACGATGGGATCGCCCTTGCCATAGATGGCGTAATAGACCTCGACGCCATTGACGGGCGCATAGCCGGATTTGGTTGAAGCGAGCATGGGGGCGGTTCCTGATTGAGCGATCGATGGGGCAACCGGTGCGGCCAGGGCGAAGCTGGCGAGCACGGTGAGGGCAAGGACGGTTCGGCGTAGCATCGGATGTCTCCGGGCGTGGACAAGGCTCCGCCGGCCCCGCGAGGATGGCGGGTCGACCAGGCGGAGCGTGGCTGGGGACTTGCGGCCCTCCCCTGCCCTGCAGGGGAGGGGAGGGAAGGGAAGCTGGGTTACTTCGCGTCGATGAAGGCGAGCGCGGTTTCGACCAGCTGGGGCGAGGTCATCATGGTGTAGTGGGTGACGCCGGACAGGATGGCGAGGCGGTTCTGGTTCATGCCGGAGCCATCCCAGAGCGCATCCTGCAGACCGCCGCCGAGCAGCTCGAAGAACCTCGCCGCATGGCTGGTGCGCACGGCGTCCCAATCGCCATAGACCAGTTGCGTCGGCACCTTCAGGTTCGGCACATCGGCCGCGTAATCATAGTCCTTGCCCATGTACTGCATCTGGTCGAGCAGCTTGGGGAAGTTGACCTCGGGGTCCGGGTTGACGGCGGCGAACAGCTGGTAGAGCGGCGAGGGCTTCATCATCTCGAACTGGCTGGCGTTGAGCCCGCGCATGCCCTGCTGGTTGTAGTCGTGCCAGCCGGCAAAGGCGTAGGGCGCCGAGGCAATGACCAGCTTGTTGACCAGCTCGGAATGAGCGAGGGCGAGGCGAAGGCCGATGGTGCCGCCCATCGAGTAGCCGACGACATCGACCTTCTCGAGCCCCAGCGACTTGATCACCTCGGCAACGTCGGCAGCCATGTTGTCGAAGGTCATCGGCCGATCGAGCGGACCGGTATGGCCATGGCCCTGCGCCTCGACGGCGATCACCTGGCGAGAGGCGGCAAAGCCGGAGAGCACCGGGCCGAACGCCTCGATGGTCATCAGCCCGCCATGCAGGAGGACGAGCGGGGCGCCCTCGCCATAGGTGGCGTAGTAGACCTTGCCGCCGGTGACGGGGACATAGTCGGATGTGGTTGCGGTGGGCATGGGAGCGGCTCCTTGTTGGGCGGTGGATGGGAGGACCGGCAGAACCGAAGCAAAGCCGGTGAGAATGGCGAGGGCAAGGACAGTACGACGTCGCATGGGAAGTCTCCGTGGGTTGAGTGGCGTTGGGTACGGCTTCGCCGATGCCCGCGGTGGCGGGCAGGCTCAACCGATGGTTCTGTGGTCCTTCCCCTCACCCGTCTCGCGCTTCGCGCGATCCACCCTCTCCCCGACGGGGAGAGGAACAGGGGTGATCACGGCACTTTCCGGATGAGGGGTCTTTTGCTAGCTGGTCAGCATTTCGATGGCCTTCTGGACGCGGCGGAGCCTCGTCTCGGGGGTCTTGGCGCCTTCGATAGCGGTGACGTGGGCCTTCTTGTGGCTGGGGGCGAGCCTGTTCCAGGCCGCCAGCGCCACGGGATCGGCATCGAGGGCGGCCTGCAGGTCCCCAGGGGCTTCGACCACGCGCGGCTGGTCGTCGAGGGCAAGCTCGACCTCGTGCGTCTCGTTGCCTTTGACCCCGGTGATCGACCGGATCTCGGCGCTGACGCCGACCAGCAGCCGGTCGCCCATGGTGGCCACCTTGCTGCGCCAGGTGTGGCCGGCGAGGGTAACGACCACCAGCGGGTTCTTGCCGCCGGCGAGCGCGTCGCGCACCTCCGGCGGCACGATGATGCCGGTATTGTTGCCGGATTGCAGGATAGTGGTCGTGAACTTCATTTGCCTGCTCCAGTCGTGAGGTGGGCGGCGAGCTTGTCGAAGCTCTCCAGCACGCCTTCGCGGAAGCCGCGGCGGACGACGGCGTCCTTGCCGGCGGCGGTGTCGAAATAGGCATCCACGGTCAGCCGGGTCCGGCCGTTGCCGAGGTCGGTCAGGGTGATGACCCGCAGAAAGCTCGGCGGCGGGTTGGTGCCGAAGGCTTCGGCCTCGAGCTGACGGTTGCGATAGACGATGCGTTCGGGCGGGCTCACCTCGATGAACTCGCTGTCGGCGGGGTAATCCTTGCCGTCGGGGCCACGCATCACGTGATACCAGCGGCCGCCGGGGCGAAGGTCGAGTTCCACCACCGGGTTGGTGAAGCCCGCCGGGCCCCACCATTGGCTGAGGTGGTAGGGATCGGCGAACATCATCCAGACCAGGTCGCGCGGCGCATCGAACTCGCGTTCGATCTCGAGGCGGCGGTCGGAGGGTATGGCAGTGAGGTCGGGGAGCATGGTTCAGGCTTCTTGTGTGAGTTCGGCAAGCAGCTGATCCATGACGGCGAAGCCATGGCGCATGCCCTTTTCCATGCCGGAGGCGACCATACCGTCGCGATCGGCGATGCTGTCGTAGTTGGAGACTGACTTGTAGTGCGTGACGGCACCGTCTTCCTCGAAGGTGTGGGTTTCGACCACCACCTTGCCGATGAACATGTTCTCCATGCCGAAGGTCCAGACAAACTTCTCGGGCTCGTTCACTTCGCGATATTCGCCGATAAAGATGTAGACGCTGCCGTCAGCGGCGTGGGATTCGATGCGCCACTTGCCGCCGGGGCGGACGTCGAGCGCAGTGATGACAGCCTTCTGGCCATCGGTGCCCCACCAGCGGGCGACGTGTTCGCGCTGTGTCATGACTTTCCAGACCAGGGCGCGCGGGGCGGCGAAGGTGCGGGTGGCGATGACGATGGGTTGGCTCGCCGGAGCTTCGATCTTGAGGTCATCCAGTGCCATTTTCAGCTCCTTGAGTTGCTTCAGGTAGGTGTCGAGGCGATCGAGGCTTTCAGCCCAGTAGCGCCAGTAAAGTACGAACCAGTGGGGTGTTCCGGCGCCCTGCCCCAGTTTCTGGCGCAAGGCTTCGCCGTCGCGCTGCCGGCGGTAGTCCGAAAGCGCTATGACCTTGGGTCGCTGCATCTGGTTTCAGGCCCTGGGGCCCCGGGAGTTAGTTCCGGGAGCCGCCGGGGTCTCCCTTCTGCAGTTCGGCCAGGTAATCGCCGAGGCGATCGAGGCTCTCATCCCAGAAGCGGCGGTAGTTCTCGACCCAGTCCGCGACTTCGGCCATCGGGGCGGCCTCGAGCCGGCAGGGACGCCACTGGGCTTCCTTGCCGCGAGAGATCAGCCCCGCCTTCTCGAGCACCTTGAGGTGCTTGGAGACGGCGGCCATCGACATGTCGTAGGGCTCGGCCAGTTCGCTGACCGTGGCCTCGCCCAGAGACAGCCGGGCAAGGATGCCGCGGCGGGTGGGGTCGGCGAGGGCAGCGAGCGTGGTGGACAGGTGGTCGGTCATTTCGGTCTCTTGGCTCAGGCAGCGGCGCGGGCGGTGTCGGCGCCGGTAAAGAAGTCGATCAGCACGGGGGCGACCAGCTCGTCCGCCGCATCGTGGCTCTGGCCGGGCAGCGAGGCGAAGCGGGCGCCGGGGATGGTCTCGCGCGCCAGGCGCACCGGCTCCTTCAGCTGTTTGAAGGTCTTGTCGCCCGACATGACGATGGTCGGGACCCGGATCGAGCGAGCCGCCTCGGTGGGAAAGCCATAGCCCTCCATCACCGCGGTATCGTGCGGCAGGCTCAGGGCGTTGTGCAGCATCGGCTTCCAGTTCGGATTGAGCCGCATGATCGGCATCATGAGGGCTGGCATGCCGATCATCCTCACCATGAAATACTTGGCCAGGTCGGCGCGGCGATCCTCGGCGGCAAGGCGCTCGACTTCGGCCTGGTAGCCCGCCGGCATCGGCTTGCCGCCCGGGACATCGGTGAACGGCGGCTCGAACAGCGCGAGGCGATCGACCGGCATGCCGCGGGCGGTGGCGAACAGTGCCAGCGCAGCGCCCGACGAAGTGCCGTAAAGGCTGGCGGAACCGCCGGCGATGGCGATCAGTGCCGCCAGATCCTCATACTCGCGATCGGGCGAATAGTCGGTGGAGACGTCGCTGTCACCGCGGCTGCGGCGGTCGTAATTGTAGACGGTGAAATGCGGGGCGAGCAGCGGCGCCAGCTTGGGCATCGGGCCCATATTGCGGCCGCACCAGGCGCCATCGATCAGGATCACCGCCGGGCCGGAGCCGCGTACGTCATAGGCGATCCTGGTGCCGTCGCGTGAGGTGAAGGTGTTCATGACGCTTACTCCTGCTGGAACGCCGCGGTGGCGTTGAGGGTGAAAAGGTAGAGATCGAGCTTGTCGCTGCCCTCGCTGACGGTGGAAGCGAAGCCCCGCCTGACCGCCTGGTCGCGGGCGGCAAGCGAGGTGAAGCGGACGGCGATGTGGACGCTGGTGAGGCGGCCGGTTTCGGCCAGGGTCATCTCGGTGACCATCTCGGCCGGCGGCAGTTCGTCGCCGAAGCGGTAACCCGCCGGGGCGTCGCGCCAGACCAGCCGCTCGACCGGCGAAATCTGCAGGTAGACGCTGGTGTAGCCATACTCGTTGCCCGAGGCGAAACGCATCACCTGGCGCCAGGCGCCGCCGACGCGCAGGTCGACTTCGCTGACCGGGTTGGTGGCGCCCTTGGGGCCCCAGAAATGCACCAGGTGCCGGGGCTCGGTGTAGCACCGCCACACCAGGGCGCGCGGCGCCTCGAAGCTGCGGGCAATTAGGATAACGGGATCGTTGGCCGGCGTGGTGACCGCGGAGGTCCGGTTCGGCGCGGTGCTGGTGATCTCGACGCAGTCCATTTCTCAACCCTTCAGTTGATAACTTATTGGTTGAATACCCCCCGCAAGGAGAGTTGTCAACCGATCGGTTAAGGAAAATTTCAGGCGGGTGGACCATCGCCTATCAGGAGCGCCGGCCTCTCAGTGCTCCTCCACCGTGAAACGGGAGAGGGGACCAGCGGGGGCGGCCCCAAACACCGGCGCATCCTGCCGCCCCCTCCACCGCCTTCGGCGGTCCCCCTCCCCCGCTGCGCGGTGGAGGAGCACTGAGAGGCCGGCGGACCCTAGACCTGGTCGGCGGGGAGAAGAGCCGCGGAAAGCAGCTTGATCGAGCGCAGGCGGTTGTCCGGGTCGGTCGCACCCATCTGCACCGCGTCGGGGAAACGCAGTTCGAGTTCGACCCTGCCGTCGGCAGGCGCGGGCAGCGCCAGCGAGAACTGCTGCGGCGTGGGCGCGTTGAGCGACACGGTATCGAGCAGCGTGCCGTTGGCGACGATCTCGACCCGCTGCGGCATGAGGTGACCGCTTTTCTCCACCGCGACCATCGACAGGTGCAGGGTCAGCGCGGTTGCAGGTTCGGCATAGGCGAAGCGCAGGCGGGCGCTGGTGCCGACGGCGTGGGTGCCGTCGCCGGTCGGGCCTTCCCAGCCGCAGACCCGGATCGGCTTGGCGGCGTCCTTGCCCTCGGGGGTGAAGGGGATGACGGCGCCCAGGCTGTAGCTGCCGCTCACCGGCTGATTGAGGCAGGTGGTGGTCTTGTCGATATAGTAGGCCCGGTAGTCGGGCGGCACGTCGGGGTGCAGCAACAGCCAGACGACGCCGAGCTCGAACAGCGCGACGAGGCCGCAGAGGATGTAGGCGCCGAGGCGGAGGGAGCTAGACAAGGCTCAGGTACCCCGTCAGCCAGCCGATGGTGGTGAAGTAGCCGGCGAGCAGCAGGCCGAGCAGCGCCAGGGCGAACAGCCAGCGGCGGCTGGCCAGCAATTCGGTGAGCATCAGCGGCATCGGTGCGAGCGCCGCGGTGAAGCGGAGCACCGAGGCCATGCCGGCAAACAGCGGCAGCGTCAGGCAGATCAGCGCATAGACCGCCATGCCGTAGCGTTTCTTCACCAGCAGCACGATCGAGAGCGCATAGCCCACGAGCACCGCGACGGCGAGCTGCTGCGACGGCGTCGGGGCCCAGCCCTCCCGCGGGAAGCTGGTGAGGGCGTTCCAGACGAAGACCACGGGGTTGCCGGTGGGGCGCGACCAGGCTCGTTGCACGTGGCTGAAGGCCAGGGCGTCGCCGATATGGAAATGCAGGTAGGCCATATAGGCGAAGAGGCCGAGCGGGGCGATGAACAGGGCCAGCAAACGTTCGGGACGTTGCAGCACCGCCGGAACGAAATTGCGCCAGCTGCCGCCATTGGCGCGGTGGGCCTGCCAGATCTCGATCAGGATGGCGAAGACGATGAACACCCCGACAATGCGGGTGGCCGAGAGCAGCGCGGCGAACAGGCCGGCGAGGAGGAAATGCTTGTTCTGCAGCGCGGCGAAGACGCACAGGGTGAGGAAGAGAAACAGCACCTCGGTGTAGAAGGTGGTGAGCCAGATCGAGAACGGACCGGCCACGAGGAAGGCCGAGAACAGCGTATAGGCGCGAAGGTCCCGACCCAGCAGAGGCCAGGCGACACGGGCCGAGGCAATGCACAAGAGGATCGAGAGGCCGGTGGCGGCGACGATGGTCTCGAGCCCCGTCAGCGTGCGCACGATGGCGACGAGGATCGGGTAGAGCGGGAAGAACGCCCAGTTGCCGGCATTGATCATCGTCGGCACCGGGAACGGATCGTAGCCGGTTTCGGACAGCTTCACGTACCAGGCACAGTCCCAGCGGCACATGCCTTGAATGAAACTGGCGATCGAGGCGTCGGGAACCGTGGCGGCAAAGGCAAGGTAGCGGATCACCAGCCCGGCAATGGCCAGAAGCAGCGGGATCGCCAGCAGCAGAACGCCAAGCGGCAGGGTTCGTGGGGGACGCAGCGCGACGGCGTCGCTCATTGCAAGGATTCCGGGTGCGGAAACGGCCAGAACTCGTAACGCATTGCGGCGAAATCATATCCATTCCGCTGGTGCATAGCTCCTATGCGACAACTTTCGGCGCTCAACGGCGTTGCGGAATTCGTGTTTGGTGTCCCGATCCCTCCATAGCGTTTGTGCATGTATTCTGTTCCTCACCATCGGCTCGATCGGCGAGCTTTTCTCCGAGCTGCCGCAGCAACAGCGGCGCTGCTCTCCACCACCTCCCTCACCCGCGTCGCCCTGGCTCAGGAGAGCGAAACCGAAGCCTTCGACTACGAGGTGCTGACCGAGCGCATGCGTGCGAAGGCGGCAGAGCCGTTCAACGCGGCGGTGCCGGAGCTGCCCAAGCTGTTCGCCGGCCTCGACTATGACGGCTATCGCAAGATCCAGTTCGACGCGCAGCACGCACGCTGGCTCGACAACAATTCGGGTTTCCAGGTGCACGCCTTCCCGATGGGTTGGCTGTTCAAGGAGCCGGTCGGGGTCTTCGAAGTGGTCGACGGCCAGGCGGCGCCATTCGGTTTTTCGAACGCCGACTTCATGTTCTACGACAAGGCGATGGGCGAGGAAGCCGCGGCCGAGGCTTTCCCGGGGATCGCCGGGGTGCGCATCAACTACCCGGTAAACGTCGCCGACAAGATGGACGAGCTGGTCTCGTTCCTCGGCTCGAGCTACTTCCGGGCATTGGGACGCAACAACATTTACGGGCTCAGCGCCCGCGGCCTCGCCATCAACTCCTGGCAGTCGGGGCCGGAAGAGTTCCCGCGCTTTTCGGCGTTCTGGCTGGAGCGGCCGAGCGAAGGCAAACCGCTCGTCGCCTATGCGAGCCTCGAGGGCCCGAGCGTCACCGGCGCCTACCGCTTCGAGATCACCCCGGCGAGCGATGCGGCACAGGAGACGGTGATCGACGTCACGGCGCGGCTGTTCTTCCGGGCCGATATCGGCGAGATCGGCATCGCGCCGCTCACCTCGATGTTCCTGTTCGCCGAGACCAACCGCTCGAGCTTCGACGACTACCGGCCGCAGGTGCATGACAGCAACGGGCTGATCGTCGAGCGCGATGGCGGCGAGGTGTTCTGGCGGCCGCTGAACAACACGCCTGCCATCGGCAACTCGTACCTGTGGGAGAACAACCCGCGGGCTTTCGGGCTGTACCAGCGCGACCGCAGCTTCGAGACCTACCAGGATGCCGGCGCGCATTACGAGCGCCGCCCGTCGGCGCGGGTCGAGCCGGTCGGCGACTGGGGCCAGGGCAGTGTCCGGCTGATCGAGGCGCCGTCGCGGCTCGAGGCCGAGGACAATATCGTGGCGTTCTGGATCCCGTCCGAGCCGATCAAGGCGGGAGACGCGCGCGAGTTCCACTACCGGCTGATCTGGGGCGACCTGTTGCCCAGGGATGATGCGCCGCTGGCCCATGTGGTCGAGACGCGGGCCGGCCAAGGCGGCGTTTCCGGCGTCGCCAATGACGAGAAGCTGAGGAAGTTCGTCATCGACTTTGCCGGTGGCGAACTGACCGCCATGCCGACCGAGGCCAAGCTCGACGTCGTCGCCACGGCCAGCTCGGGCGAGATCACCTCGACGGCGCTGTCCAAGGTCGAGGCCAACGGCGTGTGGCGGCTGGCGCTCGACGTGATGATCGAGGGGAACGAGCCGGTCGAACTCAAGGCCAACATCGTCAGCACCGGGCGAACCATCAGCGAAACCTGGCTTTATCAGTGGAGGGCATTGGCATGAAGCACGACCGTTCCGACGTATTCTCGGGCGCGCTTCCCGATGCCCCGCTCGCCATGCCCAAGCAGGTGCTGGAGCGGCGGCGCAGCTCGCTGTTGCTGACGCTGCGCGCCGCCTTCGCCGCGGCGTTGCCGCGGTTCTGACGGCTGGGAGCCTCCCCATGCCGTCCGCAGGGCCCCGATAGATGGCACGAGCCCACGTGACCCGAACACTCGCCCTGGGCGCCGCGGCGCTGCTGAGCCTTGCCGGCGGCTGGCTGTACATGCGCTTCATCGGCAATGACGGCACCAGCCTCCTGGATGTGCTGCGGACCGCGCTGTTCACGCTGGTGGGGTTCTGGCTGGTCTGGGGTGGTGTTGCCGGCGTGCTCGGCATCCTCGCGCCGCCCAAGCGCGTGCAGCGCCGTCCGGGCCGGCCGCACGGCATGACCGCGATCCTGATGCCGGTCTACAACGAGGACGCGGCGGCGAGCTTTTCGCGCGTGGCGGCGATGAACCGCAGCATCGTGGCGCTGGGCCTGGCCGACCGCTTTCACTTCGCCATCCTGTCGGACACCAATTCGGCCGAGGTGGCGGCCGACGAGATCGTCTGGTTCGAACAGCTGCTGGCCGAGCCCCTGGCCGAGGGCCGGCTGTTCTATCGCCGGCGCGAGCGGAACATCGGCAAGAAGGCCGGCAATATCGAAGATTTCATTTCGCGCTCGGGCGGTGCCTACGACTATGCGCTGATCCTCGACGCCGACAGCCTGATGGACGGCGCGACCATTGCCGCGATGGCGAAGCGCATGGACGACGATCCGCGGCTCGGGCTGCTGCAGACGGTGCCCGAGGTGATCCACGCGCACAGCCTGTTCGGCCGGGTGATGCAGTTCTCGGCGGCCTATCTCTCCCCCTATTTCGCGCGCGGCACGGCGCTGATGCAAGGCGAAGAGGGCCCGTACTGGGGCCACAATGCCATCGTCAGGGTGCCGGCCTTCGCCGCGAGCTGCGGCCTGCCGGTGCTGTCGGGCAAACCTCCGGCGGGCGGGCATATCCTCAGCCACGACTATGTCGAGGCCGCGCTCCTGTCGCGGGCCAACTGGAAGGTCGAGGTCGACCCCTATCTGGGCGGCTCGTACGAAGAGGGCCCGGAAAACCTGATCGAGTACGCCAAGCGCGACCGGCGCTGGTGCCAAGGCAACCTGCAGCATCGCCGCGTGCTGGGCGCGCCGGGCCTGAAGGTGTGGAGCCGCTTCACCTTCGTTCAGGGCATCATGGCCTATGCCGCTTCGCCGCTGTGGCTGGCGCTGCTGGCGGCCAGCATTCTCGCCGCGGCGCTGCCGAGCAAATACTGGTGGCGTGACAACGAGACGGGCATCTGGGTGCTGGCCGTCGCAGTGGCGATCGCGCTGCTGCTGCCGAAATTCCTGATCCTCGTCCGGTCGGCGCTGGGCGGGCGCAACAGAGGGTTTGGCGGCACCATCCGTGCGACGTTTTCGGTAGTGGCGGAGATCGTGATCTCGACGCTGCTGGCGCCGATCATGCTGTGCTTCCAGAGCAAGGCGGTGGTCGAAATCCTGCTCGGCCTCGATGGGGGCTGGCCCGCGACCAACCGCGACGAGGGCCGGGTGACCCTTTCCACGGCGTTTGCAGCGAGCTGGTGGGTCACGGTGGCAGGCGCCAGCGTATTGGCGATCTCGACGGCGTTCGCGAGCGACCTGGTGCCGTGGCTGCTGCCGGTGGCGCTGCCGGCGATCGGCGCGCCGCTGCTGATCGCGGCGACCTCGCGCGGTATCTCGAGCGGGCGGAAGCCGCTGCTGTTCACCACGACGAGCGAGACCGCCCCGGCCCCGATCATCGTCGAGCAGCAGCGCATCTTCCTGAGCTGGACGCAGCAGGGCCCTGCCCCTGCCGACGCCGCTCTTGCCGGAGCGGCCACCGTTCATGCCTGAGACCCTCGCCACGCTGAAGCGCGCTCCGCTGTTCGAGCGCCTCAGGACGTTTGGCGGCCTTGCGGCGGTCGATGCGAGCGCCGCAAAGCCCCGCAGCGGACGCGACGCGCGGCTCGACATGTTCCGCGGGCTGGCGCTGGTGATGATCTTCATCAACCACGTGCCGGGGACGTTCTACGAGAACCTGACCAGCCGGAATTTCGGCTTCTCGGATGCGGCCGAGGCGTTCGTGTTCATGTCGGGCCTCGCCGCCGGGCTGGCCTATTCCGGGCGGTTCGTCTCCGGACCGCTGTGGCCGGCGATCGCCAAGGTGTGGGCGCGGGCGCGACAGCTGTATTTCGTGCATCTGAGCATCACCATGATCGCGCTCGCCATCTTTGCCGGGGCGGCCTGGTGGTTCGGGCTCGACGAGGTGCTGGAAAAGAACAACATCGCGCCGATCTTCGGCTTCCCGCTGCAGACCATGATCGGGCTGCCGCTGCTGACGCATCAGCTGGGTTACCTGAACATTCTGCCGCTCTACATGACGCTGCTGCTGGCAACGCCGCTGGTGATCGCCGCGGGGCTGCGCTGGCCGGTGCAGACGCTGCTCGGCTCGATCCTCGTCTGGGCGCTGGCCGGGCAGTTCCGCATCAACCTGCCGAACTTTCCGACCCAGGGCGGCTGGTTCTTCAATCCGTTCTCATGGCAGATCCTGTTCGTCATCGGACTGCTGTCGGGGATGGCGATGAAGCAGGAGCGGCGCTTCGTGCCCAGAAGCCCGGTGCTGTTCGGGCTCTGTGCGGCGTTCCTGCTGTTCGTGCTGTTATGGGTCAAGATCCCCGAACTCGGCGACGCGGGCCGCCAGGGGCTCGGCCTGCTCAGCAAGCTCGGGCTGCCATTCTACGTCACCTGGTTCGATAAAACGTTCCTCGCCCTGCCCCGCCTGCTGCACGCCCTGGCGCTGTTCTATGTCGTCGCCTCGCTCGGCGTGATGTACCGGATCGCCGACTCCCGACTCATGACGCCGCTGCGACTGATGGGGCGGCAGGGGCTCGCGATCTTCGCGACGGGGACAGTGTTGAGCCTGTTCCTGCAGGCGGTGAAGACCGGCATCGGCGGCGGCCTGCTGCTCGACACGGCGCTGCTCGGCGGTGGCCTGCTGCTGCTGGCCGGGCTCGCCTATGTGCTGACCCGCACTCAGGAAATGACCCGCGCCGCGGCGCGGCCGGCGGGCTGACACAGTTCTCACATTTCAGAGAGCGACCACAGCTGATGCACGCTTGCGCCTTGCTGCATGGTTGCGGCTGGGACTAGCCTGCTTGCCTGAGGGGGAGGGACGGTCTGTACTCGGGGGCGCGGGAGCGTTTGGTGACGAGACGGCGACCACTCTATAGCCGGTCACAGCGGCCGCGGAGCACGGCCGGTTCCGCTTGGGTGGCGCGCGATGGTGTCAGCCCGGTCTATCTCGACGGCCCTGAAGAACAGACGCGACCCACATTGCGGCAGCGCCTCGGCGCCTGGTGGAGCCGGCTCTACCAGCGACACCAGGGCCCGGTGCTGGTCGGCGCCGCCGCGCTGGTGACGCTGTTGCTGATCGGCGCCTATGACCTCGCCACCCCCGACCCGCAGCGGATCAGCGACTGGCAGTTCATGACCGCGGTCAACAAGGTGGTGGACGAACGGCCGCGCGCGCCGTCGATCGAGTCGGTGGCTTACGCGACGGTGATCAAGTCGGTGGTGCGGGTCGACGGTTACGAGGACGGCGCCGAAGATCCTGCGGCGGTCAAGCCCGAGGGGCAGGCCGAGATCCCGGCCGAGGGCAAGGTCGAAGAGGATTTCCACGAGCGGTTCACGGCTGTCGGCACGGGCGTGGTGATCGACGACCAGGGCACCATCCTCACCAACCTGCACGTGGCGGGCGCTGCCAAGAAGCTCCGGGTGCAGTTCTGGGACGGCAGCGAATCCGAGGCGGTCATCGTGGGGGCGCGACCGGAGAGCGACCTCGCCATCATCCGGCCGCTGCAGCTGCCCGACGAGCTCGAACCGGCGACGCTGGCGACCAGCGCGGGCCTCAACCCGGGCGACGAGGTGGTGGCGGTCGGCTTTCCGTTCGGCATCGGGCCGTCGGCATCGGCGGGGGTGGTGTCCGGGCTCGGGCGGGTGCTGGCCGAGGACGGACAACCCAAGCTGCAGAACCTCATTCAGTTCGACGCGGCGGCCAATCCGGGCAATTCCGGCGGGCCGCTGGTCAATGGCGACGGCGAGGTGGTGGGGATCGTCACCGCCATCCTCAACCCATCCGGCCTCAGGACCTTTGCCGGCATCGGCTTTGCCGTGCCGATCGAGAACGCCGCCGCGGCGGCAGGAGAAAACCCCCTCTAGCCACAGCACTCAACCCCGACGGAGAAAAATGGACGACACATCGAAAAACTCCGGCACCGCCGTCGCTTCGCTGATGGAGCAGGTGCTGTACGAGGTGAAGAAAGTCGTGGTCGGGCAGGACCATTTCCTCGAACGGGTGCTGGTGGCGCTGCTGGCCAAGGGACATCTCCTGGTCGAAGGCGTGCCGGGGCTGGCCAAGACCCTGACGGTCAACACGCTGGCCGACGTGATCCAGGGGCAGTTCAAGCGGGTGCAGTTCACCCCCGACCTGGTGCCATCGGATCTGGTGGGAACCCGCATCTACAACCAGAAGACCGGCGACTTCTCGACGACGCTGGGGCCGGTGTTCTGCAACCTGCTGCTGGCCGATGAGATCAACCGCGCCCCTGCCAAGGTGCAGAGCGCCCTGCTCGAGGTGATGCAGGAGCGGCAGGTCACCATCGCCGGCGAAACCCACAAGGTGCCCAACCCGTTCGTGGTGATGGCCACGCAGAATCCGATCGAGACCGAGGGCACCTATCCCCTGCCCGAGGCTCAGGTTGACCGGTTCATGATGAAGGTCCTCGTCGGCTATCCGAGCGAAGAGGAGGAGTTCGTCATCGTCTCGCGCGTCACCGGCCTCATGCAGGCGGTGACGCGAGTGGCGACCACCGAACAGCTGGTGGCGCTGCAGGCCAAATGCCACAGCCTGTTCGTCGACCCCTCGCTGATCCAGTTCGCGGTCAAGGTGGTGAGCGCGACGCGCAACCCGGCCGCGGCCGGCCTCGGCGACATGCAGCGCTTCCTCACCTATGGCGCCAGCCCGCGCGCCTCGATCAACATGATCGAGGCCGGACGGGCGCTGGCCTTCCTGCGCGGCCGCGAATACGTGCTGCCTGAGGATGTGCTGGACGTCATCCCCGACGTGCTGCGGCACCGGATCGTCCTCTCCTACGAGGCCATCTCGGAGTCGATCACGCCGGACCAGATCATCGGCCAGGTGCTGAAGGCCATTCCCGCTCCCGAGAAACCCCTGGAGGCGCATGTCCGCATCGCCGCAGCAGGCTGAAAGGCTCCTCGGTCGCCTCGAGTGGACAGTGATCCGCAAGCTCGACGGGTTGCTGCAGGGGGACTACCGCACGCTGTTCCGCGGCTTCGGCCTCGATTTCGCGGACCTGCGCGAGTACCAGGCATATGACGACGTTCGGCATATCGACTGGAACGTCACGGCGCGCACCCAGGTGCCGCATGTGAGGATCTACAACGAGGATCGCGACGTCACCGCCTGGTTCCTGCTCGACCTCAGCCCGTCGGCGGATTTCGGCTCCGCAGAGGTGACCAAGCGGCAGATGCTCACCGAGTTCGCGGCGGTGCTGGCGCGGCTGCTCACCCGACAGGGCAACAAGGTCGGGGCGATCCTGTTCAACGGACAATCGGATTACGTGATCCCACCCCATACCGGGCGGCGGCACGTGCTGCACCTCGTCGACAAGGTGCTGGCCAACCCACGCCTGCTGCGTTCGCCCGAAACCGATCTCGATGCCTTTATCGGCCGGGCGATGGCGGTGATGCGGCGGCGCTCGATCTGCTTCGTGGTGTCGGATTTCATCTCGCGGCCGGGTTGGGAACGCGGCCTGTTCCGGCTGAGCCAACGGCACGAAGCCGTGGCGGTACGGCTGCTCGATCCGCTCGACATGGCGCTGCCCGATGTCGGCATGCTGCTGTTCCAGGATGCCGAAACCGGCGAGCAGCTGTTCGTCGACACGGTCGACAAGGGCTTCCGGCGGCGCTTCGTCGCCGCGGCCGCCGCCAACGAAGAGGCACAGATGGAGGCGTTCGCGGCGGCGGGGCTCGACGTGCTGGAGCTTTCGACGGTCGACGACCTGGTCGATGCGGTGCTGCGCTTTGCCAATATGCGCAAGGTGCAGTCGCGGCTGGGCGGTGGCGGCAACCTGCCCGAGATGGCGGGGGCGTGATTTGAGGCGCGCTTTCGAACCGGAAAAGTCTGCAACTTTTCCTGAAAGCGCTCTGGTGAACGGGTGATGCGATGACCTTCATCTGGATGGATATGCTCTGGCTGCTGGTGCTGGTGCCGCTGCTGATCGGCGCCTATGTCTGGCTGCTGCGGCGGCGCAAGAAAGCGGCCTTGCGCTACGCCAATCTCGCCATCGTCAAGCAGGCCATGGGCAAGGGCGTGGGCTGGCGCCGCCATGTGCCCCCTGCCCTGTTGCTGGCTGCCATCACCGTGCTGATCGTCGCGGTAGCGCGCCCCGCCGCGGTGGTCGAACTGGCTTCGTCACGGGCAACGGTGATCCTCTCGATGGACGTGTCGGGCTCGATGCGGGCCCGCGACGTCGAGCCGTCACGCATCGTCGCGGCACAGGAAGCGGCCAAGGAGTTCATCAGGAAGCAACCGGCCGATGTGCAGGTCGGGATCGTCGCCTTCGCCTCGGCGGCCGTGCTGGTGCAGGCGCCGACCATCGACCGCGAGGCGCTGTACCAGGCGATCAACAGTTTCGACCTCAGGCGCGGTACGGCCGTGGGCTCCGGCGTGCTGGTGGCTCTGGCGACGATCTTCCCCGACCAGAATTTCGACCTCGACGGCACCGGCAACCAGCGCGACCAGCTGGGGCTGCCGAGCTTCGGCGGTGAGCGCTTCGGCGCCAGCGGCGGCGCCGACGGGCTGCTGAGCGGCACACCGAGCGACCCGCCAGCCCGGCACATGCCGGTCGAGCCTGGCTCGTATGACAGCGCGGTGGTGATCCTGCTCACCGACGGCGCCACCACGACCGGACCAGATCCGGTCGCGGCGGGGCGGATCGCCGGTGACTATGGGGTCAAGGTCTTCACCGTGGGGTTCGGCTCGGCCTCTGGCGATGTGGTGGATTTCGGCGGCCGCTCGATGCGGGCGCAACTGGATTCGACGACATTGCAGGCGATCGCCGACGCCACCGAGGGCGAATATTACGAAGCGACCAGCGCCGCCGACCTCGCCAATGTCTACGACTCGCTCTCCACCCGGCTGATCAGCGAAAAGAAGCTGACCGAGATCGCCTTCATCTTCGCCGGGGTCGGCGCCTTGCTGGCGATGGCCGCCGCGGGGTTGTCGATGCTGTGGTTCGGACGGATCGCCTAGGGCGGCATTTCACTAAGTCCCGCAGTCGTCGCTTCCCTCCCCCTTGAGGGGAGGGATTGAGGGAGGGGGTGGTTCTGTGATCACCGATGGACCCCCACCCCCAACCCCTCCCCTCAAGGGGGAGGGGAGCAAAGGCTCGCCCTCACCACTGTGGCTCGCGAGCATTGCTCACACCCGAGCGACATTGTGGCGCTTGCGTGTCCACGTAATTCTGATAATCACACTCATGTTTTAAACGGACTGCAGGCGGCCGGGGTGACCAAGGTGCGACTTGAGGACTTACAGGACATGACGGCGCTGCCGGAGGCGGCAGCCAGGGCCGATCAGCAGGTCGGCCTGCCGAGCTTCACCACCGAAGAGCTGTTCGGCGGTGCCAACGAGATCGGGATCGCCCATCAGGGGCTGACCTACCGGCTGCGGATCACGCGGCAGGGCAAACTTGTCCTCAACAAATAGGAGCGCCGCCATGCGCCTCACGATTGCAGTGCTGGTGGCGGCGCTGTGCGCCACACCCAGCTGGGCCCAGGACAGCGCCCCGGCCCCCAGCCTGGCGCTGGAACTGAACGCGCTGACGCCGAGCGAAACCGGCTGTCGCGTCAGCTTCCTCGCCACCAACAAGCTCGGCACCGAGCTCACCCGCTCGGCCTTCGAGATTGCGCTGTTCGGCGCCGGGGGTGGCATCGAGCGGTTGGTGTCGCTGGATTTCAAGGCCATGCCGGAAGGCAAGACCCGGGTGCTGCAGTTCGATATCGGCGAACTCGGCTGCGACAAGGTAAGCCGGGTGCTGATCAATGACGTGGTGGCCTGCGAAGGCACCGGGCTCGACCCCAGGATCTGCCTCGCCGGGCTCAGCACCGTGTCGCGGCTCGCGGGCGTGGAGTTCGGCGTCTGATGGAAACGGTGATCGAAGCGGTGGAGCCGGTCGCGGCGGCACATGACATGTCGATGTTCGCGCTGTTCATGCAGGCGGACTGGGTGGTGAAGTCGGTGATGCTGGGGCTGCTGTTCGCCTCGATCGCCTGCTGGGCGGTGATCTTCGCCAAGGCTGCCGCCTATGCCAGGGCGAAACGCGAGATGAAGGCATTCGACAAGATCTTCGCCTCGGGTGAACCGCTGACGCAGATCTATGCCCGCCTCAAGGATGGACCGCGGACCGGGCTGGGCGCGCTGTTCGCCGCGGCGATGGAAGAGTGGAACGGCAGCCACGCCGAAAACGCCGCCAGCTCGGGCGGCCTGCAGGCGCGGCTCCGCATCGTGCTCGACACCACCGTGGCCGCCGAGAGCGAAAAGCTCGACCGCAGCCTGTCGCTGCTGGCGACGGTCGGAAGCGCTGCGCCATTCGTCGGGCTGTTCGGCACGGTGTGGGGCATCATGAATGCCTTCACCTCGATCGCCGCGGCCAAATCCACCAGCCTGGCCGTGGTGGCGCCAGGCATCGCCGAGGCGCTGTTCGCCACGGCGCTGGGGCTGCTCGCCGCCATTCCGGCGGTGATCGCCTACAACAAGCTTTCGGGTGATGCCGGGCGACTGATCGGCCGGCTCGAGGCATTCGCCGACCGGGTATCGGTGCTGCTGTCACGCCAGCTCGACGCGCGAGGCAACGCCTGATGAGCATGTCGCTGCAGAGCGCCCGCGGACGGCGTGGCCGACGGGGCGGGCCGATCGGCGAAATCAACGTGACGCCGCTGGTCGACGTGATGCTGGTGCTGCTGATCGTGTTCATGGTGACGGCGCCGCTGCTCACCTCAGGGGTGCCGATCGACCTGCCGCAGACCAACGCGCCCGAGATGAAGGTCGAGGGAACCAAGCCCCTCACCATCTCGGTGACGCCTGAGGGCCAGGTCTATCTCGGCGAAGACCAGATCACGCTCGACACGCTGCTGACCTCGGTGGCGGCAGCGGCGGGCGAGGCCGGTACGCAGCAGCGGCTCTATATCCGGGGCGACGCCACGGCCGATTACGGGCTGATCATGCAGGTGATGGGTGACCTCAGCCGCGCCGGCTATGCCCGCATCGGGCTGATCACGCAGCAGCGCGAGCTGTGAGATGAAGCGGGCCGCCCTCGCCTCCGCCGGCATCCATATCGGGCTGATCGCCGGAGCATTCGTGTTCCTGAACCTCGAACCCGTGGTCGACGAGACCGCGGCGGAATCGGTCGCCGTCGAGATCATCTCGGTCGACACGGCAACGAGCAACCCGACCGAGGAGATCAGCGAGGCGACCGAGACGCTGGTGTCGGCGGGCGCCGAGGTCGAAGCGGAAGAGGTGCCGGAAACCGCAGAGGCCGAAATACTCGAGGTCGCCGAAGCCGAGCCTGCCAAAGCGGTAGAAGCCATGGTGGCTCCGGTGGAAGTCGCGGAGATTACGCCGACCGAGAGCGAAGAGATCGCCTCAGCCGAGGTGCTGACCGCAGCGGCGGATCCGATCGCGCCGGTCGAGGCGGCAATACCACAGATGGTCGATCAGACGGCTACGCTGGTCGCCGACAGCGTCGCGCCATCGCAGTCCGACCCGCTCGAAGCCGTACGTACGGCAACGATCGGGCAGCTGACGCCGGAGCCGGCGATGCAGCAGATTCCGCCGGCGCTGATGAAGCCGGTCGAGGTGGTGAAGCCGCTGGAGACCGCCAGCCTTGCGCCGGTGGTGGAAGAAGAGCTGCAGGTGGCGCCGATCCCCAAGCCGCGCATCGTGCGCAAGCCGGTGGCCGAGAAGGTCGAGCCGGCCAAGGAGCCGCCGAAGGAACAGCCGGCGGCAAAGCCTAAACAAGCTGAAAAGCCCGCTGAGAAAAAGCCGGAAAAGAAGCCGCCCTCCAAGCAGGCAAACCTGGGCAATGGCGGCAATGCCGAAGCCGACAGCGCGGCCAAGAAATCGGGCGGCGGCGCCGGCAAGAAGAATGATGGCGGCAGCGCTGCGGCGAGCAAATATCCGGGGCTGGTGCAAGCCAAGGTCGTGCGGGCGGCGCGGGCCCCAAAAACCCGCGACACCAAAGGCGAGGCCACGGTAAGGTTCGTGGTCGGCGCCGAGGGTAACCTGGTCAAGGTTGCGCTGCTGCGCAGCTCCGGCAACGAGGCGATCGACCAGGCGTCGCTCGCCGCCGTGCAGCGTGCAGCGCCGTTCCCCCCCATTCCCGAGGCCGCCGGCCGTTCGTCCTGGCAGTTCGACGTCCCGCTCGGATTCTAGTCACCTCACATTCGGAGTCATTGCGATGCAGGAAGAAAAGAAGAAGGACGTGCTCCTCGAGACCACCGCAGATGCGGTGCGGGAAGCCAAGACGCTGATCCGCTCGGCCCGGTCAGGGTCGCTGGCGACGATCGAGCCGGGCACCGGCTGGCCGATCGCCACCCGGGTCGGCGTCTCCACCGATTTCGACGGCGCGCCGATCATCCTAATCTCGAAACTCGCCGCCCATACCGGAGCGCTGCTCAACGACCCGCGCTGCTCGTTGCTGATCGGCACCCCGGGGAAGGGCGACCCGCTGGCGCATGCGCGCGTCACCATCGCCGCTGAAGCGCGGGAGGTGGAGCGGGACAGCGAGGAGCATCAGCGGCTCGATACGCGCTACCTGATCCACCAGCAGAAGGCCAAACTCTATTCGGGCCTGGGCGACTTCCGCTATTTCCGGCTGGAGCCGAAAAGCGCGTCGTATAATGGCGGCTTCGGGCGCGCCTATGCACTGACGCGTGAGCACCTGCTCAACGCCAACCCCGCGAACCCCGAACTGGCAGAGACCGAACCGAGCGCCGTCGAGCACATGAACGACGACCATGGTGAGGCGGTCGGGCTCTATGCCGAGCACTTCGCCAAGGCTCCCGCCGGCAAATGGCGGCTGATCGGCGTCGACGCCGAGGGCATGGACCTTGCCGATGGCGACGACATCCGCCGCATCTGGTTCGAGACCGAGCTGAGCTCGTCCAAGGACATGCACATGACGCTGGTGAAGATGGCCGGCGAAGCGCGTCGGGCGCTCAATCGTCCGCTGAAGGATGCGAGGGTGGCTTCGTGAGGCGGGTTCTCGCGGCGGCGTTGCTGCTGACGGCATCCCCGGTCCTGGCGCAGGCAACGCTGCCGGGCGGCGCCTCGGCGCTGAACGAGGCGCATGGCAGCTGGACGGTGAACTGCACGCTGGTCGAGGCCGGCAAGGACTGTGCGTTCTCGCAGACGGCGGGCAACCCGCAGACCGGTACCGCGCTGGTGGCCGTGGAGCTGGCGGCGCCGGCCGGCAACAAGGCCGAGGGCATGCTGATGACGGCGTTCGGGCTCCGGCTCGATGCGGGGGTACAACTGGGCATCGACGGCCAGCAATTGGGTCAGGCCCGGCCGTTCCTCACCTGCGTTTCGACCGGCTGCCTGGTGCCGCTGGATTTCGACGAGGTGGCGCTCAGCGCCATGAAGGTCGGCACGACCCTCGAGGTCACCGGGGTGAAAGTGGACGATGGTCAGCCGGTGACGGTGACCCTGTCGCTCACCGGCTTCACCGCCGCCTACAACCGCACTGCCGAACTGGCCCAGTAGCAACCGGGGCAGCATTTAATCTTGACTAAGATACTCACCTTTAATAGAGCGTGAACGGATGGCCCTCGAGGGCCATGAACAGCAAGCCACGCGGCGTGCGGCACGCCGACAGCCAGCCAACATCTTCGGTTTCTTTCGGGGGCAGGCATGTCTTATCGGCCGCATGGCGCGAGCGTTTCCGCACGCGCATTCATCTCACCTTGGTATCTGGTCGGCATCAGCGTCGTGGCGCTGCTATGCGCCATTCCGCAGCCGGTTGCGGCGCAGGAGCTGACCGAGGCTCAAACCACCATCCTCAAGCGCATCACCTTCATCGCGCAGCGCAAAGCCAAGAGCGTGCTGGATGTGCCGGCGACGGTGACCGTCATCGACGGCGAAACGCTGGAGAAGCGGATGGTCCGCGATATCCAGGACCTGGTCCGGCTCGAACCCGGGGTGCAGGTGGACCGCTCCTCCTCGGCCACGCAGCCCTGGGCACAGCTGGGCGGCTTCACCATCCGCGGCGTCAGCGGCAATCGCGTGCAGATGCAGGTCGATGGTTCGCGCACCATCGAGAGCATCATCGATGGCGGCCGCGACGTGATCGACCCCTGGAACATGAAGCAGGTCGAGATCGTCAAGGGTCCGGCCGGCGTGCTGTGGGGCGCCGACGCGCTCGGCGGCGTCGTCTCGTTCCAGACGCTCGACCCGGAAGACCTGCTCGATGACAGCGAGAAGCCGTGGGCCGTCGAGATCAAGACGGCGTTCGACAGCTATGATCGCAGCTTCCGCCAGCAGATCAACGCGGCCTACGATTTCGGCAACGGCCTCAAGGTGCTCGGCTCACTCGGCCACGTGTCCTCGCATGAGGCGACGCTCTCCAATGCCCGCGCCGATGGCGGCATCTGGGGCTGTACCCGGGCGCCCAACTGGTCTTGCGACAAGTTCTTCCCGACCGATGCCGAGGCCTACAACGCCATGGCCAAGGCGGTGTGGACGCCCAATGCCGACCATCGCATCGAGGTCACGGCGGAATGGAACAGCCGCAAGACCGACGTGTATCAGGTCGACACCTCGGCCAACGCGGTGAGCGGCACGCCGACCACCACCAGCCAGTACAATGTCGATGAGTGGACGCGCTCGGTGATCGTCGAGCGCCCGCGCCTCGCCATCGAACACGAATGGCAGATCAATAACGGCTTCATCGACAGCCTGAAGTGGGACCTCAGCTATTCGCCGCAGCGCCGGGGCACGGACAGCTTCAAGAAGCAGAGCTATGCCCTGCCGGTCTCCTACTACACTACCAACCACGCGGTGCGTGACTATCGCGAGGCGTTCCTCGAGGCGGAAATCCAGGCGATCTCGAGCTTCGAGCTGGGGGCCAGCAGCCACACGCTGACCTACGGCTTCGACGGCGACATCGCCAACACGCTCTATGACGATTACACCGACACCTACAATTCCCGGACCGGGGTGTCGGGCCATACCGAGTATAACGGCTTCAGCTTCCCCGATGTCGAGACGGTGCGCGCCGACCTCTATGTCCAGGACGAGATCAAGCTCTTCGACGAGAAGCTGACGATCACCCCGGGCCTGCGCTACGCCACCTATTCGATCGATCCGACCAAGGGCAAGGCGCCCTCCTACCTGCCCGGCTTCAAGCCGGAAAAGATCGACTCGCAGACGCTGATCAAGAGCTTGTCGGCCAAGTACCAGTTCACCGACGCGATCTCGGCCTACGTCGCCTACAACGAAGGCTACAAGATGCCGACCAGCCAGCAGCTGTTCGTCTCCAGCCTCGATCCGTTCTCGGGCGGCGAAGTCATCCCGAACCCGAACCTGCGCCCCGAGACGGTGAAGAGCTACGAGGTGGGCGTCCGCGGCGAGTTCGAGAAGGGCTGGATCAGCGCCACGGCGTTCCACTCCGACTATACCGACTTCATCCAGCGCCTGCAGGAAGTGGCGCCGGACACCTATACGTCGATCAACCTGTCGAAGGTGAAGCTGTCAGGCATCGAGCTCGCCAGCGAGTTCGAGATCTACGAGAACCTGTTCTTCAATACCGCAGTCACCTACCAGTATGGCCGCCAGCAGGCGTCGCCGACCGCGGCAGAGGGCTGGTACGAGCCGGCAACGCCGCTGACCGCGGTGCTGGGCCTGCGCTACGAGCTGCCCGAGAACGACCTCGAGTTCGAAGTGTTCGGCACGTTCGCCGCCGGCCCCGAACACCGGAACAACCCCGACGCCTTCAAGCCAGACGGCTATGCGATCTTCGACGCCTTCACCAAGTGGAAGCCGACCGAAGACATCGAGATCACTGCCGGCATCCAGAACATCTTCGACACCCGGTACTTCCCCAACACGCTCAACGGCTACAACATGCCGGGCATCCCGGGCGGCACCAATGCCGGCAATGCTCCGCCGGAGCTGCAGACCGGGCCGGGCCGCACCTTCAAGGTCGGCGCCTCAGTGAAGTTCTGATCCACACCTACTCCGCGGGAGGGCTGTCCATGGCTCTCCCGCTTTTTGCTATCCGGAGATCCTCGTCATGACCCGCGTGCTCAGCCAGTTCTGGCGTCTTCTGGGGCTTTGCATCAGCGGACGGGGCGGCAAACTCGGGCTCGTGCTGTTCGTCGCCGTCGTCGCGCTCAAGCTGATGGGCGTCTATGCAACGCTCAGGATCATCTCCTGGACCAAGGATTTCTACTCGGCGCTCGAGGCCGTGGATGCCGAGGCGGCGCTGACCCAGATCGGCATTTTCGGCATCATCGTGCTGCTCAATTCGATCCGCGAACTCAGCTCGCAATATCTCAACAAGCTGGTGCTGATCCGCTGGCGCAAGTCGCTGACCGAGGCGGTGCGCGATCGGTGGCTGAGCGGCAATGCCTATTGGCGGATGGCCAATGGCGGCGGGGTCGACAACCCCGACCAGCGCATCGCCGACGATTGCCGGCTGTTCGTCAGCGGCGTGCTGAGCGAGGCGCTCGACCTCATCACCAATATCGTGGCGATCTTCTCCTATGTGGCGCTGCTCTGGCAGCTGTCGTCGTTCCCGCTGTCGCTCGGCTTCATCGGGCTCGATTTCGAGATTCCGCGCTACATGCTGGTGGCCGCCTTCGTCTACGTGGCGCTCTGTTCGCTGCTCACGCACGTGCTCGGCAGCCCGCTCAAGGCGCTCTATGTCGAGCAGCAGCGCCGCGAAGCCGATTTCCGCTTTGCGCTGGCGCGCATGCGCTCCAATGTCGACGAGATCGCGCTGCTCAACGGCGAAGCGGCCGAACGCCGGACGCTCGATACGCGCTTCGGCGGAATCATGGGTAACTGGCGGCGGCTGATCAACCGCGAGCTGATCCTCAGCTGCTTCACCTACCCCTACAACCACACGGTGCTGCGCATTCCACTGTTCGTGGCACTGCCCGCGTTCCTCGCCGGCAGCGTCAATTTCGGCGGCCTGATGGAGGTCAGCAGCGCGTTCTCGAGCGTCGTCACCACGCTGTCGTGGTTCATCTTCTCGTATCGCGACCTCGCCGATCTCGTCGCCGCATCGTCGCGCCTCGATGGCTTCCTGCGCTCGACGGAGGGCGATGCCGGGCCGGCGCCGGTGGTGCAGCCGGGCAAGGGCCCGCTGCGCATCTCGGGGCTCGACCTGACGCTGCCGGATGGTCGGGCGCTGCTCGGGGTCAAGGACCTCACCGTCGCAGCCGGCGAAGCGATATGGCTGGCGGGCGCCTCGGGGTTGGGCAAGACCACCCTGGTCAAGGCCATCGCCGGGCTCTGGCCGCATGCCAATGGCCGGATCGAGACGCCGCAGGGCAGCATGCTGTTCCTGCCGCAGCGCGCCTATGTGCCGATCGGCGACATCATGGATGCGGTGGCCTATCCGGCGACCGCCGAGGCGTTCCTGCCGGAAGCGCGCCAGGCGGCCCTCGAGGCCGTGGGCCTCGGCAACCGGCTGGATGTGACGCTCGGCGCCGGCGAGGCCGGCACCGGCGGGCTCTCGGGCGGCGAACTGCAGCGGCTGGCACTGGCGCGGCTGCTGCTGCATCGGCCGGACTTCGCCTTCCTCGACGAAGCGACCAGCGCACTCGATGTCGCCGCCGAGACCGAGCTGCTGGCGCTGCTGCGCCGCGAACTGCCGCGGACGGCGTTCATCCTCGTCGCCCATCGGAAGCCCCAGGGGCTGGGCCCGCTCACCACCGTGGAACTGGGCGCCGCTCCGGCGGCTCCTGCCGCGCCTCTCGAACCCGTACTTGCTTAAGGACATTGCAATGCTCGATACGCCTGCCTCCCCGCCAACGACCCTCCCCCGTGCCCGGCTCGATGCCAGCGCCGAGGACGTGCTCGCGACCCTGCCCTCCATCGGCCGGCTGATGGTGACGGCGCGCCACCTCGGCGCCACGCATGAGCGGATCGGCACGGTCGAGAGCGTGCGCTTCGAGGACGGCTGGGCAGTGATCGGCGGAGCCGAGCATGAAAGCCGGATCGAGCTGGCGCGCATCGCCGAGATCATCGTCGACCGCACCAGCGTGATGAAGGACAAGGCCTATCCGCGCATCGACCTCAACCGCGCCGATGGCAGCTATATCTGCGGCATTGTCGCGTTCGACGGGCTGGAGCCGTTCGATGCGGCGGTGGCTGCGCTCGGCGTCGGCACCGCCATCGACGCCAAGCCGGATACGCCGCCGAGCGAGCGGGTCGAGGCCAGCGAAACCGACCCCGGCCGCCTGCCGCTCGAAGATGCACAGGCGGCGCAATCCCCGGTGGTCATCGGCTTCAAGCGCCCCGGCTTCCAGCAATTCTGGCGCGGCACCATCGAGACGGTGAAGCCGGCCATGGGCTTCATCAACGTGATGCGGTCGGATTTCCATCTGCACCTCAAGGCGGGTGCAGTGGCCGAATGGCACCGGGACTCGGTGACCGGCGAGCGCGAAGCGTTCAATGCCGACGGCGAACCGCTGGGCCTGACGCTGCTGCGGGCGAACTGAGGAGATCAAGGGCAGCAGTCGGTACACCTCTCCCTTGGGGGAGAGGTCGACGCGCAGCGTCGGGTGAGGGGGCCTTGCCGCAGGCACCGTTCGGGCGGCACGGCCCCCTCACCCTGACCCTCTCCCCCAGAGGGAGAGGGGACGATGTGGCACCGATCGCTGACGAACTCGCCGCCTCATCCCAAAGCGCAATTGCCGCTCCGGGCAAGATATTATAATAGCATTGGCGCGGGGCTGGAGGAGTCGTGCCAATGCAGGTGGAGTTGAACGGGCGGGTGGCCTTGGTCACCGGCGCGGCGGGAGCGATCGGCCGCGCAATTGCGCGACGGCTGAGCGATAATGGCGCGAGCGTCGTGATCGCCGACATCAATCGCGAAGGGGCGGAGGCCTATGCGGCCACCCTGCCCGATGCGATGGCGGCGGTGATCGACATTTCAAGCCGCGATTCTGCCGAGGCGGGCGTCGCGGAAACCCTCGCCCGCTATGGCCGGATCGACATCCTGGTCAATAATGCCGGGGTCAACAGCTTCGTCCATCGGGTGAACATTGACAGCTTCCCGCTCGAGGAATGGGAGCGGATCACCCGCATCGACCTCGACGGGCTCTACCTGATGAGCCATGCGGCGCTGCAGCCGATGGTGAAGCAGGGCGAAGGCGGGCGGATCATCAACATCGCCTCGGTGGTGGGGCTCGCAGCGATGCGGCTGCAGAGCCCGTTCGTCGCCGCCAAGGCCGGCATCATCCACATGACCCGCTCGATGGCGCTGGAACTGGGGCCGCAGGGCATCCTCACCAACGCCATCGCGCCGGGCTCGATCATGACCGAGGGGACGCGCTCGCTGTTCTATGGCGCCGACGGCAAGTTCGCCGGCCGCACCGCCGAGTTCATGCGGCATTTGCCGCTCGGACGCCCCGGCACGCCTGAGGAGATTGCCGAAGCCGTGCTGTTCCTCAGCTCGCCCGGCGCCGGCTACATCAACGGCCAGGTGCTGGCCGTCGATGGCGGCTGGACCGCCGGCTACATGATGTGAGGCCGAACATGCAGATCGAACTCCAGAACACGTTCGTCGAGCTGCGCGGCGAGCAGAACCCGGTGACGGCGGCGATACTCGACGCCCTGCGGCGCAACGGCGCGACGGTAGGCGCGGTCGCGCCAGTGCCGGATATCCTGATCGTGTCGCTGCCGTTGCTGCCGGTCGCCGGCTACGAGCCGGCCCCCTACCTGCAGGCGGCCAGGGAGGCCGGCGAGGCGATGTTGGCGCGGGGCAGCGGGCGTATCCTGTTTCTCGTCTCGGCGGCTGCGGGGATGCCGATGCGGCGGCATGCCGAGTTCTCGGTGGCGATGGCCGGCGTGCTGGCGACGGTGCGCACCATGGCGATGCAGCTGGGGCCGGCGGTGCTGGTGAACGCCCTGGGTGTGGGCGCCATCGGCGAGGCACTGGTGGCAGGGGATGCCGCCATGCTCGGGCATGCATCGGTGAAGCGGCCGGGCACGGTGGCGGAGGTCGCCGACACGGCGCTGTTCTTCTGCGATCCGCTCAACAGCTACACCACCGGTCAGCTGCTGTCGGTCGACGGGGGATGGAGTGCCGGCTATGGCCGCAATTTCTGAGCATCTCGAGCTCCGCGCCGGGCCGTTGGCGGTCGACCTCGCGCCCCATATCGGCGGCAGCATTGCCAGCTTTCGGATCGACGGCATCGACGTGATGCGGCCACTCTCGGACGCCAACCGGCAGGCCGGCAATGTGCTCGGCGTCGCGTCCTTTCCGATGATCCCGTTCGCCAACCGGATCGGCGGCAACGCCTTCACCTTCGAGGGACAGCGCTACGGTTTCGCCGCGAACAATCCGCCGGAGATCTACCATGTGCACGGCACCGCCTGGCACCGGCCATGGACCGCCGAGCAACTGGCCCCGGGCCAGGCCGTACTGACGCTGGAGGTGGCGGATCCCTCGTCCTACTCGTATCGCGCCGAGCAGCGGTTCACGCTCACCGAGACCGCACTGGAGCTGGCAACGCGGGTCACCAACACGAGCGAACGGCGGATGCCGTTCGGCTTCGGGCATCACCCCTGGTTCGACCGGGATGCCGACACGACGGTTGAGTTCGGCGCGACGAGCTTTCACCTCAACGAGCCGGAAGGGATGATCGGGCAACGGGTGTCGTTGCCGCCGGAAGTGTCCTTCAACACGGCCGCGCCACTGCCGATCCACTGGCGCTGCAGCGACTATGGCGGCTGGGACGGCAAAGCGACGCTGCGCTTTCCAGGCCGCGGGGCGGGGATCACCATGAAAGGCGATGCACCCTACAGGCACGTGATGTTCTATGCCGATCCGGCGCTGAACGTGTTCTGTGTTGAACCGCAGACCAATGCTTCGGGGGCATTCAACCGGCCGGACGGGTTCGGTGATCCGGAAGACGGGGTGATCGTGCTGGAGCCCGGCGAGAGTGCTGAGGGGACGCTGAGGTTCGAGCCGTTCCGGATCTGACGGCAAAAAAGGCCCCCTCACCCGGATTGCTACGCAATCCGACCTCTCCCCCAAGGGAGAGGTGTGATAGAGGCTCGATCGTGCCACAGCTCACCTCTCCCTTGGGGGAGAGGTCGGCGCGCGGCGCCGGGTGAGGGGGCCTTTTACCTCACGAAGCCGCCCGCACCGTTTCCGCCTGGGCGGCGGCCACGGCGCGCAGCACGCGATCTTCGCCGCCCTCGCCGCGCTTGAACGCATCGACGATGCGGCCGTCGGCGATGGTCAGGCAACGGTCGCAGAGGCCGAGCACTTCTTCGAGCTCGGACGAGACGACGACCAGCGCCACGCCCTTGTCGGCGAGCTCGACGACGAGACGGTAGATCTCCTGCCGCGTCGCCGCATCGACGCCCTTGGTCGGCTCGTCGAGCAGCAGCACCTTGGGGGCGCGCATCAGCACCCGGGCGAACAGCAGCTTCTGCTGGTTGCCGCCCGACAGATGCGCCACGGAAGCCTGCGGTGACGACGCCTTGACGTTGAGCTGGCGCATCGCTTCGAGAATGGCGCTGCGCTCACGATCGCCGCGGACCATGCCGCGGGCCGAGAGCGGATCGAGATTGCCGATGGTGATGTTGGCGCCGACCGGCAGGTTGAACAGCAGGCCGTCGCGCTTGCGATCCTCGGTGAGGAGCGCAATGCCGGAGTCGCGCGCGTCACGCGGCGAACGGATGGCCACCGGCTGGCCGTCCACTTTCACCGTGCCCTCGGCGGGAGCGCGGCCGAAAATGCCGTGCAGGATTTCACTGCGGCCCGAGCCGAGCAGCCCGGCGAGGCCGACGATCTCACCCGAGGCCACCGAGAAGCTGACGTCGCGCGCCCCGTAGATGGCGCCCGGCTTGCCGGCGACATTGAGGTGCTCGACCTCGAGCATCGGGCGGGCGCCGACCGGGGCCTCGTGCGTGGGGAACAGCTTCTGCAGCCGCTGGCCCGACATGGCGAAGATGAAGCGCTCTTCCTCGAATTCTTCGCGGCCAAGCTCGGCGGCGACGCACCCGTCGCGCAGCACGGTGGCGCGGTCGCAGACCTCCAGTACCTCGGGCAGCCGGTGGGTAATGTATATCATGGTGACGCCCTGCCGCTTCAGGCGGCGCAGCACCTCGAGCAGCGCTTCGACCTCGGTGCCCGAGAGCGAGGCGGTCGGCTCGTCGAGCATCAGCACCCGCGGCTTCAGCGCCAGGGCGCGGGCGATCATCACCAGGTGGCGCTGGGCCGAGGTGAGCGAGGCGACGATGGCCTTGGGATCGATCGTCAGGCCGAGATCGTCGAGGATGGCGCGGGTACGATCCTCGAGCTTGTGCCGGTAGATCAGCACGCCCTCGCCCAGCCCGGTATGGCCGGCAAAGACGTTCTCGGCGACCGAGAGCTGCTCCAGCACCTCGATTTCCTGCGGCACATAGCCGACGCCGGCGGCGCGCGCCGCGGCGGGCGAGGCAAAGCTTACGCCGGCGCCGGCAAGGGTGATCTCGCCGCTGTAGGAGCCTGCCGGGTGGACGCCGTTGAGGATTTTCACCAGCGTCGACTTGCCGGCGCCGTTCTGGCCGAGCAGCGCGTGGATCTCGCCCGGCAGCACGTTGAAATCAACGCCGCGCAGGGCCTGCACGCCGGCGAAGGCCTTGACGATGCCGCGGGCGGAAAAGATCGGGTCCATGGGCTGCCTTGGTTGATCTGCTCGGGAGGAGACCGCGCCGGCCCCGGGTCAGGGGGACCGGCGCGGCGGGAGAGCCGGCTTACTGGCCGGCGCTTTCGAGCATCGCGTAATAGGGGTCGAGATCGGCCGCGGTGATCACCTTCGAAGGCAGCACGTTCATGTACTGGACCGTCTCGCCCTTGGCCAAAGCGCCGAGCAGTTCAGCGACCTTGGCGCTTTCCTCGTAGAGCGGCTGCGCGACGATACCGTAGGCGGCGCCGGACTTCACCAGGTCGAGATTCTGGCGGATATAGTCCATGCCGATGATCACCACGTCGCGGCCGGCCTTGCGGGCGGCGCCCGACCAGGTCTGGATCGAGTTGCCGGTGGTGCCGAAGGCAGCGTTGACATCCGGGTTGCCCTGGAGAATGGCGATGGCCTTGCCTTCGGCAGCGGAGGGCTCAAAACCTTCCATCTGGGTCTCGAGCACTTTGATGTCGGGGTACTTTTCCGCAATGGTCTTGCGGAAGGCGTCCGACATGGCGTTCTCGGTGTCGTTCGAAGCGCCCTGGGTCAGGGCAACGGTGCCCTTGCCGCCGAGCTTGTCGCCGATGGCGATGGCCGCATTGGTGCCGGCCGCCGCGATATCCTGGGCGGCAGCGGCCTTCAGGCCCTCGACCGAGCCCTCGGGCGGCAGCACGTGCCAGGTGACGACCGGCAAGCCCTCCTTGGCGAGCTTGGTGATGTAGGAGTAGATCGCCGGATCCGGACCATAGACGCCGACCGCGTTGAACTTGGTGCGCGACAGCGCCGCTTCGGCGAGCGGCAGGGTGGCCGGGATATCCCAGTTGGTGGCGGAGGGGTCGCCCACCACCTCGCAGGTGTAGCCGAGCTCCTTGCACTTATCGAGGAAGCCCGCCTGCATCAGCCGGTGCACCGGGTGATCCTTCATCGCCTGCACCCAGAGCAGGTTGACCTCCTGGGCGTAGCTAGCGCCGGTGGTGCCTAAGCTCGCAACCAGCGCCGCGGCGCCGAGCAGGCCTTTCACTAATGTCCGCTTCGAGATGTTCATGGTTCCTCTCCTCCATTTGCCCGCGGGTTTTTCGCGTGGCGTTGAACGGTTGTGCGGCGCCACCTCAGGCGCCGGATATCTTGCCGGCCTGCGTGCCGGCCTTCTTGGCCGCGGCAGTCTTGGCGCCGGCGCCGACGGTGAAATAGCGGCGGCGCAGGATGTCGAGACCAACCGCGAGCACCATGATCACGCCCACCGCGATCTGCTGCCAGTTGGAGTTGACGCCGATGACCACGAGGCCCGACTGCACCACCTTGAGCATCAGGATGCCGACCACGCCGCCGGCAATGGTGCCGGCGCCGCCGAAGAGACTGACGCCACCCACCACGACGCCGGCGATGACGATGAGCTCCCAGCCCGAGCCGATCGAGGTGGTGCCGGACTGCAGGTCCGCCATCACGAACATGCCGGCCACCGCCGACAGCGCCCCGACAGTGATGAAGGCGCCGATCTTGTAGATGGTGGTGTTGATGCCGACGAGGCGCGCCACTTCGGGATTGCCGCCGGTGGCGTAGAGGTTGCGGCCGAGCACGGTGCGGCGTAGCACGAAATCGGCGACGATGGCGGCGACGATGAAAAAGGCAAAGCTCCAGCCCAGCCCGAAGGCGAAGGTGCTCATGCCGAAATCGGACACTTCCTTGGGCAACGGGTAGACCGGGTAACCGCCGGTGACGAGCTGGATCAGACCCTGCCCGATGAACAGCATGCCCAAGGTCTGGATGAAGGCCGGTATCCTGAACTTGACGACGATGATGCCGTTGACGAGCCCGATAAAGGCCCCGACGCCCATGCCGCCAAGGATGGCGAGCGGCACCGGCCAGGCCAGCGCGGTCATCAATTGCGCGGCGATCACCGCGGAAACGCCGGCCACCGAGCCGACCGACAGGTCGAACTCACCGGCGACCAACAGGATGGTCTGGCCGATGGCGATGATGCCGACGAAGGACACGACGTTGAGGATGGCGCGGATATTGCGTTCTGACAGGAAGGCCGGCTGCATGAAGTAGAAGAAGGCCACCAGCAGCAGCAGCGCCGCGATCACCCCCACCTCGCCGATGGCGATGAAGCTGATCAGCCGGTTGCGCAGCGAAGGCGCGGTCGGGTTCTCGGTCGTGGCTGGCGCCGCGCTGTTCATGCTTTTCCTCCCTGAGCAGCGGCGCTGTTGCGGAGATGATCCGGTCAGTGCTTCGCCGTACCCCATCAAGCTATTATACTATTATAAGTGTCAAGACCTCTCGTGCAGTGGTCTGACCAGTTTTCGGCAGACCCATATCCTGCGCCGATGGTACCGGAACCATCCAGTAACGTCAAAGGAAATGGTACCGGAACCAGCGCTGGCGCGAACCGATTGTGACGATTATGATTTCGTCGTTTTGTGGGGGCAGCGCATGGCCAGGTCGGAAGACGGCGGCGAGAAGAAGCCGCTGGAGCGGTTGGGAGTGCGCGAGATCGCCAAGCGGGTCGGCGTCGCGCCGATGACGGTGTCGCGCGTGCTGTCAAACCCCGACATGGTGGCGCCGGCGACCCGCGCCAAGGTGCTCGAAGCCATCGAAGCCGCCGGGTTCGTGCCGAACCGGCTGGCCTCGAGCATGAAGGGCAATGGTCGGATGATCGGCACGGTGGTGCCGCCGCTGATCAACTCGGGCATCGCCGAACAGGTGCAGGGCATGTCGGACGAGTGCCAGCAGGGTGGCTACTCGATGCTGCTGGTGCAGGGCGAGTTTACCACCGAGGCCGAGGAAGCCTCGATCCGCACCCTGCTCGGCTGGCGGCCGGCGGGGATGATCCTGCAGAGCTTCGTGCAGAGCGAGGTGGCGCGGCAGCTGCTGGTGTCGAGCGGCGCACCGGTGGTGGAGATCTCCGAGATCAAGGGCCGGCAGCCGATCGACATGGTGGTAGGGGTGTCGAACTTCGAGACCGCCTACGCGATGACCATGCATCTCGCCGCCAAAGGCTATAAGCGCATCGGGTTCGTCTCGACGCCGATCCACGGCAATGACCGGCTGCAGCAGCGACGCACCGGCTATCATGCGGCGCTGAGCGAACTGGGCATCGAGAACCACGCCTCGATGGAAGTAGAGGTGCCGATCACCGCGGCCGGCGGCGCCGAGGCGCTGGCGACGCTGACCGAGCGACACGCCGACATCGACGCGATCTTTTTTTCATCCGACACGCTGGCGATCGGCGCGGTGCAGGAATGCCACCGCCGCGGTTGGGCCATCCCCGACCGGATCGGCATTGCCGGCTATGGCGATATGGACCTCGCGGCACAGCTCTACCCGCCGCTGACCACGGTGAAAGTCAACCGCTACGAGATGGGCCGGCGCGCCGTGCGGCAACTGCTCGATCGTCTCGGCGGCAAGCAGAAGCTGGCGACGATCACCAGCCTCGGGTTCGAGATCGTCGATCGGGAGAGTGCTTAGGGTCCCAAAAAGGCCCCCTCACCCGCCGCTACGCGGCGACCTCTCCCTTGGGGGAGAGGTCGGCCGAAGGCCGGGTGAGGGGGCCTTTCCCTACCGCTTCATCTTCGCCTTGTTCTGCGCATCCGTCCCCAGCCGCTGTTCCCAGCCCTCGGTGTGCACGTTGAGGTAGGCGTGCGGGTCGTAGGGGTGCTGCTTGATGGCGTCGATGTTGAGATCGATGCCGAGGCCCGGCGCATCCGGCAGCGACAGGTGGCCGTTCCTGGGGTCGATGCTCGGCCGCCAGGTGACGAGGTCGAAGGTCCAGGCGTCGTTGAAGGCGTCGAAATGCTCCTGGATCAGGAAGTTCGGCACCGCCGCTGCCAGCTGCAGGCAGACCGCCGTCGCCACCGGGCCGCCGCTCTGGTGCGGCGCGATGTGGCTGCCATGCGCCAGCGCCAGGTTCGCCACCTGCATGGAGGGGCCGACGCCACCGAGCGACATCGGCTCTGGCTGGAAGATGTTGACGCCGCCGCCGGCGGCGAGCGCGTAGAACTGGCCGACCGTGTCGAACATTTCGCCGGTCGCTACCGGAATGGGCGAACGGTGCGCCACCTCGTGCACCGTCTCCTGCCGGTCACGCGAGGTCGGCTCCTCCCACCAGTAGATATCGAGATCGGCGAAGCGCTCGGCCGCCTTCAGCGCGGCGATTTCGGTGAAGCGGGCATGCACGTCGATAAGGATGCGGGTGTCACCCGGCAGCTCGTCGCGCAGCTTGCGGCAGATATCGTAGCTGAGCTCGAGCTCGTCGCGTGAGATGAAGCCCTGCGCGGTGCCGAACGGGTCGAGCTTGAACGCCTTGAAACCCTTGGCGAGCACGGCCTTGGCCGCCTCGAGGAAATGCTCCGGGGTGCGCTCGGTGCGATACCAGCCATTGGCGTAACCGAGCACGCTGTCGCGCACCTGGCCGCCGAGCAACTGGTGGATCGGCACGCCGAGGCTCTTGCCGAGTATGTCCCAACAGGCGACCTCGACCGCTGCCATCACGGTGCGATGGATGTGGCCACCATCCAGCGACACGCTGTCGAGCATGCGCTTCCACAAGGCGCTGATGCGGCGCGGATCCTGGCCGATGGCGAGGTGCTTCAGCTCATGCACCCCGGCTTCGGTGGTGGCGATGAAGCCGTTCAGCGTCCCCTCGCCGATGCCGTAGATGCCGGCATCGGTGTGCACCTTGACGAACAGCCAGTTCTTCCAGCCGGCACCGACGGTGAAGGTTTCGATCTCGGTGATTTTCATGTGCTTCCTCCCCTCGGCGCGTGGCGCTCTACCCAAACTCGATCGCCGCTATTGCAGCCCAACAATCCTCTCAACCACCGCCTCGACCGTCAGCCCATACTTTTGCTGCAGGGTCGGGACGGCGCCGCATTCGATGTAACGGTCGGGCAGCCCGATGCGGCTGACCTTCCTCACTATCCCGGCGTCGAACAAGGTCTCGACGACCAGGCTGGCGAGCCCGCCGACGATCACATGGTTCTCGGCGGTGACCAGCTGTCCTACCGATGCGGCGAACGCGGCGACCGCCTCGGCGTCGAACGGCTTGATGGTCGGGACATGCAGCACGGCGACCGAGATGCCGCGCTTTTCCAGCAGCGCCGCGGCGTCGACGGCGCGCTCGCTCATCAGGCCGGTCGAGATGATGCCGACATCCTTACCGTCACGCAGCTGCCGCGCCTTGCCGATCTCGAACCGGTAGCCGGGCTCGAGCACCACCGGCACGGCGCCGCGCAGCAGGCGCATATAGACGGGGCCGCGATGATCGGACATTGCCACCGTGGCCGCGTCGATTTCGGTGGCATCCATCGGGTCGATGATGGTGAGCCCGGGGATCATCCGCATCAGCGCCAGATCCTCGATCGCCTGGTGGGTGCCGCCATAGCCGGTCGTGAGCCCGGGCAGGCCGGCAATGAGCTTCACGTCGAGATTGGAATGGGCCAGCGCAATGGCGACGAAATCGAAGGCACGGCGGCTGGCGAACACCCCATAGGTGGTGGCGAACGGTTGTTTGCCGGTGCGGGCGAGGCCGGCAGCCAAGGCGACGAGGTTCTGTTCGGCCATGCCGACATTGAAGAAGCGCTCCGGATACGCATCGCGGAACGGATGGATGTCGGTGTATTTGCCGAGATCGGCGGTGAGCCCGACAATGTTTCCCCGCTCTTGTCCGAGGCGCGCCAGCGCCCTGCCGAATGGGGCATCGACCGATTGGCGGCCGCCGCCGGCGGCTTCGTTCTCACCCATGGCCAGGGTGCGGCCGGCTTCCATGGCGCGGCTCATCGCTTGGCTCCCACGCTGTGCTCGAACTCGTCGATGATCGCATCCCACTGGCCGACATCGACGCGGAAGAAATGCGATTTCTCGCTCTGCTCGATGCGGCGGACACCCTTGCCGGGGAGGGTACGAAGCACGATGGCCTTGGGTTTGCCGTTGCGTTGACGCGCCTTGGCGAGCGTTTCGATCACGGCATCCATGTCGTTGCCGTCGATCTCGAAGGTTTCCCAGCCAAAACTCCGCCATTTGTCAGCCACCGGCTCCATGTCGAGCACCACCGGGCCATCGGCCTGGATGCCGTTGCAGTCGACCAGCGCCACCAGCCCATCGAGCCGGAAATGGCTGGCGGACATGGCGGCCTCCCAGGTCGAGCCCTCCTGCAGTTCGCCATCGGAGAGTTCGACGAAGACGCGGGCCTCCGAACGATCGAGCCGCAGCCCGAGCGCCTGCCCCACCCCCTGGCCCAGGCCATGGCCGAGCGAGCCGCCGATCACTTCGACGCCGGGCGTGGTGTCGAGTGTCGACATCTCGAGCCGGCTGTTGTCGGCGCCATAGGTGACGAGCTCCGCCACCGGGATGATGCCGGCCTCGGCGAGGGCGGCCCAGAGCGCGATCGAGTAGTGGCCGGTCGACAACAGGAAGCGATCGCGGTCGGCCCAGCCGAGGTTGTCGGGGTCGTAGCGCAGCTCGTGGAAATAGAGCGCGGTGAGCGCGTCGGCGATGCCGAGGCCCTGGCCGATATAGCCGGCGCCCTGGCCGCGGGCCATGGTCAGCATGTGGCGGCGGAGCATGGTGGCGCGCGCCCTGAGCGCGGCGAGATCGGCCTCAGCCGGAGGCGAGTTGCGGGTCATCGGATCAATCCTTGTCGAGGCCACCGGACATGTTGAGCCGCTCGGCGGTCATGTAAGGCGGTGAATCGAGGCAGAGCCACACCACCGACTCCGCCACCTCGGCGATCTCGGCGCGACGGCCCAGTGGCACGCGGCGGGTGCGCTCATCGAGGAAGGCTTGCAGGTCGTCGCTGCGACCGTTGACGCGGGCCAGCTCGACCTCGGTCGAGCGCTGCATCTCGGTATCCATCATGCCGGGCGCCAGCGAGTTCACCAGCACGCCATAGGGGGCCAACGCTACGGCGAGGGCACGGGTGATCGAATCCACCCCCGCCTTGCTGGCGGTGTAGGCCGTGTAATCGGGGAGCGCCATGCGCGAGCCCGGCGAGGTGATGTTGACGATGCGGCCGGCACGCTGCTCACGCATCACCCGGCCGGCAGCTTTCGAGGCCATGGCAAGCGCCGTGACATTGAGCGCCAGGGTGCGGGTCCAGGATTTGTAGCTCGACTCGAGAAACGGCTCGATGACGCCGTAGCCGGCATTGTTGACCAGGATGTCGATGCCGCCCCAGCGCGCCACCACCTTGTCGACGGCCGCCTCGGGGGCGCCCTCGAGGGTGAAATCACCGACGATCTCGAGCACCTGCCCGCCGGCATGCTCGACCAGGCGGGCCGTTTCCGCCGTGCCGGCAGCGTTGATGTCGGCAATGGCGACGGCGCAACCGCGGCCCGCCAGCTGGATGGCAACCTCGCGCCCCAGGCCACCGGCCGCGCCGGTGACCAGCGCGCGCTTCAGGATCGCCGTGTTGGTACTCAAATCCGCATCCCCCCTGGACGTCTTGACGCGACTGATACCGGTACCATAAATTGAAGTCAACGGGCTTGGGAGGGTTCGAATGAAAGTCACCGCGGTGGAGACACTGACGATCGCCGAGTTCCCGTTCCTGTTCTGGCTCCGGGTACATACCGACGTGGGGATCGTCGGGACCGGCGAGACATTCTGGGCGCCGGGGCCGGTAGCGAGCTACATCCACGACAACGTGGCGCCCTACCTGATCGGGAAGGATCCGCGCGATATCGAGCTGCACGACCGGACGCTCGGGAGCGTCTATGTCGGGGCGCGCGACTCGGGCGCCGAGGTGCGCGGCAACTCGGCGGTGAACATCGCGCTGTGGGATATCTACGGCCAGGCGCTGGGCGAGCCGCTGTGGCGGCTATTGGGCGGGCGGACGAACCAGTCGGTGCCGATCTACAATACCTGCGCCGGCTACAAGCATGTGCGCGCGAGCAAGAGGAACGCGCTGTTCGAGCGCACCGAGGACTGGTCGCTGAGGGCCGGCGACTCCAACGACGGACCGTATGAGGACCTGCTGGCCTGGCGGTTCGACGCCGGGAAGCTGGCGAAGAGCCTCCTCTCCGAGGGCATCGGCGCGATGAAGATCTGGCCGTTCGACATCGCCGCCGAAGCCTCGAACGGCACCCGCATCACGCTCGCCGACCTCGACAAGGCATTGGAGCCGTTCAAGCAGATCCGCGACGCGGTCGGACGCGACATGGAGATCATGGTCGAGCTGCATGGGCTCTGGACCCTGCCACCGGCGCTGCGCATCGCCGAGGCGCTGAAACCCACGACGTGGCGTGGCTGGAAGAGCCGATCCGCTACAACGAGCTCGACGCGATGGCCGAGCTGGCGCGGCACACTTCGATCCCGATTGCGGCGAGCGAGCGGCTGGCCTCGCGGCAGATGTTCAAGCAGCTGATCGACAAGCGCGCCGCATCGGTGATCATGATCGACCTCGCCTGGTGCGGCGGGTTGTCGGAGGCCCGCAAGATCGCCAACATGGCGGAGGCCAGCGAGCTGCCGGTGACCCTGCACGATTGCACCGGGCCGATCGTCTATGCGGCAAGCTGCGCGCTGTCGGCGACGCTGCCCAACGCCATCTACCAGGAAGCGGTGCGGGCCTATTTCACCGGCTGGTACACCGAGATCGTCGCCGACCTGCCGCCGGTGACGGATGGCCGGGTGACGCCGCTCGATGGCGCCGGACTGGGGATGCGGTTGCGGGACGAGTTGTTCACGCGGGCAGATGCGACGGTGCGACGGACGGGGGGTTAGGCACCCCTTCACCTCTCCCTTGGGGGAGAGGTCGGATCGCCGAAGGCGAGCCGGGTGAGGGGGCCTTGCCGCGTACGCTGGTGCGGGTGGAAGGCCCCCTCACCCGACGCTTCGCGTCGACCTCTCCCCCAAGGGAGAGGTGAAGGGGTGCCTACCCTCGCAACTCCCCGACCGCTGCCTTCAGCCCCTTGAGCACCAGCGCCGTATCCACCCCCGCCCCAATCAGCGTCACGCCGCGACCGATCCAGCGGCGGGCAGCCTCGCCGGTGCCGGCGAAGATGCCAGTGGTAACGCCCGCGGCTTTGCAGGCATCGATCACCTGCTCGATCGTCGCGACGACCTTGGGGTGGCCCATCTCGCCGGGGACGCCGAGGGCGTGCGACAGGTCCAGCGGCCCGAGGAAGATGCCGTCGAGTGTCGGGAGCTGCAGGATCTCGGGCAGCGCGGCGACGCCACCGGCGCCTTCGACCATCAGCAGCACGGCAACGTCCCGGTTGGCCTCGGCGAACCATTCGGCGCGGCCGGAATAGTCGGCGCCGCGGACGAAGGAGTTGGCGCCGCGATTGCCGTCGGGGGCGAAGCGGGCCGCGCGCACGGCACGCTCGGCCTCGGCGACGGAGCCGATCTGCGGCACGATCACCCCGGCGGCGCCGGCATCGAGCGCCGCACCGATCTCGGTGGGCTCGCTGCTGCGCACCCGCACCAGCGGATAGATGCCGCGCGCCATGGCGGCGAGGATCAGCGGGCCGAGCGCCTCGCTGCCATGGGCGCCGTGCTCGAGATCGAGGATGATACCGTCGTAACCGGCGAGCGCGACCAGCTCGACCAGCTCCACCGACGGGATGATCGAGAATGGCGCCAGCAGCGGCATGGCGGTCTTGAGGCGCGCACGAAGCGGCGGCAACGGCATGGGCAGGACCTCCCTCTTTTCCGCCTCTTCCTAGCTCGCGCCGCCCGACGACGCGACAGGAACTTTCCGCCTAGACATTATGCTATTATAATCTATGCTCGATGATGAGGATGCGAACAGTACCCGGAATCGGGACGACGCGGGGAGGCTCAGCGGTGGCAATTTCGGCGATGCGCAAAGGCGCACAGCAGACTGGCGCGGGCAATCTGCCCGACAGGCAGGTGCTGATGGGCCTGTTCGAGCAGATGGTGCTGCTGCGCAAGTTCGAGAGCGTCGCGCAGGTGGCGTGCCGCAAGGGCGAAACCCCTGGATTTCTGCATCTCTATATCGGCCAGGAAGCGACCGGCGTCGGCGTCTGTGCGCATCTGCGCCGTTCCGACTGGGTCACCTCGACACATCGCGGGCACGGGCACGCGCTGGCCAAGGGCGCCGACCCCAGGCGGGTGATGGCGGAGCTGTTCGGCAAGGCCGACGGCATCTGCGGCGGCCGCGGCGGCACCATGCACCTCTATGACCGCTCGGTCGGGCTGTTCGGCACCAACGGCATCGTCGGGGCCGGCATCGGTCACGCCGTCGGCATCGGCATGAGCGCCCGGGCGCAGGGCCGCGACGATATCGGGGTGGCGTTTTTCGGCGACGGCGCGGCCAACCATGGGGCGTTCCACGAAGGGCTGAACTTCGCAGCGGTGAACCACGCCCCGGCGATCTTCGTGTGCGAGAACAACCTCTACGCCACGGCGACCCCGCTCAAATCCATCACGCTCAACCCCGAGATCGCCACCAAGGCCGACAGCTACGGCATGCCGGGCGTCGCGGTGGACGGCAACGACGTGTTCGCGGTGTGGCTGGCGATGAAGGAAGCCACCGAGCGGGCCCGCTCTGGCAAGGGCCCGACACTGATCGAGGCCAAGACCTATCGCACCGTCGGGCACCACGAAGGCGACCCGGTGATCGGCACCTACCGCACCCAGGAAGAGGTCGACGCCTGGATCAAGCGCGATCCGATCGACATGTTCAGGAAGCGCCTGGTCGAGGATTACGGCATCGCCGATGCCGACGACCTCGCCGATATCGAAAGCCATATCGACAAGGTGGTGCAGGAGGCGCTGGAGTTCGCGCGCAACTCGCCCGAGCCCGACCCGGCGACGGTGCGGCGGCATGTCTATGCCAACCCGATCAATCCGCCGGAAGCGCTCAAGGCGCGGCCGGCCGGCGAGACCCGGGTGCAGGGCTGGCTCGAGGCGGTGCGCGACGGCATTGCCGAGGAAATGCGGGCCAACTCGGCCATCCTCTATTTCGGCGAAGGCACCGGTGAGCGCGGCGGCAGCTTCGCCCATACCAAGAACCTCTGGCACGAGTTCGGCGCGGAGCGACTGGTCGACACGCCGATCTCCGAGCAGGGCTTTACTGCCGCGGCGGTCGGCGCTTCGGCGACCGGCACGCGGACCGTCTCGGACCTGATGTTCGCCGACTTCGCCTTCGAGACCACCGGGCAGATTTTCCTCCAGGCGGCCAAGCTGCGCTACATGAGCAACGGCGAGATGAGCGCCCCGATGGTGGTGCGCGCCGGCGCCGGCGCGCTGCGCAGTTCCGGCCCGCACCATTCGGGCATGTACCATCCGCTGTTCGCCCATATGCCGGGGCTGATCGTCTGCGTGCCGTCCAACCCCGCCGATGCCAAGGGGCTGATGAAGACGGCGCTGCGGGGTGGCGACCCGGTGGTGATGCTGGAGCCCAAGGCGCTGTTTGCCTCGAAGGGCCCGGTGCCGGTGGGCGAGGATCACTATGTGCCGTTCGGCTCGGCGCGCATCGCTCGATCAGGCAAGGACATCACCATCGTCGCGGCCGGGCAGATGGTGGCGCGGGCGCTGGAAGCGGCGGATCTGCTCGCGGCGCAGGGCACCGATGTCGAAGTGGTCGACCTCCGCACCATCATGCCGCTCGACGTGAACACCATTGTCGAGAGCGTGAAGAAGACCCACCGCCTGCTGGTGGTGGACGAGGCCTGGGCGATGTGCGGCATGGGCGGCGAGATCGCCCAGACCATCAACGAGCTGGCCTATGACGAGCTCGACGGCCCGGTCGGTCGGTTGCACACCGCGCCGGTCTCGCATCCGTTCGCCCCGGTGCTGGAGCGCGCCATGCTGGTCGACGCGGCGCGGATCATGGACGGCGTGCGCAACATCATTGCCGGCAAGGCGCCGGTGCCGGACCATTGGCACACCACCGGTATCGTCGCCGAGGCGGCAGCCGCCGCGCCGGCCCCGACCCCGGTTGCCGCGCCCGCGCCCGCCGCGGCTCCTGTGACCAGGTCCGACGACGAGCCGATCAACATGCCGTTCGGCGACCTCACGGTGTCGGAGGGCACGCTGGTCAAATGGCTGAAGGCGGTCGGGGACGCGGTGAAGGAAGGCGACGTGGTCGCCGAGATCGAAACCGACAAGGCGGTGGTGGAGATCGAGGCTCCGGCGTCGGGTACACTGAGCACCATCGACCAGCCGGTCGGTGCGGTGGTGCCTATGGGCGGCCGCATCGGCGGCATTCGGAAATAATCAGCGACTGCCGAGGGCAGCGGAGGAAGCGATGAAGATTCTGTGCGTCAACTGGCAGGCTGCCGATGATGCCGAGCTGGAACGCCAGCACTACCCGGATGTCGAGTTCATCCTTGCCCGCTCGACGGCGGATGTCGCGGCGGTGCTCGACCCCGAGGTGGCCAAGACCGTCGATGCGGTGATCAACCACTCGCCGACGCTGAACGTGCCGCTGCCGCCGACGGCGTTTCCCAATGCCAAGATCGCGGTGCGCTCGGGTGTCGGCTTCGACAATATCGATACCGCCGGCTGGGGCGCCCGCAACATTCCGGCCTGCAACGTGCCGGATTACGGCACCACCGAAGTGGCCGACCACGCGATCGCGCTGATGCTGGCGCTGACCCGAGGCACCTACAGCTACCCGGCCGAGATCGCCGTCGACGGGATCGAGGGCTGGCACTTCTCCAAGGCACCGCTGATCCGGCGGCACAAGAACGCCACGTTCGGTGTCATCGGGCTCGGCCGTATCGGGCTCGCCGCGGCGCGCCGGGCCGCCGCCTTCGACATGAAGGTGGTGTTCTACGATCCGCACCTGCTCTCGGGCGTAGACCTCTCGACCGGTTACGAGCGGGTGCACTCGCTCAACGAATTGCTGGCGCGGGCCGACGTGGTGTCGGTGCATGCGCCGCTCAGCAGCGAGACGCGCGGGCTGCTCGGGGCCGAGGCGTTCGCCGCGGCCAAGCCCGGGCTGATCGTCATCAACACGGCGCGTGGCCCGATCATCGATGTGTCGGCGTTGGAAGCGGCGATGCGCAAGGGCACGGTGGTGGGCGCCGGGCTCGACGTGCTGCCGAACGAGCCCGGCGATCTCGACCATCCGCTGATCAAGGCGTGGCGCGCCAACGAGCCGTGGATCAAGGATCGGCTGATCGTCACCCCGCATGCGGCGTTCTACAGCCCGGCCTCGATGATCGACCTCAGGCTCAAGTCGATCGAGGTGATCCATGCCTATCTGACGGAAGGCCGGCTCACCAACTGCGTCAACCGCGAATACCTGAAGCGCTGATGGCTGCCACCGCGCTCCAGCCCCGCCGCGCCGCCTCGCCCTATGCCCGCCGACTGGCGCGCGAGCGCGGCCTGACGCTGGAGGTGCTTACCGGCAGCGGGCCGAACGGCCGCATCGTCGCAGCGGATGTTGCGGCTTACGCCGCCCGCCCCGCTGCCCCGGTGGCGGCGAGCGGACCGCAGGCTTCGGCGCTCGGCACGACGATCCAGCTGGCGACGCTGTTGCAGCTGCTGGCCGGCTTCGCCGATGCCGACACGCCGTTCACGCTCGAAGACGTGGTGCTGCGCGCGGCCGGATGTGCACTGGACGACGTGCCGGAGAGCCATAGTCTCGCGGGCGCCCCGGTGGCGCTGGAGCAGCAGGCGGGGCAACTGGTGTTCGCCGACATCCGCAAGGGTTCGCTCGCACCATTGCGAGCGCGGCGGCTCCAGGCGATTGAGGCAGGCGGCGACCAATCGACCGAGCCGGCGGCGCTGTCGCTGAAGCTGCTGGCGGCCTCCGACATCCGGCCGGTGATGATGCCGCTGAAGCCGGGTCGCAACATGCGGCTGGTGCTGGCGGCGGGTCCGGCGACGGGGGAATGCCTGTTGTCGTTCGACGCGGCGGCAGTGAGCGAGGACGCGGCGACGGCGTTCCTGACGCGGTTCAAGGCGTATCTCGAGTTGCCGCTGCGGTTATTGGCTTAGGGGGCTAGCACGTACTTTTCTGCTCCCCTCCCCCTTGAGGGGAGGGAAGCGATCGCATCGTCCTTCGGTGGAAGGCTGAGGTCATGCGAAAACTCCCGCCCCACTTACTCGGGGACGAGCTGAACACGTCCGTTCGCGAGTCATAGTTCGTGCTATTATCATAGCCACACCTGTGAGGCTTGGCTGAGTACATGGACGACCTGAACGCCACGATCGATCTGCTGCCGAAACGCGCGCTGGCGCGGGCGCAGGGGCCGCTGTACCGGCAGCTCGCCGATATTCTGCGCGAGCCGATCACCTCGGGGGCGTTTCCGGTCGGTGGCGAATTGCCCAAGGAAGCGATGATCGCCGAGCGCTTCGGGGTCAGCCTGATCACGGTGCGCCAGGCGCTGCGGGATCTCGAGGCCGACGGGCTGATCAAGAAGCGGTCGGCCAAACCCGCCGTCGTCACCTCGGCGGCGCCGCCGGTGACCTTGAGCTGGACCTTCAAGAACTTTGCCGACATGGCGGCCTTCACCAAGGACGCGTCGCTGAAGATCAAGTCGTACAAGAAGGAAGTCTCGCCGCTGCTGCAGCGGCATTTCGGGCTCGGCAAGGATGAGCAGGGCTATTGCCTGCGCTCGATCCTGGGCGTCGGCAAACAGAAGAAGGCGCAGATCACCACCTACTTCCCGCCCGATATCGGCGCGCAGCTGAAGAAGGAGGATTTCAACGACGTGCTGATCTTCCGCGCCGTGCAGCGCCGACTCAACATCCGCATGGCGGTGGCGCACTGCACCATTCGCGCCGAGATCGCCGATGCGGTGGTCGCAGCGGACCTGGGGGTGGCCGAGGGCTCGGCGATCCTCGCGGTGGAGATGATGTACCAGTCGTCGGACCAGCGGAACGTCGAGTTCTCGATCGCGCGGCACCCGGCCGACATGTTCTCGATCACCTACGACGCGCCGAACGACCTCGCCTGACCATCCGCCGAAAAGTCGGCATCGGCATGGACAGCATTATAGAATTATAATAGCATCATAGCTGCTGGATGAGTTGTTTCCGCTTGTCCGGCCGGAGCGCGACAGTTGAGGAGCTGCCGCGTCACGAGGGGAAGCCAGAACAAAGTCGTCTCTGTCGCAGGCAGCCATCGCTGCCGGTGAACGGATAGTGACGTTTGGTACCGGTATCAACGTGGTCGGAACTGGCGCACAGGATGGCGAATGACCATCGCGCCGGGTTCCATGAGGAGGAACAAACATGAACAGACCAGGCAACGGCCTGTTGCTCCCGCGCTCGATGAGCATGGGGCGTCGTGACTTCCTGAAGCGGACCGCAGCGGCAGGGTTCGCCGCGGCCCTGGCGACACCAGCGCTCGCCCAGAATGCGAAGATCAAGATCCCGCTGGTATCGTGGATGTGGAACGAGCCCGGACGCGGTGACGCCTGGCGGGCGATGCTGGCGAAATTCCACGCCGAACAGAGCGATGTCTTCATCGAGGAAGCCGGCGCGCCGTTCAACGAATTCACCAACAACATGCTGATCCAGTCCCAGTCCGGGAAGATCAACGGCGCGTTGTTCCACACCACCCCCGACCTGGTGGTGCGCCTGCTGCGTGGCGGGCATCTGGAGCCCTTGCAGGACATCGTCGACAAGCTCGGCATCGGCGACAAGCTGAGCGCCGCGCATGACCACCTGCGGGTCGACGGCAAGGTGCACGGACTGGACATCGTCACCGTGAAGTTCGGCCTGCTCTACAACTCGGCCATGTTCGAGAAGGCCGGCGTCGGGGCGCCCGCCTCGGTCGAGGAATGGGTGGAGACGTCCACCGCGCTGACCAAGTCGCCGGACCAGTTCGGCATCTACTCGCCCCACCTGATGAGCGAACCAGGCGATTTCTGGTTCATCCTGCAGCAATGGGCAGTGATGTTCGATGGCGTCTGGGCCGAGGGACGCAAGCCCATGGTCAACACCGCCCCGGTGATCGAAGGGCTGAAGCTCTTCAAGACCATGTACGACAAGGCGATGCCGAAGGGCACCGACACCGCCACCGCCAACCAGATGTACGCCAATGGCCGGATCGGCCAGCAGCTGATCGTCTCCGCGGCAGTCAATATCTGGTCCAGCTCCGGCCCGGATATCTACCCGTCGCTGCGGAGCGTCGTGCCGCCCGGCCCCAGCGGCAAGGCGATCACCCGCATCCATCCGATCTGCGTGAACGCCCACGCCTCGGACGACGAAAAGGCCGCCGCCAAGAGCTTCGTCGAGTGGCTCTACAAGCCCGAGAACTATCAGGAACTGATGGAGCGGTGCCTCGACGTGGTGCCGCCCTATCCGGAGGCGATCCGCCAGGAGTACCTCGACAAGCAGTTCTGGGCCGACGGGTACCTCAAGGGGAAGGCGATCACGCCGCTCGAGATCATGGGCGACTACATCTTCTTCAACCAGGAGTTCGGCAACGTCGTCATGGACAAGTTCTCCGAGGTGCTGGTCGCCAACCGGCCGGTCGAGGATGCCATGGCCGACGCCCAGCAGGCGCTGGAGAAGGCCTCCGACCGGCTGTTCGACGGCTTCACCCTGTAGCCGGCCGCACTGAGTGCATCGGGGGCGTTCCTTGGGAGCGCCCCCGATGATGTCTCCACGTCCTGGGACGAGGCCCGCGTTCGTCCCTCACGTCGACCTTCGGGGAAGATCGAGCGAATGTTTCAGTCAGCGACTGCAGAGGCGTTGGAAGAACGCATGAGGCGACGCCGCGGGTGGAGCCGGCACAACTCCCTGCCCTATACGCTGGTCTTCCTGATCGTCGCCTATCTGGGCGTCTTCATCCTGTTCCCGATCGCCCAGCAGTTCCTGACCAGTTTTTCGAACAACGTGGTCGGCGTCGACAAGGTCACCTGGGTGGGCCTGCGCAACTACGAACGGCTGTTCGAGGACGACGACTTCTGGTTCGCCGTGCAGGTCACCTTCACCTACATGGCCTTCGTCGTCGTGGGAGCCGTATCGCTCGGGCTGCTCGCCGCGCTGCTGCTCAACCGCAAGTTCCGCGGCCGCAACCTGGCGCGGAGCGTCATCGCGGTGCCCTGGGCTTTCCCGGAAATCTCGGCCGTGCTGGTTTTCCTCTGGATGTGCAATCCGACATTCGGGGTGATGAACGTCTTCGCCCGGCTCATTCCCGGCATCGAAGACAACCTGAACTGGCTGTCCGACCCCAAGCTGGCGATGCCGCTGGTCATTGCGCTGTCGATCTGGAAGGCCTTCCCGTTCACCTTCCTCGTCATCCTTGCAGCGCTGCAGGCGATACCGCGCGAAACCTATGAGGCAGCCGAGGTCGATGGCGCCAACCGATTGCAGGTGCTGCGCCACATCACCATTCCCGAGATCACTCCGACCCTGCTGCTGATGGCCGTGCTGATGTCGATCTTCTCGTTCAAGCAGTTCACCCTGATCTGGCTGACCACCGGCGGCGGCCCCTATGGCGGCATTACCGAAACGCTGGTGCTGCGCATCTACCAGACGGCGTTCCGCTTCTTCGACCTGGCCTATGGCGCCACTCTGGGGGTTTCGGGCTTCGTCATCGTGCTCGGGCTCACCCTGCTGTTCGTCTATGCCCAACAGCGGCAAGACCGCGCGAGGAGGAGTTGAGCATGACGGCGACCTCGTCTGCGGCCTACAAGCTCCGCCGCTTCGGTGCAGGTGTGGCGTTCTACGCCATCATCCTGGGCTTTTGTGCCGCGGTGCTGTTCCCGGTCTACTGGATGATCGTCAATTCGATCCAGCCGCTGAGCCTCGGGATGCAGTTTCCGCCGCCGCTGTTCCCCAAGGAGATCAGCTTCCTGCCGTTCACCACGCTGTTCGAGAACTTCCCGGTGGCGCGCTGGCTGGTGAACTCGCTGCTGCTCGCGGGGATGACGACGCTGATCGTCCTGGCGCTGGCGGTGCTGGGCTCGTTCGCCATGACGTTCCTGAGGTGGCGCGGCAAGGCGGCCTTCGGCTTGCTGCTGCTGATGACCCAGATGCTTCCCGAGGCGCTGGTGGTCATTCCGGTCTACGCGATGTATCGCAACCTCGGCCTGTCGGACAGCCTGCCGGCCCTGTCGCTGGTCGACGCGGCCTTCATCCTGCCGATCTGCATCTGGATCCTGAAGAACTCCTTCGATTCGATCGCCGAGGAAATCTATGAGGCGGCGCTGATCGACGGCTGCTCGCCGCTTGGGGCGCTCATTCGCACACTGCTGCCCTTGGCCGCGCCCGGGCTGGTGGCGATCAGCGTGGTGTCGTTCTTTTATGCCTGGAACGAGTACCTGTTCGCGGTGACCCTCGTTACGTCGCCCGATATCCGGCCGGTGGCGGTGGGCCTCGCCTCACTCAAGGTGATGCTCGACACGCCGATCGACCGCGTGCTGGCGGCGGCACTGTTCTTCTCCATCTTCCCGGTCATCTTCTACCTGCTGATCCAGCGTTACATCGTCGCCGGGCTCAGCGCCGGGGCAGTCAAGGGATAGCTCATGGACATCACCTGCGTCGTCGACGCCAAGGCCGAACTCGGCGAAGGCACCATCTGGGACCCCAAGGCGGGCGTGCTGTGGTGGATCGATATCTGGAGCAAGCTGATCCACCGCTACGATCCGAAAACCGGCAAGGACGACACCTGGGAATCGCCGGAATATCTCGGCTGCATCGGGCTGCGCGCCAAGGGCGGGCTCGTCGTCACCATGGTATCGGGGTTCTATTTCTTCGATCCGAAGACCGGAGCGTTCGAGGCGATCGTCGACCCCGAGGCGCACCTGAGCGATACCCGCTTCAACGACGGCAAACCGGACCGGCAGGGTCGCTTCTGGTCGGGCTCGATGTTCGAGGCGCCGGGCAAGAAGGCGGAATTCATCGGCTCGCTCTACCGGATGGACAAAGACCTGTCGGTCCACCGGATGATCGAGGGCGTCGGCTGCTGCAACGGGCTCGCCTGGAGCCCGGACAGCAAGACGATGTATTTCTCCGACAGCCACACGACGATCGTGCGCGCCTATGATTTCGATGCCGCCACCGGCGATATCGAGAACCAGCGCACCTTCATCGATCTCGACGGCAGCGGCGGCATCGCCGACGGCGCGACGGTCGATGCCGATGGCTGCTACTGGGTGACGATCCCGGTGACCAGCCGGGTCAACCAGTACGACCCGCAGGGGAAACTGATGCAGTCGATCGTGCTGCCGACGGACCTGCCCACCTGCTGCGAGTTCGGCGGCGACAACCTCGACATCCTCTATGTCACCACCGCCGTGCTGAAGCGCCCGGCCGAGCACTTTGTCGGCCAGAGCAATCCGGGCGGATTGTTTGCGATCGATGTGGGGACGAAGGGGTTGGTGTTGCCGGCGTTTGGGGGGTGAGCCCCATCCTTGGGAGGGGGCTGCCGGTCTTGGCAGTGCGCCTCCGCCACCACCGGATGTCATCCCTGCGAAAGCAGGGACCCAACTCGCAGCTGGCGCAAGCGGTGAAATGGGTCCCTGCTTTCGCAGGGATGACACCGAGTTTGTGGAAGCAGCAGGTGTTCCCTTCGCGCCTCAACTCGCCAGCAACAGCGGCTTTCTCGCTTTCACCTCTTCGCCCTCGCCGACCCGGCGCTCGAGGTAGCCGGCGTAGAGCGACAGCGGCCAGCACAGCATGAAATAGATGATCGATACCGTGCCGAACACCAGCACCGGCTGGAACGTGACGGTATTCACCTGCGTGGCGGCGCGGGCCAGTTCGGTGAGGCCGATCAGCGAGGCGACCGAGGTGGTCTTGACGATCTGCACCATGAAGCCGACCGTGGGCGGCAGCATCAGCCGCACCGCCTGCGGCAGGATCACCAGCCGGAGGGTGGGCAGGAAGCGGAAGCCGAGCGCCGTCGAGGCTTCCCACTGCCCCCGCGGCACCGCATCGATCGACCCGCGGAAGATCTCGCCGAAGAAGGCGCCGCCATTGAGCGAGAAGGTCACGGCCGCAGCCGCCCAGGGGTCGGGCCGAAAGCCGAGCAGCGACGAGCCGTAATAGGCCATGAACAGCTGGATCAGGATCGGCGTGCCCATGAAGAACTGGATGTAGCCGGCGGCCAGCCAGCGCAGCGGCGGGATCGGCGCAACGCGGAGCGCTGCGACGACGAGGCCGATCACCCCGCCACCGGCAAAGGCGATGAGGGCGAGAAGGATGGTCCAGCGCGTCGCCATGATCAGGAACATCAGTTCGTTGGGGCCGAAATCGCGGAGGCTCATCTCAGCTCCTCCAGCGGAACAGGAGGCGCCCGAGGCCGGCAAAGATCAGGCTCGCCGCCTGCACCAGCACGAAATAGATCACCGCGATGACGATATAGACCTCGAAGCTGCGGAAGGTCTCCATCACCAGGTTGTTGGCAATGGCGGTGAGCTCTTCGGCGGCGATGGCACCGACGATCGACGTGCCCATCAGCTGCAGGATGAACTGGGCCGAAAGCGCCGGATAGACGGCGCGCACCGCCGGCACCAGGATGACATGGCGGATGATGCGATAGCTGCTGAGGCCGAGCGACTTGGCGGCTTCGATCTGGCCCACCGGTACCGACTGCACGCCGGCCCGGAGGATCTCGGTGGCATAGGCGCCCAGATGGATGGAGAGCGCCAGGATCGCCGCGGTGCCGCTCGAGAATTTCAGCCCGATCAATGGCAGCGTGAAGAACACGAAATAGAGCTGGATCAGCAACGGGGTGTTGCGGATCAGCTCGACATAGGCGGCGATCGGCCAGGACACCCAGCGCGGCCCGAAGCTGCGGCCGATGGCGCCGAGGATGCCGATGACGGTGCCCAAGAGGATCGACAACACGGCGAGCTGGATGGTTTGCCCGACGCCGGCGAGCAGCCGATCGAGATGAATGAGGACCGGTCCGAATTGCAGGGCGGTTTGCATGCGCGTCCTGTCGAAGACGGTGAAGTTTGGCGGGACCGTACGGCCCCGCCAGCGAACCAGGATTTTGGGTGCGCTCAGAACACCGGCAGATCAGGCAGCGGCTGGTTGCGGTACTTCATCGACAGGTCGGCCAGCACGCCGTCAGCCTTGAGGGTGAACAGCCAGGTGTTGAGCCACTGGCGCAGGTTGTCGTTGCCCTTGGCGACGCCGATGCCGAAATAGAAGGTCTTGAGCTTGTACTTCTGCTCGAAATCGTCGCCGTTCTGCGCTTTCTTCAGGTAGATCTCGCCGTAGTCGCCGCCACCCATGGCATCGATCTGGCCCGACACCATGGCCTGCAGCAGCGAGGCATAATCGTCGAAGCGCAGGATCTCGATGCCCGGGTTGGCTTCGGCCGCAGCGGTCAGGATGCCGTCCTCGGCGGTGCCGCGGGTGAGGCCGACCTTCTTGCCGACGAGATCGGCATGGCTCGAAATCGCCGTGCTCTTGGGGGCGATCACCACGGCCGACTGGCCGGCATAAGGAATCGAGTAATCGATCTGGATGGCGCGGGCCGGGGTGATCGAGAAGATCGAGACCACCGCATCGACCTGCTTGGTGAGCAGCGCCGGGATGCGGCCGGGCGAGGTGACGGTGACGAACTCGACCGGCACGCCGAGGGCCTCGCCCATCTTGGTGGCGACTTCGATGTCGAAGCCGGTGGGCTTCAGCTCGGCATCGAGAAATCCGTAAGGCGGCGTCGTGGTGTCGACGGCAATGATCAGCTTGCCGCGTGCAATGATCTCGTCGACGGTCTGCGCCACGGCGATGGCCGGCAGCATGGCGCAGAGCCCCAGTACGAGCCCGGCCACAACCCGCTTAACTCCATTTGGCATATGTTCCCTCCCAGGATGCCCAAAAAGCGCCAAGTCGTCCCCCGTCGTCCGGTGGCGCAGAGCCGCCGACGGCGTAGTCCAGTGTCCCGACGATCGTTATCGAGCCCTCTGCTCCGCCCCTCAGCGAAGCATCCTCCGACGGACTTGGTCCGTTTCTTATAATGGTATGCTATTATAATCTTTGTGAGGCGTCTATGCTGCTAATGGCGGTGCCGGAGTGTTTGTCAATCGCGCCAGTAGTGGGCTAACTGCGGCGGGCGCAAGAAACAGGCGCCGAAGGAGCTAGCATGATCTACGAGTTGCGCATCTATACCTGCCTGCCCGGAAGACTGCCCGACCTGCAGCGGCGGTTTCAGGACCACACCCTGGCGCTGTGGGAACGGCACGGCATCGAACAGGCCGGTTTCTGGACCACGGTGATCGGCAGCTCGAACAACGACCTCACCTATATGGTGCGCTGGAACTCGATGGCCGAACGCGAGACCAAATGGACCGCCTTCGCAACCGACCCTGACTGGATAGCGGCACGCAACGCCTCGGAAGCCAACGGCCCGTTGCTCGCCAATGTGACGAGCCAGTTCCTGACGCCGACGAGCTTTTCGAGCGTGAAGTAGGAGTCGGTGCGAGCCTCGCGCCAACGCTGCCCCGCCAACCCCTCACCCGTCTCGGCCTTCGGCCGATCCACCCTCTCCCCGACGGGGAGAGGAACAAGTGGTGATCACCGTGCTCTCGGGGTTCTTCTCCCGTCGGGGAGAAGGTGGCGCGTACAGCGGACGACGGCTTTGCCGTCGCCGCGGCCGGATGAGGGGTAAGCCACGATGGCGGCCGGAACCTCTCACCGATAAGCCGGCAGCCAATTGCCGTGCGCTTCGATCAACCGGTCGACGAGACTCCAGATCTCATCGAGCGACAGCTCGGCCGCGGTGTGCGGGTCGAGCATGGCCGCATGGTAGATGTGCTCGCGCCTGCCGGTGACGGCGGCGGCGACGGTCTGGCGCTGGACGTTGATCGACAGCTGCATGATCGAGGCGAGGTGATCGGGGATGCGGCCGATGCGGGTGGGCTGGATGCCGTTACGGTCGACGTGGCACGGCACCTCCACCACCGCGTCATCGGGCAGGTTTTCGATCAGCCCGCGATTGGGGACGTTGCCGTAGATCAGGCCGTTCTCGCCCGTGGTGAGCGAGCGGATGATGCCGGCTGCATATTCATTGCTCTGCTCCACCTCGAGCGGCGCGTCGCCCTCGAGGTCGTGCCGGAGTTGGTGCCATTCGGCGATCTGCTCCTCGCAGCGGTAGAGATATTCGCCCAGCCGCAGGTTGTACTTTTCCAGCAGGTCCTGCCGGCCGCGCTTCAGGAACCACGAGTTGTATTCGGAGAAATGCACGCTCGACTCGGTGACGAAGTGACCGACCCGCTTCAACAGGTCGAAGCGCACCCGGTCGTCGTCGGGGATCGGGCCATGCTGGGCGATGGCCTTGAGGCGGGGATAAAGATCCTCGAACTCGCCATCCGGCAAGACCTTCCCAAACTTCAGGTAGAAGGCGACGTGGTTGATGCCGGCGCAGAGGTAGCTGAGGTCGGCGGGGTTCTCTCCCAGGAGCTCCGCCAGCTGGTGCGAGGTCTCCTGCACCGAATGGCAGAGGCCGACGGTTTTGATGTGGGGGAACTTCTCCTTGATGGCCCAGCAGTTGATGGCCATCGGGTTGACGTATTGCAGCAGGGTTGCGTCAGGGCACACCTCCTCCATGTCGCGGCAGATGTCGAACAGCACCGGGATGGTGCGCAGGCCCCGGAAGATACCGCCGATGCCGAGCGTGTCGCCGATGGTCTGGTTGAGTCCGAAGCTGTCAGGCACCTCGAAATCGGTGACGGTGGCCGGCTTGTAGCCGCCCACCTGCATCATCAGGATGACGAAATCGGCGCCCTGCAGCGCAGCCCGCCGATCCATGGTGGCCTGAACCTGAAGGTTGGTGAGCCCCAGGGTTTCGCCGATCCGGTTGGCGACCACATAGGAGGTGGAAAGCCGGGTTTCGTCGATGTCGAACAGGCTGATGGTGGCGTTCTGCAAGGCCGGGTTGGAGAGCACGTCGCCGAGGATGGACTGGGCGAAGACGGTGCTGCCGGCGCCGATGAGACAGATTTTGAGCATGCGTTTTTCCTTCATCGCGAGGCGATGCCGAGGGGGTGGTTGGTTATGAGTTGCGGGTCAGGGGTTACTTGATGCCGGTCGCGGCGAACCCCTGGATGAACTGCTTCTGGGCAAAGAAGAACGCCACGACGATCGGGGCGATCGAGATGATCACCGCGGCCATCATCAGCGCCCATTGCGCGCGATAGAGCCGCTGGAACAGCGCCAGCCCCACCGGCAGCGTGGTCTTTTCGAGATCGGACGGCAGGTAGATCATCGCGCTGAACAGGTCATTCCACGAGCTCATGAACGCGAAAATGGCGAGGGCGGCGAGCGCGGGCCTGGCCAGTGGCAGGTAGATCGAGAAGTAGATCCTGAACAGGCTGGCGCCATCGAGCCGCGCCGCTTCGAGCAGTTCGAGCGGGATGGTGCGGAAATACTGGCGCAGCAGAAACACGCCGAAAGCGCCACCGAGAAAGCTCGGCAGGTAGAGCGGCACGTCGGTGCCGTAGAGCCCGAAGGTTTTGAAGATGATGAACTGCGGGATGACGGTCATCTGGTACGGCACCATCAGCGTCGCCAGCAGCACGAGGAACAACAGGTCCCGGCCCTTGAAGCGGACGATGGCGAAGACGAAGGCGCCCATCGAGCAGGTGACCACCTGGCCGATGGTCGAAAGCGCCGCGATGCGGAACGAGTTCCAGACCAGATGCTGGAACTCCATCAGCTCCCAGGCCTTGCCGAAATTCTCGAAGGTGATCTGGCGCGGGATCAGGTCGCGGCTGAACTGGTCGGCCGCCGGCTTCAGCGCCGTCGATACCATCCAGACGAACGGCGCGACCATCAGCACCCCGCCGGCAATGAGGACGAGATAGAACCAGAGGTTCTCGCGCAGATGTTTGGCGAGGAAGGCGGTGGTCGGCAGTTCGGTGGCCGGAGCGGCAGCGGTGACGGCGCTCATCCCTGTTGCCCCAGCGCTTGTTGAGCCGCGAATAGACTAGGGTGAGGCCGAGGACGATGACCGCGAGCACTACCGACTGGGCCGAGGCATTGCCCATGCGGAAGTAGTTGAACCCCTCGCGATAGATGTTGAACACCAGCATGGGCACACTGGAGCCGCCATTGCCGGTCTGGGTGAGGATGTAGACGTAGTCGAAGGCCTGGAAGGCGTGGATGGTCGAGAGTACCGCCTGGAAGAAGATCGAGGGCAGCAGCATCGGCACGGTGACGGCGAGGAACTGCTGGAAGCGGTTGGCGCCGTCGATGGTGGCGGCCTCGTAGACGTCGCGCGGAATGGCCTGCAAGCCGCCGAGGAAGATGATCATCCCCTCGCCGATGGCGCCCCAGACATTGACGATCACCACCGAGTAGAGCGCCATGTCGGAGCCGAGCCAGTGCACCGGATCGCCGCCGAACGTGGTGATGATGGCGTTCAGCACGCCCTTGTCCTTGGAGTAGATCCAGGTCCAGACGAGCCCGACCGCGGTGGGCGAGGTGACCACCGGGATGAAATAGATCAGCCGGAACAGGCTGACGCCACGGAGGCGCTGGTTGAGCAGCACCGCCACGATAAGCGAGATCGACAGGGTCGCCGGCACGTAGATGGCCGAGAACAGCGCGGTGTTGCCGAGCGCCTTGAGGAAGTTGCGGTTCTCGGGCAGTGCCAGGTAATTGTCGAAGCCCACCCATTTGGCCGGGCTCAGCAGGTCCCACTGATAGAGGCTGATGCCGATGGTGGCGGCGATCGAGCCGAAGGCGCCGAGCGCCAGGCCGAGCAGGGTTGGCAGCAGCAGCACGATCACCCAGAAGCGCTCGGCGCCGCGCGGCGAAACTCCGATCTGCGACATCCCTGCTGCCCCTCGCCTACCCGATGAGTCACCGTGGAACTAACCCGGGCGTCCGGCAAGCCGGTGGAGGCCGCCCGGGCCCCCTGGCGGGTTACTGGTTGTTGGCGAGCGCCGCGTCGGCGTTCGGAACGATCTCGGCCAGCGCGTCGTCGATGCTCATCTCGCCATTCCAGACCAGCGCCAGCGTGTCGCCGACGGCAGCCGACCACTCCTCGTAGCCACGGAAGCTCGGCTTGGTGTGAGCGTAAGCCAGCGCGTCGAGGAATACCTGATGATTACCTCGCGCCTTCTGCTCGAGAAACACCGGGCTGTTGGCCACCTTGTCGATGACCGGGATGGCGAAGCCGAGTTCGGTAAGCTTAGTCTGGCCCTTCTCGCTGATGACGAACTGCACGAATTTCCAGGCCGCATCCGGGTTGGGCGTCGAGGCGCTGACCACGATGCCGGCGCTGTTGACCAGCGTGGCACGGCCGGCCGGTCCCTTGGGGAACGGCGCCACGTCCCATTCGAAGCCGAGATCGGAATAGGCCGGCACCACCCAGTGGCCGGAGAAGGTCATCGCCGCGACACCGGCGAGGAAGCCGTCGTTGCCATAGCTCTCGAGGTCTTCCTGGCTCATGACGGAGCCGTCGTTCAGCCGGAAATCGGCGAGGAACTTCCACGCCTCGGCTGCCGGGGCGTCGCCCAGCGTGGTCTTCTTGAAATCCTCGCTGATCGGGGCGCCGCCATAGCTGTAGACCACGGGACCCCACATCGGCTCCATGTCCCACAGTTCGGTGCCGAGCCCCCACTGATCGGTCCGACCGTCACCGTCCTTGTCGATGGTGAGCTTCTTGGCCGCGGCGCGGAGGTCGTCGAGGGTCCAGCTGTCATCCGGGTAAGCCACCCCGGCGGCATCGAACATCGCCTTGTTGTAGAACAGCACGATGGTCTGGAAATCGCGCGGCAGGCCGAAGGTGCCGGCGCTCAGCTGATAGGCGGCGAGCGGGCCGGGATAGACGCCGTCCAGCGTCTCGGGCGCCTTAGCGAGATAGGGCGAGAGATCGAGCAGGCTGCCGCGCGACTGCCAGTCGGGGTAGAGCGGCGCATCCATGGCGAAGACATCGGGCGGATTGCCGCCGACCGTGGTCACCCGCAGCTTGTCCCAGTAGCTGTCCCAGTCGGAGACCTCGACCTTCACCTTGATATCGGGGTTGGCGGCCTCGAACTCGTCGACGATCGCCTCCCATACCGCGATCTCGGGCGGATCGCCCCACATCATGTAGGTAAGGTTGGTCTCGGCGAAACTCGCCGTGCCCGACAGCGCGAGCGCGGTGAATGCGGTGGCCGAAAGCAGTGCTTTCATGGTGCTACCCTCCATCTGGTCCCCAGGGCGCCGGAGAGCGCTTTCCCTCTCGCTCCCCGGCCCGTAGAGCCACTGTCCGGCAAAGCGGGGGCGTAATCTTCCGAAATTTCGGTGTTATTCTTCCGGAAAAGTAGCGATTGTGACGGTTGTCGTTGCCGGCACCAGGGAGGGACGCCATGCCGAACGCACTGCGCATCACTCCCAGCGACGTGCCGATGTCGGACAACAACGAAGAAATTCTCAGGCACGAGTTCTGCGTCGAGACGCATCTCGCCGATGCCATGCCCGAGAGCCACTGGCACGATCATATCGAGCTCAACTACCTGTGGTCGGGCCAGCTCACCTACCTGATCAACGGGCGCCGGCTGGTGCTGAATGCCGGTGAACTGGCGATCTTCTGGGCGGCGACGCCGCACCAGGTGGTGGCGGTCGACGCAGAGCAGCGGCTCAGTTGCGCCTACATGCCGCTGTCGTTCTTCCTCAGCCTGCCGCTGGAGCCGGGCTTCCGCCAGGCCATTCTCGACGGCGAGGTGTTCTACAGCCACGAGCACGACGAAGGCGACCGGCACATGTTCGCGCGCTGGACGCGCGAGTGGCAGGACGCCGACACGGCGCAGCGGCACATTCTCGAGGAGGAGGTGCGGCTTAGGGTTCGGCGGCTCTCCTGGTCGCAGTCGATCGCCCGGGCAGGCGGGCGCGCGCCGCAACCGGCCATGTCGCCCTCCGGCCACCGGGCAGTGGCAATGGCAGAGCGGATGACCCGCTTCATCCACGACCATCTCGACACCCCGGTGAGCGTCCGCGACGTGGTGGCGGCCTCGGGGCTGCATGCCACCAATGCCGGAGCGGCATTCCAGAAGGTGCTGGGCATGTCGATCGGCGAATATATCCGCCGGCACCGGCTGCAGCACGCGATGCGCCTCCTGGTCGATACCGACATGGAAATCGCCGAAGTGGCGTTCGAGTGCGGCTACACCTCGCTGGCCCGGCTCTACGACGCGTTCCAGAAGCGGCTGGGGAAGACCCCGCGGCACTACCGGCTGGAGTTTCACGAGGGGCGCGGCAAGTTGCCCGCAAGGCAGCCATCCGTGCCTGACAGAATCTCCCTTTGACGGCGAAGGGCTATCGACTATCGATAATCGGTCAGGATCATCTTGCCCGGGCCGTTGCATGCCAAAGAGTACGCCGATTCCGCTGCTGATCCTTACTGCTCTCATCGTCATGCTCAGCGCTGCTGCACCCCAGGCAGCCGAGCTCAAGCAACAGGTACCTTTCCCAGGCGCCTGGACGGGCGGAGCCTATGTTGACGAGACTGGTGCGTTCTCGGACTGCCTGGCTGCCGCTAATTACAAGAGCCAGACTCTAGTCTACGTGATGGTCGATAAGGACTATTCGTGGTCACTCGGGTTCGTGAATAACAGCTGGCGCTTGACGAAAGACACATCGGTGACGGTGTCACTCCGCTTCGATAACGGGCCTTGGCACAAAGCGAGCGCCAGCGTTGTTGACGGCAGTTCGTTCTTTATCCCGACACCCGCGGACGCGACTCTCATTGATCTGTTCCGTCGTGGGAACGTCATGGAAATTGCGTTCGAGGAAGGGAGCTATCGGTTTACTCTGGCCTCCACATCCAAGGTCGTCGCTACCTTGGTCGAGTGCGCTTTGAGCTACGGACCGCCTAAGCAAGAGCAGGCAGCGGTCGCAGAAGAAGCGCCTCCAGCCGCGAGCGAGGTGGACTCTACTGGCTCGTCAGGGACCGGGATCGTCGTTGGGTCCGATGGCCTTGTCCTCACCAGCTTTCACGTTGTGGAACGTTGTCAGGCTATCACGGTGACCCAGTCCGGCGATGTCGCGCGACCGGCTCAGCTGCTGCGCTCTGACAAGCTCAACGATCTGGCACTTCTCAAGGTGGAGGCGTCCTATGCTTCCAGCGACGTGGCAACATTCCGCCGAGGGGTGGCGGGCAAGGCAGGCGAAGTCGTCGCCGTCTATGGGTACCCGCTGAGCGGAATGCTGAGCGTTTCCGGCAACATCGTATCGGGCAACATCACTGCTCTGTCCGGCGTGCAGGACGATGTGAGATTCTTCCAGATTTCGGCGCCGGTGCAACCAGGTAACAGTGGCGGACCCTTGATGGATGCCGCGGGGCTGATCCTCGGCGTCGTCAACGCACGAATAAGCGACGTCGCAGTGCTTGGGGCGACGGGAACAGTCCCCCAGAATATCAACTTCGCGACCAAGGGCGGTATTGCTACCAGCTTTCTCGATGCCCACTCCGTGCCTTACTCGAGCGTAGAAACTGCGCCGGAACTGACGCTAGTGGAGATCGCCGAGAAGGCGAAGCGGTTTGGGGTGCTCGTCCAGTGCCCATAGCCTTCCAGGGCCGCTGATTGCCGCCGCGGCGTTCGGGGCGCGGTGCAGCGAAGCGGGAAGCGGTGCGGCTCGATCTTTGACGTCAATTCGTCATGGACATGTCATATCACGCCTCGATTTTCGCCCTCCCCTCGCGCGGCTGAGTCTCGGCCGCGCCGCCCGCCAGACCCGGAAGATATGCTCGTGACCACCAGCTTCAGGAATGCCCGCCTCGTATTGCCCGATGCCGTCATCGACGGGGACCTCTCGATTGCCGACGGCCAGATCACGGCGGTGGGGGAAGCCAGCGGCGGCGCCGATATCGACCTCGAGGGCGACCTGCTGCTGCCGGGACTGATCGACCTGCACACCGACAATATGGAGCACCATTTCCAGCCGCGGCCGGGCGTGCGCTGGCCGTCGACGCTCTCGGCCGTGCTGGCGCATGACTGGCAGATGCTGGGCGCCGGCGTCACCACCGTGCTCGATGCGCTGTCCCTGGGCGATTACGACAGCGGCGGGGCACGCACCGCCATGCTCGACGCGGCGATCACCGGGCTCACCGAAGCGCGCGACGCCGGGCTGGTGAAGGCCAACCACTTCCTGCATTTCCGCTGCGAACTGTCGGATCCGGCGCTGCTCGGCATCGTCGAGCGCCACATCGACAATCCGGCATTGCGCCTGCTCAGCGTGATGGATCACACGCCCGGGCAGCGCCAGTGGCACAACACCCAGCTCTATCGCGAATTCCGCCGCAAGAAGAATTCACAGGTCTGGACCGACGAGGAGTTCGACGTCTATCTCGAAGGACGCCGGCTCGACCAGATCACCTATGTCGTGCCGGGCCGCGCGGCGATCGGTGCGCTGGGCCGGGCGCGGAACCTGCGCATCGCCAGCCATGACGACACCACCATCGCCGATGTCGAGGAATCGCATGCCGACGGCATCGCCATCAGCGAGTTCCCGACCACGCTGGTGGCGGCGCAGCGGGCGCGCGAGCTCAGGATGCAGATCGTCATGGGGGCGCCCAACGTGGTGCTTGGCCGCTCGCATTCGGGCAATGCCAGCGCCGCAAGCCTCGCCGATGCCGGGCTGCTCGACCTGCTCACCTCCGACTACGTGCCGGCGAGCCTGCTGCACGCGCCGTTCATCCTCGCGGGACGCGGCATGCCGCTCCACGAAGCGATCGCCAAGGTGACGGCCAACCCGGCTGCGTCCATCGGCATGACCGACCGCGGGCGGCTGGCGCCGGGCCTCAGGGCCGACCTGGTCCGGGTGCGGCTGGTCGGCGACCAGCCGGTGATCCGTGGCATCTGGGTCGGTGGAAAACAGCTCGCGTAAATGTCGAATCCCCCGCAAGCTGCTCGACCAGTTGCATCGCCAACCGGAAACGAGCAACGAGGGACCATGACGTTCAGCGATGATGAACTGAAGCATTTCGAGGATGTGGGCGCCGAGCTGCCGCCGGGCGGCAGCTCGGCCTTCGTCGCCAATGAAGGAGCGCAGATCTGGCACGCCAGTTTCGGCGCCGGCCCGCCGGTGATCCTCCTGCATGGCGGGCTCGGACATGCCGGCAACTGGCAGCACCAGGTGCAGCCGCTGGTCGATGCCGGCCACCAGGTGGTGGTGGTCGACAGCCGCGGGCACGGCCACAGCTCACGCGACGAGCGGCCCTACAGCTACGACCTGATGGCGACCGACGTCTTTGCGGTGATGGATGCGCTGGGGCTCCGGCGCGCGGCGATCGTGGGCTGGAGCGACGGCGCGGTAATCGGCCTGAGGATGGCGGACAAGGCACCGGAGCGGGTGAGCGGGCTGTTCTATTTCGCCTGCAATGTCGATGAGAGCGGCACCTACCCGTTCACGCCGACGCCGGTGATCGACCGCTGCTTTGGGCGGCACGTGAAGGACTATGCGCGGTTCTCGGCGACGCCCGAGGCATTCAGCGCATTCGCCGATGCGGTCGGACTGATGCAGCGGACGCAGCCGAACCTGACGGCCGATGACCTGCACCGGATCAAGGTGCCGGTGACCGTCGCGCAGAGCGAGCACGACGAGTTCATCCGACCCGAGCACGCGGCTTATCTGGCGCGGACCATCCCTGGCGCACGGTTGGTGAAGCTGCCGGGTGTGAGCCATTTCGCACCGCTGCAGCGCCCGGAGGTGTTCAACGCCGAGGTGCTGAGGTTTCTCGGCCAGCTAGCTGGATAGCCCAGTCCTGTAGGTTCCTTCAGCTCCGCCAGTGCGCCACCGGTTCGCTCAGGGTCTGCAGCTGTTCCGCCGGTTCGCCTTCGATGCGGCGCAGCAGCAGGCGGGTGAGTTCGAGCCCAGCGGCGTAGACGTCTTCCTCGATCGTATCGACATTGGGGAAGACGGTCGACAGGATGTCCGAGGTCTGCTTGCAGATGAAGCGGATGTCGCGGCCGAGCAGCACGCCGCCATCCTCGAGGCCGCAGAGCATCGAGATGGCGCGGGTTTCGCTGTCGCAGATGATGCCGTCGGGACGATCCGGCTTGTCGGCGAGATCGCGGCCGAACTGGCGCATCTCGGCCGAGGCCGGGCGGATGCCGTCCTGTACCACCACGCGCCCGGTGATGCCGCGGCGGGCGATGGTGCGTTCGAAGGTGCGGATGATATTGTGGTAGTTGTTGGTGGTGCCGTCGCCGACCGAGATCAGGATGTCACGCGCACCGTTATCGGCGAGCCGCTCCACCGCCAGTTCAGCGAAGGCCTCGGAATGAAAGTCGTGGAAGGCGTGCGGGGTGAAGAACTCGGTGCGGCCGTGGCTGACGAACGGAAAATCATGATCCATCATCAGTTGCACGCGGCGGTCGCGCGCCCCGGTATGGGTGATGATGACGCCGTCGGCGGTGCGGTTCTCGAGGATGTAGCGGACGGTCTCGACCGAGCGGCTGCGGTCGAACTCGGGCATGACGGTCAGGTGGTAACGGGTGCCGCTGATGGCGTCGCCGATGCCGCGGATCATGTGACGTGAGAAGTCGATGGCTTCGTCCGAGCCATCGAGCACCAGGGCAATGACATTGGTCTTGCCGGTCCGGAGGCGCACCCCGGCACGATCCGGCACATAGCCCACCTGGGCGGCCGCTTCGGCCACCTTCTGGCGGGTCTCTTCCTTCAGCGAAGCACCGCCGCGCAGCGACAACGACACCGTCGACAGGCTCAGCCCGGTCAGCTCCGAAATGGTCTTCAGCGTTGCCCGCTTGCCCGACGGCTTGCGGATACCCCTGCTGGCGTCTGGCCTGAACTTCGTCATCGTCGCTTCTTGAACCCCAGCCCCCTCATACACCGGGGATGGCACGGCGGGAACCGCAGAAAATTGCATCGATGCAAACGATGCCATCGCTGCGCCGGATGAAGGATTTCAGCATAACATATTGAATTGTAATCAATAATTCTAGGATACGATTATCGTTCGTGGAATTCCGCACCGATCATTGCAACGTTGCAATAAATGCGCTTAGCTCTGCGCGCACTCAGGAGGTGCCGCGCAGCCCACGCATGAGAGCTGCGACGCCAAACCCTTGGAGGAGGAATTCATGCTGAAACGGACTCTCTTGGCATCGGCAGCGGCGCTGGCCCTGCTGGCGGCCACCGCCCCCGCGCAGGCGGTGAGCATCATGTATGCCGAATGGCTGGCCTCGCTGGTCGAGCCCGGCATCGCCAACTATGAGGCGGCGACCGGCGAGAAGGTCGACGCGATCAAGCTGCCCGGGGCCGGCTATGACCAGCGTACCTCGCTCGATCTGGCTGCGGGTACCGCCGCCGACGTGATCCAGCTCGACTCGTTCATGGTCTCCGAGTTCGCTTCGTCCGGATACCTCGAGCCCCTGACGGAATCGGCCAAGAGCTGGGACCAGTACCAGTACTACATGCCCGGCCTGCTCGACGTCGCGTCCTATGACGGCGCGGTCTATGCGCTGCCGACCGACACCGACGTGCGCATGCTGTGGTACGATAAATCCAACTTCGAAAAGGCCGGCATTGCGCTCCCCTGGGAGCCCAAGAACTGGGCCGATGTGCTCGACGCCGCAAAGAAGCTCAAGGACGCGGGCGTGCAGTATTTCTTCCAGCTGCCGGCCGGCATCAAGCAGGGCGAAGGCGCCACCATGCAGGGCTTCTACATGGCGCTGCTCGGCGCCGATGTGCCCGAGGGTGATCGCAACCGCCTGCTCAACCGCGAGACCGGCCAGTGGATCGGCGACAGCCCGGCCATCCGCAAGACGCTCGAGCTTTACAAGACGGTCTACCAGGACCTCGGCATGCCCAAGGACCTCAACTACTCCGCCGATATCGGCGCCGGCGTGCGCGAGGCCCTGGCCAACGACCAGCTCGGCATTCTCGCCTCCGGTTCGTGGGAAGATGCGTGCCTGTGGGACTGCAACGGGGTGAACCTGCCGAGCCGCGAAGAGCGTGACGCCATGGTCGGCTGGACGCCGTGGCCGGGCTCGGGCGATCCGGGCACCAAGGCGACCACCAACATCTCGGGTGGCTGGACCATCGCGGTGAACTCCAAGGCCGCCGACAAGGCCAAGGCGTTCCAGCTGCTCACTACCATCTTCGATGTCGGGAACTTCAAGGACTGGACCATCAAGAACCACCGGATGGGAGTCCGCACCGACATCTCGGAGTCGCCCGAGTACATGGCCGACGCCTACCTCGCCAAGGCGACGGCGCTGGCTGCCGACACCACCGGCCGCGACACCATCCCCGGCTACCAGACGGTGTCGGCCCTGGTGCAGCAGATGACCACCGAAATCCTCGACGGCGCCAGCGTCGAAGACACGGTCAAGAACTACCACGACGCACTCGTCGACGAGTTCGGCGAGGACAAGGTGATCACGTACGAATAAGCGGATCCTCCCGACGCGGCGGCGCCTCCCATGAGGGGGCGCCGCCGTGACGGTTGACGCCGGCCCCGCGGGCGCGAGGCCAGTTTCGTCCTCTATTCGAACGAGCCGTCCATGAGACACCAGGCCAACCCCTGGATCACCAGCAACCTGTGGTTGCTCAGTGCCGCCATGCTGCCGGCGATCGCTCTGGTCGGCGCGCTGCTCTACTTCACCGGCTGGGCCTTCACTTTCAGCTTCACCGATCTGGGCCTGACCGGCCGCAAGGCCGTCGAGTGGTCGTGGGTGGGGCTCGAAAACTACGAGCGGCTGTTCACCCGCAAAGGCTTCCTCGACTCGCTGTGGACGACCATCATCTTCGTCTTCTTCTCGGCGATCGTGGGCCAGTCGGTCCTGGGGTTCCTGCTCGCGGCGACGCTGCGCGGCACGGTTTCGACGACCCGCAGCGTCGTCGAGGTTTGCATCATGCTCGGTTGGCTGCTGCCCGACATCGTCGCGGCGTTCCTGTGGTCTGCCACCACGTCGCGGACCGGCCTGATCAACTCGCTGTTCATCGTGCCGTTCGGGCTGCAGCCGATCAACTTCATCAATGATTTCGCTCTCGCAGTCGTCACCATCGCCAATGTCTGGAAGGGCACGGCCTGGAGCTACCTGCTGTTCATCGCAGCGCTCGACTCGGTGCCGCGGGAGATCATCGAGGCAGCCAAGATCGACGGCGCGACACGCTGGCAGCGCGCTTGGCTGGTGGTGCTGCCGATCATCCGGCCGCACATCGCCACGAACCTCCTGTTCATCACGATCTGGACCTTCACCTACTTCCCGCTGATCTTCGCGATGACGGGCGGCGGGCCGGGCCGGCAGACCGAAACGCTGGCGCTGTTCCTCTACAATCAGAGTTTCGCCCGCGGCAATCTCGGCTTCGGCAGCGCCATCTCGGTGGCCATGCTGCTGATCGTCGGCGCCCTTTCGCTCATCTATCTACGCATGCTGCGGGAGCCCAAATAATGGAACGCACAACGCTCTCGCGACCGATGGCGCTGGCGCTCGCCTTCATGGCGGTGATCTGGGTCAGCCCGTTCGGCTGGCTGCTCAGCAATGCCTTCGATACCGCCGCCACCGGACGGCTCATCTGGCCGCAGCGCTTCGGCATCGACAATTTCACCGGCGCGATCGGTGGCGATGCCGGGCGCATGTTCCTCAACTCGCTGCTGATCGCGGCGGGAACGGCAACCATCAGCGTCGTGGTCGGCGCCGCCGCCGCCTATCCGCTGTCGCGGCTCAGGATGCCGGGCAAGAACGCCCTGTTATGGACGCTGGTGCTGCTGCGCATGCTGCCTTCGGTCGGCGTGCTGGTGCCGCTCTATTTCGCGGCGCAGCGATCGGGGCTGTTGAACCAGTTCGGCGTCATGCTGGCGCTGAGCTGCCTGAACCTGCCCTTCACGCTGCTGCTCTTGAAGAACTTCTTCGACACGGTGCCGATCGAGCTCGAGGAGGCGGCCTATGTCGACGGCGCGTCGCTCTGGCAGATCGTCACCGGCATTGTCCTGCCCATGTCGCGGGCCGGCCTGGCGGTGGTCTGGTTCTTCAGCTTCACCGGCGCCTGGAACGAGTTCCTGCTGCCGCTGATCTTTTCGCGCGTCGAGGCCGGCTTTCCGATGTCGGTGGGCCTCTATGGCGCGTTCGGGCGGATGGGAGCCATCGACTACGGGTTCCTCGCCGCCTTCTCCATCATTTATGCGGCGCCGGCGATCGGCGTGTACTTCCTGCTGCGGCGGAACATGAACACCGGGTTCGCCGGTGTCGGGGTCAAAGGATAGCCTCAATGAACACTCTTTCGACCAAGCTCGGTCTGCTCGACGATGACATCAAGCAGGAGGAGAAACTGTTTCGCCTCTGCGCCGACCTCAAGGCCAAGATCCTGACCCCGATCGAGGGGGACTTCGCCTGGCGATACACCGAAGCCGAGCTCGATGCGGAGGCGGCGCTCAAGGCGGATAGCCGCAGCTGGCAGCCCTTCACCGACAAGACGGTATGGGCCAAGAAGCAGGGGCACACCTGGTTCGCCGCCGAGGTCACGGTGCCGCCGGCCGCCAAGGGCAAGACCTTCGTACTGCGCTTTTCCTCGCAGTGGCAGGATCGGCCGGGCACCACCGATCCGCAGTGTCTCGCCTATCTCGATGGCCACGTGGCGCAGGCGATCGACGGCAACCACACCGAGCTGGTGCTCGCGCAGAACGCGAAACCGGGAACGAGGCGCACCCTGCTGGTCAACGCCTTCACCTTCTTCGACCGTCCGCTGGTCGGCTTCAAGGTAGAATTGCTGGTGCGGCACGAACGGGCCGAAAAGCTCTATTTCGACCTGTTGACCCCGCTCGAAGTTGCCACCCGCCTGACCCAGATCGATGGTCGCCGCCACGCCATCATGAACCTCGTCGAGCAATCGCTGCGAGCCCTCGACCGGCGCGGCGGGGTGACGCCGGAATTCGAGGCCTCGCTCGCCGCAGCCGAAAAGATCGCCAAGAAGATCTACGAGCTGGTCGATACCGAAGTGCAGCCGACGGTTTCGGCAGTGGGGCACACCCATCTCGATGTCGGCTGGCTGTGGCGGGTAATGCATACCCGCGACAAGACCGGCCGGAGCTTTGCGACGGTGCTGGCGCTGATGGCCGAGTACCCGCAATTCGTCTTCATGTACAACCAGTCGGTGCTGTTCGACTTTCTGAAACAGGACTATCCGGAGATCTGGGCCGGGGTGGTCGAGCGGGTGAAATCGGGCCAGTTCGAGATCGAAGGCGCCATGTGGGTGGAGCCCGACGCCAATATCGTCTCGGGCGAATCCATGGTGCGCCAGATCATGCGCGGCCGGCGCTTCCACCTCGAGCATTTCGGCGTGGTGCCCAAGACCGTGTGGCTGCCGGACACCTTCGGCTATTCGGCCAACATGCCGCAAATTCTCGAACGCTCCGGGCTCGAGTATTTCATCACCTCGAAGCTCAGCTGGAACGATACCGACCGGCACCCCTATGACACGTTCTTCTGGCGCGGCATCGACGGCACCAGGACCAAGGCGCAGCTGATCACCGCGCAGAAGTTCGACAGCGAGCGGATTTTCACCACCTACAACTCGGACCTTTCGGTGTCCGAGGTGATGGGCGCCTGGAAGCGCTATGAGCCGAAATCGGTGAACGACGAAGTGCTGGTCTGCTACGGCTATGGCGATGGCGGCGGCGGGCCGACCCGCGCCATGATCGAGCGCGGCACCCGGCTCGAACGCGGTATCCCTGGCGCGCCGAAAGTGAAGCTCGAAGGCATCGGACCGTTCCTCAAGCGGCTCAGCAAGCGCATGGACGAGAACGCCATGCGGTTCCCGACCTGGAACGGCGAGCTCTACCTGCAATACCACCGCGGCACGCTGACCAACGTCGCCAAGAACAAGGCCAATAACCGGCGGGCCGAACGGGTGCTGCGCGAGCTCGAGTTCCTCAGCGCCATGGCGATGCGGAGCGGAGCGCCCTACCCCAGCGAAAAGCTCAACGAGTTCTGGGAGCTGGTGCTGATCAACCAGTTCCACGACATCCTGCCCGGCACCTCGATCGCCGAGGTCTATGTCGACAGCGACGCCGAATATGCCGGGCTGTTCTCGACGCTGGCGTCAGGCAACGGGCCGTGGCACAGCGCGGCGAAGGCAGTGGCGCCGACGAAGAAAGGCGGCTTGCAGCTGTTCAATTTCACGGGCCACGCGCGCGACAAGGCGCTGGTCCGCGTCACGGGCGCGAGCGAGGGCACGGCGTTGAGCCAGGGCAGCGCTGCCCTGCCGTTGCAGAAGCTGGTTGGGGCAGATGGCAGCGTGACGCTGGCGGCGCCGGCCGACCTGCCGGCGCTCGGCTGGACCTCTGCCTCGCTGGTGGCCGGCGGCGCCGCACCGAAATCGAGCCTCAAGGCTTCGTCCAAGCAACTCGAGAACGAGCTGATCCGCGTCAGCTTCGACAAGCAGGGCGAGATCACCTCTGTGTTCGACAAGCAGCATGGCCGCGAGCTGATCGCCAGAGGCGAGACGGCCAATCGGCTGGTGGCCTACGAGGACAAGCCGCTCAACTGGGACGCCTGGGACATCGATCGCTATTTCGAGGAGCAGTTCTGGCGGCTCAGCGACGGCAAGGCGAAGATCGAGGTGGTCGAAACCGGCCCCTATCGCGCGGCGCTCCGCATCGAACGGCAATACCTGAGCTCGAAGGTGGTGCAGGTGGTGTCGCTGGAGGCCGGCGCCCGGCAGGTCGAGTTCGACACTTTCGTCGACTGGCAGGAACGCCAGACCGTACTGAAGGCGGAGTTTCCCTTCGATCTCAACATCTCCGAGATCCGCTCGGAGATCCAGTTCGGCCATGTGAAGCGCGCCACGCACCGCAACACCAGTTGGGACCGAGCTCGGTTCGAGGCCAGCATGCATCGCTGGGTCGATATCAGCGAGCCGGATTTCGGCGCCGCGCTGCTCAACGACAGCAAGTATGGCTACGACGCGGTCGAGCAACTGGTGCGCATCACGCTCTTGCGCGGCGCCACCTTCCCCGATCCGGCCTCGGACCGCGGCGAGCACCGCATCAAATATGCGCTGCTGGTGCATGAGGGGACAAGCGACCTCGCCAGCGTGCCGGTGGCGGCCGAGCGGTTCAACAACCCGGTGGCGGTGATCGGCGACACCTCGGCGCGGGCCTCCAGCCCGGCTGACAGCACCAGCTTCTCGTTCGCCTCGGTCGACAAGCCGAACGTCACGCTGGAGACGGTGAAGAAGGCCGAAAAGAGCGATGCGCTGGTGCTGCGCGTGTTCGAGCACGCCAATGCCCGCGCCAGCGCGACGATCAGCTTCGGCGTGCCGGTGAAATCGGCCAGGTTGGTCAACCTGATGGAAGAGGGTGGCGAGCCGGTCGCGGTGAGCGGCAACAGCGTGACGTTGCAGCTGAGGCCGTTCGAGATCGCGACATTGCTGCTGGAGGTGGAGGGCTGAAGCCGACCACCGCCCTCAATGACCCGCGTCCTCCAGCAGCATCGCCGCGGCTTTCTCGGCGATCATGATGGTTGGCGCGTTGGTGTTGCCCGAGGTGATGGTCGGCATCACCGAGGCGTCGGCGATGCGCAGCCCGGCGATGCCGTTGAGCCGCAGTCGCGGGTCGACCACCGCGGCGGGGTCGCTGCCCATGCGGCAGGTGCCGACCGGATGGAATATGGTGGTGCCGATATCGCCGGCCGCCTGCTCGAGTTCAGCATCGGTGCTGAAGCTCGGCCCCGGCCGATACTCCTCGGGTCGGTGCGGGGCGAAGGCCTTGCTTTCCAGCACAATGCGCCGCACCAGCCGGATCGCCTCCACCGCCACCTCGCGATCGGCAGCAGCGGACAGATAGTTGGGCTGGATCAGCGGCGCGGCCGTCGGGTCGGCGCTGGTGAGACGGATGTGGCCGCGGCTCTGCGGGCGAAGGTTGCAGACCGTCGCGGTGAAGGCCGGAAAGCGGTGCAGCGGCTCGCCGAACTTGTCGAGGCTCAGCGGCTGCACATGGAATTGCAGGTCGGCAGTAGCCCGCTCGGGCGACGAGCGGGTGAAGCCGCCGAGCTGTGAGGGCGCCATGGTCATCGGGCCGCGCCGCGCCAGCCCGTATTGCAGGGCCATGCCGACCTTGCCGGCGAGGCTGTTGGCCGAGACGTTGAGGGTCGGCAGGCCGCTGACCTTGAAGATCATGCGCAACTGCAGATGGTCCTGCAGGTTCTCGCCCACCTGCTTCAGTTCATGCACCGTGGCGATGCCGTGCTCGGCCAGCAATTCCGGGTTGCCGATGCCGGAGAGCTGCAGCAATTGCGGCGAGTTCACCGCGCCGGCCGAAAGCACCACTTCGCGACCGGCCCTGACGCGCTTGGTCTGGCCCTGATGCCGAATCTCGATGCCGGTCACGCGACGCCCCTCGGTGACGAGGCGCAGCGCCTGCGCGCCGGTCCATAGGGTCAGGTTGGGACGCCCCAGGGCCGGCTTCAGGAAGGCCGAGGCCGCGGACCAGCGCAGGCCCTGCTTCTGGTTGACCTCGAAATAGCCGACACCCTCGTTGTCGCCGCCGTTGAAATCGGAGCTCGCGGGGATGCCCTGCTCGATCGCCGCGGCCCGGAACAGGTCGAGCACCTTCCAGCTGAGCCGCATCCTCTCGACACGCAACTCGCCGTCCCGGCCGTGATGCGGGCTCGGCTCGCCCTCGCGCCGCTCGCTGCGCAGGAAATGCGGCAGCACGTCGTCCCAGCCCCAGCCCGGGTTGCCGAGCTGACGCCAGTGGTCGTAGTCGGCGGCCTGGCCGCGCATGTAGATCATGCCGTTGATGGCCGAGGAGCCACCGATCACCTTGCCGCGCGGGTAGCCCAGCGCGCGCCCGTTCAGGCCCGGCACCGGCTCGGTGCGATAGCACCAGTCGGCCCGCGGGTTGCCCATGGCGTAGAGGTAGCCGACCGGGATGTGGAACCAGATCCAGTCATCCTTGCCGCCGGCCTCTAGCAGCAGCACCGAATGCCGACCCGACGCCGTCAGCCGGTTGGCCAGCGTGCAGCCGGCACTGCCCGCCCCGACCACGATGTAGTCGAAGCGCGGCGCTCCGGTATCGACGATCTCGGTGTCCAGCACGGCCCCCTCTGCTCCCCGGCGCAGTGACCACGCGACGGCGGCACTCGTCAATCGGGAGAGAGGTGCAGAAACAGAGAGGCCCAACCAGGAGGTGGAATCTCCAGTTGGGCCTCAGCCACCGGGCGGCGAAGCCCGATGACGGCGTTCACATAGCGACAGCTCCGGCGGAAGTCCAGCACGGATGTCGCATAGTTGGGTTACTCCGGCCAGCGATCGTCCGGCCGCCAGAAGCCCAGCTTGGGGGTGTTCCACTCGTCGGTGGGGAGGAACATGGTGCCGGGGGTACGGAGGTTCTCTTCGATCGCCTCGAGGTTGAGGTCGACGCCGAGACCTGGTGCGTCGGGCACGGTGACGTAGCCATCGGCCATGTAGTTCTTGGGCAATCCGGTGACGAGGCTTTCCCAGAACGGCAGGTCGAGACCGTGATGCTCGCAGGCGAGGAAGCTCGAGATCGCCGCCGCGGTGTGAATGTTGGCCATGAAGCCGATGGGCGAGCCGGCACAGTGGAGCGCCGTCGGGATGCCCTGCTCTTCCGCATCGTCGGAAATGCGCTTGGTCTCCATCAGGCCGCCCGAGGTCAGGAGATCCGGGTGGACGATATCGAAAGCGCGGGTCTGGATGGCCTCGCGGAAGCCGTCGCGCAGGTAAAGATCCTCACCGGCGGCGATCGGGGTCAGCAGCGCATCGGCCACCACCTTGTGGCCGGGAATGTCGAAGCGCGACACCGGGTCTTCCATCCAGGCGAGGTTGTAGGGCTCGAGCGCCTTGCCGAGCCGGATCACCTCGTCGGCGGTGAGATAGTTCTCGCCGAAATGGTCGACGCAGAGCTGGATGCCGTTGCCGACGGCCTTGCGCACCTCGGACACCACATGCGCGGCGCGCTCGATGGTCTCCTCGGTCAGCTTGACGCCACGGCCTGCCATCGGGGCCTTGAACCACTTGCCCATTTCGAAATCGGTTTCGTGCCGCGCGTCGTGGCCGATCAGCGGGCTGTCCCCGGTTTCGAACAGGCTGGGACGCAGATCGAACTTGATCCAGGTGAGGCCGCGGTCGCGACGGCCCTTCACCGCCTCGACGAAATCCTCCGGTGTCGGATCATCCGGGGTCGGGGTATCGCCATAGAGGCGGACCTTGTCGCGATACTTGCCGCCGAGCAGCTGGTAGCACGGCACGCCATAGACCTTGCCGATCAGGTCCATCAGCGCGATCTCGATGCCCGAGACGCCGCCGCCCTCGCGGCCCCAGTTGCCGAAGCGCTTGATGGCGCGGAAGATCATGTCGACGTTGCAGGGGTTCTGGCCGATGAGCATCGACTTGAACTGCAGCGCATTGCTGGCATGGCCGGCGTCACGCACTTCGCCAAGGCCATAGACGCCCTGGTTGGTGTCGATCCTCAGGATCGGGTAGTCGTAATTGGCGGCCACCACGGCGAGACGCATATCGGTGATGCGGAGCTCGGACGGGTTGGAGTGGGTGGTGATGGCGTTTTCGATCCGCCCCAGCTGCTTGTCGGTCATCTTGCTTTCTCGGTTGGTCTGTTTGCCGCTCAGCGGCGATGCGTGTAGGCGGGAAGCATCAGGTCGGCGAGGTCGTCCATGATGGCGGCGGCCTCGGCGCGGGCGGCATCATCGAGTGCGCGGAAGCCGGATTGGCGCACCGCACTGGATGAGATCACGCCGCGCGCCTTCAGCACCTCCTTCATCAGCGGCATGCCGTAATTGCTCTCCATGTCGAGCAGCGGCAGCAGGCGCTGGAAGATGTTCCGGGCGCGCTTGTCCTCCTTGGCTTCGATGGCGTTCCACAACGCCACGTGCACGTCGGCGATCTCGCAGGCCGGCATGGTGCCGGAAACCCCGTGGCGGACTTCCTCCATCAGCGTCTTGCCGGCCTTGCCGCCCATCACCCCCTCGAGTTTGTCGCCGCAGAGCCGGATGATCTCGCCGACGGTCTGGGCCGGGTAACCCGACTCTTCCTTGACGAAGCGGGCAGTGGGAATATCCCGCACCAGTTCGGCAATGAGGCCGGCACTGAGCGGCGAAGCGCCCTGCCCCGAAACGTTCTGGATGACGAGCGGCAGCGACGTAGCGGCGCCGATCGCGGTGTAGTGCGCCTTGATGTCGGCGGGGCTCGAGGGATGCAGGGTCGGCGGCAGCGACATCACCGCGTCAGCGCCGATCAACTCCGCGTGGCGGGCGAATTCGACGGCGAGGTGATAGTGCGGCGCCGAGACGGCGACGATCACCGGCACCTTACCCTTGGCCTTGTTGACGACGATTTCGGCGGCGCGCCGGCGCTCGGCCTCGCTGAGGTAGAAGCCCTCGCTGGCCAGCGCATTGGCGACGACGCCATGGACGCCGGCGGCGAGGCAGAAATCGAGCGTGCGCTCCAGCGCTGCCTCATCCAGCCGGAAGTCGTCGGTGAACGGCGTCGTGACGATCACGAAGATGCCGCGGTAGTCGTTGCGATCCATGGGTGTTGCCTTGTGTGTTTTGGATCAGGCGGCGATGCGCGGCCTATCGGGAATGCGCTGGACCTCCCCGTCCTGCGCAACGTATAGGACGATGCAAGATCGTATCAAATGTGTCAACATCGTATACGATGTGAGGTTTCCATGATCCAGGACAGTTCGGCCGCTCGGAGGCGCCGCGGTCATTCCAGCCCCAAGACCGAGACCAGCTATCAGCGGGTCACCAACCTGCTGCGCACCGAGATCCTCGCCGGCGACATCCCCCTCGGCGGTCGGCTGCCCATGACGGCAATTGCCGACCGCTTCGGGGTAAGCGTGCAGCCGGTGCGCGAGGCGTTGCAGCAGCTGGAGGGCGAGGGGCTGGTGGAGATGATCCCCAATCACGGGGCGCGGGTTCGCCAACTCGACCGCAACCGGCTGGTCCACTCCAGCGAGATCGGTGAAGCGCTCGAATGCTACCTCGCCCGGCAGTTCGCCGAGGAAGCGTCGCTGGCCTCGCTGCGCCGGCTTGAAGCATTGCAGGTCGAGCACGATGCGGCGATCGAGGCGATGGACTGGGGCCGCATCGACGCCGCCAATCGCACCTTCCACCGCTTCATCAACACGCATGGCGGCAATATCGAAGCGGCCGACCTCATAGCGCGTTATTATGGCCTCAGCGAAGGCTTGATGAACAAGCACGGTCGCGACCGGGCATTTGCCGAGCGGGTACGCATCGAGCACCACGCCCTGCTCGAGGCGTTCCGCCGCCGCGATCCGGAGGCTGCGGCGCGGATCAACGCAGAACACGTCCGCGGCACTGTAGCTGCGGTGCTCGCGGCCTTCGAGACGACCTTGCGCTGAACGGCGGATTGTCGACGCAGCCATGATGGGCGAGTGTCGGGCGAATAAGAACGAGGGAGTGACGATGGCCAGGTTGGGTGAAACGCGGTCGCTGGTGTGGGCGCATGGGGTGGTCAGCGTCGAGAGCCTGGGCGCAATGATCGGGCCGACGCTGTTCGTCTTGCCCGACGGCCGGCAGGTGGCGCCGTTCCAGGTGGCGCCGTGGGCGAACGAGGCCGGTGGCGAGGCGCTGCCCGGCATCCTCAAACGGCTGCGCGGCGAGTGGCCCTGCGTGCCGTTCGGGGTCGACGGCGATCGCCCGGCGAGGGGCGACTGGCCGGGTTCGACGGCCAGCCCAACGGTCGATACCGATCCGCATGGCTTCAGCTCCAACCATGAGTGGCAGTTCGAGACCGGAGCCGATGGCAGCATCGCGCTGAGTATTGCCTACCCCGAGGGTCACCCGATCAAGGCATTGCACCGGCGCGTCACACCTGACCCGCAGACGACGGCGCTCGATTTCGAACTCGTCATCGAGGTGCGGAGCGACTGCACGCTGCCGCTGGGCCTCCACCCGTCGTTCCGACTGCCGAGCAAGGTTGGCGCCATGCATATAGAAGTGGGGGACGAGATCACCGGGGCGACTTTCCCCGGACCGGTCGACGACAGCTCGATCTTCGTGCAAGGCCGGTTCCAGACGCCATGGCGCGATGTGGCGCTGAAGGACGGGGCACGGCTCGATGTGAGCACGGTGCCGTTGCCGCAGGCGACCGAGGAAATCCTGCAGTTGCTCGACATGCCGGGGACCGCGTCGCTGTGGAACAGCGCCGAGGGCTATCGGGTGCGGCTCAGCTGGAACAAGGAGCACTATCCGAGCGCCCTGCTCTGGATGTCGAACCGTGGCCGGCAGATGGCGCCGTGGAACGGCCGGCACCTGGCACTGGGGTTCGAGCCGATCTGTTCGGCGTTTGACCTGGGACCGCAGATTTCTGGGGCGGACAACCCGATCTCGCGGCGCGGGACGAAGACGGCGCGGCGGTTCAGCGCCGGTGAGCGGTTCATAACGCGGTATCGGATTGCTGTGGAGGCGGCGGACCTGGTTTAGGGCTGGATTGCCCCTCGCCCACCGGGACCCACCTCCCCCTTATGGGGGAGCGACTGTGTTGCTGGTCAAGCGGTTTGCCATGGTTTGTTGTCCCGAATGATGG